>Ga0326728_10000275_pt1 | contig 208245 bp, 219 predicted proteins | sample MB3enrmetagenome_FD_207602 | JGI IMG/M metagenome (GOLD analysis project Ga0326728, IMG submission 207602) | Lab enriched peat soil microbial communities from McLean, Ithaca, NY, United States - MB31MN | ecosystem: Environmental > Terrestrial > Soil > Wetlands > Peat | place: USA: New York...
GCCTTCTGGGTCGTGAAGAACCCGGCACCCAATACTACATATGAGAACACCGCCGCAACGACAACGAATGCGATGAGCACAATCGCTGCCTCGAGGCCGGTGAACGCATTATCATCGCGTTTACATGAATTCATGGATTCACCTTCTTTCGATAACGGATACTGGCGTAAAACCAGCATCCCTACGTCAATGAACGACGTAATAGTATTTATAAATAATCCACGAATTCGGGTAAATTTCTCTTTTTTGGTGCGTTTATCATCAAATTGGGCTGCTTGACAAAAGGGAGAGACCACATAATTCGTATAATCATTACTTGTTTTATCAGATCTATTTATCCGAAGTCCATTATGAAAGCAGTTTAAATAAGGGAAATGAACATGTACTTGTTCATCAATGGAAAAACAGGATGTGATGTATGTCGTTGCGGGTCTCGCGATTATATTAGTGATAGCGGTTTTTATAAAACCCATGATAACCGGGCAACCCGTCAACACAGGGATTACTGCCAAAACGATTCAGACCACGGTACCAATAACTAATCCCCCTATTGCTGCGACAAACTTCGCCATCATAACGATTACGAAACCCCCCACTCCAACTCCCACTCCTGTCCCACTCTCAACCTACGGTAATGGTAAGGTAGTCACGGTAGGTTTTGTTAACCCGGAAGCATACCCTCTTCTGACTCCTGAAATTCCCAATGCAACGGAGGTTGAAAATACGCCTGTAGATTCCAGTATGACTACAATCGCCGAAATATCCGGGCAATTCAGCGGAGTTACCCAGGTTATCAACATACCTTTCCCTTACTGGCAGATGTCGTATACTGCGAATCCGATTGAAGGAGCTGGCGGAAATGGCGGAAACGCACCGGCTGTTGGATCATCCACCTATAATGGCCCATCGTCTGCCATATTGACGAACGGGACATTAATTCCCGAGACCCCTGTATCTAATACGGTAATACAAGGTTCATATTCCGTAACTATTCCTACGCTGTCGATTCAAGTGATGGATGCGGGTGATCCCAACAGGATTGTTCGAACCGTTGAACCTCCCGGAGGTCTCACCGATTCGAGTCTCTGGGTGACATCACTCTCACCCACCGGACAGATCATCTCAACGGATCCAAGACCCTGGGTAGAAAAATTTTATGAAGGTGAAAGAGGGTATTATTTTATTATAAATGCAAATTCGCTCCTCTCTTATGAAATTGATATCCAGGTCCCAACAAGATATATTGGAAAATATTAAGGTGTTGTATCTGAAGTAAGGGGATTCATTTCAGACGCTATAAGTCCTGCGATCGATGACTTGAAATAAAATATGTGATAGTAATCATATTTTTAAAAAATACTCTTCTCACGGGAGAAACACCAAAATAACCTAGCAAGCAAAGGATATACCCCCATAGTGATAAAAATCTGGATTTCTATTTCATATCATTTATTTAAATTTTTACCCGCCAATTATCCTTAATGACGACTCTTATTCAATGATTATCACATCTATACTGAATAACGAGACAAAGTCCACTTCCAGTTTCAATTTATCGTGAAAAATTGTTTTCTCCAAAATGATAAAGGGAAACGGGAAATTCTAGAAAAATTATTGCAGATCGAGTTTCCTCTTCCCCATCGATTCGATGTACATGATCTCCTTACCGACTTCAACCTGGCCTTTCTTATCTTCCGGAATCGGGATCTCGAAGTTGGTGTAGTCCTTCATGTCCATCAACTGAGCAGTATTCCCGGCAATCGAGATTACCTGGCCGCTCTTTCGCTCCACGACCGGAACATAAGTCTTTGCCGAAACCGGCTGCACGATAGATCGCTTGACACCGTCAAAAATACCGGTGGCATCGATCCGAGCCTTTGCTGCTCCATGCTTGCCCGGTTTTGAGGTTGCAATTCCTAGCACCCTGCACGGTTCATCTTCAATCACAATATAGCGGCCTTCCTTGATCTTTCCGATTTCTGTCTGTTCCTTCATTTCCTTCTCCTAATAGTATCGCCTAATATGAACGCGGTAACAATTTATCTCTGTTGCATTACATAAATACAGCGCAGGATAAAGCGACCGGATAATCATGGAATTTCTTTCTGCTTGCAACCAGATGGCAGGGATCGTTGAAGAGGCTATCCGTCCGCTCATCGGAACTCCAGAAGGGGGCGTCACAATAAAAATGGGTGCCGATCTCACGCCGACAAAAAAGATCGATCAGGTTGCTGAAGACTGCGTTGTTCAGTACCTCAACGATCACGCGCTTTGCTCTACTCTTGTCAGTGAAGAGGCCGGCAGAGTCGAATTCGGCGGGAACAAGGGAACTATTTTCCTCGATCCTGTTGATGGGACATTCAATGCTGTTGCCGGGATACCGTTTTTTGCACTATCCATTGCCTACGCTGAGGAAGGTGAAGTGAAGAAGGCATACGTACGCAATCTTGCAAGCGGTGAAACATTTACTGCAGTAAAAGGAAAATCTGCACAGTGCGACAGCCGGCAGATCCGGGTATCTGAAGTCTCAAATCTCGATGAATGTGCTATGAGTGTCTATGGCAGGAAATTCGATCCGGCCCGGGTTATGCAGCTGGGACAGAAAATCCGACGGTGGCGGCTGCTAGGTGCATCGGCTCTTGAGCTCTGTTATATCGGGGCGGGGAGGATCGATGGTTTTATCGATTTACGCGGAACTCTGAGGGTCACCGACGCAGCCGCAGGCATGCTCATCTGCACTGAGTCGGGTGGTAAGGTCTCTGATCTCGATGGGCGAAAAATACGATTTCCCAACGAGGTCACGATCGGAAGGTGCATCGTGGCTACGAACGGCGTGCTCCATCACAAGGTTATAGAGTATCTTCGGTAATCTGGGTGAGAACATGAATGTGCTGATCGTATCAAGGGTCGATAATCAGAAAGCGCTTGCATTTGCAGAAGAGATCCATACTGCCCTTAAAGAGAAGGGATGCATCGTGGACTTTGACCGGGACACGGCATCCGCTATTGGCAGGGATGGCATCAATCTTGCGGATGCAAGCGTAGATCTTGTTATTGTTATCGGCGGTGATGGCACTATACTCAGGACGATCCAGATGATGCCCCGAACTGCTCCGGTTCTTGGCATCAACTATGGCGATGTAGGTTTTCTCGCAGACCTTGAGATATCCGAAGCACTGAATTTCGTGAAAAAGATCAAGGACGGTTTTGCGGTCGAGGAAAGGATGAGGATCACGCTGTCAAAAGATCACGTCCCCATTGGGGAAGCGTTGAATGAAGCCCTTATTGTGACGACGCGCCCAGCTAAAATGTTACGGTTTTCCATTATCATCGATGGCGTCATTGCCGAAGTGTTCCGGGCGGATGGTCTTCTGATCAGCACACCCACAGGATCAACAGCATACGCGATGAGTGCCGGAGGACCGATCGTTGATCCCCGGATACAGGGGTTCCTGCTCGTTCCCCTCGCACCATACCTCCTGTCATCCCGCCCGCACCTCATCAGCAGCAACCGTCGTCTCGAAATAAAACTCGAAAGTGCAAAACCAGCAAACCTTGTCATTGATGGCCAGATGACTATCGAGATGGGTACTTCCAGTTCTATCGAGGTAAAACGATCCGATAGTCCAGCCCGTTTTGTGGATATCGGGAGAAATTTTTTCGAGAAAGTCGATAAAAAATTGCGTAAACTATAAAAGGACCATTACCATCGCCAATTTTTAGTTCGGTTCTCTGACTGACAAAATAAAAGACTTATCTAAAAAGCCGATCCACTGCTACTCAGGTGGTATAGTGCAGGTCTCCATGAAGCTCGAAATGAAGGACTCCCCCGGCCAGTTGGTCGCGGCCCTGAAACCCATATCTGAAGTGGGGGGAAATATCATCGCCGTCATCCATCAGCGCGAGCCAGGTTCTGACAGAGGTATCCTCGATGTTCAGATCGTGCTCTCACTTCCAGAGGGTCGTCTGGAAAAACTTGTCACGCTCCTCAAGGAGCAGGGAGTACATATCCAGCGAATCGGTGAAGAGCGGCTTGTTTACAAGCGGAGCGTGATCATGATCGGACATCTCATGCATACAGACCTGTCAGATACTGTTGACCAGATCGATTCTACCGGTTTTGCCGAAGTCAGCGAACTGGCGATGAGTATGCCAGCGGTGAATGCCCGATCCTCTTCACGTATCACGCTAAAAGCAGTGAGCAAGGATGACATGGAGGCAGCTCTTGCAATTCTCAGAAAAGTCTCCAGCCAGAAATCTCTTCTTCTCATCGAGCCGTTGGAGGAAATCTCATGAGAGTCGCGCTAATAGGCTTAGGCTCGGTTGGGAAAGGTGTCGCCGGGATGATCGCCAAAAAAGACCTGGGGATCACTATTACCGGGATTGCAGATTCGACAAGCGGTCTGATGGATCCTGACGGTCTCGATATTCAATCAATCCTTGCACACAAGAAGAAAAACAGTTACTGCGGGAATAAAAAAATCCTTGCCCCCGATGTGATCAAAAACGCAGAGTATGAAGCCCTAATTGAAGTGACTCCCACAAACGCTCTCTCAGGTGAACCCGCCATCGATTATATCAAAATGGCACTTGGGAGGAAGAAACATGTTGTCACATCAAACAAGGGGCCAATTGCACTTGCCTATAAAGAACTCCGCACTATAGCCAAGAAAAATGGGGTGGACCTCAGATATGAAGCCACAGTTGCGGGCGCTATCCCGATCATGCACACGCTGGAAGACGGTCTTGCCGGTAACGAGATCGTTGCCTTGTATGGGGTACTAAACGGTACCTGTAACTACATCCTCACGCGGATGGCAGCAGAAGGGCTGACGTACGAGCAGGCTTTGATGGAAGCGCGTGAGATGGGATATGCAGAAGCTGACCCGACCTATGATGTCCAGGGCATTGATGCGGCAATCAAACTGGTGATCCTTGCCAACACTATCTGGGGAGATAGCATCCGGCTTAATGAAGTCGAGCGCACTGGAATCGATCTCCTCACACCGGATGCACTCCGGCTCGCAGAAGACAATGGATGTACTATACGCCTGATAGCTGAGGCATTCCCAAAAAAACACGTCCTCCGCGTCTCGCCCCGTATTATCGAAAAGAATCATCCTCTCGTTGTTGATGGCACGCTGAATGCACTTACTCTCGAAACTGATATGGCAAAAGAGATCACCCTCATTGGGAGAGGCGCCGGTTCTGTGGAAACCGCAAGCGCGATCATCGGGGATCTCCTCTTCATCAGGAACCACCATGTCCAGCGTCCTTGAACATCGGCGGGAGTACCTGCGGCTGATGCGGCAGTTCACCATTGACCGGGGGTTTTTCACCATAACGGATATCCAGCACGCTGCCAATATCCCTCGAAGCACAGCTCAGGATTGGATAAACCGCTTATTGATAGAGGGTTGTGTTTTCCAAAAAGAGGAAAAACACGGGAGAAACCCCGCTCAGTACGCTGCGATCAGCGCGATGCCTACCAGCACGTGCAGAAAGATTTTCACAACTGTCGATGGTGACGATGTAGCGATCTACCACGATTGCATGAGCGGAGCCTGCGCCGCTTTCTGCGGTCATCACCATGTGCTCGCAGGGGGGGTAGTCCGAAATGCCCACCGTGATGGAACGCTCCTGCACGAGGTTGTCCGGATAGGTTCAAGCAACATCACAGTAGGCCTGTCTCCGCTCCCAGCTGTCGGTGTACACAGGGTTGAACGTGACCAGGATATGATCGTCCAGTATATCCGGTGCATCGGGGGTCCGGCATATTCACTCTCCGATATGATGGCCCGTGCCGAAGGTGTGCTTGATGTCGAATCACGGCACGAGGGAATGATTGTTGAAGGTAAAGTCTGGACCAAAGCACTGACTCATCTCACGATCGGTATTGACGACACCGATTCGCCCGAGGGTGGTGCGACATTTGCGCTTGCTCTCGCCATGCTCAACCATATAGCCCGGATCGGTGGAATATTACCTATCAGCCATCATGTGGCAATGCTGTATCCTGATATTCCGGGAAAGACTGCCGGAAACTCGGCAAGTTTTATCGAGATCGGTGTTCTCCCAGGTCTGGAAGAAGATCTTGTACAAAGAGTCCTCCGGTTCGTTTCCGATGAAGCGCTCTCTCCCGAATGGGGCATCGCAGTCAGGAAGGGGCTTACTGTTCCGGAGAAGTTGCGGGATTATGGACGGGCAGTCCGGATGCGAGTCGTCATTCGTCCGGAGGCAGAATTCATCGCGGACAGTTTTGGGATATCACTGTTTGGGGGTAATGGTGTCATAGGCGCATTGGGAGCATTAGCTCTCACAGGATTACCGCATGAGGTACTTCTTGATCCCTCACAGGCGATTTTGTAAGATCTGAAAGATATTCATTTAAAGCGCGGAACGTGCTGTTTTTATAAACATTCTCTTCCGGGTTCTGACCGGTTTCACCATTTTTCCCAACTCTGTCAATGCAAGGCAGGTACTTTCCTGAGCGGGTCAAATCACCAAGCTGTGGCAGCACCTGTGAAGTTCTCAGCGATGATCCTGCAGAGACGGTTACTTTCATTGAGATATCGGGGTGTATCCCGAGCCACCTGTGATCTAGCATGCCGACTGAGTCCATGACTCCATTCATCGATGATCTTGTAGGTCAGTTCGAGATGGAATTGCATTCCCAGCGCTGTTTTGTACCGGAATGCCTGGTTCTTCACAACGTTTCCCGTACATAAACGCCTTCCTCCGTAGGGAATCTCAAAAGTCTCACCGTGAAGCTGAAAGACATGGAACCGGTCAGGGAACCCTGCGAAGACTCCGCTTGCAGAGCTTATCTTATTCAGCAGCTGCCAACCGGTCTCCTTTACGTATCTGTAGACTGGAGCCCCGAACGCAGATGCAATAAGCTGGGCTCCAAGGCAGATGCCTAATACCCTATGCTGTTTTCTGACCTCGTTTCGGATGAGATCTTTCTCTTTTCGAAGCCAGGGATATTCTCTTTCGTCATTGACACTCATCGGTCCACCAAGAAAAATGAAATGCGTTGCATCTGTTCGTGGCAGTTCATTTGTCTCATATAGCCGGATATATTCAAACGGAATACCCTTTTCCAATAAGAAAGACTCGAAGTATCCCAAAGGTTCATTAGCAACATGCTGGCAGACAGCAATTTTCATGGCACTCATCCTGATATTGGATGAGAGAATAAAAAATGTGTTGGGGATATTCGTCATACCGGAAGACCCCGTATTCCGCCATCGTCGGAAGGATAAAATATCAAAGAAATTTTATTTTTATAGTTGATGATTTAGCCAAATTGCCAATATCTTATTAATTTAGGGATATTTCCTGTATCTGATTTGAAAATCATCAAAAATCAAATTAGAAACATTTATATATCAATATGGGAAATAAAGAAGTTATACAGTGTAATGTCCAAAGGCGGGCATTGTAATGGGGTTTGAAAATCATGACATTTACCAGAAAGAATGATGAGGCAGTATCTCCGGTCATTGGCGTCATCCTGATGGTGGCGATCACCGTGATCCTCGCAGCGGTTATCGCTGCGTTCGTATTCGGATTGGCAGGGAACATCCAGAGCACCAAGAACGTCGCAGTGACAGCACAAAAACCCAATACCAGTGCAATAGTTGTCACTTACGATGGAGGACCGAGTGCAGCATTAGTTGTCAATCTGAGCGTTTCTATCAATGGGGCTTCCGGAGTAAATATGGGACAAAATGCGCCCGGAGCTGCTAGCCCAACACCAATGAATGTGGGTTGTTCTACAACGTTCTACGCGGCTAATGCATATACAAATCCGACAAGTGTCATTGTTACAGCTACATTCACCGATGGAACCCAACAGGTTTTATTGAATACGAATGTATAGGTACGGATATGGCAATTATCAGAAATAATGATGAGGCAGTATCTCCGGTCATTGGCGTTATCCTGATGGTGGCGGTCACGGTGATCCTCGCAGCGGTTATCGCTGCGTTCGTATTCGGATTGACTGGGAACCTCCAGAGCACCAAGAACATCGCCGTAACTGCTCAAAAACCTAATACTTCAGCCATCCAGATTGTCTACGATGGTGGACAGAGTTCAGCATTGGTTGTCAATCTGAGCGTTTCTATCAATGGGGCTCCTGGATTAACTATGGGACAAGGGACTGTCGGCAGCCAGACAGGTCCGATGAATGTGGGTTGTTCTACTATCATCTATGGCGGTTCTAATGCATATGCAAGCAGGACCCATGTCCTTGTTACGGCTACGTTCACCGATGGAACTCAACAGGTCGTACTGGATACCTACGTATAATCTGTTCACTTTTTTTAACGATAACCAACAAGTACTCGGTTATTTTCACCTACAGGCAATCGCGAATTCCGAGCTCCCCTAGTAATAGAAACTGCTGTATGGTTGGTTGACGCTATACAGGAAAGATCTCTCAAACCCTGCCCTCCATAACCTATATCAATCAAGGAAATGAACCGAACCTGTCAGGATTATGTCCGAAAAAATTCAAAATGTTCTTGCGGAACAAGTGCTGGATCCTAACGAGCTTATCGCGTACCAGGAAGGTTCTGTAGTAAGCCGTATGATCGTTTATAAAAAGACCGGAACCATAACACTCTTCGCGTTCGACACCGGTGAAGGGCTCTCGGAACACACTGCACCATTCGATGCCATCGTGACCATCATCGACGGGGAGGCTGAGATCTCGATCGACAAAAACCCGTACCTGCTCAAAGCCGGCCAGATGATCATTATGCCAGCAAACAAACCCCATGCCCTCCATGCACGGCAGAGGTTTAAGATGATGCTGACCATGATCCACGAATGAACGGGGATTACCTCTTTTTGTAGCGCAGATGCGTGGAGCAGGATTCGAACCTGCGAACCCCTGCGGGAACGGACCCTAAATCCGTCGCCTTTGACCTGGCTCGGCGATCCACGCTCAGAACCTCAGGTATTTTTACCAGTCATTTTCACGATACTTTTTCAGCACCGGTAACCGGTCCTCATAACCTTCGTGTCCGCGATATATTTGTCCGGAACTGATAAGAGCATATCGCCGTATTCCCGCAATTCTTACCCAATATTTACAACCCGATCCTGATCAAGATCGTGTGGATCTCGTCGGATGGGAAATCATAAAACTGTACCACCGGGGTGTCAGACGCCAGGTTATCGCAAAGTTGCGTCAGACCAGAAAGTTGTCACGATATCTTCCATTCAATTGAAAATGGTTTTCTCTTCAGTCCCGGCATTTTAAGATTCCCTCATGTCAACAATTTCCATTAACCGGAGGTATATCTCAAAAACCATGAGCCTCTCCTTGACTTCGCTGTTCTGTCTCCGTAACCCTAAAGGTAGGTTTCGTTATTATAATCATTATACAAGAACACCGGATCTTGGAAATGAACTTCAGTAGTTTCCCGAAGTCATGGTTGAAGAAACGCGCAGTAATCCCGGATATCTCTACCCATTTGTCCAACAAAATAAGGTGATAGTAATTAGGGAACCAGCGAAATCGCCGGGTATTCCGCACTTTTTTTTTCATGAACATACATCTTGTAGCTTGTAATCAAGAGGACAATGATGACGGGGCCGAGGACAAATCCTGCAAGGCCGAGAGTAAGTAGACCCCCGATGATCCCTATGAACATGATAACCGGGTTGATCTTGACCCGACGACCCACGAGAACCGGACGTATGAAGATTTCCGGGCCGGCTGATACGATAAGGTACCCGAAGATGAACATAATAAATACGCCTCGGGTATCCCCGATTGCAAGGGCGTACGCACCGATGAGGATAAAAGCCACCGATGCACCGAGTATCGGTATCAGTTCGCAGAATGCGGTGAGGAAGGAGAAAAAAAGGATATTGCCATACCCAAGGAGGTAAAACACCGGGATGGCGATGAAGAACGTGAGAACAGCAATGGCTATCTGGACAACATAAATAACATAAAGGGTGTTGCCCATTACTTCAGAGAGCCGGTGAACGTAACGGTGAAGTGCTGGCGGTACATGTTCCATGAACCGGGTCTTGAGATCCTTTCCCCACAAGAGAAGGGCAAATAAGGAAAAAAACAGGACGAACAGTTTGAACGCGATAAAGGGCAGAAACGAGATAAGCGTCTTCTGGTAATCGACAAAAAGTGCGATCCCCGACGTCAGCAGGTGGATCAGAGATGCCTTGGGCAGGGGCACGCCAAAAGTAACCGGGTTGGTTACAGGATTGTCCAGCCAGCTGGCAATCGTCCCGAACATTGTCGTCAGAGTCGTAGCGTTCTGTGAGAGGATGATGATCGTAAAGTACGTAAACACGACTGATACTGCAAGAACCAAGAGTGTAACGATCGTTGCCGAGATCCAAGGTTTTGTACGTGCCGCCACCCGGTCGTGCACGGGAATCAACACAACGGCAAGAGATGCGCCGACAAGAACCGCGTCCATGATCGACCAGAAGATAATGAGGGCTGCAACCGCTGTCGCAACCATCAGGAAAAACGGGAACTGATATGAGCGGAACAGGTTCATGCGTCACTACCTATTGAACCGTGACGTGAATTAATAGGTGTGGTCTCCATCTGTCTGTAATACCTTCGATATCCCATGCCATAACAATTGCCTCCTCTTCGACTAACTGATGATCTCAGTATTAAATTCATGCATTATTTCGCAGCTTATGAAAACCATTGGCATTATTGACACCGCATAACCTTCAGGGAGTATTCTGTTTCCACCTCATTCTTAATCAGGTCTCAGAGCAAATAAAACCGGAATAACGGTGTAATCTGATGACCGAGATCAGAATTGTCGGTACAGCACATGTCTCGCAACAAAGCATCGATGAAGTTCGGGATGCGATTGAAGAGTTCCGGCCAGAAATAGTGGCCGTTGAACTTGATCCCGCCCGGTTTGCCGCGCTGAAAAAACAGGGACGTGATCCAACAGTAAACGATGTCCTTGAAATAAAAAATTTCAATGCTCTCCTCGTCCAGTGGCTTCTCGCGTATCTCCAGCGGAAGATCGGCATCGATGTTGGCGTCGAACCAGGCGCAGAGATGAAAGCTGCGATCGAAGAGGCCGAGCGCCGGAACATCGCTGTAGGGCTTGTCGACCGCGACATACGGGTCACACTCCTGCGCTTCTGGCGTTCGCTTGGGTTTATCGAGAAGATAAAGATGTTCTGGGCGCTGATAATCTCTGTTGCCGAAGTTGATAATGGGCAGGAGATCGACATTGAGTCACTGAAGGAGCAGAATGTTATTGATGCCGTAATGGAGGAGTTCCGGAAATTTTCGCCCAATGGTGCCCGGGCACTGATTGATGAACGCGATGCTTTCATCGCGCATCAGCTCCTCCTGCTTAAAGCCCAGAGGCCAGAAGGCCGGATCCTCGCGGTTGTTGGAGCAGGCCACCGACAGGGAATCTCCGAGTATCTCGACAACCCCCAGTCACTCCCACCATTTGACACTCTGATAAAGGAGCCACGGACATTTCCCTGGGCCAAGGCATTCGGGTTTGTCGTTACCGGGCTGTTTGCTTTCCTGCTTGCCGCCATCGCATTCTCCGGTGTCGGCTGGACCGTTCTGCTGTATGCTTTCCTGTTCTGGGTTGTAATCCATGGCGTGCTTGCCGCTATCTTTACGCTCGTTGCCGGGGGTCACCCTTACTCTGCGATCACCTGCCTATTAGTAGCATGGATGACGGCATTGAACCCCCTGCTCCACGCAGGCTGGCTTGCAGCGTTTGTCGAGGCTAAAGTACGGAAACCCCCGGCATCGGATTTTCGGAAGATCTACGAGGCCGAGACACTCAGCAATATGGCAAAAGTACCTCTCTTCCGGGTAGTACTCGTCGCTGCACTGGCAAATCTGGGAAGCCTGCTCGGGACGGTGTTATATTTTATTTTTGTTTTCCCTGTGTTGGGGATCAATCCGGGTGTCGTGATCTCAGCTGGTGTCCATAATATGTTGACATCGATAACCGGCCTCCTCTGACCATTACCGGTCATTTTCCCGGAATATTTTATTAGGTCTAATATAGGATTTCCGGATTCCTATTACAAAATCCGTGTTTTACGAATTTTGTCGGCAGAGCCTGCGAATTTCAGCGTCAATCCAGTCCTGCACGATAAGCCTCATCACAGTAAATTCCATGCCGGGACGAAACCGGTTCCTGATTTCATGATCAAGGCCGGTGAGAACCGGCTGGACAATTTCATGAAAACCAGAAATACCGGAATTATCGCTGTTAATCCCTATATGAATGTCAATAAGCTCGACAAGGTGTTGAAATTCCCCGGTAACTTCAATCATGCGTTCAAGCATCATCGGTACTGGCAGTTCTAGGAGATCTTCATCAAAGTGTATAGCCGAATAGACACCTTCTTTGTGATGTTCACTCATTTCAAATCTCCGGAGTATTTCTATTGGTGAACGTCAACCACAACTTACATCATGTGGTGGGCTGATCGTCCCATCCTAATCACTCACACTATAAATACATTTTGTCGCTCGTACCATACCCCAGAAATAAATAGAGCATGAAAAGTAAGGGAAATTCTTGGTGCATCGGACAAAAAGGTCAACCGGCTGTTCGAGATCTATACGAAAGTCGCAACAACAGGAGCCCTAGAGCTGTTTGAGACATATATACCAGCAGAAAATCTGGTTCTCGATGTCAGTCTAAAGTATAAAAGGGTTTATTTACTGCAGTTTTTTGATAACATCTCCGAACGCAGACAAACGGAAATCGAGCTGAAACGCAGAAACGGGGAACTTGCAGTTCTGAACAACCGGATCCGAAACGGCAAAGTTGAGTGAAAGCAAACTGACTCTTTGTCATACGATCCCGTTTACAGATGCACATTTTATTGGAAACCGGCAATGCACCGAATTTTAAATCTGATCCAACATCATATTTTATATATTTTTACAGGTCATCACAGCACATGCCACTAATGGAATGGAGTGTGGATCTGAGTGTCAAGGTCACGACGATTGATGACCAGCATAAAAAACTCATCGAAATGATCAATAACCTGCACGATGCAATGCGTACCGGTAAAGGAAAACAGGTGCTGGAAAAGACACTCCAGGATCTTGCTGCATATGCTGTCTATCACTTCCAGGCTGAAGAGATGTTCATGCAAAGGTTCCAGTATGTGGGATATCTGACACACAAGATGAAGCACGACGCGTTTGTAAAAAAAATTACTGACTTCCAGAAAGATTACGCTGAAAACAAGCTCGGCCTGACCATTGAACTCATGAATTTCCTCAGGGACTGGGTGGCAAACCACATCAAAGAGACCGATAAACAATACTCGGAGACGTTCAGGAAAGAGGGTCTGTCGTGAAGATCATGGATCCTGAAGATGGTGGCAGGGTATAACAAAGAGAGAGACCAAACAGTCCCTACACGGTTAGAGATAATGGTACCCAAGCGCAGATACCGGTTAACGAAAAGAACCTTCACGCACTTTAGACTGGAGAACAGTTACCCGGGAACGGTTGTCCGGGACAGGTATCCTGTTGAAGGTTCCTTAAAAAATGCTCGAGGGCAATTTTTCCGACAATTATCGTCAGTTCTGGGCAGAAGCCTTGAACGTGTAGGAGTACTGACAATCTAGGCCGGAAAACTCCAAAAAGGAGATCTGTTCAATAATTTTCTGCTTGGGAGATATCGAAGGGTATGAGAGAGTCTTTTCCTGCTGGTGGCAGTAAGCGGTGACCGGAATGATGTTAAGATCGACCTCGACATTGGTCAGCGTCCGGTTGGTCGGGTTTTCGATCTGGAAACTTTCCGTGTACGCATCAAATGAACCGATTGCAATCTGGGGAATATCAGCTGTGTCAAGGCTGCTAACAGTAATACCTGGATTCTGGGGCTGTGTAACACAACCGGAAAAAAGTGCCATAACCACGACAAAAATTATGATGACAGGTACTAATCTCATACGGTATCCCGGTTCATTTCTTTCGCCATTGTGTAATAAAATATCCGTTGGTGTGAACCCCATAAAATACTGATCAATGACAGAATGCGATGCACCTCGAGCGACGTAAAACAAGGGTGTGAAAGTGCAACGGTGCCTGCTGAATGAAACAGCGGTATTTTTTTAAGATCGGTGGAACGTTAGTGCCGCAGTGCACGAATCTCTTCATCGATCCAGTCCTGGACGACAAGTTTCATCTCCTGCCGGGTCATCCCTGACCTGCACTTGAGACGTAACTCGACTTCGAGCAGGTCAAGTACCGGCTGGACAGCCACAAAATAGGCCGAGGGGCACGTGAACCCCCCACCTTTTTCCAGATGAAGTGCTACCAGTTCGTTGAGGTGTTCAAATTCACCGGTGAGATCGATAACGCTTTCCAGTGTCAGGCCAGATGAGCATGCCGGCACAGGAGTTGATGTGGGTTCCGCTTCATCGTTTTGATCCATGCCGCATTTAGTTATCCGGTCTTTGTCCTGAATCGAACTCATATCGTTTCTCCGGCAGCCGCGCTTCCCTCAATCACGATTTGACTGATAAATTACCGTCTTACTGTGGAGAATTTAAGGTTTCGTCTTACAATACCAAGCACAAAAATATATCTCCTGCCATGTTCTCTCCTGTTCAAAGGATACATCAACGTTTGTGATCTCATGTCAAGCACCGCACTTCTTGTCATCGAAGGGCTCTGGTGGACACCCGAACAGAAACCAAAACGCCCATCAGTCCTGCTATTCCTGGAAGGTCTCGAGAGTTTCCGTGGCGACTTCAATATCTATTACGCGAATTTTTACGAGAAAGAGGGATTTCGGCGCGCACTTGAGGACGACCTTACCAACACCCGTGAAGACCGGCTTTTCCTCTATGTTGCCGCACACGGAACGGGAAAAAGGATCGGGGGGCTCAAGGCAAAGACCGGCATGAAACTCCCGGTGATGTTCAGGGCAGTGAGGAGCGCGGCCAACTATTCCAACATAGAAGGCGTACTTATCGGTTCATGCAGCGTAGGAAACAACATCGACGATTTTATCTCAACCACAAAAAATTCACATATCGCGTGGATCTTCGGATATACCTGTGAGATCGGCTGGATGGCAAGCACCCTCATTGACGTCTCGATCTTCGAGCACCTGATGAAACTCAAAAAAAGCGATCTCAAGAGCAGGAAAAAAATCCTCGAAGCGTTTGAAAAAGCCCTTCGCAGGTTCAACGGTGAATACGTCCTCTGCAAGGAGAAAGGCAGGAATGTTCCGCTCAAAGATGCAATCACCCTCGTAATCCAGCCCCGCAGTGAAGGGAGTGTTGCCCTGGACGAGACAAAAGTCCTGCTCGAACGGCTTGGCTGGACAAAAAAAGAATGATCTGACCTATCTGGAGACCTGCTGGGATTTTGGCAGGTAGGGGATTAGGGAGTGGGTAAGTTTTGCGATGTCCATTGACTGCAGCACAACCTTCCCCGGTCCTGTGAGAGTGGTCACAAAGAGACCCTCGCCACCGAATAGCGCGGTAGTGATCCCACCGGCAAGGGCGATATCATATGCGACAGTGCTCTCGAACCCGACAACCAGACCGGTCTGCACTTTTATCACCTCTCCGGGTTTGAGGGCGAGTTCAACGATATCCCCACAGCAATGGAGGAACACCGTCCCGTTCCCGGTCATATTTTCGAAAATGAAACCATCGCCGCCAAACAGGCCGGCACGAATCTTTTCAGTAAATGCGATACCCAGTTCTATGTCTTCCTCACAGCAGAGAAACGATTCACGTTGCGCTACGAATTCCCTGTCTGGCGTTATCCTGACCGGGAAAATTTTGCCCGGCATGGTGCCGGCAAGCGTTATGAACCCGGGCTGATCTGCGGAGAAAAAACGGGTCAGGAATATGCTCTCCCCGGCAACGGCCCGCCGGATACCGGAGATTATTCCCCCTTTGAGCTGGTTATCCATCTGCATATTACCGCTCATGTTCACCATGGAGCCCGCTTCGGCAAAGATAGATTCGCCGGGCTGGATATCCATCCTGACCATCTGGAGGTTGTCACCGATAATCTCAAAGTTCATAGCATTCCTTCATGAACATGCACCGCTGAGCAAAAATGTGTTGTGCAAAAGAATTGAGATGAGTCGCCCGCCATCATCCTCCAAAAACCTTTTCAACTGGTCACTCAGTTAGCAGCTCATCAAGACCGATAGCGTTTAAATCCGCCATAAAGGACCTTGCAGCGTACGACAGGTGTCTACCGGGAGAAATACCCAGTTCATCGAGAACCCGGCCTGCGAGAACCTGAGGATCCGGGGTCCCGGGTATTTCTGATGCGGCTTTTTTTACTGCTACATGAACGCGCCGGATATTGGCAAGGGAATCTTCAAGACGCCGGTAAGCCGTATCTCCTTCAGCAGGTGTGTCGTGTGCAGGAAGGTAGTATTTGATACCCGGAATTCCCTTCAGCCTCCGTATTGACCGAACAAGCCCTACCGGGTCAGTATAGATGGGGGCACGCCCCGGTGCCTGCACGGTGTCCCCGGTAAAAAGTGCCTTTTCTTCCCGTAGGAGCAGGGAGATAGATCCTGGTGAATGGCCAGGCGTGTGAAGCACATCGATTGTGAGTCCTTTTCCAAGGCTGATGGTGTCACCATCGTTCAGAAGCCTGCCGATTGGAACTGCTCCGCTAACCATTGGCGGGATTCCAGGGGTCGGGCTTTTCAATAGCATCGGGTCAACGTTCTCGATCTCAGGGGAATCCAGCGGGTGAGCAGCGACTGTGCAGCCTGTCAGGTCACGTATCACCTTTGCTGATCCTATGTGGTCAGGATGTGAGTGGGTCAATATGATCAGCTGGATCTCTGAGGGGTCATGACCGGTTGAGCGGAGGTATGCGGTAACCTGCTTCTCCGAAGCGTTGAATCCGGTATCGATCAGGGTAATACCGTCCCCGTAGACGATGTATACATTCACAAACCGGTCTGGCGTCGGCCCTAACGGAGTTCTTAAAACATGGATATGTGGTGTAATCTGCATAGAATTACCTGAATTAATCTCAACGATCATTTATAAAAAACAAAGCGCCAGGATGAATGACACATAGGTTCCCACCCCATTTCAGCTATGCGGGTTTTGTTGTACAGAATTCAAAGATGCACAAGCGGTCACTGTTGTCCGCAACATGGTGCGGGACATGATAACGCTGGACTATTTCTGTCAGGGTGAAGCCGGCATCAGCAAGGTGACCGGCCAAATGCTCTTTCGGCATCAACCTTGGAGGACCCCTTTCATCAGGAGACATGAACGCCCCGTCGACAAGCCCGAGAGTGGATCCGAAAAATATCCCGCCGGTTTTTAGGACAGACCATGCATTCGCAAGATACTGTCGGAATTCCTCTTCGTCAGCAATTACGTGAAAAACTGAGGCGGAATAAACCATATCGAACTCCTCCGGTCCGAACGGGAAGGTATCTGACACGACAAAGAGATCGCAGATTTCCTGCCGGTCATGGTAGAGATCAAAGCCGAGGTTGATACTCGCCCAGTTGATGTCAAAGGCGGTGATCTTCTCCCGGGGAAACCCATTGCGGAGCAGCTGCCGGACATTATCGCCGGTGCCGCATCCGTAATCCAGGAGTCTGCCGGTTCCTGTGAGAGCCCGGGAATAGAAAAAGTGGTTGTTGATCCGGGGCTGCCCAAGGATCATGAGGATGTGGGGATAGCGTACACCCTCTCTGGTGTACTTCTCCAGGAGCATCTGGTAATACCCATCAGGATGGACAACGCCATAGGCTTCGATCCGTTTCATCGCGATGCTGAGTTCCTCCTGAAGGGTCTTTCCAGGGGGGAACCTGAGGGGTTTTGGTGAAGACATACTGGAATAAGTGTATGCCAAAAGAGTATTCATGATTAACGCTACGGGCTGAAACCGGGATGCGATGAAACAGGAGTCGTGACAGTAATCACTTCGGCCGCCATATCATTTTCACACTGGTTATTACCGTATTTATACTACGTTTGAACGGATGAGTGTTCCAGCCCCATCATTTCCCGAAATATTCCCTGACTTTTTTTAGGTTTTCCCGGATTGGGAGACTTTGAGGGCATTTTTCCTCACATTCCCCACACTCCTGGCAGAGCGAGGCAAAGTGAGGAGTGCCATCGAAGAACCCTCCGAGAATCATCAAATAATGCTGCCGAGCCTGCTCCTCGGCCTGGTATATATGCCCCCGGTTGAACTCCTCGAAGCATTCGGGAATACTCACGCCCTGAGGGCAGGGCACGCAGTACTTGCACCCGGTGCAGGGGATTACGATCCGCTTTTCAAGCTCTTTTTTGACCTTCCTGAACAGGGCAAGTTCTGTCTTTGTAAGAGAGCCTGCAAGCCCGCTGTCAGCGCTGGCGACGTTCTGTCTGACTTGCTCCGGTGTCGACATTCCGGAGAGAACCACGGTTACTTCCGGATGGTTCCAGACCCAGCGGAGCGCCCAGCCGGCGGGGCTATGTTGGACCTTCGCCTTCTGCCAGATCTCTTTCACACCGGCGAGATCGCGTGCCAGCAGACCGCCCCGGATAGGCTCCATGACTACGATACCAAGCCCTTTCTTCGCCGCATATTCCAGCCCCTCCGTCCCAGCTTGGTAGTTCTCATCCATAAAATTGTACTGAATCTGGGCAAATGTCCAGTCGAACGCATCCACAATCTCCTTAAAAAGCGTGACATTGTCATGGAAAGAGAACCCGGCATGGCGTATTCGCCCGTCCGCGAGTGCATTGTCAAGAAAGTCTGTGACACCGAGCTCCGAGAGGTTCTCCCAGAATGGTTGGTTTAGCCCGTGGACCAGGTAGAAATCGATGTGGTCGGTCCTGAGCCGGGCAAGCTGCTCAGCGAGATACCGGTCCATGTCCTCCCGAGACTTGATAAGCCAGCTGGGGAGCTTGGTTGCGAGGTTCACCTTTTCGCGATATCCTTCGGCGAGTGCCTGTCCGACAAACGGTTCGCTCTCGCCATTATGATAGGGATACGCGGTATCAACATAATTCACGCCATGGTCAATCGCGTAATGGAGCATCCCCGTAGCCAGTTTCTCGTCAATCTGTCCATTTTCCTTCACAGGGAGCCGCATACACCCAAACCCAAGGACTGAGAGTTTCGGCCCGGCCTTGTTCATCATCCTGTAGAGCATTGTCCACCACCAATATCCTTGATCCAGATTCGGTATGCACTACTGGATAAATTCTTGCATGGAATAATCACTTTGCTGGTGCCAGAAAAGAACCGGGTGGGAAAATGGCCTGATCTTTATTGAACCTACAAAGGAGACCAGAGCAGGTTTGTTGCGTTTACCGTTGGTGACACATTAGAACTTTTATCATAAAGTTACTCGTTATATCCCAGATCAAGAGTCACTATAGGTCGGATAAGCTCGATCCCGTCAGACGTGGTAGAGTTAACTGCAGTGGACACGGGATACGCAATAGTTTCCGATGACGAATACGGAGTGAGGATCTCCAGCAGGTCTGCCTCTTCCAGATGATCTCCTGACAGCCACCGGTGCTCATTCTCTTCACGAAGGATTACGGGCATACGGTCGTGTAATGGCCTCATAACCTCGTTCGCCTCAGTAGTCACAATGGAATAGGTGAACACAACCTCCCCGTCCGGATTAAACCAGGCATCGTACAGTCCTGCAAACCCAAACAGTGCCTTGTCTTTGATGTGGATGAAAAACGGCTCTTTCCTGACATCGGTCTTCTTCCATTCAAAGAACCCGTTTGCTGGCACAATGCACCGGTTACAATCGAGGAGCTCCCGGAACATCGGTTTGTTGAGGAGGGACTCTGCCCGGGCATTGATCGGTTTATGGGTAAATTTGGGGTCCTTTGCCCAGTGATGGATGAGTCCCCATTTCATCATCCGGATATGGTTCCCGTCTTCCGCTGAGACAACGACAGGGTTCTCCGAAGTGGGTGCAATGTTGAAGTGGGATCGAAAGCCCAAAGTCGGGTCAACGATGAGGAACCGCTGACCAATGAGGTCCACCCCCCACATCGCATACCTGCCGCACATTGTTACCTTCCCTTATCAGTTCTTACGGAGGCTCTCGAAAAAAAGGTTTAGGCCATGTACGTTTTGTCCGCAGCAGAGCGAGGGTCTATGGCATTCGCCTGCCGGTTTTGCGCTCTTCATAGGAAATCCGTGCACTTCTTCCCGGCGTGAGTTCTTCCTTGTCTTGTTGGGCACTCTGGAAACGCTCCTCGAGCGGGATCCGGCTGCTTTCTCCCCGTGCGAATTCTTCCTTGTCCTGGTGGGCACTCTGGAAACGCTCCTCGAGCGGAATCCCGTCGCTGCGTTCGCGTGCCGCAGGGTTGCTCCGGAATGTATTTTGGCGAGAAGAATCCCCGTCCGGAATAAAATCGATGCCTATCTCAGTGGGCTCATCAGTCTGCATCGCAGGATGCCGTACCGGGGACCCCCTAACGCGATCATCAGAACGCGGGGTGGGCCGACCCGAAGGACGCGAGGCGGTAATCCCATCAGGACGCCCGATATCATCTGAAGTGTGCCGTATACCGGTGTAAGCGAACCTGCTTCGGCCGGATTCTCCTGATGAGTTTCCTCGGATCTTTGCCACCTGTGCATCAATCTCTTCCTCGGCTTCCCGGGCGCTCTTTTCCGTAAACATGAGAAACTGGAGGAAGGCTTCGGGCTCGCGGAAGACCGCTGCATTGATTCTTTCGCAGACAAGCCTCCGCTCCACATCACCGTACCACCCGCCCGTGCGTATAGTGATCGCCTCGCCCCCACGCTCAAAGACATAGACCCGTTCCACGCTGCCATTGCGCCCGAACGCAGTCTCGGCAACCCCATTGCCCTCAAAAGAGAAGGTCTTCCCGACAGCACCGTAGTCCCCACCCTCCCGCATTACAATCTGCCGGCCACCGGCCTCATACCGGAACGTGCGGGGCGGCTGCCCGAAAGAAAACGTTTCTTCGAGCATCCCGTAGTCATCAAATACGAAACGCCTGAGAATCTTTCCCGGCTGTGCAGGATCGTTCTCCGTCATCGTATTGGATGATGGATCGAAACGGTAGATCCTGCGGGTGACATCATGGCTGTCAAGCACCCGAACCCCGCTCACGCTATAGCGGTAGATCCGGCTGATCGATTCGCGCTGTGCTCCAGAAAATTCGGTAATGATGGATTCTGTCATTCTCCTCTACCACACAGTCTGCCTGATTTTTTAACGTTACTTCTTTTGGGCATAAAAGGATTGTTCTCATGAGGCAGGTAAACCTGTTCTGTGTATCTACAGTTGGTGACGGATTTTTCACTTTGCAAGAATTTTCATATCAACCGGCGACATAACAAATGCCAGCCGACGCGGGTTATGCCAATACCGGGATTTTACCTCGCCTATCCTCACATTGTGGGTTCGCTGCCCCCACCATTACATGACCTACTGCCAAGGATTTTTGTCCACAATGACTGTCCCGGACCCGTATTTTCGTTATGTGAACGCTGGTATTCACCTCCCGGATTCGATAGCAATCGGCTATGTGTTTCTCTCAGGTATCAGAGTAATGGAAACACTTTGAACAAGGGTTAATACCTTAACGCAACAAAAATTGTGAAGATGTCCGAACCAAAACTTGCCGGCGGCCCGACACAGGACGAGATAATGGCAGTCTCTCTGTTTAAGCTGGGTCTTCGGAGCACAGACACGGTTCTGGAATTAGGATGCGGGACCGGCAAAGTTTCCATTGCGGCTGCCGGGACCGCGACAAAAGTGTTCTCGATCGACCGGAGGCCGGAAGCGATCACGATGGCCCGGGAATCCGCAGCAAAAGCTGGTGTGCATAACATCGAATTCTCCTGTGCCGAAGCATCTGATTATCTCACCGCTGACCGGTTATACGACTGTGCATTTGTCGGGGGTACCAAGAAACTTGCAGAAATCCTCCCGGTCCTTGCCAGGAAAGTGCGGAGAACCATCGTTGTCAATGCTGTTATGGTGCATACTCTTTCAGAAGCAGTTACCGCTATGCAGCGGCTGGGAATATTCCGGGAGGTAGTTCAGGTCCAGGTCTCACGGTCGCATTCTATAGCGGGAAGTATCATGTTCAAACCCATCGATCCAGTATACGTCATTGTCGGGAGTGGAACCGCATGCTGATTGGACTGGGTCTCGGGCCAGGAAACCCCGACCTGTTGACACTCAGGGCAGTCCGACTGCTCAACGAGGCGGATGCCGTCTTTGTCCCCGGCCGGATTGCGTTTGATCTTGTCGCCCCGTACCGCACAGCTACCATCCTTGATTTTCCGATGACGGATGATGAAGGGCGAATTCGTAGTTGTCTTGAAGAGAACGCAGAGCGTATCGCACCGGCAGCACAGAATGGTGTTGCGGTATTCGGTATTCTCGGCGACCCCAATTTCTTCTCGACGTTCTCCCGTCTATGTACCGTCATCGCGGAAAAGTACCCGTCAATTGAGTGCCGAACCGAACCGGGCATCAGTTCCATCACTGCGTTTGCCGCAGCAGCCGGGCTCTCGCTCAACGGCGGTTTTATTGTATCAGATGGTGCGATCCCTGATGCCCGGATCCTGCTCAAAGTCAGGCGTCCGAAAGAGAGAGCGGCCGAACTCCGTGCAGAAGGCTACCGGGAGTTCGTGCTCGTCGAGCGAATGTTCTTCCCGGACATGAAAGTGTTCCGGAACGGGGATCTTCCTGAAGAGAGCGACTACCTGAGCGTTATGTACGCGAGGCGGTGAGATTTCCTTTGACCCCCAAAGTCTGGTTCGTGGGTGCAGGTCCGGGGGATCCCGAGCTGATCACCGTTAAAGGGATGCGACTCGTGCAGAAGGCTGATGTCCTGGTCTATGCCGGCTCGCTTGTCAACCCGGAGCTTGTTGCTCAGTCCCGCGCCAGCACCCGGCTTGACAGCTGGGGTATGGAATTGCTGGAGATCGTAGCAGCGATGGAGTTACCGGCAAAAGCAGGGAAAAGCGTAGTCCGGCTCCATTCCGGCGACCCCTCGCTCTATGGCGCGATCGTAGAGCAGATCGCCGAACTGGAAAAGCGGGGCGTGGCGGTAGGAATCGTGCCCGGGGTTTCGTCGCTCTTTGCAGCCGCAGCAGCCCTAGGGACCCAGCTCACGCTCCGGGGCATATCGGAAAGTCTCGTGGTTACGCGGCCTGCGGGAAAAACCCTCGAACATGACCAGATCGCAGAACTCTCCCGGCTCGGCACCACAATGGTCGTCTTCCTCGGCACCGAAAAACTGGCAGAAATAACCGGAAAACTCGCCTGCCCTCCGGATACCCCGGCCGCGGTGGTCTACCATGCCTCGTGGCCTGACGAGAAGATTGTCCGTGGTGCGGTCTCGGACATCGCTCAGAAAGCGAAGGCCGCCGGCATCGACCACACGGCCCTGCTCGTCATCGGTGGCGTGGTCCGCCAGGGTGAGAAAGGCAACACCAGGTCGTACCTCTACTCATGAACGATACGGTTGTCATCGCACTCCCCCGGTTTATCAGTGACGCGGAACGTATCGCTGCATTTCTCGGTGCCGATATCCGTGAATATACACCAGAAGTCTTTGCCGAGGTTTTTCTTTATTCCCGGAGAATCGTGGCCCTTATGTCCATGGGAATTGCCGTACGGAAGATCGCTCCCCTGATCAAGGATAAATGGAACGATCCGGCCGTCGTTGTAGTCAGCCCGGATTTCCGGTACGTCGTACCCCTTCTTGGCGGGCACCATGGTGCAAATGATCTGGCAAAACACTTGGCAGGACTCGGCCTTGAACCGGTAATCACAACCGCGACGGAAGCTACCGGCAGGGATTCTGTGGAGATGATCGCTGCCCGCAGTGGATGCAATATTGTCAACCGGGATTCCACACGTAAGGTGAACGCCGCGATGCTGGATGCCGATGTACCGGTTCATGCAGTGAACGGACCTTCGGTTGTCATCGCAGGACCCGGCGTGGCAGTCCTTGTGCGAAACGGGGAATTCTGCATCGGTGTCGGGTGCCGTAAAGGTGTCAGTGCTGAAGAAGTTACTATAGCAATCAGCCGTGCACTTTCTGAAAACGGGATAGGGCCTGACGATGTCATGGCGTATGCTACAACGATAAAAAAGAGGCATGAAACCGGACTCTCTGAGGCGATCTCGGCACTCTCTGGCAATTTAATATTCCTTGACGATGATACTGTAAACGCACATGCCGGAAGATCGCCTTCGCGTGCGACCCGGATCGGTCTTTTAGGGGTAGCCGAACCGTGTGCGCTCGCAATTGCCAGAAGAAAAGAGCTGGTCATGGAAAAAAAAGTGTACGGGAGAGTTACAGTTGCCATCGCACGCTGAACCACAGAAAGGGAGCCTTGCTATCGTTGGCATCGGACCCGGACTCAGGGAGCATATGACAGGCAGGGCACTGAAAGTTATTGCCGGTGCCGAGTATGTGATCGGGAATGACTCATATCTTGGTCCGCTCGAACCCCTCCTTGCGGGAAAAAATGTCATCCGAAGTTCCATGGGAAAAGAAGTGGAACGGGCAAAAAAAGCGATAGAACTCGCACATGACCATGTAGTTGCAATTGTTTCCGGAGGAGATGCCGGTGTCTACGGCATGGCGAGCATCGTCCTTGAGGTGTTAGAACATTCCGGTGCGAGAATCAACGTCGAGGTCATTCCCGGGGTCACGGCCGCAAATGCTGCGGCATCCCGGGTAGGTTCTCCCTTGTCGGGAGACTTTGCCGTGATCAGCCTTTCGGATCTCCTGACGCCGCTCGAAGTCATCGAACAGCGGCTCGATGCCGTCTTCTCGGTTGGCATCCCGGTGGTATTGTACAATCCGAAGAGCCGGGGCAGGCCGCATAATTTTGCGCTGGCAATAGAGCATGCACAGAAGCACCTTCCTGCCGATACACCGGTAGCAGCAATAAAAAATGCCCTCCGTGATGGCGAGGATATCCAAATCGCCACGCTGGGCACGATTGACAGGATTGAAAGTGCTGTTGATATGCACACGACGGTTATTATCGGTGGAACCGAAAGCAGGATATGGAGGATGGGTGAAGATGTCAAAGGAATTATCACGCCACGGGGATACCATACCAAATACGTATATTGATCCCGGTGCCGAGACTCAGGAAGCCTACGAGATCTCGCAGAAATCGCGTATGCTCGCCCGACAGATGGTGGGAAATGCAAGCCCGGAAGACAGGATCCGCCAGCGGTGTTCTGTCGCGGTCGGCGACTTCTCCATGGCCGGCCTGATGCGGTTCTGCAACGACCCGGTTCCGGCAGCACTCGCAGCGCTCCGCACGGGAGTATTGGTCATCACCGATATCCGGATGGTGCAGGTCGGTATCCAGAAAAAAGGACACGAATGCAAAGTTATCTGCGCACTGGATTACGGCTCGGAGATCGCAATCGAACGTGACATAACCCGGAGCTCCGCCGGGTTTCTCGCACTGAGAGACCGTTTGGCAGGATCGATTGTCGTTATCGGCAACGCCCCTTCAGCTCTCCTTACACTATGTGATTTGGTCCAGGAGGGAATACGACCTGCAGTCATCATCGGGACACCGGTGGGATTTGTGAATGCTGCGGAATCAAAAGAGGTCCTGCGGACATTACGAATCCCATCCATCACCACCGAAGGAACACGGGGCGGCACCCCGGTAGCTGTGGCTGCAATCAACGAGTGTATCACAATGCATATCGAGGAATCCGGAAATGCTGGATCCGGTCACCGGGTTTGAATATCCTGCAGGCTGGGTACGAAAGTGCCTTTCTGCTGAAGAATTCCAGCTGGTGGAAAACGGTCTTGCTGTACTGACTTCATCCGGGGCCGTATTGAAACGAGGGTTTACCACCGGCACTACTGCCGCTGCGGCCAGCAAAGCCGCGATCCTCTCTCTCACGGGAGATGTCAGTACCGTTTCAGTCCGCCTTCCCTGCGGACTGGTTGTTAAGGTACCGGTCGAAGGAAGGGCTGGCAGGGCTTCCTGCAAAAAATATGCCGGTGATTACCCGGCGGATGTCACCGCCGGTATAGAATTCATTGCAATGGCAATTTCCCTGCCGGAAGGAGTACGGCTCGTTACCGGAGACGGGATCGGAAAATTTTCCCGGGATACACCCCGGTTTGCCAGGGGAACTCCTGCAATCAGCCCGACAGCACTCGAAAGCATTTATTCAGCAATAAGAGATGCCCAAAAGACATGTGGCCTTTCTGGGATCGAAGTCACGCTCAGTGTGCCTTCTGGAGTTGAAATTGCCAGAAAAACCCTTAACTCCCGGGTCGGCGTTGAAGGAGGGATCTCTGTCCTCGGCACAACCGGACTTGTCGAGCCGTGGGACGATCACCTGACAGTATCTGTTCTGGAAAGGATTGCCTCTGCAGAGAAACCTGTTCTCACAACTGGTCGGATCGGGCTGAAGTATTCCCGGCTTTTTTTTCCCGATCGGGACGTTATTCTTGTCGGAGGAAAAATTGCGGAATCCCTTGCTTCAGCGCACGGGGAGGTCATTCTTTGTGGTCTCCCAGCCCTCATACTTCGGTTCATCAACCCGCAAATCCTTGATGGCACCGGTTTCAGAACTGTCGAAGAGTTTATGAGTTCTGCCGTTTCCGGAGCTGTTGTGATCGATACGCTTGCAGGGTTCAGGAAACAATCACCGTCAGTCCATGTGGTCCTTATCGACCGCGAAGGGAAGATACTTGCGGAGAGTCCATGAAGATCGTTGGAACAGGATGCGGACCCGGGATGCTTACTGAACTGGCAATCCGGGAGATCAACCAGGCAAAAACAATCTATGGATCTGAAAGGGCGATCGCACTCGCCCGCTCGTACATACCAGACAGTTGCGTAGTAAAAACTATCGATGATTTCAAAAACCTTCACCAGCTCCCGAAGGAATCGCTGATCCTCTCGACCGGTGACCCTATGCTCGCCGGACTAGGTTACCTTCCCGGTGAAGTAATTCCCGGTATATCTTCCCTGCAGGTAGCGGCAGCCCGGCTCCGTATCCCGCTCGCCCGCATATCTGTCGTCGTTGCACATGGAAAAGGCCACGAAAGGGGCATGGCGGAGACACTCGAGGAAGTGCTCCGTGGAAAGATCGTATTCCTCCTTGCCGATCCGAAATTTGACGTCAGGGAATTATTCCGACGACTCCTGCCGCTTCCGGGCCCGGTGCGGATCGCCGTCTGCGAGGAACTGGGGTACCCGCAAGAACGGATCGTCACCGGGGATATCCGGTCGCCACCCCCGATTTCAGCAGACCTCTACTCCCTTGTCATCGGCAATTTCTGATTTTATGCGCCGGGAAAAGCCTGAATGACAAAGATTTATTGTGACTGGTTTGATACTATTTAAGAGAGGGGTATTCCCATGGATAAAACGACAAAAAACCAGATCAGCGTCGGATTTTTCGCTATCGGATTTGTAATGATCTTCGCTCAGGATATGAAACGGCTTCAGACGATCAACCTTGGCTTTACCTGGCCATTTGATATTATGTTTTATCTTGGCCTGCTCTTCATGCTGATAGGATACTATCTGAAGTGATGTTCAGATTATTGAACGACAAGGGTTTTTTCTCTTCCCGTCAACGAGATCCTTATTTTTTTACCGTGGATGTTTCTACCTGAGGATGACTGATCTCGATCTTGATCTCGCATTGCCGGTCTCCGGTGCACATCGTCCTGACATACCGGGCTGTATAGTTTTTATTCAGGAGCGGTACTGCGGTGAGCGTCAGAGCAAGGCATTTGTGGAACGTCAGCTCTGTCGTTCGGGTGACGTTAAATCCCCGGTCAAGGAACGGGCAGTGACGGACAATGATCACGGCACCATCTTTGGAAACTTCAAGGGATTCGCTCTTATACTCAGGACCGAACAGGATGACCTGGACAGTACGGATAGTTTCAGCGAGTTCCTGTGCGTTCCGGGCAGGGAGAGAAAGTTCCCGGGCGATATCGGACACGGTGCGGGAGAGTTCCATCCAGATCTCCTGCTCGATCTCATCATACCGGTCACCAACGACACGGCGGAATGCAAGATCATACATCGCGGGGAGCTTTGCAGCACAGTCAGCTGCAAGGCGCCATTTCACTCCGTCCGGAATCGTCTTGAGATCCATCATACCACAATGATATCCTGTAGGGAAATGTCCCATATTAATCATTGCACGGCAGGTAACGTCACTGTTTTAACGGGATTGGGAATGCCCTATGACGGGAGGTTCACCTGGCCTCCGTTCTGCACGATTAACCCCTCCTTCTCAAGGGCAGAAAGGATATGGAGCAGACGATCCGGATCTTCGGGAAGCTTTGCGAGAACCTCCACTTCCGTCATACCGGGATTGGATACCAGCAATCGTATGATACTTCCCCGGATTTTCCGGTCGGAACCCTCGAATGCAACTTGTTTTGTGTAATGGACACTTCTCCGGTTCGGGTTGCCGACCTGTTTCTTGAGCGCCGTTCCAAGGTCCATCAGCGCCCAATACCAGACCCGGGGGTTTTTTGCCGGGAGCGTCTGTCTAACGAGTGGGAGGATCTCAGCGTCGCTCACCTTGTCGGTACCAGGAAAAAAGTAATGGATAAAGACCCTGCGGATATTCGTCTCGATAAAAACGACCGGCAGGTTGAAAGCGAACGCAACTATCGATGAAGCTGTCGCTGTCCCAATGCCAGGAAACGTGGCGAGGAGTTCGACATCAGCAGGGAGTATGCCCCCATATTCAGTAACTACCCGGACTGCACATTTCTGCAGTGCGATGGCCCGGCGGTTATATCCCATACCCTGCCAGGCAGCGAGGACGTCTGCAAGGGGTGCAGCTGCAAGCACAGCAAAATCCGGGAACTGCCGGATGAATTCCGGGAACTTCTGGGTTACACGCCCGACCTGCGTCTGCTGGAGCATGATCTCGGAGACGAGGATCTGGTACGGATCGGTCGTGCGACGCCAGGGCATATCCCGCCCACATCGCTTATAAAACGAGAGCACCATCTTACGGAACTCGCGAATTCCCGTGGCATCCGGCAAAAACGACTTAGTACTACTATCAAGAGAGTCCGGATTTTTTTTGCTGCGCTGAACCGGCATTTTTCTTTTCTATCGTATTATTAATACAGATAATAACCATTCAGGTTGTTACAGATAATTAGTTATACACGTATGATACTGGAGGGATTTCCGCAAAAGAGATCCTCAGGATCACTGGTACCTCAATAAAAGAGACCGGAACCTATGGCAAAGGAGTCCGTTTTGAGATCACGGTCCCAACATATGCATACCGATTCGTTCAGGAAGGGATCCCATAAACAGGTTTCACTACTCGCAGGGAGCACACTTCAGGTTCGTTTGAACATTGCATCGAGCTCGGCACGGGAAAAACGAATCATGGTCGGGCGGCCGTGGGGACAGGTAAAAGGGTTATTCGTGAGCCGTAGCTGATCTACAATACGCTGACACTGTTCCCGCGTACAGACGGTTCCCGCTTTGATCGCGCCCCGACACGCGATGATACGGGTGATCCGTTCCCGGGTGCTGACCGATCGGGCCGGGTCCGATCCGACCAGATCGCTGATGACTTCATCGATGATCCGTGCCTCTTCCATCCTTCCCAGTACGACGGGGATTGCGCGGACAAGGAAGGTGTTCCTGCCGAACTCTTCGAGAAGAAATCCCTCCTCTGCGAGATCAGGGAGAATCTCCCTGATAATGGCAGCATCTTTTGGGCTGCGTTCGAGCACGACCGGTGCAATCAGTTCCTGCGACCGGTGCTCACTGAGCAGACGCCCGGTTACCTGTTCGTAGAGGATCCGTTCGTGTGCTGCATGCTGATCGATGATGACCAGTTCGCCGGCATCTGTCCATGCGATGATGTAAATACCGCCGAATTCACCGATCACGTCAAAATCCGGCAGTCGTGACTGAACCGGCACGGTGCCTGTGGCTAGTTCGGTCTGCCTGAGCCTCTGGTCGGTGAAACTCGTACGGGCATGCAAGGTCTCGCCGGCTGCAAGGGAGCGGGTATGTACGTATTGCGCTGCCGGTGAACATTCAGCGATTAACGACAAGGATTCAGACGAGCCTGCCTCTCCGTCCACTGCCGGGATTAAGTCATGGCTCAGGAGCGCGGTGTTCACCGCTTTTTGTACTGCTTCTCCAATCTCCTTCTCTTTTGTGAGCCGTACCACCTTCTTTGTCGGGTGCACATTCACATCCACCAGTTCTGTGTCGATCTCGAGCCTCAGGAAAGTAACCGGGAACCGGTCCTTCGGCAGTAATGTCCCGTAGCCTTCCCGTATTGCGTTGTTGATAAGAGTGGAGGAAACATATCGCTGGTTGATGGCTATAAGCATCCGGGCACTATCTTTGCGGGTGCGTGCAGGATACGAAACGTAGCCGGAGATTGTCATGAAGGGCATTTCGGAACTGACCGGGATTAGATCTCTGGCGACATCGCCACCATAGATCCGGGCGATAGTTTCGAGGATATCTGTAGTACGATCGGTTACCAGTTGTTCGGACCGGTTATGGTAGAACCGGAACGAGATTTCCGGGTGGGAGAGACAGATTCCTTCCATGATCGCATGGGTATGGGCAAGCTCGGTATTCCTGCTTTTCTGGAACTTCTTCCGTGCCGGGGTGTTGAAGAAGAGGTTTTCTACCATGATGCTGGTGCCAACAGGTGCACCGGTGATGGAGTGCTCCTGTATCTTTCCACCCTCAACCACGACCTTTGTCCCAGAGGATTCACCTTCCATTTTTGTCACGAGGATGACTCGGGCGACGGCGGCTATGGTTGCCAGCGCTTCGCCCCGGAACCCGAGCGTCCGGATACGGTGAAGGTCATCGATCGTCACGATCTTACTCGTCGCGTGCGGGGTGAAGGCGAGCAGCGCATCCTTGTGCGACATCCCTTTTCCGTCATCAGTGACCCGGATGGTTTTGATTTCCCCGTTGGAGGAGATCTCGATTTTTATTGATGCGGCGCCTGAATCGATCGCGTTCTCGACAAGTTCCTTCACAACTGATGCCGGGCGTTCTACCACTTCACCGGCTGCAATCTTATTAACGGTTGCTTGATCGAGAATGCGGATCGTCATGGTGAGTCTCCACGGCAGTCGAGTGACCGCTTCAGTTCTGCGATCTTGGCGAGCGCCTGTAAGGGAGTCATCTCATCCGGGATTATCTTTTTGAGCTCATCAATGACCGGGTGAGAGGTGGCAGGGGGAGATTTGTTACTATCATCGACGAGCAGGATCTGGGTATACCGCTGGGGCTTTGTCCCTGTAGGAACGCTCCGGTTCATGCTCTCACTGAGGAGGGCTTCTGCCCGCTCAGTCACTTTTTTCGGGATACCCGCAAGCCGGGCCACGTGGATACCATAGCTCTTGTCGGTTGCCCCCGGGATGAGCTTGCGAAGGAAGATAACTTCGTTTTTCGTTTCCTGCACTGCGAAATGGTAGTTCTTCACCCGTTTCAGGGTTTCTTCCATCGCGACCAGCTCGTGGAAATGCGTAGCAAAAAGCGTCTTTGGCCCGGCCGCAGTCTTCCCATGGAGGTACTCGAGCACTGCCCTTGCGATCGATGACCCGTCTGCAGTGCTGGTCCCCCGCCCAATCTCGTCGAGGATGACGAGGCTCTTTGGCGTCACGTTGTTGAGGATGTTTGCCAGTTCGAGCATTTCGACAAAGAAGGTGCTCTGTCCGCTGGCGAGATCGTCAAATGCCCCGACACGGGTGAAGATCCGATCGATGATCCCGATTGATGCATACCGTGCGGGAACGAAACTGCCAGCCTGCGCCATGATGCATATCAGGGCAGTCGAACGCATGTACGTGGATTTCCCTGCCATATTCGCACCGGTGATTATCATAATCTGGGTTTTGTTTCCCGAAAGATCGGTGTCGTTGGGCACAAACCCCCCGGCGACCCCCTGCTCCACGACCGGGTGCCTCCCTTCCCGGATCACGATAGCGTCGCTATCATTCAGTTGGGGGCGAACATAGTCCCGGGTCTTTGCAACTTCCGCGAGGCTCGTTTCGGCATCCAGCACAGCGATCCCGTGCGCCGTTGCCTGGAGATCTGGAATGATATTCCTTAGAGTCTCAATGAGTTTTGTATAAATCTCGCGTTCGAGCGCGAGCACCCGCTCGTCGGCATTCGTGATAATCGATTCCTTCTCCTTCAGAGCGGGAAGAGTGTACCGTTCTCCGGTCGCGGTGGTCTGTTTGCGCTCGTAGTGAGCCGGGACGAGATGCAGGTTTGGTTTTGTTACGTCGATGTAGTACCCGAAGATTCGGTTGTAGCCAATCTTAAGCGACCTGATACCGGTCTGCTCCCGCTCTTTCTCCTGCAACGCGACTATCCATCCTTTCCCTGAGTGCAGCACCCCGCGTATCTCGTCCAATTCCACGGAATAACCGGTCCGGATAACTCCGCCGTTTCTTGCGACTACCGGAGGATCATCGACGATCGCTTTCTGTATGAGATCGATGGTTTCCGGGAGGTCCCGGATATCTGTGATCGCAGACTGGAGGATTTCCGGGATTGTCCCTTCAGGATCTCCCACGGTCCTCTTCAGTTCCGGAAGTGCCGCGAGTGAATCAGCGAGCGCGATGAGGTCGCGGGATCCAGCGTTCCCATAGGCGATCCGGGCTGCGATCCGTTCGATGTCCCCGCACCGGGCGAGCTGAGAGCGCAGGCTCAGCCGCAGCATCGTGTGGCTGGCAAGGAATTCAACGGCATCGAGCCTCTTGTTGATATCGCTAATATCCGTCAGAGGGTGGCTGAGCTGCCGGTTCAGCAGTCTGCTCCCCATAGGGGTCTTTGTCAGGTCAAGGGAGGAGAGGAGGGTCGCCCCCCGGGACCCGCCACGGATGCTCTCCTTTACCTCGAGGTTGCGCAGGGTGATCGCATCAAGTATCATACTCTGTGCGGAGGTGTGGACACTGAGGCTGCCGATATGGCCAAGATCGGAGAACTGCGTCTCTTTTGCATAGGTGAGTGCGGCACCAGCGGCTCCGGTCGCCGCTTCGCTCTCCCCGCACCCGTACCCTCCGAGCGATGCAACCCTGAAGTGGCCGGTGAGGGTGCGGAATGCTGCTTCATTTCCGAACGCCTCCTCCCGGAACAGGGTGACGAGAACCCCCTGATCCGCGATACGTTGCCTCAGTTCGCTGCTCACGGCCGCCGGAACTATGCACTCAGCGGGCCTGTACCGGGCGATCTCGGAGATAACATTCTGGAAACTGCTGTCATACCCGGTTACCGTGACAAAGAATTCCCCGGTAGAGATATCGAGAAATGCGATGCCCCACTCGCCATACTTTGCGTCCGGGCAGAGTGCCATGAGATACGATGCCGCGGACGAGGGCACCATCGAAGAGTCAATCACGGTGCCCGGCGTGATAACCCGGACGATCTCCCGTTTCACGATCCCTTTCGCGGTCTTCGGGTCCTCCACCTGGTCGCAAACAGCCACCCGGTAGCCCCTGCCAATGAGCTTTGCTATGTAGCCGTCCACAGAGTGGAACGGGACACCCGCGAGTGGGATCCTGTTGTCACCACTCTTCGATCGCGAGGTGAGTACTATCTCCAGCTCACGCGAGATGAGCTCAGCGTCGGCCTCAAATGTCTCGTAGAAATCCCCGATGCGGAACAGGAGGACGGTGTCCGGGTACTTTTGCTTGAGCTCCCGGTACTGCCGCATGACCGGTGTGAGACGTTCGTCCTGCTCTGGGGGTTCTGGTTCCATTGGTTGGAGAAAGGTGGAGCGCCGGAGAAATTAATGGTGATGGCGCGGGCAGGAATGAATCCGATGTAAGCTACTTTGCTTAATGTGGGGACTCTCCGTCTAAATCGCCTGGATGGATTGTCCAACGGTTTTCGATGAGGCAAAGATGACCATGACAGCATTCCTCGAAACTCTCGATTTCAGATACTCTGACGATCTCCAGATCGATGATATGGAAACGATTCGCGAAGTGAAAACCCGTACTGAACTGCTGAAGTCAGCTTACGATGAGGGGGGTACCCTTGCAAAAACTCTCAGGAAAAAAATGATCGCGTCCGTTGTCAAAAGGTGAAAGCATATAACGTGATGTAACGTATAACGTACAATGTCACCGTATATGTATCATCATACCCACATGTTCGCTGGATCTATCATGACCCTGATCCTGATGTTCGCAGTCTGGTTTGTACAGCTGCTCATTGCGTTTCTCATCTACCGGGATGCAAAAGAACAAAAAATGCTTGCTCCGGTCTGGACAATTCTTGCAATTCTGCCCATGTTCGGCTATCTTATTGATGTACTCTACCTGATAATCCGGGAAGTCAGGCCCTCACAAAAGACAGATAAGGCTCCTGTCTCGTTATAATAAAAATACACCGATTCCATTTCGCCCAACTTTGAATTGGTCAAAACAGGATTGAGGTTCGCGAAATACTTCAAATATCTCTTTTTAAAACTCATTCTGGTAATCGCAACTCCGTACGGTTCATAGTCGAGACACTAGTGAATGACTTATTGGTGAAGAGTTATCATCACTCCTGTGTAGAAAACGGCAGTAATTATCTCAGATATTCTTCAAAACACCCCTCGTATACCTGTTTGAACCAGGCGTCCTCATTGCCGGTGTGCGTAGATAACCAGGAGCGGCAATGAGATTGCCAGCGCGATTAACTCGAAAACCAGGCCGAGCGCAAACCCCATACTGACAATGAGGGTGCAGTATTCCAGTACCTGGACGACGAGTTCGCTTCCGCTCCAGAGAATTACGGTACCGAAAAAAGCAATTAACACAATACCTGGCATGGCGTTTTTCAGATCCTGAACGCTCGGGGCAAGCGAGAGCACCAGGCTTAGAGCCAGGTAGAGGTAGAGGAGAAACCAGCCATTGAACCGGGTGATGAGGTTCTGGGCGATCATGCCGGTAATGCCGGCCCCTGTTTGGTATAGCGACGGTATCGAGTCGATTGTCTGGGGGAATACGGGAAACCAGCAACCCAGCCAGGTGGAAAAGATCCAGCTGACCGCGGCAAGAAGGAGCGGGATACAGAACAGCGGGGCGATTCCGATTACCATATCCCCAATCCACGGGAGTGCCGACGGGGTATATGTTACCGATCCCCCCCTTTCGGAAAAAAACACGACCTTTTGTATTTTTGCGCCGGTGAGAAAGCAACCGAGGATATGTGCGCACTCGTGAACAACCACCCCGGGGGCCCTGAGGGCATAGTAGAAAACCCGGGCTGGAACAATGCGGGTCCAGAGAATATCCAGCGCGTGCGAGAGAAGTATCACGACAACTCCCGTAAATATGACCAGCAGGAACCCGAAACTGTTCAGCGGCATGGATGTACAGGTGAAATGTACCCGTTACTGGTGATAAGTGCGCTGTATTCTCAGTGGCATTCCTGAACAGAATCTTTTGAAATTTATACAGAACTCTCATTTCCGGTTTTGAGACTGTCAGCGGGCAACCGGCATTTCACCTCATATTCGCGGAGACGGTCCGCACATCACTGGATCGGGTCACTAACCGGAAACCGTGCACGATATGAAAAAACAGGGATAACTATTTATTTGGACGGGAAAATCATGACCGGTAAGGTGAATCTGTCATGAGTTTTGTTGAAGTTGCAAAAGTTAGCGAGATTCCCGCCGGCACCATGAAACACATCGAAGCCCTGGGAAAAGAATTATGCATCGCGAATGTCAGCGGCACATTCTATGCTATCGGGGACCGGTGCCCCCATATGAACGCGTCACTCTCCATGGGCACGCTCCAGGGAACTATTGTCACCTGTCCGCTCCACTTCTCGCGGTTTGATATAACAACCGGGAAGAAAGTTTCCGGCCCGGTAGAAGCGAAGATAGAAGGAGAAGAAAAACTTCCCCCGGAGTTCCAGAAGATGATGGTCCGTATGATGGAGATCATGGCCCCGGTAAAGACATACGACCTCCAGGTATTCCAGGTTACGATCGAAGGCCTGAATATCTTTGTCGATGTCTGAAAGTCTCCGGGACAATTTCCGGATCACAACCCTGTAAGGCTATTGATACCAAGAGCATAATCACTCAGGAACAACGAGCCTGTTTCCGGAGTGCGTCATGGATCCTGCCCTGCAGTATGTAATCCTTATTTTCACCGGGATCCTGAGCGGCACAGCTTCCGGGCTTTTTGGCGTCGGGGGCGGGTTCCTGTTGACACCAGTCCAGTTCCTGCTGAATACTGCCAATGGGATGGACAGTACTCTTGCCACCCGACTCGCTTTCGGGACGTCCCTTGCTGTGATGATCCCGACAATGATCAGCGGGGCCTCGGCACACCACAAGCGCGCTGCGGTGAACTGGCAGGCCGCAGTACTGATGGGCTGTGCGGCTGCCTTAGGGGGCTTTGCCGGGGGAACGCTTGCCACCCACCTTCCTGGCATTATCCTTCGGACGTTCTTCGCTATTCTGCTCATCGTAACAGCCATCCGGATGGTCTGGCATCTGCGGAGCTGCCAGGTCTGTGAACCCCACGGATCGTTCGAAGTCTATATTATCCTCGGGTTCTTCATTGGCATCGTTTCCGGTATTGCCGGGATAGGGGGAGGCGTTCTTCTCGTACCGGTTCTCGTGATCTTTCTCGGCTACCCCATGCATTCCGCGGTCGGTACATCGTTAGCCTGCCTCATCTTCTCATCGACAGGTGCCGCTGCAGCCTACATTGCTAATGGGATCGGCGTTGCGGGCCTGCCAGTCTATTCGCTCGGCTATGTAAATCTCGCGACCTTCGCAGTCCTTGCTGTCACTACCATCCCGTTGGCACGCTTTGGTGTACGGTGCGCTCACGGCTGTTCCGGCCGGAGTTTACAAATCCTGTTTGCCGGGATACTAATCCTGATGGGCGGGATAATGCTCGTGGGCGGCTGATGGGCAAGTAACTGTTCCATCAATTTTGACCAGGTAATATCCCGCAGACGCGACTGAACCCTGATTTCTTCCTGCTTTCAGGGTATATATTAATAAGCTATAACTATAGTACGAAATGAAAAAATATATAGTTATGAACGATCCACCTCTTTATAGAAAAATGAGGTGAACGGAATGGACATGCATCAGCCGGTCAGTGGAATGCCAGGTACACAAAAAAACACATTGGAAAAGCACCGCGAAGAAACGGTTTCCACAGGCAGCGGCATTTCCCATGATTTTTCGGGAACACCTGAACATCCACGCAAATCTACAGTGTGCCCGGGAGGTATGACCCTTGCCTGCTCAGTCTACCGGACGATCAGGCAGCTTGAAGACCTTTGTGGGGAATGACACCAGTTTATGCGTTGGCAATTTATTGGGGATTTTTAGCGAGTTGGACATTGGTCATCATCATCATGCACATCAGAACCGATAAAGGACTGTTTAAAATTATTGCCATACCGGCATCATTTTTTATTCTTTAACAAGTAACGGAACCCTTTCTCGCTTATTGAGGATTAACGAGTCGCAAAGAAATACCAAAACACTATGGGAGCGCGCTGATTGATTGATATTAAGAACCGGTTTCCCCGCACCGATTCAGTATTCCACATCATTTTTCCAGGAGATGATATAATAGACAGCCAGTGGATACTTTTTTTAACATTCCTCGTAGAATTTGACGTCCTTTCAACGACTTTGCTGTTGTGGGGAGGGGCTGGCGCAGGTCCAGCCACTGAAGCTAACCCGTTTATGTCATATATTGTTCTTCGTCCGTTCCTGCACCTGGGATTGAAACTGCTTTTCGCCCTATTCACGATAGTCATTGCAAATATCATGGAACGTAATTACCAGGGTTTAGGCACAAAGATCGTTCAGATAGCCTGTGTCCCCTATATGATCGCGTTCACAGTAAACTTATTCTGGCTTATTTATACTATCGGTCTGCACCATTTTACAATATTCTGATGTGCAGATCGGCACCTACAATCAGGACCCTTCCTTCACACCTTCGCTTTTTTCTTCGGAATATTCTTTCGCAGCTGATTCTTCCCGTTCAGCAATATGTTTTTGAAGATCGCTCCAAGCCCATATATTCCGGGGTTTTCGGACTTTGCAGTGGTAGCCTTCGTTTATGCCAGCGTCAAGGACATCGAATGTTTCGTTTAAGTCTTGTTTAATTTCCTTTATTGACTCTTCAATTTCCCATTCTATAATGTCGTTGCGGGTTGCATCGGTTTTAATAAAATCATCGATATTTGTAGAATATACTGCATATTTGCCATCAGGTTGTCTGGTATAGAAATTAGGCATCGATCAACATCAATCCGTACCTCTTTTTTTAATCAGGATACTGATAATTTTTTGGTTATCTTACCAACGGTAGATACATCCGAACCCGGTAAGGTATATTCTCATATTTTTATTTTTACCTTTTTTGTCTGGCATTGGGATAGTGATGCATCATCAATCTCAAGATAGTTTGCTCCCCAATTACACAGCTCCCGCAGGATCGGGATGAGAGTCCTGCCAAAATCCGTCATGGCGTACTCCACACGCGGCGGCACTTCAGGATATACCGTCCGCCGGATCACGCCGTCCCCCTCCAGCTCGCGGAGCTGTTTTGTGAGCATTTTAGTGTTAACTCCCGGAAGCCCTTTCTGCAGCTGGTTAAACCGCAGCACATTGTCGCCGAGAGCCCAGAGGATAAGTGGTTTCCATTTGCCGCCGATCACGTCAAGAGCGGCTTCAACCGGGCAATGGTAATTCTTCCCGTTCTTTGTGTAAGTCATAGTTACTCCAGGGAAAGTATATTACAATTTTACCTGTATTGCATATATATTCAGTAAAGGCCGATTTTAATCTAATGGTTAAGATTGCCCTTGCAGAAGAATAGTATGTTTGGCTGCCAGTCATAGGGCTTTCTACCAGGATCCCCCGTGTATCGCGAGGAGTGAGAAAAAATGGAAAAGAAACAGATTGGACAAAACTTTTTTATCCCTATGCCGGTGGTTCTGGTAGGGACACAGGTAGCAGGGAAGGACAATTTCATGACAGTAGGCTGGTGCGCCAGGGCAAACGCGAATCCGCCGATGATCCTCTGCGGGATCGGAAACCATCACTACACCCCAAAGGGTATTGCAGAAACGAAGACCTTCTCGGTGAATATCCCCTCTTCGGTTCTCCTCCAGAAAACCGACTACTGTGGTATCGTATCCGGTGAGAAAACCGACAAATCCCATGTGTTCGAAGTGTTCTATGGCTCACTGAAAACCGCGCCGATGATCAAAGAATGCCCTGTCACTCTTGAATGCAGACTTATCCAAACCGTACCATTACCAACTAATACACTCTTCATTGGCGAGATCGTCGGGGCGTACGCGGATGGCAGGGTGATGAAAGACGGGAAACCGGACTTTGCAGCGATCGATCCGCTCTTCCTGACGATGCCCGACAACCGTTACTGGACCCTCGGGAAATACGCTGGCGATGCGTGGAGTGCTGGAAAGGATCTGATAAAAAAGTGATACTATGACAAAGATACTTGCGATTAACGGGAGTCCCCGGAAGGGTGGGAACACATCCATCCTGATCCGCCATATTGCACAGGAACTTGAGAACGAAGGGATCGAAACGGAGACCGTGCAACTCGGAGGGAAAAAAATCCACGGTTGTACTGCGTGTATGAAATGTTTCGAGAACAAGGACCGGCAATGTGTCATTGACAGCGATCCGGTCAACGCCTGCATCGAAAAGTTGGTCGAAGCAGATGGCGTTATCCTTGGCTCTCCGGTCTACTTCCTTGATGTCACCCCGGAGATGAAGGCATTTATTGACCGTGCAGGGTTCGTTTCGTTTTCCAATGGGCATCTCTTCAGGCATAAAGTCGGGAATGCAGTTGTTGCGGTCCGACGTACCGGAGCCAGCCGGACACTTGATACAATGCTCCATTTTTTCCTGGCACATGATATGATCGTTCCCGGTTTTCCCGGTATCGGTGTCGGGCGTGACATCGGTGATGTTGAACAGGATGATGAGGGAATCGCAAATGTGAAGAGGGTCGGGCAGAATATGGCGTGGCTTCTTCAGATAATGGAAAAGCAAAAAACCTCTGAATGATTCTGATAAGGTGACGGTTGGGAACTTCTGGCGCATCTTTCAAACTTTCATTTTTTCTTCAAAAATCGTTCCCGACTTATTTCCTGAAATGGAAAAACACTGAGTGCAGGTCCTCGGTTTTCCCGTTGGAGCCACAACGATGGAGCAGAACCGGAAATGTATCCTGAATCCGGTATAGTACCTCTCCATAATCCCGTGAACTTTTCAGAACCTTCCCGGAAAATCGATCTGCAGTACTTCCGGTAAACTATCCATTCCGCAGGTCGTCCGGGTTTCCTCTATCATCACATTTATAGTTAGGTAAACCCTAACTAACGAAAGATTGTCCTATGAAAGACCCAGAGGAGCATCTGTTCGATGTGCTGGAAAACCTGCTCAGGATAAAAAACGAATGCTCCTGCACGGTCTTCTCCGAATGCGGACTTTCGGATATAACCGTAAGACAGATCGCTTACCTGAAGACAATCGATGAAGAGGGGGAAGTCACCTTCAGCAGGCTGGCAGAGATCACCAGGAACTCAAAACCCACGATCACTGAGATGATCAACAAATTTGTCCGGATGGAGTGCGTGTACCGTGAACGCTGTCCCGGAGACGGGAGGATCCAGTATATCCGCCTGACTGAGCGGGGGCAGAGGATCGCACAGGCCGAACAGTTCGCCATGCGCCGGATGATTGGTCGGATGATGAATTCACTGGATGAACATGAGCAGGAGCTCCTGATCAGACTGATGGAAAAAGTCAGGTAATTTTTGTCCTGCACTTTGGCCAGGTTCATTCAATGTAGTTAATGAGGAAACAATGCAATCAGCACAAACTGACAATACACAGGAAACGCTTGTCATACCACTCTTTGAGATCGTTCTCTACCCGGGCAGCCGGACGAAATTCAATGTCGATACGGCAACCGGAGACCTCCTGCTTGCCGCTATGAAAAAAGACAAAACAGCATACGCAGTCGCACTCACGGTAAAAAGCGGCACACGGCCTTCGGAAATGACCGCCGAATCGCTGTACCGGACCGGCAACCTCCTCCAGATCCCACGGGTGGAACCGGCTGACGAGGGATACCTTGCCTGTGCGCATATTGTACAGAGGGTAAGGGCAGTTTCGCTCTCCGAAAAGGACGGCCGTTTATCTGCCGCATACGAGCCGGTACCGGACGTGCTTGACCTTGAAGGGGACCTCCAAGCCCGGATCCTTGCTGACATAAAACTCACTATCCACGAGATCAGCAGCCGGTTTACGGGATCCGAACAGTTTACCCGGCCTATTGACCAGATGGAATCCGCCGACCAGATCATGGGGTTCGTGATGCCGTTCCTTCCGGTCAACCTCTCCGAGAAGCAGGTGCTGCTCGAGACTGTCTCGGTCAGGCAGCGATATATCATGTTTTTAGAGCTCCTCATCCGGATACGGGAGAACATATCCATCAGGATGGAGATGGCAAAGAAAGTCTCTGACCGGGTGGGCAAGTCGAACCGGGAGGCAATGCTCCGTGAGCAGCTCAGGGTGATCCAGGAAGAACTGGGCGAAAGCGAAGGCAGTGACGGTGACAGCGGGTACCGGGAGCGGATCGAAAACGCAAAGATGCCGGATGACGTTCGGAAAAAGGCGCTTGCAGAAGTGAGGAAACTTGAAAAGGGTGGCAGCCAAAACCATGAAAGCTCCGTGATCCGGAACTACCTCGACCTCATCCTTGACCTCCCGTGGGAGACGGAAGAGAAGAAAAGCATTGATATCGAGGCAGCCCGCCGCGTACTCGAGAGCCACCACAACGGCCTTGAGAAGGTTAAAGAACGGATCATCCAGCACCTCGCGGTCATGAAACTGAAACAGGAGAAACAGGGCTCGATCCTCCTCTTTGCCGGTCCGCCAGGTACGGGTAAGACGAGCCTCGGGAAGAGCATCGCGGAGGCGCTCGGGCGGAAATACGTCCGGATCAGTCTCGGTGGCGTCAGGGACGAAGCTGAAATAAGGGGGCACCGGAGAACCTATGTCGGGGCACTACCCGGGAGGATCATCCAGGGCATCCAGAAAGCCGGCACAAAGAACCCCGTTTTCATTCTCGACGAAATCGACAAGCTGGCAATGTCGTACGCAGGGGACCCGGCAAGCGCCCTGCTCGAAGTTCTCGATCCGGAACAAAACAACACCTTCTCGGACCACTACCTAGAGGTCCCCTACGACCTTTCCGATGTGCTGTTCATTGCAACCGCAAACTCCCTTGCAACGATCCCGGCCCCGCTGCTCGACCGTATGGAGCTGATCGAGATCTCGGGATATACAAAAAACGAGAAGTTCGCAATTGCTAAAGACCACCTGCTGCCTGAGACCCTGCGGGAACACGGACTCGATGCGGACAAACTCCATATCGGTGACGAGGCCATGATGCTGATCATTGACAAGTATACCCGGGAGGCCGGTGTGCGGTGGCTCAAAAAACAGCTGGCAAAGGCGGCACGGCATGTATCAGAAAAGATCGTCTCAGGGAAGGTTGCGCTGCCGTTTGTAGTTACACCGGACAATCTCACCGAAATCCTGGGAAAAGAGCCGATCCGGCATGAAGTGGCACGGAAAGACCCCATTCCCGGCGTAGTGACCGGTCTGGCATGGACCCCGGTCGGTGGAGAGATCCTCTTCATCGAAGGCACGTTCATGCCCGGGACCGGCAAGCTCACCCTCACCGGCCAGCTCGGAGACGTTATGAAGGAGTCGGCGACGATCTCGCTCTCCCTTATACGGTCGCGCCTCGCGCATGCGGATAACGGGTTTAACTTCATCACAAGCGACATCCACATCCACGTTCCCTCAGGAGCAACTCCTAAAGACGGTCCGTCGGCAGGTGTTACCCTGTTTACTGCCCTCGCATCCCTGATCACCGGGAAGACCGCAGACCCGCATCTTGCCATGACCGGGGAGATCACCCTGAGCGGCGCAGTACTGCCGGTCGGGGGCATTAAAGAGAAGGTTCTCGCGGCCCACCGGGCGGGGATAACAAAGGTGGTCCTGCCCAAAGAAAACGAGCAAGACCTGCAGGACGTGCCTGAGGATGTCCGGGGCGACCTTGCATTCGTTACCGTAGAGACTGTTGAAGAGGTCCTGAAAGAGGCGCTGGGCATCGATCTGCCCCGGGCAGTACTGGTGCACGCCGGGAATAGCTTTATTCCGGCACAGAATGCCTGAACACTCCGGGCCGGAAGAGCCAAATGCGGGAGAACTTGTCTTTAACGCGCTAATCTGGAAAAACGGATTGCGGTTGTTCGGTGCCTTGCGTGACCTCTGTAACGTCATGCTATATAACAAAAAGACCAACGAACTGAAATGATATGCAACGGAAACTCTAAACACTAACAGCAAAACCAATCTCGTTTGGCAACCTCTAGAACATACGGGATGGAAAAATCACACACGGGTATACCGTGAAATCCCAAAACCTGTATTCGCTGAAATAAAAGATTTCTGAAACGAGTCTCGTATGGGATAAGTCACAGGGAACGTCGAACCATTCACCAGCAAAGAGCCGACAACCCTATTATCCATATATTAATAGATATTTTACAATGCAGCCACGAATCAACGTCATCACACTTGGTGTCAAGGATTTTCAGAGATCGCTTGCCTTCTACCAGAATGGACTTGGCTGGACATCACAAGTTCATGACGATGTCGCTTTCTTCCCGCTTAACGGGATTGTTTTTGCCCTGTACCCGCGGGATAAGCTTGCAGAGGATGCAACGGTTCCCGTGAAGGGAAACGGATTTACTGGTATCACTGTAGCCTACTGCGGGAGAAACGAGAAAGAAGTTGATGAAGTTCTCGCACTGGCAGAGAAACATGGGGCTAAAATTGTCAAGCCAGCTCAGAAAGTATTCTGGGGTGGGTACAGCGGCTATTTTGCTGATCCGGACGGATATCTGTGGGAAGTCGCATTTAACCCGATGTGGACACTCGATGAGAACGGGAACGTAAAACTGTGACATGATTAAAACACCTCCGTAATAAAAACCTGCCAAAATTTCCGGATTAACTCACAGTTGATTGTGTATAAACATCAGGAATTTTCAGTCAGTCTTTTTCAATTTAACCACAATCAGCGGCGTATGTTTAAAAAAGAAAAGCACTGTTGTATGCGCTCTTCCAGATGTTTGTGCAAAAAGATAAAGTTTTGAATCCATTACGTTGAGTTTCTTAAATAATATTTGGTGATTGGTTAATAATAAATCGCGATTAACACAGCCAAAGTAGACAGAATTACATATAATGTCCCGGGAATAAAATGAGCCCAAAAATCTGGCCGAATTTTGCCAAAACCCTCAATTTGCGTCAGGTCTTCGTCAGAGAAAAACGATGTAGGATACCTGTGCAGAAAAGATTCGTATATTCTGAAATAACCAAACTCAAAAAATGAACCAAAACCGATCAAAACAAGATTTAAAATGCCCCTAATCGTCATATCGAACGGAACATCGACGGATCCAAGTAGGGAGAATAAGATCGCAAATTGCAACAGTGGCATAACGAATAAAATGGTCCATGCTACCAGCAATCGCCTGATGTTATGAGTTTTTCCTCTCCAGGCATTGTATGTGTCCCACGGTTTATACATTTCATGGGACCGATCCATTATCATCGCAAAATAAATTGCGAAAAATAAGGTAAACAAATCTTGAGCTTCGGTGGGGATCATAGTCTACCTGACTTTTAACCTATAATAGGTCAGAGGATATCTAAAAGAGAATTGGGCATATGCGGAGAGAGTCCATACCCTCATCGCGGAAAGTATAGTGTCCAGGATCACCAGTATCCACGGCTCTGTCTTACTGCAATCCAAGTCCAATTTGAGCACCGTACTTTGAGTATACTTCCTTAACGAGATTCCCGGATTTCGGGTTGGCCCAATCGTGCATCCACTCTGAAACAAGTGACTCGACCGTGATAGGGATAACCCCGACCTGGAGCATCCGTTTGATGCCGTACTTATGGGCGGCATCAGTCGAATCCCCGGCAGCATCCATCAACCCGTATACCTCATAGCCATCTCTTATGGCATGGAGTGCAGTATAGGCAAAGCACATGCTTGTCCAGAGACCTGAGATAACAACTTTTTTACGCCCGGTCTTTTTGAACGCCGTATAAGTCTGTTCATCTTCGAAAGCATCGAAGCTTGGCACCGCCCGGGCAAACACGGTTTGACCGGGAAAGATGCTGGTGATATCTGAAATGAACTCCCCGTTCCTCTGGGGGCCAATAGCTGAGAATACGACCGGAACATCAAGGATTTGCGCCGCCTTTGCCGCACAGGTCGCCGCCGTCCGGATAAGCGCTTTATCTCCAGAAGCGACACCAGCAAACATCGCGGGTTGGTAGTCCACGAGTACAAGTGCGCTGTTGTTGTCTGTGAGCAGTTCCAATTTACCATCTTTTACATTTGCCATTTTTCATTCCTCCATATTCTTACACTTTCCGGAAGGTTTCTTTACGGTTTTGTGGAATTGATCAACTCGCCCGTTTGTCCCTGTCTGGAGCTGTAACGGTTCCACACGCTGATTCATAACACATTTATATAAATGCTTTTTCCCTAGGTTCTGTTAACTTGTTGAGAGGTGTTGTGAGGTGTTAACCAGAGGGGGATACTTTGGAAAAAATTTCGCTAAAAACTATTGGATTTTGGTAAGGAGTTTAGTAATAATATTTGGAAACTTAATATCGGGTTATATTTTTACTTGGTTTTTAGCCGGATATTGGTTTCTTTTACATCACATAATAATAAACACGATCCTTTTTGCAGACATGGGTCTTATCATTGCTGTTCTATTTTACCTCTATAAAGATAAAAAATAACTTCCAAACCCTTTAGAATTATTAATTTCATCTTGAAGCTGTTTGGAGATTATTGGGATCTGATAATTGCAATAACGTATACATTGCCACATATCAGAATCCATAGATCCTTCATTAGCTATTTCTGAAAGATCCCAACTATTATTTTTTAAAGTCGATATGTCGGGCAGTTTTGCGGCTTCAACCAAGGTTAGACGATCTTGTTCAGCGTCATTAAGACATAGATCATATCGAGTTATATTTTGAATTAACATGGCATCAAATCTCCCCATCTTTGTCTTCACAATTGGGAGTACTGATGATGATGGATAAAGTGACCAAAAAGAGAGATCTAATGTCAAATTTTTTTCATATTTCTGAGCTGCAATTGGAATCTGATTGGTGGGGCTGTTCAATTCATTATAGAGACTTTGTGCCGTCATTGCATCTTCTTGTTGCATTTGTAAATCACCATAATAAACTGTAACGACAGACCCCAGAAAAGCTCCTAATAATAATAAAACCATCGCCCAAGCAAACCCATGTTTTTCGATCCACGATTTTTGATTGCTAATTGGCGCAATAGCGGGGATATTGACACTCGGAATTTTATCTCGCCACTTCTTGTTGGACATATTATAATTAAAATTGTAAAAGAACGGAATAAAACATTCGATTTGTTATTATATAATTTTAAATTCCAATTTTGCTTTAAACCTTATTCCCTGATAACCTCGATCCTAATTCCCCCAGTCTCAATACACCATCGAAACCGATGTCCTTTTTTTAATTCTAATTTAGATACGATGTAGCTTGGAACGGTCACACGAAGCGAAGTCGTTTGAGACGTCGCCGGATGTAAAACCGATTCATCCGCTCTAACATTTCTCGGCATGGTTAGGTTATATGTTGCCATTTTATTTATACTTACTTGCCATTCTATATGTAAATAGTTTTAAATACTTATCCAACCTATATGTAAATAGAGAGGAAATACAAATGCAACAAATTACCAAACCCCTGACGACAACCCGTGAGGAACGCGGCGCAGTAATCGCTCAGTTGAAAGGGCAAATCTGGAGATATAGCGACGAACTATACCGTGTAAAGTCCCAATCCGGCAAAGGTTCATATCAGGTCAAGAAAACCGATCTTGGTTGGAAATGTAATTGCCCGGATCACCAGTACCGGGGCATTGAATGCAAGCACATCGCCGCCGTGAAAATCAGCTTTGCGGTACGTAAAGAGGTTGAGGTTGTTAAGAGAATCGAACCGCTCAGCTCAGTTGCGGATCTCTGTGCATACTGCGGCTCATCTCACATCATCAAAGATGGTGTAAGGCACAACGATTACGGCGATATACAGGTTTACTACTGCAAAGAGTGTGAGAGGCGTTTTGTCCTGAATGCAGGGTTTGAGGATATGAAAAACAGCCCGAAAGATATCACCGCCGCAATGCAGCTTTACTTTAGCGGGTTGTCATTCCGCAACGTCACCAAAGCCCTGAGACTTCGTGGAGTGAATGTCTCTCACGTTGCCGTCTACAAATGGATCACCAAATACACTGAGCTGATGGAAAAATACATTGAGAATATCCAGCCTCAGGTGGGCGACACATGGCGCGCGGATGAAATCTACGTTAAAATCAAGGGCAACATGAAATACGTTTTCGCTGTGATGGACGACGAAACCCGGTACTGGATCGCTCAGGAAGTGGCGGGTTCAAAGTTCAAACACGACGCGGCGAAAATTTTCCGCAATGCAAAGGAGATCGCAGGAAAAAGACCAAACGTTATGATCACTGATGGACTCCCCGCATATCACGACGCATTTAACCGCGAGCTTTTCACCATCACAAACCCGCGATCCCGTCATGTCAATGCAATCAAACTTACCGGGAATGCATGGAATGAGAACAACAACAAAATGGAAAGAATCAATGGAGAAATACGGGATCGGGAAAAGACGATGCGCGGAATAAAGAAAGTCGATACGAAGATCATCCCCGGTATGCAGATTTATCATAACTACGTCAGACCTCACGAAACACTAAAGGGTAAGACTCCCGCTGAGGCGTGCGGGATTGTTGTCGAGGGAGATAACAAGTGGATGACCTTGATCCAGAACGCAAGTCAGACGGCGAAGGCAAAATAAAAAAATCCCTTTTTAACCACGAAATGCTTTAAGAAAAAGACTAGTTAATCTTTCCTTATCTTCTTTGCTTGATCCATATGTCTTCTTTATGGCATTCGAAAATTTTCCTTTTAAATTAAACTCTTTATCAAACTCATCTACGGCATCAAAATATAAGGATAATATCTCTTGATTCAGATTATACTCTTTTTCAGACATAGATAGAAGTTGTTCTACGAGTTCTGTTTTTCCAAGTAATTTACATTCCGCAGCTTTTGATGTATACAAAGAAACGGATTCATTTTTTTCTTTGTAAAGATTGAAGAAATAACCAAGTTTTGTAAAGATTATTGATCTTCTTGTATCTCTAGCATAACTCCTTGTATCTCTAGCGTAAAGAAACGTTACATAACACAGAATTGCGGCTAAAATTATTTGGGATATTCCCAACAGATAATCCAAGTCTGCCATAACTGGAATTATAATTAAAGACAGTAAAATTTTATGTTTCAGTTCTTTAGTATCCCCCTCTGGTTAACAGTCATCTTCACCTCTCAACAAGTTAACAGAACCTTTCCCTAGACCTTCACCAATGACAGAAGGTCATGAGTTTTATTTTAACTCGTCAGCTTGCTAATATCCTTCACTGCATCATGTAATTCTTTTGGCGCCCGATCGATACCGGGCACCGAGACAATATCCAACAATATCATATTTTCTGTGTTTCTCCTAGTGGCCAGGAATTATTGAAAAAAATTGCAAAAATCGGGTACACCCGGATTACTCCCGCTCCATGTCACGGATAACACGGGAGAGCCGCTCTATCCCGGTTCGGATTTTATCCGGTGTTGCATTGGAAAAATTGATGCGCAAGGTATTATTCCCGCCGCCATCCACATAGAATGGCGTGCCCGGGAGAACTGCCACATGATCGCGTATTGCGCTGTCAAAGACCTCCATGGATGATATTGTGTCCGGCAGGGTTACCCAGACAAACATGCCGCCCTGCGGGCGGGTGAACGTCACTGATTCCGGCATCATTTCCTGCAGGAGGGAAACCATAAGTTCACTGTGTTTTTTATAGGTCTCACGGATAACCGTTATGCGTTCATCGATATCTTCGTGGAGCAGGTACTCGTACGCAATTCTTTGGGAAAGGTAATTGGAATGGAGGTCAGACGCCTGTTTTGCAACGATGAGCTGATCCATAATCTGCTGTGGTGCGACTACCCAGCCAAGACGCATCCCCGGTGCCAGGATCTTGGAGAATGAACCGGTGATAATTGTCTGTTCCGGAAGAAATTCACGGATGGAGGGACGTGAAGATCCATCGAATGAAAGCTCACCATATGCGTCGTCCTCAATGAAAAGTGTGTCCCGGTCGGCAAGAAGTGTACCAATCTCACGGCGCCGGTTTTCTGAGTACGTGATCCCTGAAGGGTTTTGGAAATTCGGGACACCATAGAATAACCGGATCTGGTTACGGTTCATCACATGAGCGAATTGTGCCATATCCGGGCCCTCTTCATGAAGCATAACCGTATGGAACTGGGGCTCATAGAGTGAGAAAGCCTGGATCGCCCCGAGATATCCCGGTCGTTCGATAGCCACATGATCCCCGGGATTGATCAGCACCTTGCCGATCAAGTCAAGACCTTGCTGGGAACCGTTGGTTATCAGAATCTCTTCCGGGAGAATTGAAAGTCCGAGACGTTTTTTGTACCGGTTTGCGATGTACTGCCGGAGCGGCAGATATCCTTCCGTCGTCGAATACTGGAGCGCAGAACGACCGTCATGAGCCAGAACAGACGCTGTTGCCCGGGCTATTCCATCGACATCGATAAGACCCGGGTTCGGGAGTCCCCCGGCAAAAGAAATGATCCTGGGATTTTCAGTTACCTTGAGGATCTCGCGGATAAACGATTTGGGCGTTTTTGCCATCCGTGACGCAAACCTGAACTTTTGGCCGGAACAGGCTCCGGTACCAGTTACTGAAGGTGTCTGCTGACTCATGGCTCACCAGAATTTGTTTACCAGTATTCTCACGGAATATCCATAAAATCATCCCCAGGAAAACAGGGTTACTTACGTAAAAATGGGAGTACCGTAGATGTTCCGGTCAATATCTACAGTCCACCGGATCACTTGCGCTTTGCCCGTCTCCGGACTTCCCGTGCCCGAAGGTCACGCTCATCCGGGTTTTTCGGTGTTGCGATCTTTGTTGCAACCCTATGGAAATAATATTTCAGTAATGCCGACGTCACTGGCATCTCATATTCCTGTTCGGTCGCGCCAGAGGAGGATATATGTTCCATTGTGTAAACCATACTTTACATTTTGTTATATATAAAAGTTATTTAGTACGTAAACTTGTCGTATCTATACCATTACGGTAATGATATTGGTTCATCAACTGTTACCGCAACAGTTCCCGGGTTTCAGAAAACAAATGAGGAATCGTTCACCAGATTCTCCCAGTACTCGTTACAGTTCTCCCGGCAATATCCTCCTGCTACTACTTGGTCCGGATCGAGATGGGATAGTGCCAGCTTGACCACAGGAGTGTCAGGATCGATGATGATGAGATGTCTGACGTCGTATTCTCCCGCAAGATCGAATACCATTGCGACCCGGTCTTTTGGCACGGCAACCTTCGTCTGATATTCCATCAGGATTTCGAGAGTACTGCGATCCGGTTCGGGATGGAAGAAAAAGACGTTCTGACGAGCAAGCGCCTGGATCTCGCTTTCGTCCACTTTGTCGCAGATCAGCACATGTCCAACGACACCTGTATCTCTCATGGCCCGCATTACGGTACGATACACTCCCGCGATAGCCTCGCTCCACTCATCAGTATCATTATAGTAACGGTCAGTAATACCCAAGGCGTGCGGTGCCGGGAGTGCACACCATGCACCCCGTTTCTGTACGACAATCCCTGCAGCATCTTCTGTGAGTAGTTCAGTCCTGACCCCAATCTCTTCGGTGACATTATTATCCTGGACCGCACTCAGGCTCTCACAAAGCCGGTTTTTCATAAATTTCCCCCCGGCACAGGGTGATGTGATCCTTGCCTCTACCTGTGGCGCAAGCGACTGATCAAGCAGGAACGAGGTGAGATCGGCCACAGTCCCCCGGTGCGATGCAATCCAGGAGGCTAGATCCGCTACATCCGGAACACCGGGCTCTCCGCCAAACCCCCGCGTTGTAAGATCCAGCCGTTTACCCATGATAGTAGTCCTGAGTCTTATGAAGACTTGATTTTTTGTGGATAATTATCGAAACTTCTCGTCAAAAGTGTAAGTATTAAAAATGGTATATTATCTCAACAATAAAAAAAATTAATAGAGAACGTTTACACCCATTATAGCAGCTGGAGCAGTTCGCGATATAGTGAACGCTGCGCCAACGGACGGCTTGATATCAATATTAATCTGATCGTTTGCGGGAATTTGAAGAGTCGGCCAGCAACTGATCGTGAACTGCTCGTTTTGTACAAGCAGCGTTGATGCGGTACTACTGCTGCCGGTCGGAGAATCCTGGATGTTGGTAATTGCCCATCCCCCGGAAACTGGTTCATGTAACGTTGAAGAGACCATATTAGGAGAGGTCAGTGTCTCCAATTGGGTTGTATTACTATAAGTTATAGACATCTTTGAAAAGTCTATTGCTGTTCCACCGGGAGCCAACGCTACGCTGAAGTTAATAAACTCGATCGTGCTACTTCTTGATCCGGTTCCCGTACCTGTCCCATAAACATCCCCGACGAGCTCTAACGTCGAACTCGTCTGTGCAACAGCGGAGGACACGGTCTGCTGTGCTTTCTGGGTCGTGAAGAATCCAGCACCCAGCACAACATAGGCGAAGACCGCGGCAACGACAACGAATGCAATGAGCACAATCGCTGCCTCGAGGCCGGTGAACGCATTTTCAACGTGTTTACCTGAATTCATGAATTCATCTTCCTTTTGTAACGGATTCCAGAGTAAAATCAGCATCAATAGACACTTGGTTTTGGGTATTACTATGTATACTATTCAAGAATTCAGGTAAAACTCTTTTGTTTTGTAAATGTGAATTGGGTTTTCTTGAAAAAAGAAGAGAAATCAGGTACTGTTACGCTATTGCGGGACAATTAAATGTCGTTGTTTTTATTTTAAGATAATGATAGGGATGGATAACTGGATTATTAAATCAATGTTTATCGGGTTCTGGAGAAATCGCCGACGACTTAACAGAATCTGATATTTATTTACGTTGTCAGAACATTTCACCGTGTTTTTATGGTCATATTGTTTGTCGAGATACTGATATACCGATCCTCCTGAACTTATTCAGCGTAAGATCCTCCTTTTTCGTGAAAATTCCCGAGAGATTAAATCCTTATTTTGAGATCCGGCGAATACCGTGGCACCCCGATAAAATATCTTATATTATATCAGCGTCTACCAGTAACCATGAATCCGCCACCGCTGCTGGTCACGTGCGGCCTCCCGTACACCAACGGGCCCTGCCACCTCGGGCACCTGCGAACGTATGTTCCTGCTGATGCATACGTCCGCTATATGCGGCGGACCGGTGAAGAAGTCGTGTTCGTTTGCGGGTCTGACAATCATGGGACACCTATCGTTGTCTCGGCCGAAGAAGCCGGCATCTCCCCGAGAGCACTCTCTGAACGATATCACCGGCACTTTGACGAGACGTTCAAACGCATGGGAGTGCAGTTTGACCGGTTTGGTATGACCGATGATCCGGCAACTCATCACCGAACACAATCGATTGTAACCGCATTGGAAAAAAACGGATATATATATAAGAAAATTGTCAACCAGGCTTTCTGCACTAAGTGCACCAGGTTCCTGCCAGACCGGTATGTGGAAGGTATCTGCCCGTATTGCAATACTCCGGCCCGGGGAGATGAATGCGATCAGGGATGTGGCAAGCACCTTGAACCCGGTGAGATAAAAGACCCCGTCTGCAAGGTTTGCGGGACAAAAGCTGAGTTCCGCAACCAAGAACACTATTTTTTCAGGCTCGGCGAGTTTAAGGAGTTTCTTCTGCCATTCCTCGAAAACCTGAAAGGGACAACCAATGCAAAAAACTATGCCACCGGGTGGATCAAAGAGGAACTCCATGACTGGTGTATCACACGGACGCTTGAATGGGGGGTAAAGTTCCCCGGACATGATGATCTCGTCGTCTACGTTTGGGTCGACGCCCCGATCGGCTACATCGCGTTTACTGAGGAATGGGCAAAAAAGACCGGAAAGGGCTGGAAGCAGTACTGGTGCGGGGACTCCCGGGTCACCCATTTTATCGGCGGGGATATCATCTACCACCACTGTATCTTCTGGCCGGCACTCCTCAAAGGCGCCGGGTATGGCGTGCCGTACTCTGTCGTCGCGAGCGGAATGGTCAAAGTGGACGACCACAAGTTCTCGAAGTCCCGGGGATATGTTGTCTGGACCAACGAGGACTATCTTGACAAAGGACTTCCTGCGGATTACCTCCGCTACTACCTTCTTGCCTACACGAGCCATACAAAGGAACTGAACTTTTCATGGAAAGTCTTTGGCGAGCGGATCAACAACGAGGTTGTCAACATTTTCGGAAACTTCGTGTACCGGACACTCTTTTTTGCCCAGAAAGAGTTCGGCGGAGTTCCCGAAGGAACTGTGGATCCCAAGGTCACGGCAGAAATCGAGAAGACTCTCGAAAATGTCGACCGGTTCATGCAGGAGTACGAGTTCAAGGGGGCGGTCGACGCAACAATGGCCCTCGCGGCATTCGGCAACGCATACATCCAGACCAGCGCACCGTGGAAGTTGATCAAGACCGATCGCCCTGCCGCAATGCAGGTCATCAGGAACTGCATCCAGATCGTCAAAGCCCTCGCACTCCTCATCGAACCGGTGATGCCAGATACGGCACAACGCTGCTGGAAGATGCTCGGGTATTACGATGATGTAGGAAAGCACCCGGTCAGGGATGCTGTTCTTCCAGTCCCCGAGACCTGCACCGGCGCACCTGTACCGCTCTTTGTCAGGATCGAGGACCAACAGATAAAAGAACTCGATACCCTTCTCCAGAAGCGTGTCGGCGAGGCAGATAAAAAGATGGAAAAGATACCTATTGTTTCATTCGAAGAATTCCAGAAACTGGTCATCAAAACCGGCAGGGTGGTTGCTGCAGAACCAGTACCGAAATCGAACAAACTCTTAAAGCTCATTGTCGATATCGGCACAGAAAAACGACAGATTGTTGCTGGCATGCAGCAGTTCTACAAACCCGATGAACTTGTGGGAAAGGATGTTATTGTTGTGACTAATCTCGCCCCCGCAAAAATCTTCGGTGTTGAGAGCAACGGAATGGTTCTTGCTGCCGGGGATGAGGCATCGCTACTGGTTCCGCTGAAACCGGTTGAACCGGGATCAAAGATCCGGTAATTTTTTTTAGTTTTAGTCAGTTGTAGCAGAACCCGGTATAGTCCTGACATGCTCATCGGATTCACGTGGCCCCTTCCTGCCAAGCAGTTAGGTAACCTTTGTGATTCTGTGAAGGTAGTTTTCCTGACAGGTTTTTCAGACGATTCTGTGCTACAACGGATAAAAGAGGTGAACCCTGACGGTTATATACTGAAACCATTCTGCGATGAGGATATCCGGGTTGCATTCGAACTTGCGTATTCGCATCAGCCAGCCTGCAACATCCGATAGCTAACCAGGCAAATCATTTGCAGATAAAATAGTTCGTGAAATTATCATACGCAGGAAAAACGGTTGTTTTCCTGACAGCAGCTATTCAAAGAGCCGGTAATTTGGCGCTTCATCAGTTATCAGGATATTGTGGGGGTGGCTTTCGGTCATCCCGGCATTGGTGATCCGGACAAACCGGGCTTTCGTATGCATATCCTGAATCGTTTTTGATCCTGTATAACCCATGGCAGACTTGAGGCCGCCAACAAGCTGGTATATGACCTCGCCAACGTGCCCGACATACGGGGTAACCCCTTCAACACCCTCAGGTACAAATTTCGTGCTTCCGATATCCCTTTTCTGGAAATACCGGTCGCTCGACTGGCCGCCTCCCATCACCCCAAGGGACCCCATGCCGCGGTACTGCTTGTAACGTCTTCCCTTGATCGTGATCACTTTTCCCGGAGCTTCATCGGTGCCGGCGAACATGCTACCCATCATCACCGTGTCTGCCCCCGCTGCGATAGCTTTTGCTACATCGCCGCTGTATCGTACGCCCCCGTCTGCAATAATCGGGACATCTGCCGAAGCAGCTATATCAGCGACCTCAGCGATTGCTGTGATTTGAGGAACACCCACTCCTGCAACAATCCGTGTCGTACATATGGAGCCGGGTCCAATACCAACCTTGATCCCATCTACACCTGCACCGACAAGCGCCTCTGCCGCTTTTGCTGTTGCAATATTTCCGACAATAATGTCCGCCTTCACGCTTTCCTTGATATCCCGGATTGCTGCGACGATCTTCATATTATGCCCGTGTGCAGTGTCGATGACGATGGCATCAGCGCCATTCCTGTCAAGGAGATCCGCGCGGGCAAAATCGAACGGCCCTACTGCCGCTGCGACCCGTAAACTCCCGCGTGCATCACGTGTCGCAAGGGGGTACTGGCGTTTTTCAAGGATATCCTGCATGGTAATAATGCCGAGAAGTTTGCCGTGCCTATCCACGACCGGAAGGCGCTCGACCTTGTTCGTGTACATGATCTCCAGCGCTTTTTCCGCAGTAATGTCCTCATCAGCTACGATGGGCTTTTTCGTCATGATGGAGGTGATGTTCTCCTCACCACGCCGGGTGACAATTGCCCGCACATCCCGGCGACTGACGATCCCTATAATCTTACCTTTGTCGACAACGGGAACACCACCGATACTGTACTGCTGCATCAAGCGCTCAGCATCGGCAACTGTGGCACTGTCCTCAACGTACAGAACGTCCCGCTCGATTAGTTCTTCTGCCTGCTTAACGACAATAACTTCCTGAAGTTCGCGTTCAGGAGTAAGGTTCCTGTGGATTACACCAATCCCTCCTTCGCGGGCAAGAGCAATCGCCATGGTGGCTTCAGTAACTGTATCCATCGCAGCCGACACGAGAGGGATATTCATGCTGATATTTTTTGAAAACTTCGAGCACGTGTCCGCGTCGGATGGTTCGAGCCACGACGCGAGCGGTTCAAGGAGAACATCATCAAATGTTAACGAGAGGGGAACTTCAAGTTTCTCAACGAACATAAATCACCTTATCATAGCGAGAGCGGTGTGGATGAGGTCTTCCCTGACCGTCGCGTTCCGGTCACCGCCGCAGACCATCCCCCGAACACCAATAATATCCGGGTTAATCCGTTTCAGCGCATCCATATCTTCAAACTTCAAAGCTCCGGCAAGGGCAGTACCAAGACCGAGGTCCTGGTTTTTTTCTGTGAAAGATCGGAGAACCTTCTCATCCATGAACGCAAACGTGCTCTGCCGATCCTTGATGCCGGTATCGACCATCGCAAAATCTGCTCCACATTCAGCAGCGATGGGCGCCATCTCGAATGGCGAGATTGAATGCATACGCTGGTAATCCGAGTAAGCAGCGATTACAACATACTTTTTGGGAAACTCGATCTTTACTGCTTTGACGACTGCTTCGATAACATCGCGGGCTTTTTTATGGCCGTCAAACGCAAGCCCGATCTTCACGTAGTCAGCCCCGGAACACGCAGCACCGTATGCCGCAAGGGCAGCACCACCCGGTTTGTAATCGAAGTCTCCGATCGCCGCACTTACTGGTTTTGATGAAAGTGCTTTGATCTCGCGGATCACCCACGGAAAATTGGCGCCGAGTGAACCCTCAGAGGGTTTTTTCACATCAATGATGTCAGCGGCAATGGAATGTTTTGCCTCGTCAACACTGCTTGGGCTGACCAACAATTGCATAAAGTTTAATGATCTTTTATCCTAATAGTGATTGCGTTCGCCTATGGAACTGGTTCTTGCAATGGATTTGCGGCAAAATCTGGTTGTTCACGGCAAATCCGGGGAACGGGAAACCTACAAGCCTCTTAATTGGGGGTGTTCACCGACAGCAGAACCATTGGGCTTTGTCAGGAGTATCGATCCTGAATTTCTTTACATTGCTGATCTCGACCGGATTGAGGGAACCGGATCTCACGATGCCATTATCCGCGAGTGTTCCCAACTTGTTACACGCTGTTATGTCGATCGCGGATGCAGGTCACCCGAAGATCTTCTCACCGGGGATAATATTGTCAACGTTGTCGGAACTGAGACCGGGGGTGACGACCTGTCAGGGTATCATGGTGGGTTTTTGAGCGTCGATGTAAAAGCAGGTAAGGTCATACCTTCCGGCAGGGATCCCGTGGAAATTATCAGGTCTGCCGGCAACCTTGATTTTGACGGGTGCATCCTGTTGAACGTCAGCGCTGTTGGAACGAAAACAGGTATCGATCTCGATCTCCTTACATCTCTGCGGGAATCGTACGACGGTCGTCTGTTTTACGGGGGGGGCGTTGCATCTCCCCAGGATCTCATGAACATCAACAGCGCTGGATTTGACGGTACTATTATCGCAACTGCCCTGCACTACGGTGCAGTTCCGCTCTCATGGATACGGAGGGGGAGCTGTTGCTGATCACATTAGAAGGTATAGATGGCAGTGGAAAGAGCTCCCTGCACGTTTCGCTCGGGCAGCTGCTCAGTGACCTTAACCCTGTCATCACCCGTGAGCCGGGTGCGACGTGGGTAGGTGAGGCGGTACGCCGGGCGATAGCGGAACAGATCGATCCTGTCACCGAAGCGACACTCTTTGTTGCTGATCATGCAGCTCACCTTGCAACGATTATCCGCCCGGCACTGTCACAGGGAAGACTGGTGATATCTGACCGGTACAGTGACAGCCGGTTTGCATACCAGTCTGTAACGCTTGACGGGGTCATCCCGGAACCCGAACGGTGGTTGCGGGAGATGCACAATGGCTGGTCTGTTGTCCCGGATAAGACCTTCCTTCTTGTCCTCCCGGTCGAAGATGCCCTTTCCCGCCTCAAACCCGCAAGTGAGCGGGAACATTTTGAGAAAAGGGAAGTCCTCGAGAGGGTCCAGAACAATTACCTTGAATATGCCCGCCGGGAACCGACACGTTTTGTCGTTGTTGATGCGCTTAAAGAAAAAGAAGAGATATCTCAGTTCGTTGCCATCTCGATCAGGCAGTTTTTGCAATCGTCACGATCACGTCGCCGATCGTGATCACGTCCACTTTTGCCCCCTCTTCCATATAGGAATACAAGGGAGTGAACGCGTTCACCGGAACGATTGCTTCTGAACCTTCGAGCAGGATCTTCTTCGGGGGGTTTTCCAACTGTTCCGGGGGAAGGGCCCTGACCGCATTCATGAAAGCCTGAGCCTGTTTGCGGAAGGCAGGTCCAATAACCGCACGATTGAATTCTATGTCTGTTATAGCACGATCGAGATGAACCGCATCGGTCCTCCAGTGGACATCGGCACTGAGCGTGCGTCCGGTATCACCTTCATCGCTGACATTATGAGGCGCATAGATAGTGACTTTGCCAAGCGGGGCGTTGAGTGCGAGCCCGTTATCATGCTTGTATTTTCTGACTTCTGCCACGATCTGGACAAGGAGGTCCCCCTCGCTGCGGGCCGCGTCATCTTCGTAGGTGAATGAGACCCAGTGTTGTTTATGGACGCTCTCACCTTTGTTGAAAGCAGAATAGCATTCCTCCGCAAAATAGGGGGTGAAAGGGGCAAGCATCCTGCACAACGCATCGAATGCAGTGTGCAGAACGAGAAGCGCGCTCCTACGCGACGGGCCACCAGTATAGAGTCTCCCTTTGACCAGTTCGATATAATTGTCTGCAAGCGCATCCCATGCGAACTCCCGTATCGCTTTGAGGGCAGTGTCAAACTGGTATTCTTCTAAGGCGTCACTTACCTGCTGGATTGTGTCAGACAGACGGACGAGGAGCCATCGGTCAGCCAGAGCGGTTACCGGGGCAGTATGATCCACACCTTCCTTTTCCAGCTGGATCAGGATAAACCGGGAGATATTCCACATCTTGGTCTGGAACCGTGATGCCGCGACAACGTCGTTCCAGTTGAACATGATATCAGACCCGGTCGCCGCACCCATTGCCGCCCATTGCCGGAGCGCATCAGCGCCGTATTTCCCGAGGATTTCTTCGGGCACGATGATGTTTCCCCGGCTTTTGCTCATCTTGAACCCATCCTCACCCAGAACCATGCCGTTCACAAGGATCTCGTCCCACGGTCTCTGCCCGATTAATGCGACTGATCGGAGTATCGTATAAAAAGCCCAGGTCCGGATGATATCATGCCCCTGCGGCCGGATCTGTGCAGGGAAAAACGGGGGTTTTCCGTTACCGTCCCATCCCGTTACGTTAAGAACGGATATGGATGAGTCCATCCAGGTGTCAAGTACGTCTTCTTCAGCGGAAAAATCCGTGCCGCCGCACTTTTTGCAAGGATGTTTGGGCGATACCAGTGTCGGATCGACCGGGAGGTCAGTCTCGTCAGGGACAACCATCTGACCGCATTTTTTGCAGAACCAGACCGGGATGGGCGTGGCAAAGATCCGTTGCCGGGAGATGCACCAGTCCCATTCCATCTGCTCGACCCAGTTCTCCATCCTGCGCAGCATATGCTCAGGATACCAGGTTATCTGGTGAGCTGCTTTCTGGATCTCATCAGGCTTGATTTTTACAAACCACTGGCGTTCCGAGAGGATTTCAATTGGCGTCTTGCATCGCCAGCAGGTGCCGACGCGCTGCGAAAGTTTCTCCTGGCGCCGCAGGATATTTTCCCCACGCATATCTTCAAGTATTGCTGCCCGGCACTCTGTCGCATTCATTCCCTGATATTTTCCGGCGATGGCGGTCATTATGCCCCGGCGATCAATAGCTTTTCTCAATTCCAGGCTGTGCTGTTTCCACCAGTGGACATCCTGTTTGTCGCCAAACGTACAGATCATTACCGCGCCTGATCCGAACGATGGGTCCACCGCTTCGTCTAGTACTACGGGAACGTCATGGCCGAACAGCGGGACTTTCATTCTCTTTCCTTTAAGTTTTGCATACCGGTCATCACCGGGGTGTACGGCAACTGCGACACATGCGGCAAGGAGCTCCGGACGGGTAGTCGCAATCTCAACACCGTCAAAATCAAAGTAGTTGAGCAATGTGTCCCGGTCCTCATACGCCACTTCTGCGAATGCGATAGCTGTCTCGCACCTGGTGCAGTAGTTTACCGGGTGTTCACTCTGATAGATGTAGCCATCTGCAAGCATGCGCAGGAACGATAACTGCGTCTTGCCGTAGTACTTTGGCATCATCGTGATGTATTCATTGGACCAGTCAGTGGAGAACGCCATTTTCCTCAGGGTCTGACGCATCAGGCCGATGTTCTTCTCAGTGAGTTCCCGACACATTCTCCGGAAATCCTCGCGGGAAACATCATTTTTCGTGATATGGTTGAGCTCTTCGACCTTCACTTCTGTGGGAAGCCCGTGACAGTCCCATCCCTGAGGGAACATCACGTTGTAACCCTTCATGCGCTTATATCGTGCAAAAAAGTCGATATAACACCAGTTCAGTGCATTGCCGATATGGAAATTGCCAGTCGGGTACGGTGGCGGCGTATCGATAACAAACTGTGGTTTTTTTGAGTTCTTATCAAAATAGTTATCCTCGTCCCTCCAGACTTTTCGCCAGCGTTCTTCAACTTCGGCAAAATCGTAGTTTTTGGGGAGCTGATCTGATAGCACCATTTCGCAGATGTTTGGTTGTGAAATAAAATATAGTGATCGTAACTAATCGGAGTGCCCGGTAAAATCCTACCTTAATAGTACAGGTTCGTGCATGGAAATTCTGGATAAAACTCTTTTTGATTAGAAAACAAATGATTGACTGATGGGACGACAACGGGGCCTGGGATATGCCGCAGCACTCACCGGTGCTTCCATTCTGGTCGGGCAATATCTCGAACCCGCGTGGCTCTTTGGGCTTGTTGTTATCCTCTATGCTCTTATCCTTTACCGGTTTTTTGATACCAAGTATCTCACTTATGCCATTTGTGCGCTCGCAGTTCTCTATGGTATCGATCTCCTCCCGTTCTTTGTCTTTGCTACGACGCTTGCAATGCTCGTTCTTGGAGAACTCGTATTCCAGACAGGAGCCGACGACCTGAACACATATCTGTATTATATTATTTCCACGGCTTGGGCTGGCGTTCTTGTGATGGCTTATCTTCACGAGATGGCGATCCTGACGGTCCTCTTTGGCATAATAGCGGCTGTCCTCCTCAAAGTAATACTGCTCAAGTACGAAGACTCGCTTGTCATCGAAGGAGTCGGGATTGCCATGACGATGTGGCTTATCCAGGAACTCAATTACCAGGCAGACCTGCAGCTCATCGTGATCGCGGTTATCATAGCTTTTTCATTCGGATACTTTGCTTTCCGTCTCGGGACAGCAGATCTGTCCGGCCTGTTTTCTGCTGCACTCGTCGGGATAATTCTCCTCGTATTTGCCAATGCCCTCTGGTTTTTGATCATGCTCGTCTTTTTTATCCTCGGTTCGGTCAGCACCAGGTACAAATTTGAATTCAAGGAACGGCTGGGAGTCGAACAGGGCCAGAGTGGCGCGAGGGGATACCGCAATGTCTTTGCCAATGGGATCGCAGCTGCAGCTGCTGCAGTGCTTTACGGAGTGTTCCAGCAACCTGAGTTCATCGTCCTGTACGTCGGCTGCGTGGCAACGGCTGCTGCCGATACCATGGCAAGCGAGATCGGTGTGACCGGTGGAGTGCCATATATGATAACGTCCCTGAAAAAAGTCCCGATAGGGACGAACGGCGGGGTAACGCTTACCGGTGAATCCGTTGCCCTTCTTGGAGGGTTCCTCGTCTCGGTATCCGCTCTTCTCCTTCACGTAATCACCCCTCAGATGGCAATCATCTGTACGGTTGCCGGGTTTATCGGAACCAATATTGACAGTCTCGTAGGCGCCTTGCTGGAAAACCGGGGTCTGATCGGAAACGCCGGAACGAATTTTCTTGCAACGATTGGCGGGGGCATTTGCGCAGTAGCGCTGTTTATCCTCCTGAAATTATGACGATGGAAATTCGGTTGTAAACAGACAATTACTGCGCTCTTGGGAGGATCATCGTCCATTCATCACCCGGGCGCGGCAGAATTTTTGAGCCGTCAACTTTACCGGTCACATCAACCAGTTTGGACTGCAAATTGATCGGACAAAGTTTCAGTTAATACCCCAAAATTACGATACACGAGCAAAAAATATAGGGAAAAATAGGAAAATTACAGAAAATCCTCTTCAGTATTTGTACCAACGCCCCTTGCTGTCATATTCACCGGATGTCATTTGCTGAAGGCTAATAGGTGTTGAAACCAATTTTTTGAAGAAACAAGCCTTGTACGTGTACAGGATGGGGATAAGCAGCGCAACTCCAAAAAAGATGATAACAGCGGTGACCCACATACCCCCGGGTCCAATCATAGCAACGAGCTGGCCCGGCGTAAACGATTGGATCTGGGTCACATTATACTGGGTAATCGGCTCCAGGTTATCGTAAAGAATTGCCTCCCACACGATCATCAGACCCAGCGTAATACCAAAAATGACGGATATGCTGACAAGGATATAGGCTATTACTTCACCTGTATGCGTGGCTACCAGTGCGATACTGCGCTTGATGGAATCAAAGACCTTCCGATCCTCATAAACCGCTGCCATGTCAAAAAAGAAGGTTAGGAGGAGCGTGGGTATCATGATGACGATGGCGAGAAGTATCATAAAGTTAACATCGGCAGCTTCGCTTACCCCCGCAAATGTCATGGTTACCATGAGTAGCGCGAAGATGAGCACTATCCCAAAGATTATAACGAGTTGGGGAAGCAGTACCCGAAAGTAATAGTGCACACCCCCGGACACCATCGTTCGTACATCACCGGAATTCGATTTTACCATCGTGATGAGCCCGGTAATGAAAAAGATGAGAAGGAGCCCGGCTATCACAAGGAAGCGACCGGTAAAAAATGTGCCGGCAAGGTTGAATGATATCCAAAGTACAGCACCGATAATGCCTCCGACTACACCAGGGACCCAGAGCAAAGGCATATGGGCAAGGAGCTGCATCGCTTCCTTGAACTCTTGTAAGGTCATTGTTACCGGACCCTCGGCATCGCGACTATCTCCCTTACCTGCAGATCAAAAAAGTTTGCAGTGTGGGCTGGTCTGATGACACATACTGTATCGGCACCGGTTGCGGTTCCACCGACAGCGATGACTTCCGTGTTAATGCTGATTGCTCCCTGGTCCGCTGCGATCAGCACGCATTCTACGGCAACTTTGAGTCCGACCGCGACCACCCTTCGCAGACCCTCTGCAATCGCTTCAGTGCGTGAACCGCCCCCAACCCTGGGAGACCGTGACAGCGCCCGTTCCAGACCAGAGAGCGCGTGGGTCCCGGTAACGATTTTCACACCTTCATTTCGCAACCTGCGGGCGACATCCTCTGAGAACTCCCACTCGCCCGGTTTTGAGAATCCGATGACGTGGGTAACTACGACAAGCTCAAGTCCTGACCCCTTGATCGCGTTAAAGAACGTCTCAGCAGTATTTCCGGAACTGCTTGCAACAACGATGGTCTTCAGGTCAAGTTCCCCTGCCCTCTCGACCGCAAACCGCGCTGCGTCAACAGTATTGGCCTCCCCGGGCTTTTCAAAATAATAGATCTTCTTCTGCGTGAACGTCATACTTACCTTTTAGTACCTTCTTGCTAACAAAACTTTATCCATCTCCACCATCAGGGTGCATATTGACAGTGCCATTTTGAAGAAGAGGTTCTGGTGCATCTGCGGGATCTTTATATACGTTCCAATGCTGAATTACGACGAAATGATATTTTATCAAGTCCCGACAACGCACCAATACCATCTGGACCGTCTGGGATCATAGAACAACCGGAATATTCGGAGTAACATTGAACCATCCTTTAGCTGTTGCATCCGAACATGTGAAATCGAGATCGACTACGTATTGTCCGGGTTCAAAATCTGAGGTATCAAACCTGATAGCAAATTGTGATGAATCTTGCCCGAAAGTTATGGGATTTATAGTACCGCGGATTATTTCCCCCTGGCAATATGGAAGACAATCAGCACCGTATTTTGCGTCACGGATAGAATATGTGATCGCGTACGGTGTTCCTTTCCTTATTCCCAGAACCGTTTGAATATCTCCTCTACTCACATCATTGAGAGGTAGAAGAGCAAATGACGAATTTGTTGAATAATTTGTTATTTTACTCTCATTTGGAAATATTATCGGTGTTGAGTTTTCCTGAATATCGAAAATCACCCCATTCGTTACAGAGGTATTTTCAGGATATGTCGCAATTATCAAATCCTCATCCGGCTGGAAATTTGTACTATCAAAATAGAGGGAGAATGTGTTATTGCATTCATCTCCCTTCTGGATTTTGACTATCGTACTGAGGTAATCGCCAAAACCGCATTTGGTTTGAGAATGCTTTGAAGAACTATACATTTCAAGTTCCAAGGTTTTCCCGGGGAGAATATTCGTTGTTCCGTTGATGCGGATTTTATCTCCTTTCCTAATTGCGCCGATAGGACTAATTTGAATCCATGGTGTTGTATTAAATGATTGATTGCATACCTTCTGAATAATGGCGGTTGTTACAGGGAGTGTTGAAACGTTGACAAGAGATATATTTTGATAAGAATTCGTTTGAGGGGGTGTCGAATTAGTTGAAAGACATCCCCCACATACGAGTATGCATCCAAGAACGATGCAGATTACAATGTATATACGAATCAGACTCATTTTTCATTTTCCTTCTTAAGGTTCAATAATTTCACCATCTTACATCCGGTTCTGGTGCATCTGCGGGACCTTTATATATGTTCCAATGCTGAATTACGACGAAATGATTTTTTATCAAGTCCCGACAACGCACCATAACCGTCCTGAACCTCAAACAATTTGAAGACCGGGTTTAGAACTTGTTGCTTGCAAGGTTTCACCATGGTGACATCCCATACATCAAAACCATTTATTCTAGGCTCTAGACTCCACGTCTTCTACAAATTCCCTGAACTACCGGTCTGTCTTACTGACGATATTATAGTACGCTTCTTCTGCCGGAACGGTATTATTTGCATCTGTTATGTCGATGATATAATGACAGGGTGGTAGTGTCTTTGTCAGGTTAACATCTGAGAATGACCAAGTGTTCACGCTGCCGTTTCCCGGGCTGACAACCGCAGTTTCTGTCATGCTGCCGCAATTCCACGCAAAGGAAGGATAAATGTACAAGGCCACTCTATCCCCGCTTTTCAGGTTTGTTGTCCCGGTCAGGGTAAAGAGGTCCCCTACGATATGGTTCAAAGCTACAGGGTCGACATGGATCCAAGGAGTGCTGTTCTCCACGAATGGAGTGGGGGCTAGTGTCGTTGCCATAAAGGACGGGGAGACTGAGATCTGAGTTGCAGGAGCTGGGGTTGCAGGGCTGGTTATGGACACATTACGGTTCTCAACCGGAGTTATGCAGCCCGTGTAGAGGATAAGTACGATGCAAAGGCCGAACAGGATGATTCCGGAAAATCGTGACATAGTCCTCCTCTAAAGAATATAGTTAAATTCCATAGTACTTATTTCCATAAAAAAATTAGTTGTTGATGGTATCCAGTTTTATACTGGACGGCCAGGAATTTTCAACATTCAACCCGAAGGTCGAAGGGTTCCAGTAGTTGGTATTGACTCCCGAATTCATCGGCGTGGACAAGATACTGTTCCCTTTTGCATCCTTTAAGACGAAGCTCTGGAACGTGGTTGATCCGCATAAATACTGACCATTCAGTCCAATTAATTGCGTTGGATCCCAGCCTTCCAGCATCACGGTTGCCTGGACATTAGTAGAGGGCATCCGGTGCGGGGAGGTCGTTTTTGTCAAAAACAGCGTGGAGCTTCCACCACCATCGTAGCCCAGATCGGTGATTGAGGCGATTGCGTCGTATCCCAAGGTGTTGAGCTGGATGTCGCCCTGCATGGTATCTCCGGAATATACTAGTGATTGGCGTGTTGAATGGATCTTATCCGAAGTCGATGCATTTCCAACATACCAAGTCGCCATGGTCCATGCCGGAGTAGTGGGGTTGGGATCGGAGGTGTTGTCCTTAACATACCATTCAAGAACCGGCTGGAGTAACCGTAAAGTCCCATCAGATCCCATTCCAGTGACACCATTCCAGATCGTGATCTTTGAGCCCAGAGAAACAATACCGCTTGGAGGGTACAGTTGCGTTTTAACCGGAGATTTGGGGACATTCCATCGTGCGGTAAACCGCCCGATGCTGGGAAGGATATTCGTTTCAGCTCCTTCAATGTAGGGTTTTGTTGTCCCGAAATCCATGGATGTCGCGGCAGCAGCCTTTACCGCAGTATTTGTATTTCCGTATTTTTCATTAATATCAGTCAGGATCAGGGCTTTGTTACTGAAGACATAGATAATTTTTCCGGTATCTACAATCACCGATTTATCCGGAACTTCCTGGATATGTGTTGCAGGAACAGGTCCATCCGGTGTGTTAATGAGCGCGGCCTTTGAATCACTGGCGGAGAACAGCTGTTTGCCGGTGGAGTCGAACACGGTAGTAAGACCGTCAGTCGAGTGCCGGATGATCACACCATACGGGATTTTTACCGGCCCCTGATTTGGAGCAACTATTGCCAGCGGAGTAATTTGCAGGCTTTTTGTGGTTTGATCAAGGGTCATTTCATTTGTCAGGGTAATGGGGGTCTGGGAAGTGTCAGTATTCAGGACAGGAACCTGAATCTTAGTTACATCCATTGTCTGGTTCGCAAAATCGGAACCAGGAGTCATGGTAACATCTTGACCGGTTGCGCTCACCATCGGTACCATCGCCATCGCTGCGAGCAGGAATGCGAGCAGGATGACGCCAATTTTCAGTGTTTTCATGTCATTACCTCGTTCTGTTTTTTCAAGAGATTATAGAGGCATGACCAAAAACTTCATTAGCAGAGAAATATATTGATTCATGCCTACGGGCAGGCGAGGTTCATCTCTGTTTCGACGCAAGGTGAACCCCGTTCTACGTTTTTGGATTCGGTTCAGAAGTATAAATATTATGTGATTTTGTGAGATAGATAAAAATTTTAACGACGTTGAAAAATTACATTTTCATTAAAAATTTTCAATGCCGTTGTAATACGAATAATCAAACAACCGGTAGATAATGAGAAATATTTTCCCAATTTACGATGGGAAAAACCCATTCGATCCTCAAATTAAGGGTTTTCAAAATCCCTTATCAGATTTTTCCATTGTCAAACGAAGTATACCTTTTATTAAGCAAGCAATGAAAAACTTTGTCAGTTCTTTCAATACCGGTGCGAGCGATCCCGGAGGATTTGCGTACCGATAGAAAATATCACCACGTCCATTCGCATCGGATAAAAATATCAAATCGAGGAGACCCCACATGATTACCCTTGCACTTGCAGGAAAGCCCAATTGCGGAAAGTCGACATTTTTCAGAGCCGCAACGATGGCCCAGGCTGAGATCGCAAATTACCCTTTCACAACGATAAATCCGAATTTTGGCGTTGCCTATGTCCGGACAAAATGTGCATGCAGGGAACTGAAACTCGATTGCGGCCGCTGTGTTGACGGAGAGCGGTTCGTTCCGGTGAACCTCATTGATGTAGCTGGTCTCGTACCTGATGCCCATAAAGGAAAAGGGCTGGGCAACCAGTTTCTCGACCATCTTCGACAGGCCGATGCGATCCTGCATGTTATCGATGCAAGTGGCGGCACTGACAGCGAAGGGAATCCCGTAGGAGTTGGGGAACACGATCCAGAAGAGGATATAAAATTCCTCGGCTTCGAGATGACGATGTGGGTGTTCGGTATTCTCGACAAGCACTGGACGAGGATCAGCAGGCAGTCCCAGGGTAAAGGAGCCGCGATCCAGCAAGGCGTTGCTGAGACCTTTGCAGGGCTTGGCATTACTCTCGAAGATGTACGCGACGCCGAACTCATGCTGAAGATCGATTTTGTCCATGCCACACCTGAAGATCTTGTCTCCCTGTGTGCAGAAATGGTGAAAATATCCAAACCGATGCTGATCGTAGGCAACAAATTCGATCTTGCTCCCGAACCACTCAGGAAAAAACTCGCTGATAAAGGGGTCCGGTTTGCGAGTGCGGCATCAGAGCTCGCCCTTCGCAACGCTGCGAATGCTCAAATAATCAAATATCTTCCCGGAGATTCTCAGTTTGGATTGGTCAATGAAGGAAGCCTTTCCCCTGCCCAGAAACACGGTCTTGCGACTATTGCTGAAGTCATGAACCGGAACCATGGCACCGGTGTCCAGCAGGCAATCAATCAGTCTGTGTTTGAATTACTCGACATGATCGTAGTCTACCCGGTCGAAGATGAGAATCACTTCTGCAACAAACAAGGCGAGGTGCTGCCCGACGCTTACTTAATGAAAAAGGGGTCGACACCGCACGATCTCGCGTTCCAGGTTCATACGGAAATCGGAAAAGGATTTTTATACGCAATCGATGCACGGACGAAGATGCGGATCAAGGAGAACCACGAACTGAAACACGGAGACATTATTAAAATTGTCAGTGCGGCAAAGTAACTGGGTATTTTACATCCGGTACGACATGCGTCATTCAATTGTCCGACAATTCCGCCGCTTTCGGCTCAAATAGCCGTTTAATTCCGTTTTTTGTTGCCAATTTCCAGCATTTTGCCAAAAACTTTATAAAGGGATGGCGTGAACAGTAATCTTATCGAATAGTAAAAGAAGGAGGTGAATTCATGGGAGGAGAGATTTTCCAGGCACAGGTGATAAGGAATTTCTTTGACACTATCACAGGAACCGACAGGAACATGACCCGGATATTCATGTGCGTCATAAGCCTTGCCAAGCTCCGAATGGAATCACCGGAAAAGATGAGTGCACTTGTTGACCAATTGCGCAAGAGCAAGATCCAAAAGGAATTATCTGTCGATATCCTCGACTATATGTGCGATGCCGCAAATGCCATCGGAGTTGAAGCAGTACAGACTGCTTTCGGCGTGAAGGATATCCAAAAGGTTGCCCAGGACTTCAGCGGAATCAGCATGGACAGCCTCTGAACATTTTTTAGATTGTCCTTGCCCAAAAACATTTGTTGACTGATTGAATCAGTCGTTATTGACATGGTTACTCAAGGTTCAACGCTTTTTTATAACCCGTCAGAAGGAGGATAACGAATCTCCTGTGCTCTTCAAGCGCCTGTTCATCGTCCGGTGACGCAATAACTGCTGCTGCATAAACCATGATCAGGGCGTTATCAAGTTCAAAGCTCGCTGGATCCTCGATTTTGTCTTCGGGGAGAACGATAGCGACAAATTTGCGTTCTTCGCGGGAAAATACCAGAGATGTGATAACAGATACCTGAGCATTTTCAAGACCCTGTGCATTCAGGCCGACTATAGAAAGCGCTTTTTTAAGCGGGGCATAATCTCCCGTATCCGGAAGCAGGGAGATCGCATGGGTGCATTCCCGGACTGCGTTTGAATAAAGTCCGAATTTGTATGAAAGAAACCCGGATGCTATCTCGTGGGCAGTGTTAGCAGGCAATCGTGAGAAAAGGGGTCTCATGCGTTCGATATAATCTGAGAGAAATCGTTCCATAGATCGGAGTCTCCTGGGAGTCCCATACTTTCAGTGTTCATCAGGAATTCCAATAATACGTTTGAGCTTTTTTATGATGAACGTATCTTTTAACCGGCAAGTTCAATGACAGATCCGCTGCTATTAGGAGTATATATGGGAAAGAAGGATCCATATTTGCGCTACCGAAATGGGCACAGTAATCTTTTCCGACGTGCATGCTGATGCAACGGCAATCGAAGCCTTTGCGACCTGTATCAGGTCCGCTACATTTAGAAATGCATTCGGCAAAGTTGACATGCTGGTCAATCTGGGCGATCTCCTCCACCGGGGAGACCGACCGAAGGAGACTCTGGAAAAACTCCATACCCTCTCTCTGGAATTCCCGCTAAAATCAGTCCTCGGAAATCATGATCATGCCTACCTGCATGGTCTCCAGGTAAGTGGGAGCGATTCGGCAAGCACATACCGTCATGAGCAGTTACGGGATTCCCCCCTTCTTTCCATCTTTGATCACATGGGGATGGAATGGATCTGCAACAAAATGCTCTTTGTCCATGGGGGTCCTCTTGAACTGGGTCCTCAGACACTCCGACTTAAGTGCTGGCAACGGCTCTCCCACCATTCAGGTGATTTTTTTACGGGTTACCACTACACTGCCCCGATGGCATTTGAAGTTCTTGAATCAAGGGGACTCCGTCATATGTGTTGTGGACACCAGCACCAGAACATCTGTTGCCGGAAACTGTCTGATGGTGTTGCCCAATACCCCATTGAGTTCTTTCCTATATGTGCTGAAAAATCTGATGAACGACATGTTCTTGAAGCCAGTCGGATTGCTCTTGACGTCCCTTCACTCCTCCGTGTCGGAGGTTGTCATGGGGAAGAGCCTGAGTTCGCCTATACGGATTTTTCCACATTTTCCTTTATCAGGATCCTGAACAGAAGGTAACCGCAGGAATAACTGAAATGATATCCTTCCGGATAATCTTCTAATCTTTGCAAATTTTGGTCCTTTCGAGCACTATATATAAAGTCAGACGCAATTTACCCGATAAGTTTATATTCTGTTACCACAAAGTGGTAATTATGCCTCGTGCAGGCGAGGGACGTTCGATCAGAATAGATCCCGAAGTGTATGAGGCGCTACTCACACTGAAACGTGGGAATATGACGTTCTCAGACGTCATCGCCGGAATGCTCCATGATTGCTATGGCTGGTCTGATGAAATAACGACCAACCAGCGGGATCTTGGGGATTTTGTCGAAATCAACACCCATTAATACAAGAAAAAAGAACTGGTTGATAGTACCCAATTCCCAGATGAACGAAAGGTGTAAAAACCAATGAAGAAGAGACTTTCCGACGACATCAACGAGGAAAAGCTCAACTGGCTCATAGAATCTGTTGATGAAATACTGTTGGATCAGGAAGATAACGAAAACGACACCTATTAACCGTGCTTTGAACGGATTTTTCCCTCAAGAGAGAAGCTGGTTATCCATCTGAAGTTGCACGTTCCCCCCCGTCATACCCTCCAATTTTTCCTGGAGTTCTTTTATAAGAACCGGAATCCTATCCCTGGTTCTTGCAGTCCATTCGGCAAGTTCCTGACGTGAATGCTCCTCTTTTACAAGCATCGATTCCAGTTGGGTTTTTTCCCGGGACAAAGAATTCAACCGCATAAGAAGCGGATGAGAAGAGAGAGCGTTTTCCGCTTCCATGACTCTTGCCTGAAGGGTTTCGATTTCCCCACACTTCGTACAGAGGTACTTGCTATATCGGGTCGAATCAGAAAATATTCCCCGTTCTTCCTTATTCTTGAGAATAATTTCGCCGTCCGCAATCATTCGCTCTGCTATAGGGCAGGAAGCCGCAAGCGCCCCGGCAAGGCTTTGTATATCCGGAGTATTGTGGCCTGATAGGAGTTCCATGGTATGCTTCAGAGTATTGATTTCAGCATCCATGTGCTTTTTTGCGGCAATTTTTTCAGATTTTCTGAAGACATGCGAAGCAGTCATTGACATTGCAGCATAGATCCGTGTACATTCATCACGGTCCCGTTCAATTGCAGCAAGTTCAGATTGCATCTCCCGGACCGTTTTCATTCCCTCATCCACGCTGATGCGGTTTATCTCAGATTCAATGGCTGCAATTCGTTCAGTAGTTTCTGTGATCCGGCCTTCTATGCGTTGATTCTTCCCGGAGGATTTTGCAAAGTCCACTCTGATATCATGGACTGCATCGAACGATCTCCGGATGTCCCTGATAACTTCTTTCTTTTTCCTGAACTCCGTCATTGAACCGGTAATAAGGTTGATCTCCCTCCCGATCGCATCGATCCCGATTCTGACATTTTTCATCTCCTCAGGAAACACTACCTGAAGGTACCGCCCTTGTCCCCGTAAAGCGTTGAGACATCCTTTGACGCAATCAACTGCAGCCTCATAAAACTCTTCAACATCCTCAGGTAATTCCTTTGACAAGGATGAATTCATCGCTTTTACAAATAAAGGAAGTGAATTTTTGGCAATGCTTTTTAATTTCGGGTGAATCGCCGGATCATGTTCCGCTCCTTCGATCCCGTTGACAATATGCTGCAATTGCGCGGTCGCATTCCTGATACTGTGGATAGGATTATTTGTCTGTGAAATGAGCCTGTTGTGTGCTGCCTGGTCATGTTCTGCAAGCAGTGACGGTATTGTGTCAAATGCTATGGTGGTGGGCGACGGTTCGCCTTGTTTCAGGAGTTTTTTTATCAGATTATACAAGATATAACCACCGAAAAATTCCGTTTCCTTACTGCTGTTAATTATCCGATATTTTAATCATCGCACGCGATCTGACGGAGTCTTTCCACACCGCGAATCTCTCCGATAACCTGCGCCACTTCAGGAGGAACAAGTGTTTCCCATTGTTCTCCGGAGAGCATGCGTCTCCGTATTTCTGTCCCACTGAGAGTATCCCGCTCGTACATTGCCGGTGACTGGACATTGACCCCGGCTTCATTGAAGAGCTGAACGACGAGTGGATTAGACGAGTAGCAGAGATCAAATGGCGGTGTCATCGACCGGACGTGGGCTACCCAGAGTGCGTTACGCTTGATGTCTTCAATGGGAATTACGTAGAACGGGCAGCCAAGTGATGAGAGTGCCCTGGTGATCATAAGGACGCGCTCTCCTGCGGTAAAAGGATTGTCAACCTGATGGGATAACTGGGCACTTCCGATCCCGATAATGATCTCATCCACATTACCTGCGATTCTCTCCAGTACTGACTGGTGCCCATGATGGTAGGGCTGGAACCGGCCGATATAAAATCCCCTTCTCACGACTGGACCCCCTGATTAGCAATCTTTGCGGCGAATGCACCAGCGGTAAAACCGGCGTCGATATTGACTACCGCGACAACGGAACATGACTGAAGCATGCTCGCCAGCGCTGCTTTACCCCCGCCCATATATCCGTATCCTGTGCTTACCGGAACTCCGATTACCGGCTTATCGACAATACCAGCAACAATCGCTGGTAATGTTCCTTCCCGCCCTGCGCAGACAATGAATACGTGTGCCGTCAGAAGGGGTTTAAGTGCCGGGAAAAGGCGGTGAATTCCTGCTGCCCCGACATCGTATGACGTACGCACCTCGCAGCCCATCTCTTCAGCAATGATCTTTGCCTCTTCAGCGACCCTGATATCTGAAGTCCCCGCAGTTATGACCGCTACAATCCCCCCGGTTTTTTTCAGTGATTCCCCATTAGAGAGGACGATTACCTGCCCGGCTTCGCGGTGATCGAGCACGATATCTTGAAGTGCTGCGCGTTCCTTCAGCACCACTACTTGTTCAGGGGTTACGCGCGTGATTATGCACCGGCCGGCTGCCCGGACAAAACGCGTGGCAATCTCGGCAAGGTGGAGGGGATTCTTCCCCTCTCCGAGGATCACTTCGGGCATACCGCATCGCACTCCACGACCAAGATCGAGACAGGCAATGTCTCCGACATGTTCAAGACGGAGCCCTTCAATCTCTTGTGCGGCAGAATCGAGTGAGATCTCACCGCCCTTATAGCGTTCCAGCACTTCCTGCAACGTCGGGTTTGATGGCATGATCGTAATAATACAGATATGGAACAGCGTATAATAATGTAGTTCATTGTGTTGGATTACCTTGTCTATATAGCCATGTTTGGAGCGGGTGCGACCATTTTTCTCTGGCTCCGTGACGCGCGGATTTTTTACCGGACAGGCCTGCCCGGATACCGGAAAGCTGCGTACTGGGGAGTCATCTATGGTGCACTTGCGACACTCGGGGTGTTCGTTTCCTTTGTTCTCGACGTTCTCGGTATTGGCCTGATACTCGCCGCATTGTACCTCCAGGGAAGAATACCCAGAGAAAAGGTATGGGGAAATGAAGAAACATGGGAACGCTTCATAGGCAGTGCTCCGAAAAAGAATGCGAATAAGAAATAACAGAATACAGACAGTACATGATAGGGATCGTGTGATGCTCCAGAAACCGAGAGGAACCCGGGATTTTTTACCCGATGAGATGGAATCGCGACGCGCCGTTGAATGGCGGCTGCGTGAAATCGCGCGCAGATGGGGGTACCGTGAGGTCTGTACACCGGAATTTGAAGACCTCGATCTCTTCACCCTGCGGTCAGGAGAAGGGATAATCGACGAGATGTATGTCTTTGAGGACAAGGGCGGCCGAAAGATGGCGCTCCGGCCCGAAATAACTGCTCCTGTGATCCGGATGTATGTCAATGAAGCAAAAGTTGCACCGAAACCTCTCCGGTGGTGCTATTTTGCCGATTGTTTCCGGTACGAGCGGCCGCAGAAGGGGCGGTACCGGCAATTCTGGCAGTTTGGCGTGGAACTGATAGGGGCCGATACGGCTTCTGCCGATGCAGAAGTTATCATGGTTGCCGGCACTATGCTGGACACAACCGGTGTAAAATACGATCTCAAAGTAGGACATCTCTCGCTGATGAAGAACCTTATCCGGGACCTTGAACCCGCTCTGCAGCGGAAAGTCAGAGCCCACCTTGACAAGAAAGATTTTACGGGCCTCACTACTACTCTGGAATTGACCGGAAAACAGGACCTCAGCCAGTCCCTGACTGCTCTCGTCAACTGCCGCGATCTCAGCGATGCGTTTGAAATCGCGGGAACTATACCGGAAAAAGAACGGATTGAACAGATACTGGCATCCCTTGATGCCGCTGATATACCCTATTCCCTCAACTTCGGCATAGCCCGCGGTCTCGATTATTACACAGGCATTGTCTTTGAAGGGTTCGCGCAAAACCTTGGTGCGGAAAACCAGATCCTTGGTGGCGGTTCCTACCGGCTCTCGCACCTCTTTGGGGGCGATGATGTTGCATCCTGCGGGTTTGCGATAGGGTTTGATCGGGTGATGGTCTCGGTCGGCGATCTGCAGCAGAATAAAGATACCGTCGTCGGGGTTGTCTGCACAGCTGAAGGAAGGAAACGAGCCCTTGAAGTTGCGCGCTCATTCCGCAATGCAGGGATCCGTACCGAGATGGACCTGATGGAACGCGGGCTGGGTGCCCAGCTTGCACACACTTCAAAATCGGCTGACTTTGCAGTAGTAATCGGCCGGCGGGAAGCGGAATCCGGGAATATAACATTCAAAAACCTAAAGACCGGGAAACAGAAGACAGTAGATCTTGCTTCAGCCATCTCCGAGGTGGAAGCATATGGTGCTCGCTGACGAACTGGCCAAACAACAGCGAAGTATCAGTGTTGCGGAATTTTTCGAGAAGAACAAGCACCTGCTTGGTTTTGATTCCCCTACCCGAGGGGTAATCACTACCATCAAAGAAGCGGTAGATAATGCACTTGATGCCTGCGAGGAAGCACAGGTATTGCCTGATATTTTCATCAGCATAAAAAAAGTCTCGAATGATATATTCAGGATCATCGTTGAAGACAACGGACCTGGGATAGTCCCCGCCCAGATCCCGTTTGTCTTCGGCAAGCTCCTCTATGGTTCGCGGTTCCACCAGATCCGGCAGACACGTGGCCAGCAGGGAATCGGAATATCCGCTGCCGTACTATATGCCCAGCTTACAAGTGGCGTTCCAACCGTTATTATCTCACGTACTGGAGCAAAAGAATCAGCGTTTAAATTTGAGATCCAGATAAAGATTGAGACTAACGAGCCAGATCTCATCTCACAGCAACCGCTAGAGTGGGACCGGATCCATGGAACACGAGTGCAAATAGAGTTCAAAAGTACAATGTCAGCGAAGAAAAAACTGCTCGAGTATCTCCGGTACACCTCTGTTGTCAATCCCCATGCACGGTTCCGGGTAGAGCTGGACGACGAGTCATTCATGTTCGAACGGGTCAGCCAGGAAATAATAGCCTGCCCGGTCGCCGTCCAGCCGCATCCCCATGGCATCGAGTTCGGGCAGCTCAAAAGGATGGCAACTGCCAGTGATGAGAAACTTCTCGATTTCCTGGTAAACGGGTTCAGCAGGGTAGGGAAGAAGTCTGCTCAGGAAATGTGTGATAGAGCCGGCCTGAAAGCTGCCATCAAGGTAAACGGGCTTACTACAGACCAGCTCAAAGCGCTGCTTGCGGCGATGCAGACAGTTGCAGTCCCAGCGCCACCGTCGTCCCAGTGCCTCTCCCCGATTGGCGAAGAGTTGATCCGGCGCGGCCTTGACAAGGAGTTCCAGATGGACTTTGTTGCTGCCCGGACCCGCCCGAGCTCGGTCTTCTCCGGCCACTCGTTCATGGTCGAAGCCGCGATCGGGTATGGCGGGAAACTTCCCGCAGAAGGGAATGCGATCATCCTCCGGTTTGCAAACCGTGTCCCGCTTATGTACCAGCAGGGCGCCTGTGCCATTACGGACTGCATCTCGCGGATTAACTGGAAATCCTATAACCTTTCTCAACAGGGCCTGCCCACCGGGCCGGTCCTGATCCTCGTCCACGTAGCATCCACTAACGTTCCGTTCACCAGTGAGAGTAAAGACGCTATCGCAAGTATCCCAGAGATCGAGAAAGAGATCGTCCTCGCACTCCAGGATCTCGGGCGCGATCTCAAACAGTTTGTCTCCCGCCGGGACAAGAACCAGCTTGCTGAAGACCGCGCCCGAGCCGTATGTGCAATCATCCCTGAGATTGCAGAGAAGGTAAGCGAGATCGTGGAAAAGCCCCTGGTCGACACTTCCCCGATCGAAGGCAGGCTCATGCGGAAACTGATCGCCAAGCGATGGACCCGCGAGGGGAAGGTCACTATCGAGCTCTCAAACTACAGTGGATATGAAGGTGAGATCACAGTCTATGATATTTCAGCGGACAACGCTGCAGATGCCATGCCGAAGACAGATTTCATAAGCGAGATCGACGGGCAGTTCACCAAGGTCTGGAAAGTGACTGTCCCCCAAAAAGAAGTGTGGCGCGCTACATTTACCGGCAAAGGGGGAGGCATATTAGAGGTAAGGGGCCTTGAAGACAACAAGAAGATGGTAGTGGATCTCGATGTCTAAGGAAGAACTGGAAAAGAAATCGATGTCGGCCCTGCTTCGGATCGCAACCGCATGGTACGACCAGATGAAATCGGGAGAAATCCCGTCCATCTCACTGCCGACAAGAACCAAATACAACATCGAGTTCGACGATGCAAGCGAGGTCTGGAAGTACGGGGACAAGGAGAGCATGCGCACCGCCGCCTCGGCCAAGAGCGCCACCCACCTCCTGAAGATGGCCTACGTGATCGGGTTCATCAAGCAGCAGCTCAGGGAGAACCGGTCCTCGACATTGAGAGAAATGTATTACATCTCTGAGGGCTGGAAGCGCGCGAAGTTTGGGGCGCAGGATGAGAGCAATTTCTTAATCGAGGACCTCGAGATTCTCTCGGATGTACCGCGGGAAGGATTTCACCTCCACCCCGAAGAGAACGGTGCATCCATTTACGGGCCAATGCGAATCCGTGAAGAAACCCGGCGCGGGATGAAGACGATCCACTGCCAGGACGACGTCGGGCAGGCCGGGTATACGATCCCGAACAATGTGGAAAATATCGAATTCGTTGACCACGATGCAAAGTTTGTGATTGCCATAGAGACCGGTGGTATGTACGACCGGCTGATCGAAAACGGATTTGACGAGGAACATAATGCGATCCTCGTCCATCTCAAGGGCCAACCGGCGCGTTCGACACGGCGGATGCTCAACAAGATCAGTTCGACATGGGATCTTCCCGTTATGGTTTTCACCGATGGCGACCCGTGGTCGTATCGGATTTACGCATCGGTAGCGTACGGTGCGATCAAGAGCGCCCACATGTCTGAATTGCTTGCAACACCCAAGTCCCAGTTCCTCGGTTTGCAGCCAAGCGACATCCGGGACTACAACCTTCCCTCCGATAAACTGACCGAGAAGGATGTTGAAGCGCTCAGGGCCGAGCTCACCGATCCACGATTTGCGACAGATTACTGGAGAAAGCAGATTAACCTGCAGATCGAGATGAACCTGAAGTCAGAACAGCAGGCGTTTGCCGCACGGGGTCTGGATTTCGTTACTAAAAAGTACCTGCCGGCGCGGCTGAGCGAGATGGGTGTAATCTAGGAGTCCCATGAGCATTGGCGTGTGCTATCCTGACCAGTATGCGGTCGAAGAGACCTTCCAGCTCCTCAAGGTACCGTGGGAGTGGTACATCCCCGGCCGGGACTACAACGTAGTGATCGCGTACAGGGCGGATGTGCCGGGCTGGACAGGATACATCATCGATCTTACGGAAAACGATTTTTTTAAAATAATCAGCGATCTGCTTAACACCGGTCAGCCGCATCTCCACGAGCCTTCATGTGATCTCCTGCTTGGCAAGATCCGGGAGGAACTCAAAAGATACACGATCCTTGTAGAGATTCCTCCCGCGCCCTGGGGGCACCCCTACATGACAGCCCTGACTCATGACGTAGATGTCACTTCGGTGAAAGAATGTCGGTTTGTAACAGTAGGATACGCAGCATTCCAATGCATCTCGCGTGGCGAGGTCTGTGCCGGACTCCGGCTTGGACTTTCACGTATTGGGATCGGAAGCGATCCCTGGGCACTCTTTGAATGCTGGAAAGCTCTCGAAGGGCAACTGAATGTGCACTCGACGTTCTTTTTTGTTCCCAAAAAAGATGATCCCGGTGTGCGGGCACACCCGTACAGGGCAGTCGGGTATGAAATAAACATGGATGTGCTGCGTAATCTGACTCAGGACGGATGGGAAATCGGCGTTCATGGTATCGATAACTGGGCTGACATTCAACAAGGGAAACAGGAAATGGCATCCATTGCCATTGACGGTAAAACACTTGGTAACAGAACGCACTGGCTCCTCTTTGACCAGAACAGCTGGAAAGCACTGGATGAAGCAGGCTACTCGTATGATACGACATTCGGGTACAATGATGATGTTGGTTGTCGTGCAGGGACACTGCAGGCATACCGGCCGCGTACTGCCAAGAGACTGCTGGAACTTCCTCTCCATATCCAGGACCTCGGGCTCTTAGGGAAATTCTGCTGGGCACCCACCGATAATGGCTGGGTAAAAACACCATGCCTGCATCTGGACCCCGCAGCAGCACATGAATACTGCACCCGCATTTTCGATTTTGCAAAAAAATGTGGTGGTGCTGTAACGATACTCTGGCATTACGAAAACCTGGCACCACCCCGGGACTGGTCCGGGCACTACGTCGATCTGGTGAAACGTGCTCAGGCTGATGGTGCGTGGGTGACAAATGCAGGAGGGGTTGTGGAGTGGTTTAACCGAAGGAGGAATACAGGCATTGAATATGTGAGAGACGAAAACACAATAACGATCAGGATCCGTAATCCGGATTACGGTCAGAGACCTCTGATGCGCTTGCGGGTCCATATCGATCCGGCCCACATATCCTCTGTCGATACTGAGTGGAGTGCAGGCGACGGTTACATCGATATTGCATGTACCCGGCCGGAAATAATGGTGACTCTCCTATGAAAGTCCTTCTAACCGATGGAAACTTCAAGCATACCCTGGCAGCGGTACGCTCCTTGGGAAAAAGGGGCATTGAGGTTACAGTACTCTCGCACCTTTCTGTCAGCATCTCATTCTATTCAAAATATTGTCGTCATCGCGTAATCGCCCCTGACCCTGAAAAAGATCCACGGTTTGCAGATTTCCTGCTCGATTATGTTAAAAAAAACCATGTGGATGTCCTGTTGCCAATCAGCTTTGCTGCGGTGATCCAAGTCTCCCGGATTCGTCAAGAACTGGAGAAATACGTGAAAATTCCCCTTGCTGATGATGCTGCACTGGATATTGCCGGGAGCAAGGATCGTACTATACAGTACGCAGAAAAGATTGGGATCCGGATCCCGAAAACATGGTACCCCCGCACTGAAGCCGAAGTCGAATCTATTGCCAACGAGGTTTCCTATCCTGCTGTGATTAAAGGATCGGAAGAATCTGGATTTGTCAGGTATGCAAACTCCCCGAATGAATTGTCGCAAAAATATCGTTTTATCGCCAGATACTCTCCGGTAATACAGGAGTATATAACCGGTGAAGGATACGGGTTTTTTGCCTTGTATAATCATGGTACTGCCCGGGCAATCTTCATGCACAAACGGATCCGGGAATATCCAGTGACGGGAGGACCAAGTGCTGTTGCTGAGAGCATATATGATCCAGCATTAAGGGACGCAGGATTGCGCATCCTTGACAACTTACAATGGCATGGCGTTGCAATGGTTGAGTTCAAAAAAGACGCAAAGACCGGGGACTTTGTACTCATGGAGATCAATCCAAAATTCTGGGGATCACTTGGGCTCTCCATAGCTGCTGGAGTGGATTTCCCGTACCTTGCATGCAGGATGGCAATTGACGGTGATATCGAGCCGGTATTCCACTACGAGACCGGGGTTAAATACCGCTGGCTTTTCCCTGCCGATCTCTTCAACGTGATGACAAATCCCCGAACCCTCCCGCAGTTTATCCGGGACTTCGGGGATCGGACCATTCAGTATGATATTGATATGCACGATCCCAAACCCACATTCATGCAAATGGGCATGACGGTAGCCGAGTTTTTCCTCAGGGTAAAACAGAACCGGTTCTGGAGGCCGCATGGACGACCGCATTGCTGATCTCCATATCCATTCGAACTACTCCCATGACTCCCTGATGTCACCGGCGAATATTGTAAAATGGGCAAAAAAGGCGGGGCTAACCTGCATAGCGATAACCGATCATGGGACAATACAAGGGGGAGTTGAGGGGAAAAAATATGCACATGAATACGGTGTTGAGGTTATTGTTGGTGCTGAAATTAAGACCGATTGCGGGGATATCATCGGACTTAACCTGAGTGAAGAGATAAACGTTACCAGGTGGAAGGATGTCATCAGAGCGATACGATTGCAGGGAGGCACAGTTGTGCTGCCGCATCCTTACCGCGATCATTCACGTATCGAAGAGATTGCAGAGTGCGTGGACTTAATTGAAATCTGGAATGGAAGGTCAACACCAGAACAAAATACTGCTGCAGCGGATTTGGCAAAACACTTGGCAAAACCGGTGATGTACGGAAGCGATGCCCATGTCGGTTCGCAAATAGGATCGGTAAAAATTTGTATCGGTTCAGATTCCTTTCATGTACGGGAACTTCTCTGTACACGCTATGTCTCATTCTCTGAAATCCAGCGCAGCCAGATTATAAGTCTTGTAAAACAGCGAAAATGGAGAACACTGTTCTCTCAGGGGCTCAGATATATTAGGAAAAAAATATGACAGTTTATATTTGTTTTCGTCCTGAATACCCTATAGAATAACAAGATTTTCTTCAGAGCCGATGGTTTTTACGCAGTGTTCCGTGCACGATCAGCTGCGATCATATCGTTTAATGTTTTTTCCAGGGAAATTTCAGGTTTCCAGCCGGTAACGTTGTGGATCCGGGAAATATCGCTCCGCTGGGATAGTAGGGCAATCCGTGGCGGGTCAATCGGGAGCCGAACAGGATAGTTCTGGCCTGTGATCTTCTCAAGTGTTGCGATCACTTCAGAGATCGCATACGATCTTCCCGACCCAATATTAAATACATTACCGGTGCAATCCTCCGTGAAACCTGAGTGGCTGACGAGCGCCCAGTATGCTTTTACCACGTCCCGGACATCAATAAAATCGCGAGATGATTGCGTTTCAACGAGATCAAATGCATCCCGGTTGCCTTGTTCGCATTCGATTACCTGGCGGACAATTCTCCCACATACAAATGCCTCAGTTTGGCCGGGGCCCACAAGATTAAATGGGCGGGCCACCGTTACGTTGACCCCTTTAGCGCGGTAATACATTGATGAAAGGATCTCCTGAGCTGCTTTTGCGACACCATACTCTGACAGTGGCTGAACTGGACTATCCTCCGTGAGTGGTGATGGCCCCTGATAACCGTATACTGCTGAAGAACTGGTCACAAGAACCCGGCATTCGGGGTTTGTTACTGATACTGCCTTCAGCAGGTTCTGCGTGCCGCAGATATTCATCGTGAACAATTCTGTGGGGGATCCATGGTTCAGCCCTGCTAGATGGATGATCGCATCGGGCTGCACTGAGGCTACCAGCGTGCAAAGCCGATCATATTTGAGAATATCTGCGGTAACCCATTTCACACCGGTCTCTGTGGGGAACAAGGGGTTTAAATTACGCGTGATGCCGGTGATATGTACATTTTTGTCGTGGGCAAGGAACCGAATCAAAGCCATTCCGGTAAAACCGGATGCCCCAGTGACCAGCAGTCTCATGGAAGGAAACGATCCTTGTACCGCTCGAATTCCTCGATCGAGCGGGCATAATCATCCGGTCTTCCTATATCCAGCCAATAGCCGGTGTGAGGGTAACTGAACACCGCCTCGTTCTTTGCAGTTAGGGCATACATAAGCTGGTCAAAACCGAACGGCTCTCCTTTCGGAACGTAGTCCAGCACCTTCTTCGAGAAGACGTAGACACCCATGCTTACATCGAAGTGGAAGGTGGGTTTTTCCCGAAATGCCGTGATCTTCCGGTCTTCGTCTTTTTCCAGCACACCGAAATCAACGTTTACATCCCGCTGGTAAGTTGCCACCGTTGCAATTGCATTGTTTTTATGATGGTTCGCAATGAGATCACGATATTTGATGTCGGTCAGGATGTCCCCGTTCATGACAAGGAACGTATCATCGAGCTGCTCAATCAACCGTAGTGGGCCAATGGTACCAAGCGGTGTATCTTCGTGTACATAGGAGATCTTTAAGCCGAGCGTCTTGTTGCTGTCAAGATACGCATGGATGAGTTCGTGCAGGTACCCCGTGCTTATCGTCACATTCTCGAACCCACTATGTTTAAGTTGCCGGAGGATTACTTCCAGGATAGGATAATCCCCGATAGGCATCAGGGGCTTTGGAAGTACCGTTGTATATGGCATGAGCCGCCGGCCTTTGCCGCCCGCCAGAATAATCGCCTGCATGGTATCTCTCCTAAACGGTATATACTCCGGTTTTGTACAACCCAAGGTGTTCCTTCATCCATTCTATTGTCAGGGCAAGACCATCTTCAAGTGTGAATGAGGGTTCCCAGCCTGCCAGCTCTTTGGCTGACCGGTTCTCGCACAGAAGCTGCATAACCTCGCTCTTTTCCGGCCGGACTCGTTTCTGCTCACAGACAATCTTTGCTTTGGGGTTTACTTTCTGGATGATGATATCTGCGAGTTCTCCGATGGTAACACCGCGCCCTGTCCCGGTATTGATCGTCTTGCCCAGGGTCTTCCTGCTCTCTGCGAATTTGATGAAGCCGGAAACCGTATCCGCAACATATGTAAGATCGCGGACTGGCGTCAGCGAGCCGAGTTTGATTTTGTTGGAGGTGAGTGCCTGGGTTATTATTGTGGGGATCACCGCCCGGGTGGATTGCCGGGGTCCGAATGTATTGAACGGACGGATGGTTGTAACCGGCAGGCCAAAAGAGCAATAAAAGGATTCAGCGATCTTATCGCCTCCAATCTTGCTTGCAGAGTACGGGGATTGCCCCTGAAGCGGGTGTTTTTCATCGATAGGTGTGTATTGGGCAGTTCCATATACTTCACTGGTAGAGGTATGGACGATACGACCCACACCTTCATCAAGGGATGCCTGCATGATATTCAGTGTTCCCTTGATGTTTGTGTTGATATAGGATTCCGGTGCCACATAGGAATAGGGAATACCAATGAGTGCCGCCAAGTGGAATACCACTTCTTTGTCAGCCACGGCTTTTTTTACAAACAGCGCATCGGTGACATCACCGGCAACGACATTAAGGTGAGGAGTTGCATCCGTGTAGCGTCCTTCCAGCATCCCCCAGTCGTTCCGGGAATTATAATGAACAAATGCGGTGACGTCAGCTCCCCGTCGCAGCAATTCGTCAACAAGGTGACTGCCGATAAAACCCCCGGCACCGGTCACCAGTACCTGCCTGTCCTGCCATTTCATGGTGAATCCTGTCTATATGTTTTTATAAGTCCCTGATAATCTTTCTCTGCCTGTTCCATGAGTGTTTTCCATTGTCCGTTGTTTACAACGACTTCCCGTGCCGCGTTTCCCAATCGTTTCCGCAGTTCCGGATCACGGGCAAGAGAGAGGAGTGCGGATGCTACCTGGTCTGGAGATCCCGGTTCGATTAAGAGCCCGGTGATATTGTTGTTCACCCATTCCGGAATGCCCCCGACCGATGTTGCAATACAGGGAAGACCGCTCGCCATGGCCTCCAGAAGAGAGACGGGCGTTCCATCTGAAAGTGAAGTTGTGATATATATATCTGCACTACGATAATCATCCGGAATGTCAGCATAGGTGATATTCGAAAGAGGGGTTTTCTTTTTAAATAAAATAATGTCAGAAATCCCTAATGATATTACCTGTTCCCGATACTTTTTCTCGTCCGGTCCATCCATCTTCAGAATAAGACTAAGTCGTTTATCGGATTCGTATGCTTTTGCAAATCCATTAATTAATGTAGAGATATCGTACACCGGGAAAAAACGCCGGTTTGAGAACACGATGATAGTATCCTGATTATCATTCGGGGTGATGATTTTTGGAAAAAATAAATCGGTATCAACGCCAAACGGGAGATAATGTACTTTTCCTTCCTGAATCCCGAAATCATTGATAATATGATTTTGGATATCGTGTGATACCGCGTAAATCAGATCAACCGATCTAAGGACATGCCGGGTAAAGAAATAAAGAATCCTGCTTGTCCATGGGAGAATCAGGATATCATCACCCCATGCGGTAACAATTTTTGGATAATTACCTAAAAATGGAAGATGGAAGCCATATTTTGTGATAAAGTGGGCATGAACAAGATCGGGTTTGATTTTCCTGATAATTCTGGCAATCGCCTGGTGCCTTGGCCAGAATGAAAGGTAAACATTCTGACACCATGAGGGTACCACATGCTCAATAACTCCATCAATAGGACGATCCATCGGATCATAAGTGATGAGGTGGACTTCATGTCCCTGCTGTGAGAAATATTGAACCCAGCGTTGGGTATGCATGCTGCGTCCGTCAGCGATAAAACAGAGGATCATAATGTTCGGCTCCCATTGAAGTTATAACCCGAAAATTCTTTTTCCGAAGAAGTGGTCAATCTTGACGTTATCTTGTTCATAAATACAGACATCGGGATCAACATCAGAGCAATTTTCATTCCTTGTTGGAATAGTTTTGATAAATTCGCAACATCCAGCACCAATTTCCAGGATTGACGATTCCTTCGATAAATTCCCGGATTAATCTCCTCATTTTACTTTACCCTCGTAGTTCCTGAAGTACCATCTTGACGCAAATGCAATATGAATGGTTGCAATCATTCCGACGACATAGATGACAAGTCCCCTAGCGAAATGATCGACAAGGGCAATCGACATCCCCACAGAACTTGGAACCGAGAACAACAGCAGAACACCGGTGACAGATGCTTCGTGAATCCCGAGACCTGCCGGAGTAAGAGGAAGTGCCTCCGCAATGAAAGCTATCACACCCGCTGTAGCGGCATAGATATAGGAAATGTCGTAGCCTACGCTTCGTGCCGCAAAGAAGATGCTGGCGATCTCAAGAAGCCAGACCGGCAGTGAGAGCAAAAAGCAGAGCGCTATAGCCTCGGGGTTTTCTGAGATGCTGACCAGCCCTTCCTTGAGAAGAACAAGGGAGTGGCGTATTGAGGGGATGCGGTGCTCGAACAGCCTGATAATTGTTTCATCATATTTGTAAATGATGAGCAGAAAACAGAACATCGCCGCAATAAGTGCAAAGGATCCGATCTCAACGTATACAAATGACGCTTTATAAAAAAACAACGAGGCGATCCCTAGGAACAACGCGAGGGTTATAACATCAAGAATCCGTTCAATGACAACAGTCGCAAGCGTCATACCGAATGGTGCATCGGATGTGGTCTTGAGTGCGACCGCACGGGCGATGTCCCCGAGTCGCGCCGGGACCAGATAATTCAGGAACCAGCTGAACATAAGGCACTTGAACAGTATATCCCGGGGATAGACATATCCCGCACTCCGCAAAAGGACGCTCCACCGCCAAGTTCTCATCACAAAAGACAAAAGGATTGCAAGACAACTGAAAACGATCCAGTACCAGGTAACATGTTCCAGAAGAGTAAATATCGCAGAGAACCCGCTCAGGGTAAAGAGAGAGGCAAGAATAAGGAGTCCAAAGAGCAACGCGAGGATAATGCCCAGCCAGGAGCCTTTCATAAAAAACCGGAAAAGATCTTTTAAAGCGACAAGGTTCCCATGAAAAAACAACTTCATGAACCGATTGCCATAGATCGAACCGTTCCGGGACAATTTTAGTTTTGCATCACCAGCTGTACGATCATACCACTGCACAGGCACTTCGGAACTCCGGAAACCAAGGATATGCACCTTGATTGGGATCTCTACCGTGAGATCAAAACCGCTGGACTCAAGGTTATCAATACCGATCTCGTCGAGCACCTCTTTTCGGTAGGCTTTAAAGGCATTGGTAATATCATGGTACGGTATTCCAAATGATAGCCGGACCAGATTGTTGAACGCACGGTTAGCAATCATTTTTACCCGTGGATACCCGTTAAGTGCTCCGCCTTCAATAAAACGTGAGCCATAGGCAACATCATATCCTTGATCAATCCGTTCGACGAGACGGGGGATATCCTGAGGATTGTCTGATAGATCTCCCATGAACGGGATCACAATGTCCCCTTTTGCTTCTTTCATACCGGTTTTAATGGCGTTCCCAAAGCCGGGAGTGGAGGTCCGGTGAACCGGATGAATATGCGGGTCCTTATATGCAAGAGTATCAATTAGTCTGCCCGTGGAGTCGGTGCTATTGTCATCGACTACTATAATTTCATAATCACAGATCACCGGTGAGGAGCTCAGAACCGGCGATAAAGCATCGATGACAGCCTCGATGTTTCCCTCTTCATTTCTCGCGGGTACAACGCATGAGACAAAATAGGTATTTTTAGCAGTCATTCCGGGCACCTTACATTATATTATATAGCAGATCCCGGTTGGAACGAAGCCAGTGGTGAATATCCATGATGGTATCTTTTACAGTTCTTTTGGGTTCCCAGCCAAATGATCGGGAAACCCTAGTGTTATCCGTAATATACCAGATCAAATCATTCGAGCGCGTTTGGGGGTTTGAGGCAACCGGAATGGTCTCACCGGTAATTTCCCTGCATAACGCGGTCATTTCCTGAAGCGAGGCACTGCTTTTTTGACCGCCCCCGACATTAAAGATCTCTCCGTTGAACTCATCAAATCGATCAATCTGGAGCAGGATCAGATCGCAGAGATCATCGATATGCAACACATCCCGTACCTGCTTTCCGGTACCATTATACCCGATATAGGCAAGATCTTTCCGGAAAAGATGGCAAGCAACCCAGAGCATCACAACTCCCTGATCAACTTTGCCCATCTGCCAGGGTCCTGCAATGAGCCCGCACCGATCAATGATCGCCCGGATACCGTACGATTCAATATATTCCTGGATGAGGTATTCAGAGCATAATTTTGTTGCCCCGTACACCGAACGGGAACCCTGAAGGGGGAACTCTTCGGTTATCCCTTCACGGGTTACACCGGTTTTACCGGTATTTTCTGCGAGAGAGAAACGGGTCGTCTCTTCAGTAAAGGAAAGTGAATTAATTGGTTTGAACGGATAGACCCGGCTTGTGGAGAGAAAGATCATGGATGCATGATTTTTCCTCACTTCTTCCAGACAATGTATTGTTCCCAGCAGATTCGTATTCAGAACATATGCAGGAGATGAATTGATGCCGGCAAGCACCGACGGTTCTGCCGAACACTCGATCATCAGGTCAAATGGAGGAACTGCCTCAAAATCTTCTGCATTTCTCACATCGCCATGGATAAATTGTATGCCGGCATTTTTTAACCGTGTGAGATTCAGCTCGGAACCTCTCCTTTTCAAATTATCAAAACAGATAACCGTGGAGTCGGGCAGATAGTTTTTCAGGAAAATTGCAAGATTTGACCCGACAAACCCGGCCCCCCCGGTTATCAGCACCCTCATTTACGGAGCTCCCGGAAGTAGTGAGGGGCCCTGAGTTCAACATCAAGATGGAGGATATCGATCCAGTTCTGTAGAAGTTCATTGAAAATATAGTCCAGATCTTTCTTGGGCCCTTTCCATTCGGGATAATCATTCTTGAACCGTGACATATTGCTGATCCACCACAGATGGTCACTTTCCCGCTCAGGAGCTTCTTCGAAATTGGCGGTTAACCCCGTTTTTGCTTCAATTGCCCCAATAGTCTCATAGATCGATACGGAATTGGCACGCATGCCTCCCAGATTATAGGGTTTCCCGAATTTACCGGTCTGTGACGGTCTGGGTTTGGTTACCCAGCGATAAAGTACATCGGCTACATCGCTTGAGTGTATATTGTCCCGGACCCGGTATCCCCCTCCATAAACAAACAATTTGTTCTGGAGCAGGATCTGTTTTGTAAAAAATCCCAGGAACCCGTGCATTTCAACAGCCTTCTGGTGTGACCCGATAAGGCAACCCCCCTGAAATGTAGCTGTGGTCATACCATAATTTATCGCATACTCCTGACAGTACATATCAGCGGCGGCTTTTGATACCCCAAACGGAGTGTGGCCGCACCCGTCTATCGGAAGAAATTCGTCAAAGGATTCAAGTGCAGTGTTCTCGTACCGTTTGTAGATTCCGTTGTCAATAGTAGTGTAATTGTAAAAATTGGGATAATCCCCATAGACTTTATTTGAAGACATGTAGGCAAACGGGATCTCCGGATTGCATTTCCTTGTTATTTCCAGGAGGTTCAGGGTGCCGTATGCATTTATCTGGAAATCTTCCACGGGGATTTCCAATGAGCGTGGATGCGATGGCTGGGCTGCCAGATGCACTATCGCATCCGCATCCCTGATCAGCGGATTAACGACCTCGTTATTCCGGATATCGGATTCAATGAAAGTAAAATTTTTTTCGTTTCTCAGAGTGTCAAGATTGCTGTGAGTGTCTGCCTCATCGCCGAAAAACTTGGCCCTGGCAAAATTATCTATACCGGTTACATTCCATCCTTCCCGGAGGAATTTTTCTACACATGCGCTACCGATTAATCCGCTTGACCCAGTAATTATAACATTTTTCATTGCCTATTCACATCTGAAATGTTATTGGTTATGCTCATGAATATACACTACTATTTTTTTTCAGGGATCCAATAAATAGTGCGGAGTTTGGCCGCAAGAGAAAAACGTACCAGAACCAATTTGCCTACAGTTTTCCAAAATCCCTATTATTCGTTTTTATCCATTCTATAGTTCGCATTAAACCGGCTTCCAGCGAAGTCTTGGGTTCCCATCCAAGAATCTCTTTTGCCTTAGTCACATCAGGCCTGCGCCTAAGCGGGTCATCCTCTGGTAGCGGATGGAATGATAGAAGAGATTGCGAACCGGTCACTTCAATTACTTTTTTAGCCAGTTCGAGGACGGTTATTTCATTTACATTTCCGATATTGATTACTTGTCCTTCCGCAGAATCCAGGGCTGCCAGTCTTAGAAGCCCTTCAATCTGGTCAGTCACATACGTAAAACTCCGGGTCTGGGAACCATCGCCAAAGATGGTTATAGGTTTGCCGTTCATAGCCTGATCAATAAACCGGGGAATGACTCTGCCATAGATTCCGTCCATGCGGATCCGGGGACCATAGGTATTGAAGATGCGGGCGATGCGGGTATTGAGATGATGCTGTCGTCGGTATGCCATCACGTACGCCTCGCCGCAGCGTTTAGCCTCATCATAGCAGCCCCGTGACCCGATCGGGTTCACGTTCCCGTGGTAAGATTCCGGTGTCGGGACGATATCGGGATTCCCATACACTTCACTTGTTGAGGTGTAGACGATCCGTGCACGGTGTTTCTTTGCAATACCAAGTGCGACTAGAACCCCCATCGTATTTGCCTTAAGGATCTGAATTGGGAAATGCTCAAATTCAAACGGCGAGGCTCGGCTTGCCATGTGGAAGATATAATCGAGGGGAGTGTCAACCGGAAGCGGCGTTGAAATATCATGTTCGATAAACCGGAACCGCTCGTTGTCCATGAGGGGTTCTATATTTGCTTTCTGTCCGCTGGCAAAGTTATCGATGCTGGTAACATATGCACCGGATTTTATGAGAAATTCACACATCCACGAGCCCAGGAATCCTGCACCACCTGTGACAAGCACGCGGGCGTCTTCAAAGGATATGTCGCCGAGATTCCGGCGGATAGTGTTAAGTTCCTCTTGCGAGTTAAATGTCATGGCAGATCACTTTTCAAGGAGGTGGGATAAAAAGGGTTTAAGCTCTCCCGCAAACTCTTTGCGTTCGAGAGTGAGTTCGATACTTGCCTTCATCCAGCCCAGTTTGTCACCAATATCGTAGCGCCGGCAGTTGGTGACAAGACCCAGCGGTTTATCCAGCCTGTGGAGCGCATCGGTGAGCTGTATTTCCCCGCCAACTCCCGGAGTCCCCTCACGCAGCAGGGGAAAGATATCTGGCGTCAGGATATATCTCCCGATAGCGCCGAGATTTGAAGGTGCATTCTCTGGTGCCGGTTTCTCCACGATGTCGTTTATTTCATAGACACCTTTCGCAATTTCCCGACCATCAATAATCCCGTAATCCTTGATCTTGTTTTCAGATACCGGTTCTACTGCAATGATCGATCGGTGATAATGATCGTAAGCTGCTATCATCTGGCGGGTACAGGGACTTACATTTTCCGGTGAGATGCAGATGGTGTCGCCCAGCAAAACGGCAAACGGCTCATTATCGCAATGCCTCTCTGCATGAAGCACGGCATCACCGAGACCCTTTTGCTGCTTCTGCCGGATAAAATGGATGTCCGGAAAATCAGCAAGAGAACTCAATGCTTCAGAGAAGGGAGATTTTTCCTGATTAGTAAATTTTGACTCCAGCTCGAAGCACCGGTCGAAGTGGTCCTCGATGGCCCTTTTGTTGCGACCGGTAATGATCAGGATATCCATTATCCCGGACTGGATTGCTTCTTCTACTACGTACTGGATAACTGGCTTATCAACGACCGGGAGCATCTCCTTTGGCTGGGCTTTTGTTATCGGCAGAAATCGCGTACCCAGTCCGGCCGCGGGGATAACTACCTTGCGTACACCATGCTTCCGTTTCATTTCAACCCTTTTCTCATAATTATTAAGTTGTCTTGTATTACCAGCATATCCCTTCGACTCCCTTACGGGACAGAATCCTCCGCCCTTCAATAATTACTTTGTGTGCCATCTGATCAAATTCCCTGTTAAGCCGGGAAAATTCCGGCCACTCTGTCATCACCAGGCATCCATCGGCACCGGTGAGCGTATCGATAGCGGAGGAACAGTACTCGATCATGGGGAATAGTCGTTTCATGTTCGGAATAGCCATCGGGTCATACGCGGCCACCCGGGCGCCTTTCTGCACTAATTCCTGAATTACCGGGATTGCACGAGAGTCCCGGATATCGTCAGTATTATCCTTGAACGCAAGGCCGAGAATAGCAATCTTTTTCCCGGATATGCACCCGCATTCTTTTTCGAGAAGTTCGATTATTCGATGGGGCTGTTTCTCATTTACTGCAAGAACGGAATGGAGCAGGACCGGGTTTTCACCAGCATTTTTTGCAAGGGAAACAAGGGCCGATACGTCTTTGGGAAAACAACTTCCACCAAACCCAACACCGGCATTGAGAAAGAGCGGCCCGATGCGGGGATCAAGGCCAACCCCTTTCATAACTTCATATACATCAATGCCCAGATCCTTACAGATATTCCCTATCTCATTGGAGAACGAGATTTTGGTAGCCAGAAAAGCATTTGAGGTATACTTAATCATCTCTGCAGCGGCCAATTGAGTACATATCACCGGTGCGTTTATATTTTGGTACACAAATGCAACTTGTTTTCCGGCACGTGGATCATTGCTGCCGATAACAATACGATCGGGATGTAAAAAATCGTCAATGGCCCGACCTTCACGGAGGAATTCGGGATTCGATGCGAACCCAATTGAATCTTCATCCTTTTGGGACGCTTGAAGTACTTCAGGGCGAACTATGCCGAATGTAGTCCCTGGTGGCACCGTGCTTTTCACAACGACAACACAATAATGTGGGTTCTTTTTCAAAATAGTTCCAATTGAATTACTCGCAGATTTAATATACGAGAGGTTCGCACTACCATCCTCATTGGGAGGGGTCCCCACACAGATAAAAACAATTTGTGCGGTAGCTATTGAATCATAATTGGTACTTGCCCGTAATTTTTTTCCTACAGTATTTTTTAGTAATTCTTCCAGACGGTTTTCATATATCGGAGGCTTTCTGTTATTGATTGCCAGAACCTTTTCAGGATCAACCTCGATGATTGTTACATCATGTCCGAGATGTGCCAGACAGGATGCGGTCACGAGACCAACATACCCCCCACCCACTACCGATATTTTCATATGAGCTTCCAAGAAACTATATTTGATGTTTAATCTTATATGTCTGAAATAACATATTATGCTATTTGATCCCGAGCGAAAATATTCATTCCTTTACAAGTATGAGGTAATACATGGAATTATTCAACTTAGTTTCATTTCTGATGAAAAAAATTCAGAATTGTTGGTTCTTTTCACAATTATGTAAATACAAAGATTATCTTGCGTTAATTTTTCTTAATATTTTTACCAATTATTTATTTATAGGTTACTTCAAATTTGTTTCAGATGATTGGCCACAATTGGTCTATTCGGATATAGCTATTTATCCATTATCCCACCTTTTCCTTGAATCACAGCGAACCGGTCAATTTGTTCTCACTAAGATATTCTTTGATACATTAGGTGAGTCTGCATTTGGATATCATCTAGTGAATCTTATCACAACAACAGTTCTTCTCATTTTAGTATATCTGATTTTAAAAGAATTATTGAAAATTCTTTTTTTAAATCCCACTCGTCTCGCGTTTATGGGTGCAGTGTTTTTTTGTATACTGTTTAATAAAGACGAACTGTACTCTTGGGCAGCTCTTTTTTATGACAATATCGCATTTGCTCTCTATCTGGCTTCATTTTATTTATTTATCCAGTCTGCCAAGAGATGGTATTATTTTTATGTTTCGTGGCTATTATTTGCGATTGCCATTTTTATTTATGAAATTGGGGTGCTATTACCAGTAGCATACATTTTTTATGCCTTGATCGAACAAAAAAATTGCAGAAATGTTTCATTTTTCATCATTCCTCCGATAGCATATATGCTTATCCGTTTAACAAATTGGTTTGGCTATGGCTGGATGTACATAAATCGTTATCAAAATTACTTTTCTTTAAATTTTCTATCAACTTTCATCGATACTTGTATTCATAATGTTATTGCCTCAATTGGAATTACCACAATAAATTTATTTTATGCGGTTTTAGGATTATTAAAACTCAATGTAATTTTTTTATGTATATTATTAATTTTAGATCTTATCGTAGCCGGGATTATCGTCAGTTATTTTATTTGTCCACTAACGAACTCAGTCTCCAAAAATTATGAGAGGAAATTTATTCAGATAATTCTTTTTTGTCTGATAGGTTTGGCCTTTTCATATATTACAATCAGTGCTCATGGGATCGTACGACCGCGATATTTACTTTTTATTGATTTTTTTGTAATTTTATTATTAATTATTCTTATCAACCCGTTGATAAAAACACAAAAGCACGCTGTTATTCTTATCGCTATCATTACGATGTGTCTATTGATCAATCAAGGATTATACACAAATTGGGTCATTTCCGGAGAGATCCAAGATAGTGTAAATAAGGCAATATTTTCTCATGCATCCGATATTTCAAAGGGGGATTATTTTTTTGTTAATTCGTCTGATTTATTCAGAAACAACCCTAATTATGTATTCAACATCGGTTCAAAATTTTCATTAATTGTCAATCAAAACTCAAATCAAGTATACTATCCATATCTGAATGCTGAAGGGCTCGCCGGATGGTCTGTCGGCGCTATGATGAGAGGAGCACAAATCAACCAAACATCAACTACTCTCATTTATGGAGATGAAGGAAATGTGTTTGTTTCATCTGAAAATGGAAAAATTACCTATAAAAATTCCATTACGGGTAATTATTATACCATTAAACAATCAGAGTATTACGAAGGAAATTCATCAAATCTTCTCGTAACGTATGAAAATCAAAGAAAGTCAAATTGGATTTTCAATGAGTAAATTATTGGAAGTGTGACGAAGATCTCATAGTGGCGATGACCGAAGTTGGAAACAGGGTAATTGTCAATTTCTTATTTGGAACGTTTGGCTTGCGTCTTTTAATTAATTCTCTTCATTATCAATGTAATGCATTGAGCATCTCATGAAATTTTTCCTCTATATTCTGGATATCGAACTGTGTTTTTGCAACTGTGTAAGCATTCTGAGTGATCCCCAGACAGAATTTTTCATCAGTTATCAGAAGTTTAATTGCTTGTGCCAGTAATTCAGGACTATTCTCATCCACAACAAGTCCGCAATTGTACTTTTTAAAAAACCACGAAACAAATGTGTCTTTTGGTGCATGTACAAGAATCGGATTCCCTGATGCAAGATATTCCCCGGTCTTTCCCGGAGCGGATGTCCGAATAATGTCAGGATAACCTGATTCAAATGCAAGAGGCAGAAACAATATGTCTGCATTGCGTTGGATAGATGGCATTGCAGATGCCGGCAGCGCCTTGTGGACAATAACTTTTGATCCCGTAATATTGTTATTGATAAGATGGTGATGAGACTGGGGGGTATACAGATGGATAGTTGGGGCATCAGTTCCAAGCAATTTTACAGCGGCAATTAAATTGCGGAATGCGTCGTAATGGGCATCATAAATTGCACCCGTGTATACAATTGTCTTCTCAGTTGGTCTATCAGTATTGGTAACATCCCCAATCTGGGCTTGTTTTTCATATTCTTTGATATCAAATGGATTATGAAGTATTGTTGCAGCAACACCATACCTTTTAAGATATTCTTCATACATGTATTCGTTAGGGACTATCACGTTTGCTGCGGTCTTAACAAGATCCAGCTCATATTTTGCGGCAAATGAACGAAGTAATGGACCTCCTCCTTGTGAGGAATAGTAATCAAAAGCGTAAAAGATAAAAGGAATGCCAAGATCTTTGCTGGCGACCAATCCCGCAGGTGGATCAAAAAGATCGCTAGTACAAGCAATGATTGCATCGCATTGTTCCTGACGGATAATTTTTTTGATTTGACGGGTGCGAATCTTAAGAGCAAGGTTCAGCAATGTAGTCGATTGAAATATTGATGCAATACGAGTGAACATCCTTACGAACTGATAATCGGGTTGTAAGTAATGGTAATTTGCGGGCAATTGATCGGAACATCGTGGTTTTATATAATAAAGATGAACATTTTTTTGCGTGATTAAACAGTATTTACTGGGATCGTAATTTTTAAAAAGATGAAATATTACGGTTGATTGTGCTGATTGGGACGGCGGGAGTGAAGCAGAAATCAGAGCAATTTTTTTCATGGTAATCAGGTATTGATAATTACATCTGTTCGGATTTGGGGGAGTATCCCAGTAAAATTTTAACAACAGTATTACTGACATCCTTCCTGAGATATTCCGGGGGAACAACCCATTTCGGCGATTGAGACATTACTATCTGCACGCACTGATGGATAGTATCGTGGTCTGCACCCGAAAGGATATTGCTACCGCATTCGAGAGTCTCTGGCCTCTCTGTTACGTCGCGGATCGTTACATTCGGCACATGGAAAATGCAGCATTCTTCCTGAACTGTCCCGCTATCGCTCATGACGCACAGGGCATTGCGTTCAAGCTGAATAAAATCGAAAAGCCCGAAGGGCTCATTCAACTGGATCGCATCCGGGTCCACAATGATGTTGAATTGTCGGATTTTATCACGAGTGCGGGGGTGAAGGCTGCAGATAACTGGCGCACCGTATTGCCCGCTTATTGTCGTGAATGCCCTGATAAACCCGCGCAGCCGGTGTTCGAGATCTACATTCTCCGCACGATGAAGCGTGACAAGAATATATTTCTTCTTTTTGATGTTCAGACGTTTCAGGATGTCTGAACGGTTAATCGAATCTTCATAATGGCTGATAACTTCGAGGATAGGGTTTCCGGTAACGAGAATGCGGTCGTTCGGGATGCCTTCCCGAATAAGATTTGCCCGGCTAAGTTCCGTGTACGGGAGCAATATGTCGCTGGAATGATCTATGATGCGCCGGTTGACTTCCTCAGGGACGCGATCATCATAGCACCGGTTTCCCGCTTCCATATGGAACACGGGAATCCTGAGACGTTTGGCAATGATTGCTGACAAACTGCTATTGGTATCCCCCAATATGAGGATTTTATCGGGCCGTTCTTTATGCATGACCTTTTCTGTTTTTGTCAGAATTTGCGCAATCTGTTCGCCAGCAGTCGTGCCTTTTACATTCAGGAAATAATCCGGTTTTCTTATATTCAGGTCATCAAAAAATATATCACTGAGGTTTTTATCAAAATTCTGACCCGTATGAACGAGAACGTGGGTGCAGTGCGAATCCAGTTTTTCAATGATCCGGCTCAGACGAATGATTTCAGGACGGGTGCCCAGAATAGTCATCACTTTCATCGGAGCAATTCCTCGTTTGCAGTTTGGTGCTCTTTGACCATCAAATCAAATTTCGCGAGTGTTTTTTTAACTTCCCGTGGAGCCATAACATTGTCCTTTGATGAAAATTCATGGCCAAGAGGAATATATTTCTCGTCTGCATCGCAGAGTTCGGGGAGAATAGGTTGTATGACATAATAGTCTCCACGCTCAATCGTCCGGTGCGCTTCCTCTTCGGAAACGAGGATTTCGTGGATCTTCTCACCGGGACGGATTCCGGTAATTATCGTTTTTATCCTGCGATCTCCAATCAGGACCGCAGCAATATCGGTAACTTTTGAGGATGGCACACGGGGAATATAGGTTTCACCGCGTTTTGCGTTCCGCAATGCCGCAAAGATCGTGTCTACTGCCTGATCCAGGCTCAGTAAAAACCGGGTCATATCCGAAGTCGTGATGGTAACCGGACCTCCTGAAAGAATTTGTTCATGAAACAGTGGAATTACCGAGCCCCTGGATGCCAGCACATTGCCATACCGCACACAAATAAAACGGGTATGCGTGCAATCCAGATTTGCTGTAATGAATATACGCTCCTGGATTGCCTTTGTCATTCCCATGACATTTACCGGTTTGCATGCCTTATCGGTTGATATTCCGACAACCGTCTCTACAGGGATTTTCAATTCCCGGATCGCACGGACGATGTTTTCCGGCCCCGAAATATTTGTCCTTACCGCTTCGTAAGGAAAATATTCACAGGAAGGGACCTGTTTTAATGCTGCAGCATTGAAGACAATATCGACTCCCTGAAGAGCAGAACTGACGCTGTGGAAATCCCGTACATCTCCGATACGAAACTCAAGCAGGCGTTTGAAGTTATTATAAATGATCTCATCAGTCGAAGCTTTGCTGTTGAGATACGATAATCGCATTTCATGTTGTTTTGCTTCATCACGGGAAAGTACAATGATTTTTCGGGGTGTTCCCATTTCGCCGGAAAGCAGGCGGCGAATCAGTACCTTGCCTAACGAACCTGTCCCGCCAGTAACAAGAATTGTTTTACTGCTGAGCATGATGTTTCCTGATCTCTGCATAGGGTGTTGGATCCTGATGCATCTGTTCAATCATATATTCCCACGATGGAATCTTAATGTTTGTTTCTTTTTTAAATTTCTCCGGGCTCAGGCTGCGGTCATTGATAACCATTTCGTCGGGTTTGACGGTAATGGCCATGCCATAGTTTTTTTTCACTAGGTTAAGGAGATCGTACTTGCTGATCGGCTTGGATGCAACCTGGTACACTCCGGAGAGCCGGGGGTGGTCAGCAATTATCTCTGTGATGATCTCTGACAGGGCCAGGGTGGTCAGGCCGGAGAATACCGCGTTTTTATAACCTGGTACCGTTTTTCCTTCCTGGCTAATGAACCATTCAATGAGGCTGTGGGAAGTATCAAGCTCGCGGCCGATAATAGATGTGCGGATAGTAAGACATCCCGGGTAATCAACTTCCCCAAGATATTTTGTTTTACCATAGAGGTCTTCGGCATCAGAAGGATCTTTTTCAGTATAATTCCCTTTTCGGCCGGAAAATACGCAATCGGTACTCATATGAACAAGCCGGATATTTTTTTGTCTGCAGATTTGCGCAAGCTGGTGTGGTAAGAGTGCGTTGATTGCGATGCTCTGCAAGGGATCCTGTGCAGCAGGGAGCTGTTTCACGATGCCGATACAATTGATTATTACTTCAGGGTTTACTGTATCGATTGCGGCTCTAATGGTCGTTAAATTGTCTGCACTGATGTTCCCAAGGATAACCATTTTCAAAAAAAACGGATGATTTGCGAGAACGGATGCATCTCTGCGCACGGTTCCGGTAACTGTGTGTTCCCGCGAGAGTACCTGCATGAGTTTGTGACCGAGCATTCCGGTGGCGCCGAGTATCAGGATTTTCACGGTATCATTCCTTGCAAAATCATATTCTTTACCTGTAAATTTATTTTTATGTAATATATCTTGATCCTGTACCCGTTTTCCCTGAGGAGCAAAGTAATTTGCTCTCATTCACCTAATTTTTGAGTTCGGTTCCTTTTTCAGGTTTTCCCGAGCTATTATTATTTTCTGATAATCGGGCCGTTCTTCAAAATAGTTTCATATATCTCCAAAGTTTTTTTCTTGACGACGTCCACACTTAATTTTTCTTTGATTATCTGTTGGTTGATATCAGAGGCCGAATTTACAAGATCATCTCTATGAATTGCGTTTATAATCGAATCCGCACACTCCTCCGGATTTGTCGGTGAAATGAGCAGCCCATTCTGATCATGTGTTATCCATTCCCTGATGGGTTCGAGATCAGAATGAATGGGAAAAGCCCCTAATGCCATCGATTCTACCAGAGTACTCGGTAATCCGTCGTTTATCGTCAGAGCGATAAAAATTTTTGATGATCCAAGAATCTTTAAAATTTGGTTATATGGCAGGTATTGAAGAATTTGTATTTTCAGAGACGTAGTATCACGGAGATTATTTGCTTTTTTAATGATGCTCGGACTTGCCTGGTTGATAACTATTGTATACCCTTCCAAATCTTTTTCACACAATTCAAATGCGTTCATTGCAGTCATCGCACGACCGATAGGATCCCCGCCCCCGGTATTATCACGGCCTTTGAGGAAAATTATTTTCCGAATGGATGATTTTCCTGGTTGTCTGAATTGGGTATACTCCTCAAGTGAGATCCCCCCGTATGCCGGCAAATGGCCCATGCATTCTCCATTAAAACCGGAGGCATATGCAAGCCTTTCATCTCTCTGGCATTCGGTGATCAGGTAATCGACCGAAGGTAATATTTTTAAGATATCCCGCCGGTTTTCCTGAGATTGCTTCAGGCAATAATCCAAATCAGTGCCCCATGTGGAATATACCCAGGGAGCAGTAAATTTTTTTCCCAACATCATTCTGGCATTGTACGTTACCTTGCAATTGTTTTTCCAGTTGACGTTCAATCCAAGCGAATGGATGATATCCGGATGGATCCTGTCAATTAGTTTTGCATGGATTTTTGCCTGAGTGAAATCATTACAAACAGGGATTCTGGCAACAATCGTACTAACAGATCTGCAGGTTTTTTGGAGGAGTGAGCCAAAAAAACTCATGGGTTTATGAATTTGACAGGGACAGTGAAAAATTCCTGTATGATATTCCGAATTTATTCCGGTGAACGGGAATGTACCTTGAGCCACGTGAATATCCCAGGAACGATCTGATAACTGGTTTATCCACCTGGCCGCATGGATGCTGGAAGTTTCAGCAACAAACAGGATTTTCATTCTGATCACCATTTGAATATTAACTAGACCAACTTTTTCTGACAGGCACGGAACTTTTAAGAGAGCAACAATATCAATACGTTGTTATAGGCGTTTAACCCATTCAACGTAACCCTGCACACCCTCCTTAAGGGAAATTGTGGATTTGTATCCTAATGCTTGAATTCGGGAGATATCTGCACACCATCGAAGCGGATCTCCTTCTCTTTCTATCTGATTGAACACAATATCATTAGGAGAATTAAGTGCCTGGAGCATTTCTTCGGCGAGGGTGTTCACTGGGACTTCTACCCCATTTCCAACATTATAAGTTTCTGCGGTAAAAGATCCATTTTCCGCAATAAGATATATGCATCGTGCCACGTCTTTTGCATGTATAAGATCCCGCGTTTCATTGCCTGTGCCATAAAGGTTTACCGTTGTGCCTTTCAGTGCTTTCTGGCAAATATCCCATAAAACCATTTTTTTCTGTCCAGGTCCATAAGCTGAAAAAACCCGCGCTGAACAACCTCTTATTTTATAGGCAATGAAAAATTCTTCGATGAGTTTCTCACAGATCATTTTGTGGTACCCGTAAGGAGATATTGGATGTGAAGTTGCAGTCTCAGAAATGGGAATTAAGATTGGATTTCCGTACACTGCGGCACTGGATAAAAAGATTATCCGCGTTTTGGGGGAACATCGTCTTAGTGCATCCATTACGTAAAAAAGAAAATTGACACTCCCCTCAAAATCCTTTAAGGGATTTTTAATTGATTCTGAGACTGATGAAGGCCCTGCCGCGTGAATAAAAATTTCCGGTTGCTGTGATAAAAGAGTATCTTCAAAGATTTTCGAGGGAACTACTGATTGTATATGCGATATTTCTATTTTTTGATCGAATTCGGCCCGTTGGGACTCATGTTTCCGATCAATTCCCGTTATCTCCCAGGAATTACTCGAAAATTCCTCGGTTATGTATGATCCTAGAAAACCGTTCGAGCCGGTTATAATTATTTTTTTCATTGTGTTCCTGTTAGGTCAATATGTTCATTAAATCCTTATTCTTATAAATCCAATTCATTTTTTGTTTTCAGGACTCTGATCACTTTTGCTGGATTTCCCGCTACAACAGTATATGGGGGAACATTCTTTGTTACAACACTTCTAGCCCCCACGACACTCCCCTCTCCAATTGTGACACCTTTAAGAATCGCAACTTCAAATCCAATCCAGCATTTGCTTCCGATCAGAATCGGTTCTGAATGAATTTTTGACCAATCTTTATGCGAAATGAAATTATCCGGATTTGTCTTGTAGTCTGAAAGTCCTTGAAGAACATCTTTTTTCCGATCTTCCCACAAAAGGGCGTGGGAATCACTATCCATTACTGTTGAACCCCATGCCATTATAACATCGTCACCGATCTCAATCTTATCAGCACAAATAAACTGAGAATTTCCCAACTGACATCTTTTACCAATACGGATTTTTGCGGCGGGTCTCAGAAAACTGAATTTTGAAAAGATATGTGAATTCTCACCAATTTCAAGACATATTGTCGGAGGGTTGGGTGGATTGAAAATTTTAATATATGCGCCGGGATCAATGACAGCGGTCGAATCCGCAGAGATATATTCACCATACGTATCGAAGGAATTAACTCTGATCTTTGAAAATATTGTAAATCCTTTTTCAATACATTTGCCGATAATTTTTTTCATTTGTTGGCTCCGCTCCAAAGAATGCTCTTTCCATCCCACTTCGCTAGATTGTGGATGGAACCTGTAAACAATTTTTGAGTGTCCTCGATCAAATTCCATGTATTTGCCGGGAAATATTTTTTCATGAGATTTTCATTCATCGGATTTATGACATTTTTCTCATATAAGTAAGTAAGAGTTAGAATGGTTGTTGAAAATGCGATTACCTGACTATGCTCAAAGATTGGTTGCATCAATTCAAGAGGATATTTTTTAAATTCCGTCGGGAGTATTTGCATATTATAACTGTTCGCGGTATGATTAATCACGCCTTCAGCTAACGGGGACATTGAAAACGGATGCGGTTTAATAAAAATTGTTGATCCTGATGGGATATACGCGCGGATAATTTCCGTATGCATGGCAACTTCAGCATCAAAATGCATAAAACCTCCATCGGAAAAATTGTTTAGAACCAGAATAAATCGAGGAGGTTTTGATTGTTCAATCATATTTTTACAATACCTGATGAGGGTTGTTTGTTCCTGTGAGCAGGTATCAATAATTTCTTTCACAACAGAACGTGGAATAGTTATAAGCTTTTTATCCGAAGAAAACTTTCCGTTCCAGTCCGTTGGCAGGATCGCGATAATTTTGGTCTCCGAGCCCAAACTGGTTGGTACCGGTTTAGATGTATTTTTTTTGATTTTGTTAATCGCTACAAGAACTTCACCTTTTAACGACTGTACACCCTTTTGATTTAAAAAAGACAGGTACTCATTATCATAGATCTGTCCAATTCCATCACCAGTGATTATTCGTTCTGCCGTAGGATAGGCCTGGATACAGAGATCAGTTACTTTTCCAACAAGGTTATGAGTGAAATATACTTCATCTACCTGATCGCCACCAACAGCCTTTCGGAATTCAGCATACATGCATTCTGACCCCTTCCAGAATGCATGTCGGATGATCATATCAACATCCACAGAGTTCAGGATGACCGGGGGTGCCCATCCGAATGGCTTTATCATCTGGTAAATAATATCCCCGCATTCTTTTATCACTCCATCAGAGAGTCCCGGGTTGTGAATGACGGTGATAACGTTTGGGATAGAATAATCCTGTTTTACTGTACCGTAATACTTTACTGCCGCAAGCAGCGGAATTACATTCTGTGGCCCGAATACTGAGACAAGGCAGGTTCGTGACATGGAGTAATCAGTCAATACCTATTTCATCCCAGATTTTATTGCGCAACTGCCAAGTTCCATTCTTCTTCTCCCAGAGATGGGGCGGACGGGCATTGTTAATAATTTCATGAAAACGGGTTTCATTGATTCCCATATATTCCAGACATTCCTTCAGATACATGGTGGGGAACTCTCCATCAAATCTCCTCACCAGACGGATGCCTTCATCCCGTGTAATATCCCCATTTCGAATTTCCTGCGCTGAATCATAAGTTGCCCTTCCGATACCAAATTTTATGTATGCTGTATAATAGTGGAGCCAGTCGATTTTATCGTCAATTGAACTATATTTGCTGTAACTCCCTTCTGTTCTGAAATCATTGGGCAGAAAATCGCTGTGTTCAACGGCATAATAGTAAGTTTCCTGGGGATGCCATGGAATATAATATCCAAGGTAATGAACTTCAGTTCCGACTCTCTCCAGTTGTGAGGGCTCTACCGGGAGGTATGCTTCGAGATCTGAAATTGATAAACTGTACTGTTTCATGAGATCTTTTGCATTGACCCCGCCTAAGTAGATTTGGTCAAGTTCCTGTTCCATGGAATAATAAGAAGAGTCACGTTTGGAACTCTGATTATCCGAAATAGGATTCCCGTACTCTGCTTCATTCTCCCCAAAAATAACCAACGGGATATTTAACTGAGTTGAGAGTTTTGGTGCAAGATTTTTTTGCCCGATAATAAATGGCTGGAACGGATGAACAAGATTCTCAAATGCAAGTCTTGTCAGGAGACGATGGACTTTTTGATTTGGCCAGTAGGTATAATTTGCAAAGCCGGCGTTAAGCCAGTTTTCAAAATTTCTTCTTCCAACCCGAGTATAAATATGGGGGGGCCACGTTATCAAAATGGGGTGCATTTTGTATTTATATTTCAAAACATGTGCCGCCATAACGCTATCTTTACCGCCGCTTCCAGGCACGACGACATCAAAATTTCCATCGTTTCTTCTGAACTGGTCACAGAGGTCGTGAAGGGCTTTTTCTCTAGAAACCCAGTCAATGGTTCTTTTCCGTTCAGAGTATCTACAGGCTTCGCAGACACCATCATGATCAAAGGCAATGGCTCTCTTTTTATCGCCGGGTTTATTTTTAAACTCCACTGTTGACGACGGACGCTGGTTGTTCATCGTACATTTTTTACAGAACTGAACATGTGTTGGCAGACCGTACATTCCAAATTCTTCAGACATAAGCCAAGACCTTCTTATACGTTAAGGAAATTCTCAAGAATTTTTATTCCTGAATTTCTGCTCTTTTCCGGGTGGAACTGAACACCATAGAGTTTTCCTTTTTGAACAACAGAGACAAATTTGTGATCACAATAAGTGGTGAGTGCCACCACATCCGTATAATTAATCACTTCGTAAGAATGCATGAAATAAAAATTATCCCTTTCGGATATTCCCTCCATGAGAGGACTGTCTCTAACAATTGATAGCTGCCCCCATCCGAGATGCGGCACTTTGCATTTCACTTCCATTTTTTTTACTTCTGCATCGATAAGATTCAGGCCACGGGTTTCTCCGAACTCATAACCGATTGTTGAAAATATCTGCATACCCAAACAAATGCCAAGGGTTGGTTTGTCCCGGATATGGTATAGAAGATCAGATTGGATATCAGCAAGATTATCCATGGCATCTTTAAAACAGCCAACTCCCGGAAGAACAATCCTGTCGACAAGATCCAAATCTGTTTTTTGCTGGATCATCGTAACCTTGGCACCGGTGAGCTCAAGGGCTTTTTGTACGTTATAGGTGTTACCGGAAGTACCGTAATTTAATAAGCCAACCCGCTCGTTCATAATGCAACCTTGATTCCATTGGCATTTAGGTACTTTTTGATCGTTCCAATTGTTACCAGATTATAATGCAACAAACTTCCTACCGCCACTGCATCAGGGTGAGCCCGATCAATCATTTCTTTTATGTGTTCAAGGGATCCTGCACCACTCGCAGCAATAACCGGAATTTTTACATTTTTTACAATTAGTGAAATCAGATCAATATCAAAACCACATTTCCTCCCATCCTGATCAACAGAACTAATAATGATCTCTCCGGCACCGAGGTTCTCAACCTCTTTTGCCCAAGTAAGTGCGTCTTTCCCGCTGCGTATCCTTCCGCAGTCACTGTAGCATTCCCATCCATCCGACCATTTTTTTGCGACGATATGAACAACAATGGCTTGGGATCCAAAAATTTTTGCGGCTTTTTCGATAATCTGGGAGTCATGCTGTAAGGCAAATGTATTAATAATGACCTTATCAATCCCATGATGGAGCAGATTTTCAATATCCCCGATATTTTGTACGCCTCCACCGGCTGCGAGGGGAATGTACAGTTCTTTTGCGGTTTTCGTGATGGGATCCATCTGGATGGGTCGCTGATAAAGGCTCGCGACAATATCCATATAGGCGATTTCATCCGCACCCTGATTATAATATTTTAAAGCAAGTTGTGAAGGGTCCCCCATTTTTCTTAGACCCTCAAAATGCACTGGTTTCACAACATAGGGAGGTTTGACATCAAGTCGTGCAATAACTCGCAAAGGCATTAATTCTCGTAAATACATATCTTGGTTATGTCATAAGAAACTTACTTAAAGGGAACAGTTATTAAAAAATAACACTCATGTAAGATGAGAAAAAAGATGAGAAAAATCGATTAAATACGGGTAGAATTGAGTGCTTTGATCTGCAATTGAGAATATTTAAAAATTTTTGTTCATGGGGATGACCGGAAATTTTCGGGGGTCCCACAAAAGGAAAAAAACTCCTTTATATCTGATCGCAATAAAAAATGTGGATGAGAATCATGCAACAAGATCGGCAAGTGTCTATCGGAACAAAAACTGTCGGCGAGGGCAAACCATGTTTCATTATTGCAGAAGCCGGGGTAAATCATAATGGAAATATTGATCTTGCAAAGAAATTGATCGATGCTGCAGTTGTTGCCGGTGCGGATGCTGTAAAATTTCAGACTTTTAAAGCGGAAAATCTTGTCACCAGTAGTGCAAATAAGGCAGAATATCAGAAAAGAACAACCAATTCCTCCGAATCACAGTTTGAAATGCTCAAAAAACTTGAGTTGAAAAAGAGGGATTACCGAGAACTCAGCGAATATTCCAATAAAAAGGGGATTATGTTTTTATCAACCCCGTTTGATTTTGAGAGTGTGGATCTCCTTGATGAACTTGACGTGCCTGCGTTCAAAATATCCTCTGGCGATCTAACAAATCTGCCACTTTTGCAATATGCTGCCAGTAAGAAAAAACCTCTCTTAATCTCCACGGGCATGAGCACATTAGGGGAAATTGAAGAATCTGTCCAACTTCTCAATAAAATAAATGCGCACGAAATTATACTTCTCCATTGTTCAACTAGTTATCCGGCGCCTCTGGAAACTGTGAATCTTACCGTGATTAAAACATTAAAATGTGCGTTTCGTAAACTGGTAGGATATTCCGATCACACCGTCGGATTTGTTGCTCCCCTGTGTGCTGTCAGTCTCGGCGCATGTGTTATTGAAAAACATTTTACTTTAGATAAAACCCTGCCCGGCCCGGATCATAAGGCATCTGCGGAACCAGAAGAATTAAAATACCTGATCAAGGCAGTCCACGAAACGAAGACAACACTTGGTAATGGGATACGGGTACTTTCAGAACAGGAAGAAGAAATTAAGATCGTGGCAAGAAAAAGTCTGGTGGCCGCAAAGACTATCGCATCCGGAGAAAGACTCACCAAACAGTCTATTGCAATAAAAAGACCGGCAACGGGGATTCAGCCGAAATATTATACCGATATTATTGGAAAAACAGCAAAGGTTACCATCCCAAAAGATACAGTAATTACGTGGGAAATGATTGGATGAAACGAAAAATTCTCTATATTTCCGGCACACGTGCGGATTATGGATTAATGCGAACGGTTCTAACAAAAATCCACAATCACCCGAAATTATCACTGAAAATTGCTGCAACAGGTATGCATGTGATGGAAGAATTCGGAAATACTATCGATGAGATAAGAGGAGATGAGTTTCAGGTTTTAAAATTTAATATTGCAATTAATAATGATGATAAACGAGCAATGGTACACTTCATCGGAACCTTTATCCAAAGACTATCCGAAGAACTTTCACATGATCGCCCGGATATCATTCTTCTTCTTGGGGATCGGGGGGAAATGCTTGCCGGGGCAATCGCCGGTGCCTACATGAGCATCCCCATTGCACATATCCACGGCGGGGAGATCACATCGACAATTGATGATCTCGCACGACACGCGATAACCAAACTCTCACATATTCATTTTCCGGCAACGCAGGAAAGTGCGAATAGGATTATCAGAATGGGAGAAAATCCCAATTATGTATTTGTCGTTGGGGCACCGGGGATTGATCAAATATTATCAGAAGAACTCACCCCTGCGCCAGTTATTATGCAAAAGTATCATCTCAACCCCGATAAACCATTTTTCCTTGTAGTGCAACATCCTGTGACACTAGAAGCGGATGATGCGGCCACACAGATGAAAGCAACCCTTGGGGCTCTTAGCAAGCTCAATATCCAGACACTTATTATTTATCCAAATGCAGATGCTGGAGGACGGAAAATGATCCGAATAATTGAGCATTTTACAAAAAATTCAATGTTTACAGCCTTCAAGAGCATCCCTCACAACGATTATCTGAGTCTTTTGAGATGCTCCGCTGCACTTATCGGCAACTCCAGCAGCGGAATAATTGAAGCGCCAACTTTAGGGGTACCGGTTGTCAATATTGGATCCCGCCAGCAGGGACGCCAACGAGGAGATAATGTCATTGATACAAGTTACGATGAACGCGAGATTATTGCGGCAATCAAGAAATCACTCTCTGATCGACAGTTTTTGGAACAGGTAAAAAACTGCAAAAGTCCATATGGGGATGGGACATGCAGCCAGAAAATTGTGGATGTATTAAGTACCATCTCTCTTAATAAATCATTAATTCAAAAACAAATGATGTATTAAAGGAGTGTTGCCTTACGTGCATCAGATTCGGATATGCCGGAGATAGGCAGATCTCAGTAGATATCCTTGATTATTTACTTGGAGATGGGTACCGGCCCGATATTCTATTTGTTAGTGATGCTGCCACAGCGACACATGCTCATGAATTAATTTCACGGTGTCCTTTTCTTTCACCCGAGAGGATTATTCAGGGAAGCCAAATGTCCGATGAAAGAAATGTAGAAATTCTTAGAAAATCTGACTTGGATTTCCTCATTTGTGTTCATTATCCCTTCATAATGCGATCCCCAATACTTTCTATTCCCCGTACAGGAGTCCTGAATATTCACCCCGCCTATCTTCCCTTTAATCGCGGATGGAATACTCCCACATGGGCGATATTGGAGGGAACACCTTATGGTGCGACAATTCATTTCATGAATGAAACACTGGATATGGGCGATATAATTGGTCGGAAAGAACTAAATATCGAACCAGATGATACGGCAGATTCACTCTACAAAAAGGTTTTTGGAGTTGAACTGACCCTCTTTAAAGAAATATGGCCAAAACTTGTTAGTCAACAGTATGACAGGATTGTCCAGCAACCGGATACAGGAACAATGCATAAGAAACGGGATCTCGTATCCATCCGTTGTCTTCAGATGGATAAGCCAACAACTGCAAGAGAAGTTATAACCCAATTGCGTGCGCTCACAACAAATAACCACGATGAATCTGCATATTTCGAAGAGCAGGGAAAAAAATACCGCATAGTTATTTCGATCCAACGAGAAATAGAGTAAGTACCATGACCTGGGAAATCCCTCTTTTTAAAATGTATTGGGATGACGATGACATAGCGTCAATTAGCAATACCATCAAATCCGGAATGAGCTGGGCTGCCGGCCCGGATGTATTAGCATTCGAACAGGAAATTGCTCACTATATCGGAACAAATTATTGCCTTACATTTAACTCCGGAACCTCGGCCCTCCATGCGGTCCTGATGGCCCACGGTATTGGGAAAAATGATGAAGTAATCGTCCCATCATTTACTTTTATAGCTACGGCAAATGCTCCATTATTTGTTGGTGCCAAACCCGTTTTTGCAGATATCGATGATGCCACCTATGGACTTGACCCAGAAGACGTAAACGAACGGATAAGTAAAAAAACCAAGGCCATCATGCCCATCCATTATGGAGGATGTCCTTGCCGGATACGAGAGCTACGGGAAATTGCTGATGACAATAACCTTCTTCTCATTGAAGATGCAGCAGAATCGTTCGGGGCAAAGGTCCAGGATCAGATGACAGGCTCTTTTGGAGAGTCTGCCATGCTGAGTTTTTGCCAGAACAAGATTATAACTACCGGTGAGGGGGGCGCCATTGTCACCGATTCACGGGATATCTACGAAAAATTGAAACTAATACGATCCCATGGGAGATTGGAGACAGCAGATTATTTCTCAACAACAGCAACGATGGATTATATCACCCTTGGATACAATTTCAGGATATCTTCGATTACTGCAGCTCTTGGGAGATCACAGCTAAGAAAGGTTGAGAAGATCATCTCACAGCGAAGATCTGATTCCCATTATTATGTACAACATCTTCAGTCTTTGATGCAGGAAATACATATCCCCCAAGCACCGGAAGGGTATTTTTCGGTCTGCCAGCTTTTTTCAATCTTGGCAAAGCAACGGGACGGATTGATGAAGTATCTTGCAGATAAGGGGATTATGACAAAAATATATTTTTCTCCGGTCCACAAGACACAGTTTTATCAGAAAACGCTGGGTTATACCTGTACCCTGCCGATAACGGAAAAAATCAGTAATAATATAATCAGTCTTCCGTTTTATCCCGGGATAACAAAAGATGAAATGCAGCGGGTCGTGGATACTATCAGATCGTTTTATGGAGAGGCGTAGATGGTAGAAAATTGTTACAAGGGAAAAAAAATCCTCGTAACCGGGGGTGTGGGATCAATCGGTAGTCAGCTCGTAAGAAAATTATTGACCCTTGATCCTGCAATTGTGAGAGTTTTGGATAATAATGAAACCGGCCTTTTTGATCTGGAGCAGGATCTGCATTCCAACAAGATCCGTACACTTGTAGGAGATATACGCGACAAGGAACGACTCATTGTTGCAATGGATGGGATTGATTTTGTCTTCCATTCATCTGCGTTAAAACACGTGCCGCTATGTGAATACAATCCGTTTGATGCAGTAAAAACCAATGTTCTGGGTACCCAGAATGTACTTGAAGCCGCTCTTACTCAGGAAGTTGGAAAAGTAATCAATATAAGTACCGATAAAGCGGTAAATCCTACAAATGTGATGGGAGCGACCAAACTCCTTACTGAGCGGCTTACAATATCTGCAAATTACTATCGCGGGAATAAAAAAACAATTTTTTCAAGTGTCAGATTTGGAAATGTCCTGAATTCACGGGGATCTGTTATTCCCCTTTTCCGGACGCAAATCCAGAATGGTGGACCTGTGACCGTTACCGATAAAGACATGACCCGTTTTTTTATGGATATCCCCAGTGCTGCAAATCTCATCCTGACAGCCGGAGAGATGGCACAGGGCCGTGAAATTTTTATATTGAAAATGCCATCACTCAACATTTTTTCATTGGCTCAAGCACTTATTCGTATGCATTCATCTGATGCAAAGCCGCGATCCGGCAAAATAAAAATAAAGATTGTGGGAAAGCGCAATGGAGAAAAGATTAATGAAGAGCTAATGACGGAAGAAGAGTCAACGAGGGCCTGTGAAAACAAGGATCTCCTGATCATTCTTCCCCATATACTTCCCTTTGAGGAATCCATAGATATCAATAAATATCCTGGTATGAAAAAAGTCAAGATCCGGAAATTTTCATCCGATTCTGTCGGTTCTATGACAGTAGATGAGATTATAGAATTATTAAAAAAACTGGAACCCCTGGAAAAATCTTTTTGTTGAAACCATAGGAGGAACACCCACGGTCAACGCACCGAACCACAATTGTGATACACTGCACATATATCCGTTAGCAATTTTATCAAAAAATCGGGTCGGTTGAAACCGCCAGATTTCGGGAAGCCTGAATCCAGTACTAGATCTACCAAGTGGTGAGATCAAGGTTTGTTGTTTCGCATTGCTCCTTCAAGGATCAATTGTGAAAGATACAAATCCCATGGAGAGTCGATATCCAGAGATCTTTCCTGCGGCATGATATACGCTCTCGTCTGTTGGGGAAGGAAGGTCTTCTGTTCGAGGAGAGTACTAACACGGATGAAATACACAGCCCCATTTAAGGCATATGCCACCGGCATATCCTGTCTGCGGGTATATCGGATTGTTGACGGTAATAGGCTTTTTAGGTAGCCCTCAGGAGTGATTTGCATGCTTATGCATGGGTGGGGGTTGGCCAGACAGACACTAACAACGGCATCAGCCTTTTCCTGATCGAGAAGCGAAAAAGCGTTGATGATGTCCTGTGCAGTTCTGAAAGGTGATGTCGGCTGGAGAACGAGGAGATACTCGGGGGAATACATTTCATGCTCGCATAGCCAGTTTAGGCAATGTCGGGCTACTGAAACTGTCGTTGCTGAATCGGTTGAAAATTGACGGGGACGAAGAAATGGGACTTCTGCTCCATGATTTTTTGCCACGTTTGCAATTTTCTGACTATCCGTTGAGACGATTATCCTCTCACAGATGCAACTCTCACGCGCAGCATCAAGAGTCCAGCAGATCAAGGGTTTTCCCCCTAGTGGAACAATATTTTTATCAGGAATGCCTTTAGACCCGGCACGTGCTGGAATCAGTCCAAGTACTTTATGGGGCATATGAGTATCCTTGAAGGACTTTACCATAAATGAAGGTTATCCTGCTTTATCGATTGTTCCGGCTGCTTCGAACCATGCAATTTGACCCTTTTGGATGGGCCAAGTCATCTCTTTCCAGCAAGGATCCGGAATCGAAGACAGAGAGAATGGCTCACTTAAGTACCAATGATGTTCCTTGAGCAGAAATCCATGAGGTTTGAAATACTCAGAAATATTTTCCCGGGGGTATCCGCCAGGATACCGATCCGCGAGATCCTCGATAAAAATACCTCTCTTTGCAGCTTTACACATATTATGGATAAGTCCCCGTGCGGGTTCATCGGACAATATTTCAAGAACTCCCGTGCACACTATATAATCAAAATATCCCTCCGGGAAAGGGATCTCTTTTACTGCATCAGTGGCGATAAATTTTAGGGTAATTTTGGGGGATGTAGTCGTGCACAGTTTTTCCGCATTTTTTATCCTTTGTTCACTAAGATCGATACCGACAATTTCTACCGGATGTGCCTGGCCACCTTTTTTCCACTGGTTTTCAATCAGATCGACAATTCTCTGGGTAACGTCGCCATCTCCACATCCCAGATCAAGGATCCGGGAACACTCAGGAGCTGCGAAGCGATCCCAGTTGAGCGGCACAATAAACCATGATTTTCGTAATTTAAGATATTCCCATTTTTTCTTTTCCTGAGTCATGGTATTTTGTTTATAATAATCCTGAAGATCAGGCTGTTTCCTCGCCATATCCGCCCGGCGTTTTTTATACCGGTTATGCATGAGTAGATGAGCAGGCTTCAGCCAGCGTTCCCAAAGATATCGCGATCTGAATTCTTTTATTGAGGCAAACGGATCAGTTATCATCGGCCATTTCATCAACTTTTGAAAATCTTCAGGCTGGGGATCGAGCATTAAACTTTCTCCTTAAGAATATTGTACATTATTACGATAATAACATTATCAGTTCTTTTCACAAATAGCCGTAAATAAAAATCAATTATTAATACATTTATCAGTGACGTAATCTTTTTGTTTCTTATCAATTTTGCAGGAATCTAACAGTAAATGGTATTTGGAGGTACATTAGATACAACAACACTATTAACACCAATAATACTATTAGTATCGATCGTTATTCGATTGTCGGTAAAACCTGTTTAGATAGGTTTTTTTCAGAGCCAATATTTTATTCTCAATCAGCAGTCCAGTAGCGGTTGGGGAACTTTTTACGAAGTATCTCATCTCCCTCACCAAGAGTCTCCAACCCGGCAGCCCGCATATCGGCATCGACCATGATCTTGACCAAATCATTAAATTTAATCTTAGGTGTCCATCCTAGTTTCTTTTGTGATTTTTCTTTGTTCGCGATGAGAACTTCAACTTCCGTCGGTCGGAAATATACAGGATCAATCTTCACAAATTCATCAATGTTAAGATCCACGTACGCAAATGCATGTTCAAGGAACTCTCTCACAGAATGTGCTTCTCCGGTACCGATCACGAAATCATCAGCCGATTCCAGCTGCAATATTTTCCACATCGCTTCAACATATTCCGGTGCATATCCCCAATCACGTTTTGATTCAAGATTGCCAAGGTATAGATAGCGATCTTTTTTTGAGAGCAATCGGCCAATGCTATAGGTAATTTTACGTGTGACAAAGGTCTCCCCTCTGCGGGGGGACTCATGGTTGAAGAGAATACCATTCGACGCAAAGAGATTATATCCTTCCCGGTAATTTTTAACCATCCAGTAAGCATAGAGTTTTGAACATGCATACGGGCTTCTCGGACAAAAAGGGGTTTCTTCACCCTGAGGAGGAGGTGCCGAACCAAACATTTCACTGGAAGACGCCTGATAAATCTTCGCTTTTTGATTTGATCTTCGTACAGCCTCTAACAATCGTGTTGTGCCCAGAGCGGTCACATTTGTGGTATATTCAGGTATATCAAAACTAACTCTGACGTGACTTTGGGCGCCCAGATTATAGACTTCATCCGGCTGAATATTGTATATAATACTAGAGAGAACTTCAGAATCTGAAAGATCCCCATAATGAAGAAATAGTTTTGCATGAGAATCTCTAGGATCAACATAAAGATGTTCAAGTCTTTGACGATTGACCGTAGATGAACGTCGTATTATTCCGTGGACTTCATACCCCCGATCCAATAAAAAATCTGCAAGATATGACCCATCTTGCCCGGTAATTCCCGTTATTAATGCTTTTTTATTTGACATGTTATTTTTCACCATCATTCAGTCAGAGTTAAAACAATTATTGTATGTTAATCTTACAAAGTATAATGATTATCCAGACACTTTTAATAGCATTCGTAGAATCATAGTACCAGATTAATTTGCTCTATTGCATCTGTTCAATAGTCCATGGAATTAACAATTCTCCCAATAAGGCCTGATATTTTGGGATACCTTTCGACCTCTTCACAGTGCAAGTACTATTTACCACGTAGGTAAAGTACCGGCTTATTCGCGATCGGTACAAAAACGACGGTTAGTATTTTTGCGCATCCACTATAGTTCTAAAGATGTATCATTTTTTTCTTGGTCTTGACCTAAGTATAACTGGTAATATTCACCTTTCGCAGACATCAAGGCATCATGAGAACCACTTTCAACTATCCTCCCGTCCTTCATTACATGTATGACATCTGCAGTCTGAATTGTTGATAACCTGTGTGCAATGGTGATAACGGTCATATTTTCTGATAGCTGCTGTATAGAATCAATTATTTTCTTTTCTGAAATATTATCCAGAGAACTGGTAGCCTCATCCAGCAATAAAATATCCGGATTACGGAGAATAATCCGCGCAATGGCAACTCTCTGCCTCTGCCCTCCGGATAGTTTCATCCCCTGATCCCCAATAATTGTATCATAGCCCTGATCCGTGTTGACAATAAATTCATGGGCATCAGCACGTTTTGCAGCTTCAATTATTTCCTGATCATCGCGGTCTAGTCCAAACCTGATATTTTCCTTGATGCTGCTGTGATAAATAAAAGTCTCCTGGCCAATATATCCAAGAGACTTCAGATAATCCGCATGGTAAAATTCATCTATATTGACCCCATCAACAAAAATCCCGCCCGTTCCCGGTTTGTAAAGCAATGCCAGAAGATTTGCCGTTGTTGTCTTGCCAGAACCTGAATTTCCCACAATTGCAACTTTTTTATTTTTGCCAATTTCGAAAGAGAGGTTATGGATGGTCTCTTTCTGTGCACCCGGATACCTAAACGAAACTTCCTTAAACTCAATCGTGTTCTCAAAGGAAAATTTCCGTTTTTTATCTTCGGGAATTTCAGGATGTTCCTTGCCATCATCTGCTACAAGTTCATTATATACCAGCGTAAGTGCCGGAAGGGCCTGAACAACCTGAGAAAAATCAACCTGGGCGTTGGTAACAGAAGGGATTAACCGGTACAGAGCGAGCATAAGGGTTCCGAAAATGCCAATATATGCGACGAAATCTCCTTTGGTAACCGCATATAAAAGGATGGCTCCAAGGGAAATCATGGAAAACATGACAAAATCATTGACAATTGAGGGAAGTTTGTTGAGAGCATATACATTTGTGTAGGCCTTTAATAGTTTTTTAACGGCAGAATCATATCTGTTCTTGAACATCCCGAGAGAGTTCGTTATAAATATGGTTTTGATTCCAGATATGAATTCCTGGTATGCAACCGATTTTTCCAAAAATGCTTTTGTCAACTCAGAACTGTTCCTGAAAATTTTTGAAAACAAATATTTCTTAATCAGCAACGCATATATCACGCCGACGATTATTAATCCGACCGTGAGCCAGAAGGAAAGGTAAAAAATAAACAATAAATAGAAGAATGAAGTCATTGAGTCTTTTATAAAGTCAATACCTGCACTTATACCAACAGTGGCATCGGTCACTGCACCTTGACCAATATAGAGCAAATCGCCCTGTTTCTTTCCCGCAAAATAGCTGTATTGATTTTTCGTGATCTTTTCAAATACTCGTCTGTCCAGCGAATCACGGATGGATGCAAAGACATGAGCGCCGTAATATGCCACAACCCCATAATATCCTGCAATGAAAAGAGTAATCACGAGGAGAAGTATTGCTGATGCGATAAATGGATTGAGAGATGACGGCAGTAAATGACTATAAAAAGTATCCAGAAGTTTTGGCTGATTCTGGACACCAAGACCATAGTTAATGATGGGATATACCAGTGAGACCCTGAACACTTCAAGCCCGCTGAGTGCGATAACCGCAAGCAAGTACAGTGCAAGTGACTTTTTGAAAGGGCTGAAAAGGTGCCACATTATTTTTAAAGAGTCTCTGGTAACTGACAATCTGGAACCTCTTATTTTCTAAGGTAGGTACGTTGCATTTGCATCGCATAAGTCTTATGCATATCATAACAGTGAACTCTGAGGGGGTAAACGATTTGCTGGTAAATCGAAAACACCCTTATATTTTACTAAATATTGTGTTCATCCAAGATCTTCGAAATTATTACAATACAGAAATCAGATATCATTTTTAGAGAGAAAACTGAATAAAAAAATTGTGTCTAAGTTCACACGTAATAGAAAACCTTATCTGAGACAAGCCGTTCATTTCAAACTTTACGAAGATAAATTTCTATTTTTTATGATATGTTGTTAATCGCTAATAAGTAAAAGGAGTGGGGCAAAACCTCTGCGCGCGCGATCATTTCTTGATTATTATACAATAGTTTTATTATCGGTATCCCTAATTACCTGTTCAGCAACCGAAGCAACAATACATTTGAGAACTAAAAGCACACATTTCAGGTTACCTGAGAGATTCTTGTGGTTCGGGTGTCACTCGGTTAGTGCATTTTTCCTATCTGGATTCTTCTCACCGTGTCCTTCCTCATTTGAAGCAGACGTCAGATGATCGTGGAGAATGACCACAACAAAAATAAGAATAAGGCTATAGGCTTGGACATACGACCCCAGAAGAAGAGGTAACTTATCTTTATCAAAACTGAGAACAGGAAGATACCAGACAAAAAACGGCAACAGCGAGATCACCCCGAGCACTAAGGATTTTATTCGGTAGGTGCAATCCTTGAACAAAAAGTAAATGGGGACGACAAGGATGATGAAATTATAGGGCATAATTCTTGGTAATATCATAAAAACTGATAGCATAGCAAGCGAGTAGACCTTCAGTGGATCGTGATGGTGCTTTTGATAATAATTCCATGTAACAAATAAGATAATTCCGATATAAATGCATGAGATAATAACCGTAGGAATGATATTTCCGGGTGATATGCTCTTGAGGAGATCATTGAACAGACAATATGGTATGGGAGCATTCCATCCATTGCCGACGATGAAAGGGCTGTTACTGCCCAGCAAGGAATCAATGTAAGAAAAAAGGAAGGACGGATTTATGCAATAACTCACGAGGAACAGGGCTACAACAACACTGAGGGACAAGGAAATGTAGGCAAGACGATCCAAGATCGGGCGCCTGATAACCAAGTAAAGCACGGCAAACGGGGTTGCAAAAAGTGAAAATCCTACGGTAACACCCATCACGATCGATGACTGCCAGTATTTTTTCTGCAATAACCATGTGAAAATAATTGCGAATAAAAACAGGAAGAGGATGTCTTTATTCCCGCGAGTGAAATTCCACCAGAGGCTGATAAATCCTGTCAGCAATAAAGTTGTAAGAAAAAGATAATGCGGTTTTTGATCTAGCGTGAGGAGGATATAACTACTGACGATAAGGAGAATAATAAGAAATATATAGTACACCCAGATATTCTGGAAAATATAGACAAACTGAAGAAACCAGAAGAAATACAGGGTATGTGGCGGATAGGCAAACGGTAGCACTATCCAGCCGTATTGGTTGATATTATCGAGAATGTAGGGATTTTGCATATGATCGAGTGCCTGGACCGCACCTACAAATCCCCGGTAATCGGGTGCGAATATCGGAAATCTGATAAAAAGATTAAAAAGCTGGTATGCGGCAAGCGCGAGAAGCGTCAGACAAAGTACAACATACGCGATTTTCCAGGGTTTCTTGCCAGTCTCCGGGTTGCCTTGTATTTCAAGGTGTTTTCCCTTTTCGGAAGGTTTTATCAAGATTATTTATGACACCCTATCTGTGGATATTTTTTACTAATAATATTATTTAAGTATAAGGTTCTTGGTTTTGGTTTATCTTTAATGAGGTAAAAGTGATAATGTTCTGCTTGAGAGAATTTTTAAAAAATGCAAAAAATGACTCTGCAGAAAACCTCAATCATATTCAGAATAGAAAATGAAATCATAAAGCGAAATGTTAAAGGAAAAGACAGAGAGATCAATGAACTGAATATCTGGGTCGATATCAAAAAATCCTATCCGATATCGAAGAAAATCTGAACACATAAGGGATGTGATCAACCGTACTTATGCACCAGATTTTCAGTATGAGTGGGTATCATGTTGAACAATGATGAAACAAACAAGAATAATATTTTCCTTATGGATAAAACCGCAAACCCGGCACCGCTCGGGCTCTGCGCATTTGGGACGACTACCATTCTTCTCAGCCTTTGTAATGTGGGATTAATTGGTCTCAGCAGTCCGATTCTTGCAATGGCAATTTTTTATGGCGGAATAGCCCAGATCATTGCCGGGCTCATGGAATGGAAGAAGAACAACAATTTCGGATTTTTAACCTTCGTGAGTTTCGGATTCTTCTGGGTCTCCTTTGCCGGAGTCCTTACGCTACCGGTTCTTGGCCTTGCGAAGGCACCTCAACCGGTTGACCTTGCTGCGTTCCTATCGGTCTGGGGAATAATCGCACTTGGTCTCCTAATCTGTACCCTGAAGATGCATCGAAGCCTACAGGTAACTGTCCTTGCGGTTTTCCTTTTGGTGGTACTTCTTGTTGCAGCAGAGCTGACTGGAAGCGACCTCATCAAAATGTGTGGCGGGATTATGGGAATTATTGCCGGGGGCCTTGCACTCTACATCGGAATGGCTCAGGTTATTAATGAAGTTCATAACCGGAAAATAATTCCGGTCTAATCATTCTTTTTCAATAGTTTCCCTGCTTTTTCAAATCTGTAACAGAATTGGATGATTTCGATGTTTTTGTTTCTGATTTTCATTGATAATTCTTTAAAACATAAATTTAAATTAAATTGAAACATGCCTCAGCTGTGGTTAACCCTTTTTTGTTCAAACATTCGCGAAGATAAAATCAGACTTTTTTTATGATGTACGGTTAATCGCTAATAAGTAAAATAGACTGAGGCAAAGTCTCTGCGTGAGTGATCATTTCAGGGTTATAATTAATATTTAAAAACCAACTTATATATAGTATTAAAAATTATGGTTATCGAAAATGCTTCGACCTCCTGTTCCAAATATCAATATGTCCCGGCTGGAAAAATGCAATACCCAACAGTTGCTCGATACATTCGAATCCTGTCAGAAAACAGGGTCCAATAAGAATGAGTTCGGCCAACTTTCAGATGTCTGGAGCACATTATTCTCCCAGTTATACCTATCTCCTGACGAGTTATTGGATGATATGCAAAGCGGAAAGCACCAACTCAGCGAGGACAACGAACGCTTGCTCCGTGAATTTATCACATCGGACAGCGCCAAAGGGGGCTCATTTGTATTAAATGTGATAAATAAGGGAGGGGTGATAGACAGGTATGCACTAATAATGATCGCGAATCCCGAGGATCTCGCCATAATTAATAGTGACGGTAAAACTGCCCTTCATCTGCTTATTGCTGCGTGTGACAAAAGAGCGAGACCGGTGCTTATTAAGAAGGCAGGGCGCGAACTGCTTTCCCAGGTATATGATCGCAATGGAATACCCGCCCTTTTCTCAATATTTGGATTAGCCAATCTGTCCGCAAATGATCTTAACACTATAACACAGGTATTTTCCAAAGACGACCTCAAGAAAGTTATGGCCAAGAATAAAATGGGAAAGAATGCCCTGGAAACATTTACTGAAGTTTCCGAATCAATGAAATATACCGTACCCAAGGATTGGAGCAAATCCTCCTGTAGCAGTGCCAAACAAATCCCTGATCCGAAAACTGTTGCCGAGAAACTAATCAGTCCGCCAGTCCGGGATCAGAAAAATACTAATATAAAGGTGGAAACCAGCATAACATCGGAGTTCCTTGAGGGTAGCAACACAGAAATCCCTGAACGTCCGGTCACTAAATTTACTGAACAAATAATAACAGTACCCATTGAAATTCCGAAGTGGATAGAAGATCCCTCGGTGGATATCCCGGACCAATTATTTAAATCCCCTGTCCCTGTGAAAGCGGTGGAAAACCTGACTGAGGCACCGGAAGAGTACGAACTCCTGAGCCCGGATCAGGTCCCGACGAAAAGCAAAATAACGAAAATTATGATCGTTGAGGATGATCCTATTATTCTGCACCTTTTGCAGTTGCGGCTTCAAATTATGGGATATGAGATATGCGCCATGGCAGGATCTGGTGAAGAAGCCGTGAAACTCGCACTTGACACAAAACCTGATTTGGTATTCATGGATATCAGCATGCCCGGAAAAATCGATGGAATTGATGCGGCACGGGAAATTAAAACGCGGTCACCCTCAAGAATTATTTTTCTCACAGGTTTCAGCGATCAGGAAATTCTCGATCGTGCAAAGGAAATCCAACCAGATGGATATATTCTCAAACCATTCACCGATACTGACCTTCGCGTAGCAATCCAGCTTATGAAATAACCTTTTTTACCGGTCTGTCAAAATCCCATAGCAGCACTCTGGCATACATTGTCTGATTCTTTAAAAAAACTTCAGCCGTGGTTGACTTTAATTGTTCAAAGCCTTATCACGATAAATTTCTATTTTTTAATAAATTATTAATTGCTAATAAGTAAAAAAATGGAACAAAATCTCTAGGTTCGCGATAATTTCAGGATTATGATTAATTTTTTTCAAAATTGGATAACTAAAAATTATATATAGGGTTGTAAAATAATTATTATCAAGAATGCTTCAACCTCCCATTCCGAATAAAAATAGGTCCCTGCTGGAAAAATGTGATACCCAGCAGTTGATCAGTGTATTCGAATACTGCCTGAAAACAGGGTCAAGTAAGACTGAGTTCGGTCAGCTTTCAGATGTCTGGGGCACACTGTTCTCTCAGTTGTACTTATTCCCTCAGGAAATAGTGGATGAGATGCAAAGCGGGGAGCACAGACTTGGCGAGATCAACGAGCGTATGCTCCGTGAATTCATTACGGCGGACTGCGCGAACGGGGGGACTTTCGTATTAGACGTGATAAAAAAAGGCGGAGTGATCGATAGGTCAGTACTCTTAATGATAGCGAACCTTGAGGATCTTGTTGGGATTCATCATGACGGCAAAAACGCAATTGTCCTGCTCTTTAATGCTTGTGACAAACGAGTAAGACCATTATTTATTGAAAAAGCGGGTAGTGGACTGCTGTCCAGTTATGACCGCAATGGCATTCCACTCATTTTTTCAATATTAGGATTGGGTGAACTGTCCACGTATGACCTTGAGGCTATAACAAAAGTGTTTTCCAAAGACGACCTCAGGAAGATCATGACCAAAACCAAAATGGGAAAAAATGCTCTCGAAGTTTTCACTGAAGTTTCTGCATCAATGAAATATACCGTGTCCAAGGACTGGACTAAAGTCTCCGGTAGCCGTGCCAAACAAAACCCTGATCGGAAAACTGTTGCCAAGAAACCAATCAGTCCACCTGTTGGGGATCAGGAAAGTACTGTTCCACAGAAAAAGGTGGACACCCACATAACGTCGGAGTTAAGTGAAAATCACATTACAGAAATCCCTGGACCTTCGATCACCCAATTTACTGAACAAATAATACCAATACCCGTTGAAATTCCGAAGTGGATAGAAGATCCCTCGATGGATATCCCGGACCAGTTATTTCAACCCCCCCTTCCTGCGAAAACTGTGGAAAGCCTGACTGAGACACCGGCACAGTATAAACCCACGAACCCGGATCTGGTTGCAAAGAAAGGCAAAATAAAGAAAATTATGATTGTTGAAGACGATCCTATTATTCTGCACCTTTTGCAGTTGCGGTTGCAAATTCTGGGATATGAGATATGTGCCTTAGCAGAATCTGGTGAGGAAGCCGTAAAACTTGCCCTTGACACAAAACCCGATTTGGTATTCATGGATATCAGCATGCCCGGAAAAATCGATGGAATTGAGGCGGCACGGGAAATTAAAGTGCATTCCCATTCACGAATTATTTTCCTCACAGGTTTCAGCGATCAGGAAATTCTTGATCGAGCAAAGGAAATTCAACCAGAGGGATATATACTCAAACCATTCACCGATACTGATATTCGCGTAGCAATCCAGCTTGCAGAATAACCTTTTTGCCGGTCTGTAAAAATCCCACAGCATCACTCTGGCATTCGTTGTCTGATTCTTTAAAAAAAATCAGCCGTGACTGACCCTAATTGTCCAAAGCCCCATGACAATAAAAATCTTACTTTTTTATGATATACGATTAATTACTGATATGTAAAAAAGGTTGGAGCAAAATCTCTTCGCGCGTGATCACTTTAGGATCTTGTATAATAGTCATATTAGTGGAATGCCTAAACATCGTTCGACAACCGGAACAACACGACACACTGAGCCAGAAGCCTACATGCCAGGTTAATGAAGAGATTCTTGTTGCGCGAGAGTCTCTTTGTGGGTGCGTATCCTCCTAACTGCTTTTTTTCTCACATACTTTCTTCTCATCAGATATTGGTGTCAGATAATCGTAGTGAATGAACACTATGAAAATGAGGATAAGGCTGTATGTCTGGACATATGGTAGAATGGGTTCGGTAAGATGGAAAGTAAAATGATTAAGAATAGAGCCCGCCATTAAAGTAAAAAGCGGTAACGTGATCACCGCAAGCGCTAGGGATTTTATCCGGTAACTGCCATCCTTAAACAAAAGGTACAGCGGCACGACAAGAATAATAAAATCATACGGCATTATTCGCGGTAATATCATGAAGATCGAGAGCATGACCAGCGAGAAGATTTTCATGGTATCGCCATTATTTTTACAATAATATTTCAATGTCGCATACAGGATAAAACCGACATAAATGCATGATACTATAACAAACGGAATGAAGTTTCCGGGGAACATTCCGTTGAGGACATCCTTAAACATCAGATACGGAGTTGGTTCATTCCATCCTCCAGGGTAAGAGAAAGGGCCGGCACTACTCCGCATCATACTAGTATAAGAAAGAAGGAATGATGAGTTTACTATGTAATCCACAACAAACAATGATGCCACCACCCCGATTGAAAGAGATATGAGCGCCAGCCGATCTCTAATCGGGCGCCTGACAACAAGGTATAGCGCGATAAAGGGGGCTGTAAAAAGCGAAACTGCAGCAGAAAGACCCATCACAATCGATGACTCCCAATATTTTCCCTTTACCAAAAGCGTAAACATAATGGCAAATAATAACAGGAAAAAAATTGTTGAGTTTCCGGTATTAAAATTCCAAAACGTGCCCATAAACCCGGTCAGCAACAGGGTTGTAAGAAAGAGGTAATGTGGCTTTTTGTCAAGTTTCACAATAAGATATGCACTGATACCCAAGAGAATAACTAACAAAATGTAATAGATACCCATATAATGGAATACCGAGAAGAAATCAAGCAACCAGAAAAAATACAGGGTATGGGGTGGGTAGTCAAACAAGAGATTCGCCCCCGCCAGCTGGTAAGGGATAATGTTTTCCAGGATGTAGGGATTCTTTGAGTGATCAAATGCTTGAACACCACCCACATACGTTCGGTAATCCCAACCGACAAACTGGTTGGTTAATATCCCTGAAATCTGCCACGCTGTGAACGCGAGAAGCAGCAAGCATAAAATGACATACACAAATTTCCAAGATCTCTCTCCCATTTCTGCAATGTCTTCATTTTTAGAGTGTTTTCCCTTTTCGGAAGATTTTCTTGAGATTATTTGTGACATCTTATCTCTGAATATCTCTTACCACGGGTATTATTTAAGCGTAAGGCCTCTAGATTCACTTCCATTGATAGGTAGCTAAAATTATCCACACTAAGTTTCTGACTAGCCATCAAATCCGTTAATGAAACGTTATATTAAATAAAAAGAATTCGATAACAAGCCTCAGCCGTGATTTGAACACGGGACCTGCTGATTACAAGTCAGCCGCTCTGCCAACTAAGCCACTGAGGCGCCATACTATTTTAACATTTGATGGTAAAAAAGATGGTGCCCTTCTGGCAATATTCCCGCCAGTAATCCGGAAATACGTTAATTTTCCCACAGGAACCGGATGACAGATACAAATATCTTATACCCCCCGGCACAGACGTAGTACTACAGATGGCTCAATTGACCGTGGATATCGGAGGCAGCCCAGGTGTCGGCTGCCGCGGTTTCTGCGAATACTGTTATTTCAAGAAAGTTCGGAATGTCCAGCCGCTCGGGTGCAAGTACTGCCTCCCGTTCAAAAAGGGCTGCGATTACTGCACCCGGGGCGTGAAGGAAGAATATGCCGGGTTCAAGGGTCTCAGGACCATCGCTGATGAGACCCTCACGGGCCTACAGTCAAAACAAGGGGTTATCGAGAGGATCACGATCAGTGGCGGTGGCGATCCCAGCTGTTATCCGCATTTTAAAGATCTCATCGAGCTGCTTGGCAGCACGGAAGCCCCGCTCCATATCGGGTATACAAGTGGGAAAGGCTGGGACGATCCTTCGGTTGCCGACCTCCTGATCGATAACGGGCTCACAGAAATCTCATTCACGGTCTTTGCCACAGATCCGCAACTTCGCAAGAAGTACATGCACGACCCAACCCCCGAAGCCTCGCTGTCGATCCTTGAACGGCTCTGCGGTGCAGCAGATGTTTATGCCGCAGCTGTCATCCTCCCGGGGGTAAATGACGGGAAAGTGCTGGAGGAGACCTGCCAGTGGCTGCAGGACCGGGGAGCTAAGGGTTTAATCCTCATGCGGTTTGCAAATAACATTGAGCAGGGGCTCATTCTTGGAAACGGCCCGGTCATGAGGAAACAGAGAGTCCAATCTGTCGAGTCATTCCAGGACATGATCACAGATCTCAGCAAAAAGTTCACCATGAAAATATCCGGCACGCCACTCTGTGACCCGCAGATCGGCTCTCCGTTCGCGATCCGCTGCGAGCCGTACCTGCTCGCCAAACTCCCGAGGGTTACAAAACGTGCGAGCGTGATTAGCGGGACCATCGCCACACCGTTTATCAACACGATCCTCTCTGCCTGCGGGTCCAAAATCCCGGTGATCCCAGTTAATAAGGAGATCGCCTGCCTGATCACCGCTGACGATATCCGCCGGCTGGACCTATCAGATCTCGAACCGGTTGTGATCATCCCCGGTCGTGCCTTTGTGCACGATACTGAGGTACGGGAGATCCTTTCACGCGACGGGATCGATCGCGAGGTGATCCGGGGCCCTGATATGCTGACCGCAGATGCAGAGACCAGCATGGGGATGACCCGCGACCAGGTGCTCGAGATGGAGATGTCCGGGTTTGCTGATCTCATCCTGCTGATTAACCGGTTTGGTGTATGAAGGTGTGTGCAGGGGAAACGCATCTGGACGGGTACGCTCCAGATTGGAATACTCTCAGGAAAAACCGGTAGACGCCGCTGTGCTCCTGGATGCCCTGAGGATGTGGACCCTCACAACTATTAATTACGGTTATAATTATCTTTGATGTGATAATCTCCGCTCTAAAATGAAACTCAGAAAAATGCTGCGGGTGGGTTACGATCCCACGATCTCCAGATGTCTCAAGCCCAAACGCAGATCAACGTTCGTAAACCCTATGAGTCTGGCGCCCTAACCAGCTAGGCCACCGCAGCACAAAAAGTGCATAATAAAAACGCCGTAAAAATTATTAAAGGTTCTGATGACAGATTCTGTCGGGTATCACCCTTTTTTCTGCTGCAGGTACTGGTTCACTGCTGCTGAGATCGCGGCTACTTTTTTGCCTTGGTCAAAAGACCCTGCGAGTGTCTGCATGCGGGTCTCTTCGTCGCGTGTGTATCGGTCGAGGGTAGACAGGATATGTTCTTCCTGCAGGAAATGGGTATGCGTGTTGCCTTCTACGAACTGCTGGTTATTCATGATAGCGTAATGAAGCGGCAGTGTGGTCCTGATGCCGAGAATGATGTATTCTGAGATCGCACGGCGCATCCTCTTTATGGCATCAAGCCGTGTACTGTCCCAAGCGCAGAGCTTTGCGATCATCGAATCATAATTTGGAGGAATAGTATAGCCCATGTGGATACCGCTGTCTACACGGATACCAGGGCCGCCTGGCGAGCGGTATCGGATAATTTTTCCCGGATCAGCGGCAAAATTGTTGAGGGGATCTTCGGCATTTATCCTGCATTCGATTGCGTGACCCCGGATAAAGAGATCCCTCTGCTCGAATGTGAGCGACTCCCCCGCCGCAATCGCGATTTGCTGCTTGACGAGATCGACACCGGTGATGATCTCTGTAATGGTATGCTCCACCTGAAGGCGGGTGTTCATCTCCATGAAGTAGAAGTTGTCTTGGCTATACAGGAACTCAACGGAGCCGGCATTGGAGTAATCAGAGACCTCTGCCACCTTCAGCGCGGCTTTCGACATCCGCTCGCGGAGGTCATCGGTCATGATTGGAGACGGGGCCTCTTCGATCAGTTTCTGGTGCCGACGCTGGATCGAGCATTCACGGTCGTATAGGTGCACAGCGTTCCCATGCTCATCAGCAAGTACCTGGAACTCGATATGTCGTGGTTTGACAAGATATTTTTCGATGAAGACCGTAGCATCTCCGAACGCAGAATGTGCGATTCGCATGCTGGCATTTATTGCGTCCTCAAGAGATTTCTCATCGTTGACGATCTGCATACCAATGCCTCCGCCACCGGCGCTTGCCTTTACGATGACCGGGTAGCCGACATCAGCTGCAACTTTTTTTGCTTCTTCAACATTTTTGATCCCGCCGTCAGTCCCGGGAAGCACCGGAACACCGGCTTCCTTCATCATCTGCTTGCTGCCGATCTTTGACCCCATTGCCCTGATGGTCTTCCAGCGTGGGCCAATAAAGATAACATTTTCATCCAGGCAGAGCTTGGCGAACCGGTAGTTTTCAGCGAGAAAACCGTAACCTGGATGCACCGCTTCAGCACCGCTTATTTTTGCGATGTCAACGATACGTTCCATGTTGAGATAGCTCTTCGAAGGGTGGGCATCACCGACATGGAATGCTTCATCCGCATACTTGACATGGAGCGCGTTTTTGTCTGCATCTGAAAATATTGCCACCGTCTCAATATCGAGCTCGCGACAAGCCCGCATCACACGGATCGCGATCTCCCCGCGATTGGCGATCAGCAGTTTTTCAAAAAATTTCATTGCACCACCAGCAGGACATCTCCGTTCTGGACGACGTCGCCGGTATCGACAAAAATCTCGGTGACTTTACCATCGACCGGGCTGTGGATGGGGTTCTCCATCTTCATAGCCTCGAGCACAAGGAGAGTATCTCCTGTTTTTACTATCGCACCGCGGCTGACCAGAACCTGGAGGACCATTCCCTGCATATTGCTTTTGATGCCCCCGGCATATTCTCCTCTCGGGATCTTCTGCGGTGTAATTCCTGTTACTTCGACCTTGCTTCCACCTACTGATACGATACGCACCGAGAAGACTTCCCCGTCAACCTCGACTTCCATCTGGTTTGGGATTTCTGTTGCTGGTTTTGCCACTCGTTGTTTCTTGGGGATCTCATCGAAGGTTCGTTCTCCCTTCAAGAACGAAGGGGCGATCGCCGGGTACAGGATGTAAGTAAGGACATCCTCTTCTTTTTTCACGAGCCCGGCGTTTTCTGCCTCTTTTTTCATCTTATCGTAGGCAGGTTCGAGCAAGTCTGCAGGGCGGACAGCAATAACCTCTTCGTCACCGATGATCTTCATTCTGATCTCATCGCTTACGGGAGCCGGCGACCTGCCATACAATCCCCGTACGTAATCTTTCACTTCTTTGGTGACATTCGTGTACCGCTGGCCGTTTACCAGTACATTCAGCACAGCCTGAGTCCCGACAATCTGACTTGTGGGAGTTACAAGTGGCGGGTATCCGAGATCTTCCCTGACACGGGGGATCTCTGTAAAAACTTCTTCGAGCCGGTTGAGTGCATCCTGTTCCTGCAGCTGCGATACAAGATTGGAGATCATGCCTCCGGGCAGCTGATAGATGAGCACATCGCTGTCAATGCGCTCCGATATGGGGTTTAAAAGTCCAGCATATTTTTCCCGTATCTGGACACAGAGATTCCTGACCACCCGGAGTTTTATTAAGTCTATGCCGGTGTCGCGCTGCGTTCCGATGAGTGATGCAACAACGCTCTCAGTGGGAGGCTGGGAGGTTCCCATCGAAAACGGCGACATCGCAGTATCAAGAATATCAACCCCTGCTTCGATAGCAGCTTGGTAACTCATTGGCGCGATGCCACTCGTTGAATGGCTGTGAAGACAGACTTTTATATCTACCGCTTTTTTGATTCCGGATATGAGATCCCGGGCTGCATCCGGCATGATAAGTCCTGCCATGTCCTTAATGCAGATCGAGTCACAATCATGAGCGTATAGCTCATTTGCCATTGTGATGAATGTCTTTATATCGTGGACCGGGCTCGTAGTATACGAGATGGTGCCTTGCAGGTGCGCCCCTACGTTTTTCACCTGTTTCATCGATCGGGTCATGTTCCTGATATCGTTCAGGGCATCGAAGACGCGAAAAACATCGACACCGTTTTTATGGGAAGCCGAGACGAACTTATCTACGACATCATCCGGGTAGTGCCGGTAACCTACCAGGTTCTGACCACGAAGAAGCATCTGGATAGGAGTGTGCTTCAATTCGGCTTTGAGCATCCGGAGTCTGTCCCAGGGATCGTCATTCAAAAACCGGATACACGAATCGAAGGTAGCTCCACCCCATGCCTCAGCAGAAAAAAAACCGCACTTGTCTATCTCGCGTGCTAGGGGAACCATGTCCTCAGTCCGGAGCCTTGTTGCTATGAGTGACTGGTGAGCATCACGGAGCGTCGTATCAGTGATCAGAAGTTTTTGGGGAACGACGGTGAGCATTAGAGACCTCATTTGAGTGGGAAAATTATATTCAGCCTCTCAAAAATTCATCGGTAAAGTATAAAAAATTCACTTAGGGGAACAACCGCAAATATTCCTATGGCAATTGCCAGAAGTCCGCCAACGATATCCTGTCTCCCGGTAACAAATTCCGGACACCTGGTTCCGCCATTACAGAATCCCCTGACAGCTAAAAGTCCAGCAGTTTCCTCTGCCCTCTCCAATCCACCATGAACAAGGATGAGACCTGCCGGAACAATACTGCGAATCCCCAATTGGTTGCCTTTGAGTCGCTCAGCTATGCAGATCCGGTCAAAGTCCGATTCGAACATCGTAAGCGACTGCATTCCCATCTCACCCAGCATCCCCAGTTCAAACCCGTATCTGTCCCCAAAAAGCCAGACCCCGAAATCCAAAAATTCACCAGGTTGTCGTTCTGTAAACACCCACATACCGATAAGGAGGATAACGCTCATCCGGACGAAATAGGAAAGGCCGTCACCCCCCATAAGTGCAAGGAGTGCGCTAAAAAAAAGTATCAGCAGGATCAAGGACAATACCAGCTTGATCTGCCGGATTATCTTCATTTTTCCGGCAAAGACCAGCCACCAGATTAAAGCGGCTGCAGCACCATCGATGCTGATGAACGCCGCAAGGGAAAGGAGCACCCCGGCGCCGACTCGTATTCTCATGTCCTGCATGCGGCCTCCATAAGGTCGGGTAACGAAATATTCCGGGGAATTTTTTGCGCGGTTATCAGATTTTTTATCAACGGCGGCGCATGGTGCCAGGCAGGCAGACATTCCGGAAGCTTCCCGAGATACGTCAATTGGCCTTCGCGGATCTCCCACAGGTAATCGATCCGGGGAAATATCGTTTGTTCATGCGTGAAGATCAAAGTGATTCCATGGGATCGTGCAGATATGATCCCACATATCCGCTCTTTCTCTGGACAGTCAAGGGAACTGAACGGTTCATCGAGAACGAGAAGATCGTATCTCCGGGCGAGCACACAGGAGAGATGCAGTCGCTTGAGTTCTCCCCTGCTCAACTGAAGGGGCGGAAGATCTTTCTTTTCAGTCAAGCGGTCAGATTCGAGCAGTGGTGCAGGGGCCAATCCCCATGAAGCATATTCATCTTCCACCGTTGACCTCGTGACATGATATTCCGGGAACTGGAAAGATACCATCTGTGATAAAATACCTTCACGGATAACAGAACCGGATGAGGGGGATAGCAGACCGGTAGTCACAAGAGCAAGAGTGGATTTCCCACTCCCGACATCCCCGCTGATAAGATGGATACCGCTTCCGAATATTCCTGTTGCCAGCAAGGACCATTCATGGTAGGTAATGCGGACCCTGTCAAGTGCTAGTCTCATACATGGCACCGCCATGAGAGTGGGTAAAATGGTGTGGTGGCAAGTGAAGAGAACACATCCTCTGGTGAACCACAATGGCGAACCGCTCCGTTCTCAAAATAGATCAAATAATCGTCAGCAGCAGCTGTTTCCATCTGTTGTGTGCATCTGAGTACATAAGGGACCCCGCATGTTCTCATAAGTGCGCTCACCTCGCGCGAACGGTTTGCATCAAGATGCGAATCACATTCATCAAGAACAAGGACTTTTGGCTTGCAGACAAGTGCACTCGCAAACGCAACGAGCACTTTTTCGCCTCCAGAGAGATTCCTGATCGGCTTGGACCTGAGGTGTCCGATTCCCATGGATCTCATACAATCGTTCACGCGGGTTGTTGTCTCGAGACAGGGAACATGATGGAAACTGAGAGAGGATGCTATTTCATCAAATACTGTCTCGAATAAGATGTTGCGGTCAGGATATTCGTTTACCCAGCCGATCTCAGCCTGTCGCGGTCCGAGCCCATCGATATGGATACTTCCCGATTGCGGAACCGTTATGCCGGCACAGAGTTTGAGAAACGTTGTTTTTCCGCTCCCGTTTGGCCCGATGACAGAAGTGATACCTGGACCGAGCGAGAGAGCATCAATAGCAAGTGACCTGAAATGGAGGTTATTAATCGCAATCATGGCAGCCTTTTCGCAATCGTATACGCTGCAGCGGCTTTGACAATATCTCCTGGTATGAATGGCAGGACCCCGGCAACCAGGGCCGGGAGGAAATCGATCCTCATGGAATACATCATCCAGGTTACCCCACATGCGTAGATAGCAATTGTCGCAGCGGCAAAACCAATAACATGGAGATACGGGGATTCGAACTCATATGCAAGGCCTGCAATGAGAGCTGCAATGATGAACCCGACAAGGTACCCTCCGGTCGGGCCCATCAGCACACCTGGTCCGGCGACACCATTATGGAACACCGGGAGGCCCAGGATACCAAGAAAAACATACATTCCCAACGGGATGATCGCGTTCCTCCGCATAACAGCACCCGCGAGAAGAACAAAAAGGGTCTGAAGGGTAAATGGGACCGGGAAAAATGGCAGAGATACCCATCCTCCCAGCGTAACAAGCCCAATAAATATCGCAGAATTCGCAAAAATTCGTGATTTATTCAGATCCCCAAACATCGTCAACCATAAAAAATTTAGTGGTTGACGATAAAAACATACCCCTTATTTTACCGGGAAACAATCCCCGGCAATTACCCGCTCGAGCTTGCCATTGTCTTTCCGCACGATGAGCGCCCCGTAGGAATCAATATCGATCGCATCTCCCTCAAAACTGTTTTTGAGGGTCCGGATATGAACCCGGTTTTCAAGCGTGCAGGAGAGGCTCTTCCACTCCTGGAGGATAGTATCGTATTCTCCGCCCTCAAGCAGGAGATACCTGCTCTCGATCTCTTTGAGGAGCCGGGCGAGGAATGATGCACGGTCGACCTCGTAACCCACCTCTGCGCTGATCGACGTTATCTGATTTTGCAGCGCTGGTGAAAATTCCTGAAGTGGGACATTGACATCGATACCGATACCGAGCAGGCAGTAATGGATAGTATCAGCATCTGCAGAAAGTTCAAGGAGAAGACCGCCAACTTTTTTATTGCCGATGAAAATATCGTTAGGCCATTTGATCAGGGCACCAAGATCAAACTCTTTTCGGATAGCCCTTGCGACAGCAATAGATCCTGCCATGGTAATCATGAACACGTGATCGATGGGAAGATCCGGCTTGAGAACGATAGTTATCCATATACCACCACTGGGTGAAACCCAGGCCCTCCCCATCCTTCCAATCCCTCCGGTCTGTTCTTCAGCGATGATTACCGTACCATGCATCTTCTCGACATCACCTTCTGAGCACATCTGTTTGCCCAGCCAGATGGTGGAGGGCGTATTCTCAAGGTATCGGATCTTCTTTCCGATAAACCGCGTCCTGAGTTTTTTATGGATTTCATACGGAAGCAGTTTACTACTGGTCCGGGTAAGTTTATACCCCTCTTTCTGTGATGACGAGATATCGTATCCCATAATGCGCAGTTCATTGATATGCTTCCAAACTGCCGATCGGCTGATTTTTAGTTCGTTGCTGATAATTTCTCCGGAAAGCGGGGTCTGGGACTTTTCAAGGATCTCAAGCACTTTGAACGCGGAATCTGGCATGTCTATCACCGTTTGGAGCTGATTTTTTCTGAAGGCAGCGGGCAGGGGTCCTTGCCGCAGATTTGCTTTATGATGGCAGACTGATGTTCCATAAGGGTAGCAAGATCAAAGATCCCGGTGATATCCACGATCCCGATTGCACCGATGGCGTTCCCATCCGTGTCCCTAAAAGGAGCTACCGTGACAGGAACCCCTTTGTATGCCCCGGCTGTCGGGGTTATTTTAATCAGGATGTTTTTTTGGATCGCTTCGATAAGTACAGGGCCGTTATAGTGCCGATCAACAACCCTACCGTCTTCAACCCGGATGCCCTCTTTCTCCCGTGATTTTGCGGTAACGGGGAGTCTCTGGATCAATTCATGAACCGCGAGAACGATAGGTTCCAGATCACTAGCATCAGACTCGGAAGTGATAGTAGCGCGGTGCATCGTACAACCTCAATATTCTGGTCATTTTCTATCTAGAAGAAGATTGTGTATCCGGCCTCAATGCATCAGAACCCTTCATACAAAGGTGAGGGGATAAGGTGAGGGGAAAACAAATGCTGCGGCTCTAACCAAATCTCTGAAATAATCGCAAATTTTCCTTTTATTAAGTTATATACCCTTCAATATTGCGTCTCAATTATCGGTTGTATAAAATGTGGATAAGTTCACAATGGAATGACGGACCTGGAATAGGACAACCGTAAGACCTATTTTTCGCGAAGATAAATATAATGCAAGGTCTGGAAATTTTCATCTGATAATTATAACCCGCTGTTTATTTGCCCCATAGTAAATTATTATCCAATGACAAGTGAACCGAAAAACAATGTTCAATACGCTGATCGAACACGAAACTGAAGGTACCCTGAAAGGTCTTACTCTCGAATGGGGTTGCCCACATTGCGGAGGATTGAATTTCAAAATCCTCCAGAAGGAACAGCGAATATTAGGGATATTTCATACCCGGTGCAGGTACTGCCGGTCAAAATACAGAGTTGGCTACCCCCAGCCGAATTCTGTTATAGAAGGCGAAGAAGAATTCATGGATATGCTGGCAGAAGAAAAATTTTCCCGTGACGAACGAGTGGAATTTCTCAGGGACTTTGCTGAAATTGAATATTTAAAGGCAGAGAAGGGGATTCCCGGGGTTATCCGGGAAAAACAAAAATCCCTTGAGCAGAAGATCGCACTGGCAAAAAAACGAATGAGATAATGTCTTAACAACCCTGATCCGAACTCGTCAATCCCCGAGTGAAATTTTTCTGAAGTGGACTGTGCGACCACTAACCTCCCGACAAAGTGCTTGCGAGTCGACAGCCTCCCGGGGATTCTGTGATATCGCTGCTCAACCAAAATTCCCAGGTATAATTATATTTCGAGAAATTGTTCCTTCTCAAACCGGAGAAAATAGTTTTTTAAGCGAAAGGATCCGGCAGGAATGTTCTGCCAGTGATGTGAGCAAGTAAGCTTCATCGAGAGATTTGCCGGCCGCAAAGGTGCCGTGTCCCCGTGCGATGACCAGTTTTGAAGATGAGAGGGCCCGGGCAACATTATCAGCGATATCCTGTGACCCCGGTGCACCAATGACGATGGGAATTACCGGACACAGCAATTCCCCTTCACTATCTTCCGAAACTACCTCATCAAGGACGAGGGATGCAGCGACTGCTGCTGGCGGGTGAGCATGAACAATCGCTGTGTGCTGTGTAAGCCGGTAAACTTCGCGGTGGACGCGGTACTCGCTAGATGCCCCCACCGGCACATCGCCAACGAGGGGGACGTGGACCGGTTCATTTGGGACGTCAAGGTAGGTTCCGGTTCGCTTGATAAAAAAGCCTTCATTACCGTTTCTCACACTGATGTTCCCAAAATTTCCTCCGACAAGGTGCTCGGCAAACAGCCGCTTCCCGATCCTTTCAAACTCAGCAGCGTACATTCCCTGAACTCACTTACGAAACCGGATTCACTTTGGTATCCTGCATATTCACTCATCATTCATAAGGAAGACCGGGATCTTATACAAACCGGACTCCGACGTCCCTTAACTTATTGTACCGCGCGATATTCAGCAGCAACGGTGTCAGCGATTCAACAAGACATGACGCAGCCAACGGCCCGGCATCAAATGCCTGAAGCTGAGAGACCTGGTTCACGATACCCATAACCTGACGTTTTGCTTCGGCATCGTTGCCGCATACCGGTACCGAATAACTGAGGGACTCATCGAGCGCACGCCATTTGTTTGCCGCTATTGCGTTGAAGGCTGTGCAAACCTTCGCATCCGGGAGAAGTCTCCTGACCATGAGTGCGGCAGACCCCTCTTCTGGAGGGGTGCAGGCAAAGAACTCTCCTTTCTCCATAGGGTTGATAGGACTCACCACAATCTTTCCTGCAAAACCGGTAAGGCCGTGCACGGTAAGGAAGAGATGTTTGAACGGGATTGCAAGGATAATGACATCCGCCTGATCGACAACCCCTTGGTTGCATTCTCCGGACAGGGAGCATTCCTGGCCACGTTTGGCTAATGTGCCAATACAGCTTTCGCAGGACGCATCAGCTTTTTCCTTTTCCCGGGATCCCACAATCACGTCAAATTTAGGAGAGAGGCGCATTGCCATCCCTTCACCGATATCCCCGGTTCCCCCGATGATACCGATCTTCACCTAACTCACCAGCGGCGTTAAGAGTTTTTCCAGGGTGGCGGCATCAGTTACGCCCTCCATGGACTGGACAACTTTGCCATCCTTTTCTATGACAAGTGTAGGAACAACCCGGATATTGTACTTCTCGGCGAGATCCATATGCTGGTCGACATCTATTTTCCTGACCTCAACTTTGTCCCCCATCTTCTTTTCCAACTCCTCAAGGATCGGCGTCTGCATCCTGCATGGACCACACCATGTAGCAAAAAAATCGAACAACACTGGTTTGCTCATTCAAACATACCCGGAAGAGTAGTCGATTAAAAAAAAGATAAACTTATGGTATCCTATTTGGAGAGCATTTCCATGATGATCCTGCCGTATGCGGGACGGGTGACCACTACCCCGACTATTACACCAAGTATGGTGATGATCGCAAACCCTTTGAGTGTAGATAGGTCCATCAGCGCGAGGGGCAGCATTGCAATAACGACCGTTGCTGCCGCGATGATAATGATGGTCAGCGCCCGCGAGAGCCTCTTCAGGTAAAGAGTCGGTGAGGGCACTCTTCCTTCGTGGAGAATCTCATCAGTTATCACGACCAGCTGATCGACACCAGTTCCCAGAACTGCGATCAGGCCGGCTATAGTGGGGAGATCCATCTGGAACCGAATCAATGCTATGAATCCCAGAAGAATAACAATTTCAGATGTGTTGATCAGGATCATCGGAAGAACGATGCTTGGCTCGCGGTACCGCAAATAAATGACTAATCCGACAGTGACAACGGCTAACAGGCCGGCGAGGATTGCCATTTCCTTGTATTGTGCCCCTAATGGGGCCGATACCCCACCGGACCCGGCAACGTCTACGTCGACAGGCAGTGCTCCCGCACGAAGGTGAATCTCAAGATCGGTGGCTTCCTGTGTCCCGGTTTTGCCGGAACCGGTCGATGCGTAGAGATCCGTGACTTCCGAAGACTGGACTTGTCCTGCAAGAGCGCTGGAAAGCGGCGCGGAATAGACTGTCTGATTATCGAGGAGCATGATGAGATGGTGGTTGGCCGGGTCAGTGGTGGCGCCGTATTTTATCGCGGCATCCCTGAATGCGGCAGCTCCTGCATCGTTCAGCGTGAAGGCAACCCCCCAGTCGTTGCTTCCAGGGGGAGACTGGCTCGGTACCTGGACACTGGTGATCGAATCCCCGAACAGTACATGTTCGGTCTGGTTATCGGTTGTCTGAATCCTGATCTCGAATTTACCCTGTTTTCCGACGATCTGCTGAGCCTGGTTCATATCGACGCCGGAGAGTTCGACGCGGACGTACTGGGCAACGTTGTTCAGGCCAGTCAGGATGTTGATATTTGCATCATTGGTGCCAAGGGTATTGACCTTGTCTTCGAGAATCAGTTTCACATCATTAGCGGTCGCTTGGGAAACTCCCTGCTGGTACGAGGTCATCGTCCCACCGGCACTGGCAACCAGGGGTGCCAGCGCTTCCTGAGAATACAGTTTCCGTATCTCAAGGTGTGTTGGATCGACTACTTCCACCTGAGTATCGAGACTCTGTGACAGGTTTGAAACAAAATCATTGGTTGGAAGATCGGTAGTAAACCCTATCACTTCAGCACGGAACTCCAGCTGGATCCAGGCACCCTGTTGCAGGTCAAGCCCGTACTGGAGGTTAGTGGAAAGATTGCCCTGGTTGTCGAAGTGCGGATATATCGCGATGACCGACAGGACAACAAGGATAATGAGCGTCGCCACTCTCCAGTCCTTTACCAGGTGTTTGAGCTCCTGCGCGTTCATTTGCCACCTCCTTTCAGGACATACCATTTGAGAATGCCCACGTTGGTGAGCCATGTGTTCAGAATATCAGCAACAAGCCCAATGAGGAGGACTCCTGAGATGTCCGTGAGCATCTGAACCGACCCAAACCATGACACGATGAAAATGGCGGCAGCGGCGGCTAATGTCGTCGAGGTCATGATAATACCGGTGCGGAATGCCCCGGTTAGCTTATCATTCAGCTTTCCCTGCCGCTTCAATACACGGTTGGTCAGCAGGATATCACTGTCCACTGAGTACCCGATAAGCATCAGGAGAGCAGCTACCGTTCCGAGCGAGAGCTGGATACCAAAAACGTTCATCGCTGCTGCAGTCATCGCCATATCAGCAAATGCAGACAAAACGACGGCTACAGCTGGCACGAAGGTCCGGAACGCAACGAAGATCACGATCGCCATTCCGACAAAGGAAAACACCAGGGCAACAAGCGCCTGGTACTGGAGGGTTTTACTAAAAGTCTCTCCAATCTGGTCGATTTCGGCATCAGGATATTTCTGCTGGACCATCTTCGTTAGTGACTGGAATGTCGTATCATCCATCGTTCCGAATTTGAGGAATTTCCCGTTGTTTACTCCTGTGCTGACATCGATCAGAGGATACCCGGCAAACGTCGACTGCACCTGAGCCACGCTGTCCGCAGTAAAAATCGTGACTGCTGTGCCACCGGAAAAATCGATACCCGGAGTTACCGGCATCCCCGTTGCAACAAAATTCATGGCAAGCAGGATAAGGGATACTGCAAGAAGGACGAGCGGGATTATCACCAACTGTTTTGGCGAATATTTCTCGATGTTGTAATTGATCAATCCCATAACATACACTTCTGTTTATGTACAATTAAATAGTTATGAGATGACGTTCCGGAGATGTAGATCGTTTTCCCATCTTCTACAGGTAAAGAGAAGCATGATATGATTCAGAAAATCCCTCGTAATTTTTAGAAGATTTGGGAATAAATTTCGCAGAAAAAATTTGTTTTTCATAAAATTGACGGAATTTCCATTCTGGAAGTGATAATCGTAATAAATCAAAAAATATATATATTCAGACCTTTGAGTGTATTTTCATGAGATCTCCTTCAGAGATCCGGAGAGTCATTGAGGGACGCCTCAGGTCATACCTGTCACGGGACAAGACCGGCCTCCGGCGCGAAATGCTCCGGCTGTTCCTTAAGATCAAATGCATCACTATCGGAGAACTTGTCGCAGAACTACAACAGCGGTTCGCGGTAACTTTTCATAAGATCGCATCGATGGTAGGTATCATCGCTTCCCGCATCGGTATCCTTCATGCTATCCGGAATGCCGATGGATTGAGCACTTACGAGCTCAAGGAAAAATATGTTGACGTTGTGGTCAGAATTCTCGGGGCCAACTGAGCCCTGACACTGATCCATAATGGTTTTTACTGCAGGGTTCCTATAATATCAGCATAATGTGTCCTATCCCCAATGACAGCGTATTTTTGAACGATATTATCATAGTCCCTGAAGTTATCGAATATATCAATAAGCGAAACTGCGATTTTCGGATTTCGACTTCTTGCGGCGGGCCAATCCTTCTTCCCACACACGTCAAACCACCCAAGCGAACGGATCTTCTCTTAAAAGCCGGAACCCATACAATTTATGTCTCCATTCATCAGGCACGGTTCCTTCACAGTATAAGGCCTGACATGATCCCTTTCTTCGATGAAAACGATCCAACGAGGAACCTGTACTGATGAGTTTTGAGGAACTCTCCCATACCGCTGATGTGAAGATCCGGGCACGCGCCACAACCTTGAACAACCTTTTTTCCGAGGTATTCTCAGCGCTGATGCAGGTGATGTACGGGACGACCCGTAACGGCAGTTTCACAAAAATAATCGTCATTGATTCCCCGGACACCGAATCGCTCCTTGCTGATTTCCTCTCTGAGGTACTTTTTATCTCCGATGTGGACGGATTGGTTTTTTCACGCGCTGATGTAGTTATAACCGGGCAGCACCTTGCTGCCAAACTTTATGGGGAACCCTTTGACCCGGTAAAACATTCAGGAGGAACGGAAGTAAAAGGGATATCGTATACCGGGCTTACCATCAGGAACGATGCGAATGGATATATGGTGGATATTGTATTTGATGTATAACAGATCTTTGGCCGGGGCGATAATAGATGATTGAAGGTGTTATACGAAAGGGGATAAATGAATGGGAAGTACCTATCGGTTTTATCCCCGGAATGAGAGTCCCAGGAAAATTTTTCCTTTCAGAACGCCTCCAGAGCATCCTTGAACCCGGTGCGATCCACCAGATCGCAAACGTAGCAACCATGCCAGGGATCATTAAAAACTCGCTAGCGATGCCGGATATCCACCTTGGCTATGGTTTTCCCATCGGAGGGGTTGCTGCATTCTCTCTTGAAGAGGGGGTGATTTCTCCCGGGGGAGTTGGTTTTGATATAAACTGTGGAGTCCGGCTTTTTACTACACCCCTGACAGAACAAAGTGTCGCTGGCAACCGTGATCTTATCGAAAATCTTTTCCGCGCAGTACCCACCGGCGTAGGCGCAAAAAGCCCAACGAAAGTTTCATCGCAGGTGCTCGATGCTATGATGATGAAAGGTGCACGGTGGGCCGTGGAGTCAGGGCACGGAGTTGAACGAGACCTCATAAGATGCGAGGAAAACGGGTATATGAAGATGGCTGACAGCACTGCAGTGTCATCTCACGCAAAGCAGCGCGGGTCTCCTCAGGGAGGGACGCTGGGGTCAGGCAACCATTTCCTTGAACTCCAGGTGGTTCGCGAAGTGTTCGACTCTGTAGTCGCCAAGGCATTTGGTATCCAAGCCGGGCAGGTCTGCTGTATGATTCACTGCGGATCCCGGGGGCTCGGGCACCAGACCTGTACCGACTACCTGAAGATCATGGAAACCGCCATGAGAAAATACCAGATCTCCCTTCCTGACCGCCAGCTGGCATGTGCCCCGGTAATTTCACCAGAAGGCACTGCATATTTTGGTGCGATGGCAGCTTCTGCAAATTATGCGTGGGCAAACCGCCAGCTGATCACCCATGCTGTTCGGAAAGTTTTCGAAAGGACATTCTCGATCGGTTATGATGAGATGCCGCTGATCTATGATGTGGCGCACAATGTTGCTAAGATGGAGGAACACAGTGTTGACGGGAGAACGATGAAAGTATGTGTCCACCGCAAGGGTGCTACCCGTGCATTCGGGCCGGGATCGACAGACCTTCCTCCTGACCTTTCGCAGATCGGTCAGCCTGTTATCATCCCAGGCAGTATGGGGACATCATCGTTTGTTCTCTGCGGCACGCAGACGGCCATGGAAATGACGTTCGGGAGCACGTGCCATGGCGCGGGGCGGATCATGAGCCGCACGCAGGCAAAGAAGAAACTGACCGGCAAAGAGGTCGCTGAAGATCTCCGCAATAAAGGGATCATTGTCCGGGCTCACAGCGAGAATGCAATAGCTGATGAAGCACCGGATGTTTACAAACCCAGCGATGAAGTTGTGCAGGTAGTACACGATGTGGGGATCTCCCGTATGGTTGCACGTTTGTCTCCACTTGGAGTGATCAAGGGATGAGTGGCCGGGCGGGATTAGTCTGGAATGCCGCGCAATATTTTAACAGGTTCATCGAAGATTGTGGGATTGCCTGCGAGCTCGTGACCCCATATATGCTCGCAGCCCCATTCTATCGCAGTTCATTTAACTGCCTCATTATCCCATCCGGTTTTGCCAACCCTCAGTATTCCAATCTCCTCCCAGCACTCCGCGCGACTTCTCCGCGCATCCAAAAATTTGTGGAAGCCGGCGGCAACCTCCTCGTTTTTGGTGCCGCGACCGATAAACCAAATGCTTACGACTGGCTCCCATTTCAGATGACCTATCATCATGATTTCCATCCACGGCAGGTCACCTGCACCTCTTCATCCCAAACTGGTACAATCATTAACGATTATGATCCTGCGAACCTCGAATGCGACGGTTCGTTCCTTTCCGGAGATGGCGAAAACATATGCGTCTCGGGACGTGAAACCGTTGTTATCGAAAAAAAAGTGGGATTAGGGAAAATTGTCGCAACCAGTATACACGAATATCCATCAAAATCGTTCCTTATCCAATTCTGTAACGATGGTGTCCAGACACAATTCTAGACGATACTTTTTCAGGCATTTACTTTATGGTAGTGTATGAGCACGATAGCATCCATATGATCGCGAGAAAAAGATTTTTTCAATTCCCCAAACCGCGAGGTTTCCTATTCCTGAACGTTCTGATCGGCCGTATTTATGGATATCAGCAATAGTAACATTGTGGATTATTTACGAACTGCATCCCCTGCGATCTCATACTCATCATACATGAAGGGATTAGTCCAATCAAAAAATTTATTTTGGAGGTTTTGGAGGCTGGAGCAGCTGGATCTCACGGATGATCTCACGGTGAAATACAAGTAGCATATCGCTAATCATCCCGAACATAAAGATCTCAATACCCACTACAATGAGAAGCACCGTCAGAATAGTAAGCGGGATATGGTCAATATGCTTAAACCATTCGAGGAGCACATAGACTCCGGTGAGGAGTCCGAGGATTGTCGTGAATACCCCCATCATACCAAAATAAAACATCGGATTGTTCACACGTGCGAGCCGGTATATCGTGCTCATGATCTTGATTCCGTCATGGAATGGGGAGAGCTTGGTCGCCGTCCCCGGCCGGTGAGAGTAGCGTATCGGCACAACCATGATCCGCTGGCCGTTGCGAACTGATTCTACCGAGATTTCGGTCTCGATCTCGAACCCCTTCTCTTTTAAGTGCATCTGGTGAACCGCGAGCTTGGTGAACGCTCGGTACCCGGAAAGAATATCATGGAGGTCCCGGCTGTGCGCGACCTTAAAGAGGAGGTTGAGCATGTGGTTGCCGAAAAGATTGAGCCGCGAGAACGAGCCTTCCTCTGCGTTTATCAGACGATCCCCTATTACCTGATCGAATCCCAGGAACAGGGGTGTCAGCATTTTCTCAGCGTCTTTTGCGGAATAGGTGCCGTCCCCGTCAAGCATGAGGATATAGGGTTGCTCAATGATCTCGAATGCCTCAATGATGGCGTTCCCTTTCCCTTTTCCAGATTGAGTGCGGACATTAGCACCGGCTTCCCTGGCTACCTTAACAGTATTATCGATGCTTTTGCCGTCAATAACAAGAATATTGTTGTAGCCAAGCCCTTTGAATTCCCGGACGACGTTACCGATGGTCGGCCCCTCATTCAGGGTCGGAATTAGGATGCAGACCTCGTCTTTGTTGAACTTCATTGGTATAGTATTTTTAATCGGTTATCATAAGTGCTTCTATGCACACACCGAAGAAAGGCCTCAGGGTTTTTGGCATTGCCGAGAGCTATTCCGGTCGGGAACTCTCAACCCTCGCCGGTGTCGTGATGCGGAAGGATCTCCGTATTGACGGGTTCGCGTTCGGTGTCGTGACCGTTGGTGGAATGGATTCGACCGATACCGTACTTTCGATGGTTCAAAACCTCGAACGACGCGATCTCAATGCCATCATGCTCTCCGGCTGCGTGATCGCATGGTTCAACGTGATCGACCCGGCTGTGATCGCGATGAAGACCGGGCTTCCGGTTATCTGTGTAACCTATGAGATGTCAGAGGGGCTTGCAAACGACATTATCCACCATTTTCCTCACGACACGGAACGTCTCACAGCATACCACCGGTTGGGAGAGCGCATCCAAGTCAAGCTAAACACCGGCCAGACAATTTTTATCCGTGGGTGGAATATTGATGTGTCAGACGCAGCCCATCTCTGCAACGATTTTACCCTTGAAGGTAAGATCCCGGAGCCGTTGCGCGTAGCCCGCCTTTGTGCACGCAAACTTTCCCCGCCAGATTCCGATACGCGAAGATCTCCGACCGGATGAGTTCGTCCAGAAAGAAGATTATTTATGATAAAACAGAGAAAAGATGGACGGATAAAATTTTGGAGAACCCATACATGTCCCCGGAAAAGAAATACACACGATGGATCTGTCTTGAATGTCACTATATCTACGATCCGGCAAAGGGTGATCCAAAAGGAAAGATCGCTCCCGGTATTCCTTTTGAAGGTCTACCAGACACATGGCGCTGTCCCGAATGCCTGATCTTCAAGTCTAAAAAGGGCGTGTTCAAGCGGCTCGACGATTGAATAGTTGTTATGTGCACATATCCGCGGTTCAGCTCAATTCTTTTTTATGTTTGTAAAAAGTCAACAAAATTTACACAATTCACCAAAACCCAAAAAAACCCATCACCATAAATATCCTGTGCACTAAGCATCTGGTACCAGAAACCGTCGTATAAGAGTCTGCAGCCCATGTTCGCATCGCCAGATTATCCACAAGGTACTGAGAACCGCAAGAAAGGGATGGACTATTATCGAGAGGGGCTCGCCTTCGGCCGTGAAGGGCAGCATGAGACTGCACTTATCTTATTCTCCCGGGCATTGGATATGGATCCAAGCCTTGCGATCGCATGGGTCGGCAGAGGCTTTGCATTCGGAAAACTGGGACGGTATGAGGAGGAGATCGCGTGTTGCGATAAAGCAATAGAACTCGATCCCTACAACATCGATGCCTGGAATAACAAGGCATTCGCAGCAGGCATGCTCGACAGGTTCGAGGATAAAATATACTACTGCAAACGAGTGCTTGAAATCGATCCTGAGAACGCGACCGCATGGAACAACAAGGGTGTTGCACACGGTATGCTCGGCCGGTTCGAGGCAGAGGTCCGCTGTTGCAACCGTGCCCTCGAGATCCGTCCGAGATACCTGTCAGCATGGGTGAACAAAGGATACGCTCTTGGCAAGATGAAACGCTATGATGAAGAGATCCTCTGTTACGATCGGGCACTCCGGATTTATCCCTACTTTCATTCAGCGCTTATTAAAAAAGCGATTGCCCTGATCAATCTGAAAAAATACAAAGAAGCTATTGAGATCTTCGACCGTACACTCGCAGAGAAGCCAGACGATGCGAAAACACTGTACCGGAAAGGGCTCTCGCTCAGCATGCTTGGAAGACACGAGGAGGCGATCATCTGCCTCGAACAGGCACTTGCAATCAACAGCGACATCGCTGATGCATGGGTCGTATTAAGCAACTCCTACTTCATGCTTGGCAGACTCGAAGAGTCAGCGATGGCGTTTGACCGAGCATATTATATTGACGTGAAAGATCTGCGGATCGGCATTGTCAAAGGACTGACGCTCTTAAAATCCGGAAAAATCGATAATGCGCTCCGCAGTTTTTCTGAGGTATTAGGGATCCTCCTCCGGTAATGGCATCATCGAGTCCGAACATTGATCCGATCAGCCTTTCCTTTTTATGCCACCCAGACGTACGGAATGTATGGATGTTGAGGAATATGTCCGCAGAAGATTATCTGAGGGCGTTGATGATGAAAAGATTCAAAAAAACCTGGTAGATCATATCCTCGGGATAAAAAAAGTACAGCCTTCCTATGCGGCCGCATTCTCGCGTGCGGTCATTGATGAAGTGAGAAATACATTGGGGTTGTCGGGAGACTTCTTTACTTTCGAACCAGCAGGAGTGAAGATGGGGGAATTTGGTGTAGGTTCCCGGGGAAAAGGAGATTTTTTCGCCCACCGCCAGATTGCCCGTATAATTGGCAAAACAAACGCATTGGTCGGTGTCGATGAGATGGATGACGCAGGAGCAGTCAGCGCCGGGGGTGAATATATTGTCTGCACGGTCGACGGTATGCATTCGCGGCTCTCCGACTACCCGTACCTCGCCGGGTTTCACGTGACACGTGCCACGCTCCGCGATGTCTACGTGATGGGGGCAAAACCCATCATGCTGTTCTCTGATATCCATGTTGCCGATGACGGTGACGTGGCCAAGATCTTCGATTATACCGCAGGTATCACGACTGTCGGAGAAGCGATGAATGTCCCGCTCGTTACCGGCTCGACGCTCCGAATCGGCGGCGATATGGTTCTTGGAAGCCGGCTCACCGGGTGTGTCGGGGCAGTCGGTGTGGCTGAACATTTAACGGCACGAAAATCTACACAGCCTGGCGATGTCCTGCTGATGACGGAAGGTGCAGGTGGCGGAACCATTGCAACCGCTGCGATATATTCCGGGTTCCCGGAAGTTGTCGAACAGACCATTAACCTCAACTTCCTTCTTGCATGTGAGACCCTGATGATGAGCAACGTTTTTCCTCGTGTGCATGCAATGACCGATGTGACCAATGGGGGACTCCGCGGAGATGTATTCGAGATTGCAGAAACCGCCGGTTGTCGGATCGTCATCAATGAAGATGCGATCGGGAGTCTTGTCGAGCCGCATGTCAAGAAGATGCTCGATACGCTGGAAATCGATTATCTCGGGGTCTCGCTTGACGCGCTGTTAGTTGTCGCACCTCCGGAAACAGCTGATGATATCTGTCGTATCGTGCGATCCGCTGGTGTCGCGATGCATGAGATCGGCTATGTGGAAGAAGGAAAATCCGAGTCCGTCATTATGGTCGATGGGGAAGAACACGATTTCTCCCCCCGGTTCCGGGAATCGGCATACACACCGGTGAAAAAAGTCGTTGATACAGATACGAGGGATTTCGAAGAGATGAAAAAAGGTGTGCTGCGTGCGTCGGAGGCGGCAATACAGAAGAAGCAGCGCGTGCTGAAGAATCTTACCCGGAAAAAGAAAAAGTAACCGGGACCGGAAGAAAAACCTTGATCGGTTCAAATGCTCGGATGACGAGGATTTTCACAAAACGCCACAGAATTTGTGTACAGTTAACCTAATCTTTTTCATTAATACAACTGCCGCGTAACATTATCGGAAATTGAAATCGAAACTATTCCAACTAAACAAGAAAACTGACGTTCTCTTCACGGTTTTTTTCCAATTGCTAAGATATTGTACGCAAGCTGGGGAACTTTTTTCTCAACGAACGGCTCCATCTTTCGCGCAATGGAAAAGAGCGGATCGAACATATTGATATGGGCAAATGAGCACCAGGTCACCCCGATATCCATGAAACCTGCACCGGAAAAAAGTCGTGTCATCTCCTGTTCGTTGTAATAATGCTCGCCGAAATTCTTCATGACTAGATGTTTCACCTTGACCTTCTCACTTATATGGTAGAGCACAGGGATTCCCCGGGTCAGCAGCTTCTTTCCCAGAGTGCAGATTGCGATAGTCCCCCCGGGTTGCAACACACGGTAGGCCTCGTTAAGCATCAGGTCAGGATTTTTCAGGTAACTGAATACAAGGAGGCTGGAGACGGCATTAAAAGAGTTGTCAGCAAAGGGCAGCCTGTCTGCTGTGCCAATGGTAAACTCGGATCCCGGGCACCTGAGACGTGCACGCTCTATCATCCCCCGACTGATATCAAGACCCGTAGCAGTTCCACCGGTCCGGAGATATCTTTCGACAAAGAGCCCTGTCCCACACCCGATATCGAGCAGACTTCCACCCTTTGGCAGTGCATCACTGACGTATTCGCTGATATGCGTGTGGTATGTGCGCCCATGTGTCCCATCATAGTGTTCATCATAAACCCCGGCGATGGCATCGTAGTGGTGTTGGATCTTGTCCTCTTTGACTGAACTCATAGAAACACCCCACGTGTCTCTGTAGCAAACGCCCCAAGCTGGATGAATTCGTTGTTGCAATGCCGCATCCGGAACTCAGCGTCGGAAAGCACAACTGCGAGTGCGGGATCGTTATATTCCCGCCGGATAATGGTCCGGATCTCAGCAAGCACTTCACTACCTGAAAGCCCGTAATCGATCATAAGCGATTCAAGGCGCCGGATGGCGAGCCGTGCATCACCTTCCTTGAGCGCTGCCAACGCTGCCGTGGCAACGTTTCGCGTCTCGGACTCGTCTGCAGAAAAAAGATCCTTGCACATTCCGGTCTCCATTGCTACCTGGAGGAGCAGGATTGCCCGCCGCATATCTCCCTGCGCGGCCGGTGCGATGAGCTCGAGATCATCTCCAGTGCAAGCCCGGACAACTGTTTGTTCTTTTTCCCGGATTTCACTCAGGTAAGGGAGGATTACCCCTTGATCGACCGGTGCAAAGAAAAGAGGGAGACACCTTGAAGTGATGGCCGGGATAAGTGCGCTCTGGTTTGTAGTAGTAAATATGAACCTGCATGTCCTGCTCGATCGTTCCATTATCCTGCGTAATGCCTGCTGGGCTTCCCGGGTAAGAGTATGGGCATCCTCAAAGACCATTAGCTTGAATTCGGTATCGAGCGGCCGCAGTGAAGAATACCATTTAGTAATATACTTGAAATTAGTGAGCAGTGACTGGCTCTTCTGGTAGAGATGGGCATACCGCTCCTCCTGCTCAAGAAAAGATTTACCCTGCAAAAAGAGGTCAGCGGTTTGAAATATTGAGGTGTTTAGTTCCCAGTTTTCCCGGAACAATTCTTTTGCAAAACATTCAACAGCCACGCTCTTTCCTGTGCCATGGGGGCCGGAAAGGATGAGGTGCGGGACTGTCCCGGATTCGGAAAAGGAAACGAGACGACGAATCACCGGTTCCTGCCCTACGATATCGGCTAACCCACCGGGGCGGTATTTCTCAGTCCAGAGCATGGGAAAGCCTCGCTGTCATCTCATGTATTGCCTCTGACAAAAGATAATGGTTATCGAGCCTCCCAATGAGATCTGCACGCTCCCGTGCCGTGTCATCCCGGCAGGCACGGGTGATATGAGGAAGAGCCCTGGTCAGTTCGTCAACAATTGTCAGCGTAGCGGTCCGGGCGGTGCGGGAAAGTGGATTGAGATCAATTGCTATCACGGTCTTTCCCATTCCGATAAGCGCTTCGCACCGGTCACCATCTTCCAGCGGTACAAGCACTACGTCTGCGGCGAACATCCCTTTGCGCCTACACCATGCACGATCATGAGACAGAGGGAGCAGCCGTTCTGCTGGCCCGGAGAAAACATCTACACCTGCGTCCAAGAGAAGATTTTCGATCAACGCGACCCGTTCGTCTGTCCGGTGGAAGAGATTAACTTCGACTACAGCCCCGGTCGCTTTCTGCAGGTCTGCCACTTCTCCCGCTGCAAGGGCTGCGGTATTACCGTTCACTGAGATAACCGGGCGTAGGGCTGACAGGAGAAGCGCCGCGGCAGTCCGCTCGGCGACAAGAGCGCTCGCGGTCGTTGTCTCACCGATCATATAATCGAACGCTTCACCCCGGCCGTGGGCGGTGAGACCCTCCATCGCCACGATCCCTTTGCGGGCGCACTCCGCAAGATGTTCGCGGATGAGAAGAGAGCGGTAACGGGGATGGTCTGTCGGTATCATTATTTCTCCATAATAATCCGGGCACCGGCGGTCGCCACTTGGAAGTCATAAACCTCACCATAGCGTGCAAGTACCGCCTTAGCCTGGGAACCATATGCGAAAACGCCATTCCCCAGCATTGTCATACTTGCAGGGATACTGTGAGCATCGCAGTCGCGGAGCACATTTTTTACGTCTGGAGTCAAAAGTCCACTCTTCTCCGAGAACTGCCGCGAGAGCATGAAGAATTCGAAGACGTTATCCGGAAAAGATGCCGGAAATGCGAGTGATACACGTTCCATCGCCGCAGCTGATCCAAGGACGGTAGGTGTGTGAATTGGTCCGAAACTAACAGCATACAACGGTTCGGGTAGATCGAACGTCCTTCCGATAGGTGCATCTATACCTGGCCCCCTCCTTACCACCATGCCACCTCCCTGGCAGGCTGCGACGTCGCCGAGTCCTGTCCGGTGGATAACTTCAGATTCATGGGCATACCGCGCAATGTCTTTTGTGCCAAGTCCCAGTCCAAGGAGTCGATCAAGTGCTGTTATGGTGGCGAGCAACGCAGCTGCAGAGAGCCCGAAGCCGGCCCCAATGGGCAGCTGGCATACCGTCACAATTTCTGCAGTTACTCCCAATTCATCCATAACGTAGGACAATGGCAGGGATTCACGACTGATCTCTGCAGGTACTCCGAAAAGGCTGGATCTTCGGATGGAGATCGAGGTAATTCTTGAGGTGCAGACTGTTGCGGTAACTCCCTCGCTTATCACAATCCCAGCACCTGTACTGCCGGTGGTTAATGGGGTCAATCCCTCGATCCGCCGGAAATATCCAGAGATATGTCCCGGGCAGAAAGATGTAACGGAAGTTAGTGTCATGTGGCCAGCCGGTACGTTTGTGGTAATGGGTGGGTTTTTCCGGCTCTTAAACAATTTTGGGAATTATCAAGATACAGTTCTGGTGCGTTTTCGTGACTTTATAAATATAGGACAAGTATTGATCACGACAAAAGACGGGGGCTTTTTTCCGGTAAGTCGACCAATCATCGCGTCTGCCATGATATTGTGGGGTGAAAGGTAAAAGGGTATTAAAATAATAGGTCGGGTTCTGATAAGTTCCCTATCCTTGATCGATTTTTACCTTATTAAAAAATATCCCCCCGATTGCAGAAGTATCAGAACCACTGAAACAATACCCTCCCATGATTATCCCCATCGCTTAATAGACATGGTTCAGGGCATCCAAGTAAAATTTTCTGACATACTCTTTTACCATCCTTCGGGATGAGAAGGCCGGCCCCACGCTCTTCATAGCCTCCTTCATGACTTTCACCCACCCGTGGGGAATACCATCGTCATCAACAGCATAATAAAGGGGAATGATCTGCTTTTTTAACAGATCATACATGGCCTCCGCATCTGCCTTATCCCGGTCATCCCCGCCTTCATCGCCAAATGTCCACCCGTTCCTGCCATTAAACCCTTCTATCCACCACCCATCCGGGATACTCATCTGGGGCACCCCGTTTAACGATGCTTTCATCCCGCTTGTCCCGCAGGCTTCCATAGGGGGGATAGGATTATTCAGCCAGACATCTACCCCGTGCACGAGATATTGGGCAAGCTGTTCATCGTAGTTCTCTATAAAGGCGATCCTTCCCCCCATATCAGGGTCTTTGGCATAATTGAAGACGCGCTGCAGGATCCGTTTACCAGGATCATCGACCGGGTGTGCCTTGCCGGCAAATATGATCTGGATCGGGTTCCAGCGATCACCGAGCAGTTCTTTCAGCCGCTCGAGTTCGGTGAAAATGAGGTCTGCACGTTTGTAAGATGCAAAACGGCGCGAAAAGCCGATAGTTAAGTGTAATGGGTTCAACAGAGTACCTTCTGCGAGTATTGCCGACGGACTGATTTTTCGGTTCGCCCACTCCTGCCGGGCCTGTTCGGCGATCCGGTTCAAAAGCTTTACTTTCAACCAGTAGTGCGTCTGCCAGAATTCCTTGTCCGGGATCGCATCGACCAGATCCCACCTGGCCGGATCGTCATGGTTAGCCAGCCAGTCATTCCCCAAGTATTTATCAAGCAGGCGCTCTATCTTCGGTTCAATCCACGTGGGGACATGGATACCGTTTGTTATATGGCCGATAGGGATATCTTTCTCAGGAAGATCAGGCCAGATGCTTTTCCACATCCGGCGGGATACCTCACCATGGCGCCGGCTGACAGCGTTATGGTACTGGGAGAGCCTTAACGCAAAAGCTGTCATGTTGAAACCCAAAGCCGGATCTTCCGGGTGGATACCCAGCCTGAAAAAAGCGTCCCGATCAAGGCCGAGAAGGGGATGGTAATCATTGAAATATTTTTCAACCAGCGCAAAGGGAAAAATGTCATGACCGGCCGGTACTGGCGTATGGGTTGTGAAGACCGTTGTGCTCCTGATGTACTCCAACGCTTCAGAGTAACTCATGCCCTCCGCAACCCGTTCCCTTATTCGTTCCAGTAGTGCAAAAGCGGCGTGGCCTTCGTTTAGGTGAGTGATTGAGTGCCGGATCCCGAGCATATTCAGCATTTCAGACCCTCCAATGCCCAAAACAATTTCCTGCCGCAATCGCTGTTCAGTGTCCCCGGAATACAGATGGGACGATATGGACCTATTCCAAGGATCATTCTCCGCAATATCAGTGTCCATGAGATAGAGGGGTATACGACCGACCATCACTTTCCAGACAGCAACATGGATGGAGGGCTTAATGAAGGGCACTTCAAAAACCAGCTGTGCCCCGTTATTACCAAGGACCCGGGTAATCGAGGCGTTGTCCCGGTCAAGGACATCATCGACATTCTGCTGCCATCCGTCTTCCCGGATCGTCTGGAGGATGTACCCTTCCGGGTACATGAATCCAACAGCGACCAGTGGGATACCAAGATCGCTGCATTCCTTGAGATAATCTCCAGCCAGGAACCCTAGTCCGCCGGCATAGAACGGCAGAGAGCGGTGCAGCCCGTATTCTGCCGAAAAATACGCGATAGGCAGGTGGGGTGAACCGGCATTCTGCGTTGAGAACCAGCCCCCAGTATCCCCCATTTCAGACTGGAACCTGCTCATTATAGCGGAATAATGGCTGACATACTCGGGATCGTTCGCAGCTGCCTGGAAGACCTCCGCTGGAAGTTCCCGCAACATCTTCACGGGGTTGTGGACGCTCTCTTTCCACTCCGGCCGACTGAGCATCTTGTACAGCATCCTTGCGGACGGATGCCAGCTCCACCAGAGGTTATAGGCAAGTTCTCCAATACCTCCAATCTGTTCCGGAATTTGTGGGAAACCGACCCGTTCTCTTTCCATACTGCTCCAACTACGAATTCCCATACTTCATATAAAGCAGTATGCCAGATTGGTTCTGAGTGCTTGTCGTGACTCAACTATGTTACACAGAAAATTTGCTGTTTTAGTGGTTAAAGAAACAAAAAGTGCAGAGGGGGGTAGGAAAATCTCCCCGTTTTCCTGCGTCATACCTTTGATCACAGGTTTTACTAGTGTTTTGGATCTCGATGAAGAATTTTCCCAAAAGATTATGTTTCCTTCATGACCCTTATCGGATGATGATGCTCTATTGTGCTGCAGTGTCATGAAGAAATACTGATAAACATATCAGAAACCATGGTGAGGTATGGATTTCTTTGACTCGGCATACAGGGGAACACCTCCTTGGGACATTGGCCGGCCCCAGAAAGTGTTTATTGAGCTGGTTCGGGGTGGGGAGATAACAGGATCTATCCTGGACATAGGATGCGGGACAGGAGAGCACGCCCTTTTCTTTGCGGGGGAAGGTTATGAAGTGTGGGGAATCGACTCCGCTCCCTTGGCTATACAGAAGGCAAAAGAGAAGGCTGCCGAAAGAGGACTTCACGTTCATTTTCTTGTCCAGAATGCACTTGACCTTTCCAGGCTCAGCAGGACGTTCGATACCGTGACCGATTCCGGGCTTTTCCATACTCTGTCCGATGAAGATCGCCCGGTCTTCGTGGATAACCTTGCAGCTATCCTGTCACCAGGTGGGAAATATTTCATGCTCTGCTTCAGTGAACTTGAGCCTGACGGATACGGGCCGAGGAGGATAACAAAGAAAGAGATACAGGATAACTTCCGGGATGGATGGTCTATCAATTACATAAAGCCGGCGATTTTCGAGAGCCGCTTCCGGGCCGAAGGACCCCGTGCATGGCTCTCATCGATATCAAAAAAATGACGCTTTTATGAAAGGACCGCGAACAAAAAATGGAGGTTAACCGATTGATGATTCATAATCAAGTACAAAAATGCTAGAAATTTAATCATTTTATGGCTTCAGTTCTTTCAAAATTATATCCCATAATCCGGATGCGATCTCTTCCTTAGTGCCGCTGATAGGGGATTTACCGGATTTTGTCAGGATCGTGTACGCGCCACGCTCACTTCCCATTGTTTCGGGTGTGTTGGTGAGAACAATGGAAACCCCGTTATTCAGCATCCCCCGTGCCTTTCCTTCCTGATCATTTCCAAGCTTGAACGCTATTGTGAACGGGGAAAAGTCACGGATTGTGGCGTCTATCAGTTTAGGAAGCGGATTGAGCGTGAGATGGACAGCCCGCCCGCTTGGGATCTTTCCCACCACCCGCTCTGGTGCAAAATCCGAAATCGCAGCGGCGCTTATGTAAAGGTCAGCCTTTTTCTGTGCAAAATACCGGTGCACTGCATCACGCATTTCCCGGGCAGTTTCAGCGGCGATGTTGTTCACACAGGGAAAAAGGTCACTGTGGACAACGGTCACATCAGCACCAAGGCGGAATGCCTGAAGCGCAATCTCCCTACCCATCGCCCCGCTCGACCGGGTAGTCAGAATCCTGATGTCATCTACCGGCTCACGGCACGGACCACTGGTGATAAGCACATTCCTGCCCTTAAGAGGAGATCCAAGGGCGGCACGTTCGCACAGTAGTACGATCTCATCGGTCCCGATGATCTTTGCCTTCCCTTCCTCAATCCGGGGATCAACGACCTCAATGTCCCATTCCCGCAGTTTTGCAACGTTTCTGATCACGGCGGGGTGTCGGTACATACTGTGATGCATTGCCGGAACAACAAGGACCGGAGTTTTGCTGCCGATTGCAGTAGTAGCAAATGTAGTGACAGGTGTATCGTCAATGCCGCACGCAATCTTGCTGAGCGTGTTCGCGGTGCAGGGCGCGATCAGCAGGAGGTCAGCGGTTCCATCATCACCGCAGTATTTCACGTGTTCGACCATTCCCGAGATTCTCGTAATGGTCTCCCTTCCGCTGGCATACGTCAGTGCATCCGGGTGGATTATTCCGGAGGCAGCCTGGCTCATCACCGGCTGGACTACCGCCCCCCGCCTGCGAAGTGCATGAATAAGTTTTACTATCTCGACTGCGGCGATACTCCCACAGACAGCGACGACGATCTGTTTTCCGGTTAGAGTCTGTGAAAGAGTCACGAGAGGATCACATCCTGCACTACATGCCATTCATGCGGTCGGTATTTCTTCACCTTATGTACATTGATTGTGGCAGAAAAACCTGCGCACTCAACGATCGTACGGACCCGGTCAGTTTCGTGACCGATACCATGGAGGTGGATTACGCTCCCGGGTCTTACGTGGCGGAGAGCTGCCGGAAGCATCCCGAGTGCATCGAAATGTCCCATGACAATCCTGTCGTAGGTGCCGGTAAGGAGGTTCCTGCAGTCACCTAGATTCGTTGTTACCCGGTCGGACAAACCATTTGCGGTAATGTTCCGGTTCAGGTACTCAAACGCTACGGGGTTGATTTCCATAGCATGGACCTGAGCTCCGCTCCCGGCAAGGGGGATAGTGAAGTACCCGATGCCGGCAAACATGTCAGCAACCCGAACCGGAACACCGTCGCTCTGCACCAGCCGTGCAAGACGCATCTTCTCTTCACGGTTTCCCTGCGCAAACATTACCTTGCGCGGATCGAAGATGTAAGTGAATCCGCTCTCGTGATGCACCTGCTCACCGACATCACCCCATAGCACTTCGGTCACCGGGGTCCGTGTCACATCAAGGAGGGACTCTATCCAAAGGACTCCTTCCGGGTGGCGGAAACTCACAATCTCGTCAACCTGCACACCAGTGGGTTTTTTTCCATGTATTACAGCGACATTGCCAATCATGAAAAAACCACGGCCCTGGTAAACACTACGTTCCGGGATATCACGATCAAACAATCCACCATCTTTGACCGGTACCCAGGCCGTCTCGCGTTCAATATATGGCCGGCGGTCGGTATCGACCCAGCCCTCATGCGAAATCTCCCGGAGCTGATCTTTCGGAACCGCTCTAACCCTCATGATCTACCCGATGATTACGACCTGATCGCCGTCCCGCATCATACTTACGTGCTGTCCGGCCTTTGCATCCATCCACTTCGGATTCCGGAACTCCCTGGTTTTGTGAGATTCGGGATCCAAAATCCCGAGCGTGTTGTCCTCAGCGAACACGACAATTGCATGTTCAGCATTCCGGGAATTCCCGATGATTCTCTCGATGTCACCTTCGCGCAGTGATTTCATCGATCCATCCATAAGATCGAGCACCCGGAGGTGGCGGGATTCCACCTGCCCAATCTCAAAATACCTCCCCCGGACAACAACAACATCATGTTTCTGGAATCGGGGGAGCCTGACCGAGTAGGTGATACGGAAGAGTTGTCTCCCGTTTTTCTCTCCCACAAGTTTAGGGTGGGTTGAAAACCTGCCCCCCAACTGGGCAATTATCCCTTGTGAGATCATCGTTCCGATATGCTGGGACCCGACAATAATATCGAGGCCGTCATGAATCTCATTCATGTCAGATATGAACGAGAGACGTTCGCCACCTGCCTGAACTGTGTCCTCGATCTGTTGGGCTATTGATGCAGCCTGCTGAACCTCGTACGCGCTCGGAATTCTCCCATCAGCTCTGACCTGCACAACACCTTCATAATAGCTGCCGCTGATACGGTTGCACCGGTCGCACTGCTCCTTCTGCCAGATTATCTCGACCATGCAGTCCCCGTTGACCGGTTTCCGGTACATGGTCCCGTGGATCTTAAGGTAAGCACGTGAACGGTTTATGGTAAGATCTTCCACAATCACTTCAATAGATGGTTTTTTCACATCAGGGTGAAAGTGAACTGCGGACCTTGCAAGATCCGGCGCCATTCCGGCACGCTCAAGGTTGGTGTCTGTCCACGTATTCACGATCTTCGTCGCACCACAACTCGGGCAATGGACGGATTTGATCCGCTGGTCGCAGGTAAACCACGGTGTGCTCCCGATCCTGCACTCGGTACAGAGTCCTGCCTGCTCAGAAACTTTCCCGCATTTGGGGCAGAAACAATCCTGAATACCCATGAGTTTACTCAAACCCCGTAGATTTGCGCATGCGGTACGTTTCCGATCATAATACAGCCGGACATGGTGATGAGACCCATCCTGATTGCGAGGTTCACTGCACGCTCCCCCATGAGGTTTATATTGCCCGCTTGCACGAGCGCGGCTTTCACCTCAGCTTCGGTCGCAAGCGAAGTGCCATAAAACGCTTCAGTGATAGTAACCGAGATCTTTTCGTTGGATATTGTCGTGTTGATCAGTTCACGATCACACACCGCTACGATGTCACCCATTCCAGGTGCGCTGTGGATCTTCAAAAACATTGATCACCTATTGTCGGCGGGGGATAAAAAAGGTGAGTTGAGGACATCTATACGAGGGTGACGGTTACGCCATACACTTTTTCCACAGTTACCGCGTGGATACGAAACCAGTCCTCCTCTGAAATCAACCCGCTGTTCAGAAGATTTTTCGTGTATCGCGGGACCGATTTTGGTCCGATCACCGCGCCAGGCCGTGAGTTCTCGTCCATGTAGTCGCTTTCCATGGTGAATGGACGTCGTTCACGTGCAAGCTGTGGGATCGCCTCGTGTTTTGCGATGAGTGAGGGATGGAGAAGCGTCTCCGGAGACCCGTAGTGCTTCACCACCCTTTCAGCTGGCATTCCAGCACGACGTGCCATTTCCGGAACATCAGAACATGGTCCGCTCTCAGCATGAACCTGCAGTGCGCATTGGCATTCGCCTGCTAGCGTGAGCGCATGGAAGAGTACCTCATTAGAAGCGGTGAGAATATCTGTAGTAACTTCATAATGCGGTCTTCCGCTTTTGAGCGCAACGGCTTTGCCTTCCCGAATGTACTGTGCGGCAAGGTCAAGTCCTCCTTTCATCACGCCAACTGCTTCCGACAACGACATCCGTTCGGACAACCGGGTTATCTCTGCCGGATGGATACCCAGAACCGTGAAGACAACAATACCGGTCTCTTCTATCATCGTTGCAATCCGGATCGTCTCATTAAAAACATACGCGTAGTCCGCAGGTTGCGATGGGTGGACACCCAACGACCACGCAGGTTTGGAGACAAGGAACATATGGGTTCCCCCGGCCCGGAGGAAATCTTTTGCTGCCTCTATCCCCCTGCCGTTCACCGGGTCGATGTGGATATGATCATCGGTGACGGGCAGTGATAGGGATTTCATTAAACTCCACAACTTCCATGAGCGGGTATCCCCGTGACGGTGCAAGCCGTGCCCGGCAATAACAATAGCCGACCCGGGTAACGATCTCAACAGAGAACATCATGCCCGACAGCTCACTGTACCCATACCGGTTCTCCTTCATCAGGCCCCTGTCAAGGTGTACGGTGATCTCTTCGACATACGGCTGGAGAATAACAGCCTGTTCGATTGCTGCTTCGACACTTCCCGCTGACTGCCGGGATATCGGGGTTCCCACCCACTGGTGATAGAGCGCCCCCAGTTTTATCCCGGCTTCGAAAATAACCTTGTCCCTGTCAGATGCCACGCGTATCATCCCCTTAGCAACTGGATGATACCATGTTTAGGTTCCATAAGTTCCCCAGCCAAGTTGAGCATCTCGATCCCAGTCTCAACCTTATCGCGGGAAAAGCCTTTCGATACCACTGCCTCAATTACCTGGTCCTTGGGAGCACGTCTTCCTTCACCACCGATATCCCGGATCGCATCCTTGATTACCCGGACAATATCCCGTTTCTCCTTGGAGATACCCGTCGCCACTTTGTCGATATCAAACGTCCCGGTTTTTGCGTCGTAGGCGACCTGCCGCAGGCAGGCATCGACGATATGAATGACCCGTTCGGCATCGCTTTGTTCGATTGAGTTCGAGAGCCGGATCCGTGCACTCGCTTCACCAAGCCGGACCAGCGCCTCAAGTTGCCGGGCAGTCACCGGCACAGCCTTGTTCGGCTCGGCGAATCCCCTGAGCTTCAGGTAATATGCAACAAGCGCTTCCTTCGCATCGGCAGAAAGAATGGGGAAACATGACCGCTTGGAGTACGCCACATATTTCCGGAAAAGAGTGGGATCGATGTCCGGCATGACTGGTTTAAGCTGCTGCGCGATGTATTCATCAGTCACCCCGGGGATAGGTGTCTTCTTATGCTGGGCGATCAGTTCACCGGTACTGTGCGCCTTGAGGATATGTTCGGCAATAGCAAGGTCTTTTTTTTGCTCAGGCTGGTCAGTCATGATGAATATAAGATCGAATCGCGAGAGCAGTGAAGGAGGCATATTGATCTGGTCCGAGATGTCGCCGTACATATCAAACCGGCCGTATTTAGGGTTTGCAGCGCCGAGCAGGGCACACCGCGACTTAAGGGTTGCCGTTATGCCAGCCTTGGCGACACTGATGGATTGCTGTTCCATCGCTTCATGCAAAGCAGACCGGTCGCCTTTCTCCATTTTATCCATCTCGTCGACAGCTGCGACACCCATATCCGCAAGGACAAGAGCACCAGCCTCAAGAGTCCACCGCCCTTCACCAAACTCATCCTTGACCGCGGTTGCTGTCAGGCCTGCGGCAGTTGAAGACTGGCCACTCGTGTAGATGGCCCTGGGGGAAAGCTTCACGACATACCGCAGGAGCTGGCTCTTTGCAATACCTGGGTCGCCAATAAGGAGGACGTGGATATCACCGCGGAGCCTGCTGCCGTCTGGCATCTCCTTTGAGATTCCGCCGAACAATTGCAGAGCGATCGCTTCCTTGACGTCTTCGTTCCCATAGATTGTGGGGGCGATTGAGTGAGTGATCATCCGGTAGATCATTGGGTCGGAGCTTAACCTCCGGATCTCATCCTCAGATTTCTCATCAATCTCGACCTCTTCGAACTCTTTTTCCGCGATCTCGATTGAGTTGCATTCCAGGAAGATATCGAAGACCGTACTCTTCTCCCCTTTGACGATACGCTGCATGGAGCGGAGTATGCCGTTGATAATGACCCGATCGCCAGGAGATACCTTACCAGAGAGGTCGTCAGTTACATCGATATCCAGTGTCTGCGGCTGCTCTCCTCCTCTCAACCCTTCCGGCGACTCCTGGACCCGAAGTTTCTGGGAGTCGACAAACCTTGAACGTGCGGGGACAAGATCGAGTTTCTTGAAGGTGCATCCATCGGTGCCACAACCGTCAGGATCAATAAACTTTCCATACTTCTGGGTTTTAACCGTGAAATGGCCAGCAGGACACCGGAACACCGCTTCAACGATTCTTGGCCGGACTTCAGTGGTCTTGCGTAAGATACCCTCAACCGAAAGAAATTTGTTGATATCTTCTGACCTGATCTCCCGTATAGCGACCTTTTGAGGCAGGTTAATGAACCGGATATTGATACTCCGGGGCTCCTTCCCGTCTTTGGTCCGGATCAGCTGGTTGTTTTTTATTGCGTCAAAGACGTCTTCAAGCACCTTGCCCGGGCTTTCCAGCAATTCATCGGCAAGCCCGATCCCTGCCTTGCCGAATCGTTCGATCTCACGATAATCAATAAAGAGAGAGCGCTTATAGGGATATTCCCGGGATAGTTCCCCGAGCTCTTTCCTGTATCGGGTCTTAAGGAACCGGGTCCATTCCCCGGTCTTGTCCTGATCCTGCAGGTCCGTAGTTTTGTCCATCGTATTCTCTCGCAGCTGCTGGTTATTTTGTCTTCTGTGCCGATAGAACAAAACGTGCGATTAGCGCCTCCATCTGGATATCACTGTTCGCACCCTCCGAAAGCCGGAAATCCGCCTCGCCCAGATGATCGATCATCTGCACCTTGAGCTCCCGGTTCATATCGCGTTTTATGATTGCGCGGTAGCACTGGTTAATAAGTTCGTTAGGTGCGATCCCCCTTTCGTGGAGAAGACTGCCAAGGAGTGATTCAGCACCATCAAAATCACCACAAAACGACAGCCGGAGGAGTTCGGCGATTTCATCCGGTCGGGCTGTTGAAGTTATTGCATAGATCATCTTCTCATCTATGGATGGCCTGATGATCGCTGCACCCTGCAGTGCGTTAATAGCTTTGCGCATATCTCCCTGTGCTATATAAACAATCGCATCCATCGCGCTGCTAGTAATAGTGAGCCCTTCCTTCATAGCAATTCTTCGTACTTCCTCTTTCACTGCTTCCGGCCCAAGAGGTTTGAAACGGTAAATGGCACACCGGCTCTGGATAGGATCTATGATCTTTGAGGAGTAGTTGCAGGAAAGAATGAACCGGCAGGTCTGCGCGTAGCTCTCCATAGTCCGGCGGAGAGCAGCTTGGGCATCAGTGGTGAGGGCATCCGCTTCATCAAGGAAGAGGATCTTGAAGCTTGACTCCCCAAGTGGTGTGGTCCGGGCGAACTGTTTGATCTGGTTACGCACAACATCGATTCCCCGCTCATCTGATGCATTCATCTCCCGGAAGTTCATCTGCCACGAGTCCTGAAAAAATTCATGGGCAAGAGTGACCGCCGCCGTCGTCTTGCCGACTCCGGCATTACCGGTAAAGAGGAGGTGGGGCAGGTTGCCGCTCTTTACGTAGGAAGAAAGGCGCTCGACGATCTCGTCCTGCCCGACAATATCGGTGAGTTTGTGCGGACGGTATTTTTCAATCCAGATTGTGTGGCTCTTCTCCATATGCTTCCCCCGTATACTATAGTATCCGAACAGCAGTTGTCGTATATTTTTTGAGAATTGTTCTGACAGGTAAAATTCTACGATTGCTAGTAAAGAATGTCATAATATTTATCATAAGGATTCTGAAATTACTTTCCATGCAAGGAAAATATATTCTGTTCGCTCTTGTCGTAATCCTTCTGTTTGTTGCGCCGGGTTCGGCCTCCCCCACCCAGAAGGCGGGTGAGACCGGCACGAGTCTCATCTCCCGGGGTGCTACCGTTTTTATAGGAGAGAGTAACGTGGATATATCACAAGCGCTGAACGGGTGCCACAACATCTCGTGGTGGGCAAACGATACAGATCTCAGCACGACACCGGCACAAAGTCTCACCCTTACTCCACTAAACGAAGTATCGTCAATATTCCTCTACACGTTTGATCCAACAGTGTTTTCCGGGTATACCGGAACCTGGTACTGCACCAACCAGCAGCCATTTTATCCGGTATTCTATGTCATAGAACCCCAAATTGACATACGAGTCTGGGATCTGGATCACAACCAGGACGTCACCGGAAAAACAGTGCCCCTGACAACCAATGTCACATACCGCATCGATACAAACCTTGACAGTGCCCTGAATTACACCTACCGTCCCCTCGTCAATCCCGACGATTCATTTTACACAGTAACCCTTACTGACCCTCTCGGGAGAGATGTGGACACGATTTACACCGGAAGCGCAGGGAACTCCAAAACGATAATCCTAAATTTCGACACGAACCCATTTGTCACTGCATCGCCGTATTACTGGAGTGACGGGGCATCATGGAACCGCAACTCGATAGATAAAGATGGCGATATCATCTACCCACCCGGTACATACACATTCAACGTCTCCCAGAACCTTAACAACATGCAGAATGTCTATGCGGCGGACAACATCACCGCAATTTATGGAATTACAAACGCATCAGCGAACGTCACGTTCGCATCCCCTGTGTCCATCGTCACTACTCAGGCCACGCAACCATTAGGGACAACTGTACTGCCTACCCCGACTATCCCTGTGACAGAAGCGACGACGGTTCCGACATCATCACCGGTTGCAAAAACGACAACCTATGCGTCCCTTCCATCCTTGCTTACCATTGCCGGAATCATTGGCGCGGTCGTTGTGATCGTCAGGAGAAAATAGATCATTTTTCCTTTACTTTAATACCGATCACTCACATACCGGTTAAGAATGAAAACTGCCAAAACACCGAAAAAAATACCGGAAACCCCTCTGAAAAAATACTGGAAATATCTGGCGGCAGTTCTGGCGATCTCAGTAGTTATTATCGTAGCAGCGTTCTTTTTGATTCCCTGGCAGTCACCATCTCAGGAGGCCAATGTATTATATTCAAAAAGCGTCGATCTGGCGAACGCTGGAAATTATAACGATGCTCTTGCCGATGCCGACCAGGCTCTCGTCCTGAACGTTACTTCACTCAACGCCCTTATCCAAGCGAACCGCGCCGGGATACTGGTGGAACTCGGGAGGAACAACGATGCCATCGCTGCAGCCGACGCTGCACTTTCTTACCAGGGAAACCTGACGCCATTTCAGCAGGCCGGTGCATTATATTCAAAAAGCGTTGATCTGGCAAACGCCGGAAATTACAATGGTGCTCTTGCCGATGCCGACCAGGCTCTCGCTCTGAATGTTACTTCACTCAACGCCCTTATCCAAGCAAACCGCGCCGGGATACTGGTGGAACTCGGGAGGAACAACGATGCCATCACTGCAGCTGACGCTGCACTTTCTTACCAGGGAAACCTGACCAGTCTGCAGTCCATTGCGTGGTTCAACAAGGGGAACGCTCTCCGTAATCTCGACATGATCGATGAAGCAAGAGCAGCGTATGCGAATGCAACAGCTCTCGATCCTACACTCAAACCACCCGCGATCTGAAGAGTCTGGTTCTACAGATGATTCTGTCTGGGGGACTTGAAATAAAATAATCCTAGGCTTTTTTCATGATACAGATGATCCCTATCGCTGATCACGCGGTCGGTTACACTCAGCAATGTGAGCTGATCGGCAGGACGCCATGCCAGTTGTGCACTGACTATATCTTGAATACCTCTTCCTGACAAATCTGGTACGAAATTATGGAAGGTGCGGCCCGGGTATTTGCAGGAGAGTACAACAGCTCAACGCTTCAGGTACCGGGTGAGGGAGACAGGAGCGCTTCGTGGGTGGTAACACCGGGCGGTTTATGGTGCCGGCTCATCTATATCGCTGGGGTCCTGACTGAAATCGAGGAAACCTGTGATCTCACCCGGTGCCGCGTCGCCGATCCCACCGGTGGCTTTGACATCGTACTCCATGGAACGGGAACACCTTGTGCCGAAGCTCTAAAAAAAATACCGGTCCCGTCATTTGTTACCGTGACCGGACACGCCCGGATGTTCCGGAAGAACAATAACGTAATCCTGACAGTCAGTCCCGATATCGTAATGCCGACAGATCGAGCGGTGCGTGACCAGTGGATACTTACGACAGCTGAGGCTACGCTTAAACGTCTTGAACAACTGCATCTTGCGATGCTAAACAGGTGCACAGAAGAACGCTTTCGTACTGCACAACAGTATTACTGCACAACTCCTGCAAAGATTCAGGAACTGGCTGCTATGGTGGAAAGTGCAGTGCTGGCTATCTGTCCCCCGGAAGGTGAGGTACCGGCACGACCCGAGGCACGTTCGCTGGTGGTGGACCTCATTCAGTCCAATAACGGGCCACGGGGCGTCGCCGTTGAAGAGATTATCCGTCAGGCTGCAGGCCACGGGGTTTCGCAGGAAGCAGTGCTTAAGGCTGTCGAATCTCTCATCCTTGACGATGAATGTTACCAGCCCCAGAAGGGATTTGTCAAACTGCTATGAAGATCGAATTTTTTGGTGAGGGCCCGGCACTTGTCATTGAAGATGAACAGCGCCTTCTGATCGTCGCTGACCTCCATTTTGGGATTGAAGCAGATCTCGCCGCTCATGGAATGTATTTCAAAAGCCGTAGCGCCGCGAGGTTGGACCGCCTCATGAAAACCATCGATGCTGCTGATCCTGACGGGCTCATCCTGCTCGGGGACACAAAACACAGCATCCCCACACTCACCCGACAGGAGTTTCACGAAATGCCGGCGATTCTCGAAAATCTCCGCAAGCGTATCCCGCTCATGGTATTCCCCGGAAACCACGATATCGGTATCGAACGTTTCCTGCGTGAAGGTGAGCTCCAACCCAGAGACGGTATGGTGATCGATGGCGTGGGGTACCTCCACGGACACATGTACCCTTCACCGTCGCTCGCTGGCCACCTTATTGTCGTCGGCCACCACCACCCCCTTGTCTCCATCCGGGACGAAGTCGGCTGTGCGCTCCAGTCCCCGGCATATATCAAGACCACGGTAGACACGGTCGGCCTTGGTATGGAAGAAACACCTGCTGGCGATGCGGCAACCCGCATCCTGTTCGTACCGTCATTCAATGAGATCGCCGGGTACGATATCCTCAGGATTGTAAAAAACCCGTTCTCACCAGTCTCGAAGTATATGGATACTGCATCGGCAGATATTATCCTCGCTGATGGCACATACATCGGGCCCCTGAGCTCGCTGGTAATTGATGACACCGATTGAAACATTGGACCCAAGAGTGCAGGCCTGTATCAAAAAGCGCGGGTTTACCACGCTTTCCAATGCTCAGAACCAGGCTATCCCGCTTATCGTGGCGGGAAACCACATTGTCCTGATCGCTCCGACCGGTACCGGCAAGACTGAGAGTGCGATGTTTCCGGTCTTTAACGAACTTCTCACCTTGCCCGCAGGGGGAGGGTTCAAGGCCCTCTACATCACCCCGCTTCGATCACTCAACCGGGATATCCTCTCACGGATGCAGTGGTGGTGTGCGGAACTTGGCCTGTCGGTCGGAGTAAGACACGGGGATACGCCAATGGCCGAACGACGGAAACAGGCGCTTTCACCACCCGATCTCCTGATAACCACACCGGAAACGCTCCAGGCACTCTTCATGGGAAAACGGCTGCGGAAACACCTAGCCAACATCAAATATGTCATTATTGACGAGATCCACGAACTTGCGGGCAGCAAACGCGGCGCCCAGCTTGCCGTTGCTCTCGAACGACTGCATGTATATGCCGGAGAATTCCAGCGAATCGGTCTCTCCGCAACAGTGGGAAATCCCGATGAAATAGCACGGTTCCTCTGCGGTTCCCGCCCGTTCTCCATCGTCCAGGTCCCCGTAGCCAAACAGCTGGAGATTTCTGTGCAGTTCGTCGGTGATAACTTCGACCACCAGGCTGAAGTTCTTTCCGGAATGCTGAAGCGTGAAGGTTCAACCCTGGTCTTCGTCAATACTCGGGCGACCGCTGAGGCACTGGGACATGCCCTCTTCGAACGTGGTGACGTCGAGGTGCATCATGGATCCCTTTCGAAGGAAGTCAGGATCGATGCCGAGGAACGGTTCAAGCGCGGCGAGATCCGGACCCTTATATGCACCTCCTCCATGGAGCTAGGAATCGACATTGGCAGGGTCGACCACGTGATCCAGTTCGGCTCGCCACGTGAAGTGGCGCGTCTCGTGCAGAGGGTTGGCCGAGCGGGACACCAGCTGAACACAATCTCACGGGGGACTGTTCTTGCTACCAGCTTCGATGACTTATTCGAATCGCTTGTTATCGTAAGAATGGCAAAAGCAAACGAGATTGAACACATTATTCCGCACACTAACGCAGCTGACGTGCTCGCGAACCAGATCGCCGCGATCGCAGTGGAGAATGGGGAGATCGAGCGGTCAAATATCCGCAAGATACTCGAACGCTCCACAATATTCGCTTCCTGTGGCTCACTCCTCGATGACGTGTGCCGGCAGATCGAGGAACACCGGTTGATCAGGATCGACGGGAGCCGGATCATCACAACCGCACGCGCACGCAGGTACCTTGCCGGAAATCTGTCAATGATCCACGATGAGCGCAAGGTGCCGATCTTTGACATGGTTTCACGCCGTACGGTCGGTACACTTGACGAATCGTTTGTCGTCGGGTGGGTCCATACCGGCGCGGTCTTCATCACTAAGGGCCAGCTCTGGAGGGTACTTGAGATCGCAGACGGGAAGCTCACCGTGGAGCCTGCAAAGAAGGCAGACGGTGAACTGCCTTCGTGGGAGGGGGAACAGATCCCGGTCCCGTTCGTTGTCGCACGGGAGGTAGGAGCGATGCGGCGGAACCGTAATATCGCCGATTATACTACAGAGCGGGAAGGGGTCACATTCGCTGGAAAGTTCCTCACCGAGATGGACAAGAACCGGTCTCTTATCCCAACGGACCAGCTCATAACGCTGGAAAACACTGATGACGGCGTAATCTGCAATGTTTGTGCCGGACATAAAGCAAACGAGGCATTCGGGCGCGTTCTCTCCATCCTCATCTCTGCCCGGTACGGGACAACCGTTGGTCTCGAGCTGGACGCCTACCGCATGCTCCTCCGATTGCCCTCCTCCATCCGAGCTGCGGACGTCAGGGATCTCATTCTCAATCTCGATCCGGCGCATATGCCCGGAATCCTGAGACTCGCACTGAAACGGACTGCACTCTTCAAGTGGAAACTGGTGCAGATCGCCAAGAAATTTGGTGCAATTGATCCTGATGCCGATTATGAGAAGATCAGTATCCACCGGCTGCTCGAATTCTTCGATAATACGGTGGTTCAGCAGGAGGCATACCGGGAACTGCTCTCGGAATACATGGACATTGATGCCGCTGCGGCGATCGTCGGGATGGTCCGGAACAGGGAAATCAGTGTCGCACTGGGACCGCTCTCGATGATCGGCGCCGGGGGACTTCTCTCGTCCCGTGACCAGATACCACCGCCCACTGCAGACCAGGCAGTAATTGCAACACTCAAACGCCGGCTCGATCAGGACGACGTCCTGTTGATCTGCATGAACTGCCGGGACTGGAAGAGCCGAACCGTCGTATCCCGGATTGCCGATCACCCACAGTGCCCAAAATGCGGAGCCCGCCTAATCGCAGCACTCAAACCTTACGAAGAAGAGACATATGCGACTATCCGGAAAACCCGGAAGACTTCAGAGGAACGCGCGGTCGAGCAGCGGCTCATGAAGAATGCAAATATTGTTCTCTCGAGCGGCAAGAAGGCGATAACCGCCCTTTCTGCCCGGGGTGTCGGGCCCGAACACGCATCCCGGATCCTTGCAACTCTCACGGAAGGCGATGCGTTCTACCGGGAGATCCTCAAAGCAGAACGCAGTTTCATCCAGACCCACAGGTACTGGTCTTGAACAGAAAAAAGATTACATTATGCTCTCGAGTTTCTGCTCGAGAAAATCAAGGCCGCGCTTAATGTCTTCAAGGTTCTTTCCTCCAGTCAGGATGATCTTTCCTGAGGAGAAGAGGAGTGCGACTATCTTGGGGTCTTTGATCCTGTAGACAAGGCCGGGGAACTGTTCAGGTTCGTATTCGATGTTTTCCAGGTTAAGTGTAATGACGACTTTGTTGAGGTTGATGTATTTTCCGATATCATACGAACAGACAATATTTGTGATTGCCACCTTGGGCTCATCGTAAGTATCAACACCCGCCTCTTTTAACGATTGAATGATGAGCCTGAGGCCGTCAGTGAGAGATTTCTTGTCACGGATGCCCGTCAGCACGACCTTTCCAGACGAAAATATCAGCGACGCGATCTTCGGCTTTTCGATCCGGTATACAGCTCCGGGGAACCGTTTCGTATTGAGCTCGCAACTCGGGATCTTTTTTGATACTTCAGCAAGATCAATGGAATCGGCAATTACTCCTGAAGCAACAATATTCTCAATTTTCAGTGATTCGTACTTTTTATCAGCCATCCACTATACTATGATTTGCTCTCAATCATAATACTAATGGAGAACCTTTATGTTCCCTCATGAATGTGTTTTTCCGACGGAACCGAACACTTCCGGAACCCAGAAATTATATGAAGATATTCCGGCACACCCATCTGAAAGCAGGTATCAGGGCCACGGGGGACCATAGGATGTAATGATTCCGGACATACTTCCTTACTTATCCGGTTTTTTTTAGGAAATCATTTCGGAATATTTCCAAACTCATAATAAATTGCACCAGATCTCCGGCAATCGAATCGAAATGCTCATTATATGCACCACTCAACGATTCTGCTATGGTGCGATATTCAGTCACGATGGATGAATCGCTTACGGAAAAAATCGATGCATCGTGCGATAAACGAAAAATCTCACGCTCAGAGTGGATCAATGAAGCCTGCACCACTCACCTCAATACTCGTGCCGGCCTAAAAGAATCCGGGGCTACAATCCTCCCAACCGATAGCCTGCTTGCCTGTTCCATCCAGCACAACATGCCGGACTACGATGAAACGTACAAAAACTTCAGGATCGATGTCCCTGAGTACTTCAATTTTGGTTTTGATGTGATCGATGCCTGGGCAAACAAGGACCGGAACAAGCTCGCGATGATCTGGGTGAACCAGAAAGGTGAGGAAAAGAAATTTACGTTCTGGGACCTGATGCGCCTCTCCAACCAGATCGCAAACATACTCATCAAGTACGGAGTCAACAAAGGGGACAAAGTCCTCATCATGCTCCCCCGGGTCCCGGAGTGGTGGACCGCGACTATCGCCCTTATCAAGCGGGGTGCGATTTACTGTCCTGCGCCGACGATGCTTACCGCAAAGGACCTGAAGTACCGGATCAACGTCGCGGACATCAAGATGGTGATCACGAGCGAGGAGCATGCTGACAAGATCGATGAGATTGCACAAGCCTGTCCTTCCCTTACCTCCAAGCTGCTCATCGACGGGGAGAGGAAAGGCTGGATCAGTTACCCGGTCGAGCTCGATTATCCCGCACCGGTCTCAGCGAAACTGGTCGGGTTCCCCGGCCAGAAGAAGACCAAGAGCACTGACCCATTACTTATATTCTTCACCTCCGGTACGACGGGGGAGCCAAAGATGGTAATGCACGACCACAGTTACCCGCTCGGCCACATTGTCACGGCACGGTTCTGGCACGACCTCAGGTCCACCGATGTCCACTTTACTCTCTCAGATACCGGCTGGGCAAAAAGCGCATGGGGCAAGTTCTATGGCCAGTGGATCGAGGGATCCGTTGTCTTTGTGTACGATATCCGGAGCAGGTTCAACCCCACCGAAATCCTCCCGCTCATCGAGAAATACGGGATTACCACATTCTGCTGTCCGCCGACCATATACCGGATGTTGATCCTTGCCGACCTCGACAAGTTTGACTTCACGGAGCTCCGCCACTGCACCAGCGCCGGTGAACCGCTCAACCCTGAGGTCATCAAGGCATGGAAAGATGCGACCGGCCTTACTATTCTCGAAGGATACGGGCAGACCGAGACTGTTCTGTGTATCGGGACATTTCCCGGCATGACCCCGAAGTTCGGTTCAATGGGGAAACCGTCGCCGGGTTGGCATATCGAGCTGCATGATGATCAGGGCAAGCCGGTCGGTCTCCATGAGGAAGGGAGGATCGCTATCCGGACCAAACCCTGGCCGGTCGGATTGTTCAGGGAATACTTGAACAACGTCGAGGAGAACCAGAAGTCATTTGTTGGCGACTTTTATTATACCGGTGACAAGGCGTACCAGGATGAAGATGGGTATCTCTGGTTCATCGGCCGCGACGACGACGTAATCAAAGCGTCGGGCTACCGGATCGGGCCATTTGAAGTCGAGAGCGCATTGATTGAACACCCGGCTGTCGCTGAGGCAGCAGTCGTGGGATCACCAGACGACATCCGTGGTCTCATCGTGAAGGCATTCATCATCCTGAAACCCGGGCACCAGTACTCAGATGCGCTTACCCGCGAGATCCAAGAGCATGTCAAGAAAGTCACTGCCCCTTACAAGTATCCCCGTGCAATTGAATACGTCGACTCGCTGCCAAAGACCATCTCGGGAAAGATCCGGCGCAAGGAGCTTCGTGAGCGCGAGATGAAGAAATACACTGGTGCAAACGCCGCCGCAAAGAAGGAATAGATCCCCTATCTTTATTTGGTTCGATTGACAATTAATCTAGGCGCGTGGATCGCCGAGCCAGGTCAAAGGCGTCAGGTTCAGGGCCTGATCCCGCAGGGGTTCGCAGGTTCGAATCCTGCTCCACGCATTTTTCTGATTCTGGATTTCTTCAGGGCTCATTCCATAATCACAATACGTCGTATAAATCACGTTTTTAATAAGTTTCAGGACAGAGAAATCGGATCCGCGCTGGCGGGGATATAAAACGTATTCACGCATGTCTCCCATTTCGGGAATTCTTAAAAAAATTATTATGGTACTTTCTTGATCATCCTGACGTTCTGGAGCGTGATCTGCCCGTGCGCTACGAATTTTTCGATCTCAGGAAGAACTGCCATGATCTTTTCTTCTGTGTCCACCACCTCAACTATCATCGGCAGATTGAGAGAGAGCCGAATCACGTCAACCGTGTGGATCTCTTTCTCGTGGCCAAATCCTGTCATGCCCCGTAAGACTGTGCAACCGGGAAATCCTTTTTCTTTGAAATAATCCACCAGGAACTTATACGCCGTCCGGTTATCGATCATGGCCGATTCCGCGATATAGATTTTAAGTAGCACTCCATCCATACAGCATACTCCTTTTTTAAATCATTTTCAGACTGCCCAGCCGGTGCAGATTAAATATCCTGCGGCAACGGCAAGCAGGCCTCCTCCAACACTAATCGCAGTATATGTCGCCAGGGTGCGATAATCATGATCCTCCATCATCCTGAATGTCTCGTACGAAAATGTCGAGAATGTCGTGAACCCTCCAAGACCGCCAACGCCAATGAGATAATACATGGTTCCTTGCACTTGTGAGAAGACAAGGAGGGAAAAAGCAAAACTCCCGGGAATGTTTACAAGCAACGTTCCCACGGGAATGCCTCGCCAAGGCTGGAATCGGGAAAATACAAACCGAAGCAGTGACCCAATGACGCCGCCAATCCCAACAAGAAGGAGCAGCTCCATCAGGCAAACCTCCCACGGAGGATAACCAGTCTTCCGCACCAGATTGCAGCGAAGCCAAGCAGGATTGTTACGGCGATATTAAGGAGTCCCACAACCGGGCCGGCTGCAAAGGACTGAACTTCCAGGGCCGAGAAAGTCGTATATGCACCAATGATCCCGACCGCACAGAACTGTCGTGTTGTCCTGGAGAACCGGCCCAGGTAGATCGATTCGTACATGAAGATTCCCATAAAAAAGCAACCGGTCGTGTTCACGATTAGCGTTCCGGGGAGGGTCATAACGACCAAAGAATCGACGAGATACCGGAGTATGGACCCGATGAATCCACCGCACGCGACGACAAGAAAAGGAAGATATTGCTCTTTTAGCATCCGGTATTCCTCATAATGACGGGAATCATCTCATCAATGTCCCCTCCTATGTTTGGATTTTTAGTATTACATGGTTCTGTTGCATCTGCGGTTGATATACAAATCCTTCCAAAGTGAAAATCCGCCACCAACGTTATATGTACCAGCACATCTCATTGAAGTCCGGGGGTTCGAAGCGTGGAGCCTGTGAAATGCCCTTTTTGCAATCCAATTGTTGAGGATATTATCGCAAAGAACGATCTCTGCTATGCTCTCTGGGATCGCTATCCGGTCAACAAAGGACACCTGCTCGTGATCCCGTTCCGGCACACCGCCGATTATTTTTCCCTGACTGCTGAAGAGAAACACGCTTTGCTTGCACTAATCGATGAAAGCAAGGAATTGATTGAAGAGAATTTCACACCGGCTGGATACAACATCGGGTTCAATGTAGGTCAAGTGGCTGGGCAGACGATAATGCACTTCCATTGTCACGTGATCCCGCGGTACGTGGGGGATGTAAAGGAACCGAGAGGCGGGATTAGGGGAGTTGTGCCGAAAAAGCACGGATACTAAAAAAAGGCTAAATCGGGTTCTGTCAAGTTGTCGGCAGTTTTGGAATTGGATATCCTGAAAGAAATAGACAAGCTGTTGAAGACTTGACAAAACCGCCCAATAATACACATTCAATGGTAATTACATTAAAAAATACATCGGGTTGTGTACACTCCGACTATGTCGTAGGATTTTTTGTTGGAACTGTCGTAGGATTTGTTGTTGGAACTGTTGTAGGATTTGTTGTTGGTTTCGTCTTTGGAACTATGGTAGGTTTTGTTGTGGGATGTTTTATTGGTTTTATTGCAGCTGCTGCTGATTTATTGGTAGAACTTTTGGAGAAAAATTTAGTGAATGAAGGATAAAGTATGATGCATGATAGAATGATAATTATTATTAATAATACAATAATAATCTTTCTCTCGTAATTCAATCCTTTTAGGTCCATAAATTTTCTCGGTCAATTTAATTATTGTTCCGCACAATATTTATTTTGATTGCATTTTATCTGGAAATACAAAATAAGAAAAAAACGTATTTTTCCAATTCATTGCTGGAATTCCAAATATGAAATCAACTTTTTAGTACATCTCTTTATCATGTCACCCACCATGTAAACAACACCCTTATGCAACATACTGAAAAAAAGATAAAAATAATCCGTGACAAGTTGAGCAGGATTGGAATCGGGGAAAAGAATCTTGATGATGCAGCCATCCTTGCATCGTACAGCATCAATTCATACGGCGACCTGTGTTCGGTCCCAAAGATCCAGTGAACCCTTCTCTTTGCGTCATTACTGTACGCTAGAACTACCAGTTTCATAACCTCATATCTGTTACGTACTAAAAAGGGGGTTGTTTCCATGTATACCGTAATTTTCTTGCGTCATGGTGAGAGCATCTGGAATAAAGAAAACCGGTTCACAGGCTGGACCGATATTGACCTTTCCGGACAAGGAATCGAAGAGGCGCACCGGGCCGGCCGGCTCATGGCAGACGCAGGTTTGACCTTTGATGTCGCGTTCACGTCTGTATTAAAGCGGGCTATCAGGACCCTGTGGATAGCTCAGGATGATATGGACCTGATGTATATCCCGGTCAACCTGTCGTGGCGACTGAACGAACGGCACTACGGCGCCCTGCAGGGATTGAACAAGCAGGAAACCACAGAAAAATATGGAAAGGAACAGGTTCAGGCATGGCGACGCGGGTATGATATCCGGCCACCTCCACTCACCCGCACCGACCCCCGTCACCCTGTGAACGATCCGCGTTATGCCGGTCTTACCATCAACCTGCCGGATACCGAATCGCTCAAGGATACCCTTGGGCGAGTCCTACCGTACTGGACAGGAACGATCGTACCGGCCATAAAGGCAGGAAAACAGGTACTGATATCAGCGCATGGCAACAGTATCCGGGCGCTGGTCAAGCATCTTGATGATATCCCCGATTCTGACATTACCGGTCTGAACATCCCAACTGGGTTCCCACTGGTCTACGAGATTGATGACGCTTTTAAACCTGTACGCCATTATTATCTGGGTAACGCTGAGGAAGTCAGGCTGGCAACTGATAAAGTGGCATCTCAGGCCTCAAAAAATGCGAGAGTCACCTGAGCGGAAAGAGGGGAAATGGCAGGAATTTTCAAGGCATACGATATCCGGGGAAGGTTTCCGGACGAACTGGACGAACTGACCGCAAAAAAGACCGGGTTTGCATTCTCCCGTCTGATGAATGGAACGAATGTCGTTATTGGAAGGGACTCCCGGCTCTCGTCCCCTCCCCTTGCCGAATCATTCATTGAAGGGTACGTCGCGGCCGGCGGATCAATCACCGATATCGGCATGACGAGTACGCCTCTCCTCTACCATACTATAATATCCAAAAAATTCGGTGGTGGCGTGATGGTGACAGCATCGCATCTCCCCGGAGACATGAACGGGTTCAAACTCTGCAGAGAAGATGCGATCCCGTTAAGCGAAGACCAAGGGCTTCCTGCTCTTGAAAAAATGGTCCGTGAGATGTCATCCGGTCTGCCGGTGCCTGCTGGAAATGGTTCATGCGTGAAGGCAATCATGCTGGATGCATACATCGATGCAATTTCCCGTTACGTCCAGAAACCCAAATCGCTGCTTGTTGCTGCGGACGCAGGGGACGGGATGGCCGGCCCAGAGCTGAACCCGTTATTCTCCCGCTTCCCCGTATGGAAAATACTTCCCCTTTCCCTCGAGCCTGATGGCAGGTTCCCCCACCACGGTGCCAACCCGTTTATTGCGTCAGCGACCCGGAAATTGCAGGACTGCGTCATTGACAACAACGCCGACTTCGGTGTTGCTTTTGACGGCGATGCTGACCGGTGTATCTTCATCGATGAAAAGGGAGCGCGGATTTCGTCAGACCTTGCAACAGCACTTATCGCTGAGTATTACCTGATGAAAGAACCGGGTTCGACGATCCTCTACGACCTGCGTTCAAGCCGGGTGCTGCAGGAGACCATCGACCGGCTCGGGGGAATCGGCAAACGCTGCCGGGTAGGCCACGCGTTCATCAAGACCCGTATGCGGGAAGAGAATGCAATATTTGCCGGGGAACTCTCCGGACACTATTATTTCCGGGACATGGGATATTGCGACAACGGTATATTCACCATGATCCAGGTACTGAACCTGCTTGCGATTAAAGATGAACCGCTTTCTCGCCTTATCCAGCCGCTCAGGAAATACCATTCTACCGGTGAAGTGAATATGCGGGTCTCCACAAAAGAGGCAGTTATGGTAGCGCTCGGAACCGCATTTTCCAACGGAGAGATCGATTATCTCGATGGGATAACGGCTCAATACGACTCGTGGTGGTTTAATGTCCGGGCATCAAATACCGAACCCCTGATCCGGCTCAACCTTGAAGCAGACACGCTTCCCCTCATGGAGAAGAAGAAGACCGAAGTTCTTCGTGTGATTCGCGACACTGATCCCGCGATGCAGATGGAAACGGAATAATATGATCACCGTTTTTTACATTTTCCTCGGGTTTACTCTTGGCCACAGGGAACCACGAAGCATAAACTCCCAGAAATCTGATATCCGGGCAACAGGCTGACACTTAGTTGCCGAGTTAAGATCTCGTAACTCTTACGGCAATATTGTAACTACAGTTATACACAGCAAACAGAAATGAAAAACACGGATCAGGACTCCTGCTTCACGAACTGGTCCTTCCCAACCCCGCACTCCGGGCAGACCCAGTCCTCAGGCAGATCCTCGAATGTTTCTCCCGGGGGGATTCCACCAACCGGGTCCCCGACTTCCGGATCATAGACATACTGGCAAACGGTGCAGATATACGTGTCCCAGATTATTTCCATCATACCCATCTCCATCAGGTGCGTTTCTGGTTCACCCGTCCCTTCTACCTCAGATCATATAATAATTACTCCCATCACCCGGGTCGCGAGCCGGAATTCACGGCTTCCGTAAGATTAAAAGGTATTCCCGTGGTTGAAGTACTGACACGTACCGCTATTGCGGTACACATCATCCCCCCCCTGCGGGAATATCCAGACCACGATTATGAACCCCCATATCACTTACCTAACTCATCCTCCTCCATTACTGGAATTTGCGAATATAACGGTGTTCAGGGGCAACAGGAAACTTCTGGACTCAGTATCGGTTACTATCGGGGAAGGTGAGAACGTCGCCATCCTTGGACCAAACGGTGCGGGAAAATCGTCTTTTATAAGGACAATTACCCGGGAATACTATCCCTATCTCCAAGATGATCACGTCACATTCAAAGTGAGGGGCCAGGAAGTTTGGGATGTCTCGGAGATGCGATCCTTTCTTGGCATAGTATCCAACGATCTCCAATACACATTCACCCGCGACATGTCGGGAACGGAGGTCATTCTGTCAGGGTTTTTCTCCAGCGTCGGGCTTTTTAACCAGGAAGTATCAGGAAGGATGGAACAAAAGGCGGACAAGATCATGGATTTTCTTGAAATCGGGCACCTCAGGAACCGGACGATGACGGAGATGTCGTCAGGAGAGGCACGAAGATTCCTGATCGGAAGAGCATTGGTCAATAATCCTAAAACGCTTATTCTTGACGAGCCGACCAACAGCCTTGACCTTCACGCCCTCCACGCGTTCCGGAAAATCCTGCGAAAGATCGCACAGTCTGGAACCGGCATCATTCTCGTCACCCACAACCTTCAAGATATTATCCCGGAGATATCACGGGTCATTCTGATGAAAGATGGATCATTTTGCAAGGACGGCCCAAAAACGAAGATTCTCACGGATAAAAATATAGGCAACCTGTTCTGCGTCCCCGTCCGGATACTTGAAGACGACGGATATTATTACGCCACCGGCTTTTAACACTGGAATGGCAGATTTTCCAGCTAGTTTCAAGATCATCTGAAAAGACCCACTATCGCCGCGATAATTGGTGTCTTGTAATCTGTAGGCGCAGGAAATCTCCAGGAGGTTGTCCGGTTCGGGTTCGATCATCACGTTGAAGGTTCCCGGGCGTTCAAAAAACGTTTGCTTTCACCTGACGCTATTTCGATTGGGCAACACCGATAAGGGAGCGCAGCATTACCTGAGTTTCTGCCGGGGTCCCGGTAGTATTGACCAGGTACGTTGTCGTCCTCCCCAGGACATTCTCAAGATACCGCTTCCGTATTTGTGCTTTGTAAGGATTACTGACGAGGAGATGGGGGTTGAAATAATTATTTTCGATGAAAAGTTTCAGTCCCGGTTCGGGCGCAAGGGTCTGGACTTCATTCTTGTCAGCCGGATCGTGTTTCAGGACAATAATTATTTTTAGGGTTGTCATGGGAAGGATCCTTCCTTTGCCGATGATCCACCGGATATCGGCAATGGCCCTACCGTCATGATCATATGCACCTTCCATAAGGAGTCCCTCATATTCCTTCCAGATTTTCTCGAGATCCTTCCCAATGTAAAAATTCTTTTCTGATCCGAAAGCAAGGATATCCGAACCGTAAACCCGCGAGAAGAACCAGTCATCTGAAACTACCCTCGTGTGCGGATCCTTGAGAAGGCCGTAGGTATGGGTCGTCTTCCCTGCCCCGGGGGCTCCGACAAGACAAACTCCGATCCCGCCAATATCCACGCATGCGCCGTGAACCGACATTATTTCATGTTCATCCTCAAGGATATCCCCGGCAAGACTGAGCGCAAGGGATTTTATCCATCCGTAGTATTCAAAATTGATGAGGAACAGGGTCTTTGAGTAAGCGTCGTATAATGCAGAGTCGGATGGGTAATCCGGGTCTTTGAACCCGAGGATCCTCCCATGCGAGCGGACGTTCTGCGACATCGAATAGAAGTTGTCCTCCCAAGTATCCTTGAGGATATGATCATCAGAGATGAGTTTTATGCAGCACCCATATAACTCAGATTTCAGTTCGTAACGGATTCTCGGCTTATATTTCTCGGTCAGCCGTTCCTTTTCATCTGTTGATATCAGGGAAATGGTATACATGGTTCCAGCATCCTGTCGCAATTCTGACGTAATTTAGATCCCCGCATTACCGGCAACCAGTACCCTGGGCCAAGGAGTTTGAGATAGGACATTCATCTGTTATCCACGCCCCCATATTAAAAATATCCGTGATCTTCAGGGTAAAACATTCCTGACGGCAAAATTAGAACAGTACCACTCCAAACAGATACAGGCCGCATGGGCAAAAAGGAAGGATTATAGTCATTCCCCGGTATTGTCACAGGTTACCCGAAGGGTCTCTCAAAAGCCGGAATGCATTAAAACCAGATCGATACAGCTCGCTGTAAGGAAAATGCTTACGGTAAAGGACAGGTGCCCGCAGCCGGGACTGATCCGTGCCAGATATACCAGCCAATAATTATTCCAATCACTATCCCTGCGGCAACAGAATAGCCCATACACAAGATTTTGTCCTTATCCATCCCAGTCATCTTTTTTCTGAACTCAGATAAATGTTCCGGACTTTTTGGGACAACTTGGCCGGTCATGTCACAATCCAAGCGTTGAACAGAAATCGTTACTGTATTTCAGAATCATACTCCGGTATTACAAGCAGGTTACAAGAATCCCGGTGAAAAAATCCGGAAAGAGGATAAGAACGGGTTGTATCTGCGTCACCCTAAAGTATATGAGAGAGGAATCCTCTAAAAGAACAGTGGAGAGAAGAAATCATGGTGAAGTTGACTGCTGATATGCAGGAAGCATTCCGAAAAATGAAAGTCTTCCCGGTCGCTACTGCAACAAAGGATGGCACGCCGAACGTTATCCCCCTCGGGATCGTAGAACTCGTCAGCGAGGATACTATCTGGATAACGGACAATTTCATGAACAAGTCGATGTCCAACCTGCGGGTAAACCCCAAGATCGCATTGTACATATGGGGAGCGGAGATCAAAGGCTGCTACCAGATCAAAGGGGTTGCCTCCATCAGGACCAGCGGCAAGGAATTCGATGAGATGAAGGCAAAGATCAACGAAAAGAACCCGGCGCTTCCGGCACGGTCTCTTGTCATCGTAAAGATTACCGAAGTCTTTGAGTGCCAGCCCGGGCCAAAAGCCGGTATGAAACTCCTCTGATCTTTTTCCTTTTTTATTCAGACAAATGCAGTCGTATTTTCTGTGAGTCTTTGGAATATTCAAACCGTCATCGATCTCATCGATTTTATTATATCATATCGTGACTATTCCCACGTCACTTCATTACACATGATGTCTGCAATTCGCGTGCAATCATACTGATGAGTGTATTCCCATTCCGGCGTGTGATTACACTGGCCGCAATTTCAAAGGATCTGATTGTGCCATCCCGACACTTCAGCCTGCCCTCTCCCCGTTTCCACTGGCCGGAACATATGCCGTTCGTCCAGATCCGGGTCTCCTCCGGGGTACCGGCAAGGATATCGCTGATTACCAAAGGGGGCACATCTGGTTTCGCATAACCAAGGACTGTAAAAAATGCAGGATTTACTTCGAGGAGCGTTCTGGTTTCCGAATCAAAGAGTATAATGATTTCGGATACGTTGTCTACAACTGCACGGTAAAGATGCTCACGCTCTTTCAGTTTCACATCGATCTTGTGGCGGTGGAGTGCCATATCGATCGTTGCCAGGAGTTCCCGGTCCATAAACGGCTTGACAATATACCCATAGGGTGCAGTTTCCTTTACTTGTGCAAGTCTCCGGTCATCAGCATAGGCAGTAAGGTAGATTACCGGGATGTCGGAACGTTGCCGTATCTGCCGTGCCGTTTCGATGCCATCGATATATCCCATCAGTTCGATGTCCATTAATACAAGATCCGGGGGAGCCCGCGCAATCAGTTCGATCGCATCTTCGCCAAATGCGACCGGATCGGACACCTGGTATCCGGCTTTTGTCAGCAACTCATGAATACGAAGGGCAATTACCCCATCATCCTCAACAATGAGAATTGATTCTCCCGTCATGGTAACTTCCTGATGTACCGGAAATTCTCCGCCAATGATCAAGATAACATGCGTTTGTATAAAAATCACGTGTCGGTTGTCCCAGCTGTACGGGACCCTTGAATTTCGGGCAGTTCATATACTGACTTTCCATTTTACATTACGAAAATATTCACAACGCACTCCCAGGGGTATTGCAGGTTAGGTAACCTAAGCAACACTTGGGATCCGGTAGGCACCGGGCGGAATTATCATTTCAAAACGGGCACCTTCCCGGTATTTTCCGTTTTCCCGGATGGTAATTCCTGTTATCGAGAGAATTTCTCTTGTCAGAAACAATCCAAAACCAGTGTTGGTCCCAAAACCACGGTCGAAAATTTTCTTTTTATTCCTTGAAATAATCCCGATGCCGTCATCCTCAACCAGGATCAGAAGCCCTTCCGGAACTTCGGTCGAGCTGATGGTAATGCGCGATATAGTCTTACCATATTTTATCGCATTATCAAAAAGGTTGTAAAATACCTTCTCGAGCAAGGGATCAGCAAAGATTTCAAGGCCTTCGAGATCTACAGCAATATCTATTGCCCCAAAGTCCAGCTGAGACCTGACCTGTGCAACAAGATCTTCAATTGACTGCCATTGGGGTGCAAGGATGCCCAGGTCCTGGTAGTCCCGAGTAAAGTCCATCTGTAACCGGATCGTCTCCGAAATTTTCCGCATCTTGCCGATGAATTCATTCATTCCAGGGTTTGTGCTTATGGTCTCGGATAATTCAAGATAACCCTGAAGGGCGTGAAGTTTGTTCCTGATATCATGGCGGGTGATATCGGAAAGAAGCCGCATTTTCCGGTTTGCAAGCTTCAGCGCATCTTCCGACCGGGTCCTATCCGTTATGTCAAAAGATATACCCAGGGTCCCGGTTATTACCCCAGCTGCATTTCTGAGGGGCTCGATATGGACCATCAGGGTTCTCTGGTTGTACTGGGACTCGTAGCTTACCTTGTTACCACCAAGTGCCCTCCGGTGGGCAATGACTGCAGTATCCTGTGCCAGTTGTCCATGGTAAAACTCTTCCACGGTCATCCCTACGATCTGGTTCGGAGAGAGGCCAATATCGGCCAGCCCATCACCATATGAGCTTGTAAACCGCAGTGATGCATCTGTTGTCCAAAGGGATCCCGGGATTTGTTCTGCTACCAGCTGCAGTTGTATCTCGCTTTCAGCAAGTGCATCTTCGGCATGTTTCATAGCCGAGATATCCATCGCTATACCTTGGACTCCCGCGATATCCCCATTCTGATCCCGGATAACATTCAGGTTCTGAAGGACGGGAAACACTCGCCCATCATTCCCCTGTGCTACAAACCTGCACTCAAAGTTGAGAACTGGTTTACCAGTAGTCAGCAGGGTATGATAATGCCGGGTCGCTGCAGGAAGATCATCCGGATGGATGTATGGCGTTAATTGTTGCCCGATTATTGTATCGAAGGTGACACCAAACGCCTCCAGCCCCTTGTTGTTGATAAACTGTATCTTTCCCTGAGGGTCTGCCCGGTAAATTATGTCCGGGAGCGTATCCATCAGTTCCTGCAGGGTCAAATCCTTGTCCTTGATTTCGCGTTGTGTCCTGATGAGTTCTTCCAGTTGAGCGCGCAGTTCCTCTTCCTGTGCAGTCAGCTGTTCATACGTGGCCCGCAGTTCAGTTTCGGCATGTTTACGATCAGAGATGTCCCGGCAGAGACTGATGATCCTGCGGGATCCACCGGTTTCAATGACATTGGCATTGATCTCAACCGGGGTAACTTTACCTGTTGGGCCAGTGTAACCAATCTCAAGGTTCCTGACAAATCCTTCTTCGATACAGGTTCCCATCGCCTTCAGATTTTTCTGCCGATCTCCTGATGCAGTCCATTCTATCACGGACCTCCCCCTTATGTTGTCAAGGGAATCGTACCCGGTGAGCCGGACATATTCCGGATTTGCCTCGATCACCCTGCCTTCTTCATCAATAATGACATAACCGGTCTGAGTTGTTTCTATAAGCGAACGGTATCGTTCTTCACTCTCGCGGATCCCAGACTCAAGTTTCGTGCGCTCAGTAGTATCAAGAAGCGATGCTACTGCCCTCTGTGTCCCCGGAATGATTCCGATGGAAATATGGATGTTTTTAACTGTGCCGGACCGGTCGATGAAGGAGAAATCGTAATGCGATTTCGCCAGCCTTCGCACTTCAGGAGATGGATCCCTTCGGTGTTTATGCTGACGGAGCATCCATTCGAGGTCTTCTTTGGCGATAAATTCGGTCCATTTCTTTTTTCTCTCGATCTCCCTTTTCGAATAACCGGAGAGCCGCTCGAATTCACTGTTGACTAGAGAGAACGTTCCATCGTTTTCGACAATAACCATGGCGGTTCCGGTATTTTCAAATATTGTCCGGTATTCCCGTTCCGAGGCGCGCAGGGCTTCCTCGAACTGCTTTCGTCTAGTAATGTCGCGAGCCTGTATCTGGATCCCTGAAAACCGTGTACCGGTGTATACCAGGCTCCCCCGTGCTTCAAGTACAGCAACTGATCCATCTTTTTTGGGGACACGGATCTCCATTTTTCTGACCGTTCGATCAGTTTCCGCATCTATTTGCGGCAGTTCGCCAAGTTTTGAAAAGTCATCCGGTAGTATCGGAGACATATCGAGGGTTTTGCCAAGAATTTCAGGGGGATCAAATCCGGTGATATTTTTTACGGACGGTGAAACGTAAGTCATACGGTGGCGCTCATCCACGACAAATATGAGATCGCTGCTTCGTTCCGCCATCCCCCGGAACCGTCGCTCACTTTCGAGAAGTTCAGTTTCTGCCCTTCGCCGGCGTATAGCCTGTTTGATTTTATGGATAAGCTCGGAGAACTGTGCCCGGGGATCACCGCCTTTCTGGAGGTAAAAATCGGCTCCATTATCGATTGCCTGGATTACCACCTCCTCCCGTCCCCGTCCCGTGAAGAGGATGAATGGTATATCACCCGATTCTGACCTCACCCTCCGGAGGAATTCGACACCGTCCATACCGGGCATCTGGTAATCTGAGACAATAGCGTCATAATGATTGGTTGCAAGAGATCCCAGTGCTTCATACACGGATGTAGTGGTGTCTACCTTGAAATCACCAGAGCGCTCGAGGAAAATTTTTGTCAGGTTAAGGAGATCCTGCTCGTCATCAACATAGAGAATAGTATGCATAGATTGCTCGTAGTGTGAATCTGTCATTGCCGGATAAGTGGATAAAGACAATAAGTATTTTCATTTTCTCCTGAAATATTCGATGCCTGAAAGGAGAAAAATGATGACAGGATCGAGTTTTCAAGATGATCAGATAAGGGGATCCGGCTGTTCGCTGCCAAGTGCCGGAAGATGCGTCGGTTTGATCAGAACCTGTTCAGAGGTCTGACGCATTTTCTCGATGATAAGCAATTTCCCTTTCCCGGTAATTGCAAAGACCGGGACGGAAATTCCAGCCTGAATAAGTGCCCGTGCACCGGCAGCATCCCTGATGGTTTTCGATGCGCAGGATGTCACCAGATCTGATGAAGCCACGAGCGATTCGGCTTCATGACGGGAAAGACCTGTTACATGCACGGCAAAGATCAAGGTATCTGGATGAATTTTACGGATCGCCTCTGCAGCATCAGGGCCGGCGACCGTAACGGCTACGTGTCTGTACCCTTCAGCGAAGGCCAACGCAACCCCGGCAACCTGATCTATTGTGGCGTGTTCCCGGTCGAGCACGATCCCTCCATCCCGTTCGATCCGGTCCATGACTTTTAAGTGCGGCGATGTTCTTATGAGTCCGGACATCCTGCCACCGATTCCCTGCACCATCGCGGGTCTTGTCACGACGACTGTTCCAGCCCCGTCGCTAGCGAGAACCACAGCATCGATAAGACCTGTCTGGAGACCAAAGCTCAGGAGTTCCGATGCCCCAAATCCGACAAACTCCCGTGAATCAAGGACTTCCCGGTCCGGTGTGCACATGCCGAATGCCTTGATCCGGTGTTCGATATTTGCCTTAACATTGTCTTTCGTGATGGATGGAATCGGGTATGCGAACCGTTTTGCGAGCGGGCAGTCCTTTATCCGTGACTCGCCAACTTCAACAACCTTCCCGTTCCTGATGACAACCCGGCACCTGCCGATTGCCTCGATGATATGCTCGTCTTCTGGAGATTCACCCATAGTTCCCACCGTTTAGCCGATAGCGGACAATTCTGTCCGGTATTCTGGTATATCCGGTTCGGACTCAATATATATTAGGGATTTTAGGTCGCGGCAAATTAACACATGGGGGACTTTGAATTTTCACAAGGAACACTTTGTTCCAAGGTACTCGTATACTACTGGAAAAACTCGAAATCTCTACAGAGAAAAAGTGCATTTACCGGCGCGAATAGCTAAAAACACATAGCTAAAATGTCAATGATACTACGATATGCCTAATATCATAAGATACTGGGAGATCGATCTGTTCCGGGGTATTGCGATCCTCATGATGGTCCTGTTCCATACCCTTTTTGACATCTCGTATTTTGGGATCTCCCCCGTCATTGTAAGTAGCGGGTTCTGGCGGTATTTTGCCTTCGCAACAGCTTCGCTCTTTCTCCTTATAGTGGGGATATCGTTTTCCATCAGTTATGCGCGTGCAGCGAGGTCCCATTCAGGCAGACAACTGGCGAGCAAATTCCTCGTTCGCGGTGCGGGAATATTTTCTCTAGGACTTCTCGTCACTGTCTGCACATGGCTGTATCTCGGGGAAGGCTACATTATCTTTGGCATCCTGCACCTGATCGGAGTTTCGATCATCCTTGCCCCGCTTTTCTACCGGTTCGGGAAATTTAATATTATTATCGGTGCAGCCTGTGTCCTTATCGGATCTGCTGTCACTGCGATCAACGGGCCGTTATGGCTCCTTCCGCTAGGGATCCACCCTGCTGCATTCTGGTCTGTTGACTACACGCCGCTCTTTCCATGGTTCGGGGTTGTACTGATCGGCATCGGGTGCGGTGTATGGCTTTACCCCGGAGGAGTGCCGCGGTATCAGCTTCTGAAGCTACCCGCATCACTGCAGGGACCCTTGACATTTCCCGGCCGTTACTCTCTTTGGATCTATCTTGCGCACCAACCGGTGATTATCGTAATCCTCCATTTTTTGACCGGCAATGTACCATTGTGAAGACCACTATCACTGAAAGGATGCAAGTTTACTGCGGGGTTGAAAGGATTTTTAGTCATTGAACTCTCTACCACCCGGCCGTGAGCGTGATGAGCCGGGACAGGATTATCATCCCCCACTCTGAAATGGTAGTGAACCCAATGATTCTTAAGATTTTCACAGCAACCATTGACTCAAATCGCCCCCGTCTCGATACCGTGGACGAGATCCGGCCTTTTCTCTCAAAACAATTTGCTGATTACCTGGAAATTCATAGTGAGAACGCCACCAGGTTTATTCATCGCTACCCGACGGTACAATGCAAAATTATCCAAAACCGTATTGTGATAATTGGTATCAACGAGGGAGCAGAATTCCTGTACGGATTTTCTGAAAGCCATCCTGAAATCCGGCTCGGGGAGATTATCTGTACGTTTATCGATCGTGATCATGTCATCAGAAATGAAATAGTTGGCACAACCGACAAAATATTCACATATGAATTCCTTACATCCTGGATCGCGCTGAACCAGCAGAACGCAAAAAAATTCTATCTACTGAAGGGCAAACTGGAGCGCGACACATTTATACACAGGATTTTAACACAGAATCTTACGACACTTGTAAAGTCGCTTGGCTGTGAAACAGCCGCTCCCATCATATGTACCAGCAAAATACGGTTTAAAAAAGATCGGATTAACGGCACTAATGTCATTGTATTTATTGGGAGATTTCAGACAAACCTTATGATCCCGGATTATCTCGGCATAGGGCAATCTGTCTCTCTCGGATTTGGTACAATAAAACAACTGCCGCCTGCTGATTTCTGATGAAACCTGACTTGGAAATCTCCTCATTTTTCCCTCATCAACTATGTCCGGACAGATTCGAAGATACTAATCAGGTATATATTCATCTTTTTCCTGCACCAACCGGATATGGGATAATTCATGCTCACGCTGCGGAACCTCAGATCTGACGACATCGCTATTATCAAATCATGGCCGCATTATCCGGCAGAATTTTCCGATCTTGATTATGCTCTTCGGGATGACGGCTGGCTCGATCATTACCCTGCTGGAGTTGATACCGTGATCCTTGTAGCAGAGGATCAAAAAGGGCTTATTGGATTCTCAATCCTCTCCCGTGATGAGGGAAAATGCCCGGAGTTCCGGATAGCATTACATCCAGAAAAAATCGGTAAAGGGTTGGGAAATGAACTTACGCACCTCACACTTGCATATGGATTTTCTTCACTAGACTTCGGATGTATTCGGCTGATCGTCCGAAAAAATAATCACCGGGCACAGAAATTGTATAAGGAACTGTTTTTCCAGTATGCCGGTGAATGTACCGAAGATGTACAGGGAAAACCGGTGGACTTCTTTAGAATGGAGATCAGCAGAGAGAAATTTTTGAAGGAGACATGATCATGAACGAAACATTACTGATTATCGATGTCCAGAATGAATATTTTACCGGAAAACTGCCGGTCACGTATCCGCCAAGAACATTGGTGAACATTGTAAGTGCGATGGATGTAGCACACTCAGCGCACATTCCCGTCATCGTGATCCAGCATACAAATACTGCTCAGGAAGCCTTAACTTTCCGAAAGGGAACTCCCGCATGGGAACTTCATACTGAAATTGAAAAACGTCCCCGCGATCTCCTGATTGAGAAAAACTTTCCTGGGAGTTTCACGCAAACCAATCTGGGGGAGTGGCTGGATAAACGAAAGATTAAGACAATAACTATAGCCGGATACATGACCCAGATGTGCTGTGATACTACGGCACGGCAGGCATTCCACCGCGGGTTCACAGTAAACTTCCTTTCCGATGCAACCGGAACGCTCTCGATCTCAAACACGGCCGGAAGTATCGAAGATGCCGACCTCCATCGTGCAATACTCGTTACCCAGCAGATGCGGTTTTCCCGGGTGATGAATACAGACGAATGGATCAGGGGAATCGATAATCTGCATGGATTTAAAAACACTCCCTGAACATTACAAACCTGAACTGGTAAAAATATGCTTTTCCCACGGGGTATGTTTCTCTATAAAACGGTCATCTGTGCTGATGAAGGACTTGTAATAAGGTTACTGGGATCCTCCTTTAGGGTTTCTCCAGACAGTGCTAATCCTGCTATTCGTTTAATGCCTTCTGCATGACACATTGGATACCTGATTCACAGGAGTTTCATAGCCGCATCAGACAAAAAGGGGGACATTCTGGAATCCGCTTGCATCAAAAACGCCACGGATTGTGATCCTTAATGATGGAATGACCGTGAGCGCGAGGAACGAAAGATACATGAACGGATCGCTGATCCCCTCCATACTTTCAGTCAGTTTCTTTATTGCATGGAGGCGGGCAACAACAGACCGGTAGTCAAGTGTTGACATCAGTCCTGCACAATCAAGGGGGAGGATTGCTTTGGAGGTTCCCATCACGGCAGCCATTGCGCCCTGGCAACTGATAACTTCTCCGATCGCACGAAGGATCTCATCGTCATTTGTCCCGACCGCCACGATGTTGTGGGCATCGTGGGAGACGCTCGATGCAAGAGCACCTCGTTTCAGGCCAAAGCCATGGACAAGTCCTATACCGCAAGCTTTTGGCACGTACCTGCTGCAAACAACGACTTTCAGGATGTCACGTTCAATATCAGGTAAATCTTCCGCTGCACAGTCAAAAAGCAACGATTCAGTGATGATCTGATGGGGTACCAATCCGATCACCCGAGCTTGACCACTACCGCTGATCCGGATATCGCTGGCTTTCGGAATACGACTGCGAAATACGCCGTGGAAATCCGGGGGTGCGGACGATACAGTCGGGATTATCTCCGCTCCGGAGCGATATACCTTTTTTACATCGAAACGCTCGGGATTATTGATAATACAAAAATCCCCTCGCCGTCCGGGAACAAGTGCTCCCCGATCGTGCAGGCCGAACCGTTCTGCGGCCGAGAGGGTCGCCATACGGATTGCTAGTTCCGGTTCGAGCCCGCATTCAATAGATTTTCTTATACAGCGGTCGATATGCCCTTTTTCCATCAGCAGGTCGGCATGACAGTCATCGGTTGCAAAGGAAAATCTGGATACCGTACCGGTAGTGACCAACGAGATAAGATCGGCGATATTGCGCTCGGTAGACCCCTCGCGGATGAATATGTGCATCCCGCGCTTGAGTTTCTCATCTGCTTCTTCCAGGAGTGTGCATTCATGATCGCTCTGGAGGCCCGCAAGGATGTAGGCATTCAGGTCATTACCGGTAAGGAAAGGTGCGTGACCATCGCGGATCTCAAAACTAGCAAGTTTTTCCAGGATTTCTGGATCCGCTACGAGAACTCCTGGTACGTTCATCATTTCTCCCAGTCCGAGGACCCCCTCATATCCGGCAAATTCGCCAAGATCGGAAGCCCCAAGCGTCGCTCCTCCGATATCATCAGGAGTGGTGGGAACGCAGGAAGGGAGCATGTACAGGATATCAACATCCGCGCCGACCCTCTCGGCGAGCATAAACTCTATCCCCAATTTACCGGCAACATTTGCTATCTCGTGAGGGTCGGCAATCACAGTCGTGGTACCGGAAAGCACAACGAGCCGGGCATACTCACGCGGCGTAAGGAGTGAACTCTCAATATGGGCGTGGGAATCAATGAGTCCGGGGACGACGTAACCCCCCTTGAGGTCGATCATTTTTTTCCCTGAGTAATCCCCGATTCCCAGTACAAGCCCGTTTTTTAGTGCAAGATCTCCTTCTTCCCATGCACAGATGAAGGGGTTGAAGACCTGGGCATTCCGAAAAACGCAGTCGGCAGGTACAATCCCCCGGGCTGCATCTATCAACACCTTTGAAAAAAATTCCATCGTATCACACGGTTATATCGCGGATGACAGCAGTCTGCCGTTCCCCATCACGGATGAGATAAATATACAGTTTATACTGTCCAGGCTCAAGATTGACCGGAATTATGACCCGGTTTTCTCCGGATCTGAGCGTAACCGGAGTGTTCAGTACGGTAAATTCTTGCTGTTCAAAGTTTTTCAACTGGTAAACCGTTATCTGGACGTACGCATCTCCCGGTTCACGGGTATTCGTGACAGGGACGACAATCGTTCCGCTGGTGTATACTGCATCACCGATGCACATTGATACACAACCACCGGTGATACCTAAAAGAAGCATGACGAACACGATAGTCAGCATCCTGTTCCGGTGTGCGAGCATTAATCAGATGTAAAAGTCCGGCAATTTAAAACTATGTAAGATCATGTTCATGAATTTATTAATAGAAAAATAATATGTCTAGAAAATGATTCCGATTACTTATATATCTAGTAAGGACTGATATTTTCATGATTAGAGAGAAAATTTTCTGCAAATTTTAAAACCGGTATTGAATTTAATAACAAAATCCGAAAAACCCAAGGAAATAAGGCTAATGGAAGGCAAAGGTAATTATAGAATTAAATTTTAAAAAAAACATATGGTGATCTCGTGACAATTATAACTTTTTCTCACCATAAAGGCGGCACCGGAAAGACGACATCCTGCCTGAATATTGCGGGTTTCTGTGTCAAGGGAGGGAAAAAAGTCCTTGTTGTCGATTGTGATCCCCAGGCAAATGCAACAGTAGGTCTCGGCGTCAATCCGGATAAACCCGAATGGAACATGTATGATGTATTTATGAGCGGAACTGAAGGATTTCCTGAAGTTAAATTAGAGAACATTATTATTCATACGGGTTCCGGTATAGATCTTGTCCCTTCTCACCTCGATCTTGTAGGTGTTGAACCCTATCTTTACCGCATGGAATCCCGCGCAAGCGTACTTAATGAAGCCCTTTCAGCCGTGCGTGACAGGTACGATGTTATCCTTATCGATACCCCGCCGAGCATGGGGCAGTTTGTCATAAACGGCCTGTATGCAGCGGATCATGTCATTGTTACCCTCGATTCCGGAACGTTTGCCCTTGATGGCCTGTCGGCCCTCACGACAATTTTCCTTGATATAAAAGATGGTCTGGGCAAGAATATCAGGGCAGATATGGCAATCGTCAGCCGATGGGGTGAAGGCAGGTCTCCTGAATGCACGGTTCCTGAGTCTTCGGAAAAGAAAGACATGCTCACATTCATCAGGAACATCTTCATTAAACCTCCCACACCATCACCTGAAATGATAAAAGCCGCTGAGGAACAAAAAGCCGAAGACGAACGTCGTGCCGGACTGCTTGCTGAGATACGGCTACGGTTCCCGCTCGTATTCACTGTGCCGCACTCCCCGGCCGTTTATGAAGCCCAGAAACGCGGTATGCCACTGTCCCACTATGCTCCTGAAAGCAATGCCGGCGTAGCTTACAAGATAATTGCAGATGAGGTTATGAAATGGATGTAAAAGAGATAGAAAATATTCTGAAAAAAGCCAGCGAAGGTGATTGTTCAGTACGTGTGAACACCGACAAGGTCGGTCCTGAACTGCAGCCACTTGCTCTGACAATTAACAAAACAATTGAGAAGTTGGGTAAGGCAGTCGAACTGAAACACCGTGCCGATATCATGATGCGGGATAACCCTCTCGCTATCGAAATTCTCAAAAAAGACAAGGCACGGGTGTACATCAATAAGATGTATGAAGAAGTGTGGCGAGGGACTCATAACGAGCTGATAAAAAAGACACTCAACGATTTTAGCATCACGATCCTCTCCGGTGAGCATTTTTACGCAGTGTTCGAGACAAAAAAGCCTTCGACAACAACCTGTCTCGTGAAATGGCCGGATGGCGTAAAAAAATACCTGACACTGAGGGCCATCCCCAACCTCGATCAAAACGGTGAAGTAGATGGTGCTTTTCTGGTCTGGGTGGATAATACCGAGCTTCATGACAAAATCGATGCGGTGAAAGAAGTTGAGCAGAGGGTAGACAGGATCCTCCAGGAAAACCCGTACCCCATTTTCACCATTGATCCGAATCTTGATTTGAAAATGTCCAATCAGGCGTTCCTCAAGCTCACAGGATATGCAAAAGAACGCGCTTCGACACTCTCAATGAAGGATTTCAAGTACATTAAGAATAAGGGTGCAACAGTCGAAGGGACCCTTAAGTCCAAGCAACGGAGCCAGGGTGAATCCACCATCGAGTTTCCCGCCGGTGCATTTACTGTCGAATGGTACTACATACCTCTGGTCAACGCTGAAGGAAATGTCGATAGTCTGCTGGTAGTCTTCAATGATATCACCGAACGCAGGAAGAAGGAGAAAGAAGTTAAACTGCTGATGGAGGACTCCCAGAAGAAAGCAGAAGCTCTTTCCCAGAGTGCGGGTGACCTTCAGAACGGTCTCGAGCGGATCGCCCATGGCGATCTCACCTATCAAGCCCCGGTGACAGAAGGAGATCCTCTCATAAAGCTGAAACAGGACTATAATTCTGCAGTAGAATCAATCCGGAATGTAGTTGCAGAACTCGAGAGTGCTGTCAAACAGCTCGATGTGACCACACAGGATACCAGCAAGAGTACCCAGGAGATCTCAAGAGCGACCGAGCAGGTTGCAATCTCAACACAGAAATCTGCTGATGGTACTAAAAAACAGCTGAATGAGCTTGAGTCAGTCGGAAAGGAAATTTCCGATCTTTCCGCGTCTATCGAAGAAATTGCCAGCACCTCCCATGACCTGATGGAGCATTCCAAGAAGGCATCAGCCGAAGGGAACCAGGCTGCAGAACTGGGAAAGATTGCGACAACTAAAATGATAACTGTTGAAAAGATTGCCGGTGAAAGTGTCAACGAAATTACAACATTAAACGGTCGGATGAAAGAGATCTCCAATATCGTGAAAATGATCGCCGACATATCGAGCCAGACAAACCTTTTGGCACTCAATGCTGCTATCGAAGCGGCCAGGGCCGGGGAACATGGCCGTGGATTTGCGGTTGTCGCCGGTGAAGTGCGCAATCTTGCCGGAGAATCAAAAGTTGCAACCAATAACATCGAAGAACTGATCAGCTCGATCCAGAACAACAGCGAGAAAACTGCTGCAGCTATCAAGAGTTCATACAACGAGATACAGACAGGTATCGAGAGCGTAAACAAAACTATCGATGCACTGAACAGGATTATCTCCGAGTCAAATGTTGTTGCTCAGGGAATAACCGAGATCACCAAGGCTACTGAGGATCAGGCGCAGGCAACAACTCGCGTGATGCAGGGAATGGAACAGTCGAGCGCCATCACCCGCGAAAACCAGGAACGGATGGAAGACATGGCAGCACTCGCTGAAGAGACAAGTGCCTCAACCGAAGAGATTGCGAGCGCTTCTGCTGAGCTCGCGAACATGGCAGAACGATTGAAGAAGATGATGGAACGATTCAAGGTGAGGTAAGGGTATGGTTTCCTCCATCGATGTCGTCGAATTTAATCTGGGAGGCGAACGGTATGCACTTGACATTCAGCTTGCGCGGGAGATCGTCGAGATGATCCCGATCACACCGATTCCCCGATCACCTCCATTCATATCCGGCGTAATCAATCTTCGGGGCGAGATCACGAATATCATGAATTTGAATACCATCCTCGGTCTTCCCGATCAGGAAGTCCGGCCGAACCAGAAGATCATCGTGCTTGTCCCAGAGGCTGCCAACGGTAACAACGTTGGAATTATCGTCGATGATGTCAGCAGCGTCACTCAGGTATCTGAATCCGATGTTGAGACCATAGGGGAAGGGTTTGCTTCAGAGTTTTCTGACTTCGTCAAGGGTATAATCAAGATGCGTTCAGAGAATGACGAGAAAAAGAGTGAGGGCCTGATTATCTGGCTTGACATGCAAAAAGTACTCAAAGATCTGGCAAACAAGTGAGCGGGGAACGAAATATGAAATCTACTCATACGCAGAACAAGGAATGTGAGATGTGAAATGGCGGAACGACCTGGGAGAAAAGCATTATTTACCGGGGCTGTTGCCCCAGCGGCAGCCAATACTCAGGAAGAGATTGCAAACCATGTGAAGCAGCTGAACGATGAGATTGCCGCAGTATTGTCTGAAGCAGTTGCGGGCAGAGCGATAAGCCCGCTTGACCCGCATCGATTCGGTTCGGAGTATGAACTGCTGATCACCTCAGTCAATTCATCATTGTCAAAACTGAAAACGTCGATTATACCTCAGTCCGATGCAGCGATGGAAAGTGCAGTCTCGGCACGATATGAGAAAGATCTTGCTGATCTTAAACACCGGCTGGATGTGATGGTCGAGCGGAACCCTCTTCCCCTGCTGCTCACCACCCCGGAATTTGCGATCAGGGAGGCAAACATCGCGTTCTCTGAGATGAGTGGGTTACACAAGAGGGATATTATCGGTACCAGTCTCAGGGATTTCAAGATCCTGAACCAGACCGGGGAAGGCGCAGCTGTGGCATTGCGGGAAAAACGGCGATCCTTTGGTGAGGTGACCCTTGAGCTTCCCTCAGGACTACATATCCTTGAGCAGTACTGCATCCCGGTGACCATGGATGACGGGACAATCAGCTCACTACTCTTTGTTTACAAAGATATTACCCTGCAGAAAAAGAAGAACGAGGAGATTGAGAATCTCAAACACCGGTTCGAAGCCATCGTCCAGCAGAATCCGATTCCCCTGTTAATGTCCGATGCGAAATTCACGGTTGTGGAAGCTAATTCTGCATATGCAAAAATGAGTGGTATCCCCCGTGATCGTGTTATCGGCATGAGCCTGCGGGAGATCAAGGTTCTTGACCAGAAGGGTGAAGGTGCAAAGGTTGCGATTGAGACCAAACGACGTGCTTTTGGCGAAGTAACAGTAGAACTGCCGAGCGGCACCCATATTCTTGAGCAGTATGTTGTGCCATTCCTTGACAGCAGGAACGAAACCACCAATCTCCTGTTCGTATACAACGAAGTCACCGAGCAGAGAAAGAGCCAGCTGGAACTACAGAAGAAAATGGATGAAGTTGCTGCCCTGAAGCAGCGTTCTGATATCATTGTCAAGCAGAACCCGATGCCTATCATGCTGATGAATACTTCATTCAAGATCATGATGGTGAACGAAGCATACGTCTCCCTTACAGGTATCCCCAAAGACCGGCTCCTTGGCATGAGCGCGAAAGATTTCCGTATTCTTGAACAGAAGGGTGAAGGCCTCAAGAAAGTGCTTTCAGAGAAAGTCCGGAGTTTCGGGGAAGTAAAAATTGAATTCCCGAACGGCATCCGGATACTGGAGCAGTACGGTATACCGATGACGGACCAGAAAGGGGCTCTCACAACAATCCTCTGTGTTTATAATAATGTTACAAACCAACGCGAACAAGAGCAGAAGATCCAGATGATGATGGATGATGCACGAGCAAATGCGGAACTGCTCACGAGTAGTGCATCTGAGCTCCAGACCGCGCTTGCACAGATTGCGTCCGGGGATCTTACGTTCCGCGTGAGCATCGATGATGCAGATCCGCTTGTCAAACTGAAAGTTGATTATAACAAATCTACCGATGCAATAAAAGCGGTTCTTGAAGGGCTCCTGAACGCCATTATTAAACTCGATGCAACGATAAAGGATACGATTAAGAGTTCTGAAGAGATTGCTAAAGCTACGGAACAGGTCGCAATCTCATCCCAGAAAGCCACTGACGATTCAAAATCCCAGTTGACGAACGTAGAGAAAATATCCTCTGATATCTCTGAGGTTTCAGCGTCAATCGAAGAGATCGCGAGCACTTCCCATGATGTAATGACACATGCAGACAAGGCGTCAAAAGAGGGTGCACAGGCTGCAGAAATCGGCAAGATTGCGACCAGTAAAATGCAGATTGTCGAGAAGATCTCCAAACAGAGCGTGGACGAGATAACGGCGTTAAATGAGCAGATGCAGCAGATCACAAAGATCGTAAATCTTATAACCGACATCGCGAACCAGACAAATCTTCTTGCACTCAATGCCGCGATCGAAGCGGCAAGGGCTGGAGAGCACGGCAGAGGGTTTGCCGTGGTTGCCGGTGAGGTTAAGAACCTTGCTGGGGAATCCAAGAAGGCCAGCAGTCAGATCGAGACGCTTATCAAAGCCATACAGGCAAAGAGCGACCAGACGGCCACTTCGATGAAGAATTCTTTCGAAGAGATCAAGGCTGGTATAGAAAGTGTTAACAAGACGGTCACAACTCTGAATATTATCATCTCGGAAGCTAACATCGTTTCGCTGGGTGTAAACGAGATCACAAAAGCAACTGAGGATCAGGCCCGTGCGACGAATCAGCTTATGAGCGGCATCGAATCGGTAGCGAACCTGACACGACAAAATCAGCAGAGGATGGAAGACATGGCAGCACTAGCCGAAGAGACGAGTGCCTCGACTGAAGAGATTGCCAGCGCTTCTGCCGAGATGTCGGCCATGGCGGAACATTGCAGGAAATCAATGGAGGAGTTCCACCTTACCTAACCTCCTGCTATAACCAGCCGGGTTTTTCCCGGTAGTGTTTGCTTGACTTTAATCAGATCCCGATTAAACAATTCCAGTCACCATAAACGGGAAGAATTTCACGAGACTATTATGGATGAATTCACCACATTGACCCGGTTTATCGAACAGAACTTGGAGATTCACTGCGCCAATTACAAAGAGGATTACATCAAGCGGAGACTTCTCTCCCGCATGAGGTCTACCAGTACCACTACCTATACTGACTACCTGAAGTTCCTGAAGGCCAACCCTCCTGAGATGGAGCTCCTGAGGAATGCGCTGACAATAAACGTGACTGAATTCTTCCGGGATCATGAGGTGTATGATGTCCTTCGCCAGGATGTATTACCTGCACTATTCCATCAGAGGAAACGGTTGAGGATATGGTGTGCCGGTTGTTCCACCGGTGAGGAACCGTACTCCATCGCTATGATCCTTAATGAGATGATCGCGCACAACCCGGAGATCTCTGCACAGATTTTTGCTACCGACATCGACAAAGTCGTCCTTGCGAAAGCTCAGGAAGGTATCTATAATGAAAAAGCGATGGGTAAGCTGACCGATTCACAGATCCACCGTCATTTTACCAAGCTTCCCGACGGAAACTGGCAGGTAAAACCCCACCTGAAAGAACTGATCCGGTTCCGCCCCCACGACCTGATGAGCGGGGCCCCAATCTCCCGCTGGCTTGATCTAATAACCTGCCGGAACGTGACGATTTATTTTACCGAGGCCCAGAAAGACGAACTTGCGAAGATGTTTCATTCAGCGCTCGTTTCCGGGGGATATTATATCATGGGAAAGACGGAATACCTGGGGAGACAAGTCGAGAATCTTTTTGTCCCTTACAACTCGACACAGAAGGTCTTTATCAAAAAAGAGTGATCTGCGCTTCACCGTGAAACCAGATCCTCCTCTTTTGGCTTGCTACGGTCAAATCCACTTGTCAGGCTCCGCTGCAATTCTTTTCGCTGTGCATGGCGTTTAATCTCATTAAAGACCGTCACGAAATTAATGCCAACAATTATGATAACCAGCATGAGGCTTACCCAAAGCATTACACCCTGTGCCGAAAGAAACGCCGCCCAGAGGAGGACAACAAACGAGATCAGGTAAAAAAGGATCCATGTCTGGAGTCCTGGCAATTCCATACACAACCGTATAATCCAGCCTTGTATTAAAATATCCGGGCACAGACACATGTTTATTCGATTTCAGACAAGCACGCCTTCTTTAATCATGATCCACCAATTTCCTGCACGTTTAACAAATGCCATTCACCACGGTTTTATAGGTAGTCTCCCAGTACTACTTGTGGAAACCGGAGATGTTATTACCCTCGCCGCGGGTATGGCGATCGTGATACTCGTGGCAGTTCTCGCAAACCCGCAATCATTGTCAGGATTGCAATCACTCCCTCTCATTTCTCCCCAGGCGACACCTTCACCAGCGCCGTTGACATCCTCGCCGACACTTATCCCGGTACAGATCGTAACCACCTCCGCTCCGAAAGTTACAACCCCGACACCGCAGCCGACCATCGCGCCACCATACCGGATTTTTTACACAGATAAACCCCTTGCGTATCCTGTTTTCACGTTTCCGAGCAACATGGTATCTTTTGGTACATCCGACGTTTATCTTCAAAACGAAGAGATAGTGACATTTGCATATATTAACGACACCCGCGGGGGTCTTACGCAGAAATTTTCCATTCCTTACCCCCTCTGGATCATGAATGCAACGGTCACTGCCGAGCAAAATCCCGTGTCCGCGGACTTCCGCATGGTTCTCTGCTATGCAAACAATGGCACAATAATAAGCGGTATGGAAATACAGGGCCAGGGTTCAGAGATCCGAGTCGTAGAGACCACTAACGTCAATCTCTACATGATCATTAGTACGTCAGATATCGACAAGTACCGAATCGAATTAATGACACCGAAGAGATACTACAATAGTTAAACGTCAGGGTAGTCGGTCTGTTTTTCCTGAATGACCTCAGGCAAACCCGGTTCGCGGACTCATATCTTTTCGATGGTTACCCTGACCCGATCGCCCGCCTTCAGTTCATGCCCTTTCGGGATGTCTATATTGAACCAGAGGGCATTTGGGTTATCTTGTGCCGGATCCTGCGACATCAGACAGTCTTTAAAGCCATTGATATTAGCAATAAATTCTATTTCTGAATCAAATTCCAAGACTTTTGTCATAATAAAAAAATAATTGGTGCGAATTTTCGTTTAATTCGCCCGCGGCGTGACCATCCACGTCGTACTGTTCGAATAGCTCCATCGGATTATGTCCAGTTCCTTACAGATATCAGCAAGGATTGCCATATTGGTACCTACCTCTTTTGGAGATAAACCAAGGTCTTTTGCAATGTACTTGGATTTGAAGTAGTGTTTACCTTTGGTTATACCAGAGTTGAGGTACTGAACGATCTTGTGCTGGGTCTCGTTATACGTCTCACGTAATTTTTTGGTGGTTGACATGGTGTGCCTCAGCATTAAAAACTCATATAGATCAACCTCTATATATATATATCTAGTCATACTGGCATAATTTACGCTCTATTTCTTATACAGGGTTGTTAATATAACCAAAATGGGCTATGTGACTCTCAGAACGCGCAGAATTTTTTTTTACTCCGATCAATTATGCAAGACCTGCCAGCGCAAGAAAAAATTTTGTCGAAATTTAAGATGGATTTACTATTTCTGGACCTGGGCATCGGCGATCTTTTTGATCAATGCCTCAAGAACAACCTCACGCATTCCTTCGACAAACTTGATGCTGCCTACAACAAGATGACCCCCACCACTGATACCGCCACCAGGGATATCAGTTCGCAGTTCCCGTACCATACGCGGGATGTTCATGTGTACTCCCCGTGATCGCAGCACAGCAAAGTCAGGGCCAAACCCAATAGTTACTACGGGTTTGCCTGCATTCTGCTTGCAGAGCCTGTCGTGTACTTCGCCTGAAGTTTTTCCCGGAGGCGGAAACGTGAACTTGTGGGCATGGATTTCCACATCGATGAGAAACACCTGTGCATCGTTGGCAAGCGTCCGGTGAACAACATGGGGCATACAGGCATTCATCTGGTCTTCTATCATGGTATTTGCGCCCTCAACGAGAAGATCGACAAGACGCTGGTGACGACCAGGGAACCCGGTGATATTCAGAATGTCCTTGATAATCTCGCGCCCGTCATTGAATCGAAGCCAGAACTGTTCGTAATCGAGGGCAAGTGCGATGTTCTTGCACGCTGATTCCGGGTACTGGTCTTTTACCAGTGCAAGGAACAGGGCCCGTTCCGGAGCCTCGCTCCGGTCGCCCACACCAGCCACTGCCGGCAAATGACGTATGATTTGTTCGACTTTTGGATTTATCAGGCGTGCAATTTCCGTCCCGAGCATTCCTGCGGTAATGCCGAAATCCCCTCCGACATGGTAGGGGTTGACATGAGCCAAGAGATACTTGTCTATCGTTGCATCCGGATGGTGGTGATCTATTACGACGAATGGAATATCGTAGACACTGGCGATCTTATAAGAGGGTTCATCTTCTTCCGTTGAACCGTTGTCGGTAAGGATTACGAGCGGCATCTTCTGCCCGAACCGGATATGATCTTTTAACGAGAAGTCAAGGTCGCGCGTAATATCTTCGATCTCATAGAATGGCGCCTTTGAGGGAGCTCGTTTGAAGAGGTAATAATCAGCATCGAAATCACCGCCAGTCTCTTTGATCAGTGAGACTACTGCCTGCTCAATGGCGACAGCAGAACAGATGCCATCTGCATCTGCATGGTGGCGGAGGATAATCGGCTGGGAAGTAAATACTGCTTTCCGGATAATTTTTGCGACCTTAATCATCTCAGGCCGGAGCTTCTCCATCACATCGCTTGGGATAAGAAGGGGAATAATACCAGGCTCAGCACGTGCATCCAGCGCCTGCTCGATCCGGATCCCGACTGCACTGGCATCTTCACCAGTAAGGATTGAGAGGGAATCAGCTTCGATCTGGAGCTGGTTGTTACGCATCATCACTTCACCGACAACGATCACGACATCATTTAGCTCGACATCCGGGTACGCCCGGACACCGGCTTCAACAAATGCCGCAACATTCTGGGTGCCGGTTTCATCAATAATAGTAAAAATAGTTGGACCGCTTGTCTGTTTGATCTGGGCCACTTCACCTTCGATGGCAACGGTTTTTCCCACTCTGGAAGAGAGTTCGGAAATTCTGACTGTTGTTGACTTTCGTTCGATATTCTGCACTTGGTATACTTTGATCTGCAGCTCCTCAAGATCGATGTTGCCGTTCGGGCGGATCTGTCGTACCCTTACAAGAACAGGATCACGTTCCTTGTGATCTCCTTTGATATTGGTCTTGTGAACAAGCCCCTTGATCCGGTCGTTCAGCTGGACAAACATCCCAAAATTAGCAAAACCCTGAACCTTTGCCTGATAAATCTTACCCTCTTCAACATCGGCAAGGTCGCATCCGGTACCGAGCCGATAGACAAGCACGTCATCTGCATCATTATTTTCCATAATCTTCACACCACACAGCGAAACGGGAATATTGTTGCGATATGGTATTGGTTATCGTCAACGATCCACAAAGATTGCACTGTTCTTTATATCATGAATGGGGGCGTGAAAGTTTAATTTACTTGTTATCGGCAGGAAGAATTATCGAAAAAATCAATCGCGGAACGGGACTTCGATCATGTCCAGATCGTTAGGAACAATTATAGGGCCGGGAAACTTCTTTTTTGCATCGCTGATGTGCACTTGTGTATCGGTGTACCTCGAGCTTATGTGGATGAGAACGAGTGTCCGGGCGTTGAGCTCCGCTGCTGCTTGACCAGCCTGTGCTGCAGTCGCATGATAAAACTCCGCCGCGCGCTGGGACTCTGATTCGTCATAAGTTGCATCATGGATCAGAAGGTCGGCATCATGGGCAATTTCTGAGAGGTTCATATGAACCGCACGGGTGTCACCGGTATAGACAATCTTGCGTCCCGACCTTCCTGGCCCCATCACCTGGCCCGGCTTAACTTCCCGATAATCTCCTTCCACGCCAACTCGTACTGTTTCACCCCGTTGGAGTCTCCCAAAGAGAGGTCCCGGCGGGACTCCAAGGGCGATCGCCTGATCACGGTCGAACTTCCCGGGGCGGGGGTCTTCTTCGAGAATATACCCGAGTGACGGCATACCGTGATTCGCTGCAAACGCCGTAACGGTATATCCTTCAAACCGCACCCACGAGCCTTTTGCAAGCTCGACCGCTTCAACCGGGAACTTGAGATTGAACCGTGCTACCTGACGGAGTATTGCAACGAAATCGCGTACCCATTCTGGACCGTAAATTGTGAGCGGTTCGGTCCTGCCATTGAACGAGAGTGTCTGGACGAGCCCGAAGATCCCGAGAAAATGGTCAGCATGCCAATGGGTGACGAAGATTGCATCGATAGTAAATCCGGTCCTCATTCGCATCATCTGCTGCTGCGCCCCTTCACCGCAGTCGAACAACAGAGTGTCAGACCCGCGCCGGATCATGATGCAGGGTGGGTTGCGAACTGGTGTAGGAAGTGCTCCGGCAGTCCCAAGGAAATAGACCTGCAGGGTTTCACCACTCATGTGAACCATCCCCGGAAAACGGCTAAGCTCTTCGTCGCTTCCTCTGTCGATCTCCCTTCAATTACCACAACACCGGTATACTCCGCGGCAATGGTTTTCCCCACTTTGATCCAATCTATCGTCCCATCCCCAAGTGCAAGATGTTCATCTGACATACCATGATTGTCATGGATATGGATGTGGGACGCCTTTTTTACGTACGGCAGAAATTCATTCACTTTACCAATGGTGTTTGCATGCCCGAAATCGAATGTCATGCCGATCCCTTCGATCCCTTCGGTCATCCCAATAAGTTCTTCGGGCATCCGGCAGAGGAATTCCTTAACCCCTATCATGTTCTCGAGGCAGGCTAGCACGCCCCGATCTGTGGCAAACTTCCCGATCTGCCGTAAAGCCTCTTTCTGGAGTTCCCAAGCTTTCTGAGGGATAAGTTTCCCAACCGGGGAGAGGTACCCCGGATGGATCGTAACCCTGTCAGTTATCCGGGATGCATGCTCTATACAGGTGCAGACCTGTCGGATGGATTCGTGCCAGATAGGATCATTGAGCGTTGCGAGGTTCAGGTCGCCGTACGGTGCATGGACGGTGATGCCAAGCTGCGTGCTCGCGATCACCTCTTCGATCCTGCGAAAACATTCAGGGTTATCGAGCCGGTAGTTGCCATCACCGACGATCTCCCAGCCATCATATCCCGCTTCTTCAATCCCATATACCCACGAGATATCATCCCAAACCTTTGCGGACGAGGAGAAGTAGGGTTTGATCATGGATCGCTCCGGATCTTGTCGAGGAGTTGGTGTACTGCAACGGAGAAATCGTCAAGGGTTCCGTTATTCTCGATACGCAAATCCGCCTGTTTCAGGGCATTCCCAAGACCCCACCCGAGCTCCCGCTCGTCCCTATTATGGAGTTCGCCCGCTGTTTTGAAATCGTCAGACCGACCGCGTGCTGCGACCCGGGACAACCGGTTCTCGAATGATGAATCGATCCTGATGAGGGTGAACCGGGAAAACTCCCGCCGGAAAAGGTTCACTTCCGCATCACCGCGGATGCCATCGATGAGTACGAGAGGTGCTCGCTGGCGTTTGACTTCCGGTACGCAAAGCTGTCCGATCGCATCCATTCCACGTTCGGCCCTAAGCCGGGTTGCCGTAGTCCCGAAATTAGCGTCAGTCGGTTCCAGCCCGGCATCGTTTACTGCCTTCCGGATCATATCACCCATAACAATAACGGGAATGCCCCTTCCGCCAGCTATTCTCGCGAACTCCCCTTTTCCGCTTGCGGGCATGCCGACAACTCCGATCACTTTCATAAAATATATCTCCGGTTGTAGGCTATCTCCCCTACTTCCCGGGTCCGTATGCGAACGTCCCGCCTGAGGCTCTCAGCTATTTTTTGTATCTCTGCCAGTGTCATGGGAGTATAATGCTCTTTGAGTTTTTGTTTTTTGGCAATATATTCGGTCATGTTGACAATCTCATTGGGCATTGGAATTTTGTGTTCACCTTGCTGGAGGACGAGAGGAACGTCTCCGATTTTATCAGAGAACGGTTTCAGGTATTTTTCGTTCTCATAAAACATCGTTACTACAACTTCAAATTCCAAAAGAATCCCTTTTTTTACGGCTTGTTTACAGATGTCTATCGATCTGCTGACATTCTTCTGGTAACTTTCAGGAGGAACACTGCACCGCTCGCAGTCCCGTGCGGAAAATCCTTCCCACCGGGTCTTATAATCAATAGCAATTTTGTCCACAAGTTTGTTTTCAATGAGTACCTGAAGGGTATCCGGGAATAATCCATTAGTCTGGATACCAACAGCGAGCTTCATCTCTTTTACCCGCTCTGCGAGAGCAATCAAGGCATCTTTCTGCGCAGTAGGCTCACCACCAGAGAAAACAACTCCGCTGATGAACGGCGCCGATGTTTGTATCATGGCGACGATTTCCTCTACATCCCGGTAATCCTCACCATCAAGGATTGCCTCATTCTGGCAGTAGGAGCACCGGAGCGGGCATCCCCGTAAAAATACCGTGCAGACCGCCCTGCCCCGCCAGTCAATGGTAGAGAGTGAGACAAATCCCCCGTAGTTTACTTTGATAGGATCACCGTGCCGGAGTATTTTTACGTACAATGTTATTTGATAGTATTGAGTCTCTGATTTGCATTGCCACACCGGATAACGCCCCGTTCCGTGATAATTACATCCATCCGGATATCATTTGCATCAGCGGGTACCTCTTTTACTTCAAGACAGGAAAATGCCAAACCTATCCTGATGATATGAAGGTTGGCCGAGAGGAACCGGTCGTAATACCCTGCCCCATAACCAAGCCGGTTACCGAGCCTGTCGAAGGCAAGCATCGGGATTATTACAACCTTCACATCACCGGCATGCGCCGGTATTTCATTCCCGACAGGCTCATGGACATGAAACGTACTCGGGACAAGAACAGATGTATCGGTAATGTACGACAGCCGGAGCGTTTTTGTCTCTTTTTCAATGATAGGAACAACGACTTTCTTCTTTCGCAGCGTAAGCTGGTCGATAAGCGTCTTTGTACCTACCTCCTGGGGCTTGGATACGTACACGAGAACCGTGTCAGTATCGTCCAAAACTTCCATCAATGCAGAACATATTGTCCGACTTTTCCTATCACTCTCTTCTGATGAAAGCGATGATCGTACGGCACGGGCTGCATCGCGGAGCGATTTTTTCCGGGACTGAATTGAGAGATCTGACATCGTATCCGCTACTAGGTATTTGTGCGCCTGCCCGATAATTCTGACTCTGGTACATGTGCCGGAAAAAAAGAAGATCTCCCGATAAAAAACAGCAATCTTAAAATTTGAAGTACTTATTCACAATCTTGACTGCGCAGTAATCCCCGCACATCGTACATCCATCAGTATCTGCCGGCATTCGTTCAGCTCGGATCGCACGGGCTCGGGCAGGGTTCATAGCTACGGCAAACTGTCGTTCCCAGTCAAGGTCGTGGCGTGCATGGGCCATCTCCATATCAGCGGCTCGGGTCTTCTTCAGTTTGATCATATCGCCAACATGGGCAGCAATACGGGAGCTGATGACTCCCTCATACACCTCTTCCGGGGTGGGTAGTGCAAGATGTTCGGCAGGTGTCACATAGCAGATGAAATCTGCACCGCATGAGGATGATATCGCTGCGCCAATGGCAGCTACCCGGTCATCATATCCCGGAGCAATATCGGTCACGATAGGTCCGAGCATATAGAATGGCTTGTTGTTGGTGACACGCTTCATCAACGTGACGTTGGCAGCGATCTCGTCAATAGGCACATGGCCAGGACCTTCAACGATAACCTGCACATTCTCCTTATGTGCTATGTCTGCAAGCTCTGCATTGATGATGAGCTCCTGGACTGCTGCACGATCGGTGGCGTCGTGGATTGCACCTGCCCGCATCCCGTTTCCCATCGAAAGAGTGACTTCATGTTCCTTCATAATTTCAAGCAGGTAATCGAACTCTGCATAGAGCGGGTTCTCTTTCTCGTTATGAAGCATCCATGCTGTCATGAATGCGCCACCCCGTGAGACAAGTCCACAGTGCCGGCCCTGGTTTCTCAGTCTCTTGACGGTCTCCCAATTGATCCCGGTATGGATAGCCATAAAGTTTGTACCCAGTTTCGCCTGCTCAGCGGTGATGCGGAACAAGTCGTCTTCTTTCATATTGACGACTGCACCGTCTTTCTGTGCTGCTTCAATAAAAGCCTGGTATAGCGGGACACAACCGACCGAGAGTTTGGTGTTCGCGATGATCTGTTTGCGGATATCTACAAAATCGCCGCCAGTAGAGAGCTCCATCAGGGTGTCGGCACCGGCAAGTTCAGCCTGGCGGGCTTTCTCAATTTCCATACTGATATCGGAAATATCGGATGAGGTTCCGATCGATGCATTGACTTTAGTCCGAAGTCCTTCCCCAATCCCGCAGATCTTCACGTTGCGGTACGGGGAAACGGGTATAACGATATGACCTTCCGCAACTCCGCGCCGGACAAAGTCTTCCGTAACTCCTTCTTGGGCTGCGACGGTCTTCATCTCTTCAGTGACGATGCCACGTTTGGCATCAGCGACAATACTCATGTCATACAAATTTACGTAAAGACAAGATAAATGCTCGGTTTTTCATTTCTGAACTAAATTCTGCTTGTTCTGGAAACAATTAAAGTTGATTTGGAATAACACAAAATTTGTTGCGTTTCCCAGATTCAAATAACAAATATACGGTTTTTACTAACGATTGGTATCAATAAAGTGCAGTTGAAAAAAATTCTACGAGATGAAATATTGAATAGGTGAACTGCAGTAACTCCAAAGCCTATCCTTTTACTACGAGCACTTTGCCGGGCGAGGTTCTGACGACTTCGTCAGAGACACTCCCTAGGAGCACCCGTTCAAGTCCACCTTTTCCCAGCGAACCTATCACAATCAGGTCAACTTTTTTTTCAGCCGCGAACCGGATTATTTCAGTTGCCGGTTTCCCTCTGCGGATCACAATAATGATTGGAACATTCCCTGCAAGATTTCGGATATGGTCGGAAATCTGCTGAGCTTCATCTTCGAGTTCAAGGTTGACTTCGGGTTTTCCTGGACCTGCCAATGCCGTGCTGTACTGAATTGGTGCGGACAAGCTTGTATCGATTACATAGATTACCCAGGCTTTTGACCCGCACACATGAGCAATCTTCAATCCCTCGTTTATAGCCGCCCGGTTCTTATCTGAACCATCCGTAGCTATCAGTATCGTTTCAAACAGTTTCATTGTTCTTTCACCTCTTCTGTTCAATCATGCTGTCAGTATTATTGCATATTTTTTTGCCTTCAGGCACGGCGGATCCAATCGAAGGAGGCTCAGTTATAAGGATCTCGTTTGACTCATGTACGTATCTGGGCCCGCGGAGCGCTGAAAGTACTGCAGCGACAGCCGCAAGTACCGCACCAACATAAAACGAGAACCGTAATGAGGACATGAATACTTGGGCGAGCGTCATTGGAAACCACGTGGTGCCGGTCAGTGTCGCGATGGTTTGGTGAGGAACTGCTGCAACTGCAGCCGGTGCAAGGCCTGCGAGGATTGTCTGCACCGGGTTGATGCCGAGAAACGCGGCAAAGAGCGCCCCGGTTGGCGGGAGTGCCGTCATGGCGGCAATAAGCCCGCTGGCACCGGCGCTTGTCAATGCTGCGGCAAGGACTGGCGGAAATTCCTGCGTGAGATTCACTACCACGATTGTAAAGAACATCCCCATACTCATGACAAAACCGGTATTCATCAGGGTCGAGACCATTCCGGAGGCAACCCCACGATCGTCCCGGGGAACTGAGTTCATAATGGCCGTGGTATTGGGAGCTGCAAACATGCCATTGCCGCATCCCATAACAAGGAGGGCAACGGCAAGGATCGGGTAATCAAAGTTGTATGGGAGTGAGGCAAGGACGAGAAACGCCATCATTATCAGAACCATCCCGATGGTGCTAATCCAGCGTGCACCATACTTATCCGAGAGCCAGCCGGAAAGGGGTCCCATTATCACGAAACCAGCAGTAAGCGGGAGCATGAAGACCCCTGCCCAGAACGGGGTCGACTCAAAACTATATCCATGGAGCGGCAGCCAGATTCCCTGAAGGAGGATAATGAGCAGCAGCATCACGCCACCCCGTGCGACTGCACCCAAAAACCCGGCAGTGTTCGCGTAGATAAACATCCGTATCTTAAATAGCCTCATATTGAACATCGGGTCTTTTACCCGGGACTCTATAACAGGGAACGCTGCAAGGAGGAGAATACCGGCAAGAATGGCTGCAATCACGAATGGATCACGCCATCCCATTGGGTCGCTCCCGTACGGGATCAGGGCGTAGGTGATCCCAATAAGGAGAAGGGTGAGCCCCCCGGTGAAGGTGATGTTTCCCAAAAGATCGATCTTCGGGGTCTTTTTTACCGTCACAGTCTCCCGCAGTTTCGCAAAGGACCAGATTGTCCCGAAAACACCGAACGGGACGCTGATCAAAAAGACATACCGCCAGTTGAAAATCGCAAGAATCCCTCCGATTAAGAGACCAGTAAACTGGCCCGAGAGACCCGCAATCTGATTTATACCGAGCGCTTTTCCCCGCTCATCAACTGGAAAGGCATCGGTAATGATTGCCGCACTGTTGGAGAAGATGAACGACGCCCCCACAGCCTGGATGAGCCGGAAAAAGATCAACTCGATTGCGCCTGCACTTCCAGTGCTGGGCGTAAGAAAAAGCAGGACAGATCCTATAGTGAATATCGCAAATCCAATGTTGTATAATCTCACGCGACCGAACATGTCGGAAAGGCGGCCGCATGTCAGCAGGAGGGTTGCCGTGACAACACCATAGATCATCAGCACCCAAAGGAGGTACTGAAACGAAGTGAACGGGTCGATGTGGATCCCATTGAAGATGGCAGGAAGTGAGATGAGGATGATACTCTCATTTACCATGGCCATGAACATGGCAATTGTCGTGTTCGAAAGGGCCACCCATTTGTAATGGGGATCATTGGCAGGAGTCTCTCCGGAGGGAGCATGCAGGCTTGTTTCCATAGGCTTCACCACAAATCCGGGATATTCTGGTGCTTTGCTGTAACCGATTAAATACTATAATCGAAGACGGTATATATAGTTAATAAATTATTCCTGTATCTTCCTTTGCCCACAATTTTTTTAAAAATTTATTTCCACGAGACAGATATCAATTACAAAAAGATCACGTTCTTTACGTGTCACTAACGTATCAAAATCTCCGGAGCTCTATGATCAAGAGTCCTGAATTTATACCAAAATTGTTTACATGAAATTGGATTGGAGGGTTAGATCTAAAATAAAGATTATTGAATCAGGTGAACCAACATATTTTTTAGATCAAAAGTGAGGTCCTCTACGATCCCTATCTCTTCTTTTTCCTGAAATACCAGACTGCATACGCAATGCCGATGAGAGCGGCTACGATTATGGAAAGGGCGACATTGTTGGACAAGATGCTTTTAATTCCGGTAGGATATTCCACATCGACCGGTACCTCCATAAGGTCAGAAATGTAGGTATTATCGAGAGCGTCGCGGTACCGGATCTCGGAATCGATGCCGTAGAGTTTGGTGACTGCATTGCCCACCACGCTGATCTGGTAGGTAGCTACAGCAGATTGCCCAGGGGCTAAATCACCGAGATCAGCCACGCTGTCAGAGCTCGTGAATGGAGTGATCGCGTTGATCCGGGCCTCGGCACCTCGGATCGTGGATTCCCCGGTATTCTTGTATTCCACCTGGATCGTCCCTTTGCTGCCCGGGCTCATTGTGACCGTGGGCGAGATTATGGCAAAATCCACTTTGCTGCCGACAGCGACGCCGGCAGTCACGGTCTGGGAATCGACAAAGTCGCCTTCGTCGTTCTGGTAGTTGACGACGACCCCGAACGGGTAGGACTTGGCGATCGCGGTGGAATCGACCGAGACCTTGAACGGGCAGGTAACGGT
>Ga0326728_10000278_pt1 | contig 207554 bp, 177 predicted proteins | sample MB3enrmetagenome_FD_207602 | JGI IMG/M metagenome (GOLD analysis project Ga0326728, IMG submission 207602) | Lab enriched peat soil microbial communities from McLean, Ithaca, NY, United States - MB31MN | ecosystem: Environmental > Terrestrial > Soil > Wetlands > Peat | place: USA: New York...
CGCTTCCCGACCGCCCGGACACGGTGGCATTCCTCGACGGGCCGGTGCTCCTGGCCGCGCTGACCGACGGCGCGGTCACACTGGCGGGAGATGCCGCGAAGCCGGACGAACTCCTGGTTGCCGACAACGAACGCGAGTGGGCAAGCTGGCTGGGCGGCTATCGCACCGTGGACCAGAGTTCCAATCTTCGTTTCGTGCCGTTGAATAGCATCACGGATCAGGCCTACACGGTGTATTGCCAGATTCGTCGCACATAACGCGCCGTGTTCGATGTACTGTGCAGTATTTCAAGGAGAGACTCATGAGGATTCTTACGTTGGCGCTGCTCGGTTGCGGATTGTGCTGCGGACAGGTTGCAGACGAATGCAAGCCTTCAACACTGAACGTTCCCGGTGCGCAGCACGCCTGTGTTCATCTTGACCATCGTGCGACGTTCGGCCTGGTAGCGCCGGACGCCCATCAGGTACACGAGGAGCAATTGATCCCATGCTAACCGCAATACCGAATGCCGCTATCTTCTCGACGTTGGGTCTGGTGCTGACCACCGTCGCGGCGCAAGCAGCTGAACAGAAACTTGTTTCACCAGGCGGTGGGCTGGCGATTGTGGTCTCTGATGTTCACGGACTGGCCTTCCGCGTCGAAACCCAGGGGAAGATCTTGCTGACAAGTTCGCCGCTCGGTCTTGAATTCGAGGGCGGTGTAAAGCTGGGCCCGAGGGCGGTGATCACCAGGACAGTGAGAGCTGGGCACGATGGTCAGTGGGAGAACCGGTTTGGCAGCAACAGGCTCGTCCGCGATCGCTGGCGGGAAATGCATCTTACCCTGGAAGAGCCTGGCGCACCGCGCCGCACGTTCGGTCTGATCGTTCGCGCATACGACGACGGGGTCGCGTTTCGTTATGAGCTCCCCGAAAGCACGGGACTCGGGCATTTCGTCCTGACAACTGAGCTCACAGAATTCCGCTTCGCGGACGACTATCGCTGCTGGGCCGGCGGAGAATCCGCGGCGACGGAAGCACGCTATGGAGAATCGCGAATCAGCGCCATCCCCTCCGGAAAGCCAGGACAGCCCTTCAGAAGCATACTCCCGTTGCTCGTGGAAACTCCAGCAGGCTATCTTGCCATCTCCGAATCCGATTTACTCGACTGGGCGGGTATGTCGATTACTGGCACCGGCACAACCGCAGTAAGAGTGACCCTCGATCCACGTGCGGACGGGCAGGGGCTGGTGGTGTCATCGGCGCCCCGGGTCAGTCCATGGCGCGTGCTGATGTATGGACGCACAGCGGCAGCTCTCGCCGGCTCCGACCTGATCGCCACGCTCGCGACGCCCAGCCGTTTGCAGGATACTTCCTGGGTCAAAGCGGGCGCCTGTGCCTGGGATCCGTGGTGGACGGGAACGAACCCGCACGATCCTGACCCCAGCCACACCGCTGTGCTCGCGCGGGGCACGACGGCCGCAGACAAGAAATACATCGACCTTGCCGCCGAAATGGGCTGGCCTTACCAGTTGATGGACTGGTTCTGGTACAAGAACATGACGCTCTACAGCAAGTCACTCCAGTCCACGCCAAACTCGGAGCTGGCCGATTTCACGCAGTCCGATCCGACGATCAATATCCGCGAGCTGGTGCAATACGCGAAATCGAAAAATGTCCGCTTGTTTATCTGGGCACACTCGCTCGACGTTGAAACGTTCGGCGTCGAAAAGGCTCTCGCATATTTCGCCGAGCAGGGCTTCGCCGGTGTGAAGATCGACTTCATCAACAGCCAGTCGCAGGAAGCGGTTCGATGGTGCGAAAAAGTCCTCGCGACAGCGGCGAGATATCACCTCATGATCGACTTCCACGGGACCTACAAGCCTACCGGCATGGCGCGCACTTACCCCAACTTCATCACCCAGGAGGGCGTGCTCGGCAACGAATACAACAAGCTGCCGGGCAATCAGTGCACGCTGCTGCACACCATCACGCTGCCCTTTACCCGTGCCCTGCTCGGCCCCATGGACTTCACGCCGGGCGGTTTCCTGAATCGCCCTCCAAAGGATTTCAGGATATCTGTGCCGGCCGAAGTCATGGGTACGCGGGCCCGCCAGCTTGCGATGACGGTGATTTATCCGAGCCCGCTGACCGTGATGTGCGACAGTCCGATGAACTATCGCGGACAGGCCGGGATCGAGTTTCTTCGCGCGATTCCTACAGTGTGGGATGAAAGCGTGGTGCTCTCGGGCGAAGTCGCTCAGTCTATCGTGGTCGCCCGCCGTTCCGGTGAGCGCTGGTACGTTGCGGCCATGAATGGCGAAAACAGCGCACAATTGCAGGTGCCGTTAAAGTTCCTCGGAAAGGGGAAGTGGACATTGCGCAGCTTTGCCGACAAAGCGGATTCGTCTGACTACGAAGCTGTGGTGGAATCTACGCGTGACATGGACGCGGAATCCGTGCTGCCAGTCTCGCTCGCTCCCGGCGGCGGCTTTGCCGGGATCATCAGCAAAGCGAAGTGACGGCAGCGAACATTATCCGGCCGGATTCCGGAAGCTGATTTCGAAACCTCGCCGCCACCCACCTCTAATCAGACGTCCGTCCGACGCCGATCTCGCGGTCAGCGCCCGCCAGAAGGGTCTGGACTTCGTTATGAGTTCGACCAATCGGTTCCGGACAGACTCGTGGGTGACAGCGCCCGCCTGAACCAGGTCCTTCTGAACTTAGCCGGAAACGCGATCAGGTTCACTGAGAAAGAAGTGTGGCCATTCATGCAGAGCGCTCTGCACCTTCGGGAGCATCGCCGCGCGATAGAGTTAGCGTCACCGTGCGCTTTTCGGTTCGCCGGGCTCCTCGGTCCCAACGCCCAGCCAGAGCAGGTGCACGCGCTTCGCAAACGCGGCGGGGTCGGCAAGGGCTCATTGAACGCGGTCTTACTTCGCCAGTGGAGCGTCGACACTGCGGAGCCTTGTGAAGGGGGGTGAGAGAACCATGGCCGCCGTGTTCCGACTCTCCGGCGTGGAGCGCGCGCACTGTCACCGTTTTCGTCATAGATTGGCATCGGAACTTCTGGGGAAGGGTGGAAGCATCGAGGAGATCGCAGCGATCCTCGGGGACAGCCCCGCCACTGTTCGCCGTCACTACGCGAAGTGACGCCCGAATATCAGAGCCGACAGGACGCACTGATCCGAACGATTTATGGCACAGATCCGGCACAGGTCGGGGAACTGGCGAGCAAATGCTGATTACACGGGGGTTAGGATGGTGGCCAGGGACGGAATCGAACCGCCGACGCCAGCCTTTTCAGGGCGGAGTTCGTCCAAAGCTATCTTATTGATTCTGTTGCGTTACGACCCTCTCAGAGATCCCGAAACTCCCGGATTATTGGGACAGTAATGGGACAACCAATCCGGCCGGTCGAACTTGCCTCTTCCATGAATGTTCCGCTTCCCGTTCTGGCGTCCCACGAAGCAATCGAGGTGATCCATGGAAAGGACAATCAGGGCGGCCATTTATGTTCGCGTGTCCACGACAAGCAGATCACAACGCGGAGAGTCATCCGGCTTTGACCAGAACCCCGAGGTTCAGGAACAGCCTCTCCGCGATCTGATCACCCGGCGCGGCTGGGAACTCGCCGGAGCATACTCCGACCGCGCGAGTGGCGCCAAAGAAAGGCGACCAGGTCTCGATGCTCTGATGGCCGACGCCCGCCGCGGGCAATTTGATGTGGTCGTCGTTTGGCGGTTTGACCGCTTTGCGAGAAGTGTCAGGCAGCTGGTGCTTGCTCTGGAGGAGTTCCGATCACTCAGGATCGATTTCGTATCACATCAGGAGGCGCTGGACACCAGCACACCGATGGGTAAAACAGTGTTCACCATTACTGCCGCAATGGCGGAGCTGGAACGGAGCATCATCCGCGAGCGCGTCGCAGCAGGTGTGGAGTACGCCCGACGAAATGGGACTCGATCCGGGAAACCGATCGGCCGCCCACGCGCGCTTTTCCGCGCAGATCTCGTCGCCGACCTTCGGAAAAGTGGTCTGTCCTGGAGGCAAATCGCGCGCAAGCTCGGCGCCGGTGCCTCCACTGTCCGTCGCGAATACCGCGCACAAGCGCGGAGCATCCCGAACGGCCGGCAAATCGGACACGGGCCCCAGACGGTTTCCCAGGGCTTGAACTCCAGCAGTCAGGAGTAGCGCTTCCCCCGATGTCGTTATACCAGTTCCGGGCGAGCTTTCCGGCCACTTCACATCCTCGTGCAGCCCAACTTCCAAGTGACCGGTCATCCGCTCGGGACGTTTCGTTACGCGGCAACTTCCCACAAGACGACTTCAGCGGCTTCCTTCAAGTCCTCCTTATAAAAAGTGCCTCGGGACCACCATCCACCACGCCCTGACAGTCTGCGCCGAGTCACTTCCGATCAAGGCTAACGACTTCTCGGTACTGATCAAAACCCCTGTTGCCGTTTGTCATGTCGGGCCACTTTCTCCACGGCATGAGGTCGCTTCAGCGACACAGACGCACGACTTCGTCCGAAAGAAGGCCGAGCGGCAGCGCCCGCTCGACGCCGCCCAGCCGGATGGCTTCCGCCGGCATGCCGAAGACCACGCAACTCGCTTCGTCTTGGGCGATGTTGATGGCCCCCGCTTCCTTCATCTCCAGCATGCCGCGAGCGCCATCGTCTCCCATTCCAGTCATGATCACGCCCACCGCGTTCGGTCCCGCATACCGGGCGGCAGAGCGGAACAGCACGTCCACCGAGGGGCGATGCCGGCTGACCAGCGGACCGTCCCGAACCTCCACGAAGTAGCGCGCGCCGCTCCGCTTAAGCAGCATGTGCCGGTTGCCAGGCGCAATCAGAGCCTGGCCGCGGATGACCGAATCCTTGTCCTCCGCTTCCTTGACGTTGATCCGGCAGAGCTGATTGAGACGGGCGGCGAAGCTGGCGGTGAACTTCTCCGGCATATGTTGCACGATGACGATGCCCGGCGCGTCCGCCGGCAGCGCCTCCAGAAACTCGCGCAGGGCCTCTGTGCCGCCTGTCGAAGCGCCTACGACGACGACCTTGTCCGTGGTGCGGATCATCGCCTGCGAGGGAGGTTTGCCAAGGACGGCATCGGCAGTGAGCTTCGGTTCCACCCGTGGCTCAATCGCCGGTCGGCCCCTTCTAATCCCAGCCTGGGCCGCCGACTTCACCGTATCGCAGATGCGAATGCACGATTCCTGCAGGAACTCCCGCGTGCCCAGTCTGGGCTTGGCAATGATCTCCACGGCGCCCCGCTCCAGTGCGGCCAGGGCCGTGTCGGAGCCTTTCTCGGTCAGGCTGGAGCAGATCACCACCGGAATCGGGTGCTGTGCCATGAGCTTATCGAGAAAGGTCAGCCCGTCCATGCGTGGCATCTCCACGTCCAGAGTGATGACGTCAGGCTCCCGCTGCTCAATGCGCGCGGCGGCCACGAAGGGATCCGAGGCCGTGGCGGTCACCTCGATCTCCGGATCGCTCTCCAGCACCTCCTTCATGCTCTGGCGAACCGAGGCGGAGTCGTCCACGATCAGGACATGGATCTTCTTGTCTTGGGTCATTGCGTCGTCCGTTTCAGTCGGGTTTTCGATACACCGCAACCGCCGTCTGCCGCAACGGGACGTTCAGTCCCGCGAGAGATTCTGAGTGGCCGACGAACATGTAACCGCCCGGTTGAAGATGCCGACAAAGCCTGTTAACGACTACTTCCTGCGTAGGTTTGTCGAAATAGATCAGGACATTCCGAAAAAAAACAACGTCGAAGCTCCCGCTCACGCCATACGTCCGGTCCATGAAGTTCAGACGCTCGAAGGTCACCCTGCGCCGCAGCTCGGAAACGATCCGGACCAGCTTGAGGGACGCGTCGCGGCTGCTTAGGAGATAGCGTTTTCGCAGGGACTCCGGCACAGCCTCCACCGCCGTTCGCGGATAAGTGGCCTCCCGTGCGCGGGCCAGAACCCGTGTCGAGATGTCGGTAGCCAGAATCGTGAAGTCGAACCCGGGCCTCCGGCCGGCATGCTCGCTCAGCACCATGGCCAGCGTCCACGCCTCTTCGCCGGATGAACATCCCGCACACCACACTTTCGCCAGCCAGAATCCCCGATAGGGATGGCGGTCGATCGCCGGCAACGCATTGTTCACGAGGTAGTCGAAATGTTGAGGTTCCCGGAAGAAATCCGTCTTGTTTGTGGTGACCGCGTCAGTGAAGTGGACAAACTCCTCTTCTGCGTCTGGTGAGTGGAAAAGGTATTCACGGTACTCTTCGAAGCTGGAGAACCCGAGCTGCCGAATTCGACGAGCCAGCCGGCTCTGAAGCATGGTCCGCTTGGCTTCGGCCATCCGGATCCCGAGTCTCTCGGTAATCAGATGCGCGAATTGTTCGAACGCTTTCCGGGGCAAGTCCTTCTCTGCGCTTGCGAGCGGTTCAGGCACTCGTTCGCCTTTCATCCGGCATCGTGCACCCCTGCAGGCAGGTGTCAACAGCGTCCAACAGTTCCCAGATGGCAAATGGTTTCGGAAGCGTCCCAGCGGCGCCAAGAGCCTTGGCGATGCGCAGCAGTCCGGACTTTTCCGTCGCCGAACTCACGGCCAGGACACGAAGTCCTGTCCGCATGCGGTGCACCTGGCGGATCACCTCCAGACCATCCTGATCCGGCATGTAGATGTCGGTGATCACCAGATCGAGCGGCTCGGAGGCGAGAATCGAGGCGCCCTGTTTGCCGGAATTCGCTGTGAACACCTCGTGCCCTGCGTTGCAGAGGATGCTCTCGACCAGCTCCAGCACCGAAAGCGAATCGTCGATGACAAGGATTCTTGCCATATGCAACCCTCCCGCTCCCGAGCCGCGCATCGCGTAGCCCGAGGCTTCTTCCATTCGGCCACGCGATCAGGCCGCGGCCGTTTCCGGTCCGGACCCGCGCGCCATCTCCTCTACCACGGCCAGCTCCCCAGAGGAGAAAACCGAGCCGATATCGAGGATGATGATGAAATCGTCTCCTCGCCTGCCCATGCCGCGGATGAACTCCGTTCGCCAGCGCATGGCGATGCGCGGCGGAGGATCGATCTGGGCCGGCTCCAGTTCGATCACATCGTGAACGCTGTCGGCCACACCGCCGATGACCGTCGTTTCGCCGTCCAGCTCCAGCTCCATGACGATGATGCGGGTGACCAGCGTGTCGGCCACGGGCGGCAATCCGAAGCGCAGGCGCAGATCCACCACAGGAATCGCTTTCCCGCGCACGTTCACCACGCCGCGCATGAATTCAGGCGCCGTCGGGACGCGGGTGATCCGCGCGATCTCGAGGACCTCCCGAACCTGGCTGACGCCGATGGCGAATAACTCGTCGCCCAGCCGAAACGTCATGTACTGATCGGTTTCGGTGATGGCGCTGGTCATCGCTCCTCCTGGAAGCCGACAAATTCCCGGTCGTCGGAGGTGCCCGCTCCGAGATCGATGCGCGGACCGCTCGATTTCACGACGTGGTCGAGACGCGCCACCGAACCTGCCACAGAGCGATGGCTCTCCGGCGGCTTGGTCGCCGGTTTCGTTGCCGGTTTCGCGTGCGCTGTGCTTCTCACCGGCGCGCTACGCTTGTGTCCCCCGTCATCCACGCGGAAGAAGGCGATAGTCGATTGCAGTTGCTCGGCCTGGCTGGAGAGTTCCTCGGAAGTGGACGCCGTCTCCTGCGACGCTGCCGCGTTCTGCTGAATCACCTGATCCAGTTGCTGGATCGCCTTGTTCACCTGAGCTGCTCCGGAGCTCTGCTCGCCGCTGGCGGCCGCGATTTCCCGCACCAGTTCCGCCGTCTTGCGGATGTCCGGCACGAGTCGCACCAACAACTGCCCGGCGTTCTCCGCCAGGGCCACGCCGTCGCCGGTCAGCTTGCTGATCTCGGCGGCAGCCGTCTGGCTTCTCTCGGCCAGTTTTCGCACCTCCGAAGCGACCACCGCGAATCCCTTGCCATGCTCTCCGGCGCGCGCGGCTTCCACCGCGGCATTCAGCGCAAGAAGGTCGGTTTTACGGGCAATCTCTTCAATGATGCCGATTCGCTGTGCTATTTCCTTCATCGCTTCCACGGTCTTTGTCACCGCATCCCCGCCGGACCGGGTATCCTCGGCCGCCTGCGAGGCGATCTTGTCGGTCTGCCGTGCGTTGTCGGCGTTCTGCTGGATGCTGGCAGCCATTTCCTCCATGGACGCCGTGGTCTCTTCTGCGGCGGCGGATTGCTCGGAGGCGCCCTGGGAAAGCTGCTGCGCCGTGGCGCTCATCTCCTGACTGCCGGTAGCCACGTTGTCGGCCGCTGCGGAGACCTCCCTTACCGTGTTCTGCAGATTCGCCAGCATCTGCTTCAGCGCGTGTCCCAGACTGTCCTTCTCTCCGAGCACGGTCGCCTCCACCGTGAGATTGCCTTCCGCGATGGCCAGTGCAACAGCGGCGCTCTTATGGAGGTTGTCCACCATGCTGTTGATCGCCGCGATCATTTGCCCCAGCTCATCGCGCGAGTCCACGTCCCCTTTGTTTGTCAGGTCGCCCGTGGCCACCTTGCCCACCAGATCGACCGCCGTGGCCAGCGGCCGCGTGATGCTGTTGGCAACAAAAAAGGAGATACAGACCGCCGCGATGAGGGCTGCTATCAATCCAACGAGCAGCCCCGTTTTGGCCGAGGAAACGCTATCCTGGACCTGCTTGCCGGAGTCGTCGGCTCCCGCTTTGTTGAACGCCACCATGGCTGCGGCCAACTCGGCGTACTTCCGGTACAATGGCTTCGCCTGCCGGTCCATCACCGCCAATGCTTCCTCGTTGTTGAGCGCGGCGCTCAGCTTCAGCGCTTCTTCAAAGGATGCCGCCAGAGCGGTGCGGGCCTCGCCGGCGCTCTCGAACAGCTCCCGGCCCCTTTCGGTGTTGATCAGCTTTTCGTAGCCGGCGCGCTGTTTCGCGTTCTGGACCTGAATCTGGTGGATTTCCTCGCTTATGCGGTCTTTCTCCGCCTTGTCGCTGGTCAGGACGTGCTGGTAGACGAGATTATACTCAACGGCTACGTTGTTTACGATCTGTCCGATCGTGTAAATGGTGGGCAGTGCGTTTAGCGTGATTGCGTTGGCGTTCTTGTCGATGGCGCTAAGCCGGCTGTAAGCAAACAGACCGAGCGCCAGGGCAATGAGAATCACGGCGGCAAAGCCGACGGCGATTCGTTGACCGATTTTCCAGTTCTTCATTTTGTTTCCCGTGGATTCCTGTTACGTACAAAAAGCCTCGCTGAGCGGTGCCGGCGGAGCTGCCTGCTGGCGGCAACGCTGGTCCGCAAAATGAATGAGCCGGGCCGGATCCAGAATCAGCGCAACGCGGCCATCGCCCATGATGGTGGCGCCGGAAACGACCTCGACATCGCGATAAAACCTGCCCAGCGACTGAATGACCGTCTGATGGGTCCCCACCACGTGGTCGACGACGATGCCAATCCGCGTGTCTTCGTACTGGACGATTACGATTCGCTCGATCTCCGGTGGCCGGCCGCGCATACCGAACACCTTCCGAAGATCGATATACGGAACCAGCTCGCCGCGCACCGCGATGACGTTCCGCCCGTTCTTTGTCCGGCGTTCGGCGCCGTGCAGCTCTACGTTCTCGGTCACCGCCGACATGGGCAAAATGAACTGGTCCCGTTCCACCTCCACCAACAGCCCCTCGATGATGGCCAGGGTGAGCGGAAGCGTCAGTGCGACGGTGGTGCCATGCCCTGGTTCGCTGGAGATCGCCACAGAGCCCCGCAGGGCCTCGATCTGCCGCCGCACCACGTCCATCCCCACCCCGCGCCCGGACACCGCGGTTACCTCGCGCGCAGTGGAGAAGCCGGGAAGGAAAACCAGATTGAGAATCTCCCGGGTGGACAGCGTGGCGTCCGGCGCGATGAGTTGTTTCTCGATGGCGCGGTCCCGAAGCGCCGCTGCGTCGACGCCCTTGCCATCGTCCTCGATGCTAACCACGACGTTCGAGCCGGCGTGCACCGCGCTCAGGCGAATTGTCCCGCGGCGGGACTTCCCCTTCTGGTGCCGCAGCTCGGGGGGCTCGATGCCGTGATCGATGCTGTTGCGGATCAGGTGCACCAGCGGGTCGCCCAACTGATCCAGCACGGTCTTGTCCAGCTCGGTCTCGGCGCCCTCGGTGACCAGGTCGATCTCCTTGCTGAGTTCCGTGGACAGATCGTGCACCAGGCGCTTGAAGCGGTTGAAGGTCCGTCCGATGGGCATCATGCGGATGTCCAGCACGTTGTCGCGCAATTCCGCCACCAGCCGTTCAACCTCTTCCACCGGTGAGGCCAGCTCCGGGGATCCCATGTGTTCCGCCGCCTGCGTGAGCCGTGACTGATTCATCACCAGTTCGCCGACCAGATTCACCAGCCGATCGAGCTTCTCCGCGGGCACGCGGACCGTAGAATCCGCCGCCTGGCTTTTGTGCGAAGCGGCGGCGACGTTCTCCGGGCCGCGCATCGCCTTCCTGTCCGTGGCAGCGGCGGCCGGCGGCGAGTCGGGTGCCTCTTCGATCTCGATCCGGCTGCCGTCCTCGACGAAGATGAAAACGTCGCGAATGGCATCGCGACCGGCATCGCTGCGCAGTTCGATCTCCCACCGCAGGTAACAGCGGTCCGGCTGGATCTGGTCGAGTGTGGGGACGAGGTCCGTGTGTCCGGTCACCGTGCAGGCGCCCAGCGCGCGCAATTCATCCAGAAGCCAGGCTGGGTTCGTGCCGTTGACCATCAGGTCGGGGTTCGGCTGGAAGCGGATCCGCCAGTTGGAGAGCGGCCGGCCGGGCTCATGCTCTTCGTTGCGCACTGGCCGGGCCTCCGGACCTGGTCTGGCGGCCCCTTCCGGCTCGCCGTTCAGAAGGACCTGCAGGGCAGCGGCGATACTGCCACCGGTTTCCTCCGCCGCCGCGCTGCCGCCCTCTTGTGAAGCGGCGAGCAGGTGCTTGATGTGGTCGCGGGCCGCCAACGTCAGTTCGGTCAACTCACGCGACCAGGCCAGGCGCCCCTCGCGCACGTGATCGAGTACCGTCTCCACGTGGTGGGTGAAGCCGGCCACTTCATCGAAGCCGAACATCGCGCCCGAGCCCTTGATCGTGTGAAACGCGCGGAATAGCTGGTTGATTGCTTCATCGTCGTCGGGCTGGTCCTCGAGGACGAGAGCGCTCTCTTCGATCTGCTCCAGCAGGTCCTCGACTTCCTGCAGAAACGTATTCACCAGGTTTTGTTGCCGCATTTTCCCGCTCACTTCAGAAACCTCTTCGCCACCGCCACGAGCTGTTCGGCCCGGAAGGGCTTCACAATCCAACCGGTGGCGCCGGCCGCCTTGCCCTGCTGTTTCCTGCTGTCTACGGATTCGGTGGTGACCATGATGATGGGCACGTACTTGTACTGCGGCAGTGCGCGCACCCGCTGGATCAGCTCGATCCCATCCATATTGGGCATGTTCAGGTCGGTGATCAGCATCTGGACCGGCGTGCTCGACAACCTCTCCAGAGCGTCGTTCCCGTCCACGGCTTCGATCACCTCGTACCCGGCGTTTTGCAGTGTAAAGGCGATCATCTGGCGCATGCTGGAAGAGTCGTCGGCAGTCAGGATCGTTGCAGGCATGGTTCACTCTTTTGGGGCGGCGGAGAATGCCTTGCAAGAGACGCCCAGCGCCGCGCAAGCCTCCAGCACCGCCTCCGAGAGGGCGGTAACGGCAAATGGCTTCCCGGCCTGCTCTGCGCTGCGGAGCGCCGAAAAAAGCAACTGGATCGTGGTGAAATCGCAGCTCTCCACCGCGGAGAGATCCACGGCAAGCTCAGCTTGATCGCGCAACGCCTCGGACAGCGCATCGCACAGCTCAACCGCAGCGTAGGCGTCCAGCGCGCCGGCCAGACGCAGCGTCCCGGCGTCCGATCGTTCGATGGTCTGTTCAGAACAGTTCAACGTTCTCCCCCAGTCCCCTTTCTTCCGGCGCGACCGTCTCCGGCCGTGGCGGGTCGAGAAACGGATTGATGCCGTCGTCTTCCGGCATCGCGGCGGATGGAGTGCCTTCCTGCTGTGAGTACAGTTGCGCTGCTTTCGTCACCCGACGGTGAACCTCGCGTTCGCTGGCAATCGTGTAACGGCTGATAGCTTTGGAATGGATTCCCGCCTCCGCCGCCGCCACCGCTCCGGAGGTTCTCAGTCGCACGGCAGCCACTTCGCGCCGCAGAGCCGCGACGTCTTCTCCCAGCTCGGAGAGAAGGCCCAGGCTGATCCGCGCCTGACTCAGGGCAGCTTTCTGCCGGTCGCCCTCCTCCGCAGCCGCGCGCATGGCGCGCTGAAACTCATCTTGGACGCGGGCCAGTTCGTCGAGATCGTTATGTAGCGCCGCGGGGGTATCCTCCGGCGTGCCTGCGCCAGCGGCGCACGCGCTCCCATCCGCACCGAAACTCCCGATCACTCCCGCCGTTTCCGCCACGAGATCGTTCGATTCCTCGAACAGTCGCTGCACGTGCATCGACAGGATCTCCAGCGTGCGGCCCTCATTGCCCAGCAGAACGGTCTTAATGACGGCGTTGAGCGCCTGAAGGTGCATCTGCTGGTTGATTTCTTCCACTTCGGCCAGATACCGGGAGAAATGTCTGGCCGTTTCCGTGGCCCGGGCGGAACTTGCGCGTGCCCCCGCGCACAGCTCGCTCGCGTGGCGCAACAACCGCTCCATGTCCGTGAAGGCCGCTCGAAGTTCCGCGAGAGGATCCCGTCCGGTTTTGCCGCTTTCGTCCTTGCCGCCAAGGTGCCCGATGGTCCCGGCCAGACGGCGAGTCCCCTCCGCCAGCCCCGCAAAGGCTTCGTCCAGATGCTGCCGGGCGGATTCGATCTCCTCGCCGACCAGTTCCAGTTGTCCCGCCTGCACCGACAACACGTGCTCGCCGTCTTCGGGGGCAACTTCTTCGAAGGCCTCGGCGACGTGCTCCAGTTTCTGCCGCACGATATCGCCGAATTGCAGATGGTAAACCGCGTCGGCGGCATGGGCCACAATGCGGGCCGTGTCGCGTTCGGCCTCCTGCAGCGCCGTCCACGATGCACTCAGGACACTCTCGACGCGCGCCGAAGTTTGCCGCACCGTCGCATCGGCGCGTTCGGTGAGCTGGCCAAGCTCCGCCAGACTCGCTGTCGTGGTGCGGCCGAGGCGTTCCGATTCATCCTGCGCCGATTTCGCCTGATCGGCGATCGCCTCGCCCAGAGTTGCAACTTTCGCGGCAAGCCTCCGCAGTTCGGTCACGAACGCGCTGAAGGCGTGCTGGCTGGCGAGACCGCGAGCGCTTTCCACCGCGAAGCCGTAACCGGAAACCTCCAGAAGGCTGGCCACGCGCTGCATCTGCTCTCCCTGGCTGTGCAGCCGGCGCATCGCATCGCAGGTACGGCCCAACGCCCGCAGCCCGCCTTCGGCTTCCCGCATACCGCTCTGCAACTCCTGGAGGGCGCGGTCTGCCAGACCGCCACTCCCGGCAAGCCTGTTCTGTTCGAGAACATTTCGTACCGATGTAACATGCTCACGCGTTGTCCGGCTGAGATCCGTAGCCCCTTCGTGCAAAGCTCGCAGATCCCGCGCCAATTGCAGGAACTTGGGTTCTGTCCGATGGCGAATTGCTGCGGTGGCTGAGGCGAGCTTAATGAAATGTTTCCGAAGGCCCGATTGTTTCAGCCATGCGGGGCGGGGCAGACGCCAGCGGAACACTCTCCGTGATCGCCTGGCAACAGCCTGCGAAGACGACACTTGCGAGATGACCAATGACATAGTCATGTTCTCTGTTCCTGCCGGGCCTGCCCCCACGATGGGACCTTCGTTGATGAGTGCCCGCGCTATTGTGATCGGCACAAAAGAGCTTCAAGCGCTCAGCAAAACAGCCACCGTAACCGTTATTAATCGCCGGGACTCGGAACATCGTCGGTATGAGCGGCGAGCGCTCAACATCGCAGTTTCTCGCTGACTCAATTCGGAAAGCGGAGAGCCTGACCAGGAAACGATGGATCGCGTCCGCGCGCCGGGCGAGATTGTGCTAAAATTCGTACCCACAAAGCGTCAATGAACAAGGGTGCCGAACGGCCGGAAACTCGACGAGGTAGTGCAGCCGGTGGCAGCGCTGGAGTGACGCACGCAGTCGTCGAAGCACAATTGGACCGGATACTGAAGAGCGCTCTGTTCGCCAACGCGGAAAGGCGGAGCCTTCTGCTGCGCTTCCTCGTTGAACGCGGCCTGGAAGGACGGAGCGACGCACTCAAGGAACATGAGATAGGCAGGGTCGTGTTTGGCCGCCCTGCGTCCTATGATCCCCGGGTGGACCCGATTGTTCGCGTCCAGGTCAGCAGCTTGCGGTCGAAGCTGAGGGAGTATTACGCTGGCGACGGAAAGGACGCCCCCCTCCTCATTGAGTTTCCGAGAGGGTATGTTCCGCAGTTCCAGCGACGATCTGTTTTGGAGATTCCCCAGAATAGTCGGCCGGAGATTCAACCGATTCGACGCACCCAGGCCCCCCTGAGACAGAGGGGAGCCGCAAAAACCGTCGCAGTGCTTCCTTTCCTTGATCTGAGTTCGGGCAACGATCAGGAGTACTTCTGCGACGGCGTTACTGAAGAGATCATCAATACCCTCGCGCAGGTCAGTCAGGTGGGCGTAGTCGCCCGAACCTCTGCTTTCCTGTTCAAAGGCAAGAATGTGGACGTTCGGCAGGTTGGTGCGCAACTAAACGTCCAGGCGGTTCTTGAGGGCAGTATTCGAAAGGAAGAGGACCGACTGCGGGTTGTCGCCCGGCTCACCAGCGTGGACACCGGCTTTGTTCTTTGGTCGGCCACCTATGACGAGAAGATGCGGGATGTCATTGCCGTTCAGGAACGAATCGCTGAGGCTCTCGTAAGTGCCCTTGAGGTCAGGTTTTGCAGGTCGCGACGGCGACGACTGTCCAGGCGCAGTTACAAGACGAACGTGGAGCTCTACGACCTTTATTTGCTCGGCCGCTACTACCTGAACAAGCAGACGGAGGAGGGCCTGAAGAAGAGCGCTTCCGTTTTCGAACAGGTCATCGCGCGGGACGGGTCCTATGCTCCCGCATTCTCCGGGCTGGCGGATTCCTACCTGCAGTTAGGCTTGTCTGATTTGGTCGCTCCGAAGGATGTCATGCCAAAGGCCAGTGCCGCGGCGAAGAAGGCTCTGGAATTGGACGACGGCCTTGCGGAAGCATATACGTCCCTGGGAAGTGTCCAGGCTCTCCATGATTGGGAGTGGACGAAAGTGCGGAAGACGTTCCAGCGCGCCATTCGTTTCAATCCATGTTATGCCCCGGCTCACCAATGGTATGCACTCTTCAGCCTGTCTCCCACAGGAAGTTTGCCGGAGGCGATCGAGGAACTGCAGGAGGCTATCAGGCTCGATCCCCTTTCACTGGTTCTGCACACCGACCTGGCTGCCCTGTCCTACCTCGCCCGGCGGCCTGACGAGGCCATTGCACAGTGCAGGAGGCCTATCGATCTGGATCCCTCGTTCTTCCGTTCCTACTGGGTCCTGGGGCTCGCTTACGCACAAAAGGGAAGCTACGCGGAGGCTTTTCGAAACTTCGAGAAGGCGCGCGAACTGGCCGGGGACACGACGTACGTGGCGCAGATCCTTTCAGGTCTCGCGCATGTGAACGCGCTCTCTGGAGAACGTGACCAGGCTCGGCAGTACATTCGGGAGCTTGAGTCCCTTGCCAGCCGAGAATACATTTCTCCTTTCTGGATCGCAATGGCCCACGTCAGCCTCAATCAGAGAGAAGAGGTGTTTTCCGGGCTTGATAAAGCTTGCGAGGTGCGCGACCCCTGGCTGTTTATATTCCCCAATCTGCCTGTCGCAGCGCCTCTTGAATCCGACCCTCGGTACCGCTCACTCCTTCACAGGATGAGTCTTGCCTGAAACCTTCATGACACGCCAGGATTGGCCCCGGTGGCTCTGTTGTCCTGCTGGTAGCCAAATTGAGGATTCGTCCCGGCCGATTCGTCGGACGCACGGCCCGTGTCATCTCTCCGATGCGCCGACCAGCGCAGTCAGTTCCTCGGCAATCGCGTGCAGGCCCTCCGACTGAGCACTCAGTGCTTTTGCCGCCGATGCGGTCTCCTCGGCGTTGGCTGCCGTGCCCTGCGTGACGTGCTCCATCTGAGCCACCGCCCGGCCAATCTGTTCGATGCCAGCCGCCTGTTCCTGGCTGCTCAGGTTTACCTCTTCCACCAGCGCCTTCACTTTCACGGCGTCTTCGGTGATCGCCCGAATGGCTCCGGCCACCTGATCGACCCGTGTTTTCCCTTCGCCGGATGTCGTAATGGACTCCTCGATCAGACTGGAAGTGTCCCGTGCGGCCTCCGTGCAACGATGGGCCAGATTGCGTACCTCATCGGCCACCACGGCGAAGCCCGTACCGGCCTGGCCCGCGCGCGCCGCTTCCACCGCGGCGTTCAGCGCCAGAATGTTGGTCTGGAAGGCAATCTCTTCGATCACTTTAATGATCCGCGAGATTTTGTCGCTGGAGGCATTGATCTCGCCGATCGACTTCACCATCAGATCCAGAGCGCGGTTGGTCTCCTGGAACCGCGCCCCGGATTGTTCCACAAGACTGGCAGCCGTCTGCGTATTGTCCTTGTTTCGCCGCGCCGTCGCACTGATCTCTTCCGTCGAAGCCGAGGTTTCCTCCAGCGAAGCCGCCTGATCGGATGATCCCTGGGCAAGCGATTGGCTGGCCGCCGATATCTGCGAGGCCGCGCTGGCCACCTGCTCCGCGTTGCCGGCCACCTCGCGCGTGATGGATTTCAACGCCTTCGTCAGACGCAGGACCACAACGCAGGCCACCGCCGCCGCGCACAGCAGTAATATCGACAGCACCACGCTGGTCATCTCACTGGCGTCGATCACGGAATCCACCCGGCCGACCGCGGCGTCGTGGCGGACCCGGCTCGCCTTGCCGAACTCAGCTGCGTTCTTCTGGATCACGTCGATGAACGGTGTCATCTTCTTCAACGCGCCCTGAGCGGCCTCCTCGGCGTGCCCGGATATGGAAAGGTCCGTGAACTCGTTCATGTACCGCACCCATTGATCGAGCCCCGACCGGATCGCCTCGATCACCGCTCGGTCCTCGCCAGTTGTGCTGGCAGCCTCCATCTCCTGAACCACTCCCTGCATCTGTTGCGCGGAAGCTTCATACAAGGCCCGGGCCTTGGTCACTCCCTCCGGATTCTGCATCATCGCGAACAAACTGATGCCGCGCATCGCCGTCCGCATGTTGGCCAGTCCGATGGCAATCTGACGGGACTGGTCGAGGCGCAGCGAACTGGCGTCGATTTCGTCCTTCAACTGCGAGCGAATGCCGCGCAACGTGTACAGCGAGTATACGGACGCCCCCAGGGCGAACAGCAGTATGCACCCGAAGCAACCGAAGAGCTTTGTCTGAAAACTCGTTTTCCGGGCCATCTTCAGCGCCTCCGCGTCAGTCCTGGTGATGCCAGAGCGGCACGCCGAACTGGCACCAGAAGGCATTCCCCATGGGGCGGTTCTCCACCGCCATCTCCTTCTGGTACTTCAGAACCCCGGCCACGCGGCCCATGTGATAGCGGAACTCCGGTCCCATCGCGAATGCCCGGCCTCGATTGCCCACCGCAATGCCGTTCTGCACGTCGTCCGTCGTCTGCCGGTAGAAGTAACCGTCCACGCCCACCGCCAGTTTCTTTGTCACGTTGTGCATGCCGTCGTACTCCCACAGGAATTCATGGCCCGACCGGTAGTTCGTTGCCGGGTTGGTGTAGTTCACGAAATACTCAAATCGCGAGCTGATCTCCGTCCTCCCATGTTGCGGAAGATACGTGAACGCCCCCACCGGCGCGGTTGCGAAGTTGTGCTGGCCCACGTTGAGCAGATTGTTTTTGTTGTACTGAAAGCCGGGCGTGAGCAGGTCCAAACCATACCACCAGTGAACGTCGCCGGTTTTGTAGGCAACGGCGAGCACGCCAATGTCCGGATTGCCGATGCCGCTCTTCTCGTGCATTCCGAACGGTCCATTGAGGTGCTCGTAAAGGAAGGGAGCCGCGGCGCTGCTCACCAGCATGCCTCCCAAAAACTTCACCCCCCAATTGTGCACCAGCTTCGGCGCAACCGCAGCCACGCGCAGATGGAATCCGGGTATCAGGCCGTGGCCGGTTGCATCCATCAAGCCATTGGCCTGATAGAAATCGTTGAATTCGGCGAAGAGTGTTTTCCCGGCGGGCGGCATCACGCCCGGCATCACGGTTTCGACACCCGCCGGATAGACGCTGGCCCCACCCTCGGTCGCGTTGGCGATGACTGCAAATGTCAGAGTGAGTATGAAAAAGACGCTAAAGCGTCGGACATTTGTGCGGATACAACACGTGTGTAGTATGTTTTGTCTCATTAGAGATGTTCCCCGGCTATGGTGGACTTTCCGGGATAATCCCGGTGGGAGACTTTGTCCTCTCCCATACATACTGATCGGAGAAAGCCAACGAACTTCGAGTCGTTGTTTCTACTACAATAGTTCTTATTCGCGAAACCGTCCGCTGTCCTGGGGCTGGTACTATCCTCCGTTGGCGCGAGTCCGTGAGTCTCAATCAGAGAGGGCAGATGTTCTCCTGGATCGAGAAAGCTTGCGATGCGCGCGACCCTGCGCCAGGATTGGCCGCACCGCGCTCGATCGGATTGTAATTAACAGTTAAGTACCGCAAAATACTTCTCTGCCGTCAGCCGTTTGAAGTACCCTCAAATTGCCCGTGAGCTGAGGCGTAGTTTGACGGAAGTACCCGTGTGGGCTGGCCGGTATGGCAGGAGGACGACAGAGATGGCGTCCAGTCGGTGGACACTTCCGAAGTCGGCCTGGAGATCATGGCTCTGGCCATGCCGAGCACGAGGGATTCGGGACCACAACAATCCTGCGCCGGGCGCGGCCTCAACTCAAAATCATTGCGATATCGGGCCGGTTTGCAAGCTTGCTTCGCTCGCCAAACTATTCTGCCGGATCAGTCGCTGAACGCTATCGCGCATGATGGCCGGCTAGGGAGAAATCCGCATGAGAGGCAAGCCGACCCTGGCGAGCGCCGCTGACAAGCATGTTGTCGGGCAAACTATGAATCATTCTGCGCGAGAAAGGCTACGAATCCTCATCCTTGACGACCACGCTGTCGTTCGACGAGGGGTTAGATACATTTTGGGCGAGGGATTCGAGCCTTTGGAGTTTGGTGAAGGCAAGGCCGGGCCGGAAGGTCTCGATCTGGCGCTCGGCCGGCCGTGGGATCTGGTGATTGTCGCTATCGACCTGCCTGATCGCGAAGGACTGCAGGTGCTGACCGTTTTGAAGAAGATGCGCCCGGACCAGCCGGTGCTCGTATTGATTGTTCGCGCGAACGTCCCCGATGCGGTATGCTCCCTGAAAGCTGACATAGACGGTCACGCTGAGGTGGTGAACACTCCCAACGAACTGGTCTCCGCGTTCCGTCGAGTCCTCGCGAGCGGAAGGAGCGGCCAATCGACCATGGCCAGGGAAGCACCGCCGAACGTGGATCAGTGCGGCGAGCGCAGCAGGTATGAAAGCCTGTCCAGGCGGGAACGCGAGGTGCTGCGGCTGGTTGGCCTGGGCAGAACAGTAAAAGAGATCGCCGCCGTCTTGGCACTCACCGAGACAACCATCAGCACGTACCGGAGCCGTATACTGACCAAGCTCGGATTGACGAGCACCGCGGAGCTGATACGCTACGCTGTCATTAACCGCCTGGCAGACTGACAGACTTGTCGACGAAATAACGACAGCAACACATCCCTTTCACGCCGATCAATATAGCGGACCAGACGGGGCGTCGCAGTTTCCCCGCTTCACGGAAAGTGTGCGTGCCGTAACATCGCGGTCAGGCTGCGCAGCCAGCCAGCTCGCTTTGAAATAAGAAAGGGTTCCCGCGCGACGGCGACGCACCAGCGGTGCAAGGGAAGGAGACGTAAGAAATGGCCAGGACTCTCTCGCTTCGCGGCAGATTCGCCGTATGGACATCTGCCGTTGTCATCGCTTCAAGTGTGGGGCTCATGCTCAGTGTCTATCTCGTTTCGTCCAGAGCACTCCGGACGCAAGCCGACGAAGAGATGGATGGCATCGTCACCAAAACTGCCCAGGAGCTGGATCTATGGATCGCCAGCCGCGAGCGAGATGGGGTCAACATGAGCGAATTGCAGGAGCTAGCCCTTGCTTGTACCGAGCACAAGCTCGCTGATGCCGAACAGGCGCTGGTTCGAATTCATCGCCGGTCGCCATTTTACGAGAACGTCTTCCTGTCCGACACAAATGGGAAATTGTTTCTTGATTCCATTGGCGGCAAATCGGTGGGCGTCGAAATGATGTCGATTGAAGGCTACCGGGTGAACGTCGAGCACGCACGACAGGGAGAGGCATGGGTCGGAGACGTGATGAAGTCGCCAGCGACCGGGAGGCCGGTGTCTCTGATCACCGCGCCGATCAAGGTGGGAAGTCGGATCGCCGGCATACTGGGAACACCAATCGAGCTGTCGAACTTCTCCGCCAGTTTTGTCAGCAGGTATCGAATTCGAGAGACTGGGTACGTGTACATGTTCGATGCCTCAGGAACCATCCTGGCTCATCCTGACGCCGCCAAGATCATGTCGTTGAACATCGCCAATACCGATTTCGGCCGTGAAATGCTGAATCGGGACGGCGGCTCATTGAGCTACCAATACGAGGGAATCGGCAACACCGTTCATTTCCGGCGTGCACAGAGCAAGCCCTGGACGATCGTCGCCGTTGTGCCGACCACGGAGCTCTTCGCGAGCGTGCGCACCATACAGTTCTGCCTGACGTTGTTTGGCTTCGTGATGTTGGGCGGTACCGTTCTCGCCGTGGCATATCTCGCAGGCAGAGTTTCGCGATTGATCAGTCGGGTGGCGTCCGAACTCGAAGGCTCCGTTCAGGAATTCTTTGCAGCCTCGTCCCAGATCGCCTCCTCGAGCCAGGCGCTTTCTCAAGGCGCCTCCGAGCACGCTGCGGCGATCGAGGAGACGTCCGCATCGGCCGAGGAGATCAGATCAATTACCAGGCAAAACGATGAGCGAACGCGGAAAATCGGACAGTTGATGGAGGAGGCGATTCCGATTGTGAATGCGATGAACACGGCGTTCGAGGGGTTGGCTGTGACCATTGCAGAGGTGAGCGCGTCGAGCGAAAAAGTATCGAAAGTCATCAAGATTATCGATGAAATTGCATTCCAGACAAACATTCTGGCCCTGAATGCCGCGGTCGAAGCGGCGAGGGCCGGTGAGTCCGGAATGGGGTTTGCAGTGGTCGCCGACGAAGTTCGGAATCTGGCGCAACGGTGTGCAAATGCCGCGAGGGAGACCGCCGAGTTGATTGACGAATCGCTCTCAAAAACTCGGGGGAGCAGGCAGAAGCTGGACGGGGTGCAAAAAGCGATGGAAGCTAACAACAGGATCGCTGGAGCGGTCAAAATGGAGACCGACCAGATCGGAAGGACCTCCGAGGAACAGGTGCGGGGCATCGCCCAGATCACAACGGCAATCACACAGATGAATCAGGCGAGCCAGGACGCAGCGGCGCACGCCGAGGAGGGCGCTGCGGCAGCCGAGGAGTTGAGCGCACAATCCGAGGTATTGAAACAGATTGTGCAGCGCCTCACGGCGATGGTGAGCGGCGGGAAATCCTCTTTTCAAACAGCTCCTCGTATTGCTCCCGCGGCGACGAGACCGGCAATGGTCCCCGAGTCCCGTCCGCGCGTCATTCACTCCTTCACCGGATGAGTCTTGCGTGAACCATCAGGGCAGGCCAGGATTGGCCCCGTGGCGGCAGATCGAATTGCCAGCCACCGGGTGTGGTAGTTAACAGTTAATTACCGCAAAATACTTCTATCCCACCAACATCTGAAGTACGCTGGGACTGTCAGTGAGATCGGGATTTGTCTGCTTTCAAGCAGAAAACAACGAGGTATCCGATTCTGAGCCCTGTCCCCCGGTCGTTTGTCTCATCGGCTGCAGGTACGCTGTATCCCCGGCTGTGGCCTGAATCGAAAGGCTGCCGAGGGGTTGAACAAGGCATGACAGCGCCGATCCATGCAAGAGGATCCGAAAAGACGAGGTCCGACCGATTCAGCCCTCTCCAACAAGCAGCACGAGAATAGGGCTCAGGTCGACGATCTGACTCGGCCTCCAGACCACGCTGCGGAGGAAACTCTGCCTCCGGGCGCGGAGGGAGTCAGGAAGCAGTTGAGAGTCATCCTGGAGGGCCCGGAGTTTCGCAAGACCAGACGCGCCGGGCAGCTTCTCCAGCACGTTGTGGATTGCGCCCTCAGAGGAGATGTAGAGCGCCTCAAGGAGAGCATCCTTGGCGTCGACGTGTTTGGACGTGCGCCGGGCTATGACACAGGTGGAGATTCTGCAGTTCGAGTCCGCGCGAACGACGTTCGTAAGCGCCTGAGCGCATACTACCAGAGGGTTGGAAGCAGGGCTCAGGTGCAGATCGAGCTTCCTTCCGGTGCATACATACCCAGGTTCCGTCGTTTGCGGTCAATCCTGGCGCCGAACAATCTGCCTCAGTTTCCGGAGGCTGAGTGGTGCAGTCGGGATGGCCATTGCCCTTACCGTGCGATGTTCGAAGCTGCCAGTATTGCCATGGCCGTCATGGACAGGCAAGGGAAGCTGGTTGAAAGTAACCCTGCTTTGCAGATAATGCTCGGCTATAGCGAAACGGAACTCGCCAGCATGGCCATTCCCGATTACACACACCCCGACGACCTAGATTCCGACATCCATCTATTCAGGGAACTCCTCCGGGGGGAACGTGAACGCTATCAGATCGAGAAGCGCTATATCCGCAAGGACGGAAAGGAGCTTTGGGGCGTACTGACGGCATCACCCTTTGTCCGAAGTCCCGGCGGCGAACCCCAATACTGCATCAGAATGGCCGCGAATATCACAGACCGCAAGCGTGCTGAGGCTGCGAGACGGGAGATCGAGGAACGATTCAGAACCCTGTTCGAATGTTCCCCGGACGGCCATTACTTATTGAGTCACAAGGGTGTCTTTCTCGATGGCAATCGAGCTACAGAGCAGTTGCTGGGCTATCGCAAGGAAGAACTGATTGGAAAGACTCTTCATGACGCCGGCTTGTTCTCTCCAATTGATCTGGAAAAGGCAGTGCATCTATTGACCCGGTGCGCTCAGGGAGAACTAGTAGATTTCGAAGAGTTCCGGCTTATTCGGAAAGATGGTGGGACCGTCGAGGCCGAGGTTCGGGCGATCTCCGTTGAGACTGCAGAGGGCAGGGTCGTGATCGGAGTCGTTCGCGACATCACCCGGCGCAAGCTGGCTGAGCAGGCCCTGCGCGAAAGCGAGGAATCGTCCCGGGCGATTATCGAGACGGCGCCGGACGCCATATACATCATTGCCGAAACCGGACAGATCATCGAGGTAAATGAGGCAGCCTGCAAACAGCTCGGATACAGCCGGGAGCATCTCTTGCGGAGCCAGCTTTCTGACATCATCGCCCCGCGGGTCGCAGAGCAAACGGCTCGCCGTCTGGAGGAGAGGACGACCGGCACGTTCGAAAGTGCCCACATCCGGTCAGATGGAACTGAAGTGCCCGTGGAAGTTAGCGTCAGCCACTTCAATTTCCGGGGACAGCCGGCCCGGCTTGGAATCGCGCGCGACACTACAGAACGCAAGCGCGCCGGAGAGGAACGCGCCAGCCTTCAGGAGCAGCTTCAGCGCGCGCAGAAACTGGAGAGCATTGGCCGACTGGCGGGTGGGGTGGCGCACGACTTCAATAACCTCCTCACGGTCATCAACGGCTACGCTGATCTGGCGTCGAACCAATTGCAGAAAGGAGACCCGCTCCGCGAGCACGTGGCCGAGATTCGGAAGGCGGGGGAGCGCGCTGCCGAGCTGACACGGCAACTGCTCGTTTTTAGCCTCAAACACATCGTTGAGCCGAAACCCCTTGACCTGAATGCCGTAGTGGCCGAATCGGCGAATATGCTTCGCCGCGTGCTCGGAGAAGACATCGAGTTCGTAACGGAACTCGACCCCTTGCTTGGGATAGTAATGGCCGATCCGGGACAATTCCATCAGGTTTTGATGAACCTGGCTATAAATGCCCGGGACGCCATGCCTGGCGGGGGAAGGCTTGTCATCGCGACTGCAAACGCCGATCTGGACGAGGAGTGCTCCGCAGCACACCCGGAGATCGTTCCGGGGCCATTTGTAGTGTTAACGATTAGCGATACTGGCACGGGGATCGAGAAAGAAATCCAGGGGCACATCTTCGATCCGTTTTTCACCACCAAGCCCGATGGTCAGGGCACGGGGCTTGGGCTTTCCACCGCATATGGCATTGTGCGTCAGTGCGGTGGATACATTTCAGTGTTTAGCGAACCGGGCCAAGGTGCGACGTTCAAGGTTTATTTGCCGCGGACAGAAGCCCCAGAAGAGAGCGCGAGGGTTGCGGCACCTTCGGCTGATAAAGGGCGCGGCTCCGAGACCGTTCTGGTAGTGGAGGATCAGGAGGCCGTCCGCCGTCTTACTGTCCAGATGCTGAAGAGCTATGACTACCGGACCTTGGAGGCGACGCAGGGGGATGAAGCGCTCCTGCTGGCCGAGCGTTACTCAGGCTCGATTGATCTGTTGCTGACGGACGTCCTTATGCCCATGATGACGGGCAAGGAACTCGCTGAACGCCTCAGGCCTTTGCGCCCCCACATGCGTGTGCTCTTCATGTCAGCCTACCCGACAGACCACATCTCTCGCCGGGGACTGTTGGACCCGGGTGTGCTGTACATCGCCAAGCCTTTTACCCCCGATGCGCTGGCGGCGAAAGTGCGTGAAGCCCTCCGCGGGGCCCGATCGGCAGCGAGCGTTCTGGTGGTCGATGACGACGATAGCATTCGGAACCTTTTCCAGATTGTTCTCACCGGCGGGGGCTACGAGGTGGTGGCGGCGAGGAATGGCAGAGAGGCGTTGGTGTTGCTTCGCGAACGGCGATTCAATGTGCTGGTCACCGACCTGGTGATGCCGGAGGGTGAAGGAATCGAGACGATTCGGACGCTACGGAAGGAACAACCGGATCTGAAGATCGTCGCCGTCTCCGGGGCGTTTGGGGGCATGTACCTGAAGGTTGCGAAGGCACTCGGCGCGAACGCCACACTGATGAAACCGGTGCCTCCGGACGTGTTGCTCGCCACGGTCCAGAGCCTGCTCGAAGGAGGGTTTGGCAGCGCGCCGTCTAAGTCATCAGGCTAGGGTACGATTACTCCCGAGAAACGCGCATAGCACAGCCCATCCGACCGCTGACGTCTCGCGCGTCATCACGGGATGCTGGGCGACTTACCAGGATCTATTTTGCCGAGGCTGCGCGAAGCCGAAATGCCAGACCCTATGCCGCACCTGACTAGGATGCGGGCGGCGAAGTGATCGTGCGCCTCGCCGGGCACGTCTCGCGCCATGCTCTGGCGCTACTCCCACGCCCGGCTGGAGGCGAAGCGGCACGCTCTCGATCAGGTTGCTACACGGGAAAGGGAGTCGTGCGCAATGAAAGCCGAACAGTGCAATCAATCGGCCGGGGATGTAGTGGAGAGCGGCGCTGGCACCTCTATTGGGCCAGGATCAGTCGTAATTCCTAGTTTAGTTTCCAGCGCGTGTGTGCCGAAACCCTATAACCGCCGGGGGCCTTGAACCAGTTGATTTCTCTGATCGCGAACGTCCCTGCCTGGTCGGCTAATAAACATGTGTTTTTGGCACGACCAACCCACACTTCGCAGAGCAGTCCGTGCCAATCGAAGCGAATACTCACTGAACTAGAAACGCAAGGAGCGGTCCACCGATCCTGCAAACAGCTCTCTCGATCACTCAAGGGTGGCTGCAGCAGCGGGCGCAAGATGTCGTGCGTAGAGCTGCTGCACGGGTCAACTGGCAGCGCCGGCCGCTCGGTTTCAAGTACGGTGCCACTATTGGCCCTTCAACAAAACCGCAAAACATCGCTCGACGGTTGTGGGCCCGGCCGCTAACGCTTCGCGTTTGGGCGCTGCCAAGCAGAGAGTGCTACCGATATTGCCGAATAACAGTCGTTGGAACCCAGCGGTAGACCACAACAGGAGCAAAGTAGCGCCACGATTTACCCGAAACTCACCAGACCAAGTCGGAGTGTCTCCGCATCTCGAACTGCTACTCCGAACGCTTCTGCCCTCTCGCTTGCGATCGCATCCGTCGTGAGTGACTGGAGCATCCTGATCCCGCTGTCCTCTCCTAACTGCGCTACGCGAACTGCCGCCGCCCTCGCGATCATACGGTACTCGTGCAGTGCAAGTCTCTTTAGTAGATCGAGGTCTTTTGGGCCAGCTGCTCCGATCGCTGCGTGCGCAACCAACCGCAAGTACAAGGGACGATTGTCGAGAGATTTGAGGGTGAGGTCGTTCTTGCGTGCTGCTCTCGAGTCTCGGCGAGGATCTTCCCAAAAGCTCGTTTTCTCGCAAATGTCAACAAGCTCGCTCGGGACCGATTCCCTCAGCTCCCTCATCCGCCGTTCCACGACGTGCCCCATCTCGATTTGAAACCAATAGTCGACGCGGTACTCAACCTGCTCAATTCTGCTAATAATTCGGACGATATCGGCCGAGCCGCCAGAGGCCGCAAGAGCGAACACAAGATACTGCGCTGACGGGGTCAGCGTAATCGTTTCAAACGTGTCGCGCACTGGCTCGATATTTCGCAAAGAAGAGACCCGTAAAATGGCCTTCGCTACAGCCGATGCCTTGCTCTCGTAGACATCCCACAGCCGCAGGTTAGTCTTTTCTCCCAGCGCTGCTTCTTTCTGATTCAACTTGGCGTAGAGATCCAGCAACGCGAAGAAGTCCGCTTCACTGACGCTGGCGTCGAACGAGTTCATGAGTGTTTCAATCTTCGACGGGCCGAATCTCAACAGTCTTCGTAGCGTTGGAGTCAGACCGGAAACCCGGTGGGCCGAAACGGCTTTGGCGAAGAACCAGATATGTGCTCGTGGTCTGAACCTCCTGAGACTCCTCAAAGAACTGCGCAGTGCTTTGATATCGTCCCTCGCAATCCGCTGCAGGAGGCCGAACTCTCTAAGCGATCGAGAGCCGGTGACGGATGAGTCGGTGGGGAACAACGGCAGATCCTGACGCATGGCTAAGTTCTGGTACGCTGAGCGGCAAGGCGCACTAGAGCTCTTCGAGAGCAACGAAATCCATTGCCAGCGACTACTGCGAACCTTCTCTGCTACGGCCTCTAGCGCCGCTTCACGAATTGTCCTGCGCCCACTTCGGAGCGCCCAGAGGAGTATGCGATCCGGGCACGCCAGTGGCGAGCCGGATATCATCGCTGCGAGTTCCACCCCAAGCTGATGCCGGCGAAAGAGAGACCAGTCGTGCTCCGACAGTGACGAGCCGCTGAGTTTGTTCCGCAAGAGTGCGAGCATCGCGCGTCCTTCGTCCCCAATGTCTTCCTTGGTCTCTTCAGACCGGATGAGCTCGATGAGCCGCGGTGGTGGTGCGCCCAATAACAAACAGAGGCCAGGCCCCTTCTCTTCGGCCCACGATGCGAGAAGGAGTCGCAGCTCATCGTCCGAAGCTAGAATCCTCTCCTTATACTTGAACAACAAAAGGAGTTCTTCGACCGTTAGTAGCGAGCGCGTCGTTGCGTAGGTTGCCGCCTTTGAAGCTAGCAGCTCTCGAATCCGCTTGAACTCTTTCTCTTCCGAGTCCACCAGCTTTCTTGAAATTTCACGGGCAAGAAAGTCGTGGGCGACCTCGTAGAGATCGGGCAGATGCCGAACGAGTCGCAGGTCGATGAGCTGTTCAAGGACGACTTCGCACTCCCTGTTGGCGAGACCCGTGTCGACGGCAATCTCTGCTAGAGACTTCTGTGCCTTCACTCCATAGCTGCGAACCAGAGAGACGAGTGCGGACTTCAGATGCCCTTCTGTGTCGCGAGCGTACGCGAGTTGACGCATGAGGTAACCTTCGGTGACCCCCTCCATCGCCCCGGAATCGGCGTAGTCTTCGAACGTGTAGGCACCAGGCGTGCTGCCGACCTTTCGCCAAACATGATCGACCAACATCTGGACGTATGGAGGATAGACGCCTTGCTCGCCGTGGCTCGCGCTGAAAGACAGAAGATCCTTACCGACTTTAGCTTTCTCCTCTTTCGACATCTCGAGTCTGATTTGCAAATCTCTGCAGGCGCTCTCGATCCCCTTCCAAGCCTCGTCTACATTGAGTCCTGTAATATAGACCCGCGCCAGCCCCTCCGGCGAGCCGCTGATCAACTGCCAAAAACGCCCCAGTCGTCCCTCCAAGTCGGCCCTGTAGCTAACTAGGATGCGCATTCGGCGATCACTCATGTAATACAAACCACGCAGGTCCCCAACAAGGCGTTCGGCCTCTTGATCGTCCCTGGCCGTAAGGATGTCCTCGAATTGATCGATGATGAGGAGGATTCGTCGGGGATCTACAGCAGCGGCAGCCTGCTCCATAGGACCAAGTAACGCACCACGATAGGCTTGGGGGCCTTGGAATACCGACGTCATTAGGCCGGACACGATATCGCCGCGAGGAAGCCCCAACGGGCGCGTATAAACCGGGAACCATCCGCTGCGGATTGCTGCCCGAAAAAGCCCAGCGTGGATGAGAGAGGTCTTCCCGGAACCCGAGTTTCCGAGAAGAAGGGTGATCTGATTGGTGTCGATCCTGGCTAGGAGCTCTATTATCTTTTTGGTGCGCCCGCACAGGTGTCGGCTATCGGCGCTTGTAAGAAACTCCATCCCGATGGGACGCTGCAGCCTTCTGTTCCCGGGCAGCGTTGGACGACGAACTCTTGATGAGGGCAGGACAAATCGACCGCGAATCTTGGCCAGAACATCCCGAATCACGAAGAATGGCAGGTCGGCCGCGTCAGAGAATGGGGTGTACGTGTGCTGCTGAATGCGACGCCTTAAGGCAGACAGTCTTCGTGTGGTTATTTTGCCGCCTTCACACAGAGGGGCCGGCCATGCAGTATCATCGGCGAGGCAATAAAGCAGGATCGCTGTCAGGTTACCAGCACTTAGGGCCCGCTCGGCTTCGTCGAGTTCCAGCTCGGTAATGGACTTTCCCGTCGCGCGATCGACAGATCCGTAGCGGCGTGCATAGATTCCGACAAAGACTTCGCTCTCCCGCACTCTCCTGACCGAGGAGATTTCGGGCGGAGCATCGTCGCTCCCGAACGTCTCCATTATTAGAAGGTGCGCTCCGAAAACGTCTCGAAGGCGAGCTGCGATCTCCTGCCTGAGGTCTTTGAGATCAACAAAAGTCGAACTCAGGAAGATTCGTACGTCTGTTGAGAGTTCTGCCATTAGCCTATGCAGGTGACTCTTGGCATCGGGCCGTCCCTGAGGAATCCCGAGCGAGTTCTGAAAAGCAGATTATAAGCCCGTTCGATGCGTCGGACGCTGCCACCGGATGCCGTTATGCAACGACCCTCAGCTTGATCCCGTCGTTTGGCGCATGCACGAGATCCTGTCTCGTACCCAGATAGCGCTCGGTCGTCTGGACGGAAGCGTGTCCCAACAGCAACTGGATCTGCTCAAGCTCGCCGCCAGCAGCGCGACACATCTTCGCGCAGCTGCGCCGCAGGTCATGCGGCGCGATGCCAGGTACGCCAGCGGCGGTCGCGTACGGCTGTAGGAGTTGCCACACGACCTTCTCCGTGAGGCGGTCCGCGGTGATCTGGTCTCCATGGTTCACCGGTCGCAGCACGTGGCCCTCGGTCAAGCCGGCGGCGAACGTCCAAGCGTCGATCGCGACCTTCACCCACGTGGGTATCGGGATCGTGCGCACCCGCCCGTGCTTGCCGACGAGGTCCACGATGCACCACCGGTTGTCACGCTGCTGGATGTGCTTGAGCGTCAGCGCGGCCACCTCGGAGCGGCGCAGCCCGCAGCCGAGAAGGACGGCGAGCATCGCCCGATCCCGCAGGCCCTTCTTCGTGGTCACGTCCGGCGCGTTCAGAAGCCTCTGTGCCTGCTGGACGGAGAGCCAGTTCCCAACCCGCACTCCCGTGGACTTGGCACCCTTGACGCGCGTGATGCCGGCCGCCAGTTCCGGCGCGAGCAAGCCGTTGTCGGCCGCCTCGACCGCCAGCTTTCGAACAGCGGTGATGCGGACGTTGATGGACACCGAGCCGAGGCCGCGTGCCTCAAGTTCCGCCCGCCAGGCGTTCACCGTGGCCTTGGTGAAGCCGGGGCGCGGCTCCCGGCTGTACCAGGCGAAGAACTCGTTCAGCCCGAGGTTGTACACGCGTTTCGTGATCGGCGAGGAGACGCTGTCGAGCACCAGCGTCTTCAATCTGCGCCATTCCTTGGCCCGGTCGGCCACTACTAAGTCGTTCATTTCAGTCCCCTTAATGGGCATTAGCGGTAGATATCCCGAGCTCAGCGGAGTTCGCCTTGTATTCGCCTATACTGGAACCGTGCCTGGTCCCCGTGCCTGCATCGTCTCCTTCACGGATCGAGAAGGGTTGACGCACTCGGTCGAGGTTGCGGCCGAATCTCTCTTCCAAGCGGCAGCATTAGCGGTCGCTGAGTTTCGCCGGTGCGGATTCGCCCATGCGGGCGTCGGTCCCGCGACGCAGCTGCGAGTCGCGGTGAAGGCGCCAGCAACGATCCACGAGATCCGATTCAGCAGCCTGGAAGCCTGGCTGCAAAGTGCTGGAAGATCGCCCAAAGAGCAGGCGCTCAAAGCAGACCTTCGGGCGCGGCTCACGGGGTGAGGCAGACTGAGAAGAATGTCAAAAGCGTCGTTCGTGCAACCAATGTTGCTGCAGCGCCGGCGCGGAGAGGATTCGCGTCGCGGCCTTGGAGGAGTTAGGGCACAGCGTGGTCTGAGCGGAATTGTGAGGAGCGGCAATGCAGCCCAACGATGAAGAGCTCTCCACGGACGCCGTTCCGGGTGAAACGTCGTGTCCCCTGATTGCGATCATGCTGGACATCATCGAAGCTGCGCTCCACGGCTCCTTCGAGTGGCTGTTCTTTCGGGAATTGCGCGTTGGAACAGGAAGACGCAACGGTAGTCTGCAGCGCCTGGATGCGTTTGCGCTCAACTCGCTCCCTCACACGGCGATGAAGCGCGTCTGTTACGAGGTAAAGACGTCGCGCGCCGACTTTCTCTGCGAGCTGCGCAACCCGCTCAAGCGGAGAATCGGGCTTCGATACTCGAACGAGTTTTACTTCGTGACGCCCGCTCGGCTCGTTGAAGCCTCCGAGATTCCGGCTGAATGTGGGCTCATCGAAGCCGGCTCGGCGACGCCCTCAGAGTGGAAGGAACTGTTCACCCGTCAATCGGGCTTCTTCTCCTACGACGCGGACGCCCGGACCTACTGTATGATCACGATCCCGGCGCCATGGCGTGAGACGCCCGGCCCGACCTGGCAACTCGTCGCTGCCATGGTGCGAAACCAGCGCCGTGCGTGGGAAGGAAAACCATCTTCACCGTCGCCGCAGCAACGGTTCTCCTTCGAGGGGTGATCAGTATTACTGGACTGAGGGCGAGCCTGTCGAGGGAGTGACATCCACGACCTGCCCAGAACGGGAAAAGCGATCACGTCCTATATATATGTATTCGCAGATGGCCTTTGTAAACTCGAATACGTCCTCTGCTGTCTGGCGTGACACCGTGCGCGCGTCTGGATGCGCCCCAATGTTCCCCCAGGACGTGACTGCATTCGCCCATTCGCACGCCATTATGGAGATCAGGCGCAGGCGAGCCAAACGAAGCCTGCTCATAGCCAGGCAGTCGAGGCGAGGATCGATGCTTTCATGACCGTTCCACGGTCGCCCCCGGGGCGGCGAGAAGCTCGTCCAACTGCTTGAACTGCTCGCCAGACCAACTGATACTTCCAGAGGCCATTGCATCGTCGAGAGCTTTCTTTGAAGGATAGAGTTCGTGTATAACGACGAGCGTCTCGCCACCCCTTTCTTCGAAGGTCACGGTGGTGACGGGCCCATCCTCATCACTTTCGTCATTCGTCCAGACGAGGCGGGAGCCCGGAGTCACTTCGACGTACCTGCCAAAGAAGGGCATAGGCTGCTCCGAGGAAGGGTGGCTGAACACGAAACGATACGTGCCCTCCGTGCGAACATCGGCCTCGCAGGAAAGGAAGGACGCTCCAAACGACTTCGGTACCCACCACCGCTTGAGCAGTTCAGGTTTAGTCCACGCATCGAAGACAATATGCGCCGGACCGTTGAAGATTCGAGTCACGACGAGCTCGCGCTCGGACTTCCGTTCCACTGTCGTCTCGTACTTTGTGGGGTTGATTTCGCTATCTCTTCTTTCGTACATCACCTTTCTCCTTCTGTTTCAATTCCTCGACAAGTTTGTCTAATTCATCGAAGCGAGCGGCCCAGCACTGGTGGTACCTCTCGATCCATGCCGCCTCTTCCTCCAGTCCGCGCAAGCCGAGCTTGCAGGTCCGCACGCGCCCGACCTTCTTTGTGGTGACGAGCCCCGCCTGCTCCAGGACGCCGACGTGCTTCTTCATGCCCGTCAGGGTCATGTGAAACTTCCCGGCAAGGTCCGTGATCGAAGCGTCCGCGTGTCCGAGTTGTTCGAGAACGCCGCGTCTGGTGGCATCCGAGAGCGCGGCGAACGAAGCATCGAGGACGGTTCCATAATGCTGAACCATGTGGTTCAGTATATAAAACGGACAGGCGAGATGCAAGGGGCTGAGTGCGCGCGGCCGCATGTCGCCCCCAAACACACAGGCCATACCGTCGATTGACGGAATCATCGTGGTGCACCAAGTCAGGGTTCCGGCCATTCTCCGAGTCCCCGACGATCCACCCGGAGCGACGGTTAACGCCACTTTGCCAAGGCGAAGCGACGTCGGGCTCACAAATCCGCCACGGGCGTGACGCGTCAACCTGACGCTGGATGACTGTCAGTTCCGGACACCCTTCCTTAGCTCGTGGCCGCGCTGTCACGCGGTACAATCATTCGACGAGTCATGCCCTTGGCTACCGGAAACCAGCTGGGGCCCTACGAGATTCTGGGGCTCATCGGCGCGGGCGGCATGGGGGAAGTCTACAAAGCCCGCGACACGCGCCTCAACCGGCTTGTCGCCATCAAAATCTCTCAGGCGGAGTTTTCGGAGAGATTCGAGCGCGAGACGCGCGCGGTGAGCGCACTGAATCATCCCGGCATTTGCCACCTCTACGATGTCGGGCCGAACTACCTGGTGATGGAATTCATTGAAGGTTCACCGGTCCGGCCGGTGGAGAATCCTCGCAAACTGCTCGATATCGCGGTGCAGATGGCTGACGGTCTGGCCGCGGCCCATGCGGCCGGTATCGTGCATCGCGATCTGAAGCCGGACAATATTCTGATCACGCGCGAGGGGCGGGTGAAGATTCTCGACTTCGGGCTGGCCAAGCAAGCGCCCGCGCCGCGCGGCGCGGATGCCCCCACTCAATCCCTGAGCATCACCGACTCGGGCACGACGGTCGGCACCATCAGCTACATGTCGCCCGAGCAGGCGCGCGGGGAACCGAACCTCACTTTCCAGTCGGATCAGTTCTCGCTCGGCCTGGTTCTTTACGAACTGGCTGCGGGGAAGCGGGCGTTTCAACGCGCCAGCAATGCCGAGACCATGGCAGCCATCATCCGCGACGACGCCGAGCCGCTGCCAGTCGCCGTGCCGGCGCCGCTCCGATGGGTGGTCGAACGACTGCTTCGCAAGGAACCGGCCGAGCGCTACGATTCCACCCGCGACCTGTATCGCGAACTTCGCCAGTGGCGCGACCACCTGTCGGAAACAGCATCCGCAAGCGAGATTCCCGCGGTTGCGGGACCCTCTCCCCGAGCGGGTTCGACAATCAGGCGGCGAATGCTTACGGGGGCCAGTGTCGCAGCGGCAATGGTGTTGGGCGCGGGACTGGCGGCGTTGCTGATCCGCCCGGCGCCGGCGGATTTCTCCAGCTACAAATTCACGCGCATCGCGCGCGGCGAGGCCACCGAAGGAAGACCGGAATGGTCGCCGGATGGCAAAAGTATCGCTTACTCGGAAATGCTCTATGGCATCTACCAGATATTCACGAAAACCCCTGATTCGTGGGACACAGAGCAGCTCACGCACTCATCCGACGAGTGTATCGGTCCCTTCTGGTCTCCGGATGCGACAACCATTTACTACAGCACCGCGCATCGTGACTTGTGGGCTGTCCCGGCGGCGGGAGGGACACCGGAACTGGTGATGAAGAATGTCTCTGCTCCCGCGCTCCACCCGGACGGGAAGACACTGGTGTTCAATCGCGATGGGAAGACGTGGGCCGGTCCGCTGAAAGGGGGCGCCCCGAGGGAACTGCCGAACGCGCCGCAGGATAAAGCCGAATGGATGAAGTTCTCTCCGGATGGCTCCAGGCTCGCTATGGATGTTCGCAGTCAGCTTTGGGTTCTGCCATGGCCTTCCGGCACGCCACGCAATCTCGGCAGGGTCAGCTCGGGCGCGAGCTGGTTTCCCGACAGCCGCCGCCTGATCGTGAGCGGCGGCAACTTCAATAACACGTTGTCTGTTCTCGATTCCACCGACGGAAGCAGGCGGGTGATTTATCGAGTTGCCGATTTGGTGAACTTCCCGTCGCTTTCCCCCGACGGCAGGAAGATTGTGTACAGCGGAGGCGCAGCCGAGTGGGATGTTCTGGAAATTTCACTGCCGGAGGGACGAGTCCACACCGCGGTGGCCGGCGGCGGGGTTTCGTGGGAACCGGATTGGGCGCCATCCGGCACACACTATCTGTATTCCACGTTCGGTAACGGCGGCCACGGGGGCATTGAGGACCGTTTCGCCGCAGAGGGGTTCTCGCGCCGCGTGGCCGAGGCTCCGCCGGGTAACGATCCGGCTAACGATGTCACGTATGCTCTGGCGCCGCGATGGTCTCCGGACGGCACACGATTCCTGTTCGTCCAGGGCCTCGTCGGCCGGCTGCAGTTGACGGTTGCGAACGCATCCGGCGGGCACTGGACAACGATTGCGGACAACGTGAACCAAAAGGCCCACTGCTGGTCGCCCGACGGGCAGTGGGTCGCCTTCCTGCGAACCGAGGATGGAAAGCAACGCCTGTTCAAGGTCAGGCCGGTGGCGGGCGCGACCCCGATGGCTTTGCAAAATGCCGCTCCCGTTGCCGAACCTCATCCGAACTATCGGATGATCGAGTGGTCTCCGGCAGGAGACGGAATCCTGTACCAATCGGCGGAAGGGATGTCCATGATTTCGCCCGATGGCAATGTGGTCCGTAAAGTGAGCGGTCGCAACCTTCTGGCTTTCGCGTTTTCCAGGAACGGCACGCGGGTCTACGGCATGGTCCGCAACACCACAGGAGAGGGTGCGCCGTGGCAGCTTTACTCCATTGATGTCAGGACCGGTGCGGACAAAATGCTCGCGGCTGTGGATCTGCCTCCGTCCACCAACGAAATCTCGGGATTCAGCCTGCATCCGGACGGCAAGCGCTTCCTCACGTCCATCGCGAAATGGCCATACAACATCTGGATGCTGGAGGGTTGGGATCAGGCGGCGCAGAAGACATGGCTGGACCGCTTGCTGCGGCGATGAGCTCGCGCTGCGGGCGTGAATCGGGAGCGGGAAGCGATGAAACGCTGTACAACCTGCGTAGCGCGCGCCATTTGTTCCGCACATCAGAGAGCATCCGAGTTTGCGGTTTGGAATTCGGGGGCAACACTATCCGGACATGGACTCAGGTGCCTGGCGTCTCGTCCTTGATTCCCAGTGATCTTGCCCCGTTGCGGCGGGCGGATAGCTTCCGATAAGGCCGCATAGCACGGCAGAGCGTGAAATGCAGGCGGACTGTGAACTGCTGTATCCTTTCCTGAAGCCGCTCAAGTGGACGTTCACCTCATCGATGGAACCTGGGAGCTGTTCCGCCATTACTACGCGCTCCCATCGGCCCGCGAACCCGATGGCCGGGAGGTCGCCGCAGTGCGAGGCGTCATCGCGTCCGTTCTCGGATTGATCCGCCAAGGCGCGACACATATCGGCGTCGCGACGGATCACGTCATCGAGTCATTTCGTAACGACCTCTGGCGTGGATACAAGACTGGCGAGGGCATCGAACCGGACCTGTTCAGCCAGTTTCCTTTGCTGGAGGAGACGCTTTCGGCCATGGGCATTGCCGTCTGGCCGATGATCGAGTTCGAAGCCGACGATGCGCTGGCCTCTGCAGCGGCCGCCGCCGCCCGCGATCCGCGTGTGAACCGCGTGATCATCTGCACGCCCGATAAAGATCTCGCTCAGTGCGTCCGAGGCACACGCGCGGTCCAATTGAACCGGATAAAGCGCACACTGCGTGATGAGCAGGGTGTCGTCGCGAAATTCGGCGTCCCACCGCTCTCCATTCCCGATTACCTTGCACTAGTGGGCGATTCGGCCGACGGCTACCCTGGCCTTCCCGGCTGGGGCGCGAAATCCACTGCTGCCGTCCTCGGACGCTATAGCCATCTTGAAAACATCCCGAACGACTGGCGCACGTGGAAGGTGAACGCCACGGGTGCCGCGGCTCTTGCGGCAACGCTCGTTCGCGAACGCGATCAGGCGTACCTGTTTCGCACGCTGGCGACGCTCCGCGAGGACATTCGGCTGTTTGGTTCCGTGGACCAGCTCCATTGGCGCGGACCCACGCCGGCCTTCGAAGCCATTGGCCTCCGGCTCAACGCTGCCGTCGCACCGCAGACCACGACCCGCCCGCGACCACAGCGCGCCGGATGATCGACGCGGAACTGCACTCGCTGTGATGGGGCGACGATGAACTGAACGTGAGTCGTTTGCCACTCCCGATCCGGCTGTTCCGGTTGGACTACGCGCCACTCGGACCGGGCGACAGGCGATGGTTGCAATCTGAACCTCAAGGGAGCTCCGGCCGGATCACGGGCCACTCGGAAACAGAGCCAAGTGCCGCAAGACGGGGTGATTGCGGACTTTGCCGGGCGCGCGCCGACACTGGAACGATATCCGCCAATATCGGTAACCGTCCGCGCCGGCCACTTTCTGAGAACCCCGCCTTCAGGGCACGACTCGTGCCGAGTGGCCAACGATCCGACCGGAAGGTTCGTCGGCGACCCGGTACACCCAATTTCCCTGGGAGCTCGACCCTGCGACCAGCAACTTCCGTCTGACGACCAAGCGAGCCGGCACAGGGAAGGCGGAAGTCCGGCAATACGGCGCAGAGTGAGTCCGGATTCACGGTCGAACAGATAGATCGCTCTGTCCCCCTGCTCCCCGGTCCACCCTCCGGCCGCAACGGTCCTCCCATCCGGTGCGATGGCGATTCGCATAGATCCGGCCATAGTGATCGGCTGGCCGCTCGGCACATTCTTCGCAAGGCCATGAGGTATATACTTAGGGCCATCCGGGATTCCGATTGGAGAATTCTGGTTCCGCGCCTGCGGTAAATTGGCCGGATGAATCACGGACTGGAGCTTTGGGTCCCTCGCCATGCCAGCGACCGCACAGAGGCAAGGTGGCCGGAAGTCAACTCGCAGACCACGGAAAGGCGTGGTTAGCGAGCGCCGCCGGCGTATCGCGCTGGATCTGTTGGTCGGCCTCATACTCACCCTCCTCCTGTTGGGCGTCAAGCTGCTATTCGAGAGAACCACTCCGGGCAGGCTGTTTGACGGAATGCTGTACTGCTGGGTCCAAACTCAGCTCTTTGTGGATGAGCACAAGTTGCCAGTGGTGGTCGTGGACATCAGCAGCCTTGATGCAGACGCGAGGCCTGGTGCGCTCACGCCGCGAGCACAGCTCGAGAAGCTTATCGACGTGATCGTCAGGCAGGATCCAGTAGCGATAGGAATCGATGTAGACTTCTCCCCCCTCGAGAAAGCCTGGACCCCCAGGGGTGGGCCGCAATTCTTCGATTACGTCCGCAGCCTCCCGCAACCGGTTTACCTCGGGGTGCACCGTTCGCGTTACGGTGGGTCAGCCGACTGGCTGGGCGTCGAAGCCTATCAGAACCTGGCAGTCAACATCGTGGTTCCGGCGGATGATAACCGCGAGATGCCGCTTTGGATTCGGCGCGGAGCGTCGGAGCCGTGCATCCAAATGGCTGCTAACCTTTTGGGATTCAGACTCGATACCGAAGCCCATCAAAAAGCGGCCAGAGGCGGGGAGGGGACCGCCTGTCTGCCCGCAATGAGCGTGGCCCTCGCTCAGAAATATCCAGATCGCGAGGCCCACCCGGTGCGTTGGCCTTCCAGCCTGGTCAGACCGTTTCACGAAGAGTTGATCGATGGGCAAAACCGCGTTTATGCTGGCTTTTTCTTCCCGGATTATAGCCCCGCAAGGTACTTTTTGGAACAGACATCGAGTGCTGTTGTGTCGGACAGCGATGTACAACTGGCGCTCAATCCAAACCTGGCTGGGCTAAAGGGAAAAATTGTGCTCCTGGGGAACACCTCCTGGGAGAAAACGCCGGACAAGTATCCCATTCCGCCCTGGCAGAAGGAGGTGCCGGGCGTCTACTTCCACGCCTGCGCGGTCTACACTCTCATCAAAGGACCGTTGCTCGAAATCACCGGCGGGGCGCGCCTTGGGCTGGATTTACTGCTTGCCGCGATCATATTACTCGTCGTATCCTGGCTTCGCCTGCATTATTCCGGGAGAACGCACGACGAAGTCGCCGCCCATCGTGTGCACCTGGTGTTGACCTCGCTGGTGATCCTCGTAGTGCTGGCTTTCGGATATTGGCTGGTCCGTTTCACCCGGATCCTGTGGACGGACGCGCTGCTGGTCAGTGCGGCATTGCTCTGCCACAGCCTGCTCGGAAAGCAGGCGGAGAGGGGCCTGAACTGGGCGCGCGTCAGCGGGCCGGGGACATGGCGCCGCGTTGTGTTCGACAAGCGTAAGGAGGATAAATGAGGGGCAAACTCCGGAGTTGGACGATCCTGTTTTCGCTCCTGGCCGTCATGTTCTCGTCGCTCGCGGCGTTCGCGCAGGGCAATCGCGAGGAAGCGGAGGACGTCGGCTTCATCAGTCGCGTCATAGGCACTTGCTGGCTGCAAAGAGGAGATTCCAGCGAGCAAATCACGCTGACCAGGCATGGCGGCGCGGGCTTGCGCGCCGGGGACAAGGTTCGTTGCGATAAAGATGGGAGCCTGGTGATAGAGCTAAGAAGCCTGAGGACAACTATAGAGGCATCTGATCGATGGACGACGATCCCTCGCGCTTCCGGGCCGAGAAGCGACGCGATGGCCGGCCCCGTGGACGACTGGTTCAAGCCGGCTGGCAGCCTGCGTAAGATGCCGAGGAGCGTCTATTCGCCGCCCAATGGAGGCTACGGAGGCGCCGTGTGGCCGGCCCGCTTTGTGATCCGCTGGACTCCCCACGATGGTATTCAGAGCCTGTCGATGAAGATTCTGGACGAATCGCTTATCGAACTTTGGCCCCTCGGCAACGAGCAGGGTGTAAGCGTGCCCAACGCCCCAGGGGAGTTTAATTCAGACGACGCCAGACAGGCACTGTTGAAGTATCGGAAGACTGGAAGGGGCGGACCGCTGACCCTGGTGGTGGTGGATTCAAAGGGCAACGAGCAGGACGTGCAGTTTCTGGTTATCTCGGAACAGGACGAAGATACTCTTAAAAGCAAGTTGGAAACCTGCCGCGACGAGCCCGGCCTGATGCGGTACATCTGTCGCGCCTATTTTCTCCGTCGTTTTGAGCTGTACGCCGAAGCGGCGGAGGAATATGAGACGGCGCTGCACGAGCTGGCTCCGGGGAGCGCCGACCTGCAACTGCACGCGATTGTCGCGCATCGGCTGACCGGGAACTATGCGCGGGAGCGGGAGTTGGAGCGCAGGTTGCCTTCGGGAACAGTCCCGCCACAATAGGTCCCGTCCGGCTCCGGGCCCGCAGCTATTGTCGCCCATTTCCGGTTGAGAACCGAGGATTGCAAGACGGAGACAAGGGGAGCCGCCTTGGCGGAGCCAAACAGGGCCGAAATGAGTGCGACCAAACCTGGAAGCGACCTCACTCAAAATCTTCTTACGCAAAGAGGGGGTCATGTGATATTCGCACGAATCGATCGCCAGGGCGCGCGTCGCGCCTGGCATGGAGAAAGGAGACGGCCATGGCGTGCTTACGAAAAGTGATTGCTGGCCTGGGTGTGCTGTTCCTCGCATTTTTATTCTGCCTTCCTCTGGCGGCCCAGCAAGCGCGCTGGGACGAGCTGAACGGCCAGGTCGAGAAACTCCTGAAGGACGGCAAGTTTTCCGATGCGCTGCCTCTCGCTCAGGAGGCTCTGCGCGCGGCCGAAGCGAGTTTCGGGGCGGAAGACCCCAGGGTCGCGACCGCGCTGACCAGCCTGGGGGACGCATTCCGATGGCAGGGCAAGTATGCCGAAGCCGTGCCCCTGTACCAGCGTGGCCTCGCCATCCGGGAAAAAGCTCTCGGGCCGGGCGACCCTCTGGTGGCCCGGTCGCTGGCTGGACTGGCGCTCCTGTACAACAGCCAGGGCAAGTATGCCCAGGCCGAGCCGCTCTACCAGCGTGCCCTCGCCATCATGGAGAAGGCCTCAGCGCCTGACCACGATCTGGCCGTTGGGCTGAACAATCTGGCGAACGTGTACTACAACCAGGGCAAGTATGCCCAGGCCGAGCCGCTTTACCAGCGTGCCCTCGCCATCCGGGAGAAGGTTCTGGGGCCTGAGCACCCCGATGTGGCAGCTACGCTGAACGGTCTGGCGAACGTGTACTATAACCAGGGCAAGTATGCCCAGGCCGAGCCGCTCTACCAGCGGGCCCTCGCCATTTACGAGAAAGCTCTGGGGCCGGAGCACCTCGATGTGGCCAAGGCGCTGAATAACCTGGCGAACCTGTACGACCAACAGGGCAAGTATGCCCAGGCCGAGCCGCTTTACCAGCGTGCCCTCGCCATCCGGGAGAAGGCTTTAGGGCCTGAGCACCCCGATGTGGCCGTTACGCTGAACAGTCTGGCGAACCTGTACGGCGACCTGGGCAGATATGCGCAGGCCGAGCCGCTCTTTCAGCGCGCTCTGGCCATCCGTGAGAAGGCTTTAGGGCCTGAGCACCCCGATGTGGCCGAGAGCCTGACCAACCTGGCAAATGAGTACGAGGACGAGGGCAGGTATGCACAAGCCGAAGCGCTTTACCAGCGTGCCCTCGCCATTTACGAGAAAGCTCTGGGGCCGGAGCACCCCATTTTTGCGGCCGTACTGAACAACCTGGCAATTGTGTACGATGATGAGGGCAAGTACCCACAAGCCGAGGCGCTTTACCGGCGCGGCTTGGCCATACGGGAAAAAGCTCTGGGGCCGGAGCACGTCGACATCACCCCTTCGCTGCTGAGCCTGGCGGGAGTCTACAGGGAGCAGGGCAGATATGCGGAGGCCGAGCCGCTCTACCAGCGCGCTCTGGCCATCCGGGAGAAGGCTCTGGGGCCTGAGCACCCCGATGTGGCCAAGGCGCTGAACAGCCTGGCGCTCCTGTACTACAGCCAGGGCAAGTATGCCCAGGCCGAGCCGCTCTACCAGCGTTCCCTCGCCATCCGGGAAAAGGCCCTGGGGCCCGAGCACCCCGATGTGTCCAAACCGCTGATCAACCTGGGGGCCTTGTACGTCGCCCAGGGCAAGTATGCTAAAGCTGAGCCGCTCTACCAGCGCGCTCTGGCCATCCGGGAAAAGGCTCTGGGGCCTGAGCACCCCGAGTTGGCCTACCCCTTGATCGATCTGGCAGAGGTGTACGGCCACGAGGGTAGGTATGCCGAGGCTGAGGTGCCTCTCAGCCGGGCACTGGCAATCTCGGAAAAGGCTCTGGGGCCCGAGCACCCCCTTGTGGCCGATGCGCTGAGCACACTGGTCGAGATGTCCATCCCACAAGGCAGGTATGCGCAAGCCGAGCCGGTCTGCCAGCGCGCCCTGGCGATCCGTGAAAAAGCTCTCGGGCCTGACCATCCCGCTGTGGGAGACAGCCTGATGGATTGTGCCACGCTTTACTACGGTCAGGGGTTGCCTTCCAGGGCCGAGCCCCTGTTTGAGCGGGCCCTTCAGAACGTAGGCAAACGATTCGAATACCATTTTACGTACATGAACGAGAAAGAGCGGCTGCAGTTTCTGGATAAGGTTGCCGATACTTTCCCCACCTATTTCAGTTTTTGCTTTACCTACCGGCAGACGAATCCCGAACTGGTCGGGAGAATGTACGACGTGCTTCTCTGGGAGAAAGGGTTTGTAGGCAGGAGTATCGCCGCCCTGCGCTCCCAGATTGCCGCCAGCGGAGACAAGGGAGCATTGAGTCTGCTCGAGCAGGTGGCGGCCAGGAAGACCCAGCTTGCCAAGCTGCTCACCACGGAACCCAAAGATCGCGCGGAATGGAAGAAGCAGGTCGAGCAATTGGAGCGGGAAACCGACGAGCTGGAGCGAGCGCTGGTGAAACGGTCGTCATCGTATGCCGAGCGGAAAAGACTGGCGCGGGTGAGTTGGCGCGATGTTCAGAAGGCGCTCGCGCCGGACGAGGCTGCGGTGGAGTTTGTGCGCTTCCGCTTCCACGACGGCAAGAAGTTCACGGACACGAGCTATTATGCCGCTTTGATTGTCACTCCGAAGAGCACCACCGCTCCCACCTTCGTCCTGCTGGGCGAGGCTAAGCAGATTGAGGGAGCGCCACTTGTGGATTACCAGCGGCGAGTTAAGCTGCAAGGGGCCGGAACGCGCACGGCAGTCGCGGCAGGCAGTTTCTACAACGCCCTTTGGCAGCCGCTGGAGGCGCCGCTGGCCGGAGCAGAACGGATCTACCTTTCGCCGGATGGGATCCTCAATCAAATCTCCCTCGGGCTCGTTCCCGCGAACGACGGCCAGCTGATGATGGAAAAGTATCACTTGCGCCTGCTCTCCAGCACCGCAGACCTTTTGCGGGAGAAGCCAAAGCGCGGGACCGACACGGCCGTCCTGATCGGAAACCCGCAGTTCGACCTGGATGAGGCACAACAACGGGCGCAGGTGCGAGGGTTGAAGAAGCCCGAAGAGTCCGAGACCCTGTTGGCCTCGGCCGCCCCGTTGGCAGGCGTGGCCAGTGGTCTGCGCTCGCGCGACAAGGAGGGTGATCTCTTGCCCCCCCTGCCGGGCACGAAAGGGGAACTCGAATCGGTCCGCTCACTGTTGGAAAAACAGCAGTGGCAGGTGGAAGTGTACACCGAGTCGAAAGCATTGAAAGAAGTCATCGAGCGTGTCGAACACCCGCGCGTGCTGCACGTGGCGACGCATGCTTTCTTTCTTCACGACCAGATTCGATTGCGGAACACAACTTCAGCCGACCTGCCTTCGGGGATGGAGGACCCCATGGTGCGCTCGGGACTTTTCTTTGCGGGCGCTAACCGTGCGCTGGCAGGCACTCCCTCACCTGCGGACTTGGAGGACGGCGTACTCACGGCGTACGAAGCCACGGGGCTGAGTCTACAAGGGACCGAGCTGGTGGTGTTGAGCGCCTGCGACACGGGACTGGGACAGGTGAAGAACGGAGAGGGAGTGTTCGGCCTGCGCCGTGCGTTCGAAGAGGCGGGCGCGCAGTCGGTACTGATGAGCCTGTGGTCGGTCCCCGACCGGGAGACGCAGGAACTGATGACGCTCTTCTACAGCAAATGGCTTGCGGGGGAGGATAAACCCGAGGCTCTGCGAGGGGCGCAACTGGAAATGCGCGAGCGCGTGAAAGCGCGTTACGGGCAGGATCTGCCGTTTTATTGGGGGGCATTCGTCTTGGTGGGGCGATAGAGCGTTGGCTCCCCGCTCAGGCGCTCTCTCTTCGGCATGTCGAATCTCCTCGTCTGGTTGTTCGACACCCCAACCGCCTACGATGCCTCCATTTTCAACTGGTATAGTTTTCGATTCGACTGGCGTTCGGAACGATAACTGGCATTATCAGAAGCTGCCCGGGGTTGGTTCTGATAATGACGCATATCGTTCCACCACCGACCGTCACCGCGCAAGTTTCCGAGAAGCCCGTTTATCAGCCCCCGTTCCTCCGGGCGCTCGCCGCAACACGGTTTACGGACCGCGAGCAAGTGAGAGGCATTATGTCTGGCTGAGCCGGCATCACCGGTTTTTTTCCCTGCCCTAATCACGTTCATCTGGAATAAGGGCTCGCTCTACTGAATCGTTACGTTCACCGGGTTGGAGCTCACCCCCCCGGCAGTGATTATCACCGGCACACTCCCGGCGCCTGCGAGCGATAGCGGAATCACCACATCCACCTCATCAAGCCCCGGCCACATTCCTCCCGGACCGGCGGACTGAACCGTCGCCGTTGCGTTTCCGATGGTCGCCTGCACATTAGCCGCCGTCGCGGTGTCCAGACCCGTCGCGTATAGTTGTAGAATGGTCTCCGCGCACGCGTTTAAATTGAGGGGCTGCGCCTGAATCGCTCCGTTCACTACCTGGAAGGGATCTTCCACCGTCTGCGCGCCGCTCGAGGAAATGCACTCGGCGTAAGCCGCGGCGAGATTCGCCGAGTTGAGCGTGAACAAGGCTGGTGCCAGAGCCGTCACGGTGATTTGTCCGGTGGCCACCGTCTGAGTCCCCGAAGTCACTGTCACCGTTGCCGGTCCCAGCGCTACGCTGTCCGGGATCAGGAAGTTCACCTGGCTGGCGGACACGTAGAGCAGCGGAGCCGACGTCGACGCGCCGGTAGCGTCCATAATCGTCACCGATGTTCCGTTCAGCGAAGTTTGCCACGGCAGCCCCGAGGGAGTCGGCTGCCCGGTCGACAGAGTCGTCCCTGAGGCTGCATACACCGTCGCCATCGATCCCGGTGCCACAGCCGGCACCCCGGCGGCCGACGACGAAAGCTGCCTGATCCCGCTGGTTGTGGGGGGCGGTGTTGGGCTCGTCGTGGCGGTGGCAGCGTTCTGGGCGGTGAGATTGAACTGGTCCGCGGTGGCGTTTGTCGTGTAGCTGAAACCATTCGCCAGGCCAGTGGTTGTGAAGCTTGTTCCGCTGACGGTCACTCCGCCGGTGCCGGAAAGCAGATTGAAAGCGTTGCCCGCCGCCGGCGCAAAGCCGTTGCCGAAGTCGAACTCGACAGTCCCACCGGTAATCTGAATCGAGCCGCCCGCTACAAGCTGATCGTACTGACCCGATTGAGTGCCATCGATAGCCAGATCCAGCGTGCCACTGGTCTGTGTGTAATTCCCGGAGAGGTCGAGCGTTGTGGGATCGGTGACGGAGACTGTTCCACCACGATTGGAGACGTTGTCCTTCACGTGTCCCGGGCCGCCGATCAGCGTATTGGGACTGCATCCGGGATTCGGATTGCTCGATGAGAGTTCAGGACAAATCTTGCCGCCGCTGAGCGTTCCCAGAAGCCCTACCGTTACCCAGTCCTCACCGGCCGAGACAGCATTGCCGATTATGAGCTGACCCTGGGTTACGTCGACCGTTCCGCCCGGAAGCGAGACCCTTGGGTTCAGTCCCGGAAGCGTCACCGAGTCGCCGTCCACGATTTGCAGCGTCCCGTTTTGAAAAACGTTGATGGTGGTCGCATCGTTCAGCGCGCCGCCGATGCTCAGATTGGCGGCGGCCGTGCCATCGCCGATGGAGATCAGCGGCAGATTTCCCGGGCTCCCCGTCATATTCAAGGTCGCTGTCGGCTCTATGGTGGCGCTCCCCGCACTTACCTTCACGATGTTGGAAGAAACCGTACCGCTGCTCTCAGCAACCAACATCGCCTTCGCGCCGTTGACCGTGAGCGAGCTTGCGTTCAAGGCAGCGCCGTTTTCAACGGTTAACGCGCCACTGCCATAAACGGTGGTCTGCGCGGTGATTTGTGTACCATCGCCGCTCGAACCGGTGCCATTGACTGTTACAGTGGAGTTCGTCAGGAGTACCCCGAGGTTCGCCGCAGCTCCGTAGCGCACGGTCAGCACCGCCAGCGGGCTGTTGACGTTCAGGCCAGGAGTAGAGATCGTGGTTCCGCTGCCGTCGGCGATGACTGTCGCGCTTCCGGTTAACTGCAGAGCTCCGCCTCCAAATCCCGTGCCAAATCCCGGTGCCCCACAGCCTGGGCAGGTTACTTTCAGCACGCCGCCTGGCCACAGTGTCAGCGTGGCGCCGTTCACCGTCAGCCCGTTTCCGGCGTTCCATGTGCCGTATACGTCCGCATTGGCGTTCGGGGCCAGGGAATCATCGGGTCCCGAGTCGCCGGCACCGCTGCCCGTTAAAGTCCCGCCCGCGTTGATATACACAGCATCGTCCGTGCCGTTCGTGTTGCCGCGGAAAGCGTGCAACGTAGTGTATGTGACTGTGCCCGCTCCTCCAACGTCCAGTGATCCGGTTCCCGAAGCTTCGAACCCCAGATTGATCGTGTCCGCTACCAGGGAGCCTTCGACCTGAGCGCTTCCATTCCCGGAATCGCCGATGGTCAGCCCCGTTACGTTCAGCTTGCTGGTTTGGTCGACCAAGATGTTTCCGTCGGCGCCTGCTTGTAATCCTAGGATCGTAGTCCCCGTTGTCACCTCCCCACCATTCTTCAGCTCGAAAAAAGCAGGTTCTGTACCAGCCAGCCCCACGGTGAGTGCGCCGCTGTTGTTGAGCGTGCCAGTGACGTCAACTTCAGACGGGCCAAAATTCGCCGGCGCATCGACGGTCAGCGAAGTACTGCTGACAATGCCGGCAAGTATCACTTCGCCCACAACAACGCCGCCCTTATTGGTCAGACTGCCGCCGGTAATTATGCCGTTAGCCTGAAGTGTTGCGCCGGCGTCGATCTGGATCGTGGCTCCCGCGTTGTTCCAGGTCCCGCCGAACTGGAGGGTGCCGCCTCTCGCCTCGATTGTGTTTGTGTTGGTCGCCGTGACGGTCGTCCCCGTGTTTCCGCACTGCGAAGTGTTATGTGGAGTGAATACCGACCCGTAGCCTATGATCGTGCCGCTGTTATTAATGGTGCAGCCGCCCACGCCGCCGCCCGTGAGGTTGATGGTGCCTTTGTTTGTCAGAGTGCCGGGCAGCGTCCCCGGTTGCGTTGTCTCGCTGGCCGACACCCCGCCGTTGACAACCGCTCCGCCCGCGATTGTTACATTGCCGGTAGAGCCAAGGAAACCACTCAGTACGTCGCCCGAGCCCAGCGTGAAATCGGAAATGTACCCGGGCAGTAGCGTATTCTGATTCACTGTGCCTTTGCCGTCCGGAATGTTGACCGTCGGGTTGTAGCAGTCGCTCGTCGGATCGGTGATCGAGCCTGGGACGACGTTGTTCTCATTGCAATCCGCCGCACTCCAGCTCCAGTTCTCCCCGGTGCCCCAGTTGTTGTCGCCCCCGCCGCCGGTCCACGTGGCCGTGGCGTTAGGGGTGATCCCGCCAATCGCACATGGGGCGCAGGCGCAGACGAGCACGAATAGCGCCAGGTCAGTGAGGTAGAACCGAGTCATTCGATTTCTCTGGGAGCCCACGTGAAAACTCAACCCGGGCCGGCCGTAAATACCCTTCACATCTCCTCCCGCCGCGTTGCGCGATTATACGCGATTTGCGGGCTTAAGTTCAAGACCCGCTCACACGGCAATCTGCGAAGCTGAACCGCGAAGCAGAGTGCGGGGCTTCTGATGTTCCGGCGAAGCGCTGGCGGGGTTGAACCGGTGGTACCGGGCGCCAGTTGGTCGCACGGTTGGGCGAAGGTCGACTACCAACCAGTATGCGTCGCTGCCAAACGAGGAGGCGTCCGATGGCGATTGAGTGAGTTGGCTGACTTGGTCAGCGGACGGAAAGTGGGTTTCTCGGAAAGTAGCCGCTGTGCGAGCATCGCCGCGAGGAGGCGCTGCCAGCCCGACACTACCGATAATGATGCTATGAAAGCGCTGCAGCGAAGTTTCGCGTAGACTGCGAGCAAAACCCTGGAATGGAGGTGCTGCGGCAAGATGGATCATTTTATTGGATGCGATGCGCACAAGAAGTTCTCGGTGTTCGTCGCTATCAACGAAAAAGGGCACGTCGGCGAGGCGCAACGAGTCATGCACGAGCGCCAGCTTTATCGCGAGTTCCTGGCGCGCCTGCCTGCGGGCTCGCCAATCGCGGTGGAAGCCAGCGGAAGCTACAGCTGGCTGGTGGATGAGATGGAACGGTCGGGGCATCACCCCAGACTTGCGAATGGCTGAAAGCCTCTGGCTAATCGTCGAGGAGGACAACCGACGCTGTTCCAGGGCCGTTCTGTAGGCGTTCACTGTCGCCTTGCTGAATTCGTTAACCGCCTCGATCTCACACCAGCGGAAGAAGTCATCGAGCGCCTGGCCATATGCTCGTTTACTCTCCGGTGAGGGAAGCGTGTCCAGCACCAGGGCCTTGATCCGCTCCAGCGCAGCCGCGCGCGGGGTAAGGATCGCCTGCTTCATGGCAACCAGGCGTTGGCGCTCTGAGCGGCGTCACCGCGAGGACGACTCAGGATGCGTCGACGAAAAGGCCAGTTCCCAACACCGCGTGCTCTCCGGATCAGGTGTGGGATAGGTCCGTTGTCAGCCCACCGATTGCTGACGGGGGACGAGCGACACGGCGACCGTCCCCCGAGGTTTGAAGACATGCTCCGAACGCAGATCCACTCCGTGGGGCGCAGCCGGCGGGCCGGGGTCTTGGAATGAAACGGAATGAAACGACGTTCTGAGAGGTCCGTAAGTGCTTGAAAGGATGGTGGCCAGGGACGGAATCGAACCGCCGACGCCAGCCTTTTCAGGGCTGCGCTCTACCAGCTGAGCTACCTGGCCAGGGAGGAGTTGCCGCGCGGAAGCGGCCCGAACTATTTTAACAAAAGCGCCGCGCTCAGGCCTTCTGCAGCGCGGCCAGTTCTTCGCCGGTCCGCTGCTCCACCTCCGCGTGCAGGCTGTTGCCGTGCGCGTCCATGGTGACGATGGCGGCAAAGTCCTCCACTTCCAGATGCCACATCGCTTCCGGCACGCCCAGATCGAGCAGGTGCACGCCGTGCACCTTCGTCACCCGCCGTGCGTAGTACTGCGCCGCGCCGCCGATGGCGTTCAGGTAGACCGCGCCATACTTCTGCAACGCGGCCAGGGTCGTCGCGCCCATGCCGCCTTTGCCGATCACCGCGCGCACGCCGTAGCGCTCCAGCACGGTGGCTTCGTAGGGCTCTTCGCGGCTGCTGGTGGTGGGACCCGCGGCCCTGACCTGCCACTCGTCGCCGCTCTTCAGCATCACGGGCCCGCAGTGATACAGCACAGCGCCGTGCAGGTCCACCGGCGGCTCGTGTTTCATCAGGTAGTGATGGACAGCGTCGCGCCCCGTGAAGCACTCTCCGGAGATCAGCACCACGTCGCCGACCTTCAGGGACCGCACCTGCTCTTCGGAAAGCGGAGCGCGCAGCGAGATTTCGCGGCCGGTGAGCGGGAATCCCGACGCCGCCGCCATCTTCTGCACCTGCGCCTCGGGATCGCGGTAGAGCCACTTCGCGATTGCGCCGTTGGAAGCATCGAGGCGCACGCCGAGACGCCGGAACGCCCAGCAATCGTACGCCACCGAGACAAAGAAACTGGCTGGCAGCCGATTCGCCGCGGCAATCTTGCAGCCGATCAGCGAGACCTTGCCACCGAAGCCCATCGTGCCCACGCCCAGCCGGTTGGCCTCCTCCATGATTTCGGATTCCAGCTTCGCCAGACGCGGATCGGGATTCACATCGTCGAGCGTACGGAAGAGCTGCATCTTGGCCACCATGTAGCCGTGCGCGCGATCGCTTCCGATGCACACGCCGATGGCGCCGGGCGCGCAGCCCTGTCCCTGCGCCTGCCACACCGCGTGGAGCAGACACTTGCGCACGCCTTCCAGGTCGCGGTCGGCGCGGCCCAGGCGATCGAGATTGGCCGGCAGCGAATACTGAATGTTCTTGTTCTCGCAACCGCCGCCCTTGAGCAGAAGTTTCACTTCGATCTCGTCTTCTTCCCACTGCTCGAAGTGAATCACGGGAGTTTCCGGGCCGAGATTATCGCCGCTGTTCTTGCCGGTGAGCGAATCCACCGAGTTCGGCCGCAACTTGCCGCGCCGGGTTGTTTCACGAACGGCGTCGCGAATCGCCCGCGCAATGACGATCTGATTCACGCCCACGGGCGTATGAACGATGAAGGTGGGCATGCCCGTGTCCTGGCAGATGGCGCCCTCGTCCTCGAATGCCATGTCGATGTTCGTGGCGATGATATTGAGCGCCTGCGCGGCCTGCGTGTCCGGCGTTTCGGTGGCCACCGCGTCTCCCATGGCCGCGCGCACGTCGGGCGGAAGATTCGTGGACGTCTGAGTTATGAGCTGAATGAGGCTTTCGGTGAGAAATTGCATGGAACTACTTCCATGGTATACACAGCGGGCTCGATTTTCGGCGATATCATGGGTGTGCCATGGTCGCAGCGAATCTTGTGGGCTTTCAGGACCTGCTGGTCATCGGGGTGGTCCCGGTCTTTGGCATATTGTGCGTCGCGGTTGTGCGGCTCCTGTGGAAGGCTGGAACGGCGTTGTCTCGTCCTCGGACTCCGCAGCGGTTTTGCCCGAGCTGCGGCGTGCAGTTGCCGGACAAGTGAGTGCCCTCATAACTCACGCGAATTCTCGCAAACGCCGGCAGACGAGCGCGATGGGCAATCCCACGACATTGAAGTAATCGCCTTCGATCCGCTCGATGAACTTCGACGCGAGCCCCTGAATCGCGTAAGCGCCGGCCTTGTCCATGGGCTCGCCGCTGGCCACGTAGGCGGCGATCTCGTCCGCGGTCAGGGGCGCAAACACCACTCGCGTCACCGCGGCGTCCACAACCGATTGAGTTCGCGAACGTAGACAGATGCCGGTGATGACGTCGTGAGGGCGGCCGGAGAGCATTTGCAGCATTCGGCGGGCATCGGCGGCGTCCGCGGGTTTTTCGAGCACGATGTCGTCCACAACCACGATGGTATCCGCGCCGAGCACAAGTTCATCGGCCGCGGGTTCCACCGCCGCGGCTTTGTCGAAAGCCAGTCGGCGCGCATAATCCACCGGCGATTCGTGAGCGCGGCGCTCTTCGCGAATGTCCGCCGGCCGCACGACAAAGGGAAGGCCGGCGGCGCGGAGAATTTCCGCACGCCGCGGCGATTTCGAGGCAAGCACTAACACGTTATCAGCCCTGGCACCCTATCACTGATAACGCAACGATGCGCCAGGGTCAATGCGTGAAGCGCGCCATGCCGGAATCGCCGTGGCACCGAACGCTACCGCGGCCAGCGGCACGGCGGTGAGTCCGAACACCAGTGGGTCGCTGGCGCCGGCGCCGAGCGGCCATCCTTCCGCGCTCGCGTGGTGCTTCGACTTCAACAATGGGTTCCGAAACGACGACGATGCCGGTCGCTTCGCCAATTGCGGCAGGCGCGCGTCGTGTGTGCGCCGTTCCGGTGAATGATATACCCGTTTTCGGCAAAGGACGCGACGCGGAAACGGCGACGAGCTCTTCAGCGCCCGGTACCTGTTCGGGGCACAGGGGCGGTTCACGAGTGTTGGTCCGGAGAGCGCGGGTTCTAACACCATGGATCGACCCATCCGATGGCGTCCGCAGCAGCCCGCCTCTCACGACCTCCCATACACCGGGATCAGCGCGCCGTTCACTTCCGCCGCCTCGGCCGAGGCCAGCCACAGCAGCACCTCGGCGATCGCCTCCGGCCTCACCCATTTCGTGTGATCCGCGCGCGGCATGGCCTTGCGATTCGCCGCCGTGTCGATCACCCCCGGCAGCACCGCATTCGCCGTGACCCCGGTGCCCGCCACCTCCAGCGCCACCGTTCGAATCAGCGCGTGCAGCGCGGCCTTGGAAACTCCGTACGCGCTCAGCCCCGCCGCCGGCTCGACGCCCGTGCGCGAGCCCACCGCGATGATCCGTCCGGAGCCCGCCGCCAGCATCGCGGGCAGCACCTCGCGAATCATGTAGAACGCCGACCGGACGTTCAGGTCCATCATCCGGTCCCATTCCTGGTCGGTCGTCTCGCTCACCGGACGGCCGCCGGCGAAACCGCCCATCACGTGCACCAGCGCATCCAGCGGCCGCGCGCGTTCGGCCACGCGACGGCAGCCCTCCACCGTGGTCAGGTCGGCCTCCACGGGATGGAAGCGTCCCTCGGGCACGGTACGGCCGTCCCACGAGCGCGTGACCCCGAAGACGGCGGCCGCTCCGCTGTCCAGAAACGTCTTCACCACTGCAGGCCCCAGCCCGCCCGTTGCGCCGGTCACTAAAACTACCATGCGATATTGATGATAATGCCTGACCAGTTGCCCCGGCTGCGCATGGAGCTGGATTTCACGCCCTCGCCCGACCCGCAGCGGCCCGGCCTGTTCATTCGCGATCCGTATCGTTTCTCCGACGCCATGCTGCTGGTGCCTCCCCCGCTCGTCGCCAGCCTCGCCTGCTTCGACGGCGAGCAGACCGAGCTCGATCTCCGCCAGAGCCTGGTGCAGGCAACCGGCGAGATTCAGGTGGGCGATCTGGAGAAGCATTTGCTGGACACGCTTAGCAACGCCGGCTTCCTGGTGGACGAGCGATTCGCCGCTCTGCGCGAGAAAGCGGTGAAGGAGTTCGCGCAGGCCGAGCGCCGCGACGCCGTGCACGCCGGTTCCGCTTATCCCGGTGAAGCCGGCGAAGCGCGCGAGCAGCTCACCACCTATATGGGATCCGCCGCCCTCACTGCCGCGGCCGACGGACTGGTGGGGATCGCCGCGCCGCACGTGAGCCCCTTCGGCGGATGGGAATCCTATCGCGACGCCTACAACAAGCTTTCGCCCGACTACCGCGAGCGGGTCTTCGTCATCCTGGGAACTTCGCACTACGGCGAGCCGGAAAAGTTCGGTCTCACTCGCAAGCCGTTCGTCACGCCGCTGGGGGAAGCGGTCACCGAGACGGCGCTGGTGGATCGGCTGGAACAGAAAGCGGGCGGCGCCATCTCCATGGAAGATTACTGCCACGCCATCGAGCATTCCATCGAGTTTCAGGTGCTCTTCCTGCAGTATCTCTACGGCCCGCGCATCCGCATTCTGCCGATTCTCTGCGGCCCGTACGCGCGCAGCGTCTATCGGGGCGGCGCGCCGGAGGCGAACGATGGCGTGAAGCGCTTCCTGGGCGAACTGGGCGAGATCGCCGACGCCGAACGCGATCGCCTGTTGTGGGTGCTGGGCATCGACATGGCGCACATGGGCCGGCGTTACGGCGATGCGCTGGCCGCTCGCGCCGATCAGGGCGAAATGACCGATGTGGCCCGGCGCGACCGCGCGCGCATCGATCGCGTCATCGACGCCGACCCCGAAGGCTTCTGGGCATTGGTGCAGGAGAATCACGACGACCTGAAATGGTGCGGGTCGTCGCCACTATACACGTTTCTGCGGGCCGTCCCCGGCGCGCGCGGCCAGCTCGCGCGCTACCAGCAGTGGAACATCGACCAGCAGAGCGTGGTGAGCTTCGCGGCGCTGACGTTCACGAAGCGGTGAGGCGTTGCTTGCCTGGAAGGGATCTATGGTCGGATAATCGCCTTGTGCGATGCCTGACAATGCTCGCCATCGCCTGGATGTTCTTCGCGACCTCTGCGAGCGCAGTACGAGAATTCGTCGTCCTTCACGCGGTCTTCCTTGCGCACGTTCCGCTTGCGCAGGAACTCGATCTCGATGCCGTTCTCGCCGGCCAGCCGCTCGGCGTTCTCCCGCAACTGGTTGCGGAATGGCCCGGCGAACCGCGGGTAGTCGAAGATTTTGATGTGGTGTTCGTACAGGTATGAGGTCATGCCCTCGGCGAAACAGATCTTCGGCAGTGTCCCGAAAATCAGCATCCGGTCCCGGCAACCCAGCACGCCCTCGATCTCCTGGGCGTAACGTTCCGTCAGTAGCTCGATGCCCACTCCGGCATCATATCCGGACCTGTTTGATTCCGGCTATGCCGGGTTAGGGACGATGATGCACGGGAGCGGAACACATCCGCTGCACATGGCCGCACCACGCCTGAACCGCAGCGTGAGTAACCGCGAGGGGAGGATGCCTTTGGTGGGCATTACGGAAGCGGACCAGCTCGTTTCACGAACCCGTTAGCCGGTCGTACTCGGCGTGCGTGCCGATCCAAACCCAGGTGATGGTGTCCGCCGTTGCTCTGCCAAGCGCGCGATAGTGATCGCCGATCCGTACGGTGAAGCGATCCGAATGACCCTGCAACCGCCTGAAGTGCAACGAAGGATGTTGGGGTTCGCGGCGCCAGAGCTGGTCGTTTCTGATAGCCAGTGTTTGGATCTCACGAGGAAGGGCGTGGAACAACTCCCAGAAGCGGCGCGTGGCAACCGATTTCACGTTTGCGGCGGCCACTGGCGAACCAGCCCGTGCGCGGACTCGGTCTCGGCCTCGCTGAAAAGGAAATCGAGCTTGCCGGTGGCGGAATCCCGATCCATTTGCTCATCCCAGCGCGCATTCTCGCGCGAGTGGAACCAAGCGACAATCCGCTGGTATTCCTCTGGTGGCAGGCTGGAAATCGCGGCCTCGATTTGCTCGACCCGGTCCATGCTTCGAGTTTAACAATCGTTCACCGGCCGCGCACAAAGTACTTGTGTCAAAGGGGGTCTGCCAGCAGCCGTTTGGGTGGGGCGGCTGGCAGCCGGGGCAACCTCTGAGCCCGGCCTTACAGGCCGCCTGGACCGATGGCCTTCTTTTCCTGGAACCTTTCGCCCGCTCTGACGTAGATACTCTATGTCATGACACGAATCAGCCGGGAAGAGATTCCCTCCGGTACCCTCGACATGCTCATCCTGACCACCCTCGCCCGTGGCGGCGAGATGCACGGCTTCGAGATCGCCGACTCCATTCAGCAGGCCTCCGAAGACGTCCTCCACGTCGAGGAAGGCTCGCTTTACCCCGCCCTCCAGCGAATGCTGATCAAGGGCTGGATCGCCGGGGAATGGAGCAAAACCGCGGAAAACCGGCGCGCCCGCTACTACCAGCTCACGCCCGCCGGCCGCCGCCAACTGGAAACCGAACTCCACCGTTACCGGCGCGTGTCGCGGGCCATCGCGCTGATCGTCGCACCGGCTTGAGAAAGGACCACGCAATGAGACCAGACGAACTATGGCGGCGTCTCCGCTTTCTGCTGCGCCGCGACCGCATGGCCAAAGAACTGGAAGAAGAGATGGCCCTGCACACCGAGCTTCGCGCGCGCCAGTTGCGTGAACGCGGAATCGAGCCGGTCGAGGCCGATTACGCCGCGCGCCGGCAATTCGGCAATCGAACGCTCCTCGGCGAGAAGAGCCGCGAAATGTGGGCCTTTCTTTCGCTCGAAACGCTCTGGCGCGAGCTGAAACTCGGGGCGAGAGCGCTGCGGCGCAGTCCAGGATTCACTGTCGCGGCGCTCCTGACACTGGCGCTCGGCATCGGCGCCAACACCGCCGTCTTCAGCGTGGTGAACGCGGTGCTCCTCCGCCCGCTGCCCTATCCGCGCGCCGATCGCCTCGGCCAGGTGGTGCTGGAATATCGCACGCCCACCGAACAGGGCTTCATGGACATGGCCGACGGCCGAACCTGGCAGTTGCTCGATGAGCACGCCGGAGCGCTGGATTGCGCGGTGTATTCGGACCTGACCGCGCCCGCCAACTTCGCCTCGGGCGGGCGCGTCGGCTATCTGCGGCAGCAGCGCGTTTCCTCCGGCTATTTCCGCGTGCTCGGAATCGGCGCGGTACTGGGTCGCGAATTCACGCGCGCCGAGGATGCGGTGAATGGTCCGCCAGTCGCCGTGCTCAGTTACCGTGCCTGGCGGACGATGTTCGGTGGTGATCGAGCCATTCTGGATCGGCCCCTGATGCTGCGCGGCCAGCTCTATACCATCGTGGGAGTGATGCCCGCGGCACTCGAGACCGCCAGCGACGCGGACGTCTGGACTCCACTCAGGCCATCCACAATGGGCGAGGGCGCGAACAGGAACTACGAACTCATTGCGCGCGTGAAACCCGAAGCGACGTGGCGGCAAGCCATCGCCCAGGTGGAGACGCTGGGTGCGCAGCGCCTCGCTGAGAAGCGCGACATTCCGCGGGAGTACAAACTGCGGACCACCATCATGCCCCTGCAGCAAGCGCTCACCGACGACCTGCGCACGCCCGTGCTGCTGCTGTGGTGCGCCGTCGCGGCGGTTCTGCTCATCGGATGCACCAACATTGCCGGGCTGCTCATCGCACGCGGTGCGGCGCGGACGCGCGAAATCGGCACGCGCATGGCGCTGGGGGGCGGACGCGCGCAGGTGGTGCATCAGCTCCTGGTGGAAAGCCTGCTCCTGGCCGCTGTCGCCGGCGTGCTCGGATTGCTGGTCGGCGGACTCGGCGTCGCGGCGCTCCGCTCCATCGCTCGCGAGAGCCTCGGACTGTGGCAGCAGATCGCGCTCGACCGCACGGTCCTGTTCGTCACCGCGGGAGTAGCACTCGCCACCAGCATTCTGTTCGGACTCTGGCCAGCAGTTCGCGCCAGCCGCGTCGATATCCGCGCCGCGCTGCTGGAAAGCGGTGCGAGAGGCGTTGCCGGTATGCGCAGTCTGTGGCCGCGTCGCGCGCTCATAGTCGGCGAGGTTGCCCTCGGCGTGATGCTTCTGGTGGCCGCCGGCCTTGTCGTGCGTTCCTTCCTTTATCTCCGCAACCAGCCGCTCGGATTCGAGCCGCGAGACGTGGTGGCCGCCACGCTGCCCCTTCAGGACGCGCGCTACCAGTCCGCCGAAAAGGTCAACCGGCTTTTCGACGATACGCTCGAACGCATTCGCGCTATGCCCGGCGTGGACAGCGCCGCCGTCTCGATGTGCCTGCCCTATGAACGCGGCCTCAACGCCGGATTCGCGATGACACCGGGCGGCGAAGGCCATGACACCGTTCTCACCTACGTCACGCCACAGTATTTCCGGGTGCTTCACATTCCCGTGCTGCGTGGCCGTGCGTTCACCGCTCGCGACGACGAGCACGCGCCCCACGTGGGCATCGTCGATGAGACGTTCGCGAAGAAGTACTTCGGCGGAGCCGACCCCACCGGGCGCGTCATCAATGCGGACGACGGCCCCATGCAGATCGTCGGGCTCGTCGCCGACGTGCCCCTGATGGGGAGCGCGGCGGGCTATGCGCCGGTCGCGGCGGTGCCGCTGATCTACGTCCCCGCCGCGCAGACCCCCGGTCCGCTCTTCCAGCTTGTGGACGCCTGGTTCACGCCGAGCTTCGTGGTTCGCGGCTCCGCCTCGCCGCGCGAGCTGGTCTCCGGAATGCAGCGCGCTATCGCCGCGGTGGATCCGCTGCTTCCGTTCTCCGGCTTCCATGGCATCGTGGACATCCGTTCGACAACGCTCGCCCGGCAACGGTTTCAGGCGGTGGTCATGTCCACCATGGCGGCTCTGGCGCTGTTGCTGGCGGCCGTCGGCATCGCCGGCCTGATCGCTCACACGGTGGTGGAACGGACGCGCGAACTGGGTATTCGCATCGCGCTCGGCGCAACCACGCTCCTCGCCATTCGATCGGTGGTGCTGCCCGGTATCGCGCTGGCGGCCATCGGCGGCGTTGCCGGCGTGGGCGCATCCCTCGGGGCCACCCGCCTCCTGCGGCACATCATCTGGGGCGTTACCACCACGGACCCGGCCGCGTTCGCCGGCGGCGCATCCGCCCTGCTCATCGTAGCTGCCGCGGCCAGCATACTTCCAGCGCTGCGCATCGCACGACTGAATCCCGCCCAGACACTGCGGAATGAATGAGAATCTGCCGCGCCGGACTCGCGATCAGCCCTTCTCAGAACCCACCGCAGCCGTGACCCGCGCCGGCGGAATCGCGTCGCCCAGATTCATCGAGCCGCCGCCTTCGCTGACGTAGTTGCGGTTCCACGTGGGAATCTCCACCTCCACGTCGCCTTTCACGATGCACTGGCAGCCGAGGCGCGAGTGCATGGTCAGTCCCGCGGCCATGTCCAGGCGGTCGGCCTCGTCGTCGTCCATCTCGCTGAGGTTGTCGTCTCCCTTTTTCACCACCACATGACAAGTGGTGCAGGCGCAGTTGCCTCCGCAGGCGTGCTCCAGTTGGATGCCGAAATTCAGGCAGACGTCGAGAAGGGATTCCGGCTTGCCGTGCTCGTGATAAGGCAGCTTGCCGGATTCGTACTCAACCGTCCTGCCGTCTATGGTGACCCGGGGCATGTCCAGACCATTATATCGGAGTTCTTTGGTCCGATATGCGCTTCTGGCAAAGGCCCATTGCCGATAGAGAAAGTATTGATACACTGGGCCAATGGAGTCCACCAGCCGAAGCATCGCCAAGGCAGCGAGTTACCGGCTGCTTGGCTCCGTGGCTACAGCCGGCATCTGCCTCGTCCTGACGGGCAGCCTGAAGCTGTCTTTGGGCGCCGGAGCGCTGGATGTGCTGGTGAAGATCGCAGCCTACTACATCCACGAGCGTATCTGGAACCTCATTCCGTACGGCCGCGAGCGGCGCACGCCGGCTCCCGAATACGAGATCTGATATCATCGAGGAATCTGGCGCACGCGCGCCTTCAATTCCACCACTTGCGCGCCCGTAGCTCAGCTGGATAGAGCGTCTGGCTACGAACCAGAAGGTCGGGTGTTCGAATCACCCCGGGCGCACCACTTGTCAATAACTTGTTTATCCGGGGGTGACGCAAGTGACGCGCCTGCGGGCAATGCGGTCTCGCTTGAGGTAAACTTAGCGGCGTCTCCGCCCAAACCGGCGTAACCGTGCACATCGGGACTTCAGGGCCACCGAGAGCAAGTGGCCACACCACGATAACCCCCGATAACGCCGTCGCGCCGCCCAGCGTTTCCCATTCCGTGGATACGCCGTGATCTGGTTGCGCCATTCGAATAATGTTGTGGGGCGCACGCGTTTCGATTGACTTCCAGCCCAACGTAGCGCACTGTTAGCACAGAGATCGTCGGGACCGCGCGGACTCCTGGACGACGCTGCGGGGCAGGACGTAAACGTTGGCCGGAGGTCCGAAATGGACCGTGCGGGCGAATGTCGCGTGTCTTCCGATTCCGGTGTTTTCGAGGGCTGGAACATCGGTGCCGTTTCCATAAAGCGCGTGCGGCTCAATAGCCGCGGAGACATTCAGAGCGCGGTCCACCGGCACAACGGCGATCCCGCGAGCGCGGTTCGAACGATGGTGGAGGAAGCGGGGCCGGTCCCCGCGGGCGCGTGTGTGACCGGCGCGCAGTCCGCCGCGCAGCTTGCGCTCCCGTACGTCCCGGAATCGATTTGCATTGAGCTGGCGATGGGCCATCTGGGTCTGGCCCCGGACATTGTTCTCTCCCTGGGCGGCGAGAGCTTTGTTGCCTATTGCATGGCCGACGGCGTGGTGCGGCGCATGATTACCAGTAACCGATGCGCCGCGGGCAGCGGTGAATTCCTGGTCCAGCAGTTCGGCCGCATGGGGCTGGATCTGGAAGCGGGAATCGCCGAAGCGCGGCTGGGGCGCCGGGTGGCGCTGGCATCCCGATGCTCGGTGCACTGCAAGTCCGACGCGACGCACAAACTGAACAAAGGCGAGTGCACGCCCGCGGACATTTCGCGCTCGCTGATCGCCGAGCTGGCGTCGAAGGTAGCCGCCCTTACCGTGGCCACAGGGTGGAGGCATAAGCAGATTCTGCTGGTGGGCGGTCTTGCCCGAAGCCCCCAGTTAGTAGAAGATATCGCGGCGCTGCTGCCCGGCTCGCGATGCGAGGTTCCGGCCGAGTGCGGTTATTTCGAGGCGCTGGGCGCTGCCGTGGCTGCGCGCAGGGCGGGCGCTCGCTCTCTGCCCGAACTCGATCAATGGCTCAAACCGGGTGAGGCGGGCAGCTTTCCGAGGCGTCCCGCTTTGAGCCTGTTCTCGCAACGCGTCAGGCGCATCGAAGATCGCGGCCTCCTGCCGGCGCGCCACGGGATGGGTTTAATACTGGGCGTCGACGCGGGCTCCACAACGACAAAGGCCGTCCTGCTGGACCGCGACCGGCTGGGCACGGTGGCTGCCTGTTACCTGCGTACGCACGGCAACCCGGTTCGCGCGGCATTCGAATGCCTTGCGGAACTTCAGCGCCAGATCGGCGATTTCCCGCACCACATCGTGCAGGTTGCGGTTACCGGTTCGGGGCGGGAAATGGTCTCGGTTTATCTCGATGGCTGCCTGGTCTTCAATGAGATTCTTGCGCATGCGCGGGCGGCTCGGGAAGTCGCGCGCGATGTGGACACGCTGTTTGAGATCGGCGGGCAGGACGCGAAGTTCGTAGCCCTGCAGTCGGGCATTCCGGTGGACTACGCCATGAATGACGGCTGCTCAGCCGGAACGGGAAGCTTCCTGGAAGAGGCGGCCGGCTCGGACATGCGGATTCCCGTCGACCGGATTGGGGCGCTGGCGCTGAGCAGCGCCAATCCTGTGGCGCTCGGCGAGCGCTGCGCCGCGTTCATCAACTCGGACGTTCGCTCAGCCCTGCAGCAGGCAGTTCCGCGCGCGGACGTTCTGGCCGGTCTGGTGTACGCGATTGTCGAAAACTATTTGTCCCGCGTGGTGGGGGCCCGGCGCATCGGACGAAAGGTCCTGCTGCAGGGCGGTGTTGCTTTGAATCCCGCGGTGGCGCCCGCCGTTGCCGCTCTCGCCGGCGTGGACGTGGTTGTTCCCGCACGGCCGGAACTGATGGGAGCCGATGGCGCCGCGCGCATGGCCCTGGATCTTCTCGCCGCGGGAACAGTCGCGGAGTGCGACCGCGCGCTCACCTCTTTCGGCACCATGAAGGTGGAAACAAAGCCCACGTTCGTTTGCCCGAGCTGCGAAAACCGGTGCGAGGTCCAACGGGTTTTGCTGGGCAACAGGACTTATCCTTTTGGCGGCCTCTGTTCGAAATGGGAGATGACGCGGAGATCGCACAAGCTGCGGCGGACGGAGGGAACCGACCTGGTGGCACTGCGCCAGCAAATGATGTTCGCGACGTTCGCACCGCCGCCGCCGCCGCGTCGCCCCCGGGGCCGGATCGGTCTGCCGCTCGCGCTCACTACATATGAGCTGTACCCGCTGTACGCGCGTTTCCTCCGCGAGCTCGGCTATGAGGTGGTCACGTCGCGTCCTGGATTCGGGAGCCGGCGCACCAGCGCTCCCATGTGCTACCCGGGCGAGTTGCTGCACGCCGCGGTGGACGATTTGCTCGCGCAGAAAGTGGATTTCGTGTTCCTGCCATACCTGCGCGAGTTTGCGGCGCCGCGGGAGCATGAACACGGCTATGTCTGTCCGGTGACCCAGGACGTGCCGGGCGTAATCAGGTCGTTTTTCGAGTCCGCGGCGGACAGAATTCTGACGCCGGAAATGGGGCTCGCTCCGCAACTCGCGGCGGTAACGACACAGGAGGCTGTCGATCTCGGCGCGCGGCTGGGCGTCTCCGCGAATTGCGCCTTGGACGGGTGGGCCGCCGGTCTGCAGAGTCAGGAGCAGTTCCATCGGGCGTATCGCGCCGCAGTGGGGGAGAAGCTCGCCGGACTCGATCAACCGGCGGTAATCCTGATCGGGCGGCCCTATGTGGCGTATGCGCCGGAAGTGAACCTGTCGGTCCCGCGCAAGATTGCCACGCGCGGTTTCACCGTGATTCCCGCCGATGCGCTGCCCGCCGAAGCGCCCCCCAATGCGCGCAACGTCTGGCATTTTACGCAGACCGCGCTGGCCGCGGTTCAATATGCGCAGAGGCACGCCGACCATTACATCTGCGACCTTTCCTGTTTTTCCTGCGGTCCGGACGCCATCATGTATCACCGCCTGCGGCGGGAACTCGATGGACAGCCGTTTTGTTTCCTGGAGATCGACTCGCACACCGCACACGCGGGCATAGAAACGCGCATCGGCGCCTTCCTCGACATCATCGAGGCGCGCCGAACGGCGCACGATGCGCACATAGCGGTGGCGAAAAAACGCCCGGCTCCGGCGCGTCTGGAGCACGGACCCGATGGCGCCTGGATTGTTACCGGAACGGGCAGACGCCTCGGCATGAATGCGCCAGAAGTCGTACACGTGCCGCTCTCGGACGGCCCCGAGTTTGTGGACGCCATGCTGAGCGCGTGCTACGCCATGGCCGGGCAGCGCGTGGTGAATGCGCCGGAGACAAGCGACGGCATTCTGCAGTCCGCCAGAAAGGTCTGCTCCGGCCGCGAGTGTCTCCCGTTCCTGTCGATGATGGGGAAAGTGGTCAGGCATCTGGAGACGCGTCCGCCGGGTGAGGTGACCGTGTTCCATCTGCTGGAGCAGGAGGGCCCGTGCCAGATTGGGGCCTGGCACGATGCCGCGCCGGCCATCTTCGAGCAACTCGGCGAAGAGAACGCAGTTGTGGCATGGCCGACAGCGAGGAACAACTACCTGGACCAGAGCGACCGCTTCCGCTCCATGACGGCGGCGGCGTTTCTTCTGAGCGACATTCTGGCCGAGATCCGGTCTTCGCTCGCATGTCTGGCCAAACACCCGGCGGCGGCGCTCCAGCTTGTCGCGGACGTGGAACGCGAACTGATTGCCGCCGGCAGGAGTGGCTTGCTGGCGGTGGACCGCGCTCTCCGGGCTGCGTCGCGCCGTCTGGCCCAGGTTGAGCTGCGGCAACCGGTAAGCCGAACGCCGAGGGTGCTGCTGTTCGGCGGTATCAATCGCGTTTTCGTCGACGCCCCGGTAAAGCGCTTTCTCGAACAGCGGGGCATCCTGTCGAAGACGACGGAATGGTCGGAGTTCATGTGTTATATGCAGTCGGAGAATATCGTCCGGCTGGGGTTCGCCCACGGACAACTCGCGCCGGAGGAGCAGTGCTCCATGCCCGCACTGGTGGGCGATCTGTTCCGCCCGGAGAGCAGACCCGCCGCCGTGGAGGCGGTGCGCGCCCGCGTCAACATCGGCCTGATCGAAGCGGTGGACCGGCGATGGCGGGGGATCGCCGCGGAATCGGGCCTGCTCTTCAGCCCTTACGTACCCTTCGCCGACATCCAGCGCGAAGGGCACAAACGCGTTTCGATGAATGGGTACACGGAAGCGCCCATGACCATCGGCCGCTATGCCGCGTTGCTGAACCTGCGGGCGTTCGATGGGTACATCAACATTGGCGCCTTCAATTGCGCGCCGGCCAACACGGCATCCGCGGTGATCCAGTCGCTTTCCCTGAGCACCGATGCGCCCTACGCCATCATCGAATCCGACGGTGGCGACCTGACCGCGAGCCAGCTTCGCCAGCTTGAGACGGTGGCCGCTCAGTGCGTGCGCCGGCGAGACGGCGAGACTGGCCTTCACGCCCCATTTCCAGCGCAGCTACAAGAAAACCCCGGCCGACATCCGGCATCTGTTCGATAAGATGTCCCTCCTGCTCCTTGAGAATCCTGGACACCCGTCGCTTCACGCCAAGTCCTCCTGAGCGATGCTCTATCCGAAGCCGTGCAGAACGCCGCGAGCTTCATCCCTCATGGGGGGCCGATTCCCTCTTCTTCAAGCGCCCCCATCTCGTCCAGCAACGCGTACGTGCGTTCTGCCTCCTCGGCATCCACGAGGCTGATAGCAAAACCCACGTGCACAATCACGTAGTCGCCGACAACGGCCTCAGGAACGAAGTCGAGATATACCTTGCGGGTGATGCCGCCGAACTGCACGTTGCCGACGCGAAAGCCGCCGATCTCCTCGCTGTCGACGATCTTACCCGGTATGGCCAGGCACATAGGTCGAACTTCCTTCCAGCGCGCGCCACGCGCGTGCCACGGCTTCCGGTACGCCGCGCGCCACCTCGTTAGTCAGGCCGACACCGGTGTGAATCTCCGCCGGTTCGATGCCCACGATGATCGTACGCTCCGGCAGATCGCCGAGGAGGCGGGCTGTTGCCAGCAGTTCGCCCGCGTTCCCCTCGTGCGCCGTGGTGGAGCGGCGCGAGCGCACCAGCGCGGCCTCGTCGGCGCTCAACACATGTACCGTTCCCGGCGCGGCGCCCAGCGTGACGGCATCCAGAATCACCGCCGCGCGCCGTCCACTCAGCACGCCAAGCAACGCCAGTCCCTGGGTGCCACCGTCCACGAACTCCACTTCGTCGCCCCACCCGGCTGCTTCGCGTTCCAGCGCGTGCAGAATCGCAGCGCCCACGCCATCGTCGCCAAGCAGCGTGTTGCCCAGGGCCAGAACAACCGTTTCAGCTCGCCCAGCGGTCTGTGTCAATGTCGCCTTTCTCGTAGAACTTATAGCCGGACACGATGGACGAAATCAGTCCGTTCTTGAACTGGTGCGAATCGAAGAACACGATGTAAAGGTGGAGAATCAGGAACACGACAAACGTCCAGGCCAGCATGTGGTGCCACATCCGCGCCTGATAGGATCCTCCAAGCAGTGGGACGATCCATCCCAGCGCACGGTCCCAGAATCCACCCGGCTTCGACTCGGAGTAGATGGCGAACCCGGTCAGGATGTCCGCCCACCCGAGGAAGATAACAAAGGTCGTGTAAGCGAGCCCAGCCAGCGCGTTGTGGCCGAGGTGCACGCGTCCGCGTTCGAGCCCAAGGTATAAGGTCAGTTGGCGGCGCAGATCCAGCCACCAGCTCCGCCGCCACACGAACGGGAATCCCGAACGGGCGTAGTTATTGCCCACCCAGAACCAATAGGAGCGCACCAGGAAGCTGAACAGGAGCACGTAGGCAGCGGCGAAGTGGATCTCCCTTACACGCCCCATCACGAAGTGGAAGGCGGCTTCCCCGTTCGGAGCCAGCACCGGGTTGGCAATGTACAGCCCGCTGGCGAACAGAACGCTGAGCGAGAGAGCGGTCATCCAGTGGGTCAGGCGCACCGGCCATTCCCACACGTACTTTCGTCCGTAGATGAGGCCCGTCTCATCCGGTTTCATCGCAGGTCCGGCTATGGCAGCCATGGCTCCTCCTACCGAATCACCACTTCGGCCAGGGTTTCCCCGTCCGGACCCAGCACATGCGACGCACAGGCCAGGCATGGGTCGAAGGAATGGATGGTTCGCAGGATCTCCACCGGCCGTTTTGCGTCCACCATCGGCGTGCCCAGCAACGCGGCTTCATACGCGCCGTGTTGCCCCTTGCCGTCCTTTGGTGAAGCGTTCCACGTGGAGGGAACCACAATCTGATAATTGGCGATGCGCTCGTCCTTGATATGGATCCAGTGGCACAGCGCGCCGCGGGGAGCTTCGGTAAAGCCGTAGCCCTTGGTCTCAGGCGGCCAGCTCGACGGGTCCCACTTGCTGGTGTCGGCGGTGGCCGTGTCGCCGTTTTTGATGTTGGCGACAAGGTGGTTGTACTCGTCCAGCAGCCAGCGAACCGCCAGCCGGGTTTCCAGTCCCCGGGCCGCTGTTCGGCCAAGCGTGGAGAAGAGCGCAGTGGCCGGCACGTTCAAACGGCCCAGCGCGTCGCTCACCACGTCTTTGAACTCCGTCCTGCCCGAGGCATAGCCCACCAGCATCCTCGCCAGCGGTCCCACTTCCATCGCGTGGCCCCGCCACCGAGGCGATTTCAGCCACGAATACCCGCCGTTCTCGTCGAGTTGTTTGTAGGGCGGTTTCGGACCGGTGTAGTTCGGCTCCGTGACCCCCTCCCACGGATGCAGGGATGTCTGGCCGTTCGGATACGAATACCAGGAATGGGCGATTTCCTCCTGAATCTGTGCCGGATCGGCTGGATCGACAGGAAGCACTTCGCCAAGGTTCTTGTTCAACACTATGCCGCGCGGAAAGCGGAACCTCGATGGGTCGCCAATGCCGTTTTGCGGCAGGTCTCCGTATACCATGTAATTCCCCAGCCCGCCGCCGATCGTCGTCCATTCCGGATAGAACGAGGCGATGGCCAGCAAGTCGGGAATGTAGAGTTGCTCCACAATATCGAGCGCCTGGGTGATGCAGTCGTGCACTATGTCGAGCCGTTCCATGTTGATGGCGTTGTCGCTCTGCATGGCGATGGCCGAGGCCATGCCGCCAACCAAATAGTTCGGATGTGGGTTCTTGCCGCCGAAGACGGTGTGGATTTTGATGATTTCCTTCTGCCACTTAAGAGCTTCCAGATAATGCGCCACGGCCATCAGATTGGCCTCTGGAGGCAACTTGTACGCCGGATGCCCCCAGTACGCATTCTGGAAAATGCCGAGCTGGCCGGAATCCACGAACTTCTTTACCGTCGTCTGTATGTCGTTGAAATACGCGGCCGACGACAGCGGCCACGAGGGCGAAACCTTTTGCGCCAGCGCCGCCGTCGCGCCCGGATTTGCCTTCAGGGCGGAAACCACATCCACCCAGTCGAGCGCGTGCAGATGGTAGAAGTGGATCACGTGATCCTGCACCATCTGGGTCAGGTACATGATGTTGCGAATAATGTCGGCGTTGGGCGGCACGGCGATGCCCAGGGCATTTTCCACGCAGCGGACCGAAGCCAGCGCGTGCACCGTGGTGCAGACACCGCAGATGCGCTCGCAGAACGCCCAGGCGTCCCGCGGATCGCGCCCCTGCAGAATCACTTCAATGCCGCGCCACATCGTCCCCGACGACATGGCGTCGCGGATCGTGCCCCGCTCGTCCAGCATCGCCTCCACGCGGAGGTGGCCTTCAATGCGCGTTATGGGATCGACAACAACCCGGGTCGACATAGTCACTTCTCCTCTTTCGCAGCCGGCTTCTCCGGCTCGGCTTCACCCGGTTTCGCACGCTGGCCCAGCTTGCGTGCGGCAAACGAGACAAAATGGGCGCCCACCCCCACCGCGGTCACTCCGGCGAGAACTTCGCCGATGGTCTCGGGAGTGGCCTCGATGCCCGGCACCACGACGTTGGACAGGCGCTGATAGAAGGGTCCGTTATCCCAGAACCCCGATTCGCTGCAGCCGATGCAACCGTGGCCGGAGCCGATGGGGAACGAAACGCCGTTGTTCCACTTGAAGGTGGAGCAGGAGTTGTACGTCGTCGGTCCGCGGCAGCCCATCTTGTAGAGGCACCAGCCGCGCCGAGCGCCGTCGTCGTCCCAGGCTTCCACAAACTGGCCGGCGTCAAAGAACGCACGCCGGTAGCACTTGTCGTGAATGCGTTGGCCGTAAAACATCTTCGGACGGCCCTGGCGATCGAGCTCGGGCAGCGCGTCGAACGTCAGGACGTAGGTGAGCACCCCGGTCATCACCTCGGCGATTGGCGGACAGCCGGGGACATTGATGATGGTGCGATGTGGGATGAGTTTGTGGATGGGCATGGCGCCGGTGGGGTTGGGCCGTGCCGCCTGCACGCAGCCGTTGGAAGCGCAGGAACCCCAGGCCACAATCGCTTTGGCCTGCTCGGCGGTTTCGAGCAGAATGTTGAGGAAGGTGTCGCCGCCGACGGTGCAGTAAACACCGCCGTCGCGCGTCGGAGCGTTCCCCTCCACTGCCAGGATGTACCCGCCCGGATACTCCTTCATGATGCGCTTGCGGATCTCCTCCACCTGGTCGCCCGCGGCGGCCTGCAGAGTGTCGTCGTAATCGAGCGAGATCATGTTCAGGATGATGTCCTGAGCGATGGGGTGAGAAGACCGAATGAACGATTCGCTGCAACAGGTGCATTCCAGACCGTGCAGCCAGATCACCGGGATGCGGGGTTTCTTTTCCATCGCCGCCACCACTTTGGGGACCATGGAACATTCCAGTCCCAGAGCGGCTGCGGTGGCGGTGCAGAACTGTAGAAAACTCCTTCGATCGACGCCGTGCTTCTCCAGCACTTCGTAAGTCGACGGTTTGCGAGGGTGAATCATCGAGGACACCTCCTCTGCGTCGAGCCAGACTGGCGGGAAATATAGCAATCGTCCTGCCGGAGCGCATTCTCATGAGGTGCCGGGGTTTGGTCTGCAAGGAAAAGCAGTTCCGGCGGGAGATCGGTAGCCATAGCGTCAAGCCACCCAACGGGGTGCGGGAAACCGCTACAGAGCAACGCAGCGACTCAGCTATTAGCGCGTCAGCCTCATCGGCAGAGATCAACCCCTGTGTGTAGTTTGCCGGAGTTCTGTAGCAAAATACCACACTGGCTCGGGCGGGAAATCGGGAGTAGTTGCCCCTTCGATGTCGCTACGATACGGTATCTGACGGCGAAGTAGCTGTCGAAGAGACTCTAAATGCTCCGATTGATCGTACCTGGCGTGCGTGGACCGATCCCGCACAGCTTTGTCCATGGTTTGCCCTTAGAGCCAATGTCGTGGCGAAACGTGGTGGGCCACATGAGCTCTTTTAGGATCCTGACCACCCCGAGCGCCAGAGCGCCCTGGGATGCCGAATTACTTTCGTTCAGCCGCGGCAATGGCTCGGATTCACATGGCGAGGTCCGACTATATACGACGACCTGATGAACGAGAATGCGCTACCGCCGCCGCCCACGCACGTAGCAGTGAGCTTCGCGACAAACGGCGAGCGGACGACGGTCCGTGTGAGCCACACCGGCTGGCTGAAGGGGGAAAGGTGGGCTGAGGCGCGCGCCTGGCACGTTCGTGCCTGGAAAGCGGTGTTCCAGAATCTGGCTGCATTTGTTGAAGGGCGAGAATTGCCGGTTGATTGGCTGGCACAAGCAGCGCAGAGTTAGGCGCTGCCTCTTCAATCAAACATTGGCGCCTTCAATTGCGCGCCGGCCAACACGGCATCCGCGGCGATCCAGTCGCTTTCCCTGAGCACCGATGCACCCTACGCCATCATCGAATCCGACGGTGGCGACCTGACCGCGAGCCAGCTTCGCCAACTCGAGACAGTGGCCGCTCAGTGCGCGCGCCGGCGAGATGGCGAGGCCGCCGGCCGACCGCCAGATAAGGCGCGGCCCAATACTGTTCGCTTAGCACTTCTTCCGCAATCGGACACGCGGCGTAAGCCGCGTTTCCCCACGACACCGAAGAGACGCGGCTTGCGCCGCTCGCCGCGCCCGTTACCAGGGTCAATCCGATACCGACCAGAGATAGTCGGAGGTACAATCGGGACGGCGACCGTAGCAAAACGCCGGTCCTGGTCAATGGACAGGGAAGCGTGCCGAATGGCGATTCGGTGCATGAGGTCTAAGTCATGAAGCTCTCCATAATAATTGCCATCCTCGGTGCGGTGTTTCTGCCCGGTGCATTCGGGCAGGGAGCAGCGGCGAACAACATCACCGGGATGGGATACCTGTATCCATCGACGATTGTCGCTCCCGGACAACTGATTTCGGTTTTCCTGGAGGGAAATCCCCAGGGCGATTTCAGTGCCGCCGTATCGGGGCTTCCAGCGCCAGTGCTGGAAGTTCGCCCGGGGTCCGGCTGCCCATCCTCGACACTCTGCTCCTCCCTGACGGCCATCACCATCCAGATTCCTTACGAGATTGAGCCGGGGTGCGCCTTATATCCGCCGGTGTGCAACGTTGTGCGTTTGGCGGAATTGACCGTGACCGTGAACGGCGTAGCGGGAGCGCCGATTGACCTGACCCCGGCGGCTGATCGCGTTCACCTTCTGACCGCTTGCGACACCGTGGTCCCTGGGTCGAGCGGATTTGCGCCATCCAACGGATTGCCTTGTGCGCCCCTGGTACAGCACGCCGATGGATCGCTGGTAACGTCGGGGAATCCGGCGGTGGGCGGGGAGGAGGTGGTCGCCTATGCAGTCGGGTTGGGATTAACCACTCCGCCCGTTCCGACCGGGCAAGCGGCGGCCACGGCAACGCCGACATCCGAGGTTTTCATCCTCGACTTCAACTTCCGGCCGAACGCGCTGGCCACCCAACCCATGCAGCCGCTGTGCTCCTGCCCGGAGTCGGGGCGATGTCCGTGTCCGACAAGTCCCATTCCGGTTTACGCCGGTCTCACACCAGGGTACGTTGGACTCTACCAGATCAACTTCGTCGTGCCGGCGCCGCCTGTGGGCGTGCAGCCCTGCTCGAGCACGGTGTACTCCAACCTGACCGTGAGCGTGGGTGGGTTTGCCTCATTCGACGGCGCTGGGATCTGCGTCGCACCGTCACCTGACGCAGCCATTTCCGGCCGCCGCACACGCGTCCCCGAGGTATCAGTCCGAGGGGGGATTTAACCCATCCTGGCCTGATATCCTCTCATTGTATTTCGCGCGAATACCATAAAGCACTGCGGAAGATGTCTGTGTGTAGACGCCATGAAAATCGCGCTTTGCTGCTTCTGGGTTGTTTGGTTGCTCTGCCGGCGTTGGGCGGCATTCGTGCCCCGGGCAAGTACAACGGCATAGTCATATTCGACCGGTGGGGCGGCTGCCATCTCTATAGCGGCGCCTACGTTATGGAAGTTTCCGAGTCGGTGAAAGAACTCCTGCGGCCATACGCCAACCGGCCGGTTCTGGTTGATGCGAAGGAAGTGTTTCAGCCGATTAATCCTGGAGACGGGCTCATCACAGAGCTTGAAGTGTTAGGGCCTTCCGTGGAAGCGACATCTGCAAAGTTCGGAAAGCCACCATTGCTTGAGGACTTGAGTCTAAAGGCGTTCGCGAACTTCTCGGCTCCAGGCGCACCTGAGCTGACCCTCGAATTGCGGAACACCGGCACCGTGAAACGAGGCGTTGACATGCAGGCACTTGGGCCAACGCTGCTGGCGAAGAAGCAGGGGATCGAGTGCTTCAATCCCTCTGACGGCCCGTCGTTCGTGGCCGTCACCCGCACGAATATCGATTTCATGCATCAATACCCCGCCGGTGGCGGCTGCTTCGTCGATGGAAAGGGTAGAACCATTCGCATGTGGCTGCCTCCGGAGGTGACAGTCCCGAAACCGTTCGACCTCGATCCTGGCCAGAGTATCGAGGTTCCTCTTCAGTTCGAACTATCGGAGGGGGAGTATGAGTTTCTCGCTGGATACGGTGGCGGAGTGCATGAGTCGCGGACGCTTGTCAGCAATCGGATTGCGTTTAACGTCCATGGGGAAAAGAAGCCCGAGCTGGTTGGCCCAACGGTCGTGGATGTAGCGGTGACCCGCACCCGCCGCCTCGGTCCGGTCTGCGGGAGCGTCGCGTCGGAAGACGGCAGCCCGGTGGCTAACGCTCACGTCTTTCTGTGGCCGGTTCCGCTGTCGAAAGAGGAACTGCGCGCGGCGAACAATGCGATCACCAGCCAGGCCGGTGAGTTCCGTATGGAAAACGTGGCGGTAGGCCACTACGCGCTGAGTGCTGTGCGGACTGATGAAAAGGGCGTCTTTACGGCGGCGTCGGGAAGTGAGCACCTGGCAAACGCCGGCAGCCTGACTTTGCCCGTGTTTCCAGAGAAGTGCTCAGTGCGGCTGGTTGTGCGCCGCGCCGCAACGTACACGGTCCGCGGCAAGACGACCCCACCGCCGACTGATAGAGCCTACAGTGCCAGGATTATCTTGCAACGTGGCGACGCCTACCCATTTGAAATGACCGTTCCAATCAGCTCTGACGGCCATTATGAGTTCAAGGGAATCCCGGCGGGCCGGTATCAGTTCTTTGCGGGCAACATCGGCTCAGGCTTCGATGCGGATCAGGACATTGACAATTTCGACGTGAATGTCAATTGGGAAGTCTTGAAGAACGTCGGGATGGGCAGCAGGAAGATGCCGATGGATTTCTATGAAGCAATGGCGAGTTCCAAGCTGTCAGGCTTCCGCGAGCAACTGCAGACTTACGAGAGCCAATATCATCTGGGATATCCCACAACTCTGAAGGCGTTGGGCCAGCCGCCGTCCTGGGCTAGCCGCAATGCGGAGCATGCGGGATTGGTAAACGACAAGTTCCCGGGGCACGAATTTGCCGATGACGGGAGTTGTATTTCCGAAGGCAGTTATCGAATCACCTACCAGCCCGGTCCCGTGAACGACGAAGGAAAGGTCAAGAACTACTTGCTTTCGGCTCGTCCGCTTGAGTTCGGGAAAACCGGGAAGCGGAGCTTCGCCATCGACGAGACAGGCCAGGTCCACAGTACCAACCAGAACCGGGCGGCCACGCTGTCAGACCTGATCGAAACTCGATAGGACCGGAGCTGGACCGAGTTTGCAGGGCCGCTGGTCAACGGCTTGAGCTCCTCACCAGAAGGAGGTAACGTCAGCCCTTTCATACCCCGGAGGGGTTGGCTGCGCCGGCGGACCTCCCAGGATTACACAACTCTGACACTCAGGCGGAGACTTTCCTCGTACGATTGAGTTGTCCAGGGAATGCACACCATGGGGACCAACGCTGCGCCCTTCATCAGGCGAGATGGAATCAACTGGACATCGGTGACGGCTTTCACGGTGTTTCACATTGGGGCAGTCGCGGCCCTTTTCTTCTTCAACTGGCCGGCCTTCTTCACCGCATTGGCGCTCTACTGGGTTTCCCTGAGCCTGGGCATTGGAATGGGATATCACCGGCTGCTGACCCATCGTTCCTACAAACCGCCCAAGTGGATCGAGTATTTCCTGGCCACCTGCGGGACGCTGGCGCTGGAAGGCGGCCCCATGTTCTGGGTGGCCACGCACCGCGTCCATCACCAGTTCTCCGACAAGGATGGCGATCCGCACACGCCGCGCGATGGCAAGTGGTGGAGTCATATCGTCTGGATGCTGGTGGGGGACGCGACCCACTGCAACATCGAACAGTGCTCCCATTACGCCCCGGATATCTGCAGGGATCGGTTCCTCGTCTGGCTCTCGAAGTACCACTATGTGCCGCTGATCATAACCAGCATCCTGGTGCTGGCTTTTGGCGGCCTGCCGTGTCTTCTCTGGGGCGTGTTCCTGCGCGTGACGATCGGGTGGCATGTTACCTGGATGGTCAATTCTCTTACGCACTTTTGGGGAGGCCGGCGGTTTGCCACGCGGGACGGCTCACGGAACAACTGGCTGGTGGCCCTGTTGAGTTTCGGCGAGGGCTGGCACAACAATCATCACGCCTGGCCGACATCGGCCCGTCATGGGCTCGCGTGGTACGAGATTGACATGAGCTGGATGGGAATCCGGTTCCTGCAGATAATCGGCCTGGCCCGGTCTGTGCGCAGCGCCAGCCTCCAGTTGAGGTTTCAGCCGCCGCCGCGGTAACGCTGCCAGGAGCCGCCTGGCCGGCGTCTTCGCCCGGTCTGTTTCCCGGCCCCGTTCATGCCGACGGTTGAACCGTGGCTTCTCTCTGGTCACATGGAATCTCAGGGCTCAGTCCCCAGGAGTTCTCCGACGCGGTTGTCGAAAATCGGGCGTGGGGCAGGGAGCTTCGGGTGTCTCAGCGGTCGGTTCCACCCCGGACAGCCAGCGCCGTTCCAACTCTTCCCGTCTAAGCGAGCAACGCTTTCGCCGTACAAGATGCGTGCGCGGCGCATGGCGAATTCGACCGAAGCGCGGGTGGCCGCTCAATCGCCACTCGGTGGTCCGAGCAGCGCACAACCGCAGTCGCTGACATAGATCCGGAGATCCGGGAAACCCATCAATCTGAAGATGAAGTAATTCACCGCAGCTTCGCCGGGGTCGTCGGAGACGAAAACCAGTTGTGCATAGCGAGGGACTCCCGCCCTGGTCAGGATCTTCCAGATGTCTTTCGCGGCTTTGGGACTGCCGTCGGCGTTCAACAGGTCCGTGTATGGCACCTGAATCATCCTGCCGTCCTGAGCCTGGGTGGGCAGATTCTTGCCCGAGGCAATGAACACTCTGGGATATAGGCCCGGGGTCAGATTCGAAGTGATTACAGTCCGGCGGACATCGAATGGATACGTTATGGGAGGAACGGCTATGTCCGCGGGGCCTTTCTTCGGGCCGACGACAGTCGGAACCGTGGTGGGCGCAAAGCCGAGTTGCGCCGATTTCTCCAGCGAGTCCATGAAGACGGAGACTTTCTGCTGTTTCAGCCTTTCCAGTATCGCGAACGCCAGGGCCGACTCCTTGCTTAATCCCGTGCCGGAGACGACGACCGCTTCCTGAGTTGGATCGACGCCGGCCTGGCCCAGGATTTCGACCATCTTCGGAGGGTTGGCCAGATTGCTTTCGAAGACCTCGGCGGGGATGTTCACCGCAAACGGCATGTGTCCCTGATCGTAGGCGGCTCGCGGACGAACATCGACGATGCTGACGCGCGAAGATCCGAAACTCCGGAGCATTCTTCCGCCCCAGAACTGCAGCCACGCGGTGTCGCGCATCAGGTAGGGAGCGTCGTACGTCCAGTAAGGGAGTTCTCTTTCGTCCTGCAGCCATCCGAGTTCAGATTCCTCGTAAAGCTTGACCGAGGGGTAATTCAGAATGAATTTGGCGGCGAAATACGGTACGCTCGCGGCCACGCCACCTCCACAATACGTGTAAATCCGCTGTTCGGGCTTGATGTTGAAGTAAGCGAACATCCTGCGGATTTCTTCGGGTGACTTGAAGGTCTTGTCCGGGTTGTAGAAGTCGGTAGTGGGCAGAACAATGCCGGTGGGAATGTGTCCGGCGCGGTTAAACGCGACGACCCCGCCGAAATGCCAGTTGGCATCGAGCGCTTCCACCAGGGCGTTGTTTGCCGGGTCGCCGGTGGCAGTCAGGACTTCGGGCAACTCCGCTTTCGCATCCCGGTTGACGCCGGTGATGGTGAAAGAGCCCGGTTGGGCGACTGCCTTAGTCTCCTTTGTTACCGGCAACCCCGCCGATTGCCATTTGTAAAAACCGCCATCGAGGATGAAGAGATCTTTTACGGGGAATCCGTGGTAATAGAGTGAGAAAAAAACTCTCGGGGACATCATGTTGCCGCCCTGGTCATAAATGACGATAGACTTGCCAGGGCTGACGCCCCACGAGCGAAATGTTTTTTCCATCTCCGTCTTCGGCATATCGGGGCGGCCGTAAGAGAGCATATCGACGTTGACCGCGCCGGGAACGTGGTTCTCCCGATAGAGGTCGGCGGGTGAGGCGTCGAGGATCAGAACGTCGGGGTTTTGAAGATGTTTCTCAAGCCAGTTGACGGTGACGAGATTGCCGCTTATGCCGTCGGCCGCCATTGCGGGCTGCGTCGGAAGGACGCCGCCGAAAAGGGCGAGTACGACTCCTATCATTGTCCGGAACATCGGGTCTCCTCTCCGCTGCGCGGAATTGTGGGGACCATCTCTCCGGCCCTTTCCATCTTGTGCCGCTCAGCGTTATGGCGCCACGAAGCTGTGGCGACGCCGCGTGCAGCCCGAGGGCGGACGGAACCGAGCCTGTGGGAGTGGCGCGTTTCACAGGTGTGTACGAGAGGCCGGACCAGTTAGTTCAGCGATTCTGCCCGAATCGCGCATCCGAAGTTTTGGGGCATTCGAGTCGCCAGCCAGCCGCGGCTCTCGCATGCAACGGCTTCACCCGAGCCGGAATCGGGATCGTACACTACCCGCACCCGTGGCGAACCGCAACGAGAACAGCGGTCGGGGGTGAACCGCTCGTGCCGAAGGAGTGTTTGGCCATCCGCCCCAAACCTCATTCCTGGGCGCCCGGAGCGGTGTCGCGTTCAGGAGCATACCCCCGAACTACCTGTTGCATTCCAACAGAAAGTATGCGAACCTTCCTGTTGGTAACCAAAATGGAGTCGCGATGAGACAGAGAACGGATGTCCGGCAGGGCACCCTGGCGCTGATGGTGCTCAGGACCTTGCATGTGCTGGGACCGCTGCACGGCTATGGGATCGCCCGGCGCATCGAGCAGATCAGCGGAGATTTGCTGGCCGTGAACCAGGGCACCTTGTATCCGGTGCTGCTGAAGCTGGAGCAGGAGGGCGCCATCGCGTCCGATTGGGGCGCCTCCGAAAATAACCGCCGGGCGCGCTTCTACCGGCTGACGCGCACCGGACATAAGCTGCTGCAGGCGGAGACGCGGGAGTGGGAGCAGACGGCGGCGATCATCGCGCGGTTCTTCGATGTAAAGGCGGAGGATTTGCCGTGAGATTCCTGAGGCGGTCTCTGACGCGAGCGGCGAACTTCGCGGCGGGGCGGCGCGGCGATCAACGATGGCGTGAGGAGATGGAGGAGCATCTCGCTTTGCTCACGGCCGAGAATCTTCGCGCCGGCATGCCGCCGGAGGAGGCGCGGCGCCAGGCCGTGCTGAAGTTCGGCGCGGTGGAGGCGATCCGGGAAGATTATCGCGACCAGCACGGGCTGCCGTTCATCGAGAATCTCCTGCAGGACGTGCGCTACGCGCTGCGGCAACTGGCGAAATCTCCGGGGTTCGCCGCCGTCGCCATTTTGACCATGGCGCTGGGCATCGGCGCGACCACGGGGATTTTCAGCGTCATCGATGCCACGTTGTTGCACCCTTTGTCCTACCCAGAGCCGGAGCAACTGGTGCGCATCGCAGACGATCTTCCCGGCGCGGGCGCGCTGGATGTGAGCATGTCCATTCCCGAGCTCAAGGATTTTCAGCGTTCCGGCGTCTTTCAGTATGTTTCGCTGGTGGGAGGCGGGTCTGTGAATCTGACTGGCTCGTCTCAACCGGCGCGGATCGTCTTCGATGCCGTAACCCCGAATTATCTGGCGTTGCTGGGGGTGAAGCCGGAACTGGGCCGCTGGTTCGATCCGAACGATCAAACGCCCGGGTTTACGCTGGAAGTTCTCATCAGCGACGGGCTGTGGAAGCGGGCCTTCGGGCACGACCCGCATATTCTGGGCAGAAGCCTGCGGCTGGACAATGACCTGTATCGGATCATCGGCGTGATGCCGGCCGATTTTCACGATCCGCGGCGAACCGCGGAACTGCCGCACATCGAACTGTGGGCGGCAGCGGGATTTGCCGGCCCGCCCGCTCCTCCTCCGCAGCGCCATTCGCGGGTCCTTCTGGAAGCCATCGGGCGATTGAAGCCCGGGCTGACCATTGCCGCGGCACAGAGCCGGGTGGATGCGCTGGTTGCTGATTTGCAGAGACAATTCCCTGACGATTATCCACCGCAAAGCGCATGGAGGGTGCGCCTGGTGCCGCTGAAGGAGACCGTGGTGGGCAACGTTCGCCAGTCGCTGATGCTGCTGCTGGGCGCGGTTGGCCTGGTCCTGCTGATCGGGTGCGCGAATGTGGCCAATCTGCTGTTGGCGCGCGCCAGCGCCAGAGGACGCGAGATGGCCGTTCGCCAGGCGCTGGGGGCGGCGCGGGAGCGGCTTGTCCGGCAGTTGCTGACGGAGAGCCTGGTTCTTTCCCTGCTCGGCGGGATCGCTGGCCTGGCCATTCTTTTCTGTGCGAAGGGGTTCCTGCTGCGAATGGTTCCGGAGAGCCTGCCGCGGGTCAATGAGATATCGATTAACTGGAGCGCAATGCTGTTCGCGCTCGCCGCCTCCCTGGTGGCCGGCGTGGTTTTCGGTCTCGCTCCCGCTTTGCAGACAGGCCGGCTGGACTTGACGCACATGCTCAAGATGGAAGGGCGAGGATCGAAAGGCTCCGCGGAACAGACACGCACGCGACACATACTGGTGGTGGCTGAGTTCGCGCTCTCTTTGGTGCTGATGATTGCCGCGGGCCTGCTGCTGCGTAGTTTCTGGGATTTGTATAAGGTTCCGCTGGGATTCAATCCGCGGCATGTCATGGCGGTACGGACGTGGCTGCCTGATCCGAACGACCCTGGCACCGACATCTATGGAAGCGCGGCTCAGGAGGCGCCTTTCCTGCGTGAATTGCTTCGCCGCGGCCGGGCGTTGCCGGGGGTGGAAGAAGCAGCGCTGGGAAGCAATGTGTCCATTCCGCTGAATCACGATCGAAGCCGGTCGCCGTTGATTCTGGAAGGACGCGAAACGCCGACCAAGGATCCTCCTTTGGTGGAGCGGTCGGACGTTTCGCCGGAGTATTTTCAATTACTGGGAATTCGGCTGCTGCACGGCCGTTTATTCAGCGAAATGGACGACGAGAAGGCGCCCCGGGTGGCGGTAATCAACGAGGCGATGGCGCGGGCCTGGTGGCCGAACGGAGATCCGCTGGGCAAGCGGCTCCGGCTGGACCCGGCGAAGCCTGCGTGGATCACGGTGGTCGGCGTTATCGCGGATGCCCGGACCGAATCGCTGGCGCAGGCCAGCGTTCCGCAAATCTATGTGGACATGTATCAGACGACTCCCCATGAGCTGGCCATCTTTCTGCGCGGAGACCTGGACCCCGGCGCCATTCCGGGGGAAGTGCGCGAGCTGGTGCAGTCCGTGAACCCGGAACTCCCGGTTTTCGGAGCGCAAACGCTGGACGACGCGCTGTCTGCGTCCCTCTCCCAAAGGCGATTTTCAATGGAAATGGTTGCATTATTCGCCGTGACCGCCTTGTTGCTGGCGGGGCTGGGTATTTATGGAACCATTTCGTATGTGGTCAGTGAGCGGACACGGGAGATTGGCGTTCGGCTGGCGCTGGGGGCTCAAAGGGAGGAGATCCTGGGGATGGTTCTGCGTCAGGGACTGGGACTCGCGATTGGCGGCGCGGCGGCGGGGCTGCTTGGTGCGCTAATCGCGTCGCACCTGATGGCCGGGCTGCTTTTTGGCGTGAGGCCCACCGATCCTCTGACGTTCCTGGGGGTCACACTTATGCTCACCGCGGTGGCGCTGGCGGCCTCTTACATTCCTGCGAGGCGGGCGATGCGGGTCGATCCCCTCGTGGCGCTGCGCTACGAGTGACTGGTGGAATTGTCCCGTCTCATTTCGGCTGGTGCTGGCTGCCGCCGACTCGGGGAGGGGGGGCGCGTGACGATGAGAACGGAATTGCTGCGATTCAGCGGCGCTGTCGAGCGGGATCCCGCCATCGATGCTTGGATGAAAGAGCATGCAGGTGAATTGGGAGCCATCGCGCATGAGTGGTTTGAGGCGATGCGAAAATGCGGGGACGAAGTCCGGGAGCTTTTGCACGATGGCTGTCCGGTGGCATGTCTGGGAGATGCGCCCTTCGGCTATGTCAATGTGTTCGCTTCGCACGTAAACGTGGGGTTCTTTCACGGCGCAGCGCTGCCGGATCCGGCCCGTTTGTTGCAGGGCACCGGCAGGTTCATGCGCCATGTGAAGTTAATGCCGGGAGCGGCCACAAGCGCCGCCGCGCTAAGCAGGCTCATCGATGCGGCGTACTCGGATGTAAAGGCGCGCCTCGAAAACGGCTAGTGCCGTTCCAATTTTCCCTGGCCAGGCGATCAACAGCGGTCCTCGTGTCTCGCTGTACAAGACGCATGCATCGTGCATGGGCGGATCAGGTTGGAACGGTACCAGCTCGAAGGACCGCCTTGAGAGCCCGGCGCGGAGCCGAACCGCCAAGGCCGCTCGATAGGCGGATACACCGATCTCGCGCACGCCTTCCGTCGCGGAACGCGATTCTGCGGGCATCATTTTGCATTTGTGCGCCGGCCGCGACAATTTCGAAAATGAGCTGTACGCCGCCGGATTCCACTTCGCTTCATGTATGATCGATGGCGGGTCGAGATGAACGGGCAACTCAAAGGCCGTATCGCCCTGGTAACCGGAGCGAGCCGGGGCATCGGCAAGGAGATCGCGATCGAGCTGGCGCGGGCCGGTTGCCGCCTCGCTGTGAACTATTTCGGCGGTCCGCCCGAAGAGGCCCGAGCGGCGCTGGCGGAGATTCGCGCTGCCGGCGCCGAGGCCCTGCTGTTCGAAGCCGACATCCGCTCCGCCGCTCAGGTGGCCGGCCTGTTCGAAAAAGTGATCGCCTGGTTCGGTGGCCTCGATATTCTCGTCAACAACGCCGGTGTGCAGACGTGGAAGCCGCTTCTGGAGGTCACCGAAGAAGAGTGGGACCTGGTGATCGACACCAACCTCAAGGGCTGTTTCCTGTGTACCCAGCAGGCGGCCCGGCACATGAAGGATCACGGTGGCGGCGCCATAATTAACCTCGGCTCGGGTTGCAACAAGCTGGCCTTCCCGCGCCTGGTTGCCTACACGGCCAGTAAGGGCGGCATCGAAATGTTTACGAAAGAAGCCGCGGTGGAGTTGGGTCCCTACGGAATTCGCGTGAATTGCATCGCACCCGGGGCCATTGAATCGGAACGTACGCGTCTCGAGGATCCCGATTACGCCGGCACGTGGTCGCGTCTCACGCCGATGCGCCGGGCGGGCCAGGTGAGCGACATCGCGCCGGCTGTTGTCTTTCTCGCCGGCGACGGCGCGTCCTTCATCAGCGGCCAGACCATCTGGATCGATGGCGCCTTGTTCACGAAAGCGCAATGGCCGTATACGAAATGAAGCCTTTGTGAGAATTCAGCTTCTCTGAGCCACATTGTCTCTGCCTGAGCCACGACATTCGAAACCGAGCCGCGACCAGAGGGAGCGGTTATCCCATGACCTACCTCATCACCTTCACCGCATATGGATGCCATTTGCACGGCGACGAATCCGGGTCCGTGGACCGCGGCCACAACCTACCCGGGAACCGCGTGCTGGATACCGATCCACAACGGGAATCCGCTGAAATCGCGCGAATGAACCAAATGCCTTACCAGTTGGACACGTCCCGTCATCAGATCGTGCTGGCTGCGATTCGCGAGCGCTGCACGTCGCAGAGCTGGCATCTTTTCGCGGCGCACGTGCGCGCGACCCATGTTCACCTTGTCATTGACGCCGATTCTCATCCTAACCGGATCATGAACGATCTGAAGCCATTCGCCAGCCGTTGTCTGAATCGAAGCGGCCTCGAGTCCCCGTTGCGCAAGCGTTGGACCCGCCATGGCAGCACTCGTTGGTTGTGGCGCCCTGAAAGCGTGTCGGCCGCAATTCGATACGTGATTGATGAGCAGGGCGTACCAATGGCGGTGTTCGAAATCCGCTAAACGCTCCCTTTGGTCGCGGCTCGGTTACGAGGATCGGCTTATCCGACCACTTCCGCAATCACGCACTTCAGATAATGCGTCTCCGGCACCGTGAGCAATATCGGATGATCCCGCGCCTGCGTCAACCGCTCGGCCACGCGTAACGTGCGCCCCGCATCGAGCGCGGCTTCCGCCAGCAATTGCAGAAACGCCGCCTCGCTCAGGTGGTGCGAGCACGAGCAGGTCATCAGAATCCCCCCCGGACCCAGCAGCCGCAGCGCACGCAGGTTGATGTCCTTGTACCCGCGAACCGCGCCTTCCAGGCTCGCTCGCGATTTCGCGAACGCCGGGGGATCCAGAACAATTGTCGAGAATTGCCGCCGCGCCGACGCGTAGCCCGAGAGCAGCTCGAACACATCGGCCTCCCGGAAGGACACATTGCCAATGCTGTTCGCCTCCGCATTTCTGCGCGCGCGATCCAGCGCCGGCGCCGAGCTGTCCACGGCCTCCACCGACTCGCACCGTGCCGCCATGTGCAGCGCGAAGCCGCCCGTGAACGTGAAGCAATCGAGCGCGACTCCCCGCGCATAACGCGCCGCGGCGAGGTAATTCTCGCGCTGATCCAGAAACACGCCGGTCTTTTGCCCGTGCGCGAGATCGGCCTCCAGACGAAAGCCGTTCATCTGAATCGTCGCAATCTCGCGGATCTCGCCCGCCAGCACCGTGGTCTCCAGCGGCAGCGACTCGCGCTTGCGCACCATCGCATCGTTTCGCGCAATCACCCCGGTAGCGCCGAACCGCTCCGTCAGCACGGCTGCGATATCGCGCTTCAGCCGGTCCATGCCCTGGCTCAGCGTCTGAATTACGAAGGAATCGGCATAGCGATCGATCACCAGACCCGGCAGACGATCGCCTTCCCCGTGAACCAACCGGTAAGCGGTTGTATCGCTCACCACGCGCGCGCGCCAGGCCGCCGCCTCGCTCAGGCGCTCGGCAATAAATGCCCCATCCACCGTCGCCAGCCGCTCGCTTAGCATGCGCAGGCGAATCTGCGAAGTGGAACTGTAGTGCGCGGTGCCCAGCGCGCGCCCCGCGGTATCCACCACCGCCACCGCATCTCCGGGCTGAGCTTCGCCGCGATCCAGCACGTCGCTCGCGAAAATCCACGGATGCCCCGAACGCACGCGCTCCACCGCCCGCCGGTTCACGCGAACCCGCGCCGGGCCGCTCACTTCTTTTTCCGGAAAAAAGTCTCAGGCGAGCGCATGGTGGTGGCGATCAGAACCAGAAACAGCGCCAGCAGGCAGACCATGGTGGCCGCGCCCCCGATCACCAGATAATCGGTGGCCCGGCGCGGTCCGGGAAGCACCTGACTCAGAATCAGCGCCACGGCCGCGAACAGGACAACCATGCCGATAATCAGACCCCATGTGCGGCTCATCAGTCGTACTTCTCAACTATAATCTGTTTGCGGTCGAAGCCCACGCACTTCAGCACCGTGCGCACATCGTCCACCATCTCGCGCAGCCCGCAGACATAAACATCGATGTCGCGCCGGTTGCCGACCGCTTCCAGCAGATGCTGCTGCACGCGCCCGCGGAGCCCGGTCCACTTGTCGTCGGGCCGCGTCACCGTGGGCCAGAAGCGGAAACCCGGCCACAGACACGCCATCGTTTCGAACTCCCCGCGATACAGGATGCTCTCCGCATAGCGCACGCCGAACAGCAGCGTGATTTGCGCCGGCCGCGCGTTGTTGAAGTTGGCCCGCAGAATCGAGCGGATCGGCGCGATCCCCGTGCCCGTCGCCACAAACAGCGCGTCGCGCGCCGGGTTGCGCAGCACGAAATAACCCAGCGGTCCGCTCATGTCCACCGTGTCGCCTGGGTTCATGGCGAACAGCCACGGCGACATCACGCCTTCCTTGACGCGATTCAGGCACAACTCGAATCGGGCGCCGTCCGGCGCCGAGGCGATCGAGTACGCGCGCGTTACTTCGCGGCCTTCGAACATCTGCACCAGCGAGACGAACTGTCCGGGCGTGAACGCGAACCGCTTCACGTCGAGCGCTTCGAATACGAACTGGCGCACCTCCGGGCACAGCTCAACGGTCTCGATAAGGCGGGCTTTCAGGTTTCCTCCAGAACGGCCATCGCGCGATCGATCAGCATCCCCACCAGCGACGGATGCCCGTCCAGATTCGCGGCGGCATCGATTCTTACATTACTATGGATGTCCCGGAGCCGGCCGCGGATGTCTTCAATCAGGCGCGGCAGATCGCGCTCGGCGTGGCGGCCCGGAGCGAGGAAATACGGCAGCACGACGATCCAGGTGGCCCCGCGGCCGGCCAGCGCTTCCACGGCGCGCGGCAGATCGGGCTCGGCGAGTTCGAGAAACGCGGCCGCGGTGACGTAACCGCTGCGCGTTTCCACCCGGCGCGCCACCTCGCGCACTGCTTCGTTCGCCGCCTCCACCTTCGACCCGTGAGCGAACACCACCAGAGCGATCATGCGGGCAGAATCAGCGGCTGAGATGCCGGCTCCCCAGGGGCCTGAGCCGCGCGCGCGAACGAACCGAGGAACGAGCGGCCGTACGGCCGGTGATTGTCGTATTGCACCGCCATGCGATGGAAGAAGACGAGGATTCCCAGCAGCGTCGCGTCGGGAATCGGGGCGACTCCCTTCGACGCCAGATCCTTGCGCAGCCCCGCGATCTCCTCCTGCATGCGTGTCTGAATCCGCGCGGCGATGAGATTGTCCGGCCGCGTTTCGTAGTACAGGCCGCTCTCCAGCGTCCGATACGTGCGCGCGATCGCCTCCAGCGCCTGCTGAACGTCGGCATCCGCTACGTCAGGCTCGGCCAGCGCGGCTTTTCGCAGAATCGCGCCGATCACGTCGGCGAGCGGCATGTGTTCTTCGATGAACCGCTCGGTAATGCGGATATCCGGGCTGGGCAGCTTGTCCGCGGGAATCGCCTCGATCTTCTCGTGAGCGTGCGCTTCCCCGAGGTACACGCAGTCGAGCGGGCAGCGCAGCGTGACCTCCCGCTCTTTGCCGCAGCAGATGGAGCAGATGTCGCCGCCGGCGGCGGGACAGTAGCGGCGCGGCCGGCGAATGCCGCAGATCTTGCACTTCATGGGCGACACTCAATGGTAACAATCCGGCCCGGTGCGGAGGATGTTAGGATCGAGTGGTAAGGGAGCTCGCCATTCGGATTCTGGCGACTTCGGATGAACTTCCGATCTTGTCGCGCAGGGAAGGACAGTGGCCGAGACTCTTGAGAGTGCGCGCGACGTTTCGCGAAGACTCATCGAGGCGACGCGAGAGCGCCAGGGCCTTCCGAATCTGCCGACCACAATCGAACGCCGGGACTACGCTATCGTAGTCGCGGCGTGAAATGGGCGCTTCGCCGGATTCCGCTATCGACCGGTTGTGACCCGGCTGCAGGACCACGGATTTGTGTTCGACCGTCAGGCCGCTGGCAGCCACGAGATCTGGTTCAATTCGCACACAAATCGTTACACCACTGTTCCGAATCATCCCGGTGACATTCCCGAAGGAACCGTTCGGGCTATCCTGAAAAGGCGGGCATCGATCCGGACGGTTTCCTGCGCGCCTGAAGCGTCGCTGTGATTTAGCCGGACCGCGAAGGGCGCATAAATCATCCAATGGGCTTGGGACACGGCAGCGCACTGGGATTCGGCGGAGGCGGCACGGGCCACGGGCAAGGGCGCATGCGGCGCTCCGGCGAACCGGACAAACCGCCGCCCGATAAGCGCGGCGCGCTCGAAAAACTCCGCTCCGTCTGGCCCGATATCCGCGAGATGATCCGGCCGCGGCGCTGGCTCCTCGCCCTCGGCTTCCTGCTCATGGTGGTGAATAAGTTGGCGGCGCTGGTGCTGCCGCTTTCCACCAAAATCCTGGTGGACCGCGTGATCGCCAGGCACCAGGCCTGGCTCCTGCTCCCGCTGGTGGGAGCGGTGCTCACCGCGACTCTCATACAGGGCGTGTCCGCTTATTCGCTCACGCAACTGCTCTCCAAAGCCGCCCAGCGCCTCATTGCCGAACTGCGCGTGAAAGTTCACCGTCACGTCAGCCGCCTCCCCGTCGCCTACTACGACGCCAACAAGACCGGCGCGCTGGTGTCGCGCATCATGAACGATGTCGAGGGCGTGCGCAATCTCATCGGCACCGGACTCGTGGATTTCGCGGGCGGCATCATCATGGCGGTGATTGTCCTCTTCGCCCTGCTGTGGATTCACTGGGAACTCACCTGCATCGCCCTCGTCATCATCGCGGCGTTCGTTTTCTTTTTGCAGAAAGCTTTCCGCACCATCCGTCCCATATTTCGCGAGCGCGGCAAAATTACCGCGGAAGTCACCGGCCGCCTCACCGAATCTCTCGGCGGAGTGCGCGTCGTGAAGGGCTATCACGCCGAACCGCGCGAACAGAAGGTTTTCTTCGGCGGTGTCCAGCGCCTGCTCAACAACGTTCTGCGCACCCTCACCGCCACCAGCCTGATGAGTCTCTCCGCCGCCGTGCTCATGGGCGCGGTCGGCGCGCTGGTCATGTTTGTCGGAACCCGCTCCATCCTCGCCCATCGCATGACCCTCGGCGACCTGATGACCTTCACCGCGCTGATGGCTTATATGGTCGCGCCCATGTTCCAGATCGTCGCCATCGGCACGCAGTTGACCGAGGCGATCGCCGGGCTGGAGCGCACGCGCGAGGTGCTCTCCGAGCTGCCCGAAGACGCCGATCCGCGCCGCACGGTCACTATCGGCGAAGTGCGCGGCGAGGTGGCCTTCGAGGACGTGAGCTTCTCCTACGAGCCCTCCAAGACCGTCCTGCACGATATTTCGTTCTACTCGGCGCCGGACACCGTCACCGCCCTGGTGGGCTCTTCCGGCAGCGGCAAGTCCACCATCATCGGACTCATCGCCGCCTTCCACGTCCCCATTTCCGGCGTGGTGCGCGTGGACGGCATCGACCTTTCCACGGTGCGGCTCGATTCGTGGCGCAGCCAGCTTGGCCTCGTGCTCCAGGATACTTTCCTGTTCGATGGGACCATTCGCGAAAACGTGTCCTTCTCGCGGCCCGAAGCCGGCGAGGAGCAGATCATGCGCGCCTGCCGCATCGCCCGCGTCGATGAATTCGCCGAGAATTTCCCGGAAAAGTACGATACCGTCGTCGGCGAACGCGGCGTGAAACTATCCGGCGGCCAGAAACAGCGCGTCTCCATCGCCCGCGCCATCCTCGCCGACCCGCGCGTCCTGATTCTCGACGAGGCCACTTCCAGCCTCGATTCCGAATCCGAGGAATTGATCCAGGAAGGTCTCCGCTATCTCATGAAAGGCCGCACTACCTTCGTGATCGCCCACCGCCTTTCCACCATCCGCCGCGCGAACCAGATCCTCGTAGTGGAAGAAGGCCGCATCCTCGAGCGTGGCACCCACGAGCAGCTCTACGCCGCCCGCGGCCGCTATTTCGAGCTCTACACGAAACAGCACGGCCTGCAGACGGATCTATTCCTTGCGCCCGGTGAAGGCGGCGAGCCGGAGCCGGATGGTAACGGCTCCGGCGGCCCCGAGCGCGAGCCCAGCGCCGTCAGCGAAGCGGTGCGGCTGCTGCGCGGCTGAGCATCTCGTAGCCAGCTTCCCGCGTTGGCAACAGAAATCGCGCGACGAAACCACCCCCCAGCGGCCTCGGTCTGTCACTGTAAGAGACACCACGAAACTCGCGGGGCGGAGCCCTGGCTTGATCCCCCGGACCCCCATGAAAAAGTACGCTGTTCCAACGGTTGCTTTTTTCGCTGCTCTCCGCTATTCCTGAAATTTCTTCTTGAAAACAGATCCGCTAAAAGTGTATGCTGTGTTGTTCTTTTTCGGCGCGTCTCTTGCGGAAAGCGTTCGGAAAGACGGAATGCCAGGAAGGGGGAATTCGACAATGGCCTCGCCTGCAAGCGGAACGCCGGCAGAAGCATCGCCATCCGTGTTCAGGAAGCATTGGCCCCCGATCGTCGCTATAGGGCTGGCAATCCTTGCGGTGATTCTTTTCTCCATGCTGCCATGGGACCCGAAAAAGCTGCCGTGGAGCGCCATCAATCTGACGGTCAGTGTCTCGGATCTGGCCGGAAAACTGGCGCCGCTGGCGGTTGCCGCCGCCGTGATTGAACGAGCGGTGGAGATTTTGATTAGTCCGTGGCGCGATGGCGAGGCAAGCAAGCTCTCGAGGTCTGTGGACACGGCCAGGGCCGCGGCTGCCAACGCGCCGGCCGATAGCGACGCCGCGAAAAAACTGAAAGACGCCTCCGACAAGCTGGACGATTACCGGAGCCAGACGCAGCAATATGCTTTTGCCGTTTCACTTACACTGTCGGTTCTGGCGAGCATGGCCGGAGTGCGCGCGCTGGGAGCCTTCTTTGACACGACATCGAAGACGCTCCCGGCGGGGTTTCTGACGTCGCCGCAATACTACTTTTTCACGGTTGTAGACATGGCCCTTTCGGCTGCTCTTCTCGCGGGCGGCGCGGACGGCGTTCATTCGGTCATGACCGCCATTACCACGTTCTTCGATTCGACGGCAACGAAGACGGAGAGCTCCGCGAAGAAGCAGGCCGCGGCGAGCTCTTAACAGATCCCTTACGGCCGGATCGTGGCAGCGCCTCCGCCGCTCACGCATATAATACGGAAAGTCCTGACTCGAGCCTTGTTGGCACTCGCGTTCCTCTGCAGCATCGGCGCGCCGGCGCGGGAGCGCAGGAGCATGTTCGTTTTTCAGGACAATTTCTGGCTGAACCTCCACCAGTTCCTGCGCGGCGAAGTGTATCGGCGAAGTGTCCGGGCGACACCCGGACTCGATGCCGGATTGCTGCAGGAAGCGGACCGCGATGTCTGGAATCGCGCAATCGATTCGTATGCGGACGTTGCCCGGCGCGATGTTCTGTTCGACGACCTGTCGCGAACCATCGCAAACGCGCTGGCGACGGCCGGAGACGTCAAGGCGCTTCCGGAAAGCCTCGACGGCCTTATCGGCGCGAACACACGAGCCGCGCTGAATTCCGCCGCGCCGATCTATCGCATGCGGGTCTGGCCCGCGCGCGAGCGCGACAACGAAGCCTGGATCGCGTCGGCGAAAGTGCTTCTCGCACAGCATGAAACCACCATGGCGGCGACGCTCGCGCGGATCTACGGCGTCGATTGGCCAGGCGACCCGATCCTGGTTGATGTGGTCGGAGAGGCGGGACCGAACTCGGCTGTCACGCACGGCGGACCTCCCGGTTTCGCCGCCCACACACAGGCCAATGCCGGCAGCCGCCGAAATACCGGGGATGCGCCGCTCGAATTGCTCTTCCACGAAGCCACTCATGCGGCGCCGGTGGAGCGTCGCATACAAAGCATGATCCGGGAAGAGCGCGCGCGCCAGAAACTGCAGGCGCCGGAAAACCTCTGGCACGTCATGATCATGTTCACGTCGGGTGCGGTTGCGCGCCAGGAACTCGCGCGTTCGGGAAACCGCGATTACGTGCCTTACGCATACCGCTACAACCAGTACACGCCCGTTGAGCGATCCGCGTTGGAAAGGGACTGGCAACCGTACCTGGACGGGAAGGCTTCCCTCGAACGGGCGCTACATGATCTGGTGCGCGACGCGCGCCCGTAGTCCGCGGCAGAAGCCTGTCCCGGCGCTTAATAGGTGCCCAGCTTTACTCGCAGCACCTGAGGCGCGGACGTGAAGTTCAGGCCCCAGTCGGTCTGATCGCCGTTCCAGATGCGCATGGCGTGAAACGCGCCGTTCTCGTACATTCCTTCTTCCACGCGAAGGAACTGGCGCTGCCTGCCCGCCGCGTCGGCAACCTGAAAATCCACGCGGCAGTGAATGCCCGCAACCAGGAATTCGTTGTCGCCGAGCTGCGCGACCAGCGCTCCGCCGGTCGGCTCGGGATTGCCCGTCGGGTGATCGCCGGGCCCGAATTGCGGAAGCCCGTATTTCACGATGGCCCGCCAGCTTCCAAATGACAGCGCCTGCGTGGACTTGCCCTTCTCTTCCGAGACCGCCTGCAGCCTGCCTTCGAAGTTGAGCCGGGCGATCTCACGATCCATCGGGGCCGCGAGCTTGTAGTTCAACGCGAACGGAGCCAGCGATTCTTCGGTGATTCGCGTGGCTCCCAGCGGGGCGTTGGAATAGCCGGTGTAATCCATTCCGAACGGCGAAAATCCGATGGCTCCGTGGCCCAGCGCGGCGAAGAAGTAGTGCGCGAAGTTGACGCTGTTGCCTGTTTCGGGCACGAAAAGCGCGTTGTCCGGCCGGGCATAAAGATCGAGGACGGTGAGATAACGTGGGCTGTCGCCAATATAGATGTCCGGCGCCACCAGATCCAGCGACGGGGCAGCAGCCTTCCAGATGGAGATCACGTTGTCGGTTGGTCCGCCGCTCTCGTAGCTGGGCGGGCGGCCCGGCTTCAGCGGATCGCGCAGCGCGGCGTTGGCGTACAGCGGCAGCGGGTACGCCGCTTTGCCCGCGGCGGCCACCTGCTCGATGTAGCGGGCCACAAACCAGGCGTGGGAAAACTCCTCGGCGTCGTCGCCAAAGGTCTGCTGCCAGTTCGCTTGTCCGGCCGGCTTGTGCAGCGCGCTCAGCAGCTCCGCGGGCACCGGCGCTTCGAACGCCTTCTGCGCCGCGGGTGAATAATCGCGGACTGCGCCCCAAGTTCCCGCCTCATTTTCCACCTGTACCATCAGCACGGTATGCCGCGGATCGGTTTGCTTCAGATGGCGCATCAGCGCGGAAAATGCGTGGATGTCGGCCTTCCGAGTCTCTTCGGCGAAAGGCGACGGAGAATCCACCGGCCGCCCCTTCGCGTCCAGCATGCGCGGATAGCGCTCCGGCTGCAGCTTCATCCATTCGGGGATGTAGTGCGAGCTGCCGTTCTTCCACGTGCCAAACCAGAGCAGGACCAGGTGCACATGGTGCTCTCGCGCGCCGGCGAGCAGCGCGTCCACGACGCTGTAATCGAATCGTCCCGGCTGCGGCTCGAACTGCTCCCAGTAGACCGGCATCTCCACGGTGTTGGCGTGCAGATACTCGATAGCCGGCCAGACTTTCGGCAGCATGGACGGCCACGCGCTCGAGTTATTCACCTGCGCGCCCAGTATCAGAAACGGCGCGCCGTCCACCAGCAGGGCATGGCGGCCCTGCTTTTCAACGATGCGGGGAATCGGCCGTTCCACCGGTTGTGCGCCGACGCACGCCGCGACCAGAGCCATCACGGCCAACAGTTGTGTAATTCGCATTCGGGTTACTCGGAAATCCGGTACAGCACGGAAGCGTGCGGAGCGAGCGTGACGCTGAGCGAATCGCCCGCGCTCATGTCCCTGCGCTCCCAGAGATCGCGGATGGTCCGCGGTGGCTTGCTGAAGCCGACCTCGCCCCAGTGGTATTCCACCGTCTGAATTCGATCACTCACGTTGAAAACGGCCACGTAGCCGGCGTTGCCCGGCGAAGTGCGAGCGGTCCACATCACCGTGTCGTCCGTGCTAACCGCCGCATGGTTCTCGCGCGAATGCTGGTTGACCTCGATCACTTCGGGGTTTGTTATGAGCGACAGGGTCCAGCGGTCGAGCTCCATCAGATTGCCGCCCATGATCAGCGGCGAGCGGCAAATGGACCACAGCGTCATCAGGGTGCGCTGCTCGTCGTGGGTGAACAGCGAGTGCCGCGGCTCGCCTTCGCCTGGATGAGGACCAAGATATCCGAGCGGCAGCATGTCCGCGTCCGGCCAGTGCCCCGGCTCGATGTAGCGCGCCCACCTCGAAGCGGCGGCGAACTGCGCCTGCAGCCCCTGCGACCATTCGTGCTTCGGCCACGGTCCCCAGTGATCCCAGAAATCGTCGGAGATGCGCCACATCTGCGCATAGCGCCGCACTTCCGCGGCGTGCTCGACGGCGGTGGGTCCGGGCGAAAGGCTGAGCACGATGGGCCGCCCGGTTTTGCGGATCGCCAGCGAGATCATGCGGATCTCGTCGCCCTTGTACGGGTGATCGGAGATGCAATCGACCTTCAGGAAATCGACGCCCCAGCCCGCGTAGAGCTTCACGGCGGAATCGTAGAAAGCCTGGCCCGCCGGCGTGTCCCTGACGCCGTAATTGTCCGTGTTCCACGGGCATGCGTCGGCTTTGTTGGCTGCGTCCGCGGCATGGAAATCGGAATCGGCAATGGCCACGTTCTGCGCCACGGCCGCGCGGTTAATGCCGCGCACCAGATGAATGCCGAACTTCAGGCCGAGCGAGTGGATGTAATCGGCCAGCGGTTTGAACCCGGCGCCGTTGGCGGCGGAGGGATAACGATCCGGCGTGGGGACGTAGCGGCCGGCGTCCATGGTGAAGTGAGCGCTGTTTGCGTGAGGTCCCAGGTCGGCCTTCGGAATGAACCAGCCCTCATCGATCACCACATACTGCCAGCCGTATTGCTTCAGATGCTGGGCCATGTAATCGGCAGTGGCGCGCACGCCGGCTTCGTCGATGGTCATTCCCCAGGCGTCCCAACTGTTCCAGCCCATGGGCGGCGTGGGCGCCGGGTCCTGTTGAGGCAACGGCGGCTGGGCCAGCAGCGGCAGAGCAATGAGCAACGGCATGGTTGCTCGTGCAAGACGAGCGCACAGGCCGCGGAGGCGTGCGCCCTCAGAGACGGAGACGGGACGCCGGGCGCGGCGGTTGTGCGCGGTTTCATCGAAGATTCGGAACATATTCGCCAACCAGTGTATTCCACTGGCCGCTGGCCGGTGCTGTCCGCTGGCCGGTGACAACCCGGCGCTCGCCGGTAGGGCGTTGTCCTGCCGGCGCAGATCGGCCAGATTGGATCTGTAATGACCCGCGCGCTGTTTGTTCCCGCCCTCTGCGCGTTGTCCGCTATGGGAGCCGTGCCCACGCAGGACGATGACAACCCCCTGGGGATCGCATGGGGATTTCTGTACGGTTACCAGGGAACTAAGGCCGAGCGCTACATGCCGCAACTGCGCCAGCTCGGCGCAGGCATGAGCAAGGTGTACCTGTTCTGGAACCAGATTGAGCCGGAGAAGGGCCGGTTCGACTGGTCCGCGGTGGACGCGTTCGTGGATCAGTTGCAGGCGCCTCACGAGGGGCTGATTGCGGTGTTCTCGTCGTCAACATGGGCAACGCGCCGCACGAGCGCGATGCTCCCTCCGTCGCCCGCTAAGAACCCGGACGACTACTACCGCTTCGTCCATGCGCTGGTGCTGCACTGCAAAGGCCGCGTCCGTTACTGGCAGAACGACGCCGAGCCGAACAATCCCATCTACTGGAGCGGGACGAAGGAAGAGTTCGTCGAGGAACTGCGCGTGTTTCACAAAGCCGTGAAGGACGCCGATCCGAACGCGATCGTGGTCGCCGGCGGCTACGACGGGTTGTTCAATCCGCCGGGGATGTTCCAGTATCCCGCTCAGAAACACGGGCTCGATTTCTTCGACTACGTGATCGCCAATGCTTCGGATGCCTTCGATGTGTTCGACCTGCGGCTTTATGCCGACCCGTACACCATCCCGTGGCGCGTCGAACACATCCGCGAGATGATGCGCGCCCACGGTCACCAGAAACCCATCATCTGCACCGAATACAACGGGCCGGGCTTTTTCGAGTTCGCGCCGAATCTGGCTTACGTGCCCATTGTCATGAAATGGGCGCAGTCACTGGCAAGCGGCGGGGTGGCGGCGGGCGAAAACGAGGTCGCGGCGCTTTACGCGAGGATGAGCGCACTTGCTCCGCAAACCCAGATGTTCATGGAAGGCTGTTCCGCCGGGCTGCAAAGGAAACTGGAGCGGCTGCAGGCCCGCGACCTGGTGATGCGCAACATGCTGGCTCTGTCGGCCGGCGTGCGGAAAACCATGTTCTGGGATCTCTGGCACGACACCAGCCGCCGCGATGACATCATGCACCTGATGTATTCGAAGATGAAGCTGCTCGAATACGACGGCGGCGCGCTGACCAGACGCTACGCCCTGGCCGACGCGTTCGCGCGAATGGCGAAAGCGTTGACGGGAGTGGAATCGGTGGAGCGGATCGCGCTCCCCGAGAGGCCGTCGATTTACCTGTTCAGGGTGAAACGCACGAATCGCCAGCCCATGTTTGTCGTCTGGGAAAAGCGCGACGCATTTTCAGGCGAGGATCAGCCCCCGGTTTCGTTCGACTGGCCGTGGAGCTTCAGTGACGCAACAGCGACCGATGCATTGGGTGAACCCGTCGCCGCCATTGTGAACGATGGCCGCGTTCATCTACCGGTTTCGGCGACTCCGGTGTTCATCGATCAAAACGGCAATTGAACAATCTGTTCTTTGCCGTTGTACGAGACGACGCGGTCCGGTTTGGCGGTGACCTCGACGCCGGTCCCGTGATCCTTTCCCACGAGGATCACCTGGAAAGCGCGCTGCTTCAGCATGCCCGGGAACGTCCCTTTACGTGCGCCAATGCGGAGCTCGCGCTTCGCATCGTCCCAGTGGAACTCGATCGTCGCGTACACGCCTTTCTCGTAATCGTAGTTGTCGTTCTCGTCCTCGTACAGCGTGAAGCTGCCGTCGGCGCCGGGGTAAATGCGCAGCTCGATCGGGTCGGCGGGTTTTTCGGTGGAGTATTGGATGAACGGACCCATCGGGACGATAGACCCGGCCCGCACCATCAGCGGCATCCTGTCGATGGGCGCTTCAACCGTTGCATCCTTTCCGCCCGCGAGCGTCTCTCCCGTCCAGAAATCGATCCATGAGGTGCCGCTCGGCAAGTACAGCGTCCGGGTCTTCGGCCGCGGCTCGGCCGGTCGTGCTTCGCGCGCGAAAATCTCCGGCGTTTTCCAGTACAACTGCGCCCGGAACGCGCCCAGCACCGCGTTCGACGTCTCGAAGGCGAAGTCGTACTCCTGGCCGGCCTCCAGATTCACGGGCACCGTGTGCGACTCCATCGAGTCGTAGTTGTGCGCCACCTCTTTACCGTCCAGATACACATGCCGCGGCCCGAAGCTTTTCAGGTTGAAGCGGTAGGGCCCGGATACCGCCGGCGCCAGCTTGCCCTCCCAGCGCATGGAGAACTTCGGCCCGGTGATGAAGCTGGGCCAGCCCGTGTACCACCAGAGATCGATGTCGGGCTCAACGGCTTCGTGGCACAGCTTCCCGAAATGGTCGTCGCAGTAATACTTCGCATCGAGGCCCGGCTTGCCGTCTTTCGTGCGGAAGTTCTCCGGACCGACGAGCACGGTGTTCTCGGGCGGCCGATGGTACATGTATTCGGTGACCGGCGCCACCATGATCGCCGGACCGAACAGGAACTGATCGTCGATGTCGTAAGTCTTGCGATCGGCGGTGAAGTCCATCGCCAGCCCGCGCATGATCGAATAGCCGTCCTGCGTGACGCGCCACGCCAGCGAGTAGATGTAAGGCAGCAGGCGGTAGCGCAGGTCATCGAACTTCACCAGCGCGGGCGTGTATTCGCCGAACTCCCAGATCTCGCGCGGCGTCTCCGAACCGTGCGACCGGAAAATCGGCGAGAATGCCCCAAGCTGGAACATGCGCGTGTAGAGCTCCTGATACGCCGGGTCTTTCCCGCCGTTCGAGAACACTCCGCCCTGGCAGCCCAGCGAGTAGGCGCCGATGTCGAAGGTCCAGTAAGGAATGCCGGCCATGCTGTGGTTGATGCCCGCGGAGATTTGCCTGCGGTAGACGCCCCAGTCCGCGCCGATGTCGCCCGACCATGTGGTGGCCGCGGCGCGCTGCTGGCCGGCGAAGGTGGAGCGCGTCAGAATGTACACGCGCTTGCGGTCGGTCTCCGCCCGCTGATGGCGGTAGACGCTCTCGGTATCCACCAGCGGATAGGAGTTCAGATATCGAGCGAAGGTGCCGAGATGGTTGTCTTCCACCTTCTTCATCTCGTATTCTTCCGATTCCTTCGTCAGTGCGTTGACGATGTCGGGCTCGGTGGAATCCATCCACCACGCATCAACGCCTTTCGAAAACAGCCCGGCGCTGGCGTACTTCCAGTAGAGGTCGTCGGCCGCCGGATTGTAAGCGTCGAAATAGCGGAAGCCGGCCCAGCCCACCGGCGAATACAGGTAGCCGCGCGCGAGCATGTCCTTGTAGATGGGCGACGCGGGCCCCAGCCCGGCCCAGATGGAAATCATCAGGTGGAAGTGCATCGCGTGCAGCTCGTCGATCATTTCCTTCGAGCGCGGATATCGCTTTTCGTCGAAGCTCATCGCGCCCCACATGTCGTTATCGCCCCAGTAATTCCAGTCCTGCACGATGTCGTCGATGGGAATGCGGCGCTTGCGGTATTCCTGCGCGATGCCCAGCAGCTCGTCGCGGGTGGCGTAGTGCTCCTTGCTCTGCCAGTAGCCGTAGGCCCATTTGCCGTACATCGGCGCGGGGCCAGTAAGCTGCCGGTATTGGGCGATTACATCGTCCATCGACGGGCCGTACATAAAGTAGTAGTCGACGTTGTCGGCCACCTCCGACCACCACGAGGCGCCCGCCGAATTGTCGGCGAAGATCGTCTTCGAATAGTTGTCCCAGAAGATGCCGTACCCTGCCGTGGAAACGAGGAACGGCGTGACCGCCTGCGTGTTGGCCTCCACCAGTTTCACCGTCTTTCCGCGATAGTTCATGTAGCCGGACTGATGCTGCCCAAGGCCGTAGAGGCCCTCGTCCGGAGTCAGCGTGAAATTCTGCTGGACGCTGAAGGCCTTGTTTTCGCGGTCGATGGGGCACGGCGTGAAGGTGGCGGCGGCTTCTTTCAGGATGGTGCGATGGCTGGCGTCGAGGAACGTAATCGCGCCGGTGCGCTTGTCGAGTTGCATCGTGACGCGCGACGAGGTGAGCGTGATCGCGTCCGGCGACTCGGCAACTTGTACGGACATGCGCGGGTCCGGCTGCGATACGACCGAGAGACTGGTTTTTGCGGACGTGCCGCCGACCGGCCATTTGAGCACCCGCACGGTGCTCGGAGAATAGAATTGCACCTTGATGTTCGTGTCACCGGCGGTGAGTTGGACAGTCTGGCCGGCGGCGGGGAGAACGCTCAGGCACACAGCCGCGCCGAGCAGGATAATTCGCGGATCGTAAGATTTCACTGGAAGCTACCGTCAGTATACTGACAATGTCCGGAGGTTCGTCGAGCTCCGGGAACTCAGGGGACCAGCGCCGCGAATTCGCGCGCTGAGACGATTCGCGTTGCCCGATGGTGTTCGAGGGCAAGCAATCCACTCTTGTCGCCCGTGACCAGATAGTCAGCCCTACCCGCTTCCGAGAGGGCCAGAAGAAAATCGTCGGCAGGATCGGGAGAGCGCTCGACGTGGGGCAGTGAACGGATGCGAAGACCAAACTCCTTTACCGAGTTCACGAGGCGGCCAGCGCGGTGAGGTTTTATGCGCGCAGCCAGAGCCGGCTTACGCAGTGTGGCGCGCTATTCGTCGAGTTGCTCGGCACACGTCAGGAGCGCGAACTTACCCTCGTGCCAGGCGCGATAGATTGCGGCGGAGTGTCCCGATTGAACCAGCAGAGCAGATATGAGAATGTTGGTGTCGAGCACCACGCGCATCAGCGTCTACCGGATTTCTTCCGGGAGGATCGCCGTGAGCGTACTTCACGCACAGCATCGTCGACGAGCGCTTGCAAAGCCGCGGGGTCGGTATCGGCGTTTCGTGCTTTGATGTCCTCAACGGTGCGGTGGAACACGTGGGCGCGAACGGCCTGCTCGATGAATCTGGAAAGCTCACCCCTCTTCATGCGGCGGGAGCCAAGGTACGTTCGCAGCGTTGAGTCGGTTTCCTTCGAGACTCGGATATTCCAGCGGACTGCTTGTTGTGCCACTAGACATATTATGAGCGCCGAAGCCGATCGGTTCAAACACCTTTTGCGAGAGGACCGGTCTCATTCCCATTCAACAATGCATGCGAGATACTCACTCAGCACCATCTGCACCATCACCCGGCTGGGTTGATCCACGGTGTACCGGTAGCGGCCCCGTTGCACCTCGATCCATTTGCCAGATCGAGCGAAATCCGAGGACGTGCCGCAAGCTCGCTGGTAAGCACGGCTGCCCACTTCAGGCCAGGCCCGTCAAGGCTCGAACATCTCGATCGCGAACGAGCGCCGCACGATCTCGCGAATCTCGTGGCCATCGGCGACTTCACCCGCGCCCACGGCCTGCACCAGCGCGTTGCCCGCTGCCGTGGCTTCCACGGGGCCCGCGATCACTCGGCGGCCCGTGGCGTTTGCGGTCAGTTGATTGAGCAGCGCATTCCGCGAGCCGCCACCGACAATGTGGATGGTGCGGATCTTCTTTCCGGTGAGATTCTCGAGGCCGCTCAGCACGTCCCGGTACCGGCGCGCCAGGCTTTCCAGAATCACCCGGCAGATCTCGCCCTTTGTCCGCGCGCCGCACGCGGAGGCAATCCGCGCGGGCATGTCGCCGGGTTGCGCGAACTGATCGGGATCGGTCAGCGACCGCGCGGGACCGGCCTGCTCCGCCAGCCGCGTCAATTCTTCGTAGCTGAGCTTCTCTCCCTCCGCGGCCCACGCCCGCCGGCATTCCTGCAGGGGCCACAACCCGGCCAGATTCTTCAGAAAGCGCACCGAGCCGCCGAAGCCCGCTTCGTTGGTGAAGTTCAGCGTGCGCGAGGCTTTGGTGATCACCGGGGCGCGCAGCTCCACGCCCATCAGCGACCAGGTGCCAGAGCTGATGTAGCACCAGTCGTCGCCGTCGGCCGGCACAGCGGCAACAGCAGCGGCGGTATCGTGCGATGCGGTTGCGTACACCGGCGCCGCGCCGAGGCCGGCGGCCTCGCCGATCGATGGAAGCAGCGTGCCCAGCTTCTGTCCCGGCTCGATCAGTTCCGCCGGCAAGCGCTCCGAAAGGCCGAGTTTCCGCAGCAGGCCTGCAGCAAAGCAGCGCTTCGTCGCATCGTGGAACTGCGACGTGCTGGCGATGGTGACTTCAGACCGCTGCACGCCGGTAAGCCAGTAGTTGAAAAGATCGGGCATGAACAGCAGCCGCTCGGCCACTTCCAGCGCCGGCGAGCCGGCAAGCCACATGGCGTACCACTGATAGAGCGAGTTCAGCGCCATGATCTGAATGCCGGTGGCGGCGAACACCTCCTCGCGCGGCACGACTTTGAACAGGCGCTCGGGCACGCCGTCGGTCCGGCAGTCGCGGTAGTGCCGCGGGCAATCGACCAGCGCCCCGTCATCGCCCAACAAACCGAAATCGACGCCCCACGTATCCACGCCGATGCCGTCCACCTGCAGCTTCCGCTCGCGCCCGGCGATGGTCAATCCGCGCACGATCTCATGAAACAGCCGGAAACTGTCCCAGTACAAACCGCTGGGTAATTGTACCGGCTCGTTCGGGAAGCGATGCAGCTCTTCCAGGGACAATCGGCCCGCGTTGAGCGCGGCCAGCATCACGCGGCCGCTCTCCGCGCCCAGATCAACCGCGAGGTAGTTCGACATGACGCACCGCGGAGCCCACGAACGAGTACCAGGCGATGAAGGCGTAGCAGGCCAGCGGCGCCAGCATCGCCACCGCCATGCTGTGCGTCGCTTCCGCCGCAAACCCGATCAGCAGCGGGAACACGCCGCCCCCGACAATGGACATCACCAGCAGCGAGCCGCCAATCTTCGTATTCACCCCGAGGCCTTTGATGCCCAGCGCGAATATCGTCGGGAACATCAGCGACATGAAAAAGCTGCTCAGGAAGATGCACCACATTCCCACCCATCCGGGCATCAGCACGGCGATGGTGAGCAACGCCACGTTGGCCACGCTGTACACGCCCATCAGCACATTCGGCCGGACATAGCGCATCAGCAGAGTGGATGAGAACCGGCCCACGCAAAACGCCGCCAGCGATCCGGTAAGCAGATAGCCGGCGGGCTTTTCGGGCAGGCGCGTGTAGTCCTGAATGTACGAAATGAAGTAGCTCCAGGTGCCCACCTGCGCGCCGACGTAGAGGAATTGCGCGATCACTGCCTGGACGTAGTGCGGGTATTGCAGAAGGTCGCGGAAATGGCCGTGGTCGGCGGCCTCCTCCTCGCCCGCCATTCGCGGGAACTTCGTGCGCGCCATGAGCACGGCGATGATGAACACGACGCCGCACAATACCAGATAGGGATCGATCACCCGCATGGTTTCGTGCCGCAGGTAGGAGTGGTACGTCCCGGCGGCTCTCATCGCCGCGACCTGCGGGGGTGTCAGCTCCACGCCGGAGAAAATGAACACCGTGCCGATGAGCGCGCCGCTGATGGCGCCGAAGGGATTGAAAGCCTGGGAGAGATTCAGCCGCTGTTCGGACCTCTCCGGGTCGCCCAGTTGCGCGATAAACGGATTTGCGCCGGTCTCGAGGAATCCGAGCCCGGATGCGATGACGAACAGCGCCAGCAGGAAGAACCAGTATCGACCCACAATCGCCGCCGGCCAGAACAACAGCGTGCCCACGCAGTACAACGCAAGGCCCATCAGCAGGCCGAACTTGTAGCCGCGCCGGCGCATGATGAGCGCCGCGGGCATGGCCAGCAGGAAATAGCCGAGATAGAAGGCCCACTGAATCAGCCCCGCGCGCAGCCGGTTCATCTCGAACGATTTCATGAACTGGCGGATCAGAATGTCGTTCAGGTTGTGCGGAATTCCCCAGAGAAAGAACAGCGTGGTGACCAGCACGAACGGAACAATGTATTGGCGCGGGAAAAGCCGATGTTCGTCGTGCATCTATTTGGCGGCTCCGTGGGGCAGACTCCCAGCCTGCGGCGGCCTCGCAGGCCGCCGTGGCGTTTGTCCCGCACGCGGGCCGGCGGAGCTGAGAGCTCCGCGCAGGCTGGGAGCCTGCCCCACATCGCGCATCAGAGCCCGTGCTCCGTGCCGCAGATATTCACTTCGAAGCCGAGATTGCGGAACATGGCCGCTTTCACCGCCAGTGCGTGATTCGCCGCTTCCGGGTTCGGCGCGTAGGCCACCTGCACGTGATTCGATTTGTGCTGCGCCATCATCTGATCGCGGCTCACGCCACAGGTCACCGCGTGCATGATGGGCCATTGGGGCGTGGTGATGTCCCAGCGGCGCTGCGTCTCCTCGGGCGGCAGCTCCACCACCTTGCCGCGGCCGATGTCCACCTTGAGCGCGTAGGATTCCAGATACACGCGGCTCCAGACGATTTCGCCCGGCTTGCTCACGCCCTTCACGGTGCCGCCGCCCAGCCGGAAGTACATCGGCGGCTGCCGCTCGCTGACGGTGCCCGCGTACCCGCCGATCAGGTGCTCGGGCGGAACCGCGCCGGAAATCTCGAACACCCAGATGAACTGGCCGTTGTACTCTTCGCCGAAGCGCACATCGTGCAGCGTGGTCTCGGGCGCGAACCCCAGCGCCGTCCAGATGCGATTGGTCACCATCGCGTCCAGCCCCGCGCACTCATCCACCTCATTGAAGTGCGGCAGCGGGCGGCCCTCGTAAAGTACACGGCCGTTGCCGCGCGCCTTCACCGGCGGGCGATCGGTATTGTTCAGCAGCCCTTCGGCCAGATCCGACGCGGGCGCCAGATCCTTGAGCCCCTGCTGATACTGAATGCCGATGGCGTCGCATCCGAAATCGTCGGCGATGCGCAGCGCCGCGATATACATTTTGCACTGATCGAGAATCTGGCCGTCCGTGAGGTCCGTTTCCGGATTCGGTCCGGTTTTGAACTTCATGCCTTTCGCGTCAAGCCACGCCCGCACCGCGCGCGCTTCCGTGTCCGGCGTGGCCAGCATCTCCGCATACAAAGCCGACTGGCTCAGCCGTTCCTTGCCCACGCCGATGGGCAGCAGGAAGAGATCCTCGATGATGGCGTTGTACATGCCCATGCAGCCTTCGTCGAATACGCCGAGGATGGCCTTGTTGCGGCGCAGTTCGCGCGCCAGGCGCACGCCCAGCTCCTGCGCGGCATCGGGCACGCGAAGGTCCTTCAGCGGATGCACGTGGCTGCGGTCATGAATTACCGGCTCGCCGCGCAGCCATTTGCGCAGGCCGTTCACGAAGAAGTCGTCGGTGAAGTCTTCGCTCCACAGCGTGCTGAATGGCGTGTTCGATTTAGTCAGGCAGGCATTCAGGTTGAGCAGGCCGACCAGCCCCGGCCACTGGCCGCTCCAGTTCGCCACGGTGAGAATGGGTCCCTGATGAAGCACAAGCCCGCCCAGCACCTGATGGCTGTACTCCCAAACCGCCTCGCACACGATGAGCGGCGCATTGGGGGGCAAAGCGCGGAAGACCTCGAGCCCCTGCTTCTGGCTGCCGATGAAGCCATGCTTCAGTTCCGGATCGTACGGGTGCCCGCGCACGATCTCGCGCCCTTCCCTGCGGACGGCGGCCATCACCGCCTCCTCCACTTTCTGCTGCGCGGCCCAGCAATTCTGATTCGCGGAGAGACGAAGATCGCCATTGGCGATGAGATATATGGTGTCCGGCATACCCTACCTTCTGCGGAATCCAATCTATCATGTTCTGAGGAGATTTCGATGAATCTTACCCGACGTGAACTGGCGCGGCTGGCCGCGGCCGGCGCGCTGCTTCCGTTTGCACGCGCTGCCGAAGACGAGCGTCGCATCGGCTACTGCATCGTCGGTCTCGGCCGAATTTCGCTCGATCATTTCATGAAGGCGGTGAAGATGTCCCGCCACGCGCGAATCACCGGCATCGTGAGCGGCCATCGCGACAAAGCCGAACGAACGGCGGCCGAATATGGTGTCCCCGCGCGCAGCATCTACAACTACGAGAACTGCGACCGCATGGCCGACAACAAGGACATCGACGCGGTCTACATCGCGCTGCCCAACAACATGCACGCGGAGTACACCATTCGCGCCGCGGAGGCCGGCAAGCACGTGCTGTGCGAAAAGCCCATGGCCACGTCGGTGGAGGATTGCCAGCGCATGATCGACGCCTGCCGCCGGGCCGATCGCAAGCTGATGATCGCCTATCGTTGTCATCTTGAGCCAACGAATCTGCACGCCACTCAGATCATCCGCGAGGGGAAGCTGGGTAAGGTTCAAGCGATTGAGAGCGCCTTCGGGTTTTCGATTGCGCCCGGCGAGTGGCGGCTCAGCCGAAAAATGGCCGGCGGCGGTCCGCTGATGGATGTGGGCATCTACTCACTCAATGCGTGCCGCTATCTCACCGGCGAGGAGCCGGTCAGCGTGGAGGGCTATGCGTCGGTGGTGGATCGCGACGGGCGTTTCGCCGAAGTGGAAGAGAATCTTTCGTGGACCATGAGGTTCCCCTCCGGCGTGGTCGCGAGTTGCTCCACGACGTATGGCGGGGCCATGGCCGGCTACTTCCGGGTGCACGGTTCGCAGGGGGAAATGGTGGCGCTGCCCGCGTTCAATTACGACGGCCTCCACATCGAGGTGTCGAACTACGGGCCGCCGTTGATCACCGAGTCCAATCCGGCGCGCGATCCGTACCAGTTTGTCGCCGAGGCGGACCATTTCGCCGAATGCATTCTGGAAAACAAGAAACCGGTGACTACCGGCGAAGAGGGCCTGCGCGACATGAAACTCATAGCGGAGATCTACCGCAGCGCGGGACGTCCCGCGCTTTGATGGGACACGCGGCGTCAGTCGCGTTCCTGGACTGTGCCGAACGGACGCGGCCAGGGCCGCGTGTCCATCGCTAGACAGCCTCCGGAGCGTCCACCGTCCGCTCATCTCGCACGTTCCCGGTGTTCAGCGTGCCGGCCGGTTCGAACAGCATCACATGCACTTCCTCCACCGCGCATGGCCGATGCTCCACGCCCCGCGGCATAATCACGAACTCGCCCTCGTTGATGTCCACGCTCCGCTCCGCGCCCGACTCGTCGCGGTAGTCCATGCGGAACGAACCATGCACGACGAAGAACAGCTCGTCTTCATGGTCGTGATGATGCCAGACGAACTCGCCCTGGAACTTCACCAGCTTCACGTGCTGGCCGTTGAGCTCGCCGGCGATTCGCGGGCTCCAGTGTTCGGAAAACGAGCCGAGTTTTTCCACGATGTTGACCTTGGTCATCCACCGAAGATAGCACCGCGCACGACGAGCGAAACAGCGATAAATTGGAGGGAGCGGTTATGTCTCGTTGTATTCTTCTTTGCTCCTCCCTGCTGAGCGCACTGAGCCTCAGCGCCCAATCCGTGCCCAATCTTGCGGTGGACGCCAACGCGGCTCGACACCCCATCAGCCCGTGGGTTTATGGCGTTAACAACTGGCCCGACACCGGCCTGGACACCATGATGCGCCTCCCGCTGGGGCGCTGGGGCGGCGACGACGCCACCAGCTTCAACTGGCAGAACAGCATCAAGAACAACACCGGCGACAATCCGTGGGTCTATGAGAATTACGCCGTCAGCCCCGGCTTCAACTCGTTTCATGAAGCGAATCTGCGCACCGGGACGACGAGTCTCGGAACGATCTCTGTGCAGGACTGGCTTCCGAAGGCCGCACGCGAGTGCAGTTTCAGCGTGGCGAAATATGGCGCGCAGAAAGCCACCAACCCCGACAATCTCGACTGCGGCAACGGCATTCTGCTCAATGGCAACCCGGTGAACAACGATCCCAACGATGCGTATGTGCCGGTGACTCCCGCGTTTTCCCAGCAATGGGTGCAGCAGCTCGTAAACACGTATGCACCGGCCAACGACGGAGGCGTGCAGTTCTGGAGCATGGACAACGAGCCCGAGTGGTGGTACGACAATCACCTCGATGTTTACCATCAGTACTCCACTTACGATGACGTGCTTGCGCGCAACATCAAATGGGCGACGGCAGTGAAGGCGACGGATCCAACCGCACTGGTTACCGGGCCGGTTCCTGGTGGCTGGCCTGGCATGCTCTTTTCCTTCAAAGACTTCACGAGTGGATGGAGCACGGGTCCGCACTATCAGTATTGGGCAAATCCGGTCGATCAGAACGCGCACGGTGGAATCCCGTGGGTCGAGTATTACCTGCAGCAGATGCAGAAGGCGGAACAGACCGGCGGCACGCGATTGCTTGACTACCTGGACGTCCACGCCTACATCACGCCGGAGGGGCTCAGTGGCACGGCGGGTGACACGACGATGGAAACGCTGCGCCTGACCTCGACGCGCGCGTTATGGGACCCCAATTATATCGTGCCAATCGCGTCATTGCCCGCCAGCGGCGATCCATGCGACGATTACAGCGCGATGTGCGACGCGACGGGCAAGCAGGTAGCGCCCCAATTGATCCGCACCATGGCGCAGTGGGTGCAGAAGAACTATCCGGGGACGGGTCTCGCCATCACTGAATATAGCTGGGGTGCCCTGAACAGCATCACCGGAGCGATCGCGCAGGCCGATCTTCTGGGGATCTTCGGGCGCGAATCGCTCGACCTCGCAACATTGTGGGGCGAGCCCAATCCCACCGATCCCGGTGCCTTCGCTTTCGCAATGTTTCTGAACTACGACGGCAACGGTAACCAGTTCGGCGAGACCAGCATCTCCGCCACCAGCGACGACACGGACACGCTTTCCATCTATGCCGCGCAGCGATCGGACATGGCGCTGACCATTCTCGTGCTGAACAAAACCAACGCCCCGATCAGCGACAGCGTGAGCCTCGCCAACTTCACGCCGGCGGGTACCGTGCAGATATGGCAATATAGTTCGGCGGACCTCAGCAAGATTCTCCCCGGCTCGGAAACCATCAGCGGTAACACCATCAGCGCGACTTTCCCGGCGTATTCCATGACACTGTTCATCGTGCCGCAGTCGCAATCGGTGATGACCGCCCCGCAGCCGGTGATCAACTGGGTGAAGAACGCGGCGTCCTGGGACGCCACGGCCATCGCGCCCGGCGAGATCGTGGCCATTCAGGGTACCAACGTTGGTACGTCGCAATTCGCGCTCGGCCAGGCCGGAACGAAACTGGCCACGTCGGTCAGCGGCGTTCGCGTCCTTTTCAATGGCGTGCCCGCGCCCATGCTCTACACGATTCCGATTTCCGGGAATACCCAGCAATTGGCGGCGATTGTGCCTTATGAGGTTCTGGCCAACCCCTCGGCCACGTCGGTCAACGTGCAGGTGGAGGTGCAGGGGAACCGCTCCGATCCATTCCCGATGAAGGTGGCCCTCGCCGATCCCGGCATCTTCACCAACAACTTCTCGGGTCAGGGCCAGGCGGCAGCGTTCAACGTGAATGGAAGCACCCTCACGCGAAACGGCTCTTCGAATCCGGTCGCGCGCGGCCAGTCCATTCAGATCCTCGCGACGGGCGAAGGACTGACTTCTCCGCCAGGGGTTGATGGCCGGATCACCACTACGGTCGCGCCCGCGCCGGAATTTTCCTGCTCGCTCTTGATCGGCGGCGTCACCGTGACGCCCACGTCCTGTACCGAGAATCCAAATAACGTCACAGGCGAACTGCAGGTCACGGCGGTTGTGCCCATGAACGTAACGCCCGGCAACGCCGTTCCCGTACAGCTCACCATCGCCGGCATCACCAGCCCGGCCGGGGTGACCATCGCGGTGCAGTAACCGCAGCCCGCCTACTTCGTCCTGCCCGGCCGGAAGTGAATCGAGTAAAACAGGCCGACCAGAAACAGGAACCCGCCCCACCAGATGCCTGCGTGCAGGTTCTGCAGCACCACCGTGCGGGCCGGCGGCACAAAAAGATCGTAAACACCCGCGCCCGTGATGATAGCGCCGTACACCAGCAGAATCATGCCGATGAAGAACCAAATGGAGACCATTCCTTCTTTATGCATGGCGTCCTACCAGAAAATGATGTTGAGGATCACGAACACCACCGCCACAACAGTCGCCCAGAAGGCCGGCTTTTGCCAGATGGTCAGATCGTGCTCGCTGGGCAGTTTGGTGAGGCCATAAACGAGACCCTCCAGTTCCGCCTCGGGTTTGGGTTTGGTCATGTAGGAGACCACCACGGTCACCAGCACGCAGAAGAGGAAGGACCATAGCGCGCGATACATGTTTTCGGCCATGGCCGAAGCATGCGGCGACAGCGCGACGTAGCGCACTGCCGGGGGGTCCAGCCAGACCCACGCCCACATGGCCAGCGAGCCAACCGTGCCGAGGCACAGGCCCCAGAATCCGCCGGCTGGCGAGGCGCGTTTCCAGAGCATCCCCAGCAGCACCGTGCCAAACAACGGCGCAATGACGAAGCTGAACACCGCCTGCACGTAGTCCATGATGCTGGCGAAATGCATGACGGCGTAGGCGGTGCCGATGCTGATCAGCACACCGGCAAGAGTGCATGCCCGGCCCATGGCAACGTAGTGCTTGTCGCTGGCGTTCCTGCGGATCGAGGCGCGGTAGATGTCGTAGGTCCAGACCGTGGCGAAAGCGCTGACGTTGCCGGCCATGCCCGACATGAAGCCGGCAATGAGCGCGGTGACGCCCAGACCCAGCAGACCGGGCCCACAATAGCGCGCCAGCATCAGCGGCAGCACTTCGTTGTAGCTGTGCGGATGTAACGCGCTCACCTGCGACTGCGGCACCAGACCCGGCAACAGGGCGATACCGAGCAGGCCGGGCAGGATGACGATGAACGGCACCGCCATCTTGAACGCCGACCCGATGATGGGCGCCATGCGCGCCGCCCGCAGGTTCCTGGCCGAGAGCACGCGCTGCACCACCAGGAAGTCGGTGGTCCAGTAGCCGGTGGAGATCACGCACGCCAGGCCGAAGACGATGCCCGTCCAGTGGATGCCCATCGGGTTATCCGTAAACGACCCCAGAGTGGACCACAAATGCGTGTAGGTGTTGGTGTGCATACGCTGTGCGATCTTGTTCACCAACCCATTCCAGCCGCCCGCCTCAATCAGCCCGAGGATGGGAATCAGCAGGGCGCCGGCCCAGATCAGCATGAACTGCAGAACCTCGTTGAAGATGGCCGACAGCAATCCGCCGAGGAAGACGTACACGGCCACGGTGAGCGAGGAGACCCAGATGCTGAAGTTGAGGTCCCAGCCCAGCATGACTTTCATGACCAGGGCCATGGAGAACATGTTGATGCCGCTCATCAGAATCATTTCCAGCGAGAAGCTGATGGCGGAAAACATGCGCGCCCCTTCGCCGTAGCGCAGCTTGAGAAAACCGGGGACCGAGTGGGTCTTGCAGATGTAATAGAACGGCATCATGACGATGCCCAGGAGGAGCATCGCGGGGATGGCGCCGATCCAGTACCAGTGCATGGCGAGGATGCCGTACTGATAGGTGGACGAGGCCCATCCCATCAGCTCCAGCGCGCCAAGGTTTGCCGAGACGAAGGCCAGGCCCGCGATCCACGCGGTCATCTCCCGGCCGGCCAGAAAGAAATCTTCGCCGGTTTTTGTGTGGCGCTTCAGATAGAATCCGATGCCCAGAACAACGGCAAAGTAGAGGGCGATGATGAGCAGGTCAACGGAACTCAGTGAGAGCAGGTGATTAGTGGCAGTCATGGCCGAGGTTCCTGATCATGACACCACAAAGCTGCAAGCGATTGCAACCGAGGGCGCGATTCCGCCGTGCCGATGCACCCGGCAATGTCTCTTCGGGGATGGGCGCGCGGGACTACACTGGAAGCAGACGGACGCCCCGATCAGGATGCGGCCCGTTCATGCGCCGCAGGCCGGAAAACGCCAGGGCTTCCGGGAAGGGAGTCGGCAAATGGCAGCAGACCGGATGGCGCTTGCACCGGAGCCTGCAGGCGAACAGCCGTCGCCGCGGCGACCCGTGGCGATGGTTTCGCAACCCACTTACGAACAGATCACAGCGCTCGCGTACGAGCTATGGGAAAGACGTGGCCGACCGCCAGGTGACGGTCGTGAGGATTGGCTGGAGGCAGAGAGGCAGCTCCGCGAGCAGCACTCGGCACTGCGGGCAACGCCGCGCCCGGTGATCTCCGGACCGCGATACCACCGGCGATCCCAGCCATTTCACCTCAGCCGGCGCGTCATGTTCCTGTTGCAGAATTCGCGCTGTGCGGCCTTCCGTCCACGTCGCGCCTGGCATCCCCTGCGCATGATGCCGCTGGTGTAGGAAGCGGACTTTCGCGGCACACTCGAATTGATGGCGGACGGAGCGCCGGCGACGAAGCAGGACCTCGAGGAGCTGAGGTCGGACCTGAAAGCATCGATTGAAAAAGTCGAGACGACGCTCCTCTCCGAGTCCTGGAAATGGGCGCGGAACAACGACGTGAAGGTCCGCTCGGTGAGAACCTAAACTTTGGATCTGGATGAACGTCTCGCGTTGATCGAAGAGCGCCTTTCCGAACTGGAGCGCCGCCGCCAGGCGTCCTGACCGCGGACCGCATCTCTTCGGCGGCGTACACGTCTGGCGAACGCGGATCCGAAGATAGACCACGAGCGCGCCCGAGCGCAGTCTTAGCCGACCACTTCGACGCCCATGCTGCGGGCGGTGCCCTTCACCGATTTCACGGCCGCCGCCACGTCGAAGGCGTTCAGGTCGGGCATCTTGATCTTCGCGATCTCTTCCACCTGCTTCTCGGTGATCCTGCCCACCTTGTTCTTGTTCGGCTCCGCCGACCCCTTGGCCAGGTTCACCGCGCGCTTGATCAGCACCGGTACCGGCGGGGTCTTGGTGATGAACGTGAAAGAACGGTCCGAGAAGATGGTGATCACCACCGGGATGATCAGCCCTTCCTGGTCCTTCGCGCTGGTCTTCGCGTTGAAGGCCTTGCAGAACTCCATGATGTTCACGCCCTGCGGACCAAGTGCGGTGCCCACGGGCGGCGCCGGCGTGGCCTTGCCCGCCGGAATCTGAAGCTTCACCGATGCTGTAACTTTCTTCGCCATTCTGGAAACCCTAGGATATCTTTTCTACCTGCGTGAATTCGAGTTCCACCGGAGTGGAGCGCCCGAAGATGGTGACCATGACGCGCAGCGTGTCGCGCTCGGTGTTGATCTCGTCCACCTTGCCGGAGAAACTCGCGAACGGGCCGTCGATGATGCGCACGGTTTCGTTCTTTTCGAAAGTCTGCTTGGGACGCGGCCGCTCGGCGGAGCTCGCCTGACGGTACAGGATGGAATTGACCTCGTCGGCGGTCAGCGGCACGGGATTGTTCCCGCCGCCCACGAAACCGGTCACGCGCGGCGTGTTCTTCACTTCGTGCCAGAGCTGATCGTCCATGGCCATTTCCACCAGAACGTAGCCGGGATACAGAAGCCGTTTGCTGATCACCTTGCGGCCGGCGCGCATCTCCACCACTTCTTCGGTAGGAATCAGCACGCTGCCAATCTTCTCCGCAAAGCCGAACGCCTGAGCGCGGCTGCGCAGCGAATCGGCCACCTTACCTTCGAAACCGGAATACGTATGGATGATGTACCACTTCTTGTTGTCGGCCTCGGCCTCGGATGCGGGAGCAGGGGCCGGTGTCTCGGTTTCGCCCTCGGTCTCGCCCTCCGTCTGGGCGACGGGCTCGCCGACCTCGATCTCCGCACCGGGCTCGGCCTCTCCGGGGATTTCCTCCGCGCGGTTTTCATCGCCGGCAGTTTCTGCGCCAGGCACTTCGTCGCCGGGCGCTTCGTCCCCGGGACCTTCGGCAGCGGGCATCTCCGCGCTTGCAGAGTCCTCGCCAGAAGCTTCGTCAACTGGCGCCGACTCCTCACCACGGTCCGCGCCATGTGCGGGCGCGTCAGAGGCCGTTCGAGAAACTTCGAACGCTTCCGGCTCTTCCGGCAGCGCCTCCGACATCTCCACGTGCTCGATCTCTTCAGCCATACGCGATCAGTGAGAGGTGAATGCGTTGAACAGCCGCGTGATGCCACGGCCGACGATAAAGTCCACCACGTAGAAGTAAGCCGCGAACGCAAACACCGCGAGAATCACCACGCCGGTGGTGGAGCGGACCTGCTTCCAGTTCGGCCACGACACTTTGCGCATCTCCATGCGCAGGTCCAGAACATAATCCTTGACCTTTGTGGGCCAGCTCAAAATCCCGCTTCCCGGTGTACCGGTTTCTTCGTTTGCCATTGCCCGTGCTATTGCCATGTTGGTTGTGAATTGAATGGCAGGGGCGGAGGGATTCGAACCCCCACTCGCGGTTTTGGAGACCGCTGGTCTGCCGTTAAACCTACGCCCCTTCCCGACTCGACGCCGGCCCTATCCAGCGGGCCATCTACCAGTCTACTTGATTTCCTTGTGTACCTGGTGCTTACGGCAGAAGGGGCAGTACTTTTTCATCTCCAGACGATCCGTGGTCGTCTTCTTGTTCTTCGTCTTGTTGTAGTTCTTTCGCTTACACTCGGAACACTGAAAGGTAATGATTTCGCGCGGCATGCCTACTCCACAATCTCCGTCACCGTGCCGGCGCCCACCGTGCGTCCGCCCTCGCGAATCGCAAAGCGCAGCCCCTTGTCCATGGCCACCGGCGTGATCAGCTCCACTTCCAGCGTCACGTTGTCGCCCGGCATCACCATCTCCATCCCCTCCGGCAACTGCGCCACGCCCGTCACGTCCGTGGTGCGGAAATAAAACTGCGGCCGGTACCCCTTGAAGAACGGCGTGTGCCGCCCCCCCTCTTCCTTGCTCAGCACGTACACCGAGCCCTTGAACTTCTTGTGCGGCGTAATCGATCCGGGTTTCGCGATCACCTGCCCGCGCTCCACCTCGTCCTTCTCAATGCCGCGCAGCAGCAGACCCACGTTGTCGCCCGCCTGCCCCTGATCCAGCAGCTTCTTGAACATCTCCACGCCGGTCACCACCGTCTTGCGCGTGTCCCGGAAGCCCACGATCTCCATTTCCTCGCCCACCTTCACGATCCCCCGCTCCACGCGCCCGGTCACCACCGTGCCGCGCCCCTGAATCGAGAAGATGTCCTCAATGGGCATCAGAAACGGCTTGTCGATGGCGCGCTCGGGCATGGGGACGTACTTGTCCACCTGCTCCATCAGCTCTTCCACCGTCTTTTCCCACTTCTCCTCGCCGTTCAGCGCCCCCAGCGCGCTCACCCGCACCACCGGCAGCTCCTCGCCCGGAAACTGGTACTTGGTCAGCAGCTCGCGCACTTCCAGCTCCACCAGCTCCAGCAGCTCCGGATCGTCCACCATGTCCACTTTGTTCAGCGCCACCACGATGCACGGCACCCCCACCTGGCGCGCCAGCAGCACGTGCTCGCGCGTCTGCGGCATGGGCCCGTCGGTGGCCGCCACCACCAGGATGGCCCCGTCCATCTGCGCCGCCCCGGTGATCATGTTCTTGATGTAGTCGGCATGGCCCGGGCAGTCCACGTGCGCGTAATGGCGGTTCTTCGTCTCGTACTCGATGTGCGCCACCGCGATGGTGATGCCCCGCGCCTTCTCTTCCGGCGCGTTGTCGATGGAATCGAAACTGCGGAACTTCACCTTCGGGTTGTTCTTGCCCAGCACCCGCGTGATCGCCGCCGTCAGCGTCGTCTTGCCGTGATCGATGTGCCCGATCGTCCCGATGTTTACGTGCGGTTTACTGCGATCGAATTTTTCCTTCGCCATTTCTGCAACCTGCTTGTCGGAAATCGTACTGCGCGACCGGCCTCGCGTGCCTCGCCGCCAAAAACTCTGGAGCCGATGACCAGGATTGAACTGGTGACCTCGTCCTTACCAAGGACGCGCTCTACCAACTGAGCTACATCGGCCCGTATGAACTCTGGTGGACAGGGGAGGATTCGAACCTCCGTAGCTCGCAAGGAGCGGCAGATTTACAGTCTGCTGCCATTAACCACTCGGCCACCTGTCCAGGGCGCAGGCGCGGCCCCCTTCGAGCATCATTCGTATGAAAACGAGGGATTGACCGGGAGGGCGGTACACCGGCGTGCCGTCTTTAACACTATAGCAAGGCGACGATTTTCATTGTAGGGGAGCGGCGGCGGGGGCGCAAGGGCACGACCTTTCTCAGGGTCGGAGCCACCGGATCACGCCGCCACTTCGACGTACTCCACCTGCGTGGACGGTTCGGGAATTGGCAAACCCTCCAGCCGCATCCCCCGAGATGGAATCCAGCGCCTCCGTGAAGCTCTTCGGCGTCTCCTCGACAGTCTTCCCGGTCGCAACACAGCCGGGCACGTCCCGGGAGCAGGCGGAGCAATTGTTCTCGCCGCGCTCAACCACGACCGAGCAGCGCTTCATATTTCCCTGACTTTCATCGTCATGGCCCCATCCTGATGTTCAATGCGACCATTCCCGCCGGATTTGGTCGATCAGTTTCTCCGGCTCATTCGCCTGGACAAGCACGGCCGGGCCACTGCCTTTCGGCGGCAGCAGAACCAGGCGCTTCCCGTCCGCCCAGTACATCCGCACGGTCCTGCCGCTGGCGGTGCGGAACCATCCGGAGTGGTAGTGCGCGTTGGCGAAGCCGTTGGTGCGCGCGGTGGGCCGCCATTCCGGGTCGGTCGAGATGTCCACAATTCTGATACCCGCGACGTCCACGTCGGCGGCGCTCAGCGTGAACGGGTAGAACCGGTCGTGAATCTCCAGCGCCTCAGGCGTCAGGGTTAGCTGCGGCGGGCCGGGCGCGTACAGGAACGCGAAACCGACAATCGCCAGCGTGATCGCGGCGATGCCCACGCCGATCCACGGCGCAACCCCGGACTTTCCGCGCGTCGGAAGCATCGGCGCGGCCGCGTAGGTCTCCGGGACCGGCGCAACACCCCGAATTGCCGCCAGAAACCCCTGCACGTTGTCCGGACTCACCAGCACCGTCTTCTCTTCCGTCACCAGCACCACGGCATTGCTCCGGTTCGTCAGGAACCAACGGCACTTGCCGAGCTTCGCGGTCTGAAACAGGCCGTAATATCCGAATACCCCGCCATTCCCCCACAACCGCAATGCGCCGCGGAAATCGTCCGCGGTAGCGGGCCGCAGCTCGCGAACGCTCTCGAGCGAAATGGAGACGCTCCGCCACAGGCGGCGCTTCACCACCAGCGATCGGCCCGAAATCGCGTAGCCGCGCGGCGCAAGCGCATAAGAGATGATGATCACAGCCGCCCCCGAGGCGGCGACCAGAACATTCCTGCTGAGCACGATGCAGGTCAGAATCACGCCAATCACAATCGAGGTTATGACCCACGCCCTCGAATCGATGGATGCGGAGAAGGATTGCGCGTTGTCCGATGGCACCGGCGGCCGTCCGTTTCGCCTTCAGTATATTCGTCAGTGGAAGACACTGGCGTCATGAGCGACCTCCCGCGGAATATCCTCGAACGCATCGGCAACACGTCGCTGCTGCCCCTGCGCTTTATCGTGCCGGCGAACGGCGCGCGCATTCTGCTCAAGCTCGAAAGCGAGAACCCGACAGGAAGCATGAAGGACCGCATGGCCCTGGCCATGATCGAGGCGGCGGAGGCGGATGGGCGTCTCCCCGCGGGAGGCCCAGTGGTCGAATACACCGGCGGCAGCACCGGCGTCTCGCTCGCCTTCGTCTGCGCGGTGAAGCGCCATCCGCTGCACATTGTCAGCTCGGATGCTTTCGCGCGCGAGAAGCTCGACCACATGCGCATCCTCGGGGCCACCCTGCAGATCGTGTCCAGCGAGGGCGGCGGCATGACCGGGAAGCTGACGCGCGACATGATCGCCGCCGCCGGCGTGGTCGCGGCCGAGACCGGCGCTTTCTGGACCGATCAGATGAAGAACAGCGATCAGCTCGCGGCCTATCGCGCCATGGCCGAGGAGATCTGGAGCCAGACGGGCGGGAAGATCGGCGGGAAGATCGATGGATTCGTGCAGAGCGTGGGCACTGCGGCGTCGCTGCGCGGGATCGGCGAAGCGCTGCGCTCGCACAACAGCCGAATTAGTCTCGTCGCCGTGGAACCCTCCGAGTCCCCGGTTCTGTCCGGCGGTCCGCCGGGCGCGCACAAAATCGACGGCATCGGGGCGGGATTTGTCGTCCCTCTCTGGCGGTCGGACCTCGCCGATCGGATCGAACGGGTTTCCACCGAAGAAGCGACGGCCATGGCTTTCCGGCTGGCTCGCGAGGAGGGCCTGTTCGCCGGCACGTCCACCGGCGCCAACGTGATTGCCGCGCTGCGCCTGGCTGAAGAACTGGGGCCGCACGCCACCATCGTCACCATCATGTGCGACACCGGAATGAAGTATCTCCGAACCTACGGCGCGGCCATCGGCGCGCTTTGATTCCCGGGGCCGGGCGCGATGACCGGCTTCGGCTTTGGCTGCACCCGGCCAATCACGCTGAAACTGCTCGCGGCGATGGCGATCGCGATGATGCCGGCGACAGCGGCGGCTGCCTGGCAAGCGCGATTGGGCCCCGGCAGTCGCCCGCTACGGCGCCACCTGCAGCACCGCGGCGCCGCGAATGGCGTCGTTCTTCAAACGATTCAGCGCTTCGTTGGCCTGGCCCAGAGGAAAGGTTTCGGTCTCGGTGTGAATGGGAATCTCGGCGGCGACGCGCAGGAAATCGCGGCCGTCTTCGCGTGTGTTGTTGGCCACCGAACGAACCACGCGCTCGTGATAGAGCAGCTCGTAATCGAGCGGTGGAATCGTGCTCATGTGAATGCCGCCGAGCACCAGTGTTCCACCGAAGCGCAGGGCCCGCAGAGCCGCGGGGACGATCTCGCCCGCCGGAGCGAAGATGATTGCGGCGTCCAGCTTCACCGGCGGTTCGGCGATTGTGCCCCCGGTCCACGCCGCGCCCAGTTCGCCGGCCAGCCGCCGATGCCGCTCATCGCGCGTGGCCACGTACACATCGATGCCCCAATGCCGGGCCACCTGAATGGCCACGTGCGCCGCCGCGCCAAAGCCGTAGAAGCCCAGCCGCCCTCCGCGCGCGATGCCGGAAACGCGCAGACAGCGAAACCCGATGATGCCCGCGCAAAGCAGGGGCGCCGCGGCAAGATCCGAAAAGCCCTCCGGCAGCGCATACACGAAGGCATCCGGCGCGACAATGTACTCCGCATAGCCGCCGTTCACCGTGTATCCCGTGAACAGCGCGTGGGCGCAGAGGTTCTCCTGTCCGGCGCGGCAGAACTCGCAGGTCCCGTCGGTCCAGTGCAGCCAGGCCACGCCAACACGCGTTCCCGGCACATGCTTCGTCGCCTGCGCGCCACACCGCTCCACCACGCCGACCACCTGATGCCCCGGAGTCACCGGCAGCTTCGGCCGTGTCAGCTCACCTTCCACCACATGCAGATCGGTCCGGCAAACACCGCAGGCATGGACGCGAATCAGCAACTGCTCGTCGCCGGGCTCGGGTAAGGGTACATCCTCGAACGCCAGCGGACGGCTTTCGACGAGCGCAGGAGAGTGCAACACGCAGGCGCGCATTTCTTATTGTAAGTAAACGCCGGCACAACGGAGCGGACCGCCGGTTTTACTCGGCTCGCACTCGCACTGTGGGCGGCTCCGCCCTGTGCCGGCTAATCGGAGACCTCAACCCCGCACATATGATAGATGCGCCGCACGCCTTCGAGGCGCACATCCATCATCGTCCACAAACAGCGTTGTTCGGGGAATTCCGTGCTGGCAATCTGTTCAATCAACAGGCCGAATTGTGCGGTTCCGTCCAGCAGGATATCGTGCCGGTATTCCTCCGAAGCGGCGAACCACAGGTCGGGCCGCCGGTCATAAATCCGCTGCAGAATCGCGTCCACCAGTTCCTGGGTGGTGTGCGCCCATTTTCGGACGTGTTCGCACAATTCCAGGCGCGGCAGCGGCGGCAACGGTTGGCCGGGGCTGGAAACGATGGGATGGCCGATGGGCACCGGCTCCGGGTAGCCATAGGCGCGGCACAAACGGCGGCTCAACTCGTGGATCAGGTCCATCCTGCCCAGAGGAGCGCTGGGAATCCCCACCTGCTGTTCGTCAAGGTACTCCAGGATGGCCCAGGCCGCTTCGTAGTACTCGTGGTGGCGGCCGCGCACTTCGAGCAGAAGCGCGTAAACGAGGTCGGGGTTGTTGGTGAGCACGTAGCGAATCGCCTTGTCGGCAACCTGCTGGCTGCAGTAGTCTTCACGAACCACGCGCAGCTCGTGCACGACAACGCGATTGTCTTCCCCGTCGCTCAACAGGGCCAGTATACCGGACATTGCTCATGTTATTGGCGAGAAGTTCCGCCCTCGCCCCACTATCAAGACGTACCATGACGATAACGACTTTCCCCGACCGCGCCACGCGCCAGCGCGCCATCGACACAGCGCTCAGCCAGATGGACAAGCAATTTGGAAAGGGCAGCGTGCTCCGCCTGGGCTCCCGCACCACTCTGCCGGTCAGCGTGATTTCCAGCGGCTCGATTTCACTGGACGCCGCGCTCGGGGTGGGCGGGTTTCCGAGAGGCCGGGTGGTGGAGATCTTCGGGCCGGAATCGTCGGGCAAGACCACGCTGGCGCTGCACATCATCGCCGAGGCACGCAAACTCGGCGGCACGGCGATGTTCATCGACGCCGAACACGCCCTCGATCCGGCGTACGCGAAGAAACTCGGCGTGGACGTGGACGATCTGCTCATCTCGCAGCCCGACCATGGCGAGCAGGCGCTGGAGATCGCGGCCGCGCTGGTGGGTTCGGGAGGCATCGATATCTGCGTGGTGGATTCCGTGGCGGCGCTGGTGCCGAAGGCCGAGCTCGAAGGGGAAATGGGCGACAGCCACATGGGCCTGCACGCGCGGCTGATGTCCCAGGCGCTGCGCAAACTGACCGGCACGGTGTCCCGCACCAACACCCTGCTCGTCTTCATCAACCAAATACGCGAGAAAATCGGCGTCGTATTCGGCAATCCGGAAACCACCACCGGCGGGCGCGCGCTGAAGTTCTACGCCACGGTTCGCGTGGAGGTTCGCCGCGGCGCCGCCATCAAAGAGGGTGACGTCGTTATCGGCAACCGCACGAAGATCAAAGTGGTCAAGAACAAGGTGGCCGCGCCGTTCCGGGAAGCCGAAGTGGACATGCTCTACGGCATCGGCATCTGCCGCGAGACGGATCTGCTGGATGTCGCCGTCGCCCACGGTCTGGCGGAGAAGAGCGGCTCCTGGTACAGCTTTCACGGCGAGCGCATCGGGCAGGGGCGCGAGAACGCGCGCCTCTTCCTGCAGGAGAACACGGCGATTCGCGATCGGATGGACGCCGAGCTGCGGCGGGAGCTGGGGCTGACCGTGGACGACGCCGCGGCGAAAGGGCCGGCCAGCGAACCGGTCGCGTTGAGCGCGAAAATCGCGTAGGGCGGCGGAAGAAATGAACCCGCGTCAGCCGTTCGGATAGCGACTGCGGAAACCCATGAGGATTCCCACCAGGCGGATGGACAGTGCGCCGAACTCCGACTCGCGCGACTGGATCTGGGTCAGCACGGTGGAAGCGTCGCCCCGTTCGACAATGGACGCGAGTCTTGCGGCAGTCCGATGGAACGCGGCGTGGGCCTGAACCAGCTCGGGGTAAACGGGATCCGTGGCGTACTCGCGGCCTTCGCCGTATAGCCATTTGCCCAGTTCGCACACGTTGTCCATCTTCAGTTTCTGGATATCGATGGGCTCTTTCAGCCTGCCCTGGCAATAGTTGGCGAGCCGCACTTTCCAGTCGGAATGCGCCTGGATCGCCCCGTCGAAAGTCATTTCTTTCCCCAGGGAACTTATCGGCTCCGAAGAGAGAATGCCTGTGAATTTGTGGGAGACGGGGGTGCCCTCCCCATTTCCCGATATCCGCGAACCATTGACGTGAACCTGCCGTATCATGGACACATGGCCGAACTGGTGCTCGAGGTCGTGCAGGAGGCCGATGGCGGTTACTGCGCGGAGTGCCTGACCGAGAATATCTTCACCGAAGGCGACACCTGGGAAGAGCTGCGCGACAACGTGCTCGAAGCGACCGCGGCGTTCTTCTTCGACCGCCCTCGCCCTGAGCGAATCCGCCTTCGCGTGCCCATGTCCTCGTGAGTCAGCAAAGGATCAAACGAAGGCAAAGACTTCCTCGAGGCAGACGCGACCATCTCCTGCCCCAAGGTTATCTTGCCGGTTTCTGCGATCCCAACCGCGGGAGCCTCTGGGTGCACGATCGCCAAAAACATCAATGGTTCGCAACTGGAACGCGACGCGTCGCGGCCATCAGAGGCTTCTACGATTACTCGGAAGGAAGTGACGCCGATCAGAGCGCCGACGACGCTTTTCGAGCACTTGAGGATGAATTCCCAAGAGTCGTCAGGGACCTTGCCAGCGACGATTACCGTAATTGGGAATCTCGTTTGGAGTTCCTCCTCCGTTTTGGGAACATGTTGCGTGCACGCTCTGAGTTGTTTCGGCGCGAGGATGTCGAGTCTTCAAAAACGGGGCGTTGGTTCAGAGTGGAAGAGGTTGTCGAGAGAGGGCCCCAGACCGGTCTTCGAGTTGCGCCGTGCAACCCGGGCGATGTTTTTCTGCGAAACAAGGCAATTACCGACATGAGGGCCGAGATTGCCAAAGGTGCCGGCGTGTTCTCCGATCTGAACTGGTGCCTGCGAGTTTCGAGGGACTGTGCGGACCCAGTTGTGACTTCCGACAACGCCATCATTCTGGACGGAACTGCCCCGACTCGTGACGAAGCACAGCGCCATCCAGACACTCTGTTTTTCTTCCCAATCTCGGCTCAGGCATGCCTGATCGGCAGCCCTTCTTCCTTCGGGGTCAAGTACGATTCGTTCATCCCGTCTGATCTTAGGCGCTTGCATTCGATTTACAGGCATTCAGGTGGCCGCTTTATCTACTCGCCATCGAGAATCCAGTTCGAGCGCTAATAGCTTCCCCCTCACTTCCCCGTAACCCCCGCCGGCCCCCCGCGCATCCAATACAGCGTACCGGCCCGCCGACCGATATAATGATTGGAAAGCTTTTTGCGCCGGTGGTTCCGCGAAGTGGCCACCTGAGGATGTGCTCCATGTTTAAGCGAGCTGCCGTGCTTCGTTGCGCGGCGTCGTTGTTTGCCGCCGCCGGCGCCCCGGCCGCGCCCGCCTCCACCTCCGCCCACGCCGCCCTCGTCCGCCCCGGCATCGGCAAACCTCCCATCATGAAGGAAGCCGACATCCGCCCGGGCATGAAAGGCGTCGCCTGGACGGTGTTCGAAGGCAACCAGCCCGAAGCGGTGCCCATTGAGATCCTCGGCGCCATCAAGGACCTGTGGGGCCCGCGCCAGGACGTCATCCTCGCCAAAATGACCGGCAAGGCCGAGCGCACTAACGTCGCCGGCGGCATGAGCGGCAGCCCGGTGTACATCGATGGCAAGCTCATCGGCGCAGTCGCCCTGCGGCTCAGCACTTTCTCGCCCGACGCCATCTGCGGCATCACGCCCATCGAGCTTATGCTCGAAGTGAACGACTACGACGATTCGCGGCCCGCCGATGCGCGCACGCCCGATAAGCTCGCCCATCGCCAGGACGGCACCGCATCGGCCGCTTTCCCGCAGATGGTGCCCATCGCCACGCCCCTGGCCTTTGCCGGCTTCACCACCGGCGTGCTGACTCAGTTCGGCGACACGTTCCAGCAGGACGGCTTCGCCCCGGTCGTTGGCGGAGGCGCTGCGAGCGCGCTGCGCGATGCCACGCCCGCGGCGGACTGGAGAACGTCGCTCAGGCCGGGCGACGCGATCTCCGCCGTGCTTGTCTCCGGCGACATGAGCATCACCGGCATGTGCACGGTGACCTACAACGACGGCAAGCACGTGCTGGCCTGCGGCCACTCCATCTTCAACCTCGGCCCGGTGGACATGCCCATGGCGAAGACCAACGTGGTGACCACGCTGGCGTCGGCGTTCCAGCCCAACAAAATCGGAAACGCCACGGAAATCGCCGGCGCGCTCCGGCAGGACCGGCACAGCGCCATCATGGGCGATCTGGGCGCAGCCGCCGCGATGGTGCCTGTCGATCTCACTGTCCGCTCCTTCGATGAGTCGAACAAGGTCCGCTCGAGCAAGGATCTGAAGTTCTCGGTGTTCGTGCAGCAGAAGTGGACGCCGTATCTCATGATGGTGACGCTGTTCAACGCGGTCTCCAGCCTCAACGAATACGCCGACGAAGCCACGTATCGTCTCAGCGGCCAGGTCCAGCTCGACGGCGAGCGCAACGTCAACCTCACCACCATGCTGGCGCCCAGCGAAGTCCAGACGCCCACGCCCATGCAGCTTTCGCTGTGGTGGGGCGAGAAGTTCAACCGCCTCTTCCTGAACCCGGTGCAGATGCCGAAACTGCGCAGCGTGAAGGCGACGCTCGATCTGCTTCCCGACCGGCGCATCGCGGAAATCCAGAACGCGTGGATTCCCAACAGCGAAGTCGAGCCCGGCTCGGAAGTCCCGGTGAAGGTTTTCCTGCAGCCCTATCGCGGCGAGCGTATGGAGCGCGAGTACACCGTCCGCATCCCCGCGAACCTGCCGCCCGGGCCGCACACCATTCTGTTCAGCGACGCCGAGACGCTGAACCGCATGCACAACGGCGCGGCGATGGCCGAGCCGATGGACATCCCGCAGACGGTTTCGCTGCTCAATCAGGAGCGTCGCAACGACCGCTTGTACATCTCTCTGCTGGAGGCCGGCCCCACCGTCTTTTACGAAGACAAGACCATGCCCGCGCTGCCGCCGTCCGTCATGAACGTGATGCAGACCGGGCGCACCGCCAGCCGCCGGCTGGTCAGTTCTTCCGAAAGCCTGGTGGAGCAGGGCAGCATTCCGTTCGATCTCGTGGTGCAGGGCAGCTACGCTCTGCGCATCCAGGTAAAATAGGCTGCTGACGCAGCCAGCAGGTGAAATAACTTCCCGATGACAACATACCGTGCTGTGCCCGCCGTGGCCCCGTACCGAGCCGCGACCGCAGGGAGCGGTCTTCTTCTCGCGCTGACCCTCGCCCCGTACCGAGCCGCGACCGGAGGGAGCGGTCTTCTCCTCGCGCTGGCGATTGCGCTGTCGCTGCCCGCTCTCGCGGTCGAAACGAAATACTGGCAGGAGAACGACGAGGCCGCCTTCGAAAAAGGCACGCTCAAAAACGTCTCCCTGCGCAGCGATGGCCGCCTGTCGCTGGCTCCCGAAGTCAATGAAGTCTACGACACCTCAGTCCCCTACCTGTGGACCATCGCTCGCGACTCCAAAGGCAACCTCTACACGGGCGGCGGCAGCTCGGGAAGCGATACGGCGAAGCTGTTCGAAATCCCGCCGAGCGGCAAGGCGAAGGTTCTGGCTGCCGTACCCGGTCTCGAGATTCACGCCATTGCCGTGAACGCGCGTGATGAGATCTTCGCCGCCACCAATCCCGATGGCAAGGTCTGGCTGATCGGCCGCGACGGCAAGCCGCAGGTCTACTTCGACCCGCACACCCGCTACATCTGGGCGCTCGCCTTCGACAGCCACGGCAACCTCTATGTCGCCACCGGCGACGAGGGCAAGGTCTTCCGCGTCACGCCCGGCGGGAAAGGCTCGGTCTTCTTTAATACCCAGGATACGAACGCCCGCTCGCTGGCCATCGACAAAGACGACAACCTAATCGTCGGCACCGACCCTTCCGGGCTGATTCTGCGCGTTTCGCCATCCGGCACGGGATTCGTCCTGTATGAGTCGGCGCGGAAGGAAGTTTCAGCTCTGGCAATCGCTTCCAATGGCGCTATCTACGCCGCCGCAAACGGCACAAAGCAGGCCGGACCAGCCCCGGCGCTCCCTCCGCCGCCAACTGCTCCAACGGCCCCCGCGCCATCCGCCGCCATCGCCCAGCTCGGAGTCAAGGTGGCAACTCCAGCCACGCCCGCACCCGCCCCGCTGGGACCGCCGACGCTCGCCGGCGGCTCCGAAGTGTATCGCATCGAGGCCGACCGCTCGCCGCGCCGGGTGTGGACCAGCGCACAGTCCCTGATCTACGCTATCGGCTTCGACGCCAATGGTTTGCCGCTGCTGGGCACGGGCAATTCCGGGCGCGTCTACCGCCTGGATAACGATATCCTGAGCACCATTCTGCTCGACGTCCCGCCCACGCAAATAACGGCATTCGTACCCGGTTCGAATGGACTGCTCTACGCCGCAACCGGCAATATTGGAAAGGTTTATCGGATTGGGCCGGGCCAGTCCAATTCCGGCACGTACGAGAGCGATGTCTTCGATGCCGTGCAGTTCTCTCACTGGGGCCAGCTCTCCATTCAGGGGGTCACCCAGGGCGTCGCCGTCTCCACCCGCTCCGGTAACGTCAATCGGACGCAGAACAACTGGAGCGCGTGGGCACCGGTCCATCTGGAGGCCGACCCCGGCTGCGAAAGCTGTGCCGATGGCCAGGTCACTTCCCCGGCCGCCCGCTTTGTTCAATACCGCTTCGAACTGACCGGTTCCGGCGCGGTGAACGAGGTGGACCTTGCCTTCCTGCCGAAGAACGTCGCTCCGGTCATCGAGCAGATCGAAATCGCGCCGGCGAATTATCGCTTCCCGGCGCCGGCCGCCGCGCCACCCTCCTCGCCTTCGCCGGCCAGTATCACTCTGCCTGCTCTCGGAACCCATCATCCAACTTCCGCTGCGCCCGCGGCGGAACCGGCCAGTGTTGCGCAAACGCTGACCTACAGCAAGGGAATCATCGGCGCGCGCTGGGCGGCCAGCGACGAAAACGGCGACGCTCTGATCTATCGCGTGGAAATTCGCGGAATTCACCAGCCAAACTGGCTGCCGCTCAAGGATAAGGTCCGCGACAAATACATCGATATCGACGGCACGGCTTTCCCCGACGGCGAATACGAATTGCGCGTTACGGCCTCCGATGCGCCGGGCAATCCCGAAGGCCAGGCGCTCACCGCGAGTCTGGTGAGCGATCCCTTCCTGATCGACAACACGCCGCCCGTGATTACCAATCTCGCCGCTACGCGAAGCGCGATTCGCTGGCATGCCCGCGATGCAAGATCCAATGTTGTGCGGGCGGAATTCAGCGTCAACGGCGGCGAATGGAAAATGGCCGCGCCCATCGGCGGACTCTTCGATTCGGTGGAGGCGGATTTCGACGTCCCGGCCAGTACTTCACCGGGCGATGTAGTGGCTGTTCGCGTCACCGACGACTTCGACAACTCGGCGGTCGCCTCAATTGTCTGCCGGTAGCTGAGTACGCCGGCAGACGACCAGCGGTTTTGCCGATCTCCGGCTCCGTCATAATGGATTCATGAACGCCGTGGAAGCGGCCCGGCTCGACCGGTCGGCTTTTCAAATCGCCTCGCTTGACGACGAATCAGACGAGCGCGCGTACTGGCGCGCGAAGTCCCCGGCAGAACGCATGGAAGCGCTCGAGTTGATGCGGCAGATCGTCTATGGCTACGATCCAGCTACCACCCGACTTCAAAGAGTTCTTGAGATTGCTGAACTCGAGTAGCGTCGTTCACTTGGGTCCTCGGCGGTTCCGCTTGGTGAAGTAATACGCAACGGCTGAACCAGCCAGCCCTGAGGCCACCGGCAAAGACGTGTTGAACGCACTGTTCAAGCTATCGACCTTCTTGCCATTCCATTCAAGGACCAATAGGCAGGCGTAGTGACCGATGATGATCAGCGCCAGCAACCCAATGAGCCAAGCGGCAATCAAGCCACGGTGCCTTTCAACGTCAAATGGTCCCTCGACCTTGCTGGGAGGCAGGCGATCATCCGCCGTGCTGCCTCCCTCGATAGGCCTCTCGGTATCAGGCCCTGGATTCATTCTCTATCCGTTCTTTGCGTCCGCCGACCCTCGCTTTGCCAATCTGGAGGCCCGGCGCAAAAATGGACTGACCAGAATCTTCTCCTGGTTTGTCTTTGGGTTTCGTAGGACAACCTCTGTAAACCCTTCTGCCACTTGGTCTTGAAGTACCTCGCTTAGCTGTACCGACTCTCGAACAGCGGTACCCATGGAAGAAAGATCCCCTCTCTCTTGCACTTGCTTGAGGCTTTCAAGACTACTGTCATCGAATGTGAAAACTACTCTATTGGCCATGTCAACAGTTCCTTGCTTGGTTCTTAGATGTCCTAAGTAGATTCTAGTAGGACATCTAAAAAGTGTCAAGATAAGATATTGACATGATACCTTGTATGATGTAAACTTCTCTTCATGAGATCTCTTGGATTTGCGATCCCATCCTAAGGCCCCGAGATTCCCAGAGCGGGATAGCTCCGAGATTCAGAACAGATTGGCAGGGCTTCTCGGGGGGGGCTGTGGACGCAGGAGTAGTGCGGCAAGACGATAGAGAAACTCACTTGATTCATCAGTAAACGTATATTTAAATCAAGTAGTTAAGAGAAAAGCATATGTTCTCTCTTCGCCTGTCTCGGGATTTCTGAATCTGAGCTGCGTGAATCCCTCTTTGTAGATTAGCGCGCGCACCCGGACGGCCAGGTTGACCAGGTCCTCGATATCGCCGACGTAACCAAGCTCGACCGGGGCGCCATCTTCTTGGTTCATGCTTCCCAACTTTTTTGACTGCCGCTTTCTGACCTCTAATTGGTCACAAATAGTCTACTATATGATGTCGTCTAATGTCAATTGGAGATGAATCCAGGTGGGTTGCCCAATGATGCCGTCGGCAACCCGGACCAGACGACAGCGCTCCCGCGCTACCGCCCAATCATCGTGACCCGTTCGCCCCGCCCTGGCGCCGCCCAACTGCTACAATCTCCCGACCGGCCACGGTTCAATTGACCCCCCTGGCCGGGCACGATAAACTGATTGTTGAGTTTTTGACCGGTTTTCCAGGCAGTTGGCCCGCAGTCGACCAGCCCGTTCGCGAATCCGGCCCGCCACCAGGAGGCTAAACCTTGTCCAGCTTGCGCCATATCTTCACGTCCGAATCCGTCACCGAAGGCCACCCCGACAAGATGGCGGACCAGATCTCCGACGCCGTCCTCGACGCCGTACTCAAAGACGACCCCACCGGCCGCGTGGCCTGCGAAGTCCTGGTCACTACCGGCATCTGCGTGGTCGCCGGCGAAATCACCACCACCACATACGTGGATGTGCCGCGGCTGGCGCGCCAGGTGATTCAGGATATCGGCTACAACGACGCGACGTTTGGATACGACTGCAAGACCTGCGGCATCCTCAACATGATTCAAAGCCAGTCGCCGGACATTGCCATGGGCGTGGACACCGGTGGCGCGGGCGATCAGGGGCTGATGTTCGGCTACGCCTGCAACGAAACTCCCGAGCTGATGCCGCTGCCCATCATGCTGGCCCACAAACTGGTTCGCCAGTTGAGCGAGGTGCGCCGCGCGGGCAAGCTGGATTTCCTCCGTCCCGACGGCAAGAGCCAGGTCAGCGTCGAGTATGTGGATGGCCGGCCGAAACGTCTGGACGCCATCGTGGTTTCCACGCAGCACGCCGACAGCGTCTCCACCGAAGAGCTGCGCGCTGCAGTGAAGAAGCACATCATCGACCCGGTGGCGCCGAGGGGCATGGTGGATTCCGGCACGCACTTCCACATCAATCCCACTGGCCGTTTCGTCATCGGCGGGCCGCACGGCGACACCGGCCTCACCGGCCGCAAGATTATCGTGGACACCTACGGCGGCATGGGCCGTCATGGCGGCGGCGCGTTCTCCGGCAAGGACCCCACGAAGGTGGACCGCTCCGCCTGCTACATGGCCCGCTATATTGCGAAAAACCTGGTGGCCGCGGGACTGGCGGACCGCTGCGAAGTCCAGCTCGCCTATGCCATCGGCGTGGCCGAACCGGTGTCGGTAATGGTGAACACGTTCGGCACCGGGCAGGTGGAAGACGAGCGCCTGGTCGGGCTGATTCGCGAACAGTTCCCGCTCACGCCGCGCGGCATCATCGAACATCTGCGGCTGCGCCGGCCGATCTTCCGCGCCACCGCCGCATTCGGCCATTTCGGCCGTTCCGAAGACACCTTCACGTGGGAGGCCGCCGACAAGGCCGAGGCCCTGCGCGAGGGTTCGCGTGTTGCCGCCGCCGTGCAGTAACTCGCGCAACCGGGGATAACCGATTCATAGAGAGCTGCCATCATGTCAACCACCACTGCCGCTATAGCCTGCGACGTCAAGGATCTCGCGCTGGCCGATCTGGGCAAGCGCCGCACGGAGTGGGCGTTTCAGTCCATGCCCGTGCTGCAAACCATCCGCAAGCAGTTCATCAAATCTCAGCCGCTGGCGGGAATCCGCGTCTCTGCGTGCCTGCACGTGACCACGGAAACGGCGAACCTGATGATCACGCTGCGCGATGGCGGCGCCGACATCGTGCTCTGCGCGTCGAACCCGCTCTCCACCCAGGACGACGTCGCTTCCACGCTGGTGCGCGATTACGGCATTCCGGTATTCGCCATCAAGGGCGAAGACAACGACGTTTATTACTCGCATATCATGGCCGCGCTCGACCACAAGCCGCAGATCACCATGGACGACGGTGCGGACCTGGTCTCCATTCTGCACAGCAAGCGTCAGGAGCTGCTCGGCGGCGTGATCGGCGGCACCGAGGAAACCACCACCGGCGTCATCCGCCTGCGGGCCATGGCTCGCGAGAAGGTACTGCGCTATCCCATCGTCGCCGTCAACGACGCGCTGACCAAGCATCTGTTCGACAACCGCTATGGCACCGGACAAAGCACACTCGACGGCATTATCCGCGCCACTAACGTCCTGCTGGCCGGAAGCATCGTGGTGGTCGCCGGCTACGGCTGGTGCGGGCGCGGCGTCTCCATGCGCGCTCGCGGCATGGGCGCCAACGTCATCGTCACCGAAATCGACCCGACCAAGGCCATCGAAGCGGTGATGGACGGTTTCCGCGTGATGTCCATGCACGAGGCCGCGCAGATCGGCGACGTCTTCGTCACCGTCACCGGCAACAAGAACGTCATCGGCCGCGATCATTTCGACAAGCTGAAGAACGGCGCGATTCTCTGCAATTCGGGCCACTTCAATGTGGAGATCGATCTCGAATCGCTCGCGAAAGTCGCCTCCAGCCGCCGCGAAACGCGCGAATTCGTGGAAGAGTTCACCGTGCGCGACGGCCGCCGCATTTATGTGCTCGGCGAGGGCCGTCTCATCAACCTCGCCGCCGCCGAAGGCCACCCGGCTTCGGTCATGGATATGAGCTTCGCCAATCAGGCGCTCTGTTCCGAGTTCATGGTGAAGAACCACGCCACGCTCGAAAAACGGGTTTACGCGGTTCCCGAAGATCTCGACAAGCAGGTGGCGAAGATGAAACTCGAAGCGATGGGCGTCCGCATCGACCGGCTCACGCCGGAGCAGGAAGCCTATCTGGCCGGCTGGGCCGAAGGTACGTAGGAGAGGTGGGGCGGGCCCTTGGCCTGCGGCGGGCTCCCAGCCCGCCTGGCTGAGTTTCCGGAGAGGGCGGTCTGAGAGACCGCCGCAGCCTGCGAGGCTGCCCCACACGAATGGAATGTTAATCGAAGGCTGCAAGCACGAACTGGAAATCACGGTTCCGGTCGAGGACCTCGACCGCGAAACCGAGCGGGTCATCGCCAGGCTGCAGGCGAAAGTGCGCATCCCCGGTTTTCGCCCCGGCAAAGCGCCGGCGGGCATCGTGCGCACCCGTTTTGCCGGCGAGCTGCGCCAGCAGGTTCTCGAAAGCCTCGTCCCGAAAGCGCTCGACAAGCGGCTGGAGGAAGAGCATCTTTCGCTGGTGGGCACGCCCAACATCGTCGACGTGCACTTCGAAAAAGGCGAGCCGCTGAAGTTCAAGGCGCAGTTCGAAGTCGCGCCCGAGTTCGAGCTGGGCGAATACCGCGGCATCACCGTCCACTACAGCGAGCCGCAGGTGTCGGATGAGGACGTCGCGAAGCGCCTCGAGCAGATTCGCGAAGGCCGCGCCGAATACATCAATATCGATCCGCGCCCGGTGGAAGATGGCGACTACGCCGTGATTTCGCTCGACAGCATCTCGGGCGCCGCCGAGCCCGTGCACCAGGAAGAAATGATGGTGAACGTCGCCGGGCCCGACACCATGGCTGCCTTCAACGACGCCCTCCGCGGCATGACCCCGGGAGAAGAGAAGGACGTGGAGGTCGAGTACCCGGAGGACTACGGCCAGGAGAAACTCGCCGGCCGCAAGGTCACCTTCCGGATGCATCTCAAGGTGATCCGCCGCAAAGAGCTGCCCGAGATCGGCGACGAATTCGCCAAGGACCTCGGCGACTACCAGAATATGGACGAGCTGCGCGGGGCCATTCGCAAGGCCATCTTCAGCGAGCGTGAGCATGCCGCCCAGCAGGCGGCAAAGAACCAGCTCGTGGAAAAGCTGGTGGAAGCGCACGAATTCCCCGTTCCCGAGGCTTACGTCGATCGCCAGATCGAAGTGCAGCTCGAGTCGCAGTTGCGCGAGCTGGCTGGAGCCGGCGTCGATCCGAAACAGTTCAAAAATCTCGATTGGGCCAAACTAAAGGAGGCTCGTCGCGAGAAAGCGACGAACGAAGTCCGCGGCTCGCTGCTGCTGGGCAAAATCGCCGACCGCGAGGCCATCGAGGTGACCCAGGACGAGCTGGACCGCGAAGTCCAGCGCATTGCTCGCGAGCAGCGCGAGCCCGTGGCCGCCACCCGCAAGCGGTTGGAAGAAAAGGGAATCATCCGTCGCATTGTCTCCGGCATCCGAACAGAGAAGACCCTGAGCTTTCTGTTCGAGCATGCCCGCAAGGAAGCCGCACCGGAATAGGGGATCTTGACTTTACCACCTGCTCTGCCTACAATTAGGGTATGAGTGCGCCAGCAGTTTGTAGAGTGGATAATCAGGGGCGCGTTACGCTTCCCCTTGAATGGCGCCGGCAGAACGGCATCAGCAGCGGTTCCGAGGTAATCCTCATCCCGGGGGAGGCTGGCCTGCAAATTCAGACGCCGCAGCAATCGCTTCACGAGGCCCAGCTGATCGTGGCACGCCATTGGAACGCGAATCGCCCACCGGTGGACATGTTGCGCGAGGAGCGACGGCGGGAAGCGGATGCCGAAGGTTCTCGATAGCTCCGCCCTGCTGGCATTTCTACTGAATGAGCCCGGCGCCGACAAAGTGGCGCCCGCGCTCGTAGGTGGACTGATCAGCGCGGTGAACGCCGCCGAAGCTCTCCTTGTCCTGTGCCGCGGTGGACTGTCGCTTGAAATGGCCAAACTGGCCGTGCAAAAGACACGGGTCGTCATTGTCGATTTCACGGCTGAGCATGCCACTGTGGCGACCCGCCTCGTGAACGATTACCCCGAGTTCCGGTCGCGCGGGATTTCATTTGGCGACCGCGCCTGCATGGCGACCGCAATTCAGAGTGGCGGTCCGGTGCTGACGGCGGACAGTGCCTGGCGAGGACTGGTCGTAGCCGGCCTGAACGCGATCTTCATCCGCTGACTCGGTGACGTACACCTCTCCTCAATTCTTCGCACCCCAATCTCTGTAAGTTACTGATACTAAGTAGCGATCTGCAGATGAGAAATTCGGAAATGAGGTGTACGTCACCGAGTCAGGACGCAGCAATCGGCACGCCTCTCATGAAGCCGAGTTCACGCTTGCCGGCCGGTTGCGCGGCGGCCGTCCGTTCCTGAACCCGCCGCTCCAGGGTATCATGAGCCTCGCGGAGAGCCTCGTCCGCGCGCTTGCGCTCGGTGATGTCCTCTACAAAGCCCTCCAGCACCACGCGTCCGTCCGCCTGGCGCTCCGCCTTCATGTGCAGGTTGGCAAGGAAGACCGACCCATCCACACGCCGGTACTCGACTTCGCACTGGACGAAATCAGTTCCCTCAAGGGCGTGAGCGACGATGGCGCGCCGTTTCTCCGGGTCGGTAAACAACTGCCAGCCGATATCGGTAACGGCGCGGATCATGTGTTCCGGCGAGGCAAAGCCGAACATTTCCGTAAGCCTGGAGTTCACGCTGGTGAATCGCCCGTCTACCGTGGACTGGAAAATTCCGATGGGAGCGCCCTCGAAGATATTCCGAAACTTCTCCTCCGACGCACGCAGGGCGGTCTCCATCCCCTGGCGCGTTGTCACGTCCAGGACCAGGGAAAGCCCGGAGCGGAGTGCGCCAGCCTTGTCGAGCAGAACGGAGTTGTACCACTCGCAATGAATCAACGTTCCGTCCCGGCGATAGTTGCGGTTATGGCTGACCCAGCTCCATCCGTGTTCCATCGCGTCCATGGCCCCCTGGACCGCCGGCCAGTCCCCTTCATAAACAAAGCGGAACTCGTCGAGGCGCTTGCCAATTACTTCCTCCGGAGTCCAGCCGAACATCCGCTCCGCGTTGCCTCTCCATCCGGTGATGTGGTGATGGGGATCCCACTCGATCACGGCAAGCGGCAAATTGGCTATGAGGGAGAAGATCTGCGATGTGCTGGTGGGCGTGGACACGGTGCACTGGCTTCCGGCGCCCGATGACGGGAGCGCCGACGGGCGCGAGAACAGCGATCCGTCATGACTCAATTGAGCCGAGGCTTCGCAGATCATACAGCCATCGGGGAATAACTCAACGGCCAGCTTTGAGGCGGTGCAGGGACGTACCAGGGCAAGGTGACCTTGAGGACTACCCGGATTTCCGAGGGTCAAAATCGGGTTCGCTGCTATAATGGGGCTTCAGAGAGTGTAATCGGGTCACCGCTGAGATCCAGGCTCTCCGGAGATATACCGCGTGAAACGTGCCGGTTCCGACGACTCGCTCCGCTGCTCTTTCTGCCATAAGAGTCAGGACGTTGTTGGGAAGCTGATCTCCTCCCCCAGCGACTATCCGCGCGCCTACATCTGCGACGAGTGCATCTCGGTCTGCAACTCCATCCTGGAGGACGACCGGCACGAACAGCCCTATGGCACCCCGCACAAGCTCCCCAAGCCGCTGGAACTAAAGGAATATCTCGATCAATACGTCATTGGCCAGGAAGCCACCAAGAAGAAGCTGGCGGTAGCTGTATACAACCACTACAAGCGCGTGCAGATGAACAAGCAGCGCGGGGCCGAGGTCGAGCTGTCCAAGTCGAATATCCTGCTCATCGGGCCTACCGGCACCGGGAAGACGCTGTTGGCGCAGACACTTGCGCGCATTCTGGACGTCCCCTTCGCCATCGTGGACGCCACCACCCTCACCGAAGCCGGCTATGTAGGCGAGGACGTCGAGAACATCATCCTGCGCCTGCTGCAGAACTCCGACTGGGACGTGCAGCGCTGCCAGCAAGGCATCATCTATATCGACGAGATTGACAAGATCGGCCGCAAGGACGAAAACCCATCCATCACCCGCGACGTGTCCGGCGAGGGCGTCCAGCAGGCCCTGCTGAAGATCCTCGAAGGCACCATCGCCAACGTCCCCCCACAGGGCGGCCGCAAGCACCCGCACCAGGAATTCACGCCGGTGGACACCAGCAACATCCTGTTCATCTGCGGCGGGGCCTTCGTCGGGCTGGAGAAGATCGTCTCGCGGCGCGCGGGCACGCGTACCATGGGTTTCGTTGCGCCCGACGAGCCGGACAATCGCCGCGCCGGCTTTCGCCGCGACACGGCGGTACTGGAGCAGATGCAGCCGGTGGATCTGATCAAGTTCGGCTTCATCCCCGAGTTCATCGGGCGCATGCCCGTGGTGGGGATTCTGGAGGATCTGAATCAGAACGCGCTGGTGCAGATTCTGACCAAGCCGAAGAACGCCATCGTGCGCCAGTATCAGAAGCTTTTTGAATTTGAGAATGTTAGACTGAAGTTTAGCGACGAGGCGCTGGAGGCCATCGCCAGTCTGGCTCTGGAGCGCAAGGTCGGGGCCAGGGGCCTGAGGATGATTCTCGAAGACCTGATGCTCGACCTCATGTACTATCTCCCGTCATATAAGAAGGTTCGTGAATTCCTTGTTACCAAAGAGATGGTACATTCAAGAAAGATCAACGTGCAGTTGCTGGAAAAGGCGGGCTGAGGGGAATCCCGTCGCCCACCTGACGCATCCGTTGAGTTAGTATCATACAAGCACTCCGAAGGACCGGATTCTGGTCTCGCAGACTTCTTTTATCCCATGCTGACATCGAAGGAAAAATCCGACACGCGGCGGCTCCCGATGATGCCCATCCGGGACGTGGTCATCTTTCCGTACATGATGACGCCGTTCGTGGTGGGCCGCGAGTCGAGCGTTCGCGCGCTGGAAGAGGCGCTGTCGTCCGACAAGAAGATCTTCCTGGCCACCCAGCACGACGCCTCCGTGGACGAGCCGCGGCCCGACGAGATCTACAGTGTCGGAACCATCGCCGGCATCGTCCAGAGTTTGAAGCTGCCCGACGGCAATATTAAGGTTCTCGTCGAGGGCGTCGAACGCGGCAAGATCGTCTCGGTCGGCGAGGACGAAGGATTCTTCCGGGCGGTCATTCGCACCGTGCACTACAAAGTGGACCCGGGCGCCCAACTGGAAGCGCTGGTCGGCCGCGTCACCAATCTGTTCGAACAGTACGTCAAGCTCAGCCAGAACCTGAATTACGAGACGATGATCGCGGCCATCCGCGTGGACGAGCCGGGCAAGCTGGCGGACACCGTGGGCGCGAACCTCCAGCTCACCGTGGAAGAGAAGCAGGAACTGCTCGAGATCTTCGATCCGGTGGACCGGCTGACGCGCGTGGCCGAGCTGCTGGACATCGAAATCGAAAAGCTCAATGTCGATCGCACCATCCAGGGCCGCGTGAAGCGCCAGATGGAGAAGGCGCAGAAAGAGTATTACCTCAACGAGAAGATCAAGGCCATCCAGAAGGAACTCGGCCGCGGCGAAAAGAGCGAGATCGACGAGCTGAAGAAGAAGATCGAAACGGCGGGGATGTCCAAAGACGCTTTCGAAAAGGCCATGGCCGAGCTCAAGCGTCTGGAGAACATGCCGCCCATGTCGGCCGAATCCACCGTGTCGCGGAACTACCTCGACTGGATGCTCGCGGTGCCGTGGAAGAAGAAGTCGAAAGAAATCCGCGACCTCAACTTCGCTCGCGAAATCCTCGAATCCGATCACTACGGTCTCGAGAAGATCAAGGAGCGCATTCTGGAGTTCCTTGCCGTGCGCCGGCTGGTGAAGAATCCCAAGGGCTCCATTCTCTGCTTTGTCGGCGCCCCGGGCGTGGGCAAGACATCGCTGGGAATGTCCATTGCGAAAGCCACCGGCCGCAAGTTCGTGCGTCTTTCGCTGGGCGGCGTGCGCGACGAAGCCGAAGTCCGCGGCCATCGCCGCACCTACATCGGCGCGCTGCCGGGCCAGATTCTGCAGATGATGAAGAAGGCGGGCACGCGCAATCCGGTGTTCATGCTGGACGAGGTGGACAAGATGTCCACCGACTTCCGCGGCGATCCCTCGGCGGCGCTGCTCGAAGTGCTCGATCCCGAACAGAACTTCATGTTCATGGATCACTACCTGGACGTCGAGTACGACCTGAGCCAGGTGTTCTTCATCGCCACGGCCAACGTGATTCACACCGTGCCGCCGGCCTTGCAGGACCGCATGGAAGTGATCCGTTTGTCGGGCTACACCGAGCTGGAGAAACTCGAAATCGCCAAGCGTTTCCTGGTTCCCAAGCAGCAGAAGGAAACCGGCGTGGCGGCGGGCGTCGAATTCACCGACTCCGGCCTGCAAACGCTGATCCAGAATTACACGCGCGAATCGGGCGTGCGCAACCTCGAACGCGAAATCGGCAACGTCTGCCGAAAAGTGGCCCGCAAAGTGGTGGAGCGCGAAAAAGGCAACGCCAAAGGCCAGAAAAACAAGGCCAAACCGGAAAAGGCCGTCCTCGACGAAAAAACCGTCAACGATTATCTCGGTCCCTGGAAGTTCCGCGATCTCGAGACCGACAAGCAGAACGAAGTGGGCGCCACCATCGGCCTCGCGTGGACCGAAGTCGGCGGGTCGATCCTGACCACCGAAGCGGCGGTAATGGAAGGCCGCGGCAAGCTGGCCACCACCGGCAAGCTCGGCGAAGTGATGCAGGAATCGGCGCAGGCGGCCATGAGCTACGTGCGATCCCGCGCGAACCTGCTCGGCCTGCCCCGCGATTTTTATCGCAACCTCGACATTCACGTGCACGTCCCCGAAGGTGCGATCCCGAAAGACGGGCCGTCGGCGGGGATCACCATCGCCACCGCCATCTGCAGCGCCCTGACCGCGATTCCCGTTCGCTGCGACGTGGCCATGACCGGCGAGATCACCGTCCGCGGCCGCGTGCTGCCCATCGGCGGCCTCAAAGAGAAGCTGCTGGCCGCCCACCGCCACGGGATTCGCGAAGTGATTCTCCCGAGAGACAACGAAAAGGATTTGCCGGATATTCCGGAGGCGGTTCGAAACGACATGAAGCTGCACATGGTCCAATCCATGGACCAGGTGCTGAAAGTCGCTCTGGAACGCGAGATTGTGGCGCTGCCGCTGGCCGTGAGCGCGTCTCCCGTGGAGATGGCGCGGCCAGGCGAAGAGAAGGGGATTCACTGAGGAGCAGGGGCGCGCGCCCACCCTCCGCGAACCGTGGATGGAAGCTGAATTCCTGGTAAGCGCGGCCAGGCCGGAGCAGTTTCCGGCGGAGAGTCTGCCGGAAGTCGCCTTCCTGGGCCGCAGCAACGTGGGCAAGTCGAGTTTGTTGAATGCGCTGGTGGGGCGGGAAGGGCTCGCCTTCGTCAGCGCCACGCCGGGTCGGACCCAGGCAATCAACTTCTATCGCGTGGAGAAAGGGGTTCACTTCGTGGACCTTCCCGGCTATGGGTACGCGAAGGTTCCCGAAGCGATCCGGCGGAGCTGGAAACAGCTCATTGAGGGCTATCTGGGCGGGCGAAAGACGCTGGAGCTTTCGATGCTGCTCGTCGATGCCAGGCGAGGCTGGATGGAACACGATCTGGAACTCAGGAAATGGCTGGAGTTCCACCGGCGGCGATTCCTCGTAGTCGCCACGAGGACGGACAAGCTGAAGTCGCGTAGCGAGTACGACAAGAGAATGGCGGCAATGGAAGCCGATGGCTGCGAAATATTGCCGTTCTCGGCCAAAACAGGCCGGGGAGTGAGGGAAATTTGGCAAGCGATATCGAAAATCAGGAACAGCCCACCGCAATAGAAGCGGCGGAGCCGGAACAGAAAGTGGACGCCCCGGCGGAAGACCAGGCGGGAACCCTCGAGGAGGCGCCTGCGGCGGAAACCGCCGCGGAGGAGGCCACGGCGGAAGCGCCGGCGGTCGAGGCGGATCAGGGCGCGGCCCGCGCCGATGGCAAACCCGCCAATGGAAAGCCGGAAGGACGCGGCCTCAAAGGCGAGCGTGAGCGTCCCGATCGGCGCGATCACGGCGCCGGCCACGGGCGCGGCCGTCACGGAGGCCCGGCGCAGCAGCAACAACAACAGCCCAAAGCCACCGAGCCCAAGCTCGATCTGGTCGAGCTCAAGGAGATGAGCATCCAGAACCTCAACCAGGTAGCGCGCGACATGGGCGTGCAGGGCGCCGCCGGGTTGCGCAAACAGGAGCTCATTTTCAAAATATTGCAGGCCCAGGCCGAGAAAAGCGGCCTGATTTTCTCCGAAGGCGTGCTGGAGTGCCTGCCCGACGGGTTCGGCTTCCTGCGCGCGCCCGAGTACAACTATCTGCCCGGCCCCGACGACGTCTACGTCTCGCCCTCGCAGATCCGCCGTTTCGATCTGCGCACCGGCGACACCATCTCCGGCCAGATCCGTCCTCCCAAGGAAGGCGAACGCTACTTCGCGCTCATCAAGGTGGACGCCATCAACTTCGAGCCGCCCGAGGAAGCGCGCAACAAGATCTTTTTCGACAACCTCACGCCGCTTTATCCGGACGAACGGCTGAGGCTGGAGACCGTGCGCGAGAATTACTCCGGCCGCGTCATGGATATGCTGACGCCGATCGGCAAGGGGCAGCGCGGTCTGATCGTGGCGGCGCCGCGCACCGGCAAGACCATGCTGCTGCAAAGCATCGCCAATTCGGTTTCGACGAATCATCCGGAGGTGGCGCTCATCGTCCTGCTCATCGACGAGCGTCCCGAGGAAGTCACCGACATGCAGCGGTCGGTCAAAGGCGAAGTGATCAGCTCCACGTTCGACGAGCCGGCCTCGCGCCACGTGCAGGTGGCCGAGATGGTGATCGAAAAAGCCAAACGCCTGGTGGAGCACAAGCGCGACGTGGTGATCCTGCTCGATTCCATCACCCGCCTGGCGCGCGCTTACAACACCGTGGTGCCGCCATCGGGCAAGGTGCTCTCGGGCGGCGTGGATTCCAACGCGCTGCAGCGGCCCAAGCGTTTTTTCGGCGCGGCCCGCAACATCGAGGAAGGCGGGTCGCTGACCATTGTGGCCACCGCGCTGATCGATACCGGCAGCCGCATGGACGACGTGATTTTCGAGGAATTCAAGGGCACCGGCAACATGGAAATCCACCTCGACCGCAAGCTGGTGGACAAGCGCGTCTTCCCCGCCATCGACATCAACAAGAGCGGCACGCGCAAGGACGAGCTTCTGCTGCCCAAGGAGGAGCTCAACCGCGTGTGGGTGCTGCGAAAAGTGCTCAGCCCGCTCTCGCCGGTGGAATCGATCGAGCTCCTGCTCGACAAGCTCAGCAAGACCCGGTCCAACGGGGAATTTTTGAGCTCAATGAGCGGGTGAGGGAGGGGTCAACGCACGGGGGGCGTCGTCGAACCGTTACGCGCCCATTCCGGGCGTGCCCCTGTAAGCGTCACCAGCGCATCATCAACCCGAGTTGCCCGGATCTCGCCCAGGACTCGCGCGAGAGCGTTCACGAGTGAGGTTACGGCTGAGTGCGACAACCCAGACTCGGAGTCGAAATAGCGGACTCGGCCGCCGATCATCGGTTCGCGGTGAGGCGTGCTGAAGACGCGCATATCGTTCAAGAATACCTCCACCCCGATTTCCGTTTGAACCAGATCGCCCGTTTGCAGCAGCGCGATCAACTGATCCATCCGCGCCAGAATCGACTCGAAATCATATGCTTCTCCGAAGGCGGGATTCATAACTTCACTCCGCTAAGGCATGGTTGGATCACGCTGCCAAGGGCGAACACGAGTACACGAGCCGGAGGTCCCATTGGTTGCAATAGTGCGGAAACGATAATATTGGTATCGAGAACAACGCGGATCATGAGCCCGGCTGCGAACCGGACTCACGTCGGGCCTTACGCGCCGCCGCGATCTCGGCGTCGATCTCGGCCATGGAAAGTTGATCGAGGCCGGCCCGTCGCGAGCTTTCCCACGACCTCCGCAGTCAGTCTGGCACGAAGTCCTGTTCCAGAAGCTGGCGGACATACTGCTCGGCGGACATACCCTGGGCGCGCGCCCGGGCTGTTACGGCAGCGGCCTGATCGTCGGAGAGGTCAATGGTCAGCGTCACTGGCGCTCCTCATGTTTCATTATGCCCGAAGGCTCCGGGCGGCACCGTGGAGGGTCGTTGCGCCGATCCGCCATGAACTCGTCCGGCACGTTTGCGGCCGCCCGTGCCCGAAAGAAGCTCTCCCACGAAGTGGTATCACCAGCGAGGATCGCGTTGTCCAGAGCAATCTCTTTCGTTTCGTCCATTCGGTTCATTCTCCATATTTTCTGATTCTGTGCGCTTACGCACTGTCCGCCTGCGCCTTCATGCTACCGTCACTCTGAGATTGTTCGTGCGCATGAAGCACTGGGCGCACGCCGCGAAAAACACGAAAATTACCAAACGAACCCAATTTCCCACAGCTTAACTATTGACAAACATGTTGTTACGTATGATCCTACGTATGGGATCGCATGACGAACGGCAACCTGGACACTCTTAGCCTCTTCGGGGACGATGTCTTCTCCTCCACCGACCTCAATCGCCGCCCCGGCGAGATCCTCAACCACGCCCGCGAGGCTCCCGTCACCATCTCGCGCAACAACGAGCAGTTCGCGTTGCTGAGGCGCGAGCAGGTTGCCGCCCTTGTCAACTCGCTCAATCGCGTTCAGGCCGCCCTGCTGGTCCTGGTCGGTGCCGATGCCGCCATCTCCGGCCGCGACCTCCCTCCGTCTGTCGCCTGGCTTCGCGCTTACGACAACGACGATCTCCAACGGCTCCGCTCCGAGGTACTGAACACAACCGCACAGGTCGCTTTCGGAAACGGGGACTGGAATCAGGTGGACGCCGTCATCCATGAATGGCGCGAAAGCGCTCTTGTCGCTCAAAGCGGGCTTCTCGATTCCATGCTGAGTGCCGATGACGCCGCCGAGACGCCACTGCCTTCGCCCGACGAGATCCTCCGGCTGGTGACTCCGGCGTAAGCTGCATGTCCGACGGAACAGACGACGCGAGGCTCGACATTCCTCCTCCGTCAGGTTCAGCGCCGGGCTCGCAGCCACCCTGGACCCTGACCGCATGGAACAGGAAAGTCATCGAGGGCTGGACGCTGGTCTGTCGCGACATCCCTGAGAACGCCGCGCGTTGCTATAACTGGCTTCGCGAACACCCGAAGCAGAGGATTCCCGGCCGCTGTTATGAACTGAAACACAGGCAGTATGCGGGCGTCTGGTGCTTCGAGGTCGGTTCCGGCCATCGCGTGTACTACAAGGTTCGCGAAGACAGACGCGATGTACTGATCTACTTCGCAGGAAGGCACCCATCGAAGGTCCCGTATCCTCCGAAAGACGCCTGAATCCCCGCCCCCCTGCTATATTGAGCTTTCAGTGATCGCCGTCCAGAACGTCTCCAAGAGCTTCCCCTTGTTTCGCAACCCCGCGCAGCGCGTGCGGCGGTTGCTCCCCGGCGGCCGCCCGGTCCACGAATTCCAGGCGCTGCGCAACGTCAGCCTGCGCGTGGAAACCGGCGAGGTGATGGGCCTCATCGGGCCCAACGGCTCGGGCAAGAGCACGCTTCTGCAAATCGTTTGCGGCGTGCTGCAGCCCACCACCGGCCGCGTTCTCTGCGCCGGGCGCGTCACCGGACTCCTCGAACTCGGCGCTGGCTTCGGCCCCGATTTCACCGGCCGCGAAAACGTCTACATCAGCGGCGAAGTGATGGGCCTCTCGCGCCGCCACATCGACGCGCGCTTTGCCGACATCGCCGCCTTCGCCGAAATCGGCGAGTTCATGGAGCGGCCCGTGCGCGAATACTCCAGCGGCATGTACGTGCGCCTGGCCTTCTCCACCGCCATCCACGTCGATCCCGACATTCTCGTCGTCGATGAAGCTCTCGCCGTCGGCGACGCGGTCTTCTCCGCGCGCTGCGTCCGCAGGTTCGAGCAGTTCCGCGGCGAAGGCAAAACGGTGCTGCTGGTCTCGCACGATCTCGGCCTGGTGAAGCGGCTGGCCAGCCGCGCGGTCTTCCTGGTTGACGGGCAGGTGCGCTTTCTCGGCGCGGCCAGCGACGCCGTCAACCGATACGTCGGCTTCGTGCACGAACGCGAGATCGGCACCGATGCCCGCGAACCGCACCCGGCCAGCGCTTCGTTCCGCCATGGCGACGGCGCCAGCCGCATCGTCGACGTCGAACTCACCGACCGCTTCCGCCGCAAGTGCGCGGTCTTCGAAGCCGGCGACCGTTTGTGCGTTCGCGTCCGCGCCGAATTCCGCCGCGATGTCGACGATCCCGTGGTCGGCCTCCTGCTTCGCAACCGCATCGGCACCGACGTTTTCGGCACCAACACCCGCATCGAGGGCATCGCCATCGGTCCCGTCACCGCCGGTTCCGTCATCGACCTCGACTTCCAGCTCGACTGCACCTTCGCGCGCAACGAATACACCGTCACCGTCGCCACACAGTACCAGGACGGCGCCAGCCAGGATTGGGTGGACGACGTGGCCTCCTTCCAGGTCATCAATCATGCCGATATCGCCGGCGTGGTCCACATCCCCACCGTGATACAGTACACGATTCAGCCGAAGGCCGAAGCTGAACAAGTGAAGCCCGCATGATCTACATCGTGGTGCTCGCCATCGTGGTGGGCGTGCTGCTGATCACCACCATCGTCAAGACTCTGGGTGTGCGCCGCAGTGCGGATTTCCTCGTGGCCGGGCGCAAGCTACCGTGGCCCGTTCTCGTGTTCACGCTGCTTTCTTCCTGGATCGGCGCGGGTAGTCTCTTCGCCGGCGGCGAGAACGCTTACCGCAACGGCTTCGCGGCGCTCTGGCAACCCGCGGGAGGCTGGGCCGGGTTGCTGGTCATTGGCTTTATCGCCGCACGCGCGCGCCGCTTCGCACAGTACACCGTGCCCGATCTTCTCGAAATGCGCTTCAACGTCGCTGCGCGAGTGCTGGGCACCATCTCCATCGTCGTCGCCTACACGGTCATCGCCAGCTACCAGTTCATCGGCGGCGGCGACGTACTGCACCTCATTTTCCCGGAGCTGCCGCGCGCAACCGGCATGTACATCATCGCCGCGTTCGTCATCGTGTTTACCGCGGCGGCGGGCATGGCGTCCATCGCCTATCTCGATCTGATCATCGGCAGCATGGTCACCCTGATTGTCATCGTCGCCGTTCCCATGTTGCTGCACAATGCCGGCGGATGGGATCACGTGCGCTCCGTTCTGCCCGCCACGCATTTCCAGGTCTTCGGCAACGTCACGCCCGTGAACGCGCTCGGCTTCATGATTCCCACCATGCTGCTGCTCGTTGGCAACCAGAGCATGTACCAGAAGTTCTTCTCCGCGCGATCCGAAAAAGATGCCCGCTTCGCCGTGTACGGCTGGATCGTGGGAACGCTGCTGCTGGAGACGTTGCTCATCACCCTTGCCGTCATCGGCAGCTCGCTCTTCAAGACGGATCACCCGCGCGAGATCATTCCCATGAGCGCGCGTCTCGGCCTGCCGCCGCTGGTCGGCGCGATCCTGCTCGGCGGCGTCTTCGCGAAGGTCATCTCCACCGCGAACAACTACCTTTTCTCGCCGGCCACTAACCTCATTCACGACGTCTACTCGCGCTTTCTCGACCGCAACGCTTCCGAAACGCGCACCCTCATCGCCTCGCGCGTGATCGTGATTCTGCTCGGCGGATTCGCGCTGCTCCAGGCCACCACGTTCACGTCGGTGCTTGCCGCGTCGCTGTACGCGTACACCATCTATGGAGCGGCGGTTACGCCCGTCGTGCTTTCGGTTTTCTTCTGGCGGCGAACCACCGGCGCGGGCGCGATTGCGTCCATCGCCCTCGGCGCGGCCATCACCATCGTCTGGAACGTCACCCACCTGAGCGACCACGTCTGGCCGGCTCTGGGCACCGCGGTGGACGCCGTGTATCCGGCGCTCGCCGCTTCCGTGCTGTCCCTCATCGTCGTAAGCTTGTTAACGCCGGCGCCAACGAAAGAGAAGCTGGCCATTCTGGAGTAGTCGATGGAACTCACAGCGATTCAGGAAGCAATCCGCGAGGAAGGCCTCGACGGCTGGCTCTTCTTCGACCACCATCATCGCGATCCGCTCGCTTACCGCATTCTCGGTCTCGATCAGGCCGTACAGGTCACCCGCCGCTGGTATTACTTCATCCCGGCCTCGGGCGAACCGCGCGCGCTCGTGCATGCCGTCGAGCCGCACAAGCTGGATTCGCTACCGGGCGCGAAGCGCGTTTACTCGGGTTGGGCCGCGCAGCGCGACGGCCTCTCGGCGCTGATGAACGGCGCGCGGCATATCGCAATGCAGTTTTCCCCGGAGTGCGCGGTGCCGTATGTGGCCATGGTGGACGCCGGGACCATCGACTTGATCCGCTCCTGCGGATTCGACGTGCGCACCTCGGCCGATCTGGTGCAGCGCTTCGATGCGCGCTGGTCGGCGGAGCAGGCGGAATCGCACTTCGAGGCGGGACGGCGCGTGGATGAAGTCCGCGCGGCGGCCTTCGCGCGCGTCGGCGATCTGCTGCGCGGCGGCTCGCCCGTCGACGAATACGCGATCAAGATCTTCGTCCGCGAGGCCTTCGACAAGGCCGGTTTGTTCACCGATCACGGGCCGATCATCGGCGTGAACGGCCACGCGTCCGACCCGCACTACGAACCGGAGGCTACCGGGTCCGCACCCATCCGCCGCGGCGACGTTCTGCTGATGGACATGTGGGCGAAGCTGAAGACGCCCGGCGCCACTTACTACGACATCACATGGACCGGCTTCTGCGGCGCAACGCCGCCCGACGAGGTCGTGAAGGTCTTCACCATTGTGCGCGACGCCCGCGATGCCGCGTTCAACCTGGTTCGCGATCGCATCGCCCGGCGCCAGCCGCTGCAGGGCTTCGAAGTGGACGATGCCGCGCGCGGGCACATTGCCGCCCACGGCTACGAGAACTACTTCGTCCATCGCACCGGCCATTCCATCGGCGAGGAAGTGCACGGCACCGGCGCCAATATGGACAACCTTGAAACCCACGACGAGCGGCGCGTGATCGCCGGTACCTGCTTTTCCATCGAGCCCGGCATCTATCTGCCGCACTTCGGCATCCGCTCCGAGTTCAACGTCTACGTTTCGGAAACGGAAGCCCGCGTCACCGGCGCGATTCAGAAGGAATTGATCAGAATCGTGGAATAGTTCACCGCGTCCACACCCGGACCCAGTCGCGAATCCACCGATTCGCCGGCCCCTCGATGAACTGAAAGACCGCGGCGGACGCCGCCACAACCAGAATCAGATAAGCCGCCGCAAAAACTGCGGGCATCGCCACTGCCTGATGTCCCCAGTACCGGCTGAACCACCACAGCAGAGGCACATGCAGAATGTAGAGCGAGTAACTGGAATCCCCCAGCAACTTCGCCAGGCGCGTCGAGAGCACACGCGCAGGCAATCCTCCGCCGAGCCCGAGTCCGACCACCAGAGCGAAATTCATCGGCCGCAGCGCGATGGTCAGGGTGGTCCACCCCGCGGTCAGACTCGGGAAGGCAACGATGCATGCGCCGCCCACGACTGCGGGAATATAGAGCCACCAGCCGCGCCGCGTCCACGCCGATCCCCGCTCCGAAACCCGCTCGAAAATTCCCGCTGCCGCGATCCCGAGGAGGAAATCAGCCAGATGCGAGAACGGCTTCCAGTAATCGGGAGCGCCGAGCCATGCCAGCACAGCCGGCATCGCGATCGCCACAGCCACGGCCACGGCTATGGTCGTCCCGCTCCGCCGCCGCAGGGAGAATGCCAGCAGCGGGAAGCACAGGTAGAAGAAGAACTCGCACGAAAGCGACCACGCCGGCGTGTTCCAGTGGACCACCGCGCGCTCCCACCCCTGCAGCACGAAAACGTAGCTGGTTATCACCGGCAGTTTCGGCGCAGCGGCCGGATTCGCCAGAAACCGGTAGATGAAAGGCGAGACAATCAGCAGGCTGAGCAGGTACGCCGGATACACCCGCGCCAGCCGGCCCGCGCCGTAGCGAATCAGGTTGCGCCGGCTCCACGTTGTCTCGCCGTAACTTCGAGCCAGCACGAAACCCGAGAGAAGGAAAAACGTCCCCACCGCAAGGTATCCGCTGCGCACAATCTCATGCGCCCAGCCTGGCAGCGACTGCGCCCACGCTTCCAGCATCATGTGGTGTCCGGTCAGATGATGAAACACCACCCAGATGGCCAGCAGGAAGCGCACGCCGGTGAGCGCGGGGAGCTGCTGCCGGTCGGCCGCGGGGCGCACCGTGGGCCGCTTCACGACAGCGGGAACAGTAATCCACTCTCTCGCGCCATCCCCCAGCGCGAGCCCGGAAGGTTGAACGGTCAGGCTGATGTGTCCATCTTATCGGAAGCGATCAGCTTTGCGCCGCGGCCTGCGCGGAGCGCTTCTTCCTCAGTTCGGCTGTCCGCTCGCGATGGCACTTCAGGCAGAGCGTGCGAATGTTCGCCAGATCGCACTCGCCGCCGCCCTCCACCACGGGCACGATGTGATCGGCATCCCATAAACTTCGCCGGCTGCCCGGCCGAATCCCGTAGGCCGCGAAGCCCCGCAGCCGAGCCGCGCCCCGCAGCCGCCGCAGGCGATTGAACTCCGCGACGCAATTCAGACCGCACACCGCGCACACGCCCTTGTCCCGTTCGAAAGTCTTGTCCCGCAGATGTCCCGGATCGCTGCGCAGCTTCCACTCCTCCACGCAGAAATCGGAACAGAAAGTCCGCCGGCCAGCGGGCACTTCCAGGTTGCACCAGCGGCACAGACATCGGCCGTTCGGTCCGCGCGGCAGTTCCGCCGGATCCACCCATCCGCCGGGCATCGCTCGAGTGGTGCTCACCGATTTCCAGTATCCCGCCGCAGCTCCGGCTGCTACCATCCTCTGATATGGAGCAGCCGTCCTTCGATCCCGGTCTCACTCAGCAATTCGGCAACCCGCTTCGACGCGCCATTAACAAGGATGGGACATTCAACGTGCGCCGTACCGGCACCAACTGGCGAGCCTTTCACCCGTGGCTCCGTCTGGTGGACATGTCGTGGACCGGCTTCGCCATAGTCCTGGCCATCGCCTGGTTGGTGGTCAACACCGGCTTCGCGCTCATCTACTACGGCCTCAATCCGGCGGAGCTGCAGGGCGTGGGCGGGTCAACGCCACTGCTGCGCTTTCTTGACGATTTCTTCTTCAGCGCTCAAACGTTGACCACCGTCGGGTACGGAGGCATTGTGCCTCGCGGCATCATGGCGAACTTCGTCGCCAGCACCGAGGCGCTGATCGGGCTGATGGCTTTCGCGGTCGGCACCGGCCTGCTGCTCGCGCGCGTCTCACGGCCCTCGGCGCGCATCGCCTTCAGCCGGCATGCATTGATCGCGCCTTATCAGAACGGCACCAGCCTGCAGTTCCGCATCGTCAACGAGCGCCGCAACAATCTGATGGAGCTGGAAGCGCGCGTCCTGCTGATGACCGTTGCGCCGAAAGACGGCAGCCTGCAGCGCAAGTACGATGTGCTGAAGCTGGAGCGCCCGAACGTCATATTTTTCCCGCTGACGTGGACCGTGGTGCACCCCATCGATGAAAACAGCCCACTGTCCGGTAAGACCGCCGCCGACTTCGAGCGCCTGCAGGCCGAGGTGCTCATCCTGATCAAAGGTTTCGACGAGTCTTTCAGCCAGACGGTGAATGCGCGGTACTCCTACCGCTACGACGAGATTCTCTGGGACCGCCGTTTCGCGCCCGCCTTCCACATCGACGAGGCAGGCGACATGATTCTCGATCTCGACCGCGTCGGCGCCATCGCGGAGTGAGTGGGCGCGTGGTGGGCAGCCTCTCAGCCCGTCCGGCGCTTGATCAGCTTGACGATCGTCAGCCGCGGTGCCCCGTCAACCGGGGCCGGGCGCATGAACGGCTCCCTGACAGATGCGCTCAGAGGTAGCGTTCTTCAAGAACTCGCTGGTGGTGCGCCACGTGGCCGGCGGCGATCCACGCCAGGGCGCGCACGGTAAACGGATTCCCGCTGGCGACACCGGTTCGGTCCCACGCTTCCTTCGGCAGGTTGCGGAAAAACGCCAGTGTTCCCTCGCGAAGGAAGCGGAACTCCCCAATGTGCCGGGCCAGCGCGATCTGATCCGAGCCGGCGGCGGCCACGGCGACGTTCTGATCGAAACTCGGCAGCGGCGTATCGAAGCCGCGGGCGAACCAGAAGGCGCGCAACACGAACATACGCTCACAATCGTTCACGTGGCCCCAGGCTTCGCGAATGCTCCATTTGCCCGGCGCGTAGCGATGCAGCGATTTCTCTTCGGAGATGGCCGAAAGGAACGGCGGAATCTGCTCGAGCTGGGATTCCAGCACGGCCATCACGTCGCCGCCCGAGACCTGATCGATGTAGGTGAAGTAGTACGGTGCGGCTTCGGTTTGCTGCGGTCGGGGCATCGTCAGTGCTCGGGTCAGTGCTCGCGTTCGGTGATCAGCTCGGCGACGGCGGCCAGCGCGCGGCGGTACGGCGAATCGGGGAACTCGGCAATGATCGCTTTCGCCTTCTCGATGAATGAGCCAGCGCGCTCGCGCGCCCGGGCAACGCCATCGTGGTCGTCGATGATGCGCAGTATGCGCGAGAACGGGACATTGTCGTAGCCGCCGTCGGCCAGCACGGCCTCCACAAGCTGGCGCTCTTCCGGAGAAGCCGCGGCCAGCGCATACAGCAGCGGCAGCGTGACCTTGCCTTCGCGCAGATCGTTGCCCACCGGCTTGCCCAGCACGGATTCGCGCGAGGTGAAATCGAGCACGTCGTCCACAAGCTGGAAGGCCATGCCGAGATTCCAGGCGAATTCGCCGAGCCGCGTTTCCGTGGCCTCGTCGGCGCCCACGGTCAGCGCGCCCAGCCGCGCGCAGGCGGAGAACAGGCTGGCCGTCTTGCGATCCACCAGCTCCATGTAATCGGCCTCGGAGATGTCGATTTTCCGCAGGCGCTCGAGCTGCAGCAGCTCGCCTTCGACCATCATCTGGGTGAGGCTGATGAGCAGATCGAGCACGTGGAAATTGCGCTCGCGCAGTGCGATCTGGAAGGCCTGCATGTACAGCCAGTCGCCGGAGAGCACGCAGGTGTGGTTGCCCCAGATGGCGTTGGTGGAGGGCCGGCCACGGCGCGTGCGCGCGGTGTCGATGACGTCGTCGTGCACCAGCGTCGCGGTGTGAATCATCTCTACCACCGCCGCCATGCGGATGGCCGCTTCGTTGATTTCGCCCACCAGCCGCGCCGACAGCAGCACTAGGATGGGCCGCAGCCGCTTGCCGCCGCTGGTCTGCAGGTACTTGCCGATGGTGGTGACCGCTTCGACGCTGGCCACCGATTCCAGTCCGATGACGCGCTCCACCTGTTCCAGGTCGGCCTGGACAAGATCCAGAATCTCGCGCTCGGTCAGCGACCGCCCCAGCTTGCTGAAGGCCATGCGAATCACTCAGTGTAGCAGCATGGCCCTGCGGAAGTTCTCCGTGGTAGCGCGGGCGATTTCGTCCAGAGTGATGCCACGCAGCTCGGCGAGGCGCTGAGCGGTGTGGACGATGAAGGCGGGTTCGTTGCGCTTGCCGCGTTGGGGGACGGGCGCGAGATACGGCGCGTCGGTTTCGATGAGGATGCGGTCGAGCGGGACGGCGCGGGCGGCTTCGTGGAGTTCGGTGGCTTTGGGGAAGGTGACGACGCCGCCGAAGCTGATGTAGAAGCCGAGGGCGAGCGATTGCTCGGCCTGTGCGACATTGCCGGTGAAGCAGTGCATAATGCCGGTGGCCGGTTGTTCCTTGAGCAACGCGATAGTGTCGTCCCATGCTTCGCGCGTGTGGATGACGATGGGTTTGTGATGACGCGTCGCGATGCGGAGCTGTTCAGCGAAGACCTCGCGCTGGACGTCGCGAGGCGAGAAGTCGTAGTGATAGTCAAGTCCGATCTCGCCAACGGCGACGACCTTCGGGTGCGCGAGCAGTTCTTCGAGGCGCTGCCAGGTTTCAGGCGTGGCCTTCGCCGCGTCGTGCGGATGCACGCCGACGGTGGCGACGAACTGCGGGTGTGCATCGGCAATGCGGATGCCCGCTTCCAGATCCGGCGGCCCCTTGCCCGTGCCGATGGCCACCATCATCTCGATACCGGCGTCGAGCGCGCGCTGAATGGTCTCTTCGCGATCGGCGTCGAACGCGGCGTCGTCGAGATGGCAGTGCGAGTCGATCATTAGAAGCTATTTGTCGCGCCGGTACCACCAGTACGTTGCGGGCAGGAAGCAGAAGTTGATCAGACCGAGGGTTGCCAGTCTTAGTTCATCCGCCTTAGCCACTCTGTACTCATCGTGTGTGAGAATCCTGCCTATACGACCGTTCGAGCCGAGAGCGAATTTCCCGTCGATTATGACAGGGACTCCCTCGCGCCACCGAAATAAAGTCCAGACGAGTTGCAGCGCGAAGATGACCATCAGTAACCTTGCGCAAGGGGTCACCCACACCGGCATGCCTTGAGTGAATCCAGGCCAAGGAAATCTCCAGGACTTCGAAGCGGGGTACTCACGGATATATATGGGCAGGGAAAGCCCAAGTGCGACGACAACGAGCACGGCTTCGAACTGCACAAGCGGGTCCACGGGAGCGCCCCAAAAGCTCCACACATAGGCGAAAAGGCCAACGGCGATGAACAACGTCTCCAGAAGTGAAAGGAGCCTCCGACCGCGCGTATTAGTCACGGTCAGCCCCACATCTGCGCACACTCATTTCAATCTCGCGCCCACGGGCACGTCTTCCAGAAAACCTGCCAGCACGGGTTTGCCGCCTTCCACTGACGCGGCGACGATCATGCCGTTGGATTCGATGCCGCGAAGCTTGCGCGGCTGGAGATTGGCCACGATGACCACCTTGCGTCCGATCAGATCCGCGGGTTTGTAGGCCTCGGCGATGCCGGCCACCAGCGTGCGCGGTTTTCCCTCGCCGGCGTCCACGGTCAGGTGTAGCAGCTTGTCCGCGCCCTTGACCGGCTCGGCGGTCAGCACCTGGGCGACGCGGAGATCCACTTTTCCGAAATCGTCAATCGTGATGAGACCCTCGATGGGCGGCGCGGCCGGCTTCTTTCCCAGCACCTCGTCCTGGCGTGCCTTCTCGAGGATCTCTTTCTCGCGGATCTTCTCCACGGTCGGCTTTTCCTCGAAGCGCGGATAGACGGGCGCAATTTCGCCGATCTTCTGACCCGCGGACAGGCCACCCCACTGCAGGTCGGCCACACGAAGATCCGCCAGCGCCGACGGCATGCCGAGCTGGCTCCAGATCATCGCCGTCGTCTCCGGCATCACCGGATAGAGCAGCCCGCAGATGATGCGCAACGACTCCGCCGCCGTGTACAGCGTCTCATCGAGCAACGACTGCGAACCCGCATCCTTCGCCAGCTTCCACGGCGCGCGCTCCACGATGAACTTATCGAGCGAGGAGAGCAGCGCCCAAACCGTTTCCAGCCCGCGCGAGAACTCGAACTGGTTGAAGAATTCGATCACCGCGCTCGTGGTGGTGCGCGCGTAGTCGGCGGTATACTCGGCGCCCGCGGACGCCGGAATCTCGCCCTTGCGGTACTGCCGGATCATGGTCAGCGTGCGGCTGGCGAGATTGCCCAGACCGTTCGCGAGATCGGCGTTGTAGCGCTGGATGAGCGCGTCGTAGCTGAAGCTGCCGTCCTGGCCGAAGCTGATCTCGCGCAGCAGGAAATAGCGCAGCGCATCCGCGCCCATCACTTCGGCGATGGGCCCGGGTCGCACCACGTTGCCGCGCGACTTGCTCATCTTGGTGTCTTCGAACAACAGCCAGCCGTGCGCGAAGACGTGCCTGGGCAGCGGCAGTCCGCCGGCCATCAGAAACGCCGGCCAGTAGATGGTGTGCTGGCGCAGGATGTCCTTGGCGATCAAATGCAGGTCGGCCGGCCACATGCCCTGATTCCGGACCGCGGTCATGTAGGAGATGAGCGCGTCAAACCAGACGTAGAAAACGTGGTGGCCTTCCACCGGCACCGGGATGCCCCATGTGATGTTGCTGCGCGTGATGGAGAGGTCGTTGAGCCCGGCTTTCACAAAAGCGATCACCTCGTTGCGCCGGTAGTCGGGCCTGATGAAGTCGGGGTTCTTTTCGTAGAGCTCGAGCAGCTTGTCCTGAAACGCGGAGAGACGGAAGAAGTAATTCTCCTCGGTCACCGTTTCGGTGGGACGGCCGCAATCGGGACACGGATCGCCGGGCTTTGCGTCGTTCACGTAAAGCTCATCGTGGAAGCAGTATTGGCCGGTGTAGGAGCCCTTGTAGATATGGCCGTTCTTCAGACAGCGCTCGAACAGGTCGCGGACCACGTCGTAGTGCGCCGGGTCGGAGGTGCGGATGAAGTGATCGATCTCGATGCCCAGCGACTTCCATTGCCGGATGAACTCGTTGGCGACGCGCGTGGCGTATTCATCCGGCGTCATGCCGATGGCTTTGGACGCGCGTTCCACGTTCTGGCCGTGCTCGTCGGAGCCGGTGGTGAGCACCACGGGGTCGTAGCCCTGCATGCGTTTGAAGCGCTTGATCAGGTCGGCCGTGAACGTCGTGTACGCAGTGCCCAGGTGCGGCGCGGCGTTGACGTAGTAGATGGGCGTCGTCAGATAGTATTTCATTTCGTTGTTTTCAGGTATTCGAAACTCGCCGCTTCCATCACCCGCTGCAGCGGCGCGCCGGTTTCCAGCGCCAGCCGCCGGCAATCCTCGTACTCCGGCGCGAACGAACCGTCTTCCGATATTTTCACCCGAACGGGACCGTACTCTGTGAACACCTCCACGAATCGCCGCGCTTTGACGCGGCGTTCGGCGGCGTAGATGCGCAGCCCGAGCGTGGAGGTCTCGGCAAAGATCAGCGACGCCAGCGCTTCCTGCGTTTCCGGCGTGGCGATGACGCGCAGCAGATGGCCGGCGCGGTTCTTCTTCATGACGACCGGCTGGATGGAGACGTCGAGCGCGCCTGTGGCCAGCAGGCGCTCCATGGCGTAGCCGAGAACTTCGGGGGTGGTGTCGTCGATGTTGGCTTCGATCACGGCAACAGTGGTGGATTCGGCCGCGCCGCTGGCTTCGCCGATGGTCGCGCGAAGCACGTTGGCGTGCTCGGGGAAATCCTTGTGGCCCGCGCCATAACCGCAGCCGACGATCTTCATCGGCGGCATTGGACCAAAGCCGGAGGCCAGAGTCGCTGCGATGGCTGCGCCGGTGGGGGTGGTCAGCTCGGCTGCGGGGCCGCGCGAGTAGACCGGCTGGCCGGCGAGCAGCTCGACTGTGGCCGGCGCGGGTACGGGCATCACGCCATGCTCGGTATTCACGGTGCCACTGCCCACGTTCACCGCGGAGCAATAGAGCGCATCGACGCCGAGCAGTTCCAGCCCCACCGCCGCGCCGACGATGTCGGCAATCGAATCGACCGCGCCGACCTCGTGAAAGTGGACCTTCTCGACGGGGACGCCGTGCACTTTCGCTTCGGCCGCGCCGAGGCGATCGAAGACTCGCTTTGCACGGTCGGCCGCGCGCGCGGGCAATCCGGCGGAGTCGATCAACTTCAGAATGTGCGCGAGATGACGGTGCGCCTTTTGCTCGCCCATGGTCACGTGAAACTTCGACGCCGTGATCCCGCGCCGCCGCGTCTTTTCGACGCTGAACTGGGCGTCGGTCTTCAGGGAGCACAGGGCTTCAAAGAGGGAAGAAGCATCGGCGCCGGCGTCGATCAGCGCGCCGACAGTCATGTCGCCGCTCAGCCCCGAAAAGGCATCCAGGTAGCAGATTCTCATGCGATCAGTTTGGGGAGCAGCTCTCCGCAGGGGCCGGCGAGGAATGCGTCGATCTGGCTGGTGATCACCGTCTCGGCGAGATTGATCTCCACAACCTTCGCGCCCGAACACTTTGCTACACGCACCAGGCCCGCGGCGGGATAGACAACGGCGGAGGTCCCGACCACGAAGAAGACTTCGGCGCGGCGCGCGGCGTATTCGGCACGGTCCCAGATACCGGGCTGCAATTCCTCTCCGAACCACACCACTCCGGGCCGCAGCAGGCCGCCGCAACTGCAACGCGGAGGCAGCTCGGCGATGGAGGGACGAGTGTCGATCCAGTTGCGTCCGCAGGAGAGGCAGCGGACCTGCCAGATGTCGCCGTGCAGCTTGATCACGTTCCTGCTGCCGGCCTGCTCGTGCAGATCGTCCACATTCTGCGTGATCAGCGTGAACTCGGGAGCGGATCGTTCCAGATCGGCCAGCGCGTAATGGCCGCGATTGGGATGTGCGCGCGCGATGAGGCCGCGGCGCCAGTTGTACCATTGCCAAACCAGACGGGGATCGCGCGAGAAGGCATCCGGAGAGGCCAGGTCCTCCGGCCGGTAGTGCTTCCAGAGCCCGTCTTTTCCACGGAAGGTGGGGACACCGCTTTCAGCGGAAACGCCCGCACCCGTGAGGACGGCCACACGACGAGCCTTCCTCAACCACTCGCGGGTTTGCTCCACAATTGACTATTATCTCACCGGGATGCAACGCGGGGCGGCGCTGGGGACTGGAGGCGTCCCGCTTACTCCAGAGTTTCCTTCAACACCTTCGCGGCCATCTCTTCGCGGTAGGCGCGCAGCTTTTCGCGCAGGATAGCATCGTGCAGAGCGAGGATAGCGATGACCAGGAGCGCGGCGTTCACCGCGCCGGCTTTGCCGATGGCCAGCGTACCGACCGGAATGCCGCCGGGCATCTGCACGGTGGAAAGCAGCGAATCCATCCCCTTCAGCGCGGCCGATTCCATGGGCACGCCGAATACCGGGAGCAAAGTGTGCGCGGCGATGACCCCAGCCAGGTGCGCCGCGCCGCCCGCGCCGGCGACGATCGCCTGGAGGCCTCGGTCGGCCGCGGTGGTTGCGTATTCGCTCGCCTGCTTCGGCGTGCGGTGAGCCGAGAGGACGCGCGATTCGTGCGGCACGCCGAACCTCTCCAGTGTTTCGTGGACGTGGCGCATGGTGTCCCAGTCGGACTTGCTGCCCATCAGGATGCCTACGAGTGGTTTCATGTTCATTCTTCCCTTTCGCCGTGCGAGGGCGGGCTGGGAGCCCGCCGCAGCCTGAGAGGCTGCTCCACGTCCGTTCATTGCCCCTGGGCCAGCGAATAGCCAGGCTGGCCGTCGAAGGTGCGCAGGCCCTCGGTCTTCACGATCTCGATGCCGAGCGCGTCCACCCGGGCGAGCAGGGCGATGGTCTTTGCTACCGTGGTTGCGCCTTCGGCGGTGAAGCGGCAACGGAAGCTGTCCGTGCAGAACGTCTCGGCGAAGCCCTCGGGCCAGACCTTCACGCCGCGATTGGAGATCATGGTCAGCTTCAGGCCGTCGCCGCTCGCGGGCGCGACCTTCGCCGCCAGCGTATTCGGGTCGGCCGAGGGCCAGGCGACATAAACGTCGATGCCATCGACGCGCGTCTCCACGGCGGGCGCTTCCACCGAAACCGCGGCCTGCGGCGTTTCCCTCGGCGCCTCGGCGTAATGGACCGCCTTCAGCTTTTCGGGAAGCTGCCCCAGCCGCGCCACCACCGCCGCGGCAAACTCCTTCGTGCCGACCTTCTGTTTGCTGACGCGCTCATCGAAGATGTCGTAAGTGTGTATGCCGTCCTCGATGGTCCGCAGCCAGGCGTTGTGCACACGCCCGGCAACGTCCGGTTGGTTGATGTGCACCAGCATCAGCACCGCGCCCAGCAGCAGGCCGGACGGATTTGCCAGGTTCTGACCCGCGCGCCGCGGCGCCGAGCCGTGGATGGCCTCGAACATGGCCGCGCCCGTTCCGATGTTGGCCGACCCGGCGAGTCCCACCGAGCCGGCGATCTGCGCGGCAACGTCGGAGAGGATATCGCCGTAGAGGTTCGGCATCACGATCACGTCGAACACCTCCGGCGTGTCGGCCAGCTTCGCCGCCCCGATGTCCACAATCCAGTGTTCCTTCCCGATGTCCGGATACTCCGCGCCGATCTGGTCGAAGACCTTGTGGAACAGGCCGTCGGTCATCTTCATGATGTTGTCCTTGGTGAAGCAGGTGACTTTTTTCCGGCTGTGACGGCGGGCGTACTCGAAGGCGTAGCGGACAATCTTCTCGGTGCCGGGCCTGGTGATCAGTTTCAGCGTCTCGGTCACCTGGGGGCTCAGGCGATACTCGATGCCGGCATAGAGGTCTTCCTCGTTCTCGCGGACGATGACCACGTCCATGTTGGGATGCTTCGTTTCGACCCAGGGGCTGTAGGAGACGCAGGGACGAACATTGGCGTACAGGCCGAGCGTCTTGCGCGTGGTTACGTTGAGGCTCTTGAATCCCCCGCCCTGCGGAGTGGTGATGGGCGCTTTGAGGAACACCCGCGTGCGCCGCAGCGATTCCCAGGAAGAAGGCTCGATGCCGGCTGTGTTCCCCCGCAGATAGACCTTCTCGCCGATCTCGATGACTTCGGGCTCGATGCGCGCGCCCGCTTCCCGCAGGATATGCAGGGTGGCATCCATGATTTCCGGTCCGATGCCGTCGCCGGAAGCGACCGTGATTGGAGTGTTGGCCATATTGTGAACCTTCAGCGTAGCGCGGGCTCGGCATAGGGATGGCGATGTTGGCTCCGTGGCGGCGTTGACAAGGACCGCCGGTCTGCGTATTATTGTGTCGTATGCGACGCGTCGGATACGACTGACAGGAGGATGAGCCGATGCAACTCGATCCCGTTCATATTGTCAATGCGCTCTGGATCGTGCTGATGACGGTCTGGGCCGTCGGCGCGCTGCAGGCCAGCCCGGCCATCCGGCGGCAGCCGATCCGTTCGCGGCTGGCCTATGTTCTGCTGCTCGTCGCCGCGTCGTTGCTGATGTGGCGCCGGCCGTTCGGTCTGCTCGGGTCACGTTTCGTACCTCACACGGAGTTTGTTGGCTGGATCGGAGTCGGCGTGGCGGTGGTGGGGATCGCGGTGGCCATCGCGGCGCGCGTTTTCCTCGGGCGCAACTGGAGCGGCGTGGTCACCGTGAAGAAAGACCACGAGTTGATTCGCCGAGGGCCGTACGCAGTGGTCCGCCACCCCATCTATTCGGGCATCCTGCTGGGTCTGCTGGGAACGGCGATCGTGGTGGGCGAAGCGCGGGCGTTGATCGGGGTCGCCCTGTTTGCGGTGGGATTTCGCGTGAAATCGCTCACTGAGGAGCAATTCATGGAGGAGCAGTTTGGCGGTGAGTATCGCGACTACAAGAGCCGCGTGAAGGCGCTGATCCCACTGATATGGTGACCGTGAAAAACGAGAGGGACATCGCCGATCTGGCGCGGGAGGTGGAAGCCAGTCTGCGCGCGATCCAGCGGGCGATGCGCCGGCCGCTGTACGCGGAAATCGCGCGGGGAAAGCTCACCGCTCCGCAGATGGCCATCATGGCGATCCTGGTGCGCGCGGAGGGCCTCAGTTTGAAAGAACTGAGCAAGCGAGCGGCGCTGGCGCACAGCACGGTTTCGGGAATTGTGGACCGGCTGGAGAAGCGCGGGATGGTGGCGCGCGAGCCGGACCCCGCGGACGCACGATTTAGCCGCATTGTGGTGACGGAGCCGGTTCGCGCTTTCGTCCACAACAAGCTGCCGGAACTCACGGTGCAACCCCTGACGGAGGCGTTGCGGCGGGCGACGCCGGCACAGCGAGCGAAGATTGCCGAGGGGCTGCGGACGCTCCAGGGACTGCTGGACGACGGCGGTTAGCAGGCGCCGAAAAACCGCTTAGGGCCCGTCAGGAAATAACCATGCCAGTTCCCATGGTGCGGTTCACAGACTGAAGTCTGTGCCACCTTCCAGGGAGCATCTCGGCATATGGTGGCACGGGCTTCAGCCTGTGTAGCCTGGCATGGTTATTTCCTGACGAGCGCTTCCTGGCGTGCGCGGCTCGGAATCGTGCACTCCTACCGGGGTTGGATGGCGGCGACGTGCGCGTGTGCTATGGTGTTGCCACGATGGACAGGATTGAACTGAACCGGCGCGCGTTTCTTGTTGGAAGCGCGGCGACGCTGGCGGCGGCTGCGGCCACCAGCCCCGAGCCCAACCCCACGGCGCGAACCCACGATCTCAATCGCAACTGGCTCTTCCTGCCGCGCGCGGATAAGGCGACGCTCGATCCCGGCTTTAACGACGCGAAGGCGGAGCGGGTCACGCTGCCCCACTCCAATGTCCGCCTGCCGTGGCACAGCTTCGACGATCGGGCATATGAATTCGTTTCTGTTTACCGGCGTCATTTTGGCCCGCTGCCGGAGTGGCGCGGCAAGCGTGTCTTCGTCGATTTCGACGGCGCGATGACCGCCGCGACGGTGGCGATCAACGGGCATGCTTTCGAGGAGCACAAAGGCGGCTACACGCCGTTTTCGCTGGAACTCACCGAACATTTGAAGTGGGATGCGGATAACGTGCTCGCCGTGCTGCTGGATTCCACCGAGCGGGCGGATATCCCGCCGTTCGGCGGCCGAATCGACTACCTCACCTTCGGCGGCATTTATCGCGACGTCCGTCTGCGCGTCGTGCCGAAGACATTCATCGAGAACGTGTTCGCGCAGCCGATCAGCCCGCTCTCGGACGACCGTGGGCTGGTGGCGCGCATCTGGCTGACCGGAGAGGTGGACCCGGCGGCGAAGCTGCGCGTGGAGCTCAGGGACAAGGAGCGGGTGCTGGGCAGCGCCGAACTCACGGCGGCCGCGCCGGAAATCAACATCGACCGCGTGGGCGAAGTGGAGCTGTGGACGCTGGAGCATCCGAAGCTCTACGAGGTCCGGGTGACGCTGAAGAACGTCGATGGAACCACCGACGAGTACGCCACGCGCACAGGATTCCGAACGGCGAAGTTCACACCCGACGGCTTCATGCTCAACGGGCAGCGACTGAAGCTGCGGGGCCTGAACCGTCATCAGACATTTCCGTTCGTGGGCGGGGCCATGCCCGCGCGGGCGCAGCGGCGCGACGCCGATATCCTGCGGCACGAGCTGAAGTGCAACTTCGTGCGCACGTCGCACTATCCGCAGTCGCCCGCGTTTCTGGACCGCTGCGACGAGATCGGTCTGCTGGTGCTGGAGGAGATTCCGGGCTGGCAGCACATTGGCGACAAAGCCTGGCAGGATCTGGCGGTGCGCAACGTGGGCGACATGATCCGCCGCGACTGGAATCATCCGTCGATTATTCTGTGGGGCGTGCGCATCAACGAATCGCGCGACAATCGCGACCTGTACACCCGCACCAACGAACTGGCGCACACGCTGGATACGACGCGCCAGACCGGCGGCATCCGTTACATTTACGATTCGGAGCTGCTGGAAGACGTGTTCACCATGAACGATTTCGGCTTCCCGCTGCGGCCGCCGAATCACCCGCTGTATCTGAACACCGAATTCTGCGGGCACATGTTCTCGACCAAGAGCTTCGATCAGGTGGAGCGCGTGGCCGAGCACACGCTGCGGCACGCGCGCGTGCACAATCAGCTCGCCTCCGATAACCGCTACGCCGGAGGCAGCGGCTGGTGCGCCTTCGATTACAACACGCACGGCAATTTCGGGTCCGGCGATCGCATCTGCTACCACGGCGTGACCGATATTTTTCGAATCCCCAAAGCCGCGGCGGGATTTTACAAATCGCAGTGCGATCCGGAAGAGGAGATCGTGCTGGAGCCGGCGTTTTTTTGGTCGCAGGGCGATCATTCGACGGCGGGCGGCGTGGGTACGGTGCCAATCTGCTCCAATTGCGACCACCTGAAGATCTACGTGGCTGGGAAGCTGCAATCGGAGGCCGATCCGGATCGGGAGAACTACGGCCACCTGAAACATCCGCCGTTCATCGTGAAGATCGGCGACGAACCGCAGTGGGGCGATTTGCGGATCGAAGGCTACATCGGCGGGAAACTGGTGAAGACGGCGACGCTGTCGGGCTCGGGCGTGGACGCGGGGCTGGCGGTGGAGCCGGACGACCGCGAACTTGTGGGCGACGGCCGCGACGCCACGCGCGTGGTGTTTCGAGTCGTGGATGAGTTCGGCAACACCCGGCGCATGTCGAGCGGCGCGGTGCAATTGACGCTGACTGGGCCGGGCGAGATTATCGGCGACAATCCGTTGGCCCTGAGCGGCGGCGTCGGAGCGGTGTGGGTGAAGGCCCGCGAGGGCGGGGGTACGATTCGGCTGGAAGCGAAGCTTCCCTGGCTGAAGCCGCAACGAGTGGAGATCGCGGTGAGGCCGGCGGAACGCGAAAGAGTGTAGAGAACCAGATTGCGCGCTGGGCTGGTCAATTCGTGCTTCGATTCAGCGTGCGGCTCACGTGATCGGGGTCGCGAGCTATGAGGGTCAAATACGCCTTCGCGGGTTGATCCGGTTCGGACCTGCCCTGTTCCCAATCCCGAAGAGTGCCGAGTGGAATGTGGTAGCGGATAGCGAATTCTTCCTGAGTGAGCTCCAGCGCCCGCCGGATGACCTTTGCCTGGGGTGTGCGCCGCATCCGCCTGAAATCGGCCTCGGTTAACGGACGTGCGTCGGGGTCTCTATGCGCCGCGCGCTCGACCGTTTCGGGAGTCATGGGCCGCGCTCTAAGCGTTCTGCCTGTAGTACTCGTCCTGCTCATGTTGGGTTGCTCCGCGGGCGGAGATAATCCGAATCCGCCCCTCGCGCTCTGTCCACGCTACAAAAGCACGACATCGCCTTCCACGATGCCGATGGTGATTAGCCGTTCCTCCCCATAGTCGTCGCGGTCGTCGACATACTCGATGGCGAACGGATCTTTGAAGACCAAGCCTTGCCAGTTCGAAGCTCACGCCGTGAGCCTGCAGATTCGCTTCAGCTTTGGCGTCCTGCCACTCGAATTCCAATCCATCATACTACGGGAAATCCGTAGTGGCAGTCAACCGCGCCGGACGCTGGGTAGTGGGTGGACCCACTACCGGACGCTGAGCATCGACAACGGGCCCATTCTCGCGCGCCCTGATTCCGGCGTATGATGTAAACGACCATGGCCATCGAAGGCCTGCAGCACGTGCTTTGTCCGGTGGATTTCAGCGAGCTTTCTTCGCTGGCGCTGCGCTATGCGGACGCGTTCGCCAACTGCGGCGGAGCGAGGCTCACCGTCCTCTACGCCAATCCGTTTCTCCCGCCGCCGCATGCGGACAGCGCGCAGCGCGCGGAGATGGAGGAGCAGTTCCGCAAATGGCACGCCGACGCCGCGGTGAAGCTCCGGACCTTCGTCAACAACACGCTTGGCTCGGAAGCGACGAAGGTGCAGACGGCGGTGGTGGAGGCGCTGCCGGTGGATGGAATCCGCGCGGTGGCGGCGCAACTGGATGCCAGCCTGGTGGTGGTGGGAACGCACGGGCGCAGCGGCGTGAATCGGCTGATGATGGGATCGGTGGCCGAGCGCATCCTGCGCGAAAGCTCGATTCCCGTGCTCACGGTTCGCGGCGATTCGCTCGAGCGCGGCGATGCTTTGCGGGTTGCTCGCGTGCTCTGCCCAGTGGATAATTCGGGCGCCTCGCGGCGCGCTCTGGCGTGGACGTCGCGTATGGCGCGCTGTTTCGGGTCCGCGGTCACGGTTCTGCACGTCCGAGGAAAAGATAACGCGGTGGCCGGCATTGAAGATTTGGAGGCGTGGATACCGGCGCAGGTTCGTAAGGACTGCCCAATGGAGTGCGTCGTCCACGAAGGCGACGCGGCGGAAGAGATCGTCGCTCTGGCGCAGGAGCTACCCGCCGACATGGTGGTGATCGGCGCGCAGCACCGGCCTTTTCACGGGGTCAGCGTGATCGACGCGGCCTCCGTACTGGTGGTGCGTCACGCGCCCTGCCCGGTGCTCACGGTCATCGCGCCGGCGGTGGAATCGTGAGGTGGTCCGCGGCCGGTGCGTTTCTGCTGGCTCTTGCGGTGATGCTGGGAGCGTTCGGCGCGCACGCGCTGCGCACGCGGCTTGATGCGTACTCGATGGGCATCTGGGAGCGCGCGGTGTTCTATCACTTCATCCATGCGCTCGGCCTGGTGGTTGTTCCGTTGTTCGCGCGAAGCGCGGCGCGTACATGGGTCTGCTGGCTGCTGCTTGCCGGGGTGGTTCTGTTCTGCGGCAGCCTTTACGCGCTGGCGCTGAGCGGTGTGCGAATGCTCGGCGCGATCACGCCGTTTGGCGGCGTATGCTTCATTGCGGCGTGGATCGTGCTCGGGGTTTGTCTGCTACGCGGTGCGCGCTGACGCGCGAATCGCGAGATTCACCACGATCATCAACACCGAAAACGCGGGCAGGATCAGCAGCGCCGCGCCGAGCGAGCGCCGGCCGGCCACGTAACCGATAATCGGCGAACTTACCGCCAGCCCCGCCCAGCCGCAGGTAATGACGAAGCCCATCGCGGTGGCCGTGCGCTGCCGGAACATGTCGCCGACAATGGCCAGAGCTGTCGGGAACACCGGCGCCATGGCCATGCCCGCGCAAAACACTTCAATCCAGGCGACGGTCGGGTCGTTGGTGCGCAACATCAGGAACGTCGTCGCGGCCATCAGAATCGCCGAAGCCAGAGTCACGTTCAGCGACGAAGCTCTCACCAGGATACGCGAGACCACCAGCCGTCCCAAAAGCAGACCCAGCGCGAAGCCGAACGAGAGGATGTTCAGCGCGCTGGCTGCCGGCATGCCGCGCCCGATCAGGTATTTGTTCAGCCAGTTCCACACGCCGACTTCGCAGGCGACATAGAGGAACAGGAACAGCGCCAGGAGATACAGAACGGCGCGCCCGAACACGGCGCCTTCCTCGGATGCGACGGCCGCCTGTGGCGCGGGCATTTTCGTCAGCGCGTTCACGATGAGCGTCGCCGCGGTGAGTCCCGCCGCCAGATAACACAATCGCACCGGATCGCCGCCCAGCAGGTGCGCCATGATGAAGGGCGTCGCAAATCCTCCCAGCCCGAAGAACAGGTTCGTGATGTTCAGCACCGAAGCGCGGCGCTTGTCGCTCACGTCGCTGGCCAGCATGTTAGCGCCGGTGACGACGATTCCGCCGCCGAGCCCGAGGAGCAGGAAGAACGCCATCAGCAGCCCGTAATCGGCGCGAATGTTCGGAATGGTGAACAGCGCCACGGCGATGAGAACCAGCCCCAGCAGCAGCCCCACCTTCTTGCCGCGTTTGTCGATCAGAGGCCCAACCGACACCGACGCGATGATCAGGCCGATGGCCTGGGCCAGAGCGATGTTGCCGTTCTGCGCGTCAGTGAAGGGAAAAGTCGGCATCAGCGTGCCGAGCATCGCGGTAATCACGCCATACACGAAGAGCGCGAGGCTCGCGGCGAGAATCAGCATGGGCCTATTCTATTTCACCGGGTTGCTGGAGCCGGGTCGCCGTAGAGGGTCCCGCGACCGTGCGTGCCCACATAGACGCGGCCATATTGTTTGGGATCGCCGGTGATCTGGAGCAGCAGACCCCACTGGTGCTGGTCGTCATTGATGCGCACCCAGCGCCGCGCGACGTCGTCGGATCGGAAGATCCCGCGGACACCGTTGACGGCGCCAATCAGATACAGTGCGGAATAGTCCTTGCCAGGGGCGGATCTCCCGGATCCGCGCAGAACGGACGCGGCTGTCGTCCGGTCTCGTGTTTTCAAAGTGGACTCCGCCGCGTCCTGCGCGCTCTTTCCGAAGCCGAAGGCGTGAATCTGCTGTACGTTCGGCAGCCGCGACCACGTCGCGCCGGAATCGAGCGAATGGTACAGACCGTTGAACGCAGCCAGCCAGAGATCGCCCTCGCGGTCCGGCGTCGCGTAGAGACGATCCTGACCGCCCCGTTCGTCACCGCGATGACCGCGCGTGGGCAGGCCATCCGGCAGATTCAGGGGCCGCTCGACGAAGGTGGCCGCGCCATCGGTGCTCACGAACAGCGTGCCGTCGAAAAGAGCCATACCGTAGAAAGTTCGCGGATTGACGCGGTCGGCAATCACCTGCGTCCCGGCCGGAATTCCCTGCGACTGCGCCCAGGTGGCGCCGCGATCCCGCGTGAACCAGGCCGCGTCGTGCTCCGGGGTCCACACCCACGCCGCCCCGTCGGAGGAAACGGCAACGCTGCCGAGCTGACTGTTTGGCCGTGGCGTCGAGGCCGGCCGCTGCCACGTCCGTCCGCCGTCCAACGAATACCCGATGTTGCCGCGAACGCGATGCCCCGAAGCGCGCCCCACGCGGACGATCACGTCCGGGTTCTTCTCCGCGCAGGCGAGGCTCGTGGTGTTGCCGAAGTGCGGATTGTCATAACTGCCCTCGGGCGCCGGCTTGTCCAGATCCCAGTGAACGAATCCGCCGTAGTCGCCGATGGCCGTGAGCAGGGGGGCGCCTTTCGGCGGGCTGAGCAAATCGAGCGCCACGGTTTCCTCGATGCCGGTGCTCATGACGCTCCATTTCGTGGGCCTGCCGGCGTCAACGTCGCTCAGGTCGAACGTTTCGTAACCGCCGTAGCCGGTGGTGAACATGGCGTGATTCGCATCGCGCGGGTCGATTTCGATATCCAGCAGCCAATGGATCGGGGTCGCGGCTACATAGGGGGCGGCGGAGAAATCATACGCGCCGCCGCCCGCGAACACGGGTTTCCACGTCGCGCCGCCGTCGGTGCTGCGGAAGATTTCTTCGCCGTCGGGATGATGAAATGTGCTGGCGATCAGCGTCCGTGGATTGCGCGCGTCCACGGCCACCGCGCCGTAGCCGAACTCCTTCTTCTGGTCCGGCGCGGGTTTTTCCGGCGTAATATCGGTCCATCCGCCGGTGGCCGTATCGAGCTTCCATACGCCGCCATCGCGCATGTGCCACGGGCCGGGATCGGTTCCGTAGGAAACGTAGAGCGCGCCGTCGGAGGCGAGCACCATGTGATTCGGCCGATACTGCGTGGGCTGCCCCGGCACCGGCTGCCACGTCCGGCCACCGTCGGTGCTGCGAAACAGATTGTTCTGATCCATCAGCGAAGCCGCGACATAGATGGTTTTGCTTGCCGTGCCGCGCCTGCCGCTCCGAGGATCGAACACGACCACGTCGATGCCGCTCCGCATCCAGTTCGGCGGGGGTTCGGTGAACTCCGGAAAGGCCGCGACCTTCTTCCAGGAGACGCCGCGATCCGTGCTCCACCACAAGCCGGCGTGCCGGGTTCCGAGATAGATGATCCGTCCATCATGGGGATCGACCGCCATCCTCTCGCCGTTGCCCCGGCCATTCTCATTGCCCCCGAATTTGAATGGAACATTGGAGCGCTGAAACGTTTTGCCCCGGTCGCTGGAACGCAGGATTGCGCCGTCGGGCGTTTCGGGACTCGTGTAGGTGCCGCAGGCCAGATACAGCCGATTCGGATCGGAAGGATCGAGCGCGATGCTCTCGACGCCCATCAGGTTGCGGTCGTCGTAAGACAGCCAGTCGAGCAGCGGCTCCCAGCGTTGCGTCTGCTCGTTCCAGCGGTAAGCCCCGCCGATGTCGGTGCGCGCGTAACGCACGCCTTTGGCCGTGGGGTGGAAAACAATGCCGTCGACAAACCCACCGCCGACCATCTGCACGTTCTTCCAGACGTAGGGCTGAGATTTGGGTGGCTCGGCGGCCGCAAGAACGGATACAGCGATCAGTGCGGCAAGAAACCTGGGTATGGACATGATCCGATGTAACGATCATATCCGCTCGGCTGAGTTGGCGACCTCTACAGCGCGGCCACGCGCCGCTGGACAAAGAGGAACCAGGCGCTCAGCAGCACCAGCAATGCGCCGTTCACCGCCAGCACCGCGGGCGCATGAAAACGAAACGTGAGCAGACCCACCACCAGGCTTCCGACAGGCATGCCGCCGCGCAGCGCGACGTTGTAGACACTCATCACGCGGCCGCGCATATCGTCCGGGGTGATGAGCTGCACCAGGGAAGTTACCGTGGCAAACACGCCCATCATCACGCCGCCGCTCAGGAAAATCACCACCAGGCTCAGCGGCAGAATCCGCGAGAGCGAGAAACACACCATCAGCCCGCCCAGCACCAACAGCAGCAGCAAAGCCATCCGCCCGCGTTCCTTTACCCGCTGCAAACTGGCCACCACCAGCGCTCCCACTACCGAGCCGCCGCCCGAGGTGCACAGCAGAACCGTGAACACGCCCGGCCCGCCATGAAAAACGTCCTTCGCGAACACCGGCAGGAACACCATCAGCGGGAACGAGAGCATGGTCATGAGGAAACCAAGACAGATCAATCCCACCATCCCCTCGCGCCCGCGAATGAACCGAATGCCCTGCTTGATGCTGTCCAGCAGCGACCCGCCGTTCTTGGCCGGAATGAAGCGCGTGCGAATCACGTAAAGCGAAATGATCACCGCGACGAACGACAAGCCGTTGAGCCCGAAGCACCACGTCGCGCTGTATCCCAGCGCGATGCCGCCCAGCATCGGCCCGATCACGCGCGCCAGGTTGAACTGAATCGAATTCAGCGCGATGGCGTTAGGCACATCCTCGGTCTTCACCAGACTGGGAATCAGCGCCGAATACGCCGGCCCGCCGAACGATTGTGCGATACCCACGATGAACGACAGCGTCAGGATCTGCCACACGTGGATGAGATGCATGGCGTACACCGTGGCCAGCGTGAACGCGCAGGTCATCTGCACGTACTGAGATCCCAGCAGCAGCTTGCGCCGTTCCGTGCGGTCGGCCACCGCGCCGCCGATGAGCGAGAGCAACACGATGGGGACCTGCCCAAGAAACGAATCCAGCCCCAGAAAGAAGGCCGATTTCGACAGCAGGAATACGAGCCACGATTGCGCCACCGACTGCATGAACGTGCCCGTGGTGGACAGACACGCGCCCAGAAACATGATCCGGAAATCGCGGTAGTGAAACGCCTTGAATGTGCGTTCGAGCAAAAGGATCGCCCTTCAGGGGAGCGGGTTCGGTCGCTGGATCAGATGCAGGAAATTGCCATCCGCATCGGTGAAGAACACCAGACGGTTGCCCTGATTCTCATACGGCTCTCCAAGGAAATTCGTTCCCTGGCGCTTCAGGTGTTCGTAGGACGTGTCGAAGTCGTCCACGGCGATGGCCAGATGGCGAATGCCCGGGTCTTTCAGCGTGGCCGGCGCCGTCGTCCCCTGCGAAGGAATAATCTCCAGCATGGTCCCGTTCAGAGCGCGCACGAAGTAGTTGCCGTCGTACTCGAAGTTGATGCGGAATCCGAGGTGTTCGACGTACCACTCAGCGAGACGGCGCGGATTCGGCGAGGCGATCGCCGTGTGCTCCAGTCCCAGAAACATACGGTGTAAAGACGTGATTGTAGCAGAGGGGTTTGGGTTGACTTCCGCGGAGATGGCTTCTGCTAACGGGGACGCCAGTTTCACGGCCCGGGCGTGATGGTGTCCGACGTCACTCTGCCGAGTGCGCGATAGTGTCCAGAATGCCCGATTTTATGAGAAATCGCCACTGCTTTTCCATGACGAGTCTGTTAAACCATCGTGCTCCAATCCCAAAAACATAGTGTAAAGACGCGATTGTAGCAGAGGGGTTTGGTGGCGGCCTTCGCGATGGTCACACCGTCGCAGATCGCCGTTTGCGCGTTCGGGCCGTTGTTCGGTATCGTCGTTCTGATCGACCCGAGATCAGCGCGCGCGCTTCGAAACCAAAGCGTGCTGGAGGAACCGTCCGATGATCCTGCTTCGACGCCGGCTTGTCCGCTACGCCGCGGTCGCCTGTCTCGCCCTGTTGCCCGCGTACGGCGCCAGCAGCGGCCCGATTGTGAAGTCTCCTGCCGGAATGATGGAGGGGCGGGTGGAAGGCCAGGTGCGCGTTTTTCGGGGCATTCCTTATGCGTTGCCGCCAGTGGGTCCGGCGCGGTGGAAGCCACCGCTGCCGATGCCGCGCTGGGCCGGCGTCAGAAAAGCCGCCGAATTTGGGCCGGCATGCCTGCAACCCGAGTCGAAACTCTCGAGCGTCTACACGCCCGCGCATCCGCTGCCGGCGAGCGAGGACTGTCTGACGCTGAATATCTGGACTCCCCTCGGCGCACGCAACGCGCCGGTCTTCTTCTGGATTCACGGCGGCGCGCTGACCGGCGGATCGAGCAGGGAGGAGATGTACGACGGCGCACGATTCGCGGAGCGCGGCCTCGTGTTTGTCTCCGTGAACTGCCGGCTGGGCGTGCTCGGCTGGCTGGCGCATCCCGAACTGAGCGCCGAGTCGCCGGACAGAGTGTCCGGCAATTACGGCCTGCTCGATGAGATTGAAGCGCTCGGATGGGTGCGGCGCAACATTCGCGCGTTTGGCGCAAATCCTGCGAACGTGACCATTGCCGGTGAATCCTCGGGCGGCCTCACTGTGATGTACCTGATGGCCGCGCCCGCGGCGCGTGGTTTGTTCTCGAAGGCCATCGCCGAAAGCGCGTACATGATCTCCACGCCCGAGCTGCGAGAGCGCCGGTTTGGTTTACCTGCCGCCGAAGACAGTGGCAAGCGCCTGGCTGCCGCGCTTCACGCACCGAACATTGCCGCGCTGCGGGCAATGGATGCTCATGCGCTGGCCGGCGCCGCGCCGACGACCGGCTACGCGCCGTGGGGGACGATCGACGGACACGTGTTGCCGCGCCAGTTGGTGGATGTTTTCGACAGGGGCGAGCAGGCGCCCGTGCCGATCCTCGCCGGCTTCAACAGCGGTGAAATTCGCTCGCTGATGGTGCTCGCTCCCCGTCCTCCCGCCAGCGCCGCCGATTACGAGAAGATGATCCGCGAGCGATATGGCGATCTCGCCGATGAATTCCTGCGGCTTTATCCCAGCGCCACCATGCAGGAGAGCATCCTGGCCACCACGCGAGACGCATTGTACGGCTGGACTGCGCAGCGGCTGGTCATAAAACAGACTGCACTCGGCGCGCCGTCCTTCCTGTACTATTTCGATCACGGTTACCCGGCGGAAGACACGGCCGCGCTGCACGCCTTCCATGCGAGCGAATTGCCCTACGTGTTCGGTACGTTCGACAGCACGCCGCCGCATTGGCCGAAAATTCCCGAGACGCCGCAGGAGAAGAAGCTCACCGACGCGATGAACGCTTACTGGAGCTCATTTGCCCGCAGCGGAAGGCCCCAGGCCGCGGATGAGCCGGATTGGCCGGCGTTCGGATCGGCGCGCAACTACATGGCGTTCACCGATGCGCCGCACCCGTCCGATCGTCTGCTGCCCGGGATGTATGAGTTCGTGGAGCAGGTGGTGTGCAGAAGCCGGGCGAGCGGGAACATCGCCTGGAACTGGTACGCCGGCATCGCTTCGCCGAAACTCCCGGCTCAGGCTGCGCAATGTAGGTAATTCCGGCGGAGCGGCATCGAGTCACCGCGGCGCGAAATCGGCGTTTCAGAATATCCGTTGACATTCCGCAGAGTCTAGTGTACTAATATAGTAGACACTTGGAATGGACCTGCGAATCAACTTCGCCTCCGGCGTTCCCATTTATGTGCAACTGATGGAGCAGATCAAGCACGCCGTCGAGACGGGCGCAATCCGCAAGGGCGAGCAATTGCCCACCATCCGCAGGATCGCCGAGGACCTCGCCATGAATCCCAATACCGTCGCCCGGGCGTATCGCGAACTGGAGACCGAGGGGATCATCGAGGTCCGTCACGGATCGGGAGCCTACGTAGCGGTACTTCCAGGCTCCGCCGCGAAAAGCGCCGTGATGCGGCGCGCGGCCGATGTACTGCGGCCGGCGATCGAAAAGGCGCTGGCCGCCGGCGTCTCCGAACCGGAACTGCGGCGCATCTTCGAGAGCGAACTTGCGCGCGTGAACGACGGTAAACCCGCCACAAGGGGGCGCACATGAGCGACGGCATCATTAACGATACGATCATCGCCGCTTCGAATCTTTCGAAGAGCTACAACCACAAGCCGGCCCTCCGGGGGCTCGATCTCGCGGTGCCGCGCGGCTCCATTTGCGGCTTTCTTGGCCGAAATGGCGCGGGCAAGACCACGACTCTGAAACTGCTGTTAGGCATGCTGCGGCCGGACGCCGGAGAAATCCGCCTGTTCGGCGAGCCCGTGGATGCGGAGAAGTCCGCCATTGCGGCGCGCCGGCGCACCGCTTTCGTGAGCGAGGACAAGGAACTTTATCCCTTCATGAACGTTGGCCAGACCATCCGGTTTACGCGCCCGTTCTTTCCCGCGTGGCGCCGGGACCTGGAGGAGAAACACCTTCGCCTCTTCCGCCTGCCGCTGGAAAAACCCGTGCGGCAACTGTCCAAAGGCATGCGCACCCAGCTCATGCTCCTGTTGGCCATTTCGCGCGGCGCGGAATTGCTGATCATGGATGAGCCCACCAGCGGCCTCGACCCGGTCATGACCGAAGAGATCCTGCAGGCGCTGGCCGATCTGGCGGCCACCAGCGGCGCCACGATGTTCCTCGCCTCACATCAGTTGACGGAGGTCGAGCAAATCTGCGACCGCGTGTGCCTGATCGACGAAGGCCAGATCGTCATCGACGGCCTGCTGGACGATTTGAAATCGCAGTATCGGCGCATACTGCTGGTGTTCGACGGCGAGCCTCCCGCGACTCTGGCCGATTTGCCCGGAGTGGACAACATTCGCCGGCGCGGCCGAACCGCATCGCTGCTGGCGCACGAGGATGTCGACGCGCTGCTGGAGCGCACGCGCGGTCTCGGCCCGCGATCGGTGGAGGTCCGCCCGGTTAGTTTGAAAGAACTTTTTCTGGAACACGTGAAGGGGGAGTAATGCTCTGGTATAAAGCGTGGCTGGAAACCCGCTGGCGCTTCATTTTCATGCTGGCGACGATAGCCGTAATGTGGGTTCCCGATTTGCTGGGTCTGCCCTCCCAGCGGCTGGCGATCGCCCTTCGGCTGGCGGCGGTCCTGCAGTTCTCCGTTACCGCGCTGTTCCTTGCCGGCGCGGGCATCAACACCCAGACCTTCTATGCGGCCACCACGGGCTACCACGGCTCCATGCTGTTCACGTTGTCCCTGCCGGTTTCACGGCGCCGGTTGTTTCTGGTGAGGGCCGGTCTCGGGGCCCTCGAAACCTGGGTTTTCATCGCCGTACTGGTGAGCGTGATGGTGTTACGCGCGCCCCAGGCTCTGAGTAGTGCCGAAGCGCTTCGGTATGCGGCGCGGGCGATGATCTGCATCATGGCGGTCTACTCGCTCTCCGCTTTGCTGGCGTGCTTTCTCGATGAAATGTGGCAGTTCATGAGCAGCGCGCTCGTGCTGGGCGCGCTCGCCGCGTTGATGTCGCGGTCTTCTCTGGTTGCGCAGTTCAGTCCGCTTCGCGGCCTGACGGTCTATCCGGCCCACGCAACCATGCCCTGGGCGCCGGTCATGGCGTCGATTGTGATTACCGTTGTGCTGGTGTGCTCGTCTCTGCTGGTCCTTCGAAGGAAGGAATTCTGACGGCCGGCGGGACTCCATCGGGCGGAAATCTGCCGTTGTAGAATACAGATGCGATGGACTTCGAGGCCGAAATTCGCAAAATCCAGGACACCCTGGTGGTGATGGGGGAGATTCAGGCGCGAATGGCGAACATCCAGAAGGAGCAGGCGGAAGGCCTCGCCGCCCACGAGCGCCGCATGAACCATGTCGACCAGCGGCTCGCAGAGATCACCGACAAGCTGGACGGCCTCAGCGGATTCATGGATAACTTCATCCGCAACCGTCCCGACTCCGGCGATTGAGGCCTCTCCGTCCGGCCATCCGAATGACCACTGCGGCCGCGGCAGCGGTCAGGCTCACCACAAACCCGGCGATCGCGTCCACCGCGTAGTGATAGCGGCCGTAGACGGTGGCGATGGCCACGCTCACTGCGTAGATCAGCATCACCCAACCGGCCCACCGTTTGTCACGCAACAGAAACAGCAGCGCCCACGCAGCGGAAAATGCCGACGAAACATGCGCGCTGGGGAACACGCCCGTGTGCACGCCCGCTCCGTTGACGATCAGCAGATTCAGTTGCCGCAGCGGCGTTGTCACCAGCGGGCCCGAGTCGCTGAACAACGTCCGCGGCGGTTGCGATGGATAGAACGGGATGATCGAGTAGGCCAGCAGTGTGCCCAGCAGGTACACGAAAAGGATACGATCGGCAATGTCGCGACGTCGCGCGCGATATACCATGAGCACTGCAAAGAAGCCGATGCCGTAGACGAGGAGATAAGTCAGCTCGAAGTACAGCGGCAGCAGCCAGCCCGTGCTTTCAATCGCTGCTCGCGCGTGCCACGCGATCAGCAGCGTGCGGTCCATCGCCTGCCAGCTCGTCTCCAGCGCATGCGTGGGGGAAGAAGTCGCGAACAACTCCAGTTCGCGATACGCTGCCAGGAGCACCAGAGGCGGCGACCAGTCGCGCCAGGCGCTGCGCCCGTCGCGGTATCGTACCAGAATCGCGAAGAAGACAATCGCCGCGGCCAGCAGTCCCGAGGCTTTGGCGACGGAAAGCACCGGCAGCCCGAACCAGAAGGCCAGCGCTGCCGCCCAGGCAAAATACGCGAGCAGCAGAATCTCCGACGAGCGATAAGACGGGACCTGCAAGCGGCAGAATAACAGATGCCGGTTACAGCATCACGAGACCGCGGCGGATCGCCTGCGAAGCGGCTTCCGTCCGGCTGGCCACTCCGAGCTTGGCAAGAATGGACGTCATGTGCGTCTTCACCGTGTGCTCGGTGATGCTCAGCCGATACGCGATCAGCTTGTTGCTGAGCCCCTCCACCACCAGCGCCAGCACCTCAAGTTCCCGCTCGCTGAGCGGCTCGCTGAGGGATTCCGGCTGCGGCCGAGTCTCCGGGACAACGCTGCCGGCGAACTCCGGCGCCACCACGATCAGCCCGGCGTGTACCGCCTGAATCGCCGCCTCAATTTCTTCCGGCGTCGCCTCGCGTGAAATGACGCCACGCGCCCCCGCGCGCATCGCCGCGCTCGCGGTTTCGACATCCGCGGCTTCGATCAGCACGACCGTAGGCAATGTCGGCGGCTCGATTCCGCTTTCCGGGGCGTCCATCAGTACGATGTCCGCCGTCACGCCGGCGCCACTCAGCAGCGCCAGATCGGCCGTACCCGCCAGTTCCATTACCGAACTGGACCGCACCAGAGCCTCCAGACCCGCCCGCACCACGCGCAACCGCGCCGCGATGAGCACGCGAATCACGCCGCCCTCGCCGCCATGGCCATCCGGACCATGACGCTTCGAGACCGCGCAGCGCCGCCTCGACGGAACTCGACTTCCAGAAGTCCCGTCCGGCTCGCGTAGAGCGCGTTCTCGAAATCGTCCAGGGATCGGAATCGCCGTCCGCTCACCGCGATCAAAACGTCACCCGGTAGCAGCGAAGCCCGTTCCGCCGCCGAATCTCGTACGATCTCCAGTACCAGCACACCGATTTGTCCGGACTCGCCATCGAGTGGCACGGGCTGCACCACGACGCCGAGCGCCGCATGCCGATCGGCCGCCCGCCCAACGAATTGCGCCACCGCATTCGAGGGAATCGAAAACGCGAGTCCACCCGCAATCATCGTGTTCACGCCGACCAACTCGCCGCGCGCATTGGCCAGCGGACCGCCGGAGTTCCCTGGCGCCAGCCGCACATCGCTCGCCACCCAGTTGCGTGCGCCAAGACCGCGAAATGTGCCCACCGAGTGAATTGTCCCGGTGCTTACCGCGCCGGTGAAGCCAAAGGGATTGCCGACCGCGACCACCAGTTCTCCGACGCGCAGAAGCGAGGAATCGCCGGTCTGAGCTGCCGCCGGGCTTCCCGTGTCCGCCTGGGCCGTGTCCGCCTGCAGCAGGGCCAGATCGCGGCCACGGTCTTCGGCAATCACCCGCGACGCCACGCGCCGCCCGTTCCACAACTCAACTTCCGGCCGTCCCGCGGCGACCACGTGGGCGTTCGTGACGATACGACCATCGGCGCTCCACACAACGCCCGATCCGCAGCCTCTGCCGCCGGCCCGCACCTGCACCGTCGCGCGGCGCAGCCGCTCGGCCACGTCGCCGAATCCGTGGAAGCTCACTCAGCGCCCCCTTCCCGGCCGTTCCCCCACTTTCACGGCTACTTCCTGAATGGTCCCACCGCGGACAATCCGGAAGCTCACCGTCTGACCCGCGGCGGCGTTGTACAGCGCGTATGTCAGCGATTCCGGATCGTGCAGCGGCGCGCCATCGGTGGCCACCAGAATGTCGCCGATGATCAATCCGCCGGCGGCAGCCGGACCCTGCGGCTCCACTCCCACCAGCATGATGCCGGTTTTCTGCTCCAGCCCGAGCTTCTCGCGGAGATTCTCGGGAATCGCGACAGGCTGCAGCGCAACACCAAGGAAGCCGCGGCTGACGTAGCCTTTTTCCAGCAGCGTCGGCGCGACGCGGTCGATGGTGCCGCGCGTGATCGCAAGCACCGAGGAGCGCGAGAGGCCCGTGGAAACGAGACCGATCACGCCTCCCGCTGCGTCCACGGCAGCGCCGCCCGCGGTTGTCGGATACGCGTTCACGTCCAGCCGAACAAACGGGTTCAACCGACCGCCGCGCCAGGATTTCCACTCGCTGGAGACGCCGCTGACGACCCCGAGCGACGCAATCGGGCCGGTGTTCGCGGTCCGGCCTACAGCGAGGACGAGCTGCCCTGGTTTCAGCCCCGCATCGCTCGCGATGGCCACCGGCGTGGCGCCGCTCGTTTCCGCCTCCACCAGCGCCAGATCCGTGCCCGTGTCGCGCCCGCGCAGCCTGCCCGCCACCACCGCGCGCCCATCCGGCAGGATCACTTTGATGTTTTCCTCCGAGCGAATGCCCTCGCTTGTGGTGAGAATCAGATTCTCACGCCATACCAGTCCACTCTGCCCGATGTAGGGCCGCGCGTGAACCGCCACAACGCCCGCGCTTACGCGCTCCACGGCCGCCGCCAGTTCCTCCGAAAGACTCTCCAGTTGCTTGGCCATTGCTTCTCCTGAAATCAGCATGGCTCCGCGGCGCCCGCTCGCACATCGGAAGAAAGAGCGAGCGTGGCTCGGAAGTTCGGGGGATTATGATGGCAGGAATGTCTGCGTCCCAGCAGGAACGGCTTGTCTCCCTCGACGGGTACCGCGGTCTGGCCGTCGCCGGGATGATCCTTGTGATGAACGCCGGCAACTGGAGTACCGTTTACTGGCCGCTGCTCCACGCAGCCTGGAACGGGTGGACGCCCACCGACATGATCTTCCCCTCGTTCCTGTTCATTGTCGGCGTGTCCATGACGTTTTCGTTCGCGTCGCGGATCGCGAAGGGCGCGGGTCGTGCCGGACTTGCCTGGCACGTGGTCCGGCGCAGCGCGGTTCTCTGCGCGCTCGGCCTCTTTCTGAACGCGGTTCCCACGTTCGACCTCGCCACGCTGCGCATCCCCGGCGTTCTGCAGCGCATCGCGCTGTGCTATCTGGGCGGCGGCCTGTTGTATCTGGCGGCCGAGCGGAGGCGGGTCGCGGTCATCGCCGGAGTCGCCGCCGCTCTGCTCTTCGGCTACTGGGCGATGCTGCGATTCGTTCCGGTGCCGGGTTTCGGCGCGGGCCGGCTGGATTCGCTCGGCAACCTCGATGCCTATGTCGATCGCGCCGTCTTCGGCGTGCACCACTTGTGGCCGTACGGCCTGACGCCTGGCCACGGCGTCACTTACGATCCCGAGGGGCTGCTTTCCACCATTCCCGCCGTGGCGAATCTTTTGTTCGGAATTCTCGCCGGTGAGTGGCTGCGCTCGGAGCGGTCGGGAGCACGCAGGGCCGCGAGATTGGCAGTCGCGGGAGCAGCGGTGATGCTGGCCGGTTGGCTGCTCAATCCCGTCGTGCCGATCAACAAGCGAATCTGGACCAGCTCTTTCGCGCTCTTTAGTGGCGGGTTCAGTGTGCTGGCTCTGGCCCTGATGTACTGGCTGGTCGATCTGCGCCGCTGGAGATGGTGGACGCCGCCCGCGCTGGTCTTCGGCACCAACGCGATCTTTGCCTATTCGCTGGCGATGGTGTTGAGCCCGCTGCTCAGCCTGGCGCGGGCGCCGCATCGCGTTTACGCGCTTCTGTTCCCTGCATTACTGAATTCGTACAATGCGTCGCTGGCCTGGGCCGTGCTGTTCGTTCTGCTGATTCTGGCGCTGACGTGGCCGCTGTACCGCAAGGGCTGGTTTCTGCGGATCTAAGGTCCATTCGAGGCGGCAACCAGATGCTGCCCGCGCGGCAGCATCACCACAAAGCGCCCGCCGGATTCGATCGCGTCCGCCTTCATTTCAACGCCGTCCAGTTCCACCCGCGACGGACGGAAATTGAGAACCGCGATAGCCCGCGAGCTGCTTTCATAGGCAAATTCCACGCCCGCTGGCGTTTCGCTTGCCGACCGCAGCGTGCCGTTGAAGTCGAGTACTCTCCAGCGGACGTCGCGATTCGCCGGCGCGATAGCGTGTGCTCCCGGCGGCAGCCATACCGTGGTATCGTCGCGCACCGGCCACGGTTTGCCGTTGACCAGCGCCGGACCCTCCCACGAAACACCGACGTTCTGCTTCGACTCGACCACCAGCTCGCCGCCGGACGCTTCCAGCGCATCCGGCGCCGCGGCAGCCGCCCCCAGCAGCGGCAGGTCCGGCGGCAGAATCGAGTTCTCAAAGTACAGCGCCACGCGCGGGAACGACGCCGACGCCAGATGCACAAGCTGAAACAACTCCACCCCGGTTTGTTGTTTGGTCGGATACACGTCCTGGTAGCGCTCCACGATGTTGATGTCGATGGCCAGCTTCTCCGGCCGGTTCACGATCGGCTGGTAGCGCTCGGCGATCTGCGGGTATCGCCGCGGGCCCAGGTTCCAGATGGTCGCCGGGTCTTCCACGAGGAAGGTGAAATCGTGCTGCTCGGCCACGGGCAGGGTGCGCGCCGCGTCGGCGCCGATGAGGTCGTGCATCCGCGTGTCGAAGCGGTCGTCCACGTGCGTGAGCACGAGGTCGAGATTCGGCCGGTTCTCGCGGATCTTCGCCAGCTCGTCGATCCACTGCTGCTGCATGCGCCCGGCGAGCGATGCGCGGTAGTCGAGGAACGCGCGCAGCCGCCTCTCATCCGGTGGCGCCGGGCCGAACAACACCAGGGGATCGAACCCGCCGGATTTGGCGAACTCCTGGCGGATGTCGTCGTTCATCGGCGTGAAGCGCGCCGGATTCGCCGCGCCCTCCAGCGACTCGAAGTACAGCTCGGCCAGATTCACGCCATCCCAGTCGAAGCCGCCGATCAAGTCGCGTACCGCGGCGCGCGCGGCCTCGAACGCGGCCGGGTTGTTCAGGTTCATGAGCTTTCGCCAGTCGAGCTGCGCGTCCTGGAGCAGCGCCGTCTTCTCGCGCCACGCCGGATGATCGGCCCAGAACTTCTCGCTGACGTGCGGCAGCTCCAGCCAGAGGTAGACGAGAATGGCGTGGCGATGACAGGCGGCGATGAGATTGCGCAGATACGCGTCGGCCTCCGGGTCGCGCTCGAACGTGTGCCAGCCGGCCACCTGCAGCGCCCCGATTCCCGCGCGACGCCAGCGCGCCGCCAGATAATCCACATCCGCGCGGCTGCGGTAAGCCGAATCGAAGAACGCCCACAGCCGTGACGACCGCACCGGCGGCTGCAGGCCCAGGTCGCACAGCGCCTGCAACAGGTAGGGATAACGCTCGAACCCCTGCTGGCCCGGCGAGCTGGCCAGCCACAGCACCGCTCCATTGCCGAGCTTCATGCCGGCCACGAGCGGCGCGTGCTGCCAGCGCTCTTCCGCGAACACGCGCGCGTCTTTGGGAACTTCGAAGACGGGCAGTTGAAGCTCCTTTTCCCAGACGATCGACAGCTTCGGCGCGCGCTTGTCCAGGACGCTGCGAACCACGACCTGCTTCTTCGTGGCGATGAAGCCGAGCTTCGTGGCGGAGTCCGACTCGCCTTCGAGAATCGCGAATGCGCCGCCGCGGACCCAGTCCAGCAATTCGGGCGCGGTCATGCCGCCGGCGCGGACGCTGGTTTGCGGGAATCCAATCGAGGAGAGAATCTGCGGCCACGCGCCGGGATCGCCGCCGTCAATTGTGAAGGCCACGGGCGGGTTCGCGGCGGAAGCGCAGACGGTGAGCATCAGCAATGTGGGGCAGGCTCGTAGCCTGCGGCGGCCTCCGAGGCCGCCCACCCAGGCGGGCAGGGTGCCGGCCGCAGCCTTGACGACGGGCGAAGTACCACAGGCGGCTTTATCCGGCGATAAGGACGCCAATGCGGCTTCGCTCCTGGTCAAGGCTGGCCCACCGCTAATGCGCGAACGCATACCAGAAGCCCGCGCGCAAATCGTAATAGTTCGGCTTTCGAGGATTGTCCTCGTTGGTCAGGTAAGCCCCGCGCAGCCCGTTCACGGAGAACAACAGCGTCCGCGGCGTCTGCGGCACGTGGAATCGCACGCCCGGCCCGGTTTCAACCGTATTGGCCCAGTATTGCCGCTCGCCGTCGGTTACTATGTTGCCGTTCCAGTAGAACTGAACTTTGCCAAGCCCGAATCCCGCGCGATTCTGTGAATAGACCATGAGATCGTTGTCGAAGCGGCTGACAAAGACGAGGTCGTCGTTGGTCTCGAAGAACGTCCCGGGCCCGCCCGCTGCGTGCCCCAGCGCCCTGGCCCACGACACGCCGCCGCGGTAATCCGGCGAAGTCGAGCCGTTCAGATATTTCACCGCCTCGCCCGCTTCGGCCCACGCGGTCGCCCCATGCCACGGATGGCTGGCCAGCCCCATCGCAAAGGTGAGCGAATCCTCGGACAGGTACTGCGGCTGCGTCATGCCACCGACCACCGGTGCGATGGTCACGCGCGAGTCCCCGTCGAACCGCGTCGAAACGTATGCACTCACCGGCCATGACCCGATCTGCATCTGCGTCTTCGCCTGCCCGTAGCTGAACAGATCGCGCCAGCGCGTGGAGAAGAACGGGAACAGCCACACGGTGGTCTGAAAGCGCTCCGTCTGGCTTTCCAGATTTCGATACGCCTGCGCGGCCTGCTTCGCCACTTCGGGATCGGGGCTCTGCTTCGCCAGCCGGAACCAGCGCTCGGCCGTCGGATCGTCGTGCAGGATGTTGTACGCCCAGGCCAGGCGGAGCATGATGGTGAAATCCACCGGATCGGTTTCGTGCGCGATCGAATAGTATTTCAGCGCATCCTTCATATATCCGGCCGCGTAGCTTTTGTCGGCCATTGCTTTGGCCTCGTCCGCGCTTTGTTGCTTCGGTACTTCGGGCCGGCGGCGCAGCGCGTGCGGATATTTCAGCGCTTCGCGAACCCGGTCGGCGAGATCGTCGTCGGCGTCGCCCTTCAGCACCGAATCGAGCAATGGCCGCGCTGCGGTTTCGTCGCCCCGGCCCAGCTTCAGCAGCCCCAGTTGCGCGGTGGATAAGCGGTCGTCGGGCGCCTGCCTGTGCAGTACCTCAAATTCCCGGTCCGCTTCCACGCCGTCGCCCATTTCGAGATACAGGTATGCCAGTTCGCGCCGCAGATCGACGTTGGCGGGGTCGAGTTCCAGCGCCCGCTTGAATTCGTTCACGTACGGATAATGCGCGGGGAGCAATTCCATGGCGCGCTCGCGCACGCGCGGTTGTGCGCCACGGGAAGCGGCCAGAAGCGCGGCGTCGGACTTTTCGGTCGCGTCCAACTCCCGCCAGACGCGCCCGAGGTCCAGCAGCAACTCGCGTTCGGCCGGCTTGATCCGCCACGCTTTCTCGTAGTGTTCGGCCGCGAGCTTCAGCTCGTCGCGCTGCTCGGCGAGCGTGGCCAGCTCGCGATGCGCGCTGAAGTTGTCCGGTTCCGATTCGAGCGCCTTCGTCCAGCGCGCGATGCCCTCTGCCAGCGGCCGGTCGATATTCTGAAACGCCTGCTCGGCTGTGACGTTGCCCTTGCGGCGGATGCGATCGAAGATGCGCCGCGCTTCCGCCTGCTGCTTCGTCTCATAGCAGAGGAAGGCGTACTCCATGGCGACGTGATCGTCCGCGGGATCGAGGCGCATCGCTTCGCCGAACTCGTCGCGCGCGGCTTCGTTCTCTCCGGTCTTCAGCAACGTGTAGGCGAGGTCTTTGTGGATGTCGCCGCGCTTCGGCGAAATCTCGAGGGCTCTGCGGAATCCGTCGATGGCGGCGTCGTATTCGTGCGCGTTGAGCGCCTTGTAGGCGGCGTCCAGCGTGCTCCACGCCGGATCGGGGGCCTGCGCGGCGGCAAGCCCCACAACGAGCAGAAGAACGGCAATTCGCGCCACGGCTGGTCTCACACGACTAGTGCAGCGGCGCGAACCGAGTTCTCACCTTGAGGACGCCGCGTGAATCACCGCCAGAGCGGCGATGGCCGCGGTTTCGGTTCGCAGAATGGAGGGACCCAGCGACGCGGATCGCCAGCCGGCATCGTGCGCGGCCGTGCGCTCGCGATCGGTCCATCCACCCTCCGGTCCAACCAGCACGCTCACGCGATCCGCGGGCAACGCGGCAAGCAGCGGCGCACCGCCCGGAGCTTCATCGAGCAGGAGCCGGCAGCCTTCCGCCGCGTCCAGCGCGTCGCGAAACGCCAGCGGCCCCGCGATTTCCGGCAACCGAATGCGCCGGCTCTGTTCGCTGGCCTCGCGTGCGATGCGCCGCCAGCGCTCCAGCCGTTTCGGCGCCGCGCGGTCCAGCCCTTTTTCGCTCCGTTCGGCGGCGAAGAACGCGATGCGCTCCACTCCCAGCTCGGTCGCCTTCTCCACCAGCAGTTCGATTCGTTCGAACCGGATCAGCGCGACATACAGCGTCGTGCGCACCGGCGGCTCCACGGCCTCCACGCGCTCGAGCACGCGAAAGGTCACCAGATCGCGCCGCGCCGCCTGCACCTCGGCCAGCCAGACCTCGCGGTCGTCGGAGATCTCGTATTTCTGGCCCTTTTCCACCCGCAGCACGCGCGTGAGATGATGCGCCTCGTCACCGGCGAGCGCGGCCGTCCCACCCTGAATCTCCGGCACGAAGAAGCGTCTTCTCGCCATGTACGATAATCTATCGCCATGATCGCGTATCTGCGCGGCAAGCTTCTGGAGAAGCATCCGAACCAGGCGATTGTCGAGACCGCCGGCGTCGGCTACGACGTCATCATTCCCGTGTCCACGTTCTCGGGCCTCGGCGAAACCGGCAGCGAAGTGCGACTCAGGGTCTACACGCACGTCCGCGAGGATGCCCTGCAGCTTTTCGGCTTCCTGACCGCCGAGGAGAAGACCGTTTTCGAGCGGCTGATCTCCGTGAGCGGCATCGGACCGAAGCTGGCCATCACCGTGCTCTCCGGTCTGGCCACTCCCGACCTGATTTCCGCGATTCGCGAGGGCAGCGTCGAACGGCTGGTGCGTATTCCCGGCGTTGGCAAGAAGACCGCCGAGCGCATGGTCCTCGAGTTGAAAGACAAATTGGACATGCTGCCGGGAGCGACACGGGCCGCCACGGCGGGAGCCGGTCCGCCGGCCGACGCCCTGAACGCCGTGGAGCAGGACGTGCTCTCGGCCCTGCTGAATCTCGGCTGCCAGCGCGCCGCGGCGGAGACTGCCGTGCGCAAGGCCCGCGGGACATCCGCCGATTTCGAGCCGTTGTTCCGCAAGGCGCTGGAACTGATGCGGTAAACTGGCTCTGGACAACAGGGACATCGCAACGGTGGTTGCGGCGCGAGCGCTCACGGAGATTCTCTGCGATGAAGAAACAATATCGTAGTCCTTTGATGGCCTCGATCCACGAAACGGCCGAAGACCTCCACAACGGGGGCCTCATGAACAAGCGCACCATGCACGAATTCGACGAGCTTTGTCTCACGCCCGGGTGAGACCTGCGCCACGACCTCTAGATCTCTACCGTCGCTGCGGCCCACTCTGTGCCGAACTTCGCCTGGATCGCCGCGACTATCTCCGCTTCTTCGATTAGCGAGAACATAAACGCTTTTTTGCCAAGGTCCTTGACCGAGGCACCGAAGTGATAGACGGCAGAATTGTCAATGATGAGGAATCTATCGTGAAAGACTGAGGAACTCCTCACTTCCAGAGAGCCGTGCTGCGCCTTGAAAGCTTGACAGAGTGTCTTCAAGGGCGCAGAGAGCGGTTTCGTGAGAATCCTGATTGCCAGGCCGCTAGGATGTGTGGGTAACAGGCTTAATGTATCCGTTCCCAGATAACCGTCAATCAGGACCAAGCTCACCTTGGCGGTCGCCAGGATCTTAGCTGCAACCGAAAGCGCGTCGAATGTCTGACCCGCAAAGAATACGCCCTGGCGCGTGACATCCACGGCGGGGCGCGCGGGCGGAATGATCTCGAGTTCCTTGACAAACGCGCGCAACATTCCTTTCTTTATGGCGACGTCCCGGACGTGGGCGTCTTGAGCTTCCTCCTCGGTTTCGTGAGGATAGCTGACTGAGCTGCCAAAGTGATTCGCATTGCGGGTGTGCTTCCCGAACGCCTGTTCGACAATCGTCAAGGTGATTCGCTCCCAGCCATCGACATCGGGGTCGTCGTGGCGAAGGTTCTCGATAGGTTCAGCTAACTGAGAACGCAGGAGAGATATGGCCTCTTCCGGCCGCAGCAACTCGTCTCTGTCGTTCGTCTTGGGCATTACTCCTACCCCCACGTTTGTTACAGGCGTTGGGACTAGTTCGAGGTTACATCCGGGCTCTCTACGTTCCCCGTGCTCCGTGTGAACCGTGTGCCAGTATTCCGCAAGAGCAGTTGGCTTGTCGTCAAGCTGCGTCACAAGGCCATTTACGCCTGGATTCTTCACCCGAACCTTCGCGCCGACGGCGAATCGCTTTCTGTCCCTCACGGCGATCCGTAGCCTCTACCGGCACTGTATCACCGGCACTCAGAAGGTTCAATACTTGGCGGTGTGATGTCGTTTCGGTTATCCGCGCTGCGACAACAAAAGGAGCCGACGTGCTCTCGGCCCTGCTTAATCTCGGCCGCCAGCGCGCCGCGGCGGAGCCTGCCGTGCGGAAAGCCCGCGGGACATCGGCCGATTTCGAGCCGTTGTTTCTGAGGGCGCTGGAACTGGTGCGGTTTACACACATCAGGTAATGACATCGTCAGTACGTGTGTTATGATGAAGGCATGCCCGCTCGACAGCCCGCGGCCCGCAGCACCCTGAATATCCGCATTAAGCCAGAGGTGCGCGGACTCATCGACCGAGCGGCCGCGCTCGCAGGCAAAAACCGCACCGATTTCGTTCTGGACGCCGCGCAGCGAGCCGCCGAAGAGGCGCTTCTCGACCGAACCGTCTTCGCGCTCCCTCCCCGAGCGTGGGCGGCTTTTGTCGCGCGTCTGGATGCGCCGGCGCGGCCGAACGAGCGCCTGCGCCGCACGATGAAGACACCCGCCCCCTGGGATTAGACTTGCCGCTCTCGCCTCCAGAGCCGCTCCGCGACGATCATCGAACAGACGATTTCACCTGCGGTGAGGCATCGCTCGACATCTGGCTCAAGCGGCGTGCGCGCGCGAACCAGGCGAGCGGAGCCTCGCGCACCTATGTCGTCTGCGACAGTGATCGCGTGATTGGCTACTATGCCCTGGCGTCGGGAGCCATGGTGATGGAAAGCGCGACGGGAAAATTCAAACGAAACATGCCGAATCCGATCCCGGTGGCCATCTTCGCCCGTCTTGCGGTGGATCAGGCGTGGCAGGGACGCGGCATCGGACGAGCTCTGTTCCGCGACGCCGCGGCGCGGATTCTCAACGCGGCCGAGACCATCGGCATCCGGGGCATCGTGGTCCACGCGATTTCGGAAGACGCCAGAAGCTTCTATCTGTCGTTCGGATTCGATCCCAGCCCTCGTGAACCGATGATATTGATGATCACGCTGACGGACCTCCGTGCAGCCGTCGCCTGATCTCCTACAGCGGCACGTCTACCTGGGTGAGGATATCCTCCAGCACCCGCTCGTTCAGCTCGGCGTTGCGCTGTGACATGGCCGCGCGGGTGTTCACGATGATGCGGTGGGCGCAAACCGGCACCACCAGGCGCTTGATGTCGTCGGGGATGACGTAGTCGCGGCCTTCCACCAGGGCCAGCGCCTGGGCGGCGCGGAACAGCGCCTGCGCGCCGCGCGGACTCACCCCCAGAGCCAGCGACTCGTGCGTCCGCGTCTTCTCCACGATCTCCAGAATGTACTCCACCAGCGCTTCGTCCACCTTTGCGCCGGCCACCTGCGCCTGCAGGGCGATCAGTTCCTCGGCGGGCAGCACTTCACTCACCGCGTCCATGGACGCATGATCGGTGTTGCGCAGGATCTCGCGCTCCGCGCCGCGGTCCGGATAACCGATGCGAATGCGCATCAGAAAGCGATCCAGTTGCGACTCGGGCAGCGGGTACGTCCCGTGATGCTCCACCGGATTCTGTGTGGCGATCACCATGAACGGCTGCGCCAGCGGATAAGACCGGCTGTCCACCGTAATCTGCGTTTCGTTCATCGCCTCCAGCAGCGCCGACTGCGTCTTGGGCGTGGCCCGGTTGATCTCGTCGGCGAGCAGGAAATTGGTAAAGATCGGCCCCGGCTTGAATTCGAACTCGCCGGAGCGCGCATTGTACACGGTTACGCCCAGGACGTCGCTGGGCAGCATGTCGCTGGTGAACTGAAGCCGGTGAAAGCCGCACTGAACGGAACGCGAGAGAGCGTGCGCGAGCGTCGTCTTGCCCACACCCGGAACGTCCTCGATCAGCAGGTGTCCGCGGGCGAGCAGACAGACGATGGAAAGCCGAACTGCATCGGGTTTTCCGCGAATCGCGCCGCCGAGAGATGTTTCGAGTGCAGCCAGCCTGGACAGCGCCGTGGAGGCGGCAAACACGCCTTCATTGTAACAACGGCGGCATTTCCAAGGCCGCGCCGGACGCGGCGACTACCGCTCCTTCGCGGTCGCGGCTCGGTAAGTCCTTCTCAGCACCGCCTCGATTGTGACGATTGTGTGACACAATAGGTGGCGGTAATCATAAACATCCTATGAGGTTGCTGCCGCGAGACGAGCAGTTCTACGACTTGTTTCTGAATCAGATCGGTATGTCTGTGGAAGCATCCCTGCTGTTGCTGCAGGGCGCTGAGAGAGGGAACGGTCCGCTGGCGACGGCGGCGGCGCGCATCAACGTGCTGGAGCAGCAGGGCGACGAGATCATCCACGACATCTACGTCCGGCTGAACCAGACCTTTATCACGCCGATCGATCCGGAAGACATTCACTCGTTGTCTTCCAATCTCGACGACATCCTGGACGGCATCGAGGAGGCGGCGCACCGCATTGTCGCCTACCGCGTCGATCCTATTCCCCCCACCGTCGTCGAGTTGTGCCGGATCATTCACTCCTGCGCAAAAGCACTGGAGCTCGCGTTCAAGGCGCTTTGTGAGCACGCCCCGCTGCTGTCCCACTGCATCGAGGTGAACCGGCTGGAAGAAGTGGCCGACCAGCTCGGCCGCGATGCCGTCAGCGAGCTGTTTCGCAGCGAGACGGATTGTATCCGCCTGATCAAGCTGAAAGAGGTCTACGAACTACTCGAAGACACGACGGATTGTTGTGAAGACGTCGCCGACGCGCTCCAGAACGTAGTTGTCAAGAACAGCTAGAGAGGCAACATGGACTCCACCCTGTTGCTCACCGGCGTGATCATAGCGGTCGCCCTGTCCTTCGACTTCATCAATGGCTTCCACGATGCCGCGAACTCAATCGCCACCGTCGTTTCCACGCGCGTCCTCACTCCGGGCCAGGCGGTGATCTGGGCGGCGTTCTTCAACTTCGTCGCCGCATTCAGCTTCGGAACCGGTGTGGCGAAAACCGTGGGCTCGGGCATGGTGGATCTGCACTATGTCACGCCCTGGGTGATTCTGGCCGGGCTGATCGGCGCCATCACGTGGGACCTAGTCACCTGGTGGTTTGGTCTGCCTACCAGCTCCTCGCACGCCTTGCTGGGCGGCTACGCCGGCGCGGCCATGGCGCACGTGGCCTACATAAAGGGGTTCCGCCATTCGCTCGACGTGATCCTCTGGAGCGGCTGGTCCATGACGTTGTTGTTCATTGTGGCCGCCCCCATGATCGGGATGGCGCTGGCCTACGTGTTCATGGTGGCGGTCTACTGGGGTTTCCGCCAGTCGTCCCCCAAGCGGATGGACAAGTATTTCCGCCGCCTGCAACTGCTTTCTTCGGCCGCGCTGAGCTGGGCGCACGGCACCAACGACGCGCAGAAGACCATGGGAATCATTGCCGGCGTGCTGGTGACATCCGGCTATCTCAAGTCGTTTCAGATTCCGGTGCCCGTGATTATCGCGGCATATGGAGCCATCGCTCTGGGCACCCTGAGCGGAGGCTGGCGAATCGTGAAAACCATGGGCCGGCGGCTGACCAAGCTGAAGCCGCGCACCGGGTTTTGCGCCGAGTCGGCCGCGGCGATGTCCATCCTTTTCGCGACGTGGCTCCGGCTGCCTGTATCCACCACGCACGTCACCGCCGGGGCGATTGCCGGCGTCGGCTCCATTCAGCGGATCAAGGCCGTGCGCTGGGGCGTCGCGCGGGACATCATGTGGGCATGGATTCTCACCATTCCGGCCTCCGCCGCCGTGGGCTGGCTGTCGCTCACGGTTCTGCATCTGTTCAACTCGAGCCTGTAATCGCGCCGACTGCGGTAGATTAGGGCAGAGGACGAATGGCGGAGGAAAAAGAGACAAAGCGGGCGGCGCCGCAGGGGTCGGTGTGGTCCCTCCGGCTGCTGGGCGTGCCCATCCGATTGCACTTCACCTTCGTGCTCCTGCTGGTTTTTCTCATCGTGACCGGCCTGGGCGGCAGCCAGTCCATGGGCTACTACGCGCTGTATATCATCGCCCTGTTCGCCTCGGTGCTGCTGCACGAGCTGGGACACGCGTGGGTGGGCTCGAAATACGGCATTCGCACCATCGAAGTGGTGATGTTCCCCATCGGCGGCGTGTCGCGAATGGAGCGCGACCCGAAACCGAAAGAAGAGCTGTGGATCGCGCTGGCCGGTCCGTTCGTGAACCTGGTTCTTTCCTTCGCGCTGTTCGCTCTCCTGTACTACCGGCACGCGATCGTGGGGTTGAACGAGTTGCTCCGTCCCACCGACCCGAATCTCATCGAGCGAATCGCCTTCGGGAACCTGATCCTGGCGTTGTTCAATTTCATTCCCGCTTTTCCCATGGACGGCGGGCGCGTGCTGCGGTCCATTCTGGCGCGCTTCAAACCCGAGAACGAAGCGACGCGCATCGCCGCGTGGGCAGGGCGCATGCTGGCCATCAGCATGGGGCTCTACGGCCTGCTGGCCACGCACTTCCTGCTGGTCTTCGTGGCGTTCTTCGTCTATCTGGGCGCGGCACAGGAGAGCGCGGCGGCGATGGGACGGACGCTGACCGCGGGCATGCCGGTGCGCGCGGCCATGGTCACCGAGTTTCACACGCTCTCGCACGGGAGCACGATTCGCGACGCAGCCAACCTGTTGCTGGCCACCTCGCAGCAGGATTTCCCGGTGGTGCACGGCGATCAGGTCCTCGGCCTGCTCGGGCGAAATGCCTTGCTGCGCGCGCTGGCGCACGACGGGCCGGAAGCTTACGTCGGCGGCGCCATGGACCGCGAGCCGCTCAAGCTCTCCTCGGATCAGCAGCTCGCGGACGTGCTGCCGCAGATGGCGCAATCGGGCATCTGCGCATTGGTGATGGATCCCTCGGACCGTCTGGTGGGCCTGCTGAGCGCCGAGAATTTGTCGCAGTTTCTCCTGCTGCGCCGCTTCGGGATGGAACCGGATCAGTACGATGGGCATCATTCCAACGTGGATGCGGGAAGTTAAGCGCAATACTGTTCACTTTGCGGTGCGAAGGACACGCGGCACAAGCCGCGTCTCTTCGGTATCGGGAAAACGCGGCTTACGCCGGGTGTCCCATTGCGGAAGAAGGGCTAAGTGAACGGTATTGCGGCCAGGCGCCCTGACACCGCTTGCTGCGCGCGCGGCTCGGAACGGAGCCGTGACCGGAGGGAGCGGTTCGGACGGTCGTTTTTCGTCGCCTTCGCATTTTTCCTTCTCTTCGCGCCGGCCCTTCATGCCGATAACGTCAAGCTCTATCTGAAGGATGGGACCTGGCAACTGGCGCGCGAATACAAGGTGGAGGGAGACCGCGTCAGCTTCTACAGCGTGGAGCGCAGCGAATGGGAAGAGCTTCCCCTCGATCTGGTGGATCTGAACAAAACGGAGAGCGAAATCCGTCAGCGCGCGGAAGCCGATAAGGCGGAAAGACAGGCCTCCGCCGCGGAAGACAAGGCCGAGCGCGAAATGGAGCGGGAAATCGAGAGCGTTCCCAAAGATCCGGGTGTATATTATCTGAACGGCAAGGGCATGGTTCCCATCAAACAGGGGGAATCGAAGATGGTGACCGACAAAGGCCGGAAGGCGCTGAAGATCCTGTCGCCCATTCCCGTGGTCTCCGACAAGATGACACTCGAGCTCGACGGGGCGCACTCGTCGAGCCACGTGGACAGCGACAAGCCCGAGTTCTACATTCGCCTCTCCCAGCCCGAACGCTTCGCGCTGGTGAGGATGGGCGACCACAAGGGCAACCGCGTGGTGGAGAAAATCGAAGTGGTTCCCGTGAGCAAGGAGGAAATCGAGAAGTTCGACGAAGTCGAGCTTTTCCAGCATCAGGCGCGCGACGATTTGTTCAAGCTCTGGCCCATGAAACCGCTCGAGCCGGGCGAGTATGCCGTGGTGGAGTACACCGAAGGAAAGGTGAACACGCAGGTTTGGGATTTCTCCTGGGCCGTTAAGACTGGACATTAACGAAGACCCGATAAAATCGTGTTAAGGAGGCAAACAGAATGAAACTCCCCTGGATGGTGTTGGCATGTGCGTTCGCGACGGCGGTGTTCGCGGATACGCTGACGTTGCGCGACGGCAGCGTCGTGAACGGCGACTACGCCGGCGGCGACACGCGCACAATCCGCATGATGGTGGGAGACCGGGTGCGGACATTCCGCGTTGGCGATGTCGTGAGCCTGACGTTTGGTCCGGGCGGTGGGGATGCCGCAATGGCCCCGATCGCGCCGCCTCCGTCGCCCCCCGATGCGAGCGGCCTGCAGACGCAGCGCGCCTACGAACAATACAACCCCAACGCCGCCGGGATCCAGATTCCCTCCGGCACGCCGGTCATTGTCCGCATGATCGACGGGGTGGACTCGCAGAGAGACCCGACGGGCGCCACGTTCCGGGCCAGTGTGGATGAGCCGGTGGTTGTGAACGGCCAGACGATCATCCCTCGAAACTCGGATGCCCTGGTGAAACTGGTGCAGGCTCAGCAATCCGGCAGGATGACGGGGAAAGCCGCCCTTACGCTGGCCCTGCAGCAGGTATCGATCAATGGGCGAATGGTGGACACCTACACCGAAGCGGTGACGCAGACCAGCGGATCAAAGGGCAGGAAAACCGCGGCTGAGACCGGCGGCGGCGCCGTTTTGGGGACGGTGATTGGCGCGCTGGCGGGTGGCGGTCGTGGCGCGGCGATCGGCGCTTTGGGCGGCGGCGCCGCCGGAGCCGGGGTGGCCGTGGCCACTGGCGGCGAAAAAGTGCAAGTTCCCAGCGAAACCCGCCTCACCTTCACGCTGCAAACGCCCGTGCAATTGTGAGCACGGCGGCCCGGGCGTCGGACACGCATTGGTGGCGAGAGCTGAGCCGGTATCACTGGTGGGTGCTGGGCATTTCGTCGCTGGCGTGGATGTTCGACTGCATGGGCCAGCAGTTCTTCGCGCTCGGCCGGCAGCCGGCAATCAAACAATTACTGGGCGCGGGCGCGACACCGGGCGCCGTCGCCGAGTACTCCGGCTACGCTACTTCCGTCTTCATGATCGGTTGGGCCAGCGGCGGCGTTCTGTTCGGCATCCTCGGCGACCGGATCGGCCGCGTTAAGACGATGACGCTGACGGTCCTGTTCTACTCCCTCTTCACGGGACTGAGCGCGCTCTCGGTCGGCGTCGCCGATTTCATGGTTTATCGTCTGGTGACCGGGCTCGGCGTCGGCGGGATGTTCGCCGCGGGCGTCGCGCTGGTTGCCGAAACCATGCCGGACAGCGCACGGCCGTACGCGCTGGGCTGGCTGCAGGCGTTCTCCACCGTTGGCAACATGACGGCGGCGGTCATCGGCATGGCGCTCGGCGGATTGCAGCAGGCGGGCATCGTCGGGAGCGCGTGGCGCTGGATGTTCGCCGTTGGCGGGCTCCCCGCGCTGTTGTGTGTGTGGATCACTCGCCGTTTACGGGAGCCCGAGCAGTGGCGCAAAGCGATGCTCGACAAAACGAAGCTCGGGACCAGGCTTGGTTCGATCGGCGAATTGTTCTCCGATTCGCGCTGGCGGCGTCACGCGATAGTCGGGCTGCTGCTGGCGTTTTCGGGCGTTGTGGGATTGTGGGGGATCGGATTCTTCAGCTACGACCTGCTGCGCACGGTGTTCGACCGGACCAGCCTGACGGCGGGCGAGAAGACTTTCTGGATCGGCACAACCTCGCTGTTGCAGAATCTCGGCGCGTTTTTCGGCGTCTACGCGTTCACGCGAGTGACCCAGCGCATTGGCCGCCGGCGGGCCTTTGCCTGGTCGTTCCTCGCCGCCCTGCTGGCCACATCTTTCACGTTCGCGTTCCTGCGACGCTTCAGCGACATCTTCTGGATGATTCCGCTGATGGGCTTCACGCACCTGGCGCTGTTCGGCGGGTACAGCATTTACCTGCCGGAACTCTTCCCCACGCGCCTGCGCAGCACGGGAACGTCGTTCTGCTATAACGTGGGCCGGTTCGTTGCGGCGGCGGGTCCGCTGGCGCTCGGTCTGCTCACCAGCCGTGTGTTTGCGCACGAAGCCGAGCCGATGCGCTGGGCGGGCGTCGCCATGAGCCTGGTCTTTCTGGTGGGTCTGGCCACGTTGCCTTTCGCGCCGGAAACCCTGGGGCGCCCGCTGCCCGAGTGAGAGGCGTTTCATGAACGTCGAGAGGGCCGCGCGAATCTCCTCTCGCATCCTCGCAATCGGCGCGTGCGCGCTTTTCGGCGCGATGGCGTTCCGGGACTCGTGGCGCAGTCCAACGCCGGATTTCTCGCTCTACTACACCGGCGCGAAAGCTCTGCTGGAAGGAGACCGCCTCCGGGACCTCTACGACTGGACTGCATTCGAACGGATGATGAGCCGCGCGGGCATCGACGATCAGATCGGCGGCTGGGCGCCCAACCCGCCGCTCACCATGCTGCCCATGGTTCCTCTGGCCTCCTTCCCGCCAGGCGCCGCGATGCGGATGTGGAACGGCATCGGTCTCGCGCTGCTTCTGACCACGCTGTGGATTCTCTCCCGCCTCAGCCGTATCCGACTCGAGTACCTGCTCCTGCTCGCGGCCTGCGGATTCACGGCGTTCTTCATGAATTTCATTCTCGGCCAGTACTACATCGTCCTGCTGTTTCTGCTGACCTTGGCCTGGTGGTGTCTGGAGCGGAATCGCCCGGCAGCCGCGGGCGTATGGTGCGGCGTGGCTTTCGGTCTGAAGCTCTACGCCGCGCCATTTCTGCTGTACTTTGCGATGCGGCGAAACTGGCGCGCCCTGGCGGCGATGAGCGCAACCATGCTCACCATGGCCGCGCTGGCCATCGGCTTGTTCGGCTGGCCGGAATCATGGCACTACGCGACGGTGATCCTCCCGCGAACGCTGGACAGCGGATCGCAGGGACTCTATCACCCGGCCGTGGCGAGTCTCACCGCGTTGCTCCGCCGCACGTTCGTCGCGGAGCCGGAGCTGAACCCTTCGCCCGTCCTGAACGCACCGTGGGCGTTTTTCTTCCTGCGAGCTTTTCTTCTGCTCTCCATCCTCGCGTTCGCGCTGATTGGAATCCGCAAGACCGGCGGCTGCCTCGAGCGCCACGCGTTCGCCTGGTTCTCAATCGCCCTGCTGCTGCTCTCGCCGCATACGCCGCACTACACGTTTATGCTGCTCTTGTTGCCGGTTGTGTTGCTGATGGAGGACGCGGGCGCGCCCCGGCGGTTCCTGCTGGCGGTCTGGTTCACGCTGATGACGCTGAATCTGCCGTTCCCGGCGCTTTTCCCGAAGGCCTGGCTTCTGCTAATGCTGTATGGAATCTGCGGACTGCCATACTGGCGCTCCGCGCGGCCAGGGTGGATGGTCGCGATTGCCGCGTGTGCTCTCCTGATTGCCGGCGTCGGGGCGCACTTCCAGATGGCTTCGTACGAGCGTGAGCCCGGCCGGCGATTCCGGCCGTTCGCGGTGGAGAAAGGGAAACTCTTTTCGGATTTTCCGGCGGTCACCACCGCAGGCGTCTTCTATCAATCGACCGGCGGGACACCGGCGGGCGGCAGCCAATACGTTCTGCACTGGTTGCACAACGACGGCTCGATCGAAGCGCTCCGCTTCGATGGAAGCGCACTTCATCCCGTCGCCCTCGGGCCGCAAGGTCCAATTCAATTCGAGCTGGTGACACGCGGCCGATCGAGGTCCATGCAATTCGATCCGCGCACCCGAAACACGAGCGAGGGGCACGCGCCAGGCGGGGATAGCGGTTCCGTCACGTCTCCGGATGGCAAATGGATCGCCTGGACATCGACCGCTGAGCGCGCCGCGCAAATCGTGCTCAAAAACACCGTTACCGGTGCGATCGCTCCGCTCACCGGCGGCAACTGCAACAACTTCTCGCCCGCCTGGACGCTGGACTCGAAAGCGCTCATCTTCGCGAGCGATTGCGACCGCGCCCTCGGTATTCCCGCGCTCTATCGCGCTGAAATCCCCGTTCCCGCCGTCCGCTGAGGGAAACCCTACTGGGACACGCGGCGCAAGCCGCGTCGTTGGCCGCTACCGAGGGGACGCGGCTGGCGCCGCGTATCCGTCGCCTACACCGCCTCCAGCGCCTGCTCGAAGTCGGTCAGCAGATCGCGCCAGTCCTCGATGCCCGTGGACACCCGCACCAGACTGTCCGTCACGCCGGCCTGCGCGGACTCCTCCTCGGTGAAGCCCGAATGCGTGGTGCTCTTCGGATGGCACACCAGCGTCTCCACGCCGCCCAGCGAGACCGCGTTGCGGCCGATGTGCAGGTTGCGCAGGAAATCGAAGGCCGCCGTCTTGCCGCCGCGCAGAATCAGGCTGAACATGCCGCCCGGGAAATCGCATTGCTCGCGCGCGATGCGCTGCTGCTCGGCGTCGTCGAGGAGACTTGGATAGAGTACCCTGGCGACTTTGGGATGCCTGGCCAGCGCCTTCGCAATGCGCTCGGCGTTTTTGCTCGAGCGGTTCATGCGCAGCGATACGGTGGGCAGGCGGCCGTCCAGCATCCAGCATTCGTCGGGTTGCAGGATGTTGCCGAAAATATTGCGCCGCGCGCGAATCGACCGCATCAGCACCGGGTCCACTCCCAGCGCCACGCCGGCAATCATGTCGCTGAATCCCGACAGATATTTCGTCGCCGAGTACAGCACCAGATCGGCGCCCAGCGCCAGCGGATGTTGGAACGTCGGCCCCATCAGCGTGTTATCCACCATCACCAGCGGCTTCGCGGGCGAGCGTTTGGCGGTGGCCACGGCACGGGCGATATCGGTCATCACCAGCGTGGGGTTCGCCGGCGTCTCCACCAGCACCACGCGCACATTCGCGCCGGCCTCGATGGCCTGGTCCAGCCCGTCGGAATTGTCCGCCACAACCGGAATGCCGCCGATTCCCCAGATGGACAGGTAATCCTGAATGAAGTGCTGCGTGCCGCCGTAGATGGGCACCGTGTACACGACGGTGTCGCCGGGCTTCAGCACCGCCAGCAGCGAGGTCATGATGGCGGCCATGCCCGAGTTGAATACCAGGGCGGCGCGCGCGCCCGTTTCGAGCGGCACAATCTGATCTTCCAGAATCTCGGCGTTGGGATGGTTGAAGCGCGAATAGATCAGGTCGATCTGTTCGCCGGGCTCCGGTTTGATGCGGCCGGCGGTCAGATCGAATGCGCGCTCGGCGGCTTCCGGACTGGAGAAAACGTACGTTGAACTGCGAAACACGGCGGGCCGCGCGGACCCGACGGAAAGCCGCGGATCGAAGCCCCGGGTAAGGACCTCGGTGGGCGGCCGGAGAACGGAACCATGCACGTTACGGTTGGCCATGATGACTCCCCCTTCGAGTGTAGCGAGAGGCTTTATGTTTCGGGGCGCCACGCGCGGATGCGAATGCCGGTCACGGCCTCGAAATGCCGGTCGCGGGTGAGCACTGCCAGGCGATACTCGCGGGCCAGCGCCGCGACCCAAACGTCGTTCACGGGAATTGGCAAACCAGCATCGCGCAACTCACGGCGAATGTCGGCGTAGTGGCTGGCGGTCTGCGCACCGATTTCGAGCAGGGTGAAGGCATCGGAATTATCGCTGAGCCATCGTTCGTAACGCCGGCGGAAGCGGGACCGGCGGACGCCGTACAGATATTCGCTAAGCACGACGACGGGTATAGCCAGGTGGGGCTCGTCGCCAATCTCCCTTGCGATCCCGGGATCCCCCTCGGCGAATGCGGACAATGCATTGGTGTCGAGAATCAGCGCCACAGGCCCGGCTCGATTTGCTCGAACTCCTCATCCACGACGGCCGCGATGCGCCGATTCTCCTGACGCAGAGATCGGAGCCCGCCGAAAGCCTTTTCCCAGGGCTTGCGGATTCCGGATTCGCCTTCGCGCCGAAGTTTCTCCGATACCGCTTCGGTCACCAGTTCGCGAAGCGACGAGCCCCGTTGCGCCGCCGCAGCTTTCGCCTTACGAAACAATGCGTCCGGGATTTCTATCGTCGTCTTCATGTGCAACCCATTTTCCCATATTTACGGGGCAAGGCACAAAACCGCTTGCTGGTGCGCGCGGCTCGGAATCGGTACTGAGCCGCGACCGCGAGCGAGCGGTCGATCCGCGGCGGGCTAAAGCGCCGCGTGCAGCCAGCCGAACTACCGAATAGATGAAGACTTTCCACGGAACCGCGCACAACGGGCTCGGCCGGCGTCCGGTTTCGCGTCTTCAGGGAGGACGCAGCCGCGTCCTGCGCGCTCCTCTGCTCGCCGGAATCGGCATCGTCGTCGTCATGGTTGCGTTCCAGATCGCCATGGCTTCGACGTTCCATGTCGGTTTTGGCGATTTTGGTTCCTTCTACACGGCCGCGCGCATCGCCGCCACGGGCCGGCTGGCCGATTTTCATAATGAAGCGCTGCAGGCGAGCGTGGAAGCGCCCTATATCCCCGCCGGATGGCATGCCATCTATTGCGTTCGCCTGCAGGCCTGGGCGGTCGCGCTGCTGCCCTTCGGGCTGTTGCCTTTCAAGGCGTCCTTCGTGGCGTGGCTCGCGGTGCAGGCTCTGATCCTGATTGCCGGATGGATCTGGGCCGCACGCCGATTCGGAATCGACGCCGCGGTTCTCGCTTCGATGTTCCTGCCGGCTCTGCTGGGAATCGTGTTCGGCCAGGACCCGGCGTTCTGGTTCGGCTTCGTGCTGCTCTCGTGGATTCTGTTTGAGCGCGGGAAGCCGTTCGGCGCGGGAATGTCACTCGGTCTGTGCATCGTCAAGCCGCAGCTCATTTTTCTGGTACCGATAGCCATGCTCATCCAGCGCCGCTGGCGGATGCTTGCGGGGTTTCTGTCGGGATGCGTGGTGGTGGTGGGCGGATCGATGCTGCTCGGCGGATGGAACACGCTGCCACGCTACGCCGCTTTTCTTGGCCGCGTCTCCACCGCGGGCGCGCTGGGGGTCCGCCACGAACGGGAGATGGGAGTTTCGGCGATTCTGATCAGCGCCGGTCTGCCGCTGGTACTGCGATTCGCTCTCATGGCCGCGGCCGGTCTCGCGCTTTTCGTGGCCTCCCGGCGATCCGGCTGGGAGACGGGGCTCGCGGCCGCGATGCTGGCGTCGTTTCTGATCGCTCCCCACACCGAGTGCTACGACGCCACGGCGCTGATGGTCGCCGCATGGCTGATGGTCTTTCTGGGGAAAACCCGGCTCGCGCGTACGCTGGCGGCGTTCTTCTTTACACCCATTCCGTGGCTGCTGCAGCTTCTGGACCAGCCCTGGACGGGCGTCCCGGCATTGCTGCTGATGTGCCTGCTCAGCGCCATCGCGTGGGGACAACTCCGCGCCGCCAACCCGGCCCCCCGTCTGGAGTTCACTCCCGATCCGATCATATGACCCGGCGAACGCTCGATTTCACCTGCGCGGCTCTGATCGGAATGGGAGCGCTGATGCTCAGCCCGGTTCATCGCGCGCTGGTTGGCGCCAACGATTTCGCGCACCTCTACGCCGGCGGCAGACTGTTCGGAACGCCAGGTCTTTATTCCCGCCAGGCGAATGAAGCGGTCGAGAAACCGCTGATTGGCGGCGTGCTCGAAGGCTCGCGATTCATGCGGCCGCCCTTCGTCTGCCTGTTTCTCAAGCCGCTCAGCCTGCTGCCGTATCGCGTCGCATACTGGCTGTTCCAGCTCTGCAACATGGCCGCGCTCGCCCTGTTTCTTCTGCTGGTGCGCCACCGGTGGCCAGACGCCGGAACCATGGTGGTGATGTCGGCGCCGGTGCTCGGTGCATTCGTCAATGGCCAGGAACTGCTCATGCTGATCGCCTGCGCGGCCGTTTCGCTGTGGCTGGCGCGGCGCGGGCACGATTTCGCGGCCGGCTTCCTGCTGGCCCTCTGCGCGTCCAAGCCGCACTTGTTCCTTCTGGTTCCGGTAGTCCTGTTGATGTACCGCCGCTGGCGCTACGCCGCGGGGGCCGCACTGTCTTTCCTGCTGCTGAATGCCGCCGCCGCTCTCGTGGCCGGGCCGGAGGTGATCGCCGCCTTCCTGAGGATGCTGCGCGAGCCGGGCGGTTCGCCGTGGCCGGGGATCATGCCCAGTGTGCGCGCCATCGCCGGAACGAATGAAACGCTCTTTGCCGTGCTGGCCGGCGCCGTATTCGTGCTCGCCCTGGTGGCGATTGTGCGTGTACGCAGCTTCGAGGCGGCCTTCGCATTCGCCTTGATTGGAAGTCTGTTGATGAGCCCGCACGCCTACATGCAGGACGCGATCACCCTGCTGCCGGCCGCGGCAATTCTGCTGCCTGGCCTGACCTCCGGGCCATTGCGAACGTTCCTTCGTCTGGCGCTGTTGCCATTTCCGTATTACATCCTTTTCCTGGGACCACCCTGGAGTTTTCTTGTGCCTGTGCTGCTGGGAGGCGTAGTGCTGACAGGAGCCCTGGCGCGATGGGCCGCTTCGGGCGAGGGTCCTGTCTCTTTCGCCGCGGCGATTCAGGAATCCGCCTGACCCGCGCCTTAGTACAAAAGTCCGTCAGTCCAACTGAGAAACATTTATAGGTTATCTTGCCGATTTGTCCCGCCGCCGCGCGCCCTGACAATCGAATTGAGACGCGGATGATGATGACGGCGCAGCCCCGACAGAAGAGTCACTACACGGAAACGGAAGCTGCCGAGGAACTCGGCATCTCCGTGCCACAACTTCGCACGCTGGTGCGCGAGCGCATCGCCCGCTCCGAAGAGGATCTGCGCAATCTTCCGATGGCTTTCTTCCAGCCCGCGGATGTCCTGCTGCTGAAGCTGATTACCAGCGGCGTGGCGTCTTCCGCGCTGTAACCACTGCCCGCCATCCCTGCCGCCCGCCGCGCCTCTCCGCCGTGCCTCACGCCATCCCTTCCGCCTGCCGCGCCTCTCCGCAGTGCCGCCTCCCCCGCCACGGCTCCGCCCTGCCGCCTGCCATGCCTTCTCCGGCCGGTCGGTATCATCGGATACATGGCGAATCTTGCATTTCTTGGACTTGGAATCATGGGAAAACCCATGGCGCATAATCTGCTACGCGCCGGGCACAACGTAGCGCTGTGGTCGCACGACGCGGCAAAGGCGCGCGCTCTGGCGTCCGAACATGGGAACGCCTCGGTCGCGTCGACCCCGCGCGAGGCGGCCGCACACGCGGAGTGCGTCTTCCTCTGCGTCGGTACGACGGAAATGTCCGAGGCGGTGCTCATCGGCCCGGGCGGCGTTGTGGAAGGGGCGAAGCCGGGCACCACCGTCGCGGACGCCAGCACCGTCGCGCCGGAGGCCAGCCGAGCCATCGGTAAACAGATGGCCGCGAAGGACATCCATTTTCTCGATGCCCCCTGCACTGGGTCGAAGCCGGGCGCCGAGAACGCTACTCTTACCTTCATGATTGGCGGCGACCGCGACGTTTTCGAACGTGCGCGCCCCTGGTTCGAGCCCATGGGTAAGCAGTTTTACTATTGCGGGGGGCCGGGTATGGGGTTGGAAGCCAAGCTCACCCAGAATCTGGTGCTCGCTAACATGTTGCTGGCGTTCAACGAGGGTATGGTGCTGGCCACCAAAGCCGGGGTTGAGCCCACCCTCATGGTGGAGATTCTCAACAACAGCGCCGCACGCTCGGGTTTGATCTCCTTCAAGGCGCCGTACATCCTCAAAGGTGACTTCACGGCGAACTTTTCCACAAAGTGGATGGCCAAGGATGTGGGGATGGCACTCGATTCAGCGCGCCAAAAGGCCGTGCCCCTGCCGCTTACTGGTGTTACACAGCAGATGTTCCAGGCTGCAATCGCAAAGGGTTACGCCGATGAAGACCTTTGCTCGACCATCAAGGTACTGGAAGACTGGGCCGGAGTGGAAGTCAGGCAAAACTCCTGACCTACAAAAAACTGTTGCGCTCCGCAAATTCATATACTAATATTGGAAGTAAGCCGGGGAGGCAACTCCCACCAAAGCGAGACTAACCTCAAAGACCCCTGAAGCATCCTCCCCGGCGCCCGAAAGGGTCTTTCCTGCCAGGCGCACGGGATGCGGCAGTGACCTCCCTGAAAAATGCGAAACCGGGTGCTGGCCGCGTTAGTTGTGCGCGGTGTAATGGGAAGTTCAGGCCTTCCCAGGATTGGGACGATTCGAACTGAGGTAACTCATTGTAAAAAGTGCTCCAACGCGCTCAAGGCAGCGCCGGATGCGGGTACCATAGTTCCAGAGAGCCCGATTCATTGGGAAATCGCCGCCCGGGCGATATAATTGGCCTTCGGATGACCAACATTACAGTGCTCGGGTCCACCGGCTCCATCGGCGTCAGCACCCTCGACGTGGTGGGGCGGCGGCCCGACCGGTTTCGGATCTTCGCCCTGGTGGCGGGAAACAACACTGAACTCCTTGCCGAGCAGATCGCCCGTTTCCAGCCGCGGATGGCGGCAGTGGCCAGCGAAGACGGCCGACGGGACCTGATTCGCCGGTTGAGCGAACTGGGCCTGCCCCAGACCCAGCATCCTCAGATACTTACCGGCCCGGCCGGGCGTGTGGCCTGCGCCGTTCAGCCCGAAGTGGGTTTCGTCATGTCGGCCATTGTCGGGGTTGCCGGGTTGGAGGCGACCTACGAGGCGATCTGCCGGGGAAAACGCGTCGGCCTCGCAACCAAGGAAGTGCTGGTGGCCAGCGGCAACCTCGTCATGGAGGCGGTCCGCCGGAACGCCAGCGAGCTCATCCCCGTGGACAGCGAGCACAACGGCGCCCATCAGTGCTTCCGGGCCGGCCGGCGAGAGGAAGTCTCCCGCCTGATCCTCACCGCCTCGGGCGGACCTTTCCGGGAAACCCCGCTTGAAAAGTTCGAATCGATAACACCTGCGCAGGCTCTGAATCATCCAACATGGCGGATGGGTCCACGCATTACCATCGATTCGGCCACCATGATGAACAAGGGGTTCGAAGTGGTGGAAGCGTGCTGGCTGTTCGGCCTGCCGTCGAAGCAGGTGGACGTGGTGGTGCATCCGCAGTCGTCGGTGCACGCCATGGTGGAATACACCGACGGCAGCGTCATCGCGCAGATCTCGGCAACCGACATGCGCATGCCGATACAGTACGCGTTGACGTATCCCGACCGCGAGAGCGCGCCGGTGCCGCGTCTGGACTGGGCCGAAGCCCGCTCCTGGACCTTTGCCGCTCCCGATCTGCGCAGGTTCCCGCTGCTGGCGCTGGCCTGGAGCGCCCAGGACTCGGGTGGATCGGCCACATGTACACTGAACGCAGCGGATGAGATTGCCGTAAGTGCCTTCTTGAAGGAAGAGATTTCGTTCCCGGGCATTGCCCGTGTGGTTGGTGAAACCCTGGAGAGGGTGCCGGTGAGCGCGCCGCGATCAATCGGCGAGGTACTGGAAGTGGACCGGAAATCGCGCGAAGTGGCGCGGCAGGTGATCGTCAGCATGGCTGGCAGAGCAGAGGCGCAGTATTCCAGCGCCGGGTAGGGTGAATGGTTCCTTTTTTTCAAAGCGTGTGGTGGCTGTTGGTCCTGATCGGGGTGATGATCCTGATTCACGAGGCCGGCCATTTCTGGGCGGCGCGATTCTTCGACGTGCGTGTGGATGCGTTCAGCTTCGGCTTCGGTCCGCGGCTGTTCGGCTATCGCCGCGGCGAGACGGATTTCCGGTTCTCGCTGATTCCGTTTGGCGGATACGTGAAGATGGCCGGCGAGCAGCCGGGCGACGAGGCCGCCAACGATCCCCGGTCTTTTCTTGCCAAGCCGCGCTGGCAGCGGCTGATCATCGCCTTTGCGGGACCGTTCATGAACATCGTGCTGGCGGTGGCGCTGGTCACCGGTATGTTCATGGTGCGCTTCCCCAAGGAACCGGATGAAGTGGATCCCACGGTGGGGTATCTTACTCCCGGTGGAGCCGCGGCCAAAGCGGGAGTGCAGCCCGGCGATCAGATCGTCCAGATCGACGACAAATCGCATCCCGTCTGGGACGACGTAAAGCTGCGCGAGGTCGCCAGCGCCAATCGCCCGATGGCGGTATGGGTGCGGCGCAATGGCGAGAGGCTGCGGCTGACTGTGACGCCGGTTTTCGACGCCCGCCAGGGAGTGGGATTAGCGGGGTGGGACCGCCAGGTGGACGTCGTCGTCCGGTCGCTGACGCCGGGCATGCCGGCCGATCAGGCGGGGCTGCGAGTGGGCGACATTCTGACCAGCATCGACGGACAAGCGCTGCGCTCCACGGTTCGTCTGCACGAGATAGTCAGCGGCGGCAATGGCGCACCAGTCCGGATCGACTACAAACGCGGCGCGAAAGAGATGTCCGTCACCATGGCGCCACGAAAGGCCTTTTCGGAAGGCTCCGAGCGCTGGATGATCGGCGTGCTCCCGGGCGAACGCATGGAGTTTGTATCGCTGTCCCTGCCGGACGCCCTCGGTGAGTCGGTCCATGAGAACGCGCGCTATGCCACGGTGATTTTCCAGATGCTGGAAGGGATTGTCGAGAGGCGTATGTCACCCAGGTCGCTTTCGGGACCGGTGGAGATCGCCGGAGCCGCGCGCGAGGCGGCGGAGGAAGGTCCCATGGCCTTCATCGGCCTGATGGCCATGGTGAGCCTGAATCTCGCCGTGTTCAATCTGCTGCCCATTCCGATCCTCGACGGCGGCGTCATCCTCATGCTGCTGGTGGAAATGCTGATGCGCCGGGACCTCAGCATGCAGGTGAAGGAAGCCGTGCTCAAACTGGGCTTCGTCTTCCTGATGGTGGTGGTGGCGTTCGTGCTCTACAGCGACATCACCAAGATCATGCCCCCGGGCTAGCTCACGCACCCGCCGCTTCCTGCCGGGTCCCTCGTTTCTCGTCCCGCGCTCACTGCGAGGCGCTGTACAGCCGCACTCGGTAGGTACGGATCTCCCGCGGGTCCAGGGTCAGTTGTCTTCCCTGATTGCTCTGGTCGCCGTTGAGCCTTGCGGTGACCGTCCAGTCCGCGCCCGCTTTGGTGACCTCTTCGATGCCGGCGATTCCGGCGATTCGCTGATCGGTATCGGGATCGCGGGCGATTTTCACCGTGAGACCGCTTCCGACGACGAAGAACTCGTCCGGCGCGGACTCGATCAGCAGCATGCCTCCGTCACTGGCCAGCAGCTCGTTCGTCTTCCAGGCCCGCGACAAAGAAGCCTCGAAGACATATCCGCCGAGGACAACCGACTCGGTCCCGCGCGGACTGTTCGCATGGAGCACCAGCCCTCGCATGTGTCCGGCGCTATGATCCGGCGTGAACATGTCCTCCAGATCGGAGATCGCCGAGTAAACCTGCATGATCGGCGGTTCGGGAGCGCCCGCGCCCGCCGGCGGGTGCACACTGTCGATCCCGAACGGGCAGAAGCCGATCGCTTTCGCGGCGCCGTAAGCGTACAGCGCATTCCACGGGGCGCTGTCGATCTTCGCCTCGGGAACGAAGATCGGATTTCCCGGGATCTCGTATCGCTTCACCCAATACTCGAACTCAGGCCAGTAGATGTCCGGAGAATAGAAATCGATCGCCGGCGCCATCGCGCGATACACGGCGAGATAGTACGGATGGGGCCCGCCGCTCGGATACTCTCCAGGCCTCTCCATCAACGCGGGGAGCTGCGCGTTGACATACATGGGCAGCGGATATTCTTTCTTCCCCGCCTCGGCCACCGCGTTCACGAAGATGGCGTATCGCCGCGCCATGAAGACCTCGTTCGCGGCCTCGCCGAAAACTTCGCGCCAGGTGCGGCCCTGCGGATCGAAGTGAGCGCTGAGCTCCGGCGAGAATTCCGCGCGCCTGGCGGCCAGGCCGGCCAGGAACTCCCGAGGAACAGAGCCATTGAACTGCTGGTCAGCTTCCGGGGAACGGTCTCGCCCGGGCCCCAGGTATCCGATTTCGTTCTCGACCTGGACCATCAGGACTGTCTGCTGCTCCTGATCTTTCTCGCGCAGATGCGCCATCAACGCCTGAAACGCGCGGCTGTCGGCGCCCAGCGTTTCGGTTCCGAACGTCGAGAGGATCTCGAGCGGACCGCCATGCGCCGATTGCGCTCGTGGAAAGCGTTTCATATCGGCCTTGACCCACGCCGGCGCGTATTCGGAGAACGCGTTCTTCCAGCTCCCAAACCACAACAGCACCAGATGAAGATTCTGCGTGCGAGCGACGTCGATCCAGTGATCGAGGATGGTGAAGTCGAAGAAACCCTCTTTCGGCTCCACTTGTTCCCAGGCCACCGGCATCAGAACCGTGTTCAGGTGCATCCGCGCCAGTTCGGGCAGGATGCGATCGGCCTGTGCCGCCGTCCCGGCCGAAGAGTTCCCGATCTCGCCTCCACGGATCAGAAACGGCCTGTCGTGGACGATCAGTTGCGCCGCCCGAAAATGCGGAAGGTCGGCTGCCGGAACTCTCAAAGCAGGAATGAGGACCGGCCACCACAGTACCCAAACGGATCGGCGTGTCATCACAGACATTCTATTGCCGGGAGGCCCGGCGGATGGCGGTAGAGGGCCGACTGGTGGACAATAGTCCCCATGGTGAAGCTGCGAATTGCACCTGCGCTGGCGATCGCTTCCGTCATCGTCCTGATGAATGGGCAGAGCACTCCCTCGACGGTCCTGCTCTCACTGGCCAAAACCGACCACACTGTATCGGTGGTCGATCCGGCGACACTGAAGGTCCTGGCCCGCATGCCCTCCGGACCCGACCCGCACGAGGTCATCGCGGACGCCGACGGCAAACTCGCCTACATCTCGAATTACGGCGGCCCGGGCGGCGCGTACAACACCATCTCGGTTGTCGACATCCGCGAATACAAAGCTCTCGATCCCATCGACCTCGGCGTTCTGCGCGGTGCTCACGGGCTCGCTTTCGTCGGGGGGAAGCTGTGGTTCACGGCGGAAACCAACAAGGTCATTGGCCGATACGATCCGGCTACGAAGCGCGTGGACTGGGTGCTCGGCACCGGCCAGAACCGCACGCACATGATCTTCGTTTCCGAAGACCTGAAGCGGATAATCACGTCCAACGTGACTTCGGCGACGATCAGCATCATTGACCGGATCCGCAGACAAGGTCCCGTGGGTCCGCCGCTGGACGACTGGGATGAAACCGTGGTCCCGGTTGGCCGGGGATCCGAGGGCTTCGATATATCGCCGGACGGCAGACAGATCTGGGTCGCGAACGCGCAGGATGGCACTATCTCCGTGATCGACGCCGGCGAGAAGAAGGTCGTGGACACGCTGAACGCCAACGTTCGCGGCGCCAACCGGCTCAAATTCACGCCCGATGGATCTCTGGTGCTCGTTTCGACGCTGGGCGGTCCGGACCTGGTGGTTCTGGCTGCGCAGACCCGCCGCGAGGTGAAGCGCGTGAGAATCGGCCGCGGCGCGGCGGGGATCCAGATGCAACCCGACGGGAGCCGCGCGTACGTCTCCTGCACGCCGGACAACTACGTCGCGGTGATCGATCTGAAGATGCTGGAAGTTGCCGGCCACATCGACACCGGCAGGCAACCCGATGGCCTTGCCTGGGTGGTCAGACACTGACGGACGCAACGGCCTGGTATCCTCACCGTAGATGAAGCCGCCGCGGCCCGAAGAGCTTCACACCATCATTGAGCGCGGCAACGCAGCGCGCGCCGCCGCCATCCTCAGCCGGCTGGACCCCACTGTCGCCGCCGACGCGCTGCTGAGTCTCGACGACGAAGACCAGCGGCTTCTGTTTTCGCGCCTTCCGGAGAATTTCTGCGCGCGGCTCGTCCCCGCTCTCCCTTACTTCGACGCGTTCGTACTGCTGCACGAGCGCCCGATCGACGAGATGGCCGCGATTCTGGAGAAGATGAGACCCGCCGAGCTCGCCGGTTTTCTTGAAGCGCTGCCCGAAGGCTCATGGCAACGGCTTACCGATGAACTGGCGGGTGGGCATATCGTGCTGGCGCCGGCAGCGCCACAGGCCGCACCAGCCATCAGCGCGATTATCGAGGCCCGGCAAATCGAGAAGAGCTTCACACGGCCGGGCGGTGGGCGGACTCAGGTGATCGCGCCAATAACGCTCTCGGTGGAGGCGGGCATGATCGTCGCCCTTCTCGGACCGTCGGGATGCGGAAAATCCACGCTCCTGCGCATGCTTTCCGGCCTGAGCAGCCCAACGACGGGAGAAGTACTCTGGCACGGCCGGTCGCTGGCGGCTGCGACGCCGAACGCCGCCATCGTATTCCAGAGTTTTGCGCTGTTCCCGTGGCTTACCGTGCGGGAAAATGTCGAGGTCGCCCTGCTGGCGCGCGGCGTGCCGCCGGACGAACGCGAGGAACGCGCGCTGCGCAGCCTGCACACGGTCGGGCTGCGGGGCTTCGAAACGGCTTACCCGAAAGAGCTCTCCGGCGGGATGAAGCAGCGCGTGGGGTTTGCCCGCGCCCTCGCCGTCGAGCCGGAAGTTCTGTTCATGGACGAACCATTCTCCGCGCTCGACGTCCTCACCGCCGACAATCTTCGCGGTGAATTGATGAATCTGTGGCGGGAACGGAAAATCCCCACGCAAAGCATTTTTCTGGTGACCCACAACATCGAGGAGGCCGTCCTGCTCGCCGATCGCATTCTCGTTCTGGGGCGAAACCCGGCGCGGCTGCGAGCCGATTTCCGCGTGCCGCTCAGCCATCCGCGCCAACGCGGTTCCACCGAGTTCGTCCTGTACGTGGACTACATCTACAAGCTCATGACTCAGCCGGAGCTGGAAGCGCCGGCCCCAATGCCGGGCGGGCAAATGCGTCCGAAGTACCGAATCCTGCCGCACGCCGGCGCGGGAGCGATTGCCGGTCTGCTGGAATTGCTGAACGACCGAGGTGGCCGCGACGACCTGTATCGCATTGCCGACGAGCTGCGGATGGAAGTGGACGATCTCCTGCCCATCGTCGAAGCTGCGTCGCTGCTCCGCTTCGCCAGGCTGGAACGCGGCGATGTGGAGCTAACCGCGAGCGGCACGATTTTCACCGCGGCCGGCGTCGCGCGGCGCCGGGAGCTGTTCCGCGAGGCCGCTCTGGCCAATGTGCCTCTGCTGCAGCAGATGAACGGCGTTCTGTCCGGCAAGTCCGATCACGCCATGAGCGTGGAGTTCTTCCGCGACGTGCTGCGCGAGCACCTCGCCGACGACGAGGAAGTGGACCGGCAAATCGACACCGCGCTGAACTGGGGACGCTACGCCGACATTCTGACGTACGAGTCGGAAGCCGACCGGGTACGACTCGCCGTTGAAATGCCGCTGGCCCGGTAAACCCCACCCGCTGCGATTTCGTCTATACCGGCGATGGAGCCAGTGGCCGCTTCCGGGTATCTGACCGCCAGCTTCGACAACGCCGCCATCGAGTTGGACGACTTCGATGCCGTGGTGCGCCTGCACTGGCCGGCCGTGTTTCGTTTCGCGCTGGCCTCCGTGCGCGACCGCGACGCCGCGCAGACGCTGACCCAGGATTGCTTCGTCCATGCCTGGAAGGCGCGCGCGGGTTTTCGCGGCTCGTCCACGGTGAAGACCTGGATCATGCGCATCGCGGTCAATCTGGTTCGCGATCATGCCCGCAATCGACGGCTGCGGTTCTGGAGGCGAGCCACCCGGGAGGCATTGGACATTTCCGCCGCCGGCGGGCGGCTTCATGACGGAACCATCTCCGCCGAGCAGCGCGTGCTCATCGGTGAGAAAGTCCGGGCGGTGTGGGCGGCGAGCGGGTCTCTGCCGGAGCGCCAGCGCACTGTCTTTTTGCTGCGCTTCGTGGAAGACATGGACCTGCTGGATATTGCCACGGCGACCGGATTGAAGGAAGGCACCGTGAAGATGCATCTGTTTCGCGCGCTGCAGTCGGTGCGCGAGAGATTGGGAGAGCACAAATGACGCGGCACCTTTCGTCGGTCGAGATTTCGGAATGGGTGGCGGGCGCGCGCAGCCGGCGGAGCGAAGATCATCTTCACGAATGCGCGGAGTGCCGGGGCGAGCTCGCGCGTCTGCAGGAAACGCTGTCCGATTTTCGCGCTTCCGTGCGCGAGTGGAGCGCACAGGGCGCGGCGGCGCCCATCCTGAAGGTCCGAGACCGGACGTCGGCCGCGTCCGTTGTGCCCGGCTTCAAGGAATTACACCGGGCTTACTTTCCGCCACGACTGCGCTGGGCCCTGATCGCCGCGGCCATTGTTCTGCTGGCGGTGATCCCGATTTATCGAGCCAATCGGCTTCAGCCAACCCCCGACAGCAGCCTCGATGACGCGGTGCTGCTGGAACAGATTGATGAAGGCGTGTCCCGCTCGGTTCCCGCACCGATGGAGCCACTGACCACGCTGGTGTCGGAGGGCTCCACCGCCGCCGTAAACCGGACGCAACAGAAGAAATAACAAAACTTTACAAAAGGAGAAACAATGAAACGCTCGAAGAGGAAACTTGTGCTTACGCTGCTGCTCGCCAGCGTCGCCGCGCTGGCCCAGGAGGGTCCCGCGCCGCCTCCGCCGCCCGCGGGGCCGCCGGCGCCCGAAGGGCCCCCCCCGCCGATGCAGCCCAGACGCCCGCCCATGGAGCGCGCCTTCCACGGTGGTGGCCAGGGCCGCTGGTGGCATAACCCCGAGATGGCGCAGAAGCTGGGTCTTTCCGCCGAACAGCAACAGAAGATGGACGAGATCTTCCAGCAGCACCGGCTGCGCCTGATCGACCTGAACGCCGCGCTGGAGAAAGAGGAGACCGTCATGGAGCCGCTGATGGAATCGGATCAGCCCGACGAGGCGAAAATCCTCGCGCAGATCGACCGCGTCGCCCAGGCCCGCGCCGAACTGGAGAAGGCCAACGCGCGCATGCTGCTGGGAATCCGGCGCGTTCTCACTCCCGACCAGTGGAGGAAGCTCCAATCCGAGCGGCCCCCGCGCGCGGAGAACCGCGAACACAGGCAGTCCGGCCCCGGTGAACCACGCTGACGTTTAGCCGCGGCCGAAACTGCGACAGACGCCTCGCGTCCGTCTGATATCATTTCAGCAACCCCCTTCAGGGCGTGGGCGTCTATCGCAGATTCACTATGTTATTGAGCAGTTGGACGAAAAGGTGCGGCATCCTCGTCGCGGGAATTCTCGCCGCAGGTCTCGGCGCGCAGACCAATCCTATTTGCGGCCCGAACGACAACGTCACGAATTGTAACTCTTTTGACAGTAGCGGCAACGCGATGCTGAGCGGCACGTATTTCGTGAGAGAGATCACGTTTGCCGGCCTGAACGCCCAGGGCAGCTCGCTCAACACCGCTTACAGCCTGACGGGCACCATGACCTTCTCGAACTCGAGCGGAGACGGCACTTACAGTTTCACCGGCCAGGAATTGGTTTCAACCGTGACTGGCGGAGCCGCTGCCTACACCAGCACTGGCTCGTATTCCGTATCGGCGAACGGAATGCTCGCCATTACGGACCCCATTTTCACTTCGGATCCCGATCTCGGCGAAGTGGGGGCCATCGGACCCGGGGCGTTCATCGCCACCCAGCCCGGGATCAATCCAACCATTCTGGTTGGGATTCCGGTAGGCGGTACCGCGCTGAATGGAACCTGGAACGCCGGCTACTACGACTTCTACAACGCCAACGTCAACTCCATACGCTCCGGCTATTTCTCGTTCAACTCCAACGGCAGCGGCAATCTCGGCACGCTGAACGCCACCGGCGGCGGGAGCGACCTTGGCAACATCCAGCAATCTGTTCAGATTCCCTCCGTCACCTATTCCTTCTCCGGCCAGACCGGCACCATCAACTTCGGAGGTTCCGGGTCGTCGCAGTTCATCAGCGGCACGCAGACGTTTGAAGTGTCGCAGGATGGCACGCTGATGCTGGGCGGCAGCAGCGACGATTACGATATTCTGCTGGCGGTAAAAGCGGCGCCGGGCTCGGCCACGGCGTCCACCTTCAGCGGAATCTATTTCCTGGGCGGCTTTTCGACGAATGTATCGGCTGGTCAGATCACCGACAAGGCTTTTAATGGCTCAATCAACGCCGTGGCTGCGATGGGCCTCGCAATTGAGCACCAGCAGTACCTGCTTGGGGGAGCCACCAATTATCAGAACTACACCACCGACATCACCTTCTCCGTCCCCGCTTCGGGAATCTTCGAGGCCAGCGACGGCTACGAGTATGCTCTCGCCGCGAATGGCACAGCTTACGTTGCCGTACCCACGACAAGCGAGAACTTCGGGCTCATGCTGGGCATGCAGCCCCCCTCGTCCATATCGACTCCGTCGTCGGGCGTCTGGCTGAACCCGCTGGGAATCGTGAATTCCGCCAACTGGGCGCCGGCGACCAATCCGGTCGCGCCGAATGAGATCGTGACACTGGCGGCCGGCTCCAATCTGGCGCCCAGCGCCATGTCCGCTTTCACGCCCACTGCGGCGTCCCCCTTGCCCACCACGCTCAATGGCGTTCAGGTCTACGTCAATGGTTATGCGGCGCCGTTGTTGTACGTCAGCCCCACGCAGATCAACATGCTCGCGCCGACCGCGTGGCATCCAAGCGCTGGATGGTATTACCTGACATTCCAGGTCTACAACGGGGCGTATAACGGCGGCACCTACTCCAACGCTGTCCGGGTTTTTGCCGCCGACGTCGCGCCGGGCGTATTCAACCTGAGCGGATCGGCCGTTGGGCCGGCCCTTGTGCTTCGTGATTCGGACAACTCGCTGATCACCGACGCCAACCCCGCTCATCCCGGCGACGTGGTGGACATCTACGCAACCGGTCTCGGACTCACCGTGGACCAACCCATCACCGACGGATCCGTGCCAACGACAACCTGGTACAGCCCCCTTGACTACCTGGCAACAGCGGCTGTGTACATAGGCGGGGTGGAGTGCAACGTCAACGCGGGCAGTAACTATGTGGGCCTTGCCTGGTCGGATCCGGCGTTAAGTTATCCCGGCCTCTATGAGATCACCGTGACGGTGCCCAGCGGGACCGGCTCGGGCGACCTTCCACTCGAGATGGTGCTTGATTCACTCATATCGCCGTTAAACGAAGGAGCCACCGTCGAGACGACCATCGCCGTCAGCACCGCCGTTCCGGGAGTGAAGGCTCACACCCTGACGCGCCAGTAGAGCAACTCCAGCGCGAAACCGAAAATCGGCCCGAACAGCGGCCCGCACAATTGCCACGCCACCACCAGTCCGATCAGCGCGAAGGTGCGGTTGCGGCTCAGCTCCAGGTAACGAAGCGCCAGGCGATGCGGCATGGCGACGGTGATCACGGAAGCTCCGTCCAGCGGCGGCAGCGGGATCAGATTGAAGGTTCCCAGCAGCACATTCAGAGTAAACAGAATGCTGAGAAACGTTGCGATGCCTTCGGCGATTCCGCCCTGTGGCGCGGCGACAAGCTGTGTGAGACTCAGCCGGACCGGCGTGAAAGCGCCCGAGTCGAGCCCGATGCGCATTCCGATTCCGGCGATGGCGGCCAGCAGGAAGTTTGCGGCCGGTCCTGCCAGCGCCATCGCCGCGGCTCGCCGAGGATAACGCCGCTGCCAGTTGGGATCGAACGGAGCGCTGGCCCAGCCCATCATCCAGCCGCTGAAAAAATAAGTGACCAGCGGGAAGATGATGGTGCCCACCGGCTCGCGCAGAACGTGCGGTATCGGATTCAGCGATGCCTGTCCGGCCAGCGACGCCGTCGGATCGCCGCCCAGTTTCGCCGCCAGCGCATGAGAGCCTTCGTGGCAGGTCAGCGAGAGCAGGAAGGCCACATACCACATGGGGAGCAACGCGAGCTGCTCGGGAGTGATGTTCATAGCGTGTGGACGCCCGCTCCGATTATCTCGAACCGAGTGGGGCGCCTGTCTCGATCCGGGGACGGACTAATACTACTGTGTTATAAATAGAACAAACTGATGTAGAATTGTTTTGTGGGTTCACGCCTCTTCGCGCCAGGCCCACAACAGAAGCGCTTTGCGGCATACATGGAAGGCCTGGCGCAAGCCGCAGAGCA